>Ga0247779_1000001_pt1:0-450000 | contig 1274058 bp, 1069 predicted proteins | sample UWRJL221509R5_FD_179925 | JGI IMG/M metagenome (GOLD analysis project Ga0247779, IMG submission 179925) | Plant litter microbial communities from Arlington Agricultural Research Station in Wisconsin, United States - UWRJ-L221-509R-5 | ecosystem: Environmental > Terrestrial > Plant...
AAGGTGGTTTGGTCGCTGCTCCTGAAAGCCGCGCCGATGGGCCCGCCATCATCGTTTGCCGAGCATTGAACACTTAAAATCAAAGAACTAATTTGAATCTAATATTCATTCAGGACACTCAATAACCGGGATTCTGAGTCAGCACTGCGTCTTTATTCAGCTGTATTTCCGACAACGGAATGGGCAACAACAAATTCGTTTGTGACAGGCCGGTAATATTCTGACCTCTGCCTACCACCCGTGTCAGCAGGGTTTTGGTGCGCATCAGGGTCATTCGTCTGTTCTCTTCCGCAATCAATTCCCTTGCCCGTTCATCCAGTATATAGTCCATAGTGATATCCGAAGCGCTGACGCTGGATGCATTGGCCCTTGCCCGGATAACATTCAGGCTGGTGGCGGCGCCGGCCAGGTCGCCCTGTTTAAACTGGGCTTCCGCCTTTAGCAAATAAGTTTCTGCAAAACGCATCACAAAAATGTCCTTTACCGAGGCAGCGGTAGGGTTGGAAGGGTCCATCTGGTTCCATTTCGTCGTATAAGGCACGATATTACGGTTAGTGTCTATGCCAGGCCCGGGCATGACAAGCTGTCCATAGAGCGGGAAGCTAGGATCGTTATAATAAAATTGCCTGCGGATGTTGTATTGGGAATTACGCATGTCGTTCTGTTCGTAAAGACTATGAAGCACCCATTGGGTGAGCGCTATTCTGCTGATGCCCCTTCCACCCAATGAATCGCACAGCAACATGCCGGCCTGGTTATAGTATCGGGGACCCCAGATTCTCCTGTATTGGGTTAGCCCAAACTCATATCCGGGAAACATAGGATCTGTAGCGGGGCCGGCGCCGCCTACAATGGTATTGGGATTTTCCATTTCAACCACCCATATTGCCTCCGGGTTGCCCTGTGCCCTGCGTTGGTTGCCGGAAACGAACATGTCTGAAAAAGCATCCCCGGGCTGTGAAACCTTGCTGCCGTACCGTGAAGTGACCAGGTGAAAGTCTCCGCTGTTGATCACTGCATCGCATTTCTGTTCGGCAAGACTGTTCTGACCGGTTCTCAGGTATACCTCGGCAAGCAGCTGGGACGCCATCGCCTTATGGGCCCGGCCGTACATTTTTCCTTTTGAGTTTACTTTTACATTTTCAATGGTAGGCAGATTGCTTTCGGCGAAACTGAGGTCGGCGATGATAAGAGCGTTTACAGAGTCGAGAGACGCCCGGGTAAAGTTTGTCTTGGGTGTGCTTACCGGCACCGTGATGATCGGCACCCCGCCGTAAAGCGTGGCGAGCGTATTATACGCAAGGCCGCGGAAAAAGCTGGCTTCGGCCCTGAGGCTGTTGATGTTTCCCTGTCCCATGGACAGACCCGGCTTTGCAAGATTGGTGATCACCACATTGCAATTGTTGATGATGTTATAGGCCCAGGTCCAGGTGAAAGAGGTAGATTCATCAGATGACGTAAGTGACGCATAGTTTGTATAGGGAACACTAAGCGGGTCAAAATCAGCAACCGCTTTATTATAAGCTACATCCGTGCCTATTTGCCAAACAGTCAGCCAGCCCTGGTTACCGGGGGGATCCTGGCTGTACATATGCCAGAGGTTATAGGAAGTCTGAATGCCGGCAATTGCCGCTTCGAATCCCAGCGAATCGGTTAATTCTGACGGACTGAAATTGGAATATATTTTTTCAGCCAAAAAACTCTTCTTGCAGGAGGCAGCGGCTGCCAGTACGGTAACCGATACCAGTAATAACTTTATGAATGTTGTATTTTTTTTCATTTGTTTGAATTTATCGGTTAACGAAGCGAAAGGCTGAGACCGAATATAACGGAGCGGATGAGCGGGTAAGTGCTATTATTGGTATGTATGCCGTCTGAATGCAGCTTGTTGAAGTCTGTTTCAGGGTCCCAACCCTTCCATTTGGTGAGGGTTGCCAGGTTTCTGCCCGTAACATACACGGTGAGGCCTCCCAGTTTTAAAGCATTCAGATATTTTTGAGGAGCATTATAGCTTAACGTAACATCCTTGAGCCTGGTGAAGCTGGCGTCTTCCGCGTAACCATAGGATCGGGTATTGGTATAGGCCAGTGAGGGCCTTGTTTCACTTTTATTGCCGGGCGTCCAATAACCGACGTTGGCAGGCAGGTTTTGCCGGCCGCCGAGATCCCAGAAATCCATCATCGGGTTGTCTTTCGTAACACCCTGCACGGTTTGAATAAAGACATTCAGATTAAAATCCCCATAGTGAAAGGTGTTAGTGATACCGCCTATCCATTTGGGATTGCTTTGCCCTAAAATGACTTTATCGGCTTCGGTTATATTGTGATCATGGTTCATGTCGGCAAATTTCAGATCACCCGGTATGGCAATGGGATCCACGGAAGAAGGATCTTCCCCCTGTTGCCAGATACCCGTCAGCTTATAATCATATACCGAATTGACGGGATGACCGATAAACCAGCGGTTGCCGATATCGCTTTTCTTGTCGCCGTACAGGTCAAGGATCTTGTTGCTATTGGCAGAAAAATTGAGGGATGTTTCCCATCTGAATTTCCCGCCGGTGATGTTTTGTGTCCGGACGCTGAATTCAAAGCCCTGATTGGAGACCTTACCAACATTATCAAGCACCTGGATGTAGCCGGAAGCGGTGGGCAGGGAGCGGTACAGCAGCAGGTTTTTTGTTCTTGTGTTATAGAAGTCCATGGTACCGCTGACCCTGTTATTGAAAAGGGAATAGTCAAGGCCCAGGTTGCTGCCATACGTACTTTCCCAGGTGAGGTCACTGTTACCAAGAGCGCTGGAGTAAACCCCAATGGTGGTAAGCCCGTTATATACCGTATTGGTTGGAGCTGACACGCTGGATGTTGCGTTGGGGCTGATAGCCTGGTTACCGGTCAAACCATATGAAAAGCGAAGTTTAAGGGCATTGACAGCCTTAACGTTTTGCATAAAGTTCTCTTTGGCAACGTTCCAGCCCACTGCTGCAGAAGGGAAAACCCCGTATTTCGAAGTGTTGTCTCCGAAGGCGGAATAGCCGTCCCTGCGGGCCGTAACGGTAAACAGATAACGACTGGCATAAGAATAGTTGAGCCTGAGCATTTGAGAGACCAGGTTGGTTTGGTACCTGTTCGAAGTTACGGACTGAGTGGCGCCTGCCGCCAGGTCATTGTACTGAAGCACGTCGTTGATAAAGCCTGTGGCATTGGCGGTTGAAGCAAAATATTCCTGCTTTTGTGCGCTATAGAGACCCGTGGCATCGATGTGATGTTTTCCAAAATTCAACTCATACGAAAGGATATTCTCGAGCAGCTCGTTGTTTGTTTTGCCGTTGGACACCGTTGCTGCTCCAACAAGGCTGTTGGCGTCCCTGCCCTGGTAAGTCTGGGCCAGCGTGGGCAGGTAGCTATAGGCTATATTCATCCTGTATTTAAGGCCGGGAATAATTTTCAGCTCGGCAAAGCCGCTCGTGTTAATGTTCGTGGTCCGGTTAGTTCTTGCCTCTACCAGGCCGAGCATCGGACTTATGTAGTTTGTTTCCGGGTACATCGGGTAGATGGCATAAGAGCCATCAGGGTTTTTATACGTTCCGTAGGGGCTGATGGCCAGGGCTTCGGTAAGATCTGCCTGACCTCCATCATAGTTATTCCCTGCCAGGTAGATATTGGTGCCAACGGTAAGGAATTTGGTAATGTCGGCGGTAATGTTCGATCGTAGACTTACCCGGTGATATTGATAGCCTTTAATGACGCCGTTCTCTTTAAAATAGTTGCCGGAAAGATAATAGCGGACATCCTTACTTCCTCCTGATACGCTGAGTACATGGTTTTGGATGTTGCCGGGATTGGACACATCTTTCAACCAATCCGTCGTTTTACCCGCGGCATAATTATTCAGCTCATACAGGTTTGGCAGCGGGTTTGTGTTAGTGGAACCGGCTTCCATTTTCCAGTCTGCATATTTCTGCAGATAAGCCTGGGGTCCCATGGGCACTACCTTATGGGCAAAACCTTCAGGACCGCCATAGCCATCATAGGTAACTACTGCCTTTCCCGATTGGCCATGCTTGGTGGTTATTAAGATCACACCATTAGCACCCCGGGTACCGTAAATGGCTACAGCAGACGCATCTTTTAGTACTTCTATGGAGGCAATGTCCGATGGACTGATATCGTTGATGGTGCCGCCCGTGGTACTAAAAGGGATGCCGTCTAATACAATAAAGGGATCGGTGCTGGCGCTAATGGAATTGACACCTCGCACCAGGGCGGTAGTGGTGCCTCCGGGCGCGGAACTTGTCTGGGTGATATTCACCCCGGCAACAGAGCCCTGTAATGCCTGCAGCGCATTGGTATTAGGCAATTCCCTCAATCGCTCTTTGGGCACCGATACTACCGAGCCGGTGATATCACTACGTTTTTGGGTGCCATAACCTACTACGACCACGTCCGCCAGTCTTGCATTCGAGGGTGCAAGCAGGATGCGCAGGACGCCGTCAAAACCTGCTTTTATGTGCAATTCGCGGTAACCGACATGTGATATTACAAGCGAGTCTTCTGCGCCCGCCGTAATGGAAAAGGTTCCCCGGCTGCCTGTATTTACGCCTTTATTTTTGCCGATAAGATGTACCGATGCTCCTGAGATCGGTTCGCCGCTGGCGCTGTCGGTCACGTTTCCCGAGACTGTTTTTGTTTGCCCTGATGCAGCGATTGTCAGTAAACAGAGAAGGGCAAAAAAACAACATCTGGTTAGTAACCTTTTTTGGGTAAAAAGATTTTTTCTCATTATATGTTAGTTGTTTGGTTTGTAGACTAAATATAACTGACAAACCAAGTTCTTTTTCACCTGCAATAAGAATGCAGGCATCTTTTTACGAAAACGATGTAATTGAATTTTCGTAGTAGTTACGAAAAATTTTCGTTATTTTGTAGTAAATTTTCGCATGAAAAAAATTGGGCTTACACAGCTGGCCAAAGAGTTGGGAGTCTCTGTTTCCACCGTTTCCAAAGCGCTTCGTGGTAGCTATGAAATAGGCGGCGACACGCAAAAAAAGGTGCAGGAGATGGCTGAACGAATGGGCTACCGCGCCAGCCCGTATGCAGGCCACTTACGCAACCACCGAAGCAAGACTATTGCCATTATCATTCCGGAAATGACCAATAATTTTTTTGTGCAGGCAATAACCGGAGCCGAATCTGTCGTGCGCGAAAAGGGCTACCACACACTCGTGTACGCCACCCATGACGACTATGATACGGAAGTAAGCATTACCAAACATTTGCAAAGCGGAAGAGTGGATGGGGTGATCATGTCCATATCAGAATCCACGAAAAATTATAGCCACCTGAACGAACTTACTGAGTCAAATATACCTATTGTTTTTTTTGACAATATTTGCCATGAAATAGAGACGGCCAAAGTAATTACCAATGATTTCTCGAGTGGCTTCAACGCCACGGAACACCTGATCAAAAGGGGATGTAAGCGTATTGCCTACCTGTCCATGTCCGAACATTTGTCTACCATAAACAAAAGAAAGCAGGGTTACCTTGAGGCGCTTAATAAATATGATATCGAAGCCAGGGCCGAACTAATTGTAAAATGCGGATTGGACGATGCGGCTAATTACAAGGTAATTAAGCGATTGCTGAATAGAAAGGACCGGCCTGACGGAATATTTGCGTCTATCGAAAGCCTGGCGCTGACGACATACCAGGTATGCAATGATATGAAGATCAGCATTCCCGGCGAGCTAAAAGTAATTGGCTTTTCCAATTTAAAAATTGCGGGATTGCTTAATCCTTCGCTGAGTACCATTACCCAGCCGGCTTTGGAGATGGGTAAGCAGGCAGCAGCCGTCCTTTGCAAACATTTGGATAAAAAACGGAAGGATATACCTAACGAAAACATAATTATTAAATCCGAATTAGTGATCAGAGATTCTACACAATTGGGAAACCGGGCAAAATAAATAGCCACTGTACCTGCCCGGTTTAGAAAAGAAATTTCGGGCCGGCTGCTATTTTTTGGATCAATTGTATACTTTTATAAAAGTTTATGTCGGTTATCGATCATAGCAAATGAAAATTAAAAAGGAAACGGACAATGCCGGCGTTAAGGAAATAGCAAGGTTGGGAAATGTCAGCCTGGCGACGGTCGACCGGGTGATACATAACAGGCCGGGGGTCGCAAAAAGCACCAGGGAGCAAATTGAAAAGATCATACGGCAGCTTAATTACCAACCTAATATATTTGCCCGCAGGCTGGCCTCCAGGAAAGTGCTTGAATTTGCCACGCTCATACCGTCGGTTTCGGACGAGACTGATTTTTGGGAAGCGCCTCGTCAGGGTATTGCGCAGGCCTCGATGGAGATCAGGCAAAACGGGATTCGGGTGACACAATATTTTTTTAATCTCAACGACAAAAAGTCTTTTGTAAAACAGGCGGCGTTGATCCTTAAAAGCAAGCCGGATGGGTTATTGCTGGCGCCTTCTTTTGTCGAAGAGTCTCTCCTGTTCGTAAAAAAATGTAAGAAATTCAATATACCGTATGTTCTCATCAACTCTGATATTCCGGACCAGCAGGCCCTTTGCTATATAGGGCCGGATCTGTTTGAAAGCGGTTATTTATGTGCCCACCTGACCAGCTACCTGATTGGTGAACAGGAAAGTATGCTGCTGGTCAATATTTCAAACAGCATCGAACAATACCATGAGTTACACCGTAAGGAAGAGGGTTTGCGGGCCTATCGGGCAGAACATGGAGTGAAAAGCTCTTTAAAAACCATCAATATTAAAAAAACCGATCTTGGAGCCGTTGCCAAAGCACTTAACCGGTTATTCAATAGACACCCGGATATAAAGGTTGTGCTGGTATCCAATTCACGCGCCTGGATGGTGGCAAAATACCTTAAAGAAAGAGGGAATGCTCACCGGCTGCTTATTGGTTTCGATTATACAAAGGAGAACCTTAACTACCTCGAAGACAGCACCATTGATTTTTTAATTTGCGACAAACCTAAGGAACAGGGATACCGGGGTATCATGACCCTTTATAATTATATCGTTCTCGGCATGCCGGTCAGCAATACCTACTTCATGCCTATCGATATCATATCCAGGGGGAATTATAAATTTTATCGAAACTGAACAATTTGCGTAGAAAAATGAAGCGCAAGCCTATTTTTGCATAAATTTCGGGTACGTACCCGAAAAAGTAAAAAAACCTAAAAAATAAAAATCCTACAACGTTAAACACAGCAACCATGCCACAACTGGACATACAAATATTTGAGAACCGGGAAGAATTAGGGAAAAAAGCCGCAGAGATCGTTGCAAAAACCATCAACAAACTGTTTGAAGATCAGCCCTTCGTTAACATCGTATTCGCAGCAGCCCCCTCACAAAATGAATTTTTATTTGCCTTGAAGCATAGAGAGGATATCGACTGGGGACGGATCAACGCCTTTCATATGGATGAGTACCTTGGCCTCGCAGCAGAGGCACCTCAGGGCTTCGGCAATTTTCTGAAAGAAAGGCTCTTTTCTGCTGTAGGGTTCCACACCGTCAACTACATAAATTCAACCGCGGCAAGCGTGGAAGAGGAATGTCTTCGTTATACCGAACTGCTAACCGCCTGCCCTCCCGATATTGTATGCATGGGAATCGGTGAAAATTCCCATATTGCCTTCAACGACCCTGGGGTGGCCAATTTCCATGATCCTTTTAGTGTAAAAAAAGTACAGCTTGACAGCCAGTGCCGGCAACAACAGGTCAACGACGGATGCTTTTCAACATTGGAAGAGGTGCCAAACTATGCTCTTACCCTTACGATACCTGCTCTAATGCAGGCCAGGCATATCTATTGTATTGTTCCCGGCAGACTTAAAGCACAGGCAGTCTACAATACCCTCCACCAGGAAATAAGCGAAGAGTATCCTTCCAGTATTATCAGAACCCATCCCAGCACAATTTTGTTCCTTGAAAGGCAAAGCGCCGCTTTGCTTAATGAGTCTACTGTTGCCATGTAGAGGCATACGCTGCATATCTAAAATAAAAAAAGCGCAACCATCTAATAATTAGATAATTGCGCTTTAATGTATAATGTTGACAACAAGGGCCTTGCAGCTCCTCCATGGATCAGCATACGAGAATTGGAAGCTGCGAGTCTTCGATTAGAAAAAGACAACCTTCCGGATGAAGATATCCTCAAATGGATTGACTTGTTAATCGCTCCCGGTGCTTCGCTCAGTGGAGCAAGGCCAAAAGCCAGCGTGATGGATGAAAAAGGCCAACTTCGATATTTTGAAGATTAATCAAGTGCCGGAGATCGAGATATATCGAATTCACAATAACAAAAATAACCCCATCCACCCGCCTGTTGGGGCAAGAATCATGCAAGGTATTTGATTTGACGATGCTTTCATTTTGTCATAAGGGGAGCTAGCTTCTTCAAAAGCACGAAGAGATACGCGATCGTAAATGTACGACTTGTTGCTTCGGCAAGTACCCGGACCTACGGGTTTATGCCTAACGCCGGGTAAGTTTAATAATAGGTAGCTGGAATTCAACTCTCTTTTCTCAGGTTGAGCCATGCATCCGTCACATCTTTGTGGGGTCAAAAGCAACCGATCGTATCCTAATCCAATATCCGAAAATCCAACGTCCGAGAGCTACTTTTAAAACTTTGGTCGCAACCCCGGCCCGTTACCGACGCTATGAAAACGATGATCCAATCTTCATTGAAAAACCTCCGGTTAGTCCTGGAGGTTTTTTCGTTTTCAGCAAAAAGGTAGGACCTGATTCAGGTTGTCCTTCGGGTCGCCTATGAGGATGCGGGTGTACCGTTCAATAATAGCCTGGGTCTTGGGGCTCAGGTCAGCGACCTGCAGTTCGCTCAGAAAGATCCGGGGAAAGCGCGGCTCGGGAGGTGCGTACCAAGACGCATTCAGCTTTGCCGGAACCCATAGCCAGGAACCGAGAATAATATTATCAGCCCTGCCCCCCGTACATAATGATACGCCCGTAATTTGCGTTTGTTATAGGGCCGATAGACAGGCCATGGGAAATGCATTTTATTTATTACCAAATCTGCATATGCGTTATCTGCTGATCCTATTACTAGTCACGCTGAGCAAAAAGGAATTGTATCGCCAGCAAGTTCCATTCAGCGAGCAGATGGCAGCATCCGGTGGCTGGTGGACGACACGACCCGGAAGGGCATCTTCTTGGATGGGACCAGTGGTCAGTACGGGACCGCTGGTGTTACCAGGGCGGTCCAATTCGAGGAGTTTGTGGTGTCGAGCAAGGAAATGCTGGATAGTTTTTTTACGAAGGAGTATTTGCGGGCCTTTGATAATCGGATAGAATGGCGACGGGATTAACGCTCGATTTGAAATAAGACGATGACTATGCGCAGGCCCGGTGGGAAGTTTTCTGACGCTTGGCAACAAGGGAGAATTTTCGCCGGCGCAGGAGAGTCCTGCCGACAAGGAAATATTTGTAACGTTGAAGAAATTTACTTAGGGCCAATTAAAAAATAGTTTTTATGATACTTATCCTGTTGCCTCACAGGATAAAACATCCATGATAAAAATAAGCAGTAAACAAGATAAAATCGGGCGATCCCCGAAGCACATAAAACTATGAGATTATTTCAAAGCATCGGATACCTTTCCGGATATGTCGTGTCGAGTCGGGATCGGCACATCCGCCGCATTAAGATCGCCCTGGTGGCGCAATTCGTCGGCCTGGTTGCTGTTGCGCAGCCAGGAAGCCAGAATAGTACACCCATACCGGGCAATTATGAAGACGCCCTGCACCTATCCTATGATAGCGTGTCGAAAGAGGTTTCCGGGTATGTCAAAATGGATGTTAACGCGCTCGACAATCCGAAGAAAATCTACCGGAGCTGTGCGGTCCTGTTCATCGGCAAAATAAATGGGCCAGGGACGGCCAGGGTAGACATTTATAATAGTCCGGATATAAAATTGGTAACCACCGGCGGCCTCACCTTCGATGCGGAGAAGGTCACGCTGACCGCGAAATCCGGGGAGGAATTTTGCAATGACATTTTGAATCTGACGGAAGGGCTGGACATGGAATTTACCAAACGACACCCCTATATCGGCTGCAGGGCCGTTAACGAGGGAAAGGCATACCTGTATTCATCACCTGTCGATTCCGCCAGGACGAAGATGTACTTGTTGAAAGGAGACATGATCATGATCCTCGGGATCAGAGCAGACTGGGTCAAGATCGAATACGTTGGAAAAAAGACGATCGATGGCTGGATCAGGAAAAGTCAACTGAGCCCTGGTTTTCGGTAATAAGCATCCCCGCCTTCGAGTCGGGGACGGCATTTAGGCTCCGTGAATTAGAGTGCTTTTACCATTGCCAGCGCTTTTTCAACATGCTCCGCAGGTGAAATGTGATCGGTTGCTGATGAAAAGACCGCTACAATTTTACCGTCCTTACCAATGACGAAAGTAGTTCTCGGGATGAAACCGTGTGTCAGGTCCTGGCCACGTACGTCTTTCATTCCGGCCTTTGAAGCCGCTATTGTCAGGCCGTAGGTTGTCGCAATTTGGCCTCCGGGATCTGAGGCAACAGGGAACTTACCTGCACAGTAAAGCGAATCGGACGAAAATGCATTCAGCCGCTGAATATCGTCTGCAGACACGCCGATAATGGTAGTTCCCGCCGCGGTAAATTTATCTTTGAGTTCTGCGAAGGTATGTGCTTCCAGATCACAGCCACCGGTATAGGCAGAAGGATAGAAATAGACCACAACGGGGCCTTTGGCAATGGCACTTTTTAATGAAAAATTAAATTCGCTGCCGGCCAGGCTCGCCTGGGCGGTAAATACAGGCGCGACGTCTCCTTTTGATAACATCTTCGGTTGGGCAAAGCCGGACCGGGATATCCCGAGGGAAAGGCCTAAAATTAAAACAAATACAGAATAATATTTTTTGAACATGGCAGATGGTTTTGAATGATCCATGGCATTGATATCAAATCTACAATAATCTGCCGCAAATCAGTTCACAGGGCATCAAAATTTTGCGTGCTCCACCTGAAACGCCTCCAGTATCAATGCAAGCTGATCACTCGGGCGATTTGCCATCGACCATTTAAATGCCGCCAAATTAGGATGAACTTATCGGGTTTGGAGGGGGTTTCGCTTTCGGCGTGATTGATGAACCGGTGCAGGCCAAGCTCCACGGCGCCGTAGCCGGCGATGGGATAGACTTCGATGCTGCCTGGGACGAGGACCCGGGTCACTTTACCGCAGATGTTTTTTTTAATGGCATCGAGCAGTCGCTGTTTATTGGTTTCGAGGCCGCCCTTGTCATGGTAAAACTCGATGCTGTCGGCATATAGGGCTGCCTGGGTGGCCATGTCGCAGGTGTTGTACGCATTAAAATATACGCTGTCCATGTGTACGATGGTGTCGTACAGGGCCTGGGAGGAAGGTTGGTAAGTGTAGGTGTCCGTGGTTTGGGCGGACACCCCTGCTGGGATCCATTGCAGGAGTCCGCAGGTTAGAATGGTTAGTAGTATATGTACTTTTTTCATGCTACAAAGGTATAGGATTTATAAAAAACCGACTTGCAGCGGCAGTAACGGCTGCATCACCGCTAACATGCCCCGCCCCGAATCTCCTTCAAAACTTCCATCGCCCTGACCGCATCTGGCTGGCCACAGAAACATAGCGGCGACTTTTTTGATTCAAATATACCTTTCCGAAAGGCCGACGTTTCAGTACCCAAATAGTGGTATGCGTGTTAAAGAAATTCTGGTTAATCCATGGCAATCACCAAACGCCAAATTCCTATTTGAAATTTGGAAGGACGGCATGAGCGACGACAACCAAGGAATTCCATTAGCCGTCATGTCTGGAACACAAATAAAGCTATATATCGACCATCCTCTTCTTTGGAGTCGTGAAGTATATTTCAGAATTGGCCAGATAGCGAAAATTTCAGGCAATCGTATATTCTTGGTAAGGGATTTTCAGCGTTCATAGCAATATATCCCTCAAGGATATTCGTTATGGCCGATAACGAATATCCTTATCATTCACCCCTTCTCTATTCCGGAGGGATCTAAATTTTATCGAAATAGCCGATTATACTAATTTAGCCCGGTCATATACTGTCAAAATCAGATTTAAACCGGAACGACCAAAATGAACAATTAACTGAAAAAGAGAAGACCATATTCGGGCATATTGATTTTTACAACAGGTACGAGGCGCTCGGTAAGAAGTATTCATTTGAAAAGAGCTTTGATAAATATTCCAATGACGAGGTGTTAAAGGTCATCGGAGAGCTGGGGTACAAGGCACGATATATGAAGACTGATAACTATTTTAAGATAACCAATAAAAAAGATTCACTTGAATTTAATCTTCATTTTATTTTGAAATATGGCCGGGTTGAGGTGGTGATGGAATCGACCGATCATGGCACTGGTGAGGTCGTTGGGGGCTGTTCGCCATGATCTGCAAACTGATAGAACTGTCAGGAGGCATTGATCGGGATCGTTATATGGCCAAGCCCGGGTTCCGGGACTACGACGACCTGCGGGAGATTTTTAAAGAGATTTTTTCTATTTATGCTGATTTTAAACGAGAGATAATCAAACACAACGAGTAAGTCTTACCGATAGACACCAAAATTATTACAATGACCGAATCGGAATTTTATCTGATCAACGTAGACCCGGAAACAGCCGTTAAAAGAGACTTTACGCCGACAACCTATGATAGAACCGCCGAAAATGCGCAAACCCGTCTTAGGAACGAACGGTTCCCGGATTTTGAGCCTCAATTCTCGGACCTGCTACTCCATACGAAAAATCTGACCGATTTTATCTATGACGGCGGAGCTATTTCCGGTACCGGATTCCTGGTTAGCGGACGCGTGAAAAGGATCTTCGAAGCTGCCCGCGCAGAGAATATAAAATTCTATCCGCTTGTCCTGCGCCAATCACGGGAGGGAGTTAAACAGGCGGATCACCCGCTGATGACCGGTGATGTCAGCTATATGCAAATTGTCTGGCCGCCGCTCGGCGAGTGGATCGATTTTGGAGCATCCGCTTTCGAACGTGTCAACAGGGACGATAATATCCGCACACCCCTGGAAATAAAAGATGGGGCGGAATTAAGACATTTTATCGGTTCCCTGGTATGGCCGACAGGTATAGGAGCAACAAAGATCACGATGAACGTTCCCTCCCTGAACGCTGTATCGATATTGAACCTGATGCCCATACAAATCCGGGGATTTAACCAGGCAATTATTTCCGCTGCGATAAAAAAGCAACTGGAAAAGGAGAACATCAGCGGGTATGAATTGACCCCGATCACAGAACTAATAGTCTCCGTATGACCGGCATCGCTTAGCGCCTTACTATCCATCTCCTAAAAGCCCGTGTCGGGCCCCCATCATTCGCTACATCTACCAGGCGTTCCTGCAAGGCGTACCTATTGCCAGGAAATATGGGGCGGAAAAAATCCGTAGAGATAGGCCTCTTCCAGGTCAAACCACATTGCGTTAGCTCAGACATCTGTCATTCACATAAAATAATGTAAATGAGCAAATTATACGTTCATTATTTACTTATCCCCTTCCCACATTTCAAAATCCTACCAGTTCTGTCACCTTTTTCCAAAAAAAGTGACGAGACATCTAACAAAAGAAGCCAGAGGCCTATAATATTTTAGTCGTCACAACCATGGTCACTATTGTATACAACCCTTACTCTTCTCATTTTTACGCGTGCAATTAGTTGTTGACCGAAAACAGAGGAGGATGAAGAAGCAAAAGAGCATCTATGAAGGCAACAAAAAGATCCTGGAGGCTCCCCAAAACCGCGCTAGAACTTCGATGGAGCTTCGTCCCTTGCTCCATCTCGTTCGTAAAGTTCGCTTCGCTCCTTTACCCTCCAAAACAAAAATGCCCCGCTGACAAAGTCAGCGAGGCACAATTTCATCTGTGGAGGTGAGGGGATACTGATCGAACCCCTTTCGGGACTTCTACTCCTCATCAATAACTAAAAAACGATTAAGATCAACAACTTATGGTATGCGCCACACTAGTCGAACAAGGCATCCATGGTTACTGTTACCTGGGCTGATTGGGTCATATAGTCATTAGGATGTACTCCAAAAGGATAATGGCTTTATTGCCAGCCAAATCTATCGGCCTGGACATTAAAGTCCGAAACCCCCTCCCCATTCGATCACCACCTTCTTTCCCAAACCAACCATCACGTTACTCATCAGCCGGCAGATTAACCAAAGGAAACGATAAAAATACCTAGCTTTATCCTCCATCCTAAATCTACCAATCGCCATGTTACGACTCGGTATCATTATGACCCTCTTCGGTATCTTGTATTTGATCAAACCCAATGTCTTCCGCAGGGGGATCTGGAAAGAAACGGCCATCACCCAACGACTGTTTACGCCGCAGCGCTATACCACCTATATGCGCATTTTAGGAGCAATCTTCCTTGTTGCCGGGATCGTGTTGGGATTAGCCGCTCGCAGGTAACGACTGCTTCCCCACCCCGTTATTGTGTGATAAGGCGGATTAAAACTATTTAGATATAAGAATAAAATGGAGAAAAAGTATAAATACAGAGTATGTACAAGAGAGCTTTCCCGTCAGGAATGTAAAAACTGCCTTGACGAAATAATAGATATTTTAAAGATCCACCAGGTGCTTCAAATCGAAATGATGTTTGGGCTTGCCTGGGATAATGAACATAAAGAATGGATGCCATTTATAGTTCCTCCCGATGAGATAACTCTTGAAATAGACAAGGCTGAAAAATCAGGAACCGGGAATTTTTACAATGCAGACACTTTTTTAACTCTACATGAATTAAATAGCGAAATACTTTTTTGCCATGAATTCGACATCCATCTGGAATATGATGAGATCAATAAGGTTGTATACGATATTATCGAGGCATGGAGAAGTAGGAGTTTAATCCAAGGATAAGCCCATTAGTAGCTTAACGATAAAAAACAAAATAAATCAACGATTTATAAAAATCAAGTAGAGGTGAGGGGATACTGATCGAACCCCTAATCACGCTGTTAACATTAATTCGCGAGTGATCTATTCCAGCAGCGTACGATCACTTTAGGAGTTTCACAACAGATGATCCATAAGCATCTTCAGTTTTGCCAGTGCCTCCTCATAGTTCGGTACCTCTCCCGTGGCATAAGACATGCCCTGAACGAAGCGGGTGTATTCGGTGCGATATTCCGTATCGGAGGTCAGTATCTCCAGTAGGAGCTGCAGCTTTTTTCCGACCGGCCAGCCGGTTATCTTGTCGCATCGGTCGTCGTCCTGACCGATCATCCCGATTGCCAGGCGCCGGAAATCAACGTGTCGGATGGCGTAGGGCTGTAAGGCAGCCAGGTCATGGATATGGCGAACGAGATCCGGGTCGTCGTCGGCCGGCTGGCGGACACGGTCGGGAACCCGCCAGACCAGTGCACTCAACTTGTCGACGGCATTTTCCACCGGATCGATGCAGATGGCAGCCGGCATCTCCGGGCTGGTTTTCGTCAATTCTGTGATGAAGGAAGATACCGGGAGAATCAGAGGAGGAAGGGATAGCGTGGTAGCGGTAAACTCAATCAACACATGGGGTCGGAGCACCGTCGATGGAGTTACGACGGACGGATAGTCCACTTCAAATGAGAAGAAGCGGTTCTCGTCCCTTGCTTTCCATTGGAGGACTACCATAGGAAACTGCGTGACGATGCGTTCCCGCAACCGATCCCGGATAGCAGAGAGCAGTTTTCGCTGGCGGCTTCCCGATAGCGGAGGTACTGTTGGAAGGATCAATCGGAAGTCAATGTCCTCGGAAAAACGCTGGAGGAGACGATGTGCCTTGGATAGCGCGGTGCCGCCGGTGAAGATCAGCTGCGCGTCGAACAGATCTGTTGTCATAAGCGCACGGATCAGTTGTACGACATACCAATCCTTTTCGACAAAGGCCGGGTCAATGCCCAGCTCCAGGGCTACCTCTTCTATGATGGTCTTATCTGGGGCGGCGTTCATAGGCAACGGCAATATTGTTATAGCCGATCTTGCGGCTAATGCGCTTGTTCACACTGATCAACCGGCCGGTCGGCACCTGGGTGGAGCGCCCCTGCTGGTAATCAATCGCTGCCCGGGAAGGTCCCGGATTTGCTCCAAGACGATCCAATGCCTTTTGGGCTAGGGCTGGCAGCGGTTCTACCGGTACGGTGTTGCCGGTAAGAGATGACACTTTTGCCTTGGCATACAGCCCATAGCCAAGCTTGATCAGTTTGCCTTTTTTGGTGAGGGTTAATAGTGCTCTTCCGACCTGGTCATATCCTCCCAGGTCGCCAAAATCCTCGCGCAGCAAAATTGGGGATTTCTTTCGAGCGATCCGGATGGCTATCTTTCTTTCTATAGTTTTATTGTATTTCATTGATTATCAATATTTCATAAAGACAAAAATACGACAATTTTTAATTGCAAAAATACGACATTTATTGCCTACAAAAATACGACAATTTTAACATTATCCAATGCCGAGCCTCTTCTATATTAAGACTACCTTTCTGTCATTATAAAGTATTGATAATCAATGGAAGGCTCCGTTGCGGCTAATGTCGGGAAAACATCAAAAATTTCGGGAAAATGTGGGGAAATCCAACGCCTTTCCGACCAGTCCTGGCGGTTTTCGTTTTCTGCATCGCCGCTTAATCTTCCTCTTCCTCTGGTTCAGCGGTAACTCCTCCGGCAAGGATGGCCGAAAGAAACGCTCGCTCGCCGGGAAACGCGTCGGTTTCTTCCAGGCGGTTAAGGCCTTCATAAGCATCAAGTAACGCCTGAAGGGTTCCGATATCATCTTCAGTGACGGGCTCTTCGGGTGCCGCCCGGATGTCGTCCGCCATCCGTTGAAAATCGCTGATGATCGCTTTATAATAGCCTTTTGGGATCTCCGTTTCCCCCACCCCCTCCAGGGCGGAGACCGCGGCGATCATATCCGGGCGCAGGGTCTGCGGATAATGGCCCATGATGGCGCCGGTAATCTTGCATTTGAGTTGAAGGCGTTCGCTCTGTCCAACAGGTTCTCCTGCAATGTAAATATCTCCACAAGGGGATCGCACCACGTCCGAATAGTCGCACTGTTCATCCAGACGTACCCGGCGATGGGATTGCGGGGATACCCGTTTGATTTATCTTTGATCTCAACGATCAGCGCTTGAAGCCAGTGGAGCGTCTCCTGTAGCAGAACTTCCGTTTGATGCAGGTAACGACCGTTGTGCTGCAGTGCACACAGCAAGCGGATCCATTCCGGGAAATCTTCGCTGGCTTCCTTTAGGCTACTACAGGGTGCTACCCCTACCGGTGCCGGCTTGTCCGAAAGAATTTCCCATGCCACCTGCCAGGCAGGATCCAGGGCCGGCCCGGTCGCTGCTTTCTTTTTCCAAAGAACGAAAAAATTCCCTTTTTTCCGGGCTGGCTTTCCGGGAATCATTTTTAAGGCGTCTGCTATGCGGTTCTGGCCGATGGCCAGCAAGGTCTCGTACTGTTTACTCCCCTGTAAAAGGGTTTCCAGGTTCAAGCTCATGTACACAAATATATGGCACGTCGTGTCTACTTTTCCGGTAGGATCGTGTAAAATTCCGGATCATGGCGCCGGAAAAAGTACCTTCGTTTTATAAACCGACACACATGGAATTAATAGCAACGCTGGAATACAAAGGCTATACGATCAAGACGTTTAAAACGCCCGGCAAGGACCTGATTAAGATTTACCTGGGAGACGATCCCGTCGACTACAATAGTGAGATGGACGAACAATATGAAGGCTCTCTTTATGACAAAGAAGGAGTGGAAGCGGCCAAACAGCACATTGACGAACTGGAAGAAAAGGAAAACAGCCTGTAAATGAATCGGAAGACGATCCTGTTAGACGCGAACCGATTCTCCACCCTGGCATCAGATCTGGCCTGGCCCAGGTTAACCGGACCTACCCCGGAAATATCGATTCCCTATAATGCGTATATCCTTATCGTTGTCATATCGTCCAGCGTATAATTTTATCCATGTCTCGTTTCCACTTGGGGCGCAGCAGGCTTTGGCTTGGGGCCGGTATCTTCCAGCTTAAACCTCATCCAATCGTGTTTTTTCAGTACCTCTATCACCGGCTGAAAGGTTTTGTACTTCGCGTGCTCATCTCCATAGATGACGATCTTATTGGGGTCGATCTCTTTTATATGCAGGTCTACAAACCGGTTCATCTCCAACACTTCTTTGGTCCTCAATTTCCACCGACCTACCCGAACGATAATAGAATCCTTTTCAAGAGTAAACGTAAGTGCAGTTCCATCGATCGGTTGCTGCAAAATAGCAATGACAGCTAAGGTCAAAAGAAGGGTCATGGGAGTAAGGTAAGCAAAAAGCAGTTCACGGTGCTATTTCCGACCGAAACCTGCGGGCTCTTACCCCCGGGCACGCGTCTTCGATTTCAGCAGCTCGAAGAGCTTTTTATTCATCTCCCGACGTACAGGAAACTCATTACGACCAGGTCGGTTGCAGTTGGCATCGGTTTTACCTATCTTTATCGCCTACCCGACGCTACCTAACGACTGATGGTGATCCGGAGTAACGTAAACGGTCAAAGATGTCCGAAAACAATCCACCAACGTGATTTGTAACATAAACCAATACCTCAAAAAGCTATGAAATCGATCGTCACTGCCGTTCTCTTTCTATTGTCCATAACATCCTATGGACAGGACATGTCTGTCATTGAAGGAAATTTGCTGGCAAAGTTTCAGCGTATCAGTTATTGGCGTTCTTTTTCCAGTGACGACGACAAGATCGACAAAATTGATTCGCTGGAAAAAGCGAATCTCGCTTTTCAAAAAGCCCTCCTACACGTTACCGACCAGGAGCCTGCTTCCCTGGGTTATGCCTTTCAACGATTACAGGATTCGGGTGTGACGATCGCGACCTCCGCTGATCGCCGCTTTCGCATTTATTCCTGGGACACGGAAGAAGGTGGCACCATGCATATCTTTTCCAGTGTGTATCAATATCAAACTGAACAAGGTATTCATTCGAAGACCTTTCAGGACTCCTCCATAGAAGCAGATCCCGGCAACTGGTCCACGCCGATCTATAGCCTGCACATCCCATCGAAAACGTATTATTTGGTTATCAACCACGCCATCTTCTCGCACCGGGACATCTACCAGGGAATCCAGGCTTTCTCTATTGGTAAACGGTCACTCAATGATTCTGTCCGACTCTTTAAAACGAAAACCGGATTAAAGAACGGAATTAGCTTTGAATTCAACTTCTTTTCGGTAGAAAAACATCCGGAAAGGCCCGTTCAGCTCATCTCGTTTGACTCGGTCGCAAAAGAAGTGCGCATCCCGATTGTGTTGGAGAACGGCATAGTCACCAGTAAATATCTTGTTTACCGTTGGACAGGCTCTTGCTTTGAGCGAAAATAATCGAATAATCGGTCCACCATTCGTCGGTAGCCCTACCACCGCTCACAAGCCTCGTAAATCAGATTTGGCTGCGGATAATGGATTTATTGCCAGCCAAATCTATCAGCCTGGCCATTAAAGCTCGAAACCCCTCTTCGCGCCGGGCGACGCCGGCCGGCCGGAATTCTCCATAAATCGGCAGCCGTTCTCCACAACAATACCCGAGATCGGGGATATTAGTCGATAACCGATTTACAAAAATCACAATAATTTAAAAATCAAACAATTAGAAAACGGTATCCTTTGCGGCGACGGGCCATGCCAACCGGTCGGGGTTCTCCATAAATCGCGCCATTCTCCACAACTGCGCTGAGATCTGGCTTTCAGGCCCGTCTAAATAGAAGGAGATGGTCTGTGTCGGCTCTCTCTCAATGGGGTGATACCTGGCGAACTGAAAAAGCAAATTTTTTTCGTCGCCAATTTTTCCTTTCTCCCATTTTCAGGAAAATAGAGCTGTATAAGCATATCGGAGGCTGAGTACAATCTAAGGGAACCCAATCCTTCTTTCCTAAAAAATATTAAGTAAATACCGTTAAAACACCCTTTCAACTTCCTCCAATAAGATTTACTTTTCAGCGCTTTACCCCAACCGCAAAAAATAAACTAAGCCATATGGAGTTCAAAGATCAAATCAAACTACTTGCCGATCGGGTAAGCAAAATGCAGGACAAAATTCTTACGGAGGAAGCAACAAAGAACGCGTTAATAATGCCGTTCATCCAGGCAATGGGATACGATGTTTTTAACCCCCTCGAAGTAGTGCCCGAATTTATAGCCGATATTGGAATAAAGAAAGGAGAAAAAGTGGACTATGCCATTATTAAAGACAATACACCTATCATACTTATCGAGTGCAAACACTGGTCTGCAAACCTTGATCCACATGACAGCCAATTATTCAGATACTTTCATACAACAACTGCAAAATTTGGGATCCTTACAAACGGTATAATGTTCCGTTTCTATACCGATCTGGTTGAAGCAAATAAAATGGATGAAAAGCCGTTTTTTGAATTCCGGATTGACGACATGAAAGAAGCTCAGGTTGAGAAATTAAAAGAATTCACGAAGACTCATTTCAATATTGAGAGCATTAACAATACCGCGAGCGAATTAAAATACATGTCAGAGCTTAGAGCGCTTATCGTAAAAGAAATCAGCGATCCATCAGAAGACTTCGCCAAATATTTCGCAAAGAACGTATATCACTCCATGGTTACGGCGAAAATCCTGGAAATGTTCAAAGGACTCGTAAAAAGGACTTTTAATCAATATATCAACGATACAATCAACGAAAGGTTAAAGACGGCCCTGGCCACTGAACAGCAAAAAGCTGAACAACTTGCAAAAGAAGAGCTAACGACCACACGAGAAGATGAGACTTCAATAGTGACAACTCCAGAGGAAATGGAAGCTTTTTATATTGTAAGAGCAATCTTGGCAGCCAAGATAAATGTCACAAGGGTCGTAATGCGCGACAATCAATCATATTGTGGCATTTTACTCGATGACAATAATAGACGTCCTATATGTAGATTGCATTTTAATCAAAAGAAAAAGCAAATTTCCTTTTTTGACACAGGAAAGGAAGAAAAAATAGCCCTTGACAGCAACAACAAAATATACGATTACGCCTCAAGACTTATCAAAGTAATCGACATTTAAACTAAATCCGGCGTAAACATGGTCGCTGATTCTGCCGGATGATTTTTAAAAATCACCCACGCACAACCATCTAAAGAGCTAATAACCTCTTAAACTCTTACACTATGCTAAAGATTGTTTTGGCTATCCTGTTAGCTTTAAATCTACATCCGTCTTATGCCTCCATCAGACGCCAATGTAAGGTACAGTATGCGACGGCCAGTGGCTGGTCCCATACGTATACAATGCAGGTCGAATTTATTACAGGCAGCGAGCTGAACAACGCGACACATAGCTATTCCTACGACTCATATAAAAAATATTGCCTGTTGTGGTTTTCCAACGGCGGCGTTGCCATCAATGAAATACGGGACTATTTTTTGTGTGGTTTTACGTTTGATGACGACGCCTTTCGCAACCTCTTCTACATTAAATTCAGTATTCAATGTCCTCAGATCAATGCGGAAAACGATGATGGCCGGATATGGAAAATAACTGCTAAAGATTATGCAGGAACGTTTTTTGACCCCCAGGATAATTAACACTCTTTATACTTCCAAGGAATGACAATTACTGAACCTTTTCCAATTCGCCTGCAAAAGCGAATCTCTTTTCTTGCAATCGGTCGAAGCGCCATGCGGAATCAAGGCCCAAAGTATATGGTGAGACAGGCCCGGCTCTTTACTTCCGCCATAAATCTGACCGAAATGGCCAACTTCTGGAATCAGAAAAGGTATGTTTCCTACCTTGACGATCTGACGATCAAACTAATGGCGTTCTTTCCCAAAGGGGCGAGGAGAAATTTCGGAGCCGCACGGAAAGCGCTCAACCTTTTCTTTCGAGACATTCTGTATAATTCCCGCTTAGTGCAACATTATGAACTGAATACTTCCATCCATTACCTTTCCCAACTGGAGATTCCTCTTGATAACCAGACCGCAAAAAAGATCATCGAAGCGGTTTATTCGGTACGCCAGCCAGGTTGGTTCCTCCATGCGTGTAATGACCACTCGGACATTAACCTGAAAACAGTCGAATTCCTTAGAAGATTCGAAGGCTTCCGGTTTCATGCCGTAATTGGTAGAAAAATCCCTGAGATCTTCATCCGCAAACACAACGGCAACGCTACTGAATTCTATTTTGATCTTATTCATAAATTACTCGCCTTACACCCGCTAACAGAAGATACAAGCTATCATTTGTTCCTAAGCCAGAGGCAGAGTAATACTGAACAACGGTTCAAGCAGGCCTTTGAAAAGGTGCTGACTGCAGAACGCAAAGATGGGAAAACAACCTACACTTGCAATGTTGTTAGAAGCAGTAATTTCCCAGAATTAAGCGTTGTCGACTATTTATTGTGGACCTTGCAGCGATATATTCTCAAGGGTGAAAAAAGGTACTTTGCTGCTTTGCAGCACCATTATGAACAAATTCTGGACATTTATGAGAATGATGGTCAGGGAAACCTGTATACGCAGGAAGATCGATTTGAATTGGAGAAGGCTTCACCTTTTACCATAGGGGCAAAAAAATAACGTTTTGTTCAAGGCACCGTGCCAATACTGGCATCCTCCACAGGGCGTGGGTTTATGAAACCTTGAGAAAACGTCCACCACAAAGATAAATAATTTATCGATATCTGGGTAGCACTATTTTAGTCGCCACATTAGACGCCACTCTAGGTCCTTCCCTACCCCATATCGACCTTTGTTCCGGGAGGATAGTGAGCATGAAGCGAGGGAAAAGCATTTACGAAGGGAACAAAAGCATTTTAGAGGACGAAGCAACCTACGAAGATTACAATACCATCTTACTAATTAACCTGATCGCCGAGATCGTCGTAAAAATCACCCTTACCCTGTCACAATCCACCCCTGACCCAAACACTCTCCAGGAAAACAACCATAATCCCATATGAACAAAAAAGCCGTCAAATACCTCCGCTTCAGTTCTGAAGAACAAAGCCACTTCAGCATCGAACGACAGGACATGATCACTGGCTTCTGGATGCAGAAAAGGGATTACTTATAACCACAAAAAAGGGGGATTCTCGTGAGAAAATCCCCTTAGGTGGAGGTGAGGGGATTGCCTCCGCTAGCGCTCCGGCGATCCCTGGATGGGGGGCCGACAACAAATAATATGGCCGCAGAACTTCGCGGGGCGTCGTCCCTTGCCCCATCTCGTTCGTTCCCTTCGCTTTGCTCGTGAATGTGCGCTTTTTTATTTTCGTCCGCTTTGACGAGCCTGCTCCCTGGAGATCGAGCTACGTCTCTACATCCTGAATCTCCACAATTCCGCTCGTCACGCTTCCAAAAACAAAAAAGCCCTCACCAAAGGTGAGGGCCATATTATTCGTTGTGGAGGTGAGGGGATTCGAACCCCTGTCCAAACATAACCGCCAAAAGCTTTCTACATGTTTATTCCGGCATTGATTGTCGGGAGATAACAGGAACCGGACACACCGATCACCTCCTTAGCTGTATAGTCTTAAGCAACAGTCACAGCCTTCCGTTGCAGCATCCCGTATTCTTTTTAAGTCGGCAGCGCAGCTTGGTTACAGGCTAACCCGCCGCGGGGCCCTAATGACTATCTAATCACTGATTAGGCAGCCATGGCATACGAAGTATTGCCATTTGAGATTTTGAATATTCAGATTAACGTGCTAATTATCCAACGCACGACATGCTTACACCTTCAAAGATCTATGCTGTCAAAACCAGGCACCCCCAAAAACCATAAACGCAACTGCAAAAATACAAAATCAATTCGGCTTCACCACATGAAATATATCCAGCCCCAGCGCATAGATCATCAACCCAAACAACAACACCATCCCCACCATCTGTGCATACTCAATAAACTTATCACTCGGCTTCCTCCCCGAAATAATTTCCACCAGCGTAAACAACGCATGCCCCCCATCCAACGCCGGGATCGGCAACACGTTCATAAAGGCCAGCAGAATACTAAAGATCCCCGTCAACGTCCAGAAACTCTGCCAATCCCACACCGACGGAAACACACTCGCAATACTGATCACACTCCCCAGATTATCCTGCACCTTCACCTCCTTCGACGTAAACAGTAACTTCAGATTCCGTATATAATTCGTCAGCGTCTCCCAGCTCTTATGGATCCCCGCAGGTACCGCCTGTATCAGCGTATACGAAGTATGCTCCTCACCCAGGATATCCTCCATACTCTTATAAATAATGCCATTCCCGTTCTTCTCCGTCTGCGCCACCACCGCATGCACCGTATCCTGACCACGACGGAACGTCACCTCGATCGTCTTGCGCTCCTTCACATGCTCCAGCACGCTGTCTTTGAAAAGGTCAGAAACATACTGTATAGGATACCCGCCGATATTGATCAGCGTATCCCCCTTCTTTACCGTCCCCTCCTGGATCCTGACCGAAGGCAGCAGCGAATCCACAATCAAAGGATAACGCACTATAGCCATTCCCCTCAGCCTGTTCTTACTCAGCTGACTAATGATCCCCGCCGGCACATTCAATTCCACATGCTGACCATTCCGCAACACCGTGATCGTCTTCGCCTCATTCATAATGATCTCCGACCCCGCAGTACCCTGGCGGACAATCGGCTTCCCGGCTACAGCAATAATATTGTCTCCGTCCTGCATACCCATCCGGCGCCCCAGACTGTCCGCATAGACGCCATACCGCAAATTCTGGATCGGCACATACCTGTCACCCCAGACCCAGGCAATCCCAATAAAGATCACAAACGCCAGCAGCACATTCACAGTCACCCCCCCCAACATGATGATCAGTCGCTGCCAGGCCGGCTTGCTGCGAAACTCCCACGGCTGCGCAGGCTGATTCATCTGCTCCTTGTCCATGCTCTCGTCGATCATCCCCGAGATCTTTACATAACCGCCAAATGGGATCCAACCCAGACCATACTCCGTCTCACCGATCTTTTTCTTAAAAAGCGAAAACCAGGGATTAAAGAAAAGGTAGAACTTCTCGACCCGGCACTTAAACCAACGGGCCGGCAGAAAATGTCCCAACTCATGGAGTACGACCAGGATAGAGAAGGATAAGATGAACTGCAGTACCTTGGTACCTATAGAAGCCCATTCGATTGCTAATAGTGTCATATTGCTTTTACCAGATCCACTTGTGGTGGGTATTTAATGATAGGTTAATGAATAAGGCCAAAGACTTGGTCGTCCGGGCCTTCCAAAAGTTTCCCAATTTAACGTCTTTTTAATCAAACGCCTCAACCGCTGGTCCACTTATAACAAAACAGTAAGAGCGCCGCACCACTCCCACACTACAACTTGATCAAAGAAGCCGCAAAATTACGCGCCTCCCCATCGCTGTCAAAATATTCTTCCAGCGTAGGCTTCTCTATAAATGGTAATTCCTGCATCGTCCGCTCCACCAGGTCAGTCATATCCAAAAAACCGATCCTGTTCCGCAGAAAAGCAAAAACCGCTATCTCATTCGCCGCATTCAACACACAGGGCAGATTCCCCCCCTTATTCAACGCATCCGTCGCCAGCACCAGGTTCCGGAACGTCTTCACATCCGGCTCTTCAAAAGTCAACGTATTCGGCTTCCGGAAGTCATACCGCGGGAATGCACTCGGCAGCCGCCTCGGAAACCCCAGCGCATACTGGATCGGCAGCTTCATATCCGGCAACCCCATCTGGGCCTTGATACTGCCGTCCTCGAACATGATCATACTATGGATAATACTCTGAGGATGAACCACTACCTGCACCTGCTCCGGCTGTAGGTTAAAAAGCCACTTCGCCTCGATCATTTCCAGCCCCTTGTTCATCAAAGTAGCAGAATCGATAGAGATCTTGGCCCCCATACTCCAGTTCGGATGCTGCAAGGCATGATCCCGCTTCACATTCACAAGAAAGTTCGGCTTCTTCCCCAAAAAAGGCCCGCCCGATGCCGTCAAAATGATCTTCTCGATCCGGCTCCGGGTCTCCCCGATCAGACACTGGAAAATAGCCGAATGCTCCGAATCCACCGGGATCACCGGCGCCTTGTACTCAAGAGCCTTCTTCATCATGATGTCCCCGGCCACCACAAGCGTTTCCTTATTGGCAAGCGCTATCGCCTTTCCGTTCTCGATGGCGCGCAGCGTAGGCCGCAAACCCGCAAAACCGACGATCGCCGCCAGCATCATATCATACACGTCCATTGAAGCCACTTCCTCCAGCGCCTTCTCCCCCGCAAAGACCTTTATCGGATGACTCGCCAGGGCATCCCTCACCGTAGCATACTTCTTCTCATCGCCGATGACCACAATATTCGGCTTGAAATGGATGGCCTGCTTTATCAGCAGCTCATCACTCGTCTGCGCCGTCAACACTTCCACACTGAACACCGTCGGATTGGCATCGATCACCTCCAACGCCTGCCGGCCTATCGATCCCGTGGACCCAAACAAAGCGATGCGTTTCCTAACTAAGCCGTTTGCCATGATTGCAAATATATTTTCTACTCAATAAATTTTTCAAGTTCCGTCGCCAGCTTCCGGTCATTACTAAGCCGCGGCACCTTATTCTGCCCCCCCAGCTTCCCAACCGACTTCATATAATCGATAAATCCATTCTTCCGTATCGGCCGGATCTGCAACGGCTGCAATATATTCCCCGTGATCAGATCCTCATAGTAAATATTCTTCCCCCGCAGATAATTATCGACCTTCAGCGAAAAAGCCTCCAGATCCCCCGGTCTGTCCCCAAACTCCACAAACCACTCATGAAACGACTTCCCCCTCTCCTGCTGGATCATCGGCGCCACAGTGAACTCCGTGATCCGCAACCCTTCCTCCTCAGCCGCCTTCATCAGACTATACTCCACCTCTTCCCCGATAACATGCTCCCCAAACGCCGAAATGAAATGTTTCGTCCTCCCGGTCACAACTATCCGATAAGGATTCACCGAAACAAAACGGATCATATCCCCGATACTATACGCCCAAAGTCCCGCATTATTGCTAACGACCAACGCATAGTTTTCACCAACCTGCACATCTTTCAAACTAAGCCGCACCGGACTCTCCTTCCCGATCTCGGCAGCAGGGATAAATTCATAAAAGATCCCGCTGTTCGTATTCAATAACAAACCCTCCTCTTCCCGGGAATCCTGGAAGGCAAAAAAACCCTCCGAGGCAGGAAAGGTCTCAATGGTGTCTATCTTCTTCCCGATACTTTCAAAAAGCCGGCTCTTATAAGGCTCAAAATTCACCCCGCCATGCGCCAGCAAGGTCAGATTCGGGAAAATATCCTTCACAGGCTTCTGCTTCAGTTCTGTCAGCCGGTCAAAATACATCTGCACCCACGGCGGTATCCCACTGATCAGCCGCATGTCCTGGTCTACCGTCTCCTCGACTATCTTATCCAGCTTCGTCTCCCAGTCCTCTATACAATTGGTCTCATACGAAGGCAGCTGGTTGGTACGCAAATATCCGGGCACATGATGATTGACGATCCCGCTCAACCGACCCGTGGGGATCCCCGCGACCCGCTCCAGCTCAGGACTGCCGGACAAAAAGATCATCTTCCCATCGGAAAAAGACGAATTCCCCGTCGACGCCATATAACACAACAAGGCATTACGCGCCGTATTGATGTGATTGGAAATGGAATCCTTTGAAATAGGTATATACTTGATACCGCTGGTAGTCCCGGACGTCTTGGCAAAATAAATAGGCAGCCCCTTCCATAATATATTATGTCTGCCTTCTTTTACGAGGTTGATATAGGGAGCAAACTGTTCGTAATCCCGCACCGGCACCGCAACCACGAACTCTTCATAGGTCTTTACCTCACCCAGCTTATGCTCAGCACCAAAAACCGTCTTACTTCCTACCCGCAACAACTCCTTCAAAATAGCCTCCTGATCCGCTACTGCCGTGGTCATCCCCTTTTGGATCGACTTATATATATATGATGCAAAAGGCCTGGCAAGGAACGATTTGATCTTCATATTCATGCGGGCAAACCTACATGAAAAATAGCAATAGACAATAAAGAGCCCTCCAATCCCATTCATCTTCATAAACAATTGATTTTGAGCCTATTTTCAAAATATTCCCGACCCATCCCCCAAAAATTCCAAATAATCCATTTCTTCTTTCTTTTTTCCCGCAAATCCCCTTACCTTTGCAGCCCTAATATTGAATATTATGTTAGCAGTAGTGAAAATAGCCGGTCAGCAGTTTAAGGTCCAAAAAGACCAGACTTTGTACGTTCCCCGTATCGCGGGCAACGCCGGTGACAAAGTTGAATTTGGAGAAGTTCTTCTGACTTCCGGTGATGGTTCCCTTTCCGTCGGCAAAGACGTAAAGACTGTTATCAAAGCGGAGATCGTCAGTCATGTACAGGGTGACAAGGTCATCGCCTTCAAAATGAAAAGAAGGAAAGGCTTCCGTAAGAAACACGGACACCGTACACACTACACAAAGATCAACATCCTGGAGATCGCGTAGTAGTAGCAATCAGAAACAAAAGTAATAACTATCAAACTTCGATATCATGGCTCACAAAAAAGGTGAAGGTAGTGTAAAGAACGGTCGGGACTCACACAGCAAACGTCTGGGTGTAAAGATCTATGGTGGTCAGCCTGCTGTTGCCGGTAACATCATCATTCGTCAACGTGGTACTACATACCATCCCGGAAAGAACATCGGCGTTGGAAGAGACTGGACGCTGTTCGCACTTACCGATGGCACTGTCGAATTCAGAAAAACAAAAGGCGACAGAACTATCGTTAGCATCAATCAGGCTGAAGTAGGCGCTTAATTGCTACGCCGTAAGAAATATTTTGGAATTTTTCAAGAATTTTTTTGGAACTTCCAAAGATATTTCTATTTTTATGAGTGTAAATTGTTTTACTAACCAATTTAAATTCTAAAATTATGGCAACTGCAAAAAAAGCCGCTAAGAAAAAAGCTGCTCCTAAAAAGAAAGCTGCTCCTAAGAAGAAAGCCGCTAAGAAAGCTGCAAAAAAGAAATAGTTCTCTTTTAAGCAGAACAATATCAAAGTCCCGAAGCAATTCGGGACTTTTCTTTTTCAGCCCTTCCCATGCCGAAACCCTTGCCACCAGCGAGCTTCAGCCCATCTCCCCTCCCACCACTTCCCCACCTTCAGTCGCCTCATCGCTACCCACACAACCACAAATACTACCACACTCTCACACCCAATATTCCCCCTTTCCAACTTTCCCGAGTCCATCGTACCTTAGCCCCATGACAATAACTAACGACCATATAGCCGACCAATTCAGCCTCCTGGCCAAACTCATGGACATCCACGGCGAAAACTCCTTCAAAACCAAATCCTACTCCGTAGCCGCCTTTACGCTCGAAAAACTCCCCCAACCCATCCAAAACCTGCCCCCGGAAAAATTCACCACCATAAAAGGCATCGGCGACGCTATCGGCAAAAAGATCCAGGAGATCCTCGAAACCGGCGAACTCCGCCTCCTTCACGAGTATATCAACAAGACACCCCCCGGAGTCATCGCCATGCTACAGATCAAAGGCCTGGGACCAAAAAAGATCTCGACGATCTGGAAAGAAATAGAGATCGAATCCATCGGCGAACTCCTATACGCCTGCCAGGAGAACAGACTACTCCTCTATAAAGGCTTTGGCGAAAAAACACAACAGAACGTCCGCGACGCCATAGAATTCCTTCTCAAAAACCAGGGCAGCCACCTCTATGCAGAAGTAGAAGCCTATGTCCAAACGCTTCACCAACGTCTTCAGCAAATCTTCCCCTCAGAAAAGCTCGCCCTCACCGGCGACTTCAGAAGACAGCTCGAAGTCATCGACAAACTGCAATGGGTAACCACCGCAACCACGACTGCGACCCAAAGCTTCCTCGAAAAAGAAGGCCTCACCCTCCAACCCGACGGCACATACAAAGGCACCGAAGGCGTCCACATCGAAATGATCCATACAACGACAGACAACTTCACCACTACCCTCTTCGACACCAGCTGTAGCGGCGAATTCCTCGAAGCCTGGCGCAAAAGAACCGCCGCATCCCCCAAACCCACAAACACCACCGCAACCAACATCGACAGCGCCGAAACCGCCCTCTTCGCCGCTGCGGGCATCTCCTACATCCCACCCTACCGCCGCGAACAAGCCGCCATCATCGACCAGGCCGCCACCGCCCCCCTCACTCCCGTCCTCCAGTCCACCGATATAAAAGCTATCATCCACAGCCACAGCACCTGGAGCGACGGCTCCAACACCCTCGAAGAAATGGCCGCAGCCTGCATCGAAAAAGGCTTCGAATACCTCGTCATCAGCGACCATAGCAAGAGCGCCTTCTACGCCAACGGCCTCAAAGAAGACCGTATCCGCGAACAACACGCACAGATCGACGAGCTCAACAAAAAACTGGCGCCCTTCACGATCTTCAAAAGCATCGAGTGCGACATTCTCAATGACGGAGCGCTCGACTACACCGACGACATCCTCTCCACCTTCGACCTGGTCATCACTTCCGTTCACTCCAATCTCAAAATGAGCGAAGAAAAAGCGATGACCCGCCTGCTCAAAGCCATCGAAAACCCCTACACCACCATCCTCGGCCACATGACCGGCCGGCTCCTCTTATCACGCCCCGGCTACCCCGTCGATCACAAAACCATCATCGAAGCCTGCGTCAAACACAAAGTCGCGATCGAACTCAACGCCCACCCCCGCCGCCTCGACATGGACTGGCGCTGGATCACCTACGCCCTCGAACAAGGCGCCCTAATCTCCATCGACCCCGACGCCCACTCCATCAACGGCTACAAGGACATAAAATACGGGACCCTCGCCGCCCAAAAAGCCGGCCTCACCCCAAAACAAAACCTCAGCAGCTTCAACCGCGAGCAGTTCAGAACGTATCTCGCAGCAACCAAAACGTCCAAAGGAATATAAGGTAACCAACATAACAAAACTCATTAAGCAGCCGTTGCGTCGCACCCTTCAACGGCAACAAGTCTATTCATCTGTTCCAAGTTGTAACGGTGATTACAATTAATATCGAGCCGCCCAGTACCGGTGCCTTAGAGCGAGGAGGGGCATCGTCCCTTGCCCCTCCTCGCTCGTAACCTTCGCTCCGCTCGGTTACAGCGTAAATCCCCCTAAACCTTAAGTGTCCATGCTGCCGCCGGCGTTTTTGCAAAACCCCCGCCCTTAGGGGGTCGCGGGATTTTGCAAAATAGATTTGCGTAACTCAAAAGTTACCCATAATTTTACGTAACCTAAAAGTTACTCATTATGACAAATCAAGACATCACAACTACCATACTGGTAGACGCAACACCATCCCAGGTATTCGCCGCAGTAAACAACCCCCGCGCCTGGTGGTCAGGAGAATTCGAAGGCAATATGTCCCGCCTCAACGACGAATTCACCTACCGCTACAAAGACTTTCACTACACAAAACAAAGAGTCGTCGAAATGATCCCCGACAAAAAAGTAGTCTGGCTCGTCACCGAAAGCACCCTCAACTTCATAGAAGACAAAACCGAATGGAACGGCACAAAGATCATCTTTGACATCGCCAAAAAAGGCGACAAGACAGAGCTCCGCTTCACCCACGAAGGCATCCATCCCGGAGTAGAATGCTTTGACAGCTGTTCCGGCGCCTGGACCCAGCTCATCCGGGAAGGCCTGTACACCCTCATCACCACCGGCAAAAGCAAGCTGCTCGTCCTGGCATAAGACCATAAAAAATTAACTACTAAAATATACCTCAATGCAAGCAGTAGCCGATAGTAAAATAGCAACAACGCAGGAGGTCGCCGCCCGGTTCAATGAGCTCGCCCAACAGGAAAAATGGTTCGAGATCCAGGACGAGTTCTTCTCGGGCAACGTACAGAGCATCGACCCTCCCAACTCCCCCTATTTTGGTTATGCCGAAGGCAAGTCCCCCGTTCGCAAAAAAGGAGAGGACTTCGTACGAAGGATAACAGCAGTACACAGCGCCTCCACCGGCGAACCCATCGTCAACGGCAACCATTTCGCCGTCACAAGATCGATAGACATCACAGTGGACGGACACGGACGCATACAGATCGATCAGATAATGCTCTATGAAGTAAAAGACGGTCAGATCATCTTAGAGCAATTCTTTTATTAAGATCGCATACCCGCAACACGCCTTTTTCGCTGTTAAATATTGCCGGGCTGGCCGCAGGGATCGCGGCTGGCCTGCTTATATTCTTGCCTATCCAATACAGCTTTCATTCTTCTTAGTTTTAAAATTGATTTGACCCATCAAAATTATCCCTAACAAATAAAAAAGCACTTGCCGTATGGCAAGAAACGCTATCTGGTGAAAATTTCCTTTCGGATCCGGCTCAACGACGTATTCGTAATACCTAAATAAGAGGCAATGTATTTCAACGGGGATTGAATAACGACCTGAGGTCTCTCCCTAACAAGGTTTAAATACCTGTCAGTACTCAATTTTCCAAACCGTTCCATCCGATATGGCCTGGTAACTCTCTTTTGATGGGATCCTTTGACACAGCGAAAAAGATTCTATTAAAAGTCCCCGGGGACAAAAAAATTCAACCGTTATGACCCAGCCAATCCCTTCTGGGCAATAAATTCCACACAGACCATATTATGACCTTGGGCTGGTCTGTTAAAATGCAATCAATGCTGCATCCCGGATTTGTTAAACAAATGTATGGCATGAGTTTAGTTAATAAAATTTATAGTCCTGTAATCCCCGCATTTAATGCAGCAACCGAAACGAATATTATTAATAGACGAAGACTTCGACCATCTCCTTATTTGCAGCTTACTCTTACAAAGAGAAGCATATGAGGTGAGGGCGGTGGCAGGCTGTGAAAAAATGGATGACCTGATCGAAGTGGTCAGATCATTCCGGCCGGATCTGATCTTCATGGATCACGATATGAGGGGAATTTGCGGAATGGATCTGACTAAGATGCTCAAATCCCTTGAGGAATTCAGCGGAATTCCCATTATATACTTTACAGACCGGTCCGATATTGTGAAACTTGCAAAGGAAGCAGGGGCTGATGGTTACTTCAGAAAGCCTTTTGATACTAGTGGCTTGATCGAGTTTACACGAAGATATTTAGGTCAATAATGATTAAATATTTGTTATTTTGAAATGGAATTATTAAAATACAAAGATTTTTATCCTGGGAAACGGTCATGCTTATGGTCTATACAATACCTGGTTTATTTAACGCTGGTTCATTACCCTGGCAGGCCCGTTTTTTGAAAGGAATAATGTATGGATAAATTGTTTTTCATAATATCGTTTATTTATGATATCATTCCGGATTCTTTGCAGGTTGATCTGGTGGCAGAGATTGAAATGACTTCCAGGCATACTTGTCTTGTCAGGAGCATTCGACGGATCAATAGTAATGAATCCTCTCTCCTTCCGCCAATGGACCTGACGAATGACGGGGATGAGTGGGTACATGCTGGCACTGGCAGGAAAAGCAATATAGCAACTGCAATTGGGAAGGCGGTCGATCTTTACCTGCAGCAATATTGGGAAAGGATGAAACAAGGCAACTCAGCTAAATAAAATTTACCAAAACATACACCCCTTATCAATAGCATAATGATGGAATACCGTAAAAAGATTTTGATTGTAGATGATGATCCGGATCACTTGCTGCTTTGCAATTTACTTTTTAGAAGACGGGGATATGATGTTTTGCCCTTGCTTGGCTGTAATCCCTTAAAAATACTCACCGACGCAATCGACAGCTTCAAACCGGACCTGATCTTTATGGATCATTTTATGCCTGTGGTAACAGGACTCGATGCGGTTAAAATGCTGAAGGCCGACCCAAACTACCGCTCAATACCGGTTATCTATTTTAGCGTACATGGAGATCTGGCAAGCATCGCCCAAACAGCCGGAGCTGATGCATATTTTCAAAAACCGTTCCAGGCAGAAGAATTACTCAGGATAGCCGATAAATTTGTAGCCTGAAGAAATTAATCTTCCGGCCCTCCCACCCATTACGCATGTTCTAAACTACCGCTCCCGCCGCGGGCCATTCCAGCTTAAAAAGACACCCATCCGGATAAGTGTCGAACCATGCATTCAATTTTTGACCAAAAGGTTAAACATTGCTACGTTATGGTATTTTTAGGGAAACAAGAAAAGGCAGGACGACATGAAATTCAGCTACCTGCTGATCGACCTTTTCCGATCCTTTTCCCCCTGGTCTTCTCATTCCATAAAAATCTCGACTTTGTCCGGAACTGGCATGCCTTCTTCCCTGCCTGTTTGATAACGGCCGCATTCTTTATCCCATGCGATATCCTTTTTACACACGTAAAGATTTGGGGATTTAACCCCGGCTATATCACCGGGTATCACATCGCAAATCTGCCGGTCGAAGAGATCCTCTTTTTTCTCTGCATCCCTTATGCTTGTATCTTTACCTACCATTGTATCGTCCGGCTGCTCAGACCCCGGCTACAACATCCCATATCCGAAGCCATCACCTGGCTCCTCCTTTGCATATCGATATCCTGCATAATCCTGTTTCCCCGCCATGTATATACCCTGTTTACCTTTGCCCTCCTGCTCGTTTTGCTGATCATTTCCCGGTATGTCCTGCGAATCGGCTGGCTGGGGCGTTTTTATGTTACCTACGCCCTTCTGATGATACCATTTTTGATCGTCAACGGCCTGCTGACAGGTACCGGGCTGAAGTCTCCCATCGTCTGGTACAACGATCTATTCATTTCTCGCAAAAAGGATCAGCGCAGAAAAGCCCGTTGACAAAAGAGCCGTTTAATGTCCATTTCCATTTATATTTGAGGATCGATCTGCGTGAAATCCTATAAACTAATATATCAATTGATCCAGCTGACAGAAGAGCTGGAAGCACAAAATAATGGTCGGGAACTAACCCTGTCAGATTTTGCCGGATTTTTAAACAGCAAACTTTCCCGGCCCGTAAACACCAAAAACAAAGCAATAGTCCCTTCGGAAAAAAAGAAACCCGCGCGACCTCCATCGCTTCGCAAACAGAGAACAACATCGGCCGGCTGATAACTTTTTTGAGCCGGTATGCAAAGATCTATGTAAAAAAGGCGTTGTCAGGCACCCCGCTGCAGACCGTTGAAGAATTCTCCTGCCTGGCCATACTCCTGACACACGACCATTTATCAAAATTCGAACTGATCGGCCTGAACGTCCAGGAATAGTCGTCCGGTGTCCAGGTGATACAGCGGCTGATCAGGGCAGGACTGGCCAGGCAATGGGATGACCCCGACGACAAAAGAGGAAAACGGATCGCGATCTCCGAAAAAGGGAAACGGATATGTTATGCCATATTTGAAGATATGACCCACGTCGGCAAGCTGGTCACAGGCTCTTCCACATTATTTAGAAAAAATCAGTAGTTTCCATTATGAAAAGACATTCCCTCTTCACAGCCATCCTCTTACTTTCCACCATAACCATATTCGCCCAGACAGCGGCCTACACCCCATCCCCTCAAAATGAAAAGGCCCGGGCATGGTTCACCGACGCAAAATTCGGCCTGTTCATCCACTGGGGCCCCTTTAGCATCCCCGGTGACGGAGAATGGGTAATGAACAACCGGAACATCACAGTCAACAACTATACCCGCCTCGAAAAATTCTTCAACCCCATCGACTTCGACGCCCACGCCTGGGTAGCTCTCGCAAAGTCCGCCGGAATGAAGTACATCACCCTCATTACCCGCCACCATGACGGATTCAGCATGTGGGACACAAAATATTCCGATTTCAACATCATGCACACCCCCTACAAAAAGGACATCGTCCGGCAGATGGCTGATGAATGTCACCAGCAGGGTATAAAACTGTTCCTGTACTATTCCCTCCTCGACTGGCGCCGCGACGACTATTCCTGGTGGACTGGCCGGACAGGTAAGGGAACGGGCCGCTCCGTCCGCGGCAACTGGAACGACTATATCCAATTCATGAAAAATCAGCTCACAGAGCTGCTCTCCAATTACGGCTCCATCGGCGGGATCTGGTTCGACGGATATTGGGATCAGATGGCGGAAGAAAGCAAAGACCGGAAAGACAACGACGTAAAGGTCGACTGGCATATAAGGGAAATATACGACCTCATTCACCAGCTTCAGCCGCAATGTCTGATCGGGAACAATCACCACATGACTCCCCTGCCCGGCGAAGACTTCCAGATGTTCGAACAGGATGTACCGGGCGAAAACACCAGTGGCCTCAGCTTCCAAAAGATCTCGGCCCTCCCGCTCGAAACTTGCGCAACCATCAACAACTCATGGGGATTCAATATCACTGACACTACCTATAAGACACCGGCGCAGATCGTCGCCCTGCTGGTCAAATCCGCCGGCAATGGCGGCAACCTGCTGCTCAATATAGGCCCCATGCCCAATGGCGAGATCCAGCCGGAATTCGTCCAGCGTCTTCACTGGATGGGCAGCTGGCTTCAAACTTACGGCCCCTCCATCTACGGGACTAAAGGCGGTTATCTCCATCCACAAAAATGGGGTTGCCTCACAAAAGACGGCAATAAGCTCTACGTTCATATCCTTCAACAGGGCGCCGGACCGGTACGCCTGGAGCAATTCCCCTATAAGACCATTACAAAAGCCTGGCGCCTGAAGGACAAGACGCCTGTCAATATATCATTAAAAGACGGCATAGCAGAGATCCCTGCTCAGTCGCCCACCCCGGAAGATCCCGACCAGGTAGTAGTGCTGCAAGTGGAGAAATAAGATCACGCCCGCCTTCAAAAAGTATCATACCGCCGACTTTCAGGTCGAACACGCTCCATCTCGCTCGTACCCGTCGTTTCACTCGGGTATGCTCGGGAACAGTCGTAACCTTCGTTGCACTCGGTTACCTCCGTCGGTTTTGGGTAAAAAATATTAGTCTACAAATATAGTAGGACATATCTTTGCAGTCAGAAAAACATCGAGTCATTTAAATTTCACTGTTATGAAGAGACTGCTAACCCGGCTCATACCGGCCAGGCACGGCCTGTTATCGGCCTTACTACTACTCATTTTATCCTCCACTCAGGCTCAATCGATCAAGATCAACGGCGTTGTTACCGGGAAGCCAGACGGCCTGCCCCTGGACGGCGTCACCGTCAGTGTAAAAGGAAGCACAAAAGCCACACAGACACATACAGGAGGGAAATTTGAAATTTCCGCATCGCCAAAAGACATCCTTCAATTCAGCTTCATAGGCTATCAGCCGCTGGAACTTCCCGCATCGGACGAAGCACCCCTACAGATCTCGCTGGAACAGGCAAAAGGATCATTGAACGAGGTCGTAGTCACCGCCCTCGGCATCGTAAGACAAAAGAAATCCCTCGGCTATGCCGTTCAGGAACTAAAAGCCAAAGACATCTCCGAAACCTCCGAACCCAACCTCGTCAATACCATCGAAGGTAAAGTGGCCGGTGTCAGGGTCACCAACAGCCAGGGAGATATGGGATCATCCCGTATCGTCATCCGGGGCGAGACCTCCATCTCCGGTAACAACCAACCCCTGTTCGTCATCAACGGATTCCCCGTCGACAACGATCAGCAGCTGGGTACGGCGCCATCCCGCGACTTCGCCAACCCCATCTCCGACATCAACCCCAACGATATCGAGTCCATCAGCTTCCTGAAAGGCCCCAACGCAGCGGCGCTCTACGGCTCCCGCGCAGCGCACGGAGTGGTCCTGATCAAGACCAAAAGCGGCAGGAGAAAAAAAGGTGTCGGCATCACCGTCAATTCCAATACAAGCTTTGACAACCTGCTGACCCTCCCGAAGTATCAGAACGTCTTCGGCCAGGGCGCCAACGGAGAGTTCAGCTATAAGGACGGCGCCGGCGGCGGCATCAATGACAATGTGGACGAAAGCTGGGGGCCAAAGATGAGCGGGCAGCTGATCCCTCAATTCTTCGACGGCACGCCGCAACCCTTTGTAGCCCACCCGGACAACGTAAAAAGCTTTTTCAAGACGGGCGTCAGCTATTCTAACGGCGTATCCATCGGCGACGCCGGCGACAAATACGACTATCGGTTCTCCGCCAACACACAAAAGATGTTTGGCGTCATTCCCAACAGCGACCTCGGAAGGAATAATTTCTCACTCAACTCCACACTAAAACTCGACCCGAAGCTTACCCTATCGGTCAATGCCAATTATATACAGACCAGCTCCGGCAACCTCCCCGGCTCCGGAGGCAAACGCTCTACCAGCACCATGCTGCAGTTTATCTGGATGGGCCGGCAGGTGGATATGAACAAGCTCCGCGATCATTACAACAGCACGGGCAGCCCGCTGAACTGGAACAACTCCTATTATAGCAATCCATTCTTCGTCGCCAATCAAAATACCGTAGGTCAGCGCCGCGACCGCCTCATCGGCAACATCGGCCTGAGCTATAAGATCACCAACGACCTGACGGCCAATCTCAAATCGGCCACCGACTACTACACCGACCGCCGCAAACTAAAAATAGCCTATGGCACCAGCGGCACACCCTTCGGTTCTTATGAAGAAGATGCCTACACCGTCAACGAAACCAACACCGAATTCACCCTCAACTATAATAAAAAACTCAACAGCGACTTCGCCCTCGAAGTCCTGGGCGGTACCAACGTTCGCGTCAAATCCTTCGAGGAGAACGACCAGAAAGCACCCCGCCTCGCAGTGGCAGGTCTTTATACCCTGACCAACTCAAGAGACCCGCTGGTATCATCAAATAATTATTACAAGCTAAAAACATACAGCCTGTTCGGATCGGCACAGCTGAGCTACCATAACTACGCCTTCCTGAATTTTACCGCCCGCAACGACTGGTCTTCCACATTGCCCATCAACAACCTTTCTTATTTCTATCCATCCATCAGCGGCTCCCTCGTGCTGTCGGACGCTTTCGATATCAGAAGCGACTTCCTGACCTATGCCAAGATCAGGGGCGGATGGTCTAAGGTCGGCGCCGATGCGACTGCCTATCAGCTGATCAATACCTATCCCTTTATCACACCCACCTTTGGAGCCAATCCCCAATTGACGGCCGGCACCCTGGACCTTAACCCGAATCTCAAACCGGAGACGACCAATTCTTCCGAGATTGGCGCAGAAGCAGGCTTCCTTAATAACAGGGTGCGCCTGGACCTTAGCCTCTATAAAAGCAGCAGCTTTAACCAGATCCTTAATGTGCAGGTCAGCAATACCACCGGTTATTCACAGAAGCTGGTAAATGCAGGCAGGCTCAACAACAAAGGCATCGAAGTACAATTGGGCTTTACACCGGTAAAAACCACCCACTTTACCTGGGATGTCAATGCCAACTACGCGGCAAATCGCAGCAAGCTTCAATCCCTGGATAATCAGGGCCTGCTAAAGAACTATGTGCTGGGCAGTGACGGCAGCATCCAGACCGTGGCCACCGTTGGTCAGGCATATGGCAGCCTGTATGGAACAGCATTCCTGCGCGACGCACAGGGACAGATCATCGTCAATGACGACGGAACTCCTGCTACCAATCCTACTAACAAGGTATTGGGTAAGTATACACCGGACTGGCTGGGCGGCATCACCAACACCTTCACCTATGATCATTTCTCCCTGAGCGTGCTGATAGACGGCTCCTTTGGCGGAAGTCAATATTCCTCCACCAACGCGACAGGCGCATACACGGGTGTGCTGGCCTCTACCCTGCCGGGTCGCGATGCGGCGCATGGCGGTCTCTCGTACTATTATCCGGGCAACGACAATTCAAAGCCCCCCGTCGCAGGATCAGCAGGCCCTGCCGGCGAGACGATCCATGACGATGGCATCATCTTCAAAGGCATCACGCAGGGCGGAAAGGCCAATACCGCCATCACCTCAGCCTCCCAATATTATAAGACGCTTAACAACTTCGACGAAGCCTGGATCTATAGCTCTTCGTTTATCAAATTGAGGGAAGTCAAGCTGGCCTATGATCTGCCCTCCAAATGGCTGCAACCTATCGGGTTCGTAGGTGCTACCGTCACCCTGGTCGGACGTAATCTATGGATCATCCATAAGAGCGTGCCGAATGTGGATCCCGAGACAGCCTTCAACACCGGCAACGGACAGGGGCTCGAAGATCTTAGTCTCCCCGGCACACGGAGCTATGGCATTAATGTAAACTTCAAATTCTAATTACGATGAGGACAATATATCAACTTATACTGGGCGGCCTGTTACTCACCACAGCTTCCTGCAAGAAAGAGCTGGCAGGCATCAACAAGAATCCCAACGCCACCGAAAATCCACAACCGGACTACCTGCTGACAGCTGCCGAAAAGCTGACGGCCGACACCTATTGGGGTGTGGACAATAACCTCAACTCTTCATTGCTGTTCATCCAGCATTGGGCAAAGATCCAATATACCGACCCTGACCGTTACATCTTCAACAACAGCAGCTTTACCTCTCTGTGGAGCACGCTCTACGGACAAGGCATCACCGATCTGAACAAGGTGATGGCCATCGGAGATCAGCAGGCAAACAAGAACTATAAAGGCACGGCGCTGACCCTCCGTTCATTGGCCTTCCAGCTTTTGACGGACGCCTATGGCGACATCCCATACAAACAGGCTGGTAATATCGACAGCTTTCTGACACCGGCATACGATACCCAAAGAGATGTCTACCTTGGTCTCCTGGCTGACCTCAAAACCGCCCAATCCCTCCTCGACCCATCCGGTCCCGCCATCCAGGGCGACGCCATATACGGCGGCAACATCGCTAACTGGAAGAAGTTCACCAATGCCTTGCGGATCCGCATCGCCCTCCGCATCGCAGACCAGGAGCCTGCGCTTGCCAAACAGGTATTCACCGATATCCAGAGCGAAGGAGGAGCATACTTTGCAAGCAATGCAGACCTCGCGGCACTCATCTATCAGGATTCCCCCAACCAGAACCCGGTGAGCCTGACTTTCGATACCCGGCAGGACTACCGGATCAGCAAGACCATTGTTGACCGGCTGGCTGCACTCAACGATCCCCGCCTGCCCATCTACGCCCAGCCCACCGACGACGCACCTCATGGCTATGTGGGCGTACCCAATGGCCTCACCACCGGCGATGCCAATAATTTAGGCCTTAGCAAGACATCCCGTCCCGGCGACTATTTCCGCGCGCCCCATGCACCGGCTGTCATTATAAGCTATGCAGAAGTATTATTTGATCTTTCCGAAGCAGTCTCCCGCGGCTTTATCACGGGCGACCCAGCCGACCTGTACAACAAGGCCGTCCTTGCCAGCCTGGACCAATATGGTATAAAAGACGCAACCATAACCGCCAACTATCTCGCACAGCCATCGGTGCAGTACGACGCAACCAACTTCAAAAGATCTCTTGGCGACCAGAAATGGATAGCGCTTTTTGGACAGGGCCTGGAGGCTTTTGCAGAATGGAGAAGGCTCGACTATCCCTTACTCACCCCCGCCGTCGCAGGAACCCTCGGCGGCAAAATGCCGGAGAGACTGATCTACCCCGGCTCAGAGCAGACATTGAATGGAGCCAATTATACAAAAGCCGTACAACATCAGGGCGCCGATCTGCTGACGACGAAATTGTGGTTTGATAAGAATTAATTGATATTGCTGAAGAGTCTTGTAAAGAATTAATTTACAAGACTCTTTTTACTATCCGGGAAAGATCCTACCCTCTATAGAGTCATCCAGCGTCTTTCCGAGAGTCGCCCCGACAAGCTGTTTGACAAAAGCCACAAAAGTCCCATGTTTTGTATCCCAGTAATAACCATCATCCGGCGTTATTTTTATTACGGTGATACGCGGATCATCGATCCCCTCTGTAAACCATGTTTTCAGGATCGGCTCCCACAACTCTTTTATCCTGGCCTTGTCTTTATTGACCACGGCATAACCCGAGAGCATGACAAAATCAGAATGGGCAGATCCCTGGAAAAGCAGCTGTACCCGCGGGTCATTCATGATCTCACTGTTCTTATGGCTGTCCGCAGCACTAAGACACCAAAGTCGGCCTTGTTCATCGATCTGTTGTACAGACATAGGACGTGCTTTGAATGGAAAGGCGCCGCCAATCCCGGTACAGAAAAAACATGTCTTTTTCTCGCAAAGCTCTTTCAGTTTTTTCAGGGCTTCCTGATCATAAAGGTCTGCATAGTTCTCCTCCTCCTGCTGTTTGTTGATGCTGTCCATAATTGTTTTATTAGAGACCATCAATTCCTGCGCCCGACGATTCGTTTAAGCCAATACATAGTCTCCCTTCCTTTCACAACAGGCAAGTTCGGTCTTGAGGAATAATTTGCCCAGATCTACTTTTTCCCCGCGATTTCTGCCTCCCGCGCCCCTGTATAGGAAGGCCCTGCAATCTGGCACTATATTTTGCTTATTTCCAATATGTCGAAATCAGGAAAACGCCGATCATATTTATTACTGTCACTTGCCTTGCTCGTACTTGCCATTTTTGCCTGGCAATTCTATAAATACAGGTTAGTGCACCGAAAGATCGACGACACAATCACCTCAAAAACAAAAGGACTTTATAGTATTTATTACGACAAACTCTCTCTTGCCGAAATGGCCGGTACTCTCCATGTCAAAAATATTGAGATATCACCCGATACAGCAGTCTATCATCAGATGGTGCTTGACCAACGTGATCCGCCGGTGTTGATAAAGCTTAAAGTCCCCTCATTGGATATACTGGGAGTAAAGACTCCAAAGGCACTGCTAAAAAAGGAGATCGAGGGAACAAAGGTCGAAATAGACGGTGCCAGCATTGAGATCCTGGCAGATCCTTCAAAAAAAGGCACTCCTGTTTATAATCCGGCAGGCGACATATCAAAGCAATTGCTGGGGAAATTGTTACAGATAAAAGTAGATACCGTACTGATCACACATGCCAACGTGATTGTCAGAAATATTCATACCGGCAGCGAGATCGTCAGTAGCCTGGACGTATCATTTTTGTTTTCCGATCTCCTTATCGACAGCACCACCGGCAAGGATAGCTCAAGGATCCTTTTTGCCAAAGGACTGGATATAAGTTGCGATAAGATAGCCTTGCCCCTAAAGAATAAAAGATACAAGCTGGATGTAGGCGGACTCCGCTTTACCAGCCACAATAATACTTTATCTGTTCACCAGCTGAGGATAATCCCCCAATTGCCGGAAAATGAATTTGCCCATTCATTACCTGTGCAGAAAGACAGGTATGACTTCCTGCTCGAGGACATCAGCCTGCAGACTATCGATAGGGAAAGCCTATGGCATAGGGCGCTTGTAGCCGAAGCGATGACTATCGGGAAAAGTTCCTTCAAGGTTTATCGTGATCTGTCCCGGCCACCGGATACTACCAGTAAAGTGGGGAAGTACCCGCAGCAGCTGTTGATGCGATTGCCTTTCCCTGTCAATATCAAAAGGCTGACATTCGAACATTCTTATATAGAATATAAAGAACGCAACGCCAAAAGTGACAGCGCGGGCCGGCTCCGGTTCTTTGATGCCAACGCCACCCTGACCAATGTCACGAACAGAAAGAGGGATATCCTGCGGGACAATAAATGCGTATTGAAATTCAAAGCCCGCCTTCTCAATACAACGCCGGTAGATGCCCGGCTGGTCATGCTGCTAAATGATCCCCATGGAAAATTTTCTATGGAAGGGGATATCGGGGCCATCGATGTTAAAGCATTGAACCCCCTGACCCGCCCCATGGGCCTGGCCCGGATGGAAAAGGGGTCGATACATCAACTTCACTTTGATATTACCGGAACGGATTCGACAAGCAATGGCACCGTACTGTTGTTGTACGACGATCTGAAAATTTCATTACTAAAAAAAGATAAGGAAGAGGGAACGTTGAATAAAAAAGTGCTGGTAAGCCTGTTTGCCAATTTCGCCATAAAAGACTCCAATGGCGGTGACAACCCCAGGGTGGCAGAGGTTCATTTTGACCGTATCCTCAACAAATCCTTCTTTAACTTTATCTGGAAAACGATCTTCACGGGTATCAGGAAATCCGTTGGAATGAAATAGCATAAGATCAAACAGCGATGCCGGCGTTTCTATCAGGAGAACTGGCTCATATCCACATAAGCCATCTCCCATCTGTGGCCGTCCAGGTCCGCAAAACCATGCTGATACATAAAGCCGTGATCCTGTGGTTTGGCATAGATCCTGCCGCCTAATGACTCTGCTTTGCTGATGAATTGTTTCACTTCCTCGGTTGAGGTCGATCGGTTTTAGTCGCAGACAATAAAAATCCGGGTTGCTTGTCCTGGCCGGCCAGGGTATGGACGCCAGGAAGTCATTGATCTCTGTGTAATAAGGAAGAGCATTTTTTATTTTTTTCATAGATCACAAATACGAAAGCCACCGCTGCCGATGCGTTTGTTTGTATCGGCCAAACCATCTGCACGGGAAATATAGAATAAACAAAGTACCTGCCCAATACAAATAAATAGCCCATAGCGGATAGCCAAATCCCTGTGCCTGCCACACCAATAGATCCCCGGTACCTTTATACGGTAAACCCTGCAACGGGATCAGCACGAGGTTCAATATCCGGAGAAATACGATGTGCAGGATAAAATAGAAATAAGGCACATTGCCGTAAACCAGGCAAATTTCACTAAAACGGCCTTTGAAACGTTCTGAAAAGGACAGAAAGATCAACACAGGCCCCATGGTCATGCAGAAATAAATAAGAGAAGGAGGCTGTTTTGTTGCGTTCAAAAAAGACAGAACCGAATGCCAGAAGTTTCTTTGACCAGCCCAGGGCGAAGGATCACCATAGCCATTTATTATCCTCAGCGTCACGAAAAGCGACGACAATAGTAAGCCTGAAATGAGCAGCACTTTTCTCCGCTTTTCGCCTGGAAAGCTCTTCTCGTACCAACGTCCTGATGCATATCCCAAAAAAAGACCAGCCGACCAGGGAAGCACAGAATACAACTGGGCAATGATCCGGCCTGGACCGGCGGGAATGATCGTCCCCGCAGCAGTCAGAAAAACAGTAATCCCGGTTACCGGGTCATTGGCAGCGAAATGGGTATGATCCAGCAGGTTGTGACCAATCACGATCAGGATGCCAAAACCGGCAGCCACAGCAGGAGGGGCCTGGACGAGTAAGGAAAGGAGGACCATCCCACATCCGATCGCCCATAATACTTCAAGCACCAGTACGTGGTAGCCCGGGTCAAAAGTGAACAAAAAAGAAATGAATAACAGATCGGACAAAATAAGCCAAAGGCCACGCTGAAACAAAAACCGGCTAAGCTCCTTTTTACTGCGTCTTTGACCAGCCAGGAAAGCCGACACCCCACTGAGAAATACAAACGTCGGAGCGCAAAAATGTGTGATCCACCGGGTAAAAAAGAGCGCTACCGTCGTAGATTTCATGTTAACCGGAGAAGGCCCCGGAACCATAAGAAAATCCCTGGTATGATCCAGGGTCATCAGGATCATGATCATTCCGCGCAGAATATCGATCGACTGGATGCGCTGGCGTTTGAAGACGCCGTTTACATTACCTTCTTTTTCTAATTGCATACAAAAGCAGATTAGCACTAAGTTAAAAAAAATACACTCATCAAGGAAATAGTACAGGTGGTGGAGTAAAAAATAAGAGTGATGTAGTTATGGGCAATGCGGGCCGCCGCATAAGCAACCGGGTTATTCGTAATGGAGCTTCTGCGATCGACCCCACACTTCAGAATGCATGGGGAATCGCGATCAACCCGGCACAGGGGATTATCTTTTTGTAAGTGAGGACGGAATAGTCTCAGCATGGGCCCGGGTGCGGCTGCCGCAAAAATAGTAGCAGATCTTTCTACGGTCGACGCCGTATATAAGGGATGCACGATCGCTGCTGATGGAGGCTCCAATTTTCTGTATGCAGCTAATTTCAAAGGCGGAACCATCGATGTATTTGACAAATCTTTTAATCCTGTACCAGGCCGCTCCTTCAGCGATCCTTCTATTCCTCCCGGCTTCGGGCCTTTTAATATCGCCAACATTGGAGGAAAGCTGTACGTGACCTATGCAAAGCTGAAGGGCCCTGACAACGAAGATGATCAGGCCGGCGCTGGAATGGATACGGAGACGAACAGCATGGAGTATTTGGATACTTAAAGAAACAATAATGATCACACGGGCCCTGCGCGTCTTCTACTTATTGTGGGGTTTTATTTCCCCATATCCGGCTAAAGAAGCAGGAAATACCGGTATACACAAGCTTTTCCGTCTGGTGTCATATTTGATGACTAAAACGAATTGCATCAATAATTCGTAACATTCGTAGTTATCAGAATTTCTATGGCTAACAGAAAAAAAAACCTGGAACCCAAAAGTATAGAAAAGGTACCGACCGGCATCGGCGGGCTGGATGAGATTACCGAAGGTGGCCTTCCACAGGGCAGGCCGACCCTTATCTGCGGCACACCCGGCGTGGGCAAAACGCTATTCGGACTCGAATTCATCTTAAAGGGTGCAACGGTCTATAAAGAACCCGGTGTGATCATTACGTTCGAGGAAAGACCGGAAGACCTCGCAATAAATGTGGCCTCGCTCAGATATGATCTCCTGGATCTCCAAAAAAAGAAAGTTGTCGTGGTGGACCACGTACATGTCGAACGCTCGGAAATCGAAGAAACAGGTGAATATGATCTCGAAGGCCTGTTTATCCGGCTGGGGCATGCCATCGACAGTATCGGAGCCAAACGCGTCGTGCTGGACACAATCGAAAATCTCTTTTCAGGACTTGCCAACGAAGGCATCTTACGTGCGGAACTGCGCCGCCTGTTCAGCTGGTTGAAAAAAAAGAAGGTAACCACTGTCATCACCGCTGAAAAGGGAGAAGGCACCCTCACACGCCAGGGACTCGAGGAATATGTTTCGGATTGCGTCATTCTCCTGGACCACCGGGTCGCAAACCAGGTTTCCACCCGACGGCTCCGCGTTGTAAAATATCGTGGTTCGATTCACGGCACAAATGAATATCCATTTCTGATCGATGAAGAAGGGATCTCTGTTCTACCGGTGACCAGTCTCCTTTTAAATAACGAAGTGTCCTCCCAACGGTTCTCTTCAGGTGTAGCTGAACTGGATCAGATGCTGGGAGGTAAGGGTTTTTTCCGGGGCAGTTCCATTCTGGTCTCCGGTACAGCCGGAACGGGTAAAACGAGCATCGCTGCAACCTTCGTGGATGCCAGCTGCCGGCGGCAGGAAAAATGCCTTTATTTCGCTTTTGAGGAATCGCCGCAGCAGATCATCCGGAATATGCGATCCATCGGGATGGATCTGGCAAGACATATTGATGACGGGCTGCTGCAATTTCAGGCATCCCGGCCTACCCTTTACGGTCTGGAAATGCACCTGGTCAGTATTCATAAAAAGATCAGGGTATTTAAGCCAAACGCAGTCGTACTGGATCCGATTACTAACCTGATCACTGCAGGGGCATTGACCGATGTGAAGTCGATCCTTATTCGCCTCATCGACTTTCTGCAGAACGAAGGAATTACTGTCATGTTTACGGCGCTCAATCTGACTAATTCGATCATTGAGCAGACCGATGAAGGTGTTTCCTCGCTGGTCGATGCCTGGATCACTATCCGTGACATCGAGACCAATGGCGAACGCAATCATGGATTGTATATTATGAAATCCCGCGGCATGAAACATTCGAACCAGGTAAGAGAATTCGTGATCACCGACGGAGGACTTAGACTGGAGGATGTCTACGTTGGCAATGAGGGCATTCTTACCGGATCGGCCAGGGAAGCCCAGCAACTGGCAGAAGCCACGGGGGTAGAACTACGGTCCCATGCCTTGAACCGGAAAGACAGGGAGATCGATCGTAAAAGAAAGGTTCTCGAGGCGCAGATCACTTCCCTCCGTGAAGAATTCGAGTCTGTACAGGACGAATTGAACAAAACGTATATGGAAGAAGATCTCAGAAAGCAGATAATGGAAAGGAACCGGGCAGAACTTTCTCTGAAACGCTCAAACAAGGTGAAAAATGGTAAAGGCAAATAAAGCACCAAAGAAAAGGACAGTACGCACAGCGCCAAAGAAAATTGCAGCGCCGGATAAAAGAGCAGCACGCGTTGTACCGGAGAAATGGCAGCTCCGCCTTTACGTCGCCGGTAATACGCCAAAATCCATGCTGGCGCTGAGTAATCTGAAAAAGCTTTGCGAACTCCATCTGCAAAATAAGTATACGCTGGAGGTTGTCGATCTGCTCGTTCACCCGCAGCTTGCAGCAGGAGACCAGATCCTGGCGATTCCGACCCTCGTTCGTAAAATGCCTGTGCCGATTCGAAAAATTATCGGCGATCTGTCTAACGAAGAAAAAGTGCTGGTTGGGTTAAACCTTAAGCCGTTAAAATAATACAATGAGCAAGCCCGAGTATATCTTTCATTTGTTCGTAGCAGGCGCGTCACCCAATTCGACGAGGGCAATAGCCAACCTTCAGGAAATTTGTGAGACCCATCTAAAAGGAAAATATTTCGTGGAGGTGATCGATGTCTATCAGCAGGCGGAACGGGCCAGACAGGAATCCCTGGTCGCCTTGCCGTTGTTGGTACGACGGATGCCCTTGCCCGAGCGCAAATTCATTGGCGACCTTTCGGACAGAATAAAGGTATTAAAAGGGCTTGGGCTGACAGCCTAGTCATCACCATGACAAAAAACAAAAAAGATATTATCAGTCAGCTGAAGGCTGAACTTCAGGAGACACGGCACCGGCTCTTTGAGGCCAATGAAACCATCGAAGCCATCCGTTTGGGTAAAGTCGATGCGCTTGTGGTCGAAAGCGACAACGGAAACCAGCTCTATACACTAAAAACCGCCGACCAGCTGTATAGGATCTTCATCGAAAAAATGGCCGAAGGCGCAGTTACACTAAGTAAAGACGGTCTCATTCTCTTCTGTAATTCACAGTTTGCTTCCATGCTGAAGCTGCCTTTGACTGAAATATTGGGTAGGACATTTAAAGAATTCGTACCAGAGACCTGCATCGCCGGATTTGAAGTTATCTTTCGCCAATCCTGGGAGGCTGACAGCAAACACGAATTCCAGCTTAAGTCCGGGGCAGACATCTTGCCCGTTCAGCTCTCCTTTTCGTCTTTTACGCTGGAGAACGAAACGATATTAAGCCTTATCATCACCGATCTTACGAGCCAAAAGATAGCACAGGAACAATTGGAACTGGCCAACCGGCTGCTGGGCGACTCCAACAATGCCCTGGAAAACAGTAATCACGATCTTCAACAGTTTGCCTCCGTGGCATCGCATGATATGCAGGAACCCCTCCGGAAAATACAGATCTTATTGAACTACATTCTTGACAGGGAAAGCGGCAAATTATCCGGTCAGACCGCTCTCCAGATGAACAGGGTTATGCAGGCTGCATCACGGATGAGACATCTCGTGGTAGATGTGCTCGACTTTTCCCGCCTGTCCGCTGAAGAAGAAACTTTCACCACCATAGTTCTCGACGACATCATCAAAGAGGTACTCGAAGACCTGGAATTATTGATCCGTGAGAAAGGCGCCTCTATTCAATCGGGCCCTTTGTGTATTATACAGGGAAATAAGGGGCAGATCCGCCGGGTTTTCCAGAACCTGATCGTTAATGCGTTGAAATTTTCCAAACCGGAACAATCGCCGACGATAGAGATCAGCGGAAATTATATATCGGACCGGTCCTTCGATGCTCCTTTTCTGAATAAAGGCCCCTTCTGCCTCATCCGGATAAAAGACAACGGAATTGGTTTCGATGAAGCCTATGGCGAGAAAATATTTTCACTTTTTACCCGGTTACATACCAAAGACCGGTATGAAGGGACCGGGATCGGTCTGGCCATCGCCAGGAAGATCGTCGAAAAACACGGGGGGCTGATCAGGGCGCACGGACGAAAAAACGAAGGCGCCGAATTCCAGATCCTGCTTCCTGTCAGCCAGCACTCTACCGTTTCAGATAAAGCAATAAAGGGCCTGGCATAAATATCCCGGGTCACATTGCGCGACTTTTTTGATCTCTACGGCCAAACCTTTCTCGACGGCTGGTTGGGCAATTTCACCATCCGCATCAAACCCCGTCAAAAGTCTCCGAACCGAATGAACATAAGTGGCGAATTTGATAAAAAAAAGGCCCGGCGGACCGGGCCTGAAACCACTAAAATTTAATTGGGATAACCTGTATTCTGCGTCAGATTGGCATTCTTTGCGATCTCCGTCCTGGGTATGGGATACAATGCCCGATAATCCCCGTTCGGCGAATGCGACAACCATGATTTCCGGGTAAATACGCCAAAACGCACCATATCCGTTCTGCGACGGGCCTCCTGGCAAAACTCCCAGCCCAGCTCATCCAGCATCCGGCCATACACGACGTCTCCGCCGCCTTCAGTCGTAGAGACCAGGTGATTCCTCAACCCATAATCATAGCTGCTGCCTCCCATGAGCTGCGCACCCGTCACAACAGCCTTGGCCGGATTGGTCTTAAAGTCCCGCTGACGTACCTGCGTCACGACGGCCGCCGCATCATCAGCATGCCCCGTCCTCAGCAACGACTCGGCCTTCATCAACAATATATCGGCATACCGGAACAACGGCCAGTCATTGCTCAGCCTGTTAGTCGCGCCCATGGCGATCTCAAACTTACCCAGCCGGAATCCGTCCACCTCATCCGATACGTCCACCCCGGCGACATAATTCCTGTAGGACAAAGGCTTGCCGGTAAAATCTCCCATTGTGCCATAAATGGAGTCCCCTTCCGCCGTATACTGCTGCCCCTTGATATAGTTGTCCTGGTATCTGCTGTCGTCCACATCAAAGGTGCTGATGAACTGCGGTATCGCGCAGACGCCACCCCAGGGAGAGGATTGTAGCTTATAGGTAGCCTGGTTCTCCGGCTCCAGCGTCTGCATATGAACGTCGAACGAATTCCAGTCATTCACATATTTTGAGTCAAAGGGCAACGCAAATATGATCTCCTTTGAATTCTCATTCTCCGTGATGAACACATTCTTCTGATTCGATTCGAGTACGAACTTGTTCGAAGCGATGATCGTGTCACATACCGAAATACATTTGTCATATGCCGCCGTACCCGAATATACCTCCGCATTCAGGTACATCTTAGCCAGTAAGGCAAGACCGGCCCATTTGTTGAACTTGCCATACGTAGCCGCATTGTTATCGGTGCTGACGAGCGGGATATTGGTCACCAGCTCGTTCACAATGAAATTATATACTTCCTTCCTCGTGTTTTGCCTGGGAAGGAATCCCTCCGGTACATTGAAGCGGTCCACGATCGGCACATTCCCGTACATGTCACACAACACCCAGTAATAGGAGGCGCGCAGCAGCCTGATCTCCGCGATCAGGGAGGTAGTATCCTTTGCCGCTACAGGTATCGTGCCGGACTGCACCTGGTAAATGATCCGGTTGCAGTTGGTGATACCCTGGTAAGCCCGGGTCCAGACGTTGATCACGATATCATCGTCCGTCGTCCACTTGTGCTCGTGTATCCGCCGGTACACACCTCCGTCCACCCAGCCATTGGGACGGGCAGGTGTCAGCATCTCATCCCCGGACACTTCCTGCGCCCTGTACAAAGTGTTCCATTGCAAAAGCAGTCCGCGCCAGTCGACATAGGCCGCTCCCGACAATGCAGCCAGGTCCGATGTGGTGGGCACAAAGTTGCTGCCGATGATCTGATTATAAGAAGTGTTCTTCAGCTTGGTACAGCCTGCCCCTATCGCAAAGACCGCGATCAGCAGACCCCAGAATATTTTTGTATTGGTGTTATTTACGTTCATAAAGTCGTTTTTTGATGTAGGTGATTCCTTCAGCTCATACTTGCATCCGTTAAAAGGTCACATTCAGACCAACCGTAAAGGTCCGGGTGGTCGGATATTTATACGGACTATCCATGCCGGGGTCGAGACCGGATGTCGGCGTTTGATTCACACCCGACTGCGCCGTCGACACGCCATTGCGCAAGCTTACTTCCGGATCGATTCCCTTATAACCCGTGATGATCAGCGCATTCAGCACCGCCGCATACAGCCGTGCCGACTGGATATACCGCATACCAGTATGCGTAAAATTATATCCCAGCGTGACATTATCAATCTTCCAGTAGTCCCCGTTCTCGATATAATAGCTGTTGAACTCTACGGGTGATTTCAGCTGGGTCTTCCCAAAGACCTTGTTATAGGCATTCTTCAGCAGGTTATACTGCGCCTGTGTCGGATTCTCCAGCATCATTCGCTGCAGGTTGGCCACCTGGAAATGGAAGGCTCCCCGCTGCGTGACACTCAGGTCCCAGTTCTTGTAACGGAAGTTATTATTCCATCCCAGGTAGAATTTGGGGATGCCATTCCCGATCACCCGCTTGTCGCCAAAAGAATGGGTGAAATCGGAATACTTCACAGGCTTCCCGTCAGCACCTTCATATACCCATTGGCCGTAGTTGGCCACATCCGAAGGGTCGTTGCCGATGTCCACCACCTTGAACCCATAAAAATTACCTACAGGGCCGCCCACTTTCAAAAGATGGGAAAAGGTCTGTATAGGCGGGAATATCGCTCCTACCTGCAGATAGTCCGTCGACGTCTTGTAAATATCATTCGACAGGCTCTTCAGCTTATTGGCATTGGTGGAATAGTTGACGGTGGAATTCCATTCAAAATCCTTTGTCCTCACGGGTACGACATTCACCGACACCTCTACCCCTTTATTTGCCAGTACACCTACGTTAGCCAGCGTCTGATTGTAAAGATTGGGAGGGCTGGGCACATCATAAAGGAAAAGCAGGTTATGTATCTGACGGTTGTAATAATCCACGCTGCCGCTGACCCGGTTCTGCAATAGGCTGAAGTCAAGACCGATATTGGTCTCTCGCTTTTCTTCCCATTTCAGGTTGGGATTGGCATTCTGTGTAGGCGTCAGCGTCTGGATCCACTGCCCGTTGGAATATACGAAACCACTATATCCGATAACCCCTACTCCGCGGAACAGATCCGATGGCTGCGAACCCGTGACGCCATAACCTCCACGTAGCTTCAGATCGTCGAATATTTTCTGCCCGCTCATAAAGGACTCCCTGGATATCCTCCATCCTGCCGATACAGCGGGAAAAGTACCCCATGGATTTTTTGTACCCCATAGCTGACTAGCCTCTTCCCTTCTAACGCTGGCCATAAAAAGATAGCGTTCGTCATAGTTATATGTTAATCTTCCAAAGAACCCTACTAAATTCGTCTCACTCTTATAACTATTCGTCAGCCCCTGGTAGTTGCCGCTGCTGATGGCCCTGCCAAGCCCAATGTCATTCCAGCCAAATCTGTCCGTAGGGAAATCCCAGTTCTCCGTAGAGTCGCTGGTATATACATTCTCCTGGTAGCTGTATCCGCCAAGCACCACAAAATGATGCTTGTTCAGGTTCTTCGCATACTCCGCAGTCAGCTCTATAAGCCTGTCTACCGACTCATTCCCTCCAACCCTGGCATATCCATTCTTTCCATCCCTCAGGGTGGACACATGCTGCTTGGTCTCCATATACCCGTAATTGCTGATCCTCTTCCCATAAGAGAATATACCAGACAGCTTCAGCCCTGTTATGGGCATAAAGACAATAGCGCCCTTGTACCGTGCATTGCTTTCATTGGACTGACCATCGCTCTCCATCAGATCCGACACAGGATTCTCGTAATCAAATTTAGTCAGCTCCTGGAACCAGGTGCCATCCGGGTTCTTCAGCGGCGACGTGGGATTCTGCATAGTGGCCTGGCGGTAGATATTCGAGTTGAAGCCATTCCACTTCCTGGATGAGCTGAATAAGTTCAGATTGACCTTCAGCTTGTTGTTTAACATGCTGTGATTGAAGTCGGCATGACCGCTGAATATCTGGTTGAAGGACTTCTTAAATATGCCGGGCGAATTATTGTAGTTGCCGTTAATGAGGTAGTTGGTAGTCGGATTGCCGCCCCGGAAGGTCAGGTTATGGGATTGAAGAACAGGCGTACGGGTGATGGCCTTTACCCAGTCCGTGCTCGCGCCGTTGTCCGCCATTTCTGTCTTACGGAACCCAGCCTTCACCTGCGCCCGGAAATCCGCTGCCGTGGAAAGATTCAGCTTTCTGGCAATGGTCTGGGTGCTGACATAGCCACTGTATTCCACATCGCTGCGATTATTGCCGCTGGCCCGCTTGGTGGTAATAAGGATCACCCCGTTCGTACCACGGGTGCCATAGATGGCCGCCGCGCTCCCGTCCTTCAGCACATCTATCGACTCGATATCCTGCGGCGCCACGGTCCGCAGATCGCCAGGTATCCCGTCGATGAGCACCAGCGGATTCTGATTGGCGCCCATCAGCGTCGTCTGTCCCCGTAAAAGGATCTGCGTATTGCCGGTGGGATCACCGCTCGGAGATATGACGGTCAACCCCGCGACCTTACCCTGGATCAATTGCCCGGCATCTGTCACTGAGCCCTTGATAAAATTCTCGGCCTTCACCGTCGCCACAGCGCTGGTCAGATCCCCTTTGCGCTGTGTGCCATACCCGATCACGACGATCTGCTGCAGCTCCTTGTTCAGCAGCTGCATGGATATAGCCAGCGTCTTATTACCACTGACCGTCACCTCCCGGGTAGCATAGCCGATAAGACTGAATACCAGTACCGGATTCTCCTTCGCTGTCGTCAGCGTGAAACTGCCATCCTCCCTGGAGGAAGTGCCATTGCCCGACCCCTTCTCCTGGATAGTGACACCCGAGAGGGCATTCCCGGCGGCATCGGTGACCTTACCTGTAATAGGAGGTGCCGCCTCCGCCTCCTTATAGGCGGCGACAGAGTCCATGACGACATACAGCCTCTCATTGATCTTTCGATAGGTCAGCGTACTATTCTTCAATACCAACGCCAGAACTTCTGTCAGGGACGCATGATCCACCGCCACCGATGTCCGTTGCTGCCCCCTGGACAAGACGCTGGTCTTGTATACAAATCTATATGATCCCTGATCCTCGATGGCCCTAAGCACATCCTTGATCCTTACATTATCAAGCCTTAGGCTTATCGTCTCCTGACCATAGCTGCTGGCGGCGGCAGGAAGAGTAAAGCAGGCAATAAGTATAATGGCAAGCTTCGTCATCAGGAAATATTTGAGCGTTAACCTGGCTGCCGGGCACGGCAATCCATGTCTTGTTTTTTTCATACCTTAGCAAGAGTTAATTGTTAGATAAAATAGCCTCCCACGGCTGTTTACTGTCATTTACGAATACGGAGAATGTTTGCAGCATTCTCCGTTTAATTTTTTACGTAGTAAATTTCATATGCAGCAATTTTTAGTTTATGGCAATAAATCCCTGGCGCCAAAGACGATCAGGGTATGATAATAACCTCATTCCTCTTAATGACATACTTGAAATTGCCGGACAGTTGCAACGCATACAGCACCTCCGTCAGGTTGTCATCATCGAATACACCCGTGAATTCTATATTCTTTAGCTCATCTCCCTGGATGATCACCTTTACCCCATACCAGCGCTCGAGCTTCAGCGCCACCTCGCCCAGGGTCTCGCCGTCAAAAACAAGCTTGTTCTTTGTCCACAACACCTCGGAAGCCACGCTGTCCTTATTGAGATGATGCACCTGCGTCAGGGTCATCGCCGCAGCATTCCTCCGGACATCTTTTGTCCCGGCGCTGTCATATTTCACGATCGTACTATCATTGCTGACAATGAGTTTTTCATTGGGCTTTAGCAGGATCTTCTTGTCGGCATTGGCTTTCAGGACTACCTCCACCGCCCCCCTGATCAAAGATGTTTCCGTAACCTTTTCCTCCGGGTACGACCGGACGTTGAACGCCGTGCCCAGCACCATTATATCCACCGTAGCGGTATGGATGATAAAAGGACGCGCATTGTCCTTCACCACATCAAAAAAAGCTTCCCCCGTCAGCCTTACCTGGCGCGTCCTTCCGCCAAAATCATTGTCATAGGAGATATTGCTGCCCGAATTGAGCCACACCTGCGTCCCATCCGGAAGCTGCAATTTCGATTTGGACCCATTCTTGGTACTGACAAAATTTCCGGAAGCCAGCGGCGCCTGACCCGGCCCCTTCACACCGGTCCGTAAAAACACGACGACGAGACAGGCGGCAACTGCGATTGCTCCAACGAGTTTTATCATGCGCAGGACACCCGGCCTCTCCGGCACGAACCGCAGCCCTCCGGATCGGCGGGACCGTATATCCTTTTCAGAAAGCGCCGGACTATGATAGAACGGCGTGTTTTTCGCAGTGTCATCGCTGAGCCGCTGTAAATGTCTGTTGAACAGCTCATCCGTTTCCTCCTCTTCCTCCATCCCTTTCCCTTTCCACACAGCCTCGACCGACGCTATCTGCATAGCCAGCTCCGGATGCAGCCGCATCAGCTCGTCCAGCTCCGCCAGCTCCCTGCCAGTGGCCTCTCCCGACAGCTTCAGGATCAGTAAATGCCATATTTTATCATCACCCATTATCAATAGGACACCAAAAAGAGGCCCATCTACCAAAAGGATAAAAAATAAAAATGGAGCCCGCGGCTCCATCAGCATATTCAATTGACCATCAAAGAAATGATCAGGACGGCTTTGGCTTAGTCCGCAGAGCTGGAAGGTCCAGCTGCACAGCAGCAGCGATCTTTTTTGCCGCAATGACAAGTTGATTACGCACCGTCAGCTCGGAAATATTTAAAATGGCCGCAACCTCCTTGTACTTCAGCCCATGCTCCCGCGCAAGCTGGAAGATCAGCTTGCATTGAGAAGGCAGACCCTGGATGGCCTGCTGGATCCGCCTGGCCATCTCCGCAGAAATAAAGAGCTCTTCCGCATTGTCGAAACTCGCAATATTCTTTACTTCGATGTTGTCCAGGCTTACCTTGGGATACTTATAGTTACGGGTAATATGATTGATGGACAAATTTTTGGCAATGGTATAAAGGAATACGGTAAGGTTTCCGATATTCAGCAGCTCGTTGCGGATGTGCCATAACTTGATAAATACATCGGAGACGATCTCTTCAGCTACCTCCCTGGACTTGATGATGGAATAAGAGAACAGGAAAAGCTCTTTATGCAGCATATCATACAGCCTGCGATAGGCTGTCATGTCATCACAGAGGGAAATCTGTCGTTGCAGTTCTGATATCAATTCTCTTTTCTCCATGGCAGCAGTCCTCAATACTTATCTAAAGTAGGGTTTTACTATAATATCAGGGATACTATTTTTCCCCCTTCCCAATGCAGATGACCTGTTTATTCCCTTCCCGATACGGATGACCTGTCTACCCCCTTCCGATACGGATGACCTGCAGTGAATAGGGCGGAACATCCAGCATGAACCTCTTCTTCGTCTCCATGATACTCTCCTTAGGCACCACAGTCTCTTTTGCCACCTCAGTATTCCTGGCCTCCGGCGTCCCCGTAAGCAGGATCCTGCTGGCATGTGTACCCGGTCTGCCCACCGTCGTCAGATCTACGGCCACCTGTAAGGTTCCCGGACCGGTATGCACAACCTTCAGGATAACATCGCCGGTCCGGCTGTCCTTCACACAACTCGTCGCCACAGCAGTATCACCGGGCCTGCCGGCAACCACCTCCGGATAATACATATCGCCTGCATTGGCAGCAAACAGCTGCTGCACATAATAGTTGGCAGTCCTGAGCACCTCAGTGTTGGAAAAATAGATCAGGTTAGGATTCCAGGATGTGTGACGTACATTGGCCAGAAGAGGTGCATAGGATGCCATACGCACCACATCCCCATTCCGCTCCAGTGCCGTCATATACGCGCCTTCCGCCAAAGCATTGTACAGCGTATTTCCCCAGGACGCATATTCTCCTACATATACCTTCGACCTGCTCCTGTCATAACCATCGTAGCGCAGCCCGTTGGAAAGGAACCATTCCGGCTTCTCGTAGTAATGCTCATCCACCATGCTCACGGACAGGCTGTCCGCAAACTGCCAGCCCAGATCAAAGTCCTCGCCCGCAGGAGAAGGTCCAACGGTGCCGATGATGGTGATATCCGGATACCTGGCACGCACAGCCGCATAGATCATCCTGAACCGCTGGCGGAACGCATCCGTCTGCTTGTCCTCATTCCCGATCCCGATATATTGCAAATGGAACGGGGCCGGATGACCCGCGGCAGCCCTCTTCGCACCCCACTCCGAGCTCTCAGGACCATTGGCATATTCTATAAGATCAAGCACATCCTGTATATACGACTGCATCTCCTCCATAGGAATACCCTTCTGTCCCGTACTGCCGATACGCCAGGTGCCGCCCGAGTTCTGACAGCTGACACCAGCCGCCACGATCGGCACAGGCTTGGCGCCAATGTCCTCGCAGAACTGAAAATATTCGAAGAACCCTAATCCCGTCGATTGATGATAGTTCCAGATATTCTTTTGCTCCACCCGCTGCTCCGGCGAACCGATGGTATTCTTCCAGCGATACATATTCCCCAGCCCATCCCCATGCACAAGACATCCCCCGGGGAATCTCATGAACTTCGGATGCAGCCCGGCAATGGCCTGCGCCAGGTCATCCCGCATCCCATTCACGCGGTGCCTGAAGGTCTGGTCCGGAAAAAGAGAGAGCTGATCCAGCGCCAGCTTCCCCTTTCCCTTTGCCAGCACCACAAGATAGCCGCTATCTTCCTGTCCGCTGACTGGTATAGCCGCCCTGTATTCCTGCCAGCTCCCGGGCCGCGTCAAAAGCCCGGCCTTTCCCAACACGACCCCCTTCTTACCCCGCAGCTGGACCTCCATGGGTACAGCCTCACCCGAAACCTGCCTTATCCACGCGGAAAAATTATACACGCCCCCGGCCCTCAGGGCCATGCCATCATATCCACCATTACTGAGCCCGATACCTTCCTGTCCCGGATCCTCGATGGTCAGCACGACATAATGCGGGTTATTGACATGCAAAGGCTCACCGGTCTCCACCGTTAAATTCCCGTACCCAAAACCTTCCGTCCTGTACTCCCATGCAGTAAGAGGCCCCCAGCCTTTCCTGTCCGCCGGACCATACTCGAAGCTCCTGTTCTGTACCAGCTCCCCAAACAATCCACCGTCGGCGGCATAGCTGATATCTTCAAAAAAGACCCCAAACAGATCAGGGCTGATCGCCTTCGCTCCCGAATGTCGTCCCTTCAAAACTGCTGGAACAGGAGCCCGCTTTTCCTTCTTTATCCACACAGCCATCTCTCCGTCGCCCCGGTTCGCCCACGAGTAGTAGGGTATCATGGTAATCCCTGCCGCCTTCGCCGCGCCCGATGTACTGTCCCTCCTGATCCCTTCTCCTTTCAGGACGGTGATCTTACCAAGCTCGCCATTTCGTACTTCAGGCTGCAGACGCACAACGGCCGGCAACGAAACATCGCTTACCCTTCCTCCATTGTCCTTCCATTCGAGACAATACATCAACGGACCACGTTGTATGGCCACCTTGCCCATATCTTCCCGCAGACGACCGCTTGCCTGCACTTCCCGCACTGGCATATCCAGGAATAGCTCGATCTTATCACCCTTCTTCCACACACGCTGCAGCACAGCATAACCGCCCTCTATCTGATACGGTGTCCGCACCCCGTTGATAGAAATATATGGTGCGGCGCCCCGTTCATCGGTAAAAGAATACAACGAAGACGGCATCGCCTCATTCTGCGCCCAGCCGGGTATCCTGATCCGCACATTCATCGACTGTGACGACGAAGGGCTCAGCGTGAAACGCAAATGCCCGTCCCATGGATAATTGTTCTCCTGCACGATCACCACGGGCCCATCGGCCATTTTTACCGTGGCCCTGCTGCTGGCAAAGAGATTGATATACAGCTCACGATCCTTCTGTGCATACAGGTATCCCGGCAGAGAAGGCAGCAGACGCAATATATTAGTAGGACAGCAGGAACATTCGAACCAGCCGGAACGCTGCCGTTCGAGGGCGTCATGCCTAAACCCATTCGTCACCTGCATGGCATTCGTATAAAAGAACGATTTCCCATCCAGACCCACACCCGACAACATCCCATTGTAAAGCACCTTCTCCATCACGTCTATATATTTTGACTCGCCATGCAGCAGGAACATGCGCTGATTCCAGTATACATCTCCAATGGCGGCACAGGTCTCATTATAGGCGGTCCCGTTCGGCAGCTCATAGTCTTCGCCAAACCGCTCCCCCGCCGGCACAGCACCAATTCCTCCCTGCACATAGATCTTTTTGTCCACCATATTGTTCCACAACCGGTCCACCGCCGCAATATATTGCTTGTCGCCGGTGAGCGCCGCCACATCCGTCACACCGGAATACAGGTACATGGCCCGCACGGCATGCCCTTCCACGTCGTCCTGGTCCACTACAGGCTGGTCATCCTGCCAGTATTTCCCATTCTTCCACTCACTGGCACTGTCCTTATCATAAGCACGCTTCCCCCGGGCGTCAATAAAGAATTTCGCCAGCTGCAGATAATCTGTTCTGCCCGTGATACGATACAGCTTCACCAGGCCCATCTCCACGATCTCATGCCCGGGCGCCACCTCCCGCTTCCCTGGACCAAACGTCCTCACGAGCAGGTCCGCATTTTTCAACGCTATATCCAGCAGATTACGACGCCCCGTAGCCAGGAAATGGGCGGCAGCGGCTTCGAATAAATGGCCGCTGTTATAAAGCTCATGGCTCAGCTCATGCTCCTTCACCCACCTGTCATTCCCCGACCATTCGTGCGGATGCAGCGAATCGATAGTCCTGGCCGTATATAAATACCCATCAGGCTCCTGCGCCCTTGCCACGGTATCGATCAGAGCATCCACATATTTATCCAGCTCCGGATCGGGATGCACCGCCAGCGAGAAGGATGCCCCCTCTATCGTCTTGTAGATATCCGTATCGTCAAAAGGGAATTTCGTGCCGAACCGGCCCTTCCTTTGCGCCGCCATCACAAAGTTCTGTACCCTGGCCGTGCTCTCACAACGCATAAAGGACGCGGGAATGGTGACGGTCCGGTTCCGCTCGATACGGGGTTTCCAAAAGGAATCCGTGAGCTGTACCTGGGTAAAGTTGACAGGTCGAATTTGATAATCAGCAGATTGAGAATGGGCTGCCATGACAAGGCTGGATCCGGCAAGAAGTAGTAGGAATTTTTTCATACGCAATGCATTACTACAATAGTACTGTATTTTTAATTGTCAATTATACATTTTCTAAAAAAAATCATCCCCCCCTCTTCCCGGAAAAAATTTTAATTCCCCTATTAACCAGATTCATGTCTAAAATTGAGTATTTTCCATACAACTTAAACATGATCTTGTTTTATGGATACGCAAAAGAAACTCAGAAGACAGTTTTTAAAAGATTCGGCAAAAGCCTCTGGCTTAATGATAATGTCTCCTTTGCTTGATAAGGTTAAATTCGTAGACTCCGCCAAAAAACAAAAGGAAATAAGCACAGCCCCCAGCCGCATAAAATTTGCAGTGATCAATATTGATCACCCTCATATTTATGGAATAACGGACGCCATTAAAAGAGGGGGTGGTGAATTAGTGGCACTCTATGCAGAACAACCCGATCTGACTGCTGCATTTTTGAAAACCTACCCGGAGGCCAAACTGGTAAAAAGGGAAAGCGAAATTTTAGAAGACCCTGCAATTCAATTAGTTTTAAGTTCAGGCATACCCGATGAAAGAGCTCCGTTAGGTATTCGCGTAATGCAGCACGGGAAAGATTATTTAACCGACAAACCGGGGATCACCAGTTTAGAACAACTGGCGGCAGTCAAAAAAGTCCAAAAAGAAACAAAGCGGATCTACTCGATCATGTATAGCGAACGCTTTGAAAACAAAGGCACAGAAAAAGCGAGCCAGTTAGTAAAAGCAGGCGCAATTGGCCAGGTGATCCAAACGGTAAATCTGGCGCCGCACAGAATAAATAATAATGTTGGAAAAACAGGATTAGCCGTCAGACCGGATTGGTTCTGGGATAAAAAAAGATTTGGCGGAATTCTTACAGACATTGGCTCTCATCAATTCGATCAGTACTTACACTTTACCGGCTCAACCGAAGCGCAGGTCTTAATGTCGCAGGTGGGAAATGTTCATCATCCCGACAAACCTTTATTCGAAGATTTTGGCGATGTCATGCTGAGCGGCAATGGCGGTGCCGGATACATAAGGGTTGACTGGTTTACCCCGGATGGCCTGGACACCTGGGGTGATGGAAGACTGACCATACTTGGAACAGATGGATATATCGAGGTAAGAAAGAACACCGATATACTTTCAGGAAATAAAGGCGGCAATCATTTATATATGGTAAACAAAAAAGAAATGACCCATATGGATTGCAACAATGAAGCACTACCCTTCGGTCCTTTATTTGTCGATGACGTACTTAACAGAACTGAAACAGCAATGACACAGACACATTGTTTTCTTGCCACCGAACTGGCATTGAAAGCCCAAAAAAATGCCCGGGTCACAACGTTTAAAAAATGAAAAAGAGATCGGCTATCAGTCGCAGAAAATTCCTAAGCAACACAGTCAAAACCACTGCAGGAACAGCTATCGCAGCTAACTTTCCATTCATTGTCCCGTCGGGAATATTTGGCAGGAACGCTCCAAGCAACCAGATCAATGTTGCGTCCATTGGTTGCGGCAGGATCCAACTACGCATGACATGACAGCAATATCGCCATGAAATTGAGTTGACGCTCCCTTCACCGATGACAAATGATCAGCGCATTTAGATCTTTTTAGGCGGCTTTATCATTTTCCCATCTCCTGTGATCTTCCCATTTTTTATCTTAAAGTAGTGATCCTCGTAAAGATCATAGATCTCGCTTTCAGTCAAACCGCACAATCGACCGATCAGGTATATCTCTCCAATCTCGAACAGGTCGGGCTTATTCAGCCTTTTATTAAAATCTGCTACCCTCTTTCCTATATCTATTGAGACAATAGTTTTGGGAACGGTCTTAAAAATATCCGTAAGGGTGGTGATCTTGCCATCTTTATACAAGCTCACAATACTGCCATATCTTTCGTCCCGTTTGCTCATAATCAATGAAAAAGGTTTGAATATTTATCGCTTAGGGCAAATTTTTCCCTTTTTGGGTCCCTTTTTTTCTCTTTTCAAGGCCTGAAATTTCTCTTTGTCCTTCTATAAGTCAACCCCTCTGCGAATCTTCATAAACCTTCTTCGCTCCAAAAATACTAAAATATTTAGTTTATGCAGACTAAATATTTTGGCATTAGCTAGCTTTGTTTTTCAATGGAACAACCCAACAAAAGCAGCAAAGACGAAATAGTCCGGCAGTTGAAGAAGGACCTCCTTCTGTTACAAGGTTTTAGGTCCGACCCGGCAAATGCTGTCGATGTCGGACTGGGTCCGATCAGCGCTGCGTTTCCCAATCTGGTGTTCCCGACAGGCGCCGTCCATGAGTTGATCAGCAAAAGCACCGAAAGCGCAGTAGCATCGGTGGGCTTTATGTCCTGTATTGTGAGCAGGCTGATGACAACGGGAGCACCCTGCGTGTGGGTTGCGGCTGATCGGCAGGTATTTCCCCCCGGGCTGAAAAGATTTGGCATCGACCCGGGTCAGATCGTCTTTGTAGACTTGAAAAAAGAAAAACAGGTGTTGTGGGTACTGGAAGAGGCCTTGAAGCAGACAGGCCTCGCCGCAGTGATCGGAGAAGTAAAAAATATCAGCGACATCGCTTCCCGCAGGTTGCAGATCGCTGCAGAAAGATCGGGAGTGACAGGCTTTATGATCCGGCATATCACCCGTACAGCAATGCCTGTCGCCAGTGTCGCCCGCTGGAAGATCACCTCTCTGCCCAGCGAAGGGCCGAAGATGAATATGCCGGGTCTTGGCTTTCCCCGATGGACGGTTGAGCTGGAAAAGATCAGGAATGGCAAACCGGGTAAATGGACAGTAGAATGCACGGCCGGCAGACTACGTTTTCTTTCACCGTCGACAGCAGAACTGTCCATCATTCACCAACGCAAAACAGGATAAGATGACAAAACGCTTTTTATATTGTTGGTTCCGCCACATAAATACGGACTGGATAGTTCGCTGTCAACCTGCACTGGCGGACGAAGCATTGGTCCTGGCTACCCCCCGGCATGGCCGGATGATCGTCACCGCGCTCAACCAGATAGCACAGAGTAAAGGTATCCTGCTCAATATGCCCGTTGCCGATGCCAGGCTTCTTGTCCCGACGATAAAAGTCCAGGAGGAGAGAGCAGATCTTGCCGGCCGGTTATTGCGACAGCTGGCATTGTGGTGCATCCGCTATACGCCGGTAGCCGCCATCGATGCACCCGATGGGCTGATCCTCGATATCAGCGGCTGTGCGCATCTCTGGGGCGGTGAAGGCCCTTATTTTAAGACCATCATTCAAAGCCTGAAAGCAAAGGGCTTTGATGTACGCGGTGCCATCGCCGACACCATCGGTGCCGCCTGGGCCAATGCCCGCTATGGCAAAATACATCCTATCATAAATAGCGGAGAACAGCGAACCGCGCTATTGGGCTTATCCCCCTCTGCCCTGCGTCTGGAGCCCCCTACCCTTCATCGGATACGTGAGCTGGGGCTATACCAGATCAGCAATATCGTCCGCATCCAACGATCAGCGCTGCGCCGCCGCTTTGGGGAGGGCATACTACTGAGACTTGATCAGGCTTTTGGAGAAAAGGAAGAGCTGATCACATCGGTCGTACCTGTAGAGGTCTTTGAAGAACGTCTGCCTTGCCTGGAATCCATCCGCACGGCAGGCGGGATAGAGATCGCTCTCCAACGACTAATGGAAGCCCTCTGTTTGCGCCTGCAAAAAAATGGTAAAGGACTTCGTACTGCTGTCTTTAAAGGATATCGCGTCGATGGAAAGATCGAACAGATCAGCATCGGCACCAGCCGCGCATCGGCGAACGTTGAGCATCTGTTCAGACTGCTGGCCGAAAAGATTGCAACGATGGAACCGGACCTTGGATTTGAACTGTTCTCCCTGGCAGCACCCAACGTAGAAGATATCAGCGCTGAACAGGAGTCTTTTTGGGATGCTGCGCCCGGCCTCGAAAGATCCGGACTCCCCAACCTGGTAGACAGGATCGTTAATGTAGTGACGGAAAAAGATGCAGTCAGGCGATATCTCCCCGCTGCCCATCATTGGCCGGAGCGTTCTATCCGGCAGGCTGTCTCCATTCGGGAAAGATCCAACGCCCCATGGTCGGATGCAGAAGACATGCCGGCCTTTGTACTACAGCAACCACAATCCATTGAAGTTGCAGCACCGATCCCCGACTATCCTCCTATGCATTTCAGATATCGTGGCAGATTATACATCATCGCAAAAGCAGACGGGCCCGAGCGCATCGCCAACGAATGGTGGCTGGACGGATCACCATACAGGGATTATTATGCATTGGAAGACAACAGGGGTGCGCGTTACTGGGTGTTCCGTTCCGGTGACTATACCGGTAGTCCCACCCGCCAATGGTTCATTCATGGATTTTTTGCCTGATCAAAATACTATAATTATGAGCTATACCGAATTACAAGTGACCTCCAATTTCTCCTTTCTGCAAGGGGCATCTCATCCGTTTGAGCTGGTGGAACAGGCTTTCACGAACGGCCAGAAAGCGCTTGCAATAACAGACCGGAATACTTTTGCAGGTCTCGTCAGAGGCCATGTCCGGGCAAAGGAGTCGGGCATCCGTCTGATCACCGGCGTCCGCCTCGACCTGTTGGACGGTCCGGATCTTCTCGCCTATCCTACCGATAAGAATGCTTATGCCCGCTTATCCAACTTACTAACGCTGGGCAATAGCAGGGCCGAAAAAGGAGACTGTCATTTATACAAAGCAGATGTCTATGCACACGCAAAAGGTGTAAAATTCCTCATCCTGCCACCCGATAAACTGAATAGCCTGTTTGACTTCGACCCGGATTTTACCCGCTCAGTACAACAATACCGGGAAGCATTCGGGGCCAACACTTATCTGGCAGCCTGTCGTCACTACCGGAAGCAGGATGCTAAATGGCTTTTCCAGCTACAGGAACTGGCTTCTCAATTTGATATCCCGGTGGTAGCAACCAATAATGTTTATTATCATCATCCTTCAAGAAGAGAACTGCAGGACGTGCTCACCTGTATCCGTGAAAAATGTACGATCGAAAATGCAGGGTATCGTCTCTACCCGAATGCCGAACGACATATGAAATCGACCGAAGAGATGCAGCGGCTATTCCGGCAATATCCCGATGCTATCCGGCGTACACAGGAGATCGAAGAAGCCTGCCGGTTCTCTTTGGATGATCTTGCATATGAATATCCGGAAGAACTCACCACCGATGGCCGTACACCGGATGAACAGCTGGCCTGGCTGACCTTCAGGGGCGCCCGGGAACATTTCCCCGATGGTATCCCCCCCGAAGAGATCGCCGGGATCGAATTCGAACTGAGCTTTGTAAAAAAGAAACAGCTGGCCAGCTATTTTCTTACCGTCGAAGATATCGTCAGGGAAGCCCGCAAAAGAAGAATAATATGCCAGGGCAGAGGATCGGCCGCCAATTCGCGTATCTGCTATTATACAGGTGTAACCTCTGTCGACCCGTCGAAATATAATTTACTCTTCGCCCGCTTTATGTCGGAAGCACGCAACGAGCCGCCGGACATCGACGTCGACTTCGAGCACCAACGCCGCGAAGAGATAATGCAATACATCTTTGAAAAATACGGTCGCGACAGGGCTGCCATCGTTGCCACCGTCACACGTTTGTGGCGGAAAGGAGCGATCAGGGATGTCGGCAGAGTGATGGGGCTTTCCGTCGATACAGTGGACCAGATCTCAAGGGATATCGAGACCTTTCCCCAGGAATGGTTCTACGGAAATCGTTCTGCTGACCCGAAGCTGAACGCCAATGAGCAGAAATTCTATAAGGTCATGGAGCTTATCGGCCAGCTATTAGGTTTTCCACGGCAACTCGGTCAGCACACCGGTGGTTTTGTGATCTCTCAGGGTAAGCTGACCGATCTCTGTCCCATTTTCAATGCCCGCATGGAGAACAGGACCTGTATCGAATGGGACAAGGATGACATCGACGCCGTGAAGTTTATCAAGATCGATGTCCTTGCCCTTGGTATGCTCACAGCTATCCGGAAGGCGTTCGATCTCATTCAAGAACATCATGGTCGCGAGTTGACCTTGCAGAATATACCACAGGATGATCCGGCCGTATATGAAATGATCACCGCAGCAGACACCATCGGCGTATTCCAGATCGAAAGCCGGGCCCAACAGGCCATGCTTCCACGCATGCGTCCGACTTGTTTCTATGATCTCGTGATTGAAGTAGCCCTGGTCCGGCCGGGTCCGATACAAGGAGATATGGTCCACCCTTATCTCGCGAGACGGAATGGTGAAGAAAAGGTAGAATACCCATCGAAGACGATCGAAAATATACTCGGCCGGACCCTGGGTGTGCCGCTTTTCCAGGAGCAGGTCATGCAGATCGCCATCGAAGCAGCAGGGTTTACAGCGGCAGAGGCAGACGCACTGCGGCGAAACATGGCCAAAAGAAATGAGGTGTCTCCAAGACTAAAGGAGATCCTGAGTCGGTTCAAAACCAAACTGGTCGACGGTATGATCAGCAACGGCTATTCGCAGGATTATGCCGAACGGGTGTTCAGGCAGCTGGCGGCCTTTGGCGCCTATGGATTCCCGGAAAGCCATTCTGCCAGTTTCGCAATCCCTGTCTATATCTCCGCATGGATAAAGAAATATTATCCGGCAGTATTTGCAGCAGCCATCCTCAATTCCCTGCCGATGGGCTTCTATGCCCCTGATCAGCTGGTGGCCGATGCACAAAGACATGGTGTAGAATTCCGCCCGGTGGATATCAATCATTCCCAATGGGACTATACCCTCGAAGAAGGACCAGGTAAAGACTATGTTGTCCGGGTTGGCTTCCGGCAGATCTCAGGCATCAGGGAAACAGACATGCAAAGACTCATCGCCTGTAGAGTCATTCCGTATAGAACGGTACATTCCCTTCAGGATGCCGGCCTGGCCATCCCTACGCTGCAACTGCTGGCCAATGCTGATGCCTTCGGATCACTGAGCCTTGACCGAAGAAAGGCATTGTGGGAGGTTTCGGCCCTGGCCGATCGGCCGATCGGGCTGTTTGCAAACCAACCTTCAGAAAGCACCGGCGAAGATGACAGCGTTATTCCCACCCCGACGGCATCGGAAGACGTCGCGTTCGACTATTCGGCGATGGCCCTATCGCTAAAGGGACATCCCGTCGGCTTTCTCCGCCCCAATCTCCGTCAGCTGAACAACCGGGCGGCAAACGAACTGCCTGACCGGCATAATGGCGAATTTATCCGGGTAGCAGGTCTCTTACGTATGCGACAGCGGCCGGAGACCGCCAACGGTACCTGTTTTATCCTCCTGGAAGACGAAACAGGCTCCTTTAACCTGATCGCCTGGGCAAGCGTCTTCGCCGAGTACAGAAAAGAGATCTGTAATTCCAAATTATTGATGGTGGAAGGGCATCTGCAAATCCAGGGGCCCGTGATACACGTCATTGTTCAACGATGCTGGAATCTGGACTGGCTGTTAGCTCGCCTTACCCCGGTTCCCGATAATGACATACCCGTACTCACGGGAGATGGCACTTCCAACATGTCGGATGGTCGAAACAAGCAGGTTCTCGACCGGGCAATGAAACAGGCCAGTCTTTTCCCGGAAGCCCGGAGTTTCAGATAATAGCTGTTTTTCATTGGCTTATACTTTGAAACCAACTTTTAACCAATATAAAAACCGGAAAAATGAGATATCAAATCTTGAAAAAAACGTACTGCCACTATGATTAAAAAGGCATACAACCCTGAAAATTCGCGATCCCCTGATTGGGGCTATTTTGAAAATCTTTTCTTTGTTTAACGTATGAGGCGGTCAGACTTGTATGAGACCATTAGACCTTTGTTCTTGCGGAATCAGATAACAACCTTTCAAGAATTATTCAACCATGTGCCGGATACAGCAGTCGCCGGCAGCCTTGGTAAAAGGACTGAACGGTTCCGGGAGTTAATAAAAAATGTCGATCAGTTCAAGATCGAAGAGATCATCTTGATGGCGAAGCTTTTCCGCCTTGATCTTAAGGATATGTTCGTCCTTTTAGAGAGGGAACTAGCCCGTCTATATGCCGACCGTCTTATAATCCGGAGCAATTTGCAGAACATCGTAGCCATGTACGAGGAAAAAAAGATTTTAAGGCTAACAGACGTCTTTAAGTATTTGACTATAAAAGATATAGCTGCAGCCATCGGGGAACGTAGGGTTCGTTTGGCTCAAATGAAATCATCGATAAAAAAGTTGCCTCTAAGATTACCGATCCATGTTGGGCTATACAGTAATCTGTCAATCGGCGATACTCTGAGACTGATCGAAGAAGACTATTTGCTACAAAACAAAGTAAGCATATAAGTTGTCCTGAATATCAAACCATAACCATTGCCTTCATGGCGCCTTTCCTACTTTAGTTTTTAGTGATTTAGACCTTTCAAACGACCTTTTCTACAAACCGGCTTTTTCCAGGGCCGGTTTTTTTTATTACCCCTAACTAAATAAAACAGTTTTTTTATTACTAAATTATTTAGTTTTTATATATATTTGATAATTCACGATCATAAACTTGAAAAAAACGAACCTGATAATTGAAAAATAATTACCACGAATTTGAAAATCCTGACCCCGAAGCCAAAAATCGGAGCCAGTCGTATCCCAAAAATAATTTAATTCTTTACTTTGGTTAAGAAGACGCTGCAAATACAATCTCTTGTCAGGAAAGCACTGCTTGCAGGGAAGATTTACAATCTGGATAATTTGATGGAGATCGTCCCAAAGGATGTTGTGGCCAGGAAGCTGAAAAAGACAGAGAGTGAGATCGATCTGCTATTGAAGAGAGTCGAAAAACTTGAGCTCAGGGATATATATACTATAGGAAACGTTTGCGGACTGGACGCCACCGAAATTTATAATATAGTAGAAGCATCCTATTTCAGACAGAAGAAAAAATAAGTCGAACACTCTTAGTATATGGCCGTCTCCGATCAGGGACGGCTTTTTTTATACCACTAAGCCTTTATTCTATATGGTCCAGGAAAGATATGATGAAATGATCACCTTACTACGACGTCACGGCGAGTCATTCCCAATACTATATGAATTGCTGGCCCTTTGCAGTTCGTCGGTGCTGATATTCTCATATTTTGACAAACCATCAACCGCGACCAGACGGCAAAATGTCGTGGATGCTTATGAGATCCGTTCCATTATCAAACAGCGAAAAGAAAATGACCATTCCATTTCTTCCTCTCTGCTTCACCGACTGCGGGAAACAGAGCATGCTCATATCTGTGTTTCGATTTTTATAACCAACCACGGCGTCTATACCATCTTCAGTGATTTTGAAAGAACCGACATCGTCGGCGCCCTATATACAAGAGAACAACCAAAAGAGCCGCCAGTTTACAGTCATCTGTTTCAAAATGGGAGATTGGTTTCGCGGGAACGGTAAATTCTCTTCTGCTTACGCATTTTAGCAGGCAATACCCCGCGTAACGATTTAATAACTGCACACCCGTTGCAGGGATCATCTTCCAGTCAGGCAGATCACTATATTCGTAGTGCAAAACATTGCGGCGCCCGCCGCTCACCATTAAACACTATCTATCATGAAACAACTGCTACTCCCGTTGCGGTTACTTCCCTTATTACTTATTGTCTCGCTCTCCTCTTCAGCCCAACGCTACATCATTGGTCCGGGCGAATATACCTGTGGACTGGTAGACACCGTCACCAAAAAAGGCTATACCATCGACGGGAAGGCTACTCTGTGTCCCGGGCTTCCCACCTCGGGCGTCACCGGCTGCGCCGGCGGCGCGCATCACATCGCCTTTATTGCCAGCGGCAATGTCTGGACGATGGGTGACAATGCCAACGGCGAACTGGGCCTCGGCTCGACAGGCACTGCCACGTCTTCGGCCAGCCAGATCAGCACCGATAGCGCCGGCAACGCCTTTACCAACGTGATCCAGCTCTGCCTGGGCTATGCAGAGAATGCATCGGGCACCGGCGGCTGGACCTCCTCTGCCCTCAAAAGCGATGGCACCGTGTGGGTATGGGGATGGACGGATGGCATCCGCGGCAGCGGAACAACCTACACCGGCAGTTCGGCGACGACAAGACCCGTCAGGGTGAGCTTCCCTTCCGGGACCTTTATCACTAAGATCCAGATCTCCAATATCGGTGTGGCTCTCGATAGCGCGGGAAATGTCTGGACCTGGGGAGACCCTACCCATAAGTACCAGGGTGTTTATGCGCTTGGCCGCGGCAATTCTCCGGACGTCAATACTCCTGCTAAAATCACCCTCCCCTCGCGGGCCAGGGATATTGCGGGGGGTACCTTCTGGAACTACGCCCTCCTTAGCAATGGCAGCTTATACGGCTGGGGGTCATACACCGGCTACCTTGGCCTGGGCGTCGGCGATGGCGGGAACCCCATTTACCTATTACCTGGCTTTACAGATATAAGCCCCGGTGGCACACCGGTATTGATGGACACCGCGCTGAATCTGCCACACAACGTGGCAAAGATCTACGTCAATAACGAGGGTACCTTTGCCATCCTCACGGACAGCACGCTCTGGGCCTGGGGCGACAATGCTGTCGGCAACCTCGGTCAGGGTACAGAGCTGAATATGGCCACCTACCCCAATGGGACAGGGTCCGCGCCCTATGCCTGGGGGCTTGGCCTGGGTGAATGGATCATCCGCAAACCGGTTCAGATCGCAGCCGGTAAACATAATTTTACCCATGTGTATACCGGTAATGCCTACTCCTTCTTTGTTTATGCCGACGATGCTGCCGGCCACCTCTATTCCTGGGGCCGGGACAAAGGCGGACTCTTTGGCCGGGGCGGCGGCAACCTGGGTCAGAATACACTCGCCTGTGACTCTGTCCTGGGCCATATTGTTGCCGTCTATCCCAATTCCTGGGACAGGACCTATCCGACACTCGTCAATCCGGATTCCTTGTTTGCCGATCTGGAATTTTATACCACCTGCCCCCTTTGCGTTGTCAATCCACTCAACTCGCCTTGCGATGGTTGCAAATACCCGGCGTCTGTAACCATCGGCACATCCATAACGGCTACACAGACCGGGCCCGCGACCGTCGTCCTCAACGGTGCGGCCTCGAGCCCCTACCATGTCAACTTCCACACGTTTACACAGGTATCCGGACCGAAGGCAGCTATGGGCATCCAGACGGGCACCACCGACACATTGTCCAATCTCAGCCCCGGAACATATATCTTCAGGTACAAGGCTACCGACGTCTGGTGGAATACCGACAGCGCCACAGCTACGATTACCCTGTCCGGTTCAGGGGATTCGACCGGAGGCGGGCCAGGGGACTCCATCCGCATCCAATTCGATACCCTGACATCCCAATGGGGATCTCCGATCATCCAAAGCAACTGGGTACAGATGACGGGTGATCCATCCACCCATGTCATCACCGCAACAGGCGGCAACAACAACAGCATCACCGTTTCCTCTATTTCGACAGCCAACTGGACCGCGCTCTGGGGCTACGCTGCCAATGCCGGCGGAGAGATCCCCACTTCTGTTTTCCCTGGCGCCGACACCGCTCTCTCCCAGGTATGGATCAACGCAGTTGCTTCATATACCCCGGGCGTAAACCAGATCCGGGTTTCCGGCCTGCATCATTCCTCCACCTATAGCATCAGGCTTTCCGCCTCCACCGATCCGGATGCCTTCAACGGAGTACCTTGCCTCGGATCCTATCGGTGGTTCGGAGACTCAGTCTATAGCACCAAAACCCTGGACGCACAGCCCGGAGGTTCGGCCAATACGACCAACAGCCTCACCTGGGCTTCCGTTAAGCCCGATACCAGCGGCAGCATCTATCTCGCTTTCAATGCCGCTAACTCATCCCAGACAGCAGGCTTCCTCGGCGCTATCACCATTACGGAGAACACCAGCGGCGGCGGCAGCGCAACACGACGTGATTCAGTAAGCCTCGCCGCCCGGCGGTTCCCTGACGCCGGCGCCTCCGGAGATCCCGTCATTTATCCAAACCCGACGAAGGGAGAAGTTTTCGTACATTTCGGGAGCAACTTCGCTAATAAGGCGATCATAGGCATCTATACCGTTGACGGGCGACTGATCAGCCGCACAGAGGCCCGGGGTTCCGATCAGCTGCTTTCGCTCGATAACTTGCTGCCCGGCGTGTATCTCATCAAGATAAGCAATGCGAAGAAGACCATCACAACAAAGATCATAAAGGATTAAACAGTCCTGAAGTGCGAACCGGGCTCTGCCCGGATAATAAGAACGGCCCGGTGTCGGGCCGTTCTTATTATCCGGGGAACCACTCTCCGCTATCCCCCCACCCTCACCGGCGGCTGCGTCTTCGGTACCACGATCTGGCTGCTCAGATTCGGCAGCACCTGTCTTATCGTGGCCATATCCTTATTCGAGGTATCGACAAATGTCCAGTTCTTCCCCCCATCTTCCGACAAACAGATCAGCGTAGTTGTATTGATGATCTTCCCGTCCGGCACATTCATCGCCGTATGTTGTTCCAGCGTACACTGTAGTTCCTTCCCGCGGGTCACCACCTTCGATACAGCCCCAAAGCTTACGCCGGTGACGACCACTCCCCCCGCCTTCATCTGCGCCATCACCGTATTCAGCTGTGTAGCCAGTTTATCCGGACCACCCGCCATTTTCACGATCCCCGGGTAGGTATAGTGGACAAAGGTTTTATAGTCGCCTTGTATAAGGGCCTGGCCCATTTTGGTAGCCTGGTCTTTTACAGCCGGCGGCTGAATGGCGGCGACATGCAAAAAAGACAAAAGAAAAAGGGAAGTCAGCTTCATGGTGTATTATTTAAAGATCGTATAGCCTACAATGTCGCTTTTTTTCGGAACTTACCTTCGCCATCCGCTCAATAGTTCCCGCCACCCAATAAAACGCGCGATCAGAAGCCATTCGATGTGTTAGATTGGCTGTATGGCAGTCATCAGATACAGAAGGACCCATTTTACAGCACCTGAAAAGATCTCCGAAGCAGCTTTCTACCATTACAAGAGGCAACTGCAGCAGGATCCCGGCACTCCGCTGGCAGGCGAGGCGCAACGGCTCACCATTTATTTCAGACGCAGACTTATCAACTTGTCCTGGATGACACCACTGTGCCTGCTGCTCATCGCAACATACCTCCTGTTATTTCCCGACCCGGCCACCGAACCCGATCCTAAACGCATCACACTGTTCGTCGTTGCCCTCATCATCGGTACGATGTCATCAGGTCTCCTTCTCCTGCTCCTGCTCGAAGGCCCGTCTTATGCCACTTATCTCAAGGACAGAGCCGCCTATTTCGATAGGATGAAGGTCGATATAATACAAAGCTCCGATTATACCAGCTTTTGCAATTGCTTTTATTCCCCGGGCAGGAAACCACTGTCTGTACCAGCCGCCAAACCCCGACCCTCTTTAGACCTCGCGCTAACCAACGGCTTCCATTTCCTGGATAAATACTGGTGGATCTTTTTTTTATTGGCAGCCACAATCTTCCTGGCAAGAAAAAGATTCGCCTGACCTCGCCATCTTCACTGTCAGTCCCTCTCATCTTTCTATAGGTCAAATACAGCCTGGTCGCTTCAATAAACCGGTGAGCAGGTAATCACCTGTTTGTTTGTCATCAGCACGCGTTTTTTCTCACGGTTGAAATCTATCCGAAATAAAGTATTAAAACATGAAAGACAACCCCGACCGCCAGGCCGCCATCAATCGCGAATCGTTGGCCATCGCCGAGGAAGGCGTTTCTACACCCAGGGAGATCGACCAGCTATAGACACTTAATATGCGTACTGCCTTCGGCCCTTTTCGGCTGATGGACAAGGTCGGGCTCGACATCGTATTGGATATTGAAAATCGCTATGTCGACGAGAATCCTGATCTTCCCAGGAGCCCAGGGGAAATGCTGGAGAAATTAGTGAACGCCGGCCACCTGGGCGTGTCTACGGAAAAGGTTTTTTACGACGACTACGCGACTTCACGACATTAAAATCACATTTTCAACTTTGGATTACCCCTGCGACGGGACAACACCAAACGCTCTATAAAACGCGAATGAAAAATGTGATAAGTTTTCGAATCCTACTTCTAAATATGCCGTTGATGGTTTTACCCCTTTCCCTTTTTTACACCATTGCACACTGTTTTTGTCTTGGATAGGCTATTGTCTGATAGCCAGGTGTTTCCTTAACCTTTCAGTACAGCAAGCACTTCCCCTGGATTAACACGTTTCTTATAGTCGCCTCCTTCGCTCCTGGCAAACAGCACCCGCATATCCTTCCCAATAACAAAAACTGCCGGGATAGGTACCTCTCCGCTCTCCGACTGGTTAATCTCGTTTAGATCGATCCCGATCTCTTTTAGCTTTTCGAATGATTTACCTTCGTATCTGAGCATCTGTGTGAACTTTCTGGCAACAACATTGTCGAGGTCACTTAGTGCCTGAATTTTAAACCCTTCTTTTTCTGCTGCCATTATTACCCGATCGGGCACTTCGGGAGAAATGGCAATGATCTTTGCTCCACAAGCTTCAAACTCAGAAATCAGGTCCTGGTACTGTCTGAGCTGCAGGTTACAGAACGGGCACCAGCCCCCACGATAGAAAATCAGGACTACCTTATTGCCTTTAAGTACTTCGCTCATTTGTATAGTCTGGCCATAAATATCCGGCAATGCAAAATCAGCTGCGGTATCGCCTTCCTTCAGGCGTAGCCCGGGTGGGTAGCGCTTGCCAAAACGATAGCTATCGATCAGCAGCGGGATCAGCTTAAAGATATTATAGGTCAGTATTTTTCCATTCTTCTTTGGGATAAGGCTGAACATTTTCTTGATCATCATAATTGATAAGCTTAGTTAAACCTGCGCCAGTCCGCCATCTACCGAAAGTTCAATTCCGGTAACAAAACTGGAGGCATCCGAGGCCAGAAACAGTGCTGCCGAAGCAATCTCTTCCGGTTTTCCCTTTCTGCCCATTGGTACCATAGAAATGATGAAATCCTGCGCCTCCTGCGGCCCCGAATTAAAGAACTCCGAATCTATCGGCCCCGGATTGATGACATTTACCCTGATCTTTCTTTCCCTTAGCTCACTGGTCCAGGTCCTGGCAAGAGAACGCAGGGTAGCTTTACTGGCACTGTATAAACTCAGTCCCGCGAAGCCCTTGACAGCCGCAATCGAACCGGTCATGATGATGGATGCCCCTTCGCTGAGCAGCGGAAGTGCTTTCTGCACAGCAAAGATCACCCCCTTTACATTCAGCCCCATCATATCGTCAAAATGTTTTTCCGTGATCATCCCAAGTGGGCCAAAGTCGCCCATCGCCGCATTTGTGTAGAGAATGTCTATTCTGCCTTTTTCTTCTTTTATGATACTAAAAAGCTGATCCAGATCATCCAGATTGCCAGCATCTCCCGGAATACCCCTGACATTGGATCCGATTTCGCTTACTGCCCTGTCGAGCTTTTGCTGGCTGCGCCCGGTAATGTAAACATATGCGCCTTCTTTCACAAAAAGCTTTGCCGTTGCCAACGCCATTCCAGATGTAGCGCCCGTGATTACGGCCACCTTATTTTCCAAATTTCCCATTTGATTCTGTATTTGAATTACAGCACAAAATTCGCCATACATTCCTTTATCGCATGGCAGGGATAGGACTTTTAATGGTAGTTTTAGGACATTGATAGGCGGTAGGCCTGTGGCGTTGTGCCCATTTCCTTTTTGAAGACCTTGGTAAAATTGGAATTATCGGCATATCCAAGGCTTTCGGCTATTTCCGATATGGTCATATCGGTATAACTGAGCATTCTCCTGGCTTCCAGTACAGAGCGGCCCCGGAGCATTTCCGCAGCTGTTTTGAAACTTGTTTCCTTCAGCAGCCGGTTGAGGTGCCTTTCGCTGATATGCAACAGCCTGGCATAGAAGCCAAGTGTCTTATTTTCCCTGTAATACAGTTCCAGCAGGTGCTTAAAGCCTTTGTACACCTCGATGTGCCGGTTCGAAGTGACCCTCGCGACACTACTGTCAACTGCCTGCTGGACTAAAAGGAGCAGAGCAGCAAGCAGCGATTTGATCACCCCCCGGTTAGGAAAAGATTTTTCGGCCTCCCTGCGCATAATCCTGACGATTTCCAAAAAGCTTTCGAGTTCTGGCCCGTATAACTGCTGTTTCGGGTTAGAGAAGATATTGTCAAGAAATGTCAGTTCCGAGATTTCTCTTCTCTCCCTTAGCTGGCCGATAAAACCGGAAGTGAAAAGAATAGCCCCTCCGGTCACTTGCTGCTCAGCACTGAAAAAGTCGTTTTCATGGACCTGTCCGGGACTGGCAACAAAGATATCGCCTTTTTTGAGCGTGTAGACCGCGTCGTCCAGGTTCTGCGTCAACTGTCCCTGCTCAAGCCAGAAGATGGTGTAAAAGTCATGCTTGTGAAACTGCTGGACAGCGGAATTCTGCTCATCAGTGAGCAGGTTGAATATTTCCCGGGTGGTGAGTACGGCAAAGTCTATGTTTTCCTGCGGCCTGCCAAAAAGCTGTCCCAGTGGATATTTTTTGATGATCTCCATGCTAACTTGATTTTTGGCTGGGCCCGGTAGCTCTCAATAGTTGCGGGGTTTGTTGTCCTGGGGCTGAAACCTGTTCCCTGAACTTCCCCGGAGTGGCTCCGGCATGGTTCTTAAAAAGACGGATAAAATAGGAGGTGTCCTCGAAACCAAGGCAACTAGCGATTTCAGAAATATTCCAGTTGGTATGGCTCAAAAGGCCTTTGGCTTCCAGGAGTAGCCTTTCTGTGATCGCCATCGAGGTTGTTCTTCCCGTTGTCTGCTTGATTGCCCGGTTGAGATGGTTGATATGGACAGACAACTGATCGGCAAAATCCTCCGGGCTGCGAAGTTTTATGGGCCGCAACGGAGCCTCTACGGGAAACTGCAGTTCCAGCAGCTCGGCAAATAAAAGGTATATACGCGTATTGGCGTTAGAGCCCTTATTGACCGAAACCTCCGCCGGGCGGAGCTTCATGGCCTTATGCATCAGTTCTAAAAGATAGGCCCGCAGCAGATCGTACTTGAACCTGTAATCAGAACGTATTTCTGCCTGCATATTGCGGTAGATGCCGCTAAAAACATTGATGTTTTCCGGAGCCAGAATAAAGCAGGGATTACTACCTGGCTGGTAAACGGGATATTCCCTGGTGTTGTGGGAAAGAGAAAGGAATTCCTCCCTGAAGATGCACAGATAGCCCGATACCTGCTGCCTGACAAACTCAAACTTATAGGGAATGTAAGGATGTACGAATATCAGCGCGGTTCCGTTGATCTCAATAGACTTATCGGCATAATGAAAGATAAAATGCCCTTCCAGCATCTTGATTTTGTAAAAATCCTTTCTTCTGTAATCGGTATTGTTGTGCAGGGGGGGAGCCTGTTGGGTGATGTCAAATACATTGAACTGCCCCTGCCCGTTCTTGCTGCCATAAGGAAACAGGCCTGGCCGGTTCCTGTAAAATTCATCGATCGTTTCGGGTCCTTCAGATCCTTTCATAGCTGCTTGTTTTATACCATACATCTTCTTTTGCCCTGCAACTGCTGGTTAGGGGCATGGTTTCCCTGCGGCTGTTCACAAAGCTAATGAATAAGCAGATAAAATTTGGTGGCCGAATAGCAGAAAATAGAACCGTGTTTCTATTCTCCTGTTAACTGTTTGATTTGTCCTACTTTCATCTTCACCCGCATTTTAATTTTGTATGATCAAATTACCTGTCAGATGATATACAGAAAATTCGGAAATACTGGTGAGCAGGTGTCTGTCATCGGACTGGGCTGTATGGGCATGTCGCAGTTCTATAGCGGCAGGAATGATGTGGAAAGCATCGGCACCCTGCACCGCGCGCTGGATCTTGGCATCAACTTTATGGACACCGCAGATTACTATGGAAACGGCTCAAATGAGCAGCTGATCGCAAAAGTATTGAAAGAGCGCAGGCGAGAGGTTTTTCTTGCCACAAAATTTGCCGCACGCAACAGCATACCGAACGACCCATCCTCTGCCCCGATGTTGGACAATTCTCCGGAGTGGATCCGTGAAGCGGTCGATCTGAGCCTGAAAAGATTAGGTACAGATCATATAGATCTGTACTATCTGCACCGCTATGATCCCAGATGGCCTCTTGAGGAAACGATCGGAGTCATGGCTGAACTGGTAACCCAGGGCAAAGTGAAAAACCTCGGTGTGTGCAACCTGAGTGCAGAGCAGCTACAGCGAGCACACGCGGTACATCCCATAGCTGCTATCCAGAGTGAATATTCACTCTTGTTCCGCGGGGCCGAAACTGAAGTCCTTCCTATGGCCAGAATGCTGGGGGTTACCTTTGTGCCCTATGCGCCACTGGTACGTGGTATCTTTTACGAGAATTTTGATCTTGACCATTTGGAGAAAAGCGACTTCAGACGTAGCAATCCCCGCTTCCGCGAACCGCATTACACCAACAACCGTAACCTGGCCATGGGTATATCCCGGATTGCAAAAGATCTTGAGATTACTACCACGCAGCTTGTACTTGCCTGGATACTGAACAGACAGCCTGATATGGTGCCTATCCCAGGGACCAAAAAGATCAAATACCTCAATGAAAATGCAGCAGCTGTCGGTATCGGACTGACCGGGGAAGAAATGACGGCTATAGAGAAGATCGTCAGCCGGTATCCCGATACCGGCGAACAGTATTAATATTCCTGCCTATCCGGGCGAGCCAGCGCGCCTGGGTTGAAGCAACATATTAATGCACTGAACGCGATCGGCATGGAGTTTACGCTTTTACCCGCAGGAACTTTTACCATGGGTGCCGACCGCAGGACCGAGGAGGCTTACAACTTCGAGCTGCCACGCCAAACATAACCGCCTTGCATTCCGGGACGGTATCGGCCCGGCTAAAAGCGACAAACGCGGATTCCGCCTGGTGCTGATAGCCGGGTCATAAATGCAAGTCTTGGCAACAATAGCCGAGCTAATGATTTGAACGATAAATTTTAAATTTTATGAAATACAGACTACTCGCAGGAACCGGCGAAAAACTATCAGCCATAGGATTGGGCTGCATGGGCATGTCAGACTTTTATGGCGTAAAAGATGACGTGAACAGTATCCTTACCCTACACAGAGCGCTGGAGCTGGGAATTAATTTTTGGGATACCGCTGACTTTTACGGGCGTGGCGCAAATGAACAGCTGATCGCAAAGGTGTTACAAGATAATCGGGACCAGGTATTTCTTGCCACAAAATTTGCTGCCAGAGGCAGCAATCCCGCAGATCCGACTTCTGCTCCGGTAATCGATAACTCTCCGGAATGGATCCGAAAAGCGGTCGATCTGAGCCTTCAGCGTCTGGGAACGAACTATATTGATTTATACTATCTTCATGTCTACAACCCCACCTGGCCCATTGAGGAAACTATTGGTGTGATGTCAGAACTGGTACAGGCAGGTAAGGTTAAATACCTTGGTGTTTCCAATATATCAGGGGCGGATCTACGTAGAGCAAATAGCGTACATCCCATTGCCGCCATACAGAACGAATATTCACTGCTGCACAGGGAGGATGATCAGGATGTGCTGCCGGTGGCCAGGGAACTGGGGATTTCCTACATTGCCTATTCGCCGATGTCAAGGGGTATTTTCTTCGAAAAATTTGATATCAGTGCTACAGAGAAAAGCGACTGGAGAAGAACAAATTCCCGTTTCAGCGGAGAACACTACGACAACAACCGGAAGATTGCGCAGGGCATCACTGAGATTGCAGGGAGAAAAGGTGTCAACGCCAGCCAGCTGTCCCTTGCCTGGCTGCTCAATAAAAACCCGGATATGATACCTATTCCGGGAACAAAGAAGGTCGCTTATCTGGAAGAGAACGCTGCAGCGACGGCGCTGGACTTAAGCGTTGCCGAACTGGCGGAAATCGAAGCTGTCGTTGAGCGGTTCCCAAATGTAGGCTCAAAATACTAATATTATCCTTCGAATTTGGGGGCCCTATGGGATTGGAATTTTGGGGCATTTTCTTTCCTTGCGATTTTGTGGGATCTGCATAAAAGTCGTACACTATTTTTACAATATCCAGAGATTGTTTATCTGTTAAATCCAGGCAATTGCCCAAACTAAAAACGGCGCCCAGAACGGCGGTCACTATTAACCCAATTGAAATGATGTCTTACCGATGCCTTCGGCATCTAACAGGGCCAATGATGCGCCGGAGGCAAGACTCTCGATGTAAGCAGTCTCGCCGCTGCCTCCGGCGAAACCTCCTCCGTCGGTTTAGGTAGCTCGCAGTATCGGCAGTTCCACAAAGAAGGTCGTGCCTTCGCCTTCGACCGTCTCAAACCATATCTTCCCCTTCGCCTGCTCCACAATCGTCTTACTCATCGCCAACCCCAATCCCGTCCCCGAACTCTTCGTAGTAAAATTCGGGATAAAGATCTTCGTCCTCATCTCCATCGGTATCCCCTCCCCATTATCCGTAACTTTTATAATAATGGAATCCGTCTTTATCTCCTCACTCACACTGATAACCCGGCTATTCTTCGCCACACAAGCCTCCAGGGCATTCTGCAACAGATTCGTAAACAGCCGGTTCAGCTGCGTCTTATCCGCATAGACCATGATCCGCTGCCGTACCGGCACCCATTTGAACAATAAATTCTCCGTCGTCTCATACAAAGAGACCAGGGAATACAACATCTCATGCAGATCAAACACCTCCTTCTTCGGATTCCCGATATTCGCAAACTGCGAGAAATCAGAAGCGATCTTCGACAAGTGATCGATCTGCTCCACCAACGTCTTGGCCACACTCGAAGCCATCTCCTTTACATTCGAGGAATTATTATCTATCGCCTTTTGCAAATACTGTATGCTCAGCTTCATCGGCGTCAAGGGATTCTTGATCTCATGCGCCACCTGCCGCGCCATCTCCCGCCAGGCCCCCTCCCGCTCACTCTTCGCCAGCGCCGCCGCACTCTCCTCCAGCTTCTTCACCATCTTATTGTACTCCTTCACAAGACCACCGATCTCATCACTACGCTTCCAGTCGATCTCCTCATTGGTCTTCCCCAGGTTGATCTCCTGCATCTTCTTCGAGATCAGTAAGAAAGAAGATGTGATCCGGTTCGTCAACACCAGCGCAATAGTACCCGCTATCAGGAAGATAAAGGCATTCAGATTGATGATCGTCACCAAAAAGTTCGAGATCTCCTCCTTCAGCTCATCCTGCGTCGTAAAAGATGGGATATTCAGATAAGCATATACATTCCCGTTGTCATCACGCAGCGGACGATAAATGCTGACATAAGGCACCCCCCCGATCTGCTCGTACTGCGTAAACTGGATCGTATTCAGTTGGTGCAGGTTATAATAAGCCAGCGGATGCATCTTCTTGCTGAGTATCCCCTTCGCATACACGAATAAATGTGAAGACACCTGCAGATTCCCGTCCAGATCATAGATATTGACATCCGTACTATGCACCTCCGCTATCTGCTCGATCAGGGTCTGCAGATCACCCCTCGACCCCCGATAATATAATTTCCCCGCCTCCCCATATCCACCCGATTCGGAGAGCTTGTTCTGCACCTCGCTCACCATCACCTGCATAGCCCGGCTAAGCCGATCCTGGTTATTCCGGTTATACCGGTTGATAAAGAACCAGATCGTCGCCACCCCAATGACCACAAACGAAAAAAGGCTGATAAAAATGATCGTCGTATGGATCTGCGACCGGATATTCATCTGCCAGTACGTCTTCAACTGACTCCAGTGCAGACGCGACCAGATAAGCAGGGCCGCCCCCCTGAACAAGGCCACCAGGATCAGAAAGGCGCTGAACAGGTAGGCAAACAACGTGATGTCCTCTATATACGAATTGTCCCGCTTCACGACAACCACATAGCTGTCATCCGAGATCCGGTGCCAAAGCTCGTCATAGGAGTCCTTGCGAACATGTACAAAGTCGGACCGCGGGATTTGCTCATCCGTCAGATGAGTCGAAAAAGGATAATCGCTGTTATCCGACGTCAGCTCCCGCTTGCTATAAATAGCATAATACTCCGGCACACTCTCGCTCTTCTGACGGAATAGCTCAGGAACAAGCGCATCATTCCCCTTATAGCTCTTTGGCTCCGATAAAATGAACATATACCCCGCCATCTTCCCCGTCGTATCATTCCGCAGGAACTTCCGGTAGATATAGGTATACTTGTCAAAGGACTGCTCAAAATACTTCAGATCCGTAATACTCGTATTCTTACCTTGCTGCGTAAATATCGTATTCAACGTATCATAGGAAATAGGCCGCTGGTTAAAAAGAGGTTTCTCCTCCCCATCGAAAGTGTAGATATAGGTATCGAACGTATTCTGATAAGCGCTGAAATTCCGGTTGATCATACTGTCCTTGACGGAAAGATTGGAAGCCGAATCCTTAAAACGCGCAAAATTCAGGGACAAAAAATCATTGTCGATATACCCAAAGCCGATACTCACCATCTTCTCGCTCATCGGATCGTTCTGCTCCGCCAGCTTCTCCGCCATCGTACGCCGTGTCTCTTCCTCTATCTTCCGGTTCTCAAAAAGAATGATGGCGGATATCGAGGTCGAAAAGATAAACAGCCAGAAAAGCACTTCCGATACATTTAACCGGAACCGGAGGTCAAAGAATATCCTTCGCTGCATCAACCAGACATAGGCCAGCAGCCATGCCAGCACAAAAATATCCAGCTCGATCGGATCCGATTTGCTCATAAAGGTCAGCAACAGCAACCCTATCGTAGCAATGATGATATACAGCACGATCGACAGTGACCGGATCAGGTAGCCGATCAGCTGGAACAAGACCTGGGAAAGAAAGAAATAACCCAGCGCCAGCGCCGCCAGCGCCAAAAAGCCGATAAAACTATAATTCGTCAGCAGACTGAAGAAATTCGTAACGTTGAACGAGATCTTCGCATCCGTCACCAGGGACTGAACGATATTCGCAAACTCAAAGCTCGTTATGACCATCAGGGCCAGCCCTATGATGATCCAGACCCAGTTCTTCCACGGACTAATAGACTCGGGAATGGTATATTCACTCAGCTCCCGCCGGATAAAAAGGATGATCCAGAAAAATAAAAAGGCATTGATCACAAGATCTCCCAGCGAACTCAGGATTATGCTGCTGCTGTAAATGGTCGGGTCAAACAGCTCGAACTGCCGTAGATTCAGGAGTCCGGGCCAGGCATACACCGCTACCCGCAACAGCAGGATGATCGTGATCAGAAAACCGATCCCCCAGACAGCCCCCCATCTCTCCCGGATCGTATGCGCAATATTGTGGATGATGATCAGGATCAGCAGCAAACCCAGCAGGATGGTCAGCGGGATCTGCCAGTTATGCGCAGATGCGTGATAATTAGGCTTCTTGTGAAGATAAAATAAGGTATTCCCCTCGGCATTGACAACAGGGAATTCCGTAGGACTCGATACGATGTCCACCCGTACCTCCGCCGAAGAATTGTCGACAAATTCGGGGAATAGATTGGAAGTGGCAATATAATACTGCCAGCGGATCGGGATAAGGGCAATGGCCACCAGCGGTCTCCCATCCTCATCGGTCAGCGTCCTGCGCCGGAACTCATACTGCCCATTGCTCAAACTCACAAAGCTCGATCCATCCGGCGCATTCAATAAAGCCGGAGTGGGTAGCGAACGCTGATCGTTCCAGAACCGCAGAAAGGTCGGACTACCCGTCGAATCCGTCTCATAAAGGAAGATCCCATATTTCTTCTCGACGATCTTCATCAGCTCCTGGTGAGTATAAAGCCTCCCCGACAGACGGTTCACCAATGCCGAATCCTTCGTCAGCTTCTCAAAATCCTTCTCCCTCTCCTGCAAAAAAGACTGGATAGAATTCCGCTGACGGGCGACAGATGCGTCGCTATTAAAATAAAGATTTAGAAAATAGCCGCTGAGGAACAGCACAACGGCAACCAGGAGCAGATAAATATTCCTTCTGAAAATATCAATAAAAAAAGACTTCAATCTTTTTTGTTTATTTTTTTTATCTCATTCCAAATTCGCCGCAACATCCTCATCCCCCATGTCGCCGCAATCAAAACCTATTTCTCCAACCCTTTAATCTCATCCCACAACTCATCCATCTCCACCAGCGTCATATCCGCCAGCGACCGCCCCTTCAAACGGGCCATCTCCTCCATCCTGGTAAACCGGGCTATAAACTTCCTGTTCGTCCGCTCAAGAGAATTCTCGGCGTCAATCTGCAAAAACCGTGCGTAATTGATCAGCGAGAAGGAAAGATCGCCAAACTCCTCCTCTATCTTGTCTTTATCTTGCAAGGCTACTGCCTCCTGGAGCTCTTCCATCTCCTCTTTTACCTTATCCCAGACCTGGCTGGTCTCATCCCACTCAAAACCGACCTTCCCCGCCTTCTCCTGTAACCGGGTCGCCTTTATAGTAGCAGGCAACGAAACCGGCACACCCCCAAGGACCGACTTTTTGCCTTCCCTGAGCTTTAGCTGCTCCCAGTTCCGCTTCACATCCTCCTCATTAGTCACATCCACCAACCCCTCGACACCAGCGGTCGTCCCGTAGATATGCGGATGCCGGCTGATCAGCTTGTCGCAAATGCCATTTATCACCTCATCGAGGGTGAACTGCCCCTGCTCCGAACCGATCTTCGCATAAAACACGATATGCAGCAACAGATCCCCCAGCTCTTCTTTGATCCCCTGCCAGTCACCACTGGTTATCGCATCCGCCAGCTCATAGGTCTCTTCAATAGTCAGCGGCCTCAATGTCCCGACAGTCTGTTTCATGTCCCAGGGACATTTCTCCCTCAACTCATCCATTATGCCGGCAAGACGCTCAAATGCAGACTTATTTTCACTCATAATTATATTGAAATAACAGAAATAAATAGGAATATCAGCAGCAGGATAATATTGATAAAGCTGGCCATACAGCCCACCAGGAAATACTTCAGGAACGTCTTTGTCCTATCCTGCCCATAGAAACCCCGCATAGCCTTATAAAGATAGATGAACATGTACACAATGATCCCAAAGATCAGGATATCCACCACCACATGAAACCAGGTCCAGCTAAAGACATTTTCCAGCCGGCCCAACAACATATATACCAGTAGCAGGATAAAGGTAGCGCAATATACATGGATCGTAAAAATGCCATGATCGACATACAGATACTGCTTATGCCGGAAATACATGATGTTCAGCAACATGGCAAAAATAGGCAGCGAGACGAACAGTATCTTGGGAAAGGAATGAAAGATATTCTCTATAAGATGCTCCTTGAACCGGCGCGGGTCATCTTCGTACTGGTTATTAAGGGTTATCAGCCGGTGCATAGTGGCCCGCTTCATCCAGCCATCCCGCAAACTATCGGGCAATACCCGCTCCGAAGAGTCATATTCTTCCACACTCTTATAATCCCCCTCGTGTAATCCAAAGAAATTACGATTCGTGGTCGGGTGATTTATCGTATTCACCACCTGCGTGATCCGGTTCCTGTCCGCCAGCGAGATCCCGCTCTTTGCCAGGCTATCGTTATAGGCCGTCATCAGCAGATCGCCCAGCTCTGTCTTTGAAAAGGTCTTTTTCGTGCTGTCCCCATAGATCTTCAGGATCATCGACGTCTCCATCCTGTTATGGTTTAGGGACGTCTGCAGGTCCTGCCTGTCGTCATCGTCCTTTTCTTCCGCGATCTCCCTTGTCAGCCTGGCCTGCCGCTCCTTCAGTTGGGACAGACTTTGCGCCTTTTCCTTCTTCTCGCTGCCGACCATATCCTCCGGCCTCTTCAGCGAGAACAGGATGATAAAAAAGATGGCCGAAGTGAATACATACATCCGGATCGGGTTCAGATAGCTCATCCGCCGCCCGGCCATATACTCCTTTGACAGAAACCCCGGTTTCCGCATCAGGTATTTCACCGTACTAAAGAATTTACCGTCAAAATGGGTAATATCATTAAAAAAATGCTGGACCAGGTGCCATACAGTCTCTTTTGGCTCCAGGTTCTCCTGGCCACAATTATGACAATAACGACCGACAACTTCGGTCTGACAATTAAGACAGTTCTTTTCTTTTCGTTCCTTTAAATGCGACACAGCAGAAAATTTCACGTAAAATAAGTAAACTCTAACAGGTTCAAGGCATTAAAAAAGTGATTTTTTCGTTTCCACTTTTTAATTTTGCTATAATCATGATGAAATTTACCGGCTCAATGCTGTTGATCGTGTTAACCCAGGTCTGTTCGGCCCAATATTACTATAAAGACCTGGTCACAACCCGGCAGAACGAAAGACGCTGGAGCCTCTACAAGGAGAACCAGGTTAAGTCGGTCAAGCTGAGCAGCTTCGAACGCGATGGCAAACCCGCCGAGGGATTTGTTGGCGACCAGGAAGTCTCGGGCGAAAGCCTCACGACCCATACAAAAGCCAGCGGCAACGCCGAATCCTGGATCACCGCCACCTATACCCCCCAGGGACTTACCCAAAAGATCACCGATACCAGCGACACCTACCGCACCGTCTCCGAGTACCAGTATGACGCCGAAGGACGCTTACAATCCATTTTGAATACTTCGATCGAAACGGACAACCACCTCAGGGACGTCGAACAGCATATCTGGTCCTATGACGCAGCAGGCAAGCCTTCCTCCATGTTAAAGATCAAGAACGGCAATGACACCACCTTCGTCCGCTTCATCCTCGACGAAAAAGGCAATGTGGCCGAAGAAAAAGCCGTGCGCAACAGGACCAACCTCCCCGTTATCTATTACTACTACGACACGGACGGCCGCCTGACCGATATCGTTCGTTATAGCCTGAAGGCCAAACGGTTACTGCCCGACAACATCTTCGAATACGGGGATGACGGAAGGACCAGCTCCATGCTGGTCGTCCCCGACGGCAGCAACGACTACCTGAAATGGCTCTATGACTATAATGAAAAAGGGCTGAAATCAAGAGAATCCTGTATCAGCCGGCAAAAAGAGCTCCTCGGAAAGATCGAATATCAATACACTTATAAATAGAAGCTTATGCGCGCCCTCTCGCAAATCACTTTTCCAAAACATCGCATGCTTACCCGCTTATTTGCCTTCCCAACCCGCTTCGCAGCGCGTTGCCTCCCCATATCCCTTTTCCTGGTCATCTCCGGTCTTTCCACCATGGCCCAGGACCTCGACTTTCCGGATTTCCGCAGCAAAAAGGACAATTTCTCCAAGATCAACGACAAAGACATCCGGGCCGACATGGCCTCTTTTGCCCTGGCCGGCGTAGACGAAAGCATCGGCAAAGCCCAGCTTCAGACTGTCCCGGTGACAGACCATGGCGCCGACTTCATGACCTTCCAAAATGACAATATCAAGGTCATCATAAAGACCAGCTTCTTCATGCCGACAAAACACAAGCTGATGATGTCGGAGACCCACCTGGTAAAAATAGACGGCAAACCTTATTACGGAGGTATCTATGGCCAGACACCCCATACAATAATACAAACGGTGACCGTCCTGGTCGGTAAAGATACCGTGCCAATTCCAGCCACCGCTTATTTCGATCTCTATGACCCTAAGTTCAGCTTCAACGAGAACGGTGCTACCCGCTCCCGTAATGGTGTCTATCTCTCAAATGACAAACACACTTTCTACATCTATATGTTGAATATCGACAACGGGGGAGCCGAATACACCTGGGTCATCCGTGACAAACAATACCTTCGCCGCGTAGTGGACGTCGGGTTCCTCAACCAATAGCCCCCGCGCCGTTCAACCCCTCAACTACCCGCCCCGCTTGCCGTCGGGGCCAATCCACCTCAGATCCGGCCCACCGTCGTCTGATTATATTCTCTCCGTCTTTACCAGCTCTCCATCCCGGGTAAAGTAAAGAACATGGTCCTCCTTAAAAGCATCATGTTTATCGGAGCTTAGCAACGGCCCGTTATTCAGGTGCATCACATACAACTGCTGATCCGGCGTTTCGATCTTGCGGATATTGTGTACATACCAGTCGTTATAACCACTGCTCTTCCAGGCTATCTGCACACCTGCCGGTAAATGACGGGTCCTGTTCACAGAAGACTCCGTCCCCTTCCATTGACCATCATGGGAATAGTACGCATAATGTTTCTTCCCGTCCTTTTTAAAGTGCGCCACATATCCTTCTTTGCGCATTTCCCATTTCTTCAGTTCGCCCTCAGGGAATTTCCCCGAGAAAGCAGCATACACCTTTTGCGGAACTTCGGTAGTCACAGGCGATTGAGCAGATGCGGATTGTATAAGTATAACGGAAGCAATAGCTGCCAGTAAATTCTTCATTGTAGTTTGTTAAAAATAAAAGGAAATAAATTCGAACACAAGGCTAAATCCGGCATACGGTCCATATCAGACACAAGCTCAGGATCAAAGACCAGACCCGTTCGGGCCGTTAATAAAAATGGAAGATTTAGGCACAAGGCGGCCCGCGAAGCGAAGAACCGGCCAGGATCGTAGCATATACACCGGGCCTCGGAATATTCGGGAGAACTCTACCCTCAAAACGAGGATGATCTATTGTAATAAAAGAAGCACAAAAACCATCCAGCTCAAACCTGCTGCGATGACGGTTCAAAGGGCGCTTATGCACAGAGAGCGGCGACCCTTCATTATGTATCTGCGGCAAATGCGCAGTCTCAACAAGATTCTTTTTACCAATCTCAACCAACTCACCAGCCACTATACCAATCCCTCCCCCACTCAGGGCCAGATCACTATCCAAACCACTCTTCTCATTCACACCCCAGCCAGCAGCCGAAACAAGTACACGATGACCTGCCTGAGCGCCCATAAGCAACAGACCCACCCCTACCGTGAACAACACGATAACCAGTCTTTTATGTATGTTTCTTATGGGCGTCATAACAGTTCAAAAATAAGCAAGAATTCCCTAAGAAAAGCTTAATGTTTTTTGTTCTGCACTCTTCGCCATAACATACCCATTGACGGCATACATCAATACAGCGCAAGCGAAAAAGGCCGCAATCGTAACCCATCCAAGCACGTTATAATGTACGAGCAATCCCGCAGCATTCTGACCAATGATCCAACCCCCGATCACAGATGCGATCCCCCCGCCCAGCTGCTGCACAGACGAGTTGATGCTCATAAAGGCACCCCGGTCTTTCGCGTCCGGTACCCCCGAGATCAGGGCCTGGCTGGGTATCATTCGCGAAAAAACAGCCGTATACATCAGCGTGTTCAGAACAAGCACCTCCCACAAAGGAGTTATAGACAGACGGGAGAAAACAGGCACGATCAGCGACGCCAGAAGACTACCGGCAATAAACATCCTGAACTTGCCGATCCGGTCACTCAGCCTGCCGATCAACGGGCCCATAAAAAGTCCCACAAAACCCGCCACCACAAACACGATCGGCAACACCTTCTCGTCTATACCTACATTCCGTACCAGGAACGTACTGGAATACGGCATCATCAGAAATCCGCCCGTAGAGAGCAGGGCAGTCGCACCAAACGCCCTCAGATATCTCCCCTGCGAAGCCGTCCTCATCAAATGGACCATCGGCCGCTGAACCGCCCTCTCCTTCAAATGCGAATCTATCGGCTTCATCCAACGCAGGATTACCACTCCCACCGGAACACAGACCCCCACGATCATCAGGAAAGGCATATGCCACCCAAACTTACTGGCAAAGAACAACCCCACCGGTATACCCAATACCTGGCTAACGGCAAAGGCCATCTGCACAAACCCCATCACTCGCCCCCTCTTCTCCAGCGGGAAGAGATCCGCAACAATGGCCATATTGATCGAGAACAATACCCCGCCAAAAAAGCCGGTCACCATCCGCGCCATCAGCAGGAAATGATAGTCCGGCGAAATACCGCAAAGCAAGGTCCCCAGGATAAAACCCGCATAAAAGAACAACAACATCTTCTTCCGGTCGAACTTATCGGCAAAACCCGCAGCCAGGATACCCGCTATCCCCGCACTAAAGGCATAAGCCGAAACAACCCAGCCGAACTGCGACGGACTGATCTTTAATATCCGGATCAACTGAGCCCCCAGCGGCGCCATGACCATAAAGTCAAGTATGATCGTAAACTGTAAAAGAGAAATAACAGCAATAACAAAGGTCTGATAACCAGTAAAAACTTTCTCATTCTTCTGTTCCATAGTAAGTGGTTTTTAAATTTAAATCCCGCCGATTGAATTAAAATGAATATTCATTTACTTAATAGGTCAAAAAAAATCCTATCTAAAAACAAAACCCAAAGCGCAGCTTCACCCCCCTCACGGCCGTAAGGCCTTCAGCACCAACGACAGCGTCTGCTGCAACATCTCATCCGTCAGACTGAACTCCTGTCCACCGATACTCCTCCCCGCTTTATGCCACTGCACCAGGTTGAACAACGGCGCAAACGCGACCGACCAATACACCTCCATCGGCATCCTCACCAGCTCCTTATTCGCGATCGCATTATTCACAAACTGGGTCATGCTGTCCGTGAAACTCCTGTTCTTGTTGAACTGACACTTTTTATGCAAAGGCGTATACTTAAAATGCTCCATAAAATGCGCCTTGTCCGGGAAATCAATGATATACTGCGCCCGGTTCTTCCACTGTACCGACAAACCAGTTGCAAAATCCATCTCCGGATCAAACCCCCTCAGCACATAAGCAAAATATTTATCAATCTCCATCTGGTACAGCTGCATCAAAAGATCATCCCTGTCCTTGAAATAGATATATATCGTGGCAGGAGACACCCCCGCCGCCCTGGCCAGCTTCTGCATGCTCAACCCATCAAAACCCTCATCCACGATCATCTTCAAAGCCTGCTGATATATCGCTTCAACCTTGCTTTCATCTCTTACTCGCATAATGCAAATATAAGTGAATATTCATTTATTTATAATTCTAACCCTTATAAATTTTTTCTATCCCCAGCTTTTTCATCTTGGACTTCAGCGTAGAAGCCGGCAGATTCAACAAAGAAGCAGCCCCGCCAGTCCCCGAGATTCTCCCCTTACAAGTCCTCAACACCGACAAAATATGCTCCCGCTCCATTTCAGCGATCGTCTTCACCTGCCCGCCCGCCACCTCCGGCGCCCGCTGCTGTCCATCCTTTGGCGTCTGCGACTGTCCATCCCCCGGCAACAGCGAGATAAAGGAAACATTCTGCAAAATAGCATCATTGCTCATCAGGACGCTTCTTTCGATCAGGTTCTGCAATTCCCGCACATTGCCAGGCCAGGAATATTCCATCAATCGCACCAGCGCCTCATCCGAGATGCCCTCCACAGGCCGGTTCGTTTTCTGCGCATACATCTTCACAAAATGATTCACCAGCAAAGGGATATCCCCCCTCCTTTCCCGCAGCGGTGGCAGGATCACCGGGAAAACATTCAACCGGTAATACAGGTCAAGCCGGAACTTCCCTTCTGCTATTGCCTTCTCGAGATTACTGTTCGTAGCCGCAATGATCCGCACATTTACCTTGATCGTCTCCCTCCCGCCAATTCGCTCAATCTCTCTTTCCTGCAACACCCGCAACAGCTTCACCTGGACCGATGGCTGCATCTCTCCTATCTCATCTAAAAAAAGAGTTCCCCCATCAGCCTGCTCGAACTTCCCTATCCTCCTGTCATATGCACCGGTAAAAGCCCCTTTCTCATGCCCAAACAGCTCCGACTCCACAAGATTGGGAGGCAAAGCAGCACAATTGAGCTTGACAAAAGGATTCTTCCGCCGGCCGGATAAATGATGTATACAATTGGCAATACCTTCCTTGCCCGTACCACTCTCGCCAAGGACAAGCACAGAAGTATCAAGAGGGCCCACATCCTTCACGAGGTTAAAGACGCGCAGCATGTTGGGACTACTCCCGATAATGCCATTCAGACCCGGCCCGTCAGGCCGGTCCGCCATAATCCCGGGAGCAGGAAATTCAGCTACCCACTGTTTCTTACCCTCCCCTTTTAACTGCTTCGTATAGTCGTGCCGGTAACGCGCAATGTCCAGCGTCACCAGCAGGTCCTTCTCCCTGAAAGGCTTCACGATAAACCCGGAAGGCTGCGTAACCTTCGCCATCTCCAGCACACCCGTGTTACAGTTCGCCGATAAGTACACAAAGGGGATGTCACGCTTGTTTAGCTCAGTGGCAACGTCGATCCCCGTTAGATCGCCCTTTAGAAATATATCCAGCAACACCAAACCCGGCGGGTTGGCATTAATATTTTCCATAGCAGAATGATACGAACGCGCTATCCCGGAAACAGTATAACCCGCCCGCTCCAGTGTAAGCCGGATATCCCCGGCAACAACCAGCTCATCTTCCACAATAAGAATTGATCGATGCATTTTAGCAGTTGTTTTAAGAGTTTACACTCAATTGATTATCCCAAAAGTAATCTATTTTTTTGCCGTTACAGCATCGTCCGTACTGCGCCCCAATCACCCTATCATCAACCCTGCGACTACGCCCATTCTTTCCCTATCTTTAACCTATGGCAACAGTACCACTCGGCAGCCCCACAGGCAAATGGGTAATGGCTTCGGTTATCATGGCCTCCGCCATGGCCTTTATCGACAGCACCGCGCTCAACGTCGTCCTGCCTTCCCTGCAACGCGACCTCAACGCCTCCGGAACCGACCTCTTCTGGATACTCAACGCCTACCTGCTCATCCTCGCCGCCCTCATCCTCGTCGGAGGCTCCCTCGGCGACAAGCTCGGCCGCAAAAAGATCTTCATGACCGGCATCCTGATCTTCATCATCGGCTCCACAGCCTGCGGCTTCGCCCCTACCGTCTCTTACCTCATTGGCTTCCGGCTCACCCAGGGCCTCGGAGGAGCGCTGATGATCCCCGGTAGCCTCTCCCTCCTGTCTTCATCCATCGACGAGAACCAACGGGGTAAGGCCATCGGCACCTGGTCGGCGATCACAACCGTCGTTACCATCGGCGGCCCCGTCATCGGAGGAGCCCTGGGCGACGCAGGCCTCTGGCGTTATATCTTTTTTATCAACATTCCCATCGGTCTCGCCGCCCTGCTCATCTTACATCGACACGTAGCCGAAAGTCGCGGCGAAGACAACAACCCGGCCCCAGCAAAACCAAACCCCACCAATCCATCCCTCGACTTCCCCGGCGCCATCACCATCGCTCTTGGCCTGGCCTCCCTGACCTTTGGCTTCCTGCGCATCCCCGCACTCGGCCTTAACAACCGGATAGTCTATCTCACCCTCGGCCTCGGCATCCTGTTACTCATTATCTTTATCGGCATCCAACGCAAAAGCCGCCAACCCATGATGCCCCTCCACCTGTTCGCCAACAAGACCTTCAGCGGAGCCAATCTCTTAACCTTCTTCCTCTACGCCGGCCTCGGCGCAGGCATGCTCTTCCTTTCCCTGAACCTCGTCCAGGCCCAGGGCTACAGCCAGCTGGAATCCGGACTTACCTTCTTACCCTTTACCGTACTAATGATCACCATCGCCCGGCTCTCCGGCAGCCTCGCCGATAAATTCGGGCCACGCCTCCTCCTCACCCTGGGCCCCGCTACCACCGGCGCCGGCCTGCTGCTCCTTTCATTCGTCGGCGCTACACAAGGAGCCAAAGACTACTGGACAACCTTCTTTCCCGGCATCCTCATCTTCGGACTGGGCATGTCCTTCACCGTTGCACCACTCACCACTACCGTCATGAAGTCCGTGACAGACGAATTCTCCGGCACCGCCTCCGGTATCAACAACGCCGTGAGCCGGATCGCAAGCGTCTTCGCCAACGCCATCTTCGGTACCCTCGCCATCCTCTTCTTCTCCGGCTCCCTCCAAAAAACACTTCCCCAAAACCTCAAAGACAACCCCACTGTCCTACAACAGGCTGCCAACCTCGGCAATGCAAAACCACCTCCCTCCATCACCGGCGCCGACCGTAAAACAGTCACCACCGCCTACCGCTCAGCCTTCATCGACGCCTATAGCAAACTCATGCGCTGCGCAGCCACCCTCGCATTCCTGGGCTCGGCCATGGCTATATTTTTTATCTCTCCAAGATCTACCCCTCACCGTTATACGTCACCACAATAAATCTCCCCCATTGTGGTTGCGCAAAGATGATACCGCTCTTATAGTAATTCCACCACCACCCTTCTCCCACCCTCCACATCCATCTCCCACAACTTCCCAATATCCCCGATCCCCACAGCCACCGTCTCAACCCTTAGTTTCCCCTCAGCCGCCAGCTGAAATACCTCTGGCAGGATCTCAGTAAAGAGACTTCCCACTTGCCCCTTTGTCCAACTCCCAAGACCCGAACCCGAGATTTGCAGATCAACACTACGAAGATTAGCCGCAGACAACCGGATCAGATCCCCCGTCATACTACCCACCGACACAAACCTCGTCTTTGGAGTAAAAGCCCCCCTGCCCTTCAGCAAAGCCAGTATCATCTCCGCCGTATGCCCCCAGAGATAATCCACGATCACGTTAAAAGGTGTTTCCCGATGCAGTTCCCTCAACCGTGACATAAATTCTTCGTCGCTCTGCTGAACCGAGACAACCTCGTCCGCACCCAGCGACAACAACTCATCCAAAGACCGCGCATTCCTACCAGTAGCGATCACCTTCCCCGCCCCATAATGTTTTGCTATCTGTACCGCAACCCTTCCCGTAAACCCCGTCGCACCATTGACAAGCACGGTATCCCCCGGCTCGATCCCCACCCTGAACCGAAGAGCCATCGCAGCGCCAATTACCGCGTTCGGCAGCGACGCAGCAGTGACATCATCCAAACCTGCCGGTACAGGCACTATCCTGTCTCTCTCCACAATCGCCTTTTCCGCCATCATCCCACTCACACCCAACGCATATACCCGCGTCCCATCCGGTAACAGACAAACCCCGTCTCCACCTACGATCTTCGCCTCCTGCTTATTGCCATCCGCAGAGTAATGCGTCCCCCTGGCCCGGCCCCTGTCAAAATGTTTTATAGCCACCGCCTTCACCGATACCAACACCTCGTTTTCATTTTGTACAACGGGATCCGGAACCTCGACATATTGCGGCATATCCCCCTGGTCAAACATAACTGCTGCTTTCATCTGCTTTAAATTATTTTTTAATGGTCAGATGGAACCTCGCAATTCAACGCTCGGTTTCATTTGGCTTATTTTCCAACAAAGGTAGAAGCCCCCTTGCTCCCCGACGATAACATTTGTTATCAAATTCCCCAGCGTCCCATCCCCCTCAGTGCCGCAGCCCGCCCCCAGTCCCCTTAACGCCCCGGCGCCGACCCCCTCGCCACCTTATTCTTGATCCTGCTAAGATGCACCGGCGTCACCCCAAGATAAGAGGCAATATAATGCTGCGGCACCCGCTTGACAATATGCGGCCTATCCCTCACCAGATTAACATAACGCTCCTCAGGACTATCCCTCACCCGCGATAAAAACTCGTTCATATAATGCCGCTGCCGCTCAAAAGAAACCTCCATCAACGCCTTCAAAAACACCGGTTGCTGATCCAATTCCTTCAGCATCGCATTAAAATGAGTCTTCGACAACACCTGCACAACGCTCGGTTCAATTGTCTCTATCGAGAACATACTCGGGATACTCTTCTGAAAGCTCTGCAACGACGCCACCCCCTCGTTCTCAAAAAAGAACTGCACGGTGATATCCTTCCCCTTGTTGTCAAAACACAACCGCAAACACCCCTTCTCCACAAAATAATAGTTCTGCGCAGTCTTCCCTTCCTTAAGCAGGACGGCCTTCGCAGGATATTCCACCCGCTTCTGCAATGCAATATATTTCTCCCAATATGGATCCAGTTCGGGAAACCGGTCTTTGAAGGTAAATAGCAAGGAGCTTAGATTTAAGTATAAAGCTACCTAAAACTCACCTTCCTCACCCTATTATTCAACGCGTCCGCGATATAAAGATTCCCCTCCCCATCGATAGCCATTCGACTACTTCGCCGCCACTATCCGGGCCCCGGCCCCTCCTCCATGGGTAATAATACGACATGATGGAGGACCGTCATCACCAGGGTCAGGCGCAGGATCAGGATCCGGGTCAGGGTCGGGGTCGGGGTCATAATTTGGATCAGGGTCATACCCCGGGTCGGGATCAGGAATATAGGTAGAGTCGGAATTAGGATCGGGTACAGGCATCTCCTTAGTGCAGGAAGACAGGACAAGCAGGAAGGCCGAGAGAATGATTAGCGTTTTCATCTGTTTAGTGTTTATTTATCAGGAATATGGTCTCACTTCTCAGACGCAACGCATAAAAAAAGGTTCAATACATTAAAGGGGTTTAATTGCAGTTAAACCGGTTTTTAATAACCATTAAATAGGGATTAAAGAGAAAGAAAAAATTTTCTTATCTTCAAAAAATAACACGAACCAAAACTTTCTGACAAAATGAGCAGGACATCAATATTTATCTTAGGGCTTGTCACATCATTCAGTTTGGGTTTCGCCTTCAAGACAATAACTATTAAACAAAATAACCCTAACACGACAAAAATGAAAAAAGTAACAGGGATTGGCGGCATCTTTTTTAAATGCAAAGACCCCATTAAAACAAGAGAATGGTATAAGGCGCATTTAGGCATTGACGCAAACCAATATGGGGCAACTTTTGAATGGCGACACGAGGATGACCCTACAAAAAAAGGAGCTACCCAATGGAGCCCCTTTTCCGAAACGACAAAATATTTTGACCCTTCCGCAAAAGACTTTATGATCAATTACAGAGTTGAGAATTTAGAAGCACTTGTGGAGCAGCTTAAAAATGAAGGAGTCACAATTGTAGACAAAATTGAGGCTTCTGATTATGGAAAATTTGTTCATATTATTGACCTTGAAGGCAATAAGATCGAACTCTGGGAGCCCGTCGATTAGGTATCCCTCAATATACCCGGGTTCATTCACTGATCAGCTGATCGGCTGATATTCAAGGATAAGAACACCATTGTCGATCGCCCGCGAGTGTTTGAGTCCGAATTTCTTTAACTCCCTGCTGTCATCAAAAAGCCTCAATCCACCACCGATCGAGAGGGGGAACACCATCAGCCGCAGCTCGTCGACAAGGTCGTGGTGAAGCAGGGCTCTGGCAAGGGTAGCGCTACCATAGACAAGGATATCACCTCCATCGGTCTGCTTCAGCGCCGCGACATCTTTCGCCACGTCGCGAAGGATATGACTATTGTTCCACTCCACCTTTTGCAGACCCCGGGATACCACATATTTCGGCATCCGGTTGATAGGGTCTGCAAACCCGCTACCCGTCTGATTAGGCCAATACGCAGCAAAATTTTCGTAAGTGGTCCTGCCCAACAACAAGGCATCCACGCTGGCCAGCTCATCAACCTTGTACTTCCCCGTTTCCGGAGAACTGTATTTGAACTGCCAACCGCCATGCGGATGAGGGGTCTCATTGCCACCCGGCGCCTCGACAACACCATCGAGAGTAATAAATTCCGTAACGATAATCTTTCTCATGACCTTTTTTTTGTAAAGCTAGCCAACGTCCCCCAATCCAACCGGGGGAGAAACTGACATTCCACAGGGGCAAATGCGGCGAATCAACTCCCTCCTATTCTCTCCACACCATCTTTTACCGTCATTATTACCAAATTGTTAACCACTAGGTAGCTCTTCCCGGGCCGATGTATCCAACCATTACATGTATTACCGGGTTGCGTCAAAGGAGCCCGTCAAAGGAACAGTGACTGGCGCAGATGGCAAACCCATTGCCGGCGCCACAGTCAGATCACTTTCCGGCAAACACTCGACAACAACCAATGAAAAGGGAGAATTTACCCTGCCTGCAGCCGAAGGCGAAAAACTCATGATCACTGTTGTTGGTTACAACGATCAGGAAGTGACAGTAAACGGTACATCCTTGCAGGTGACCATGACAATTGGCAACAGCCAGCTTGGAGAGGTGGTCGTTGTAGGTTATGGTAGCCGTAGCAAGGCTGATGTAACCGGTGCGTTAACACAGTTAAAGGCAGATAATATAAGACAAGGACCTGGAGTCGTTGGTACCTAACCTGGCGAATATCGGCCAGAATAATACGGGCAACGGGCGTTTCACCAAACAGGCTGCTTATGCCCTGCTGGCAGATATGTACCTTAACCGTGCTGTGTTCAAAGACCGATATGCAACTACTTTTAATTTTAGTGAAGCAGCGGTTGATGGCAACGGAACCGATATGGACAAAGTGATTTCCTATACCTCTCAGATCATTGAGTCGGGGCAATTTAAACTGGAAAGCAACTTTTTCCACAATTTTGACATCACGAACGCAAAGGGAACTGAGCTGATCTTTGTAATAACTCAGTATGTAAACACTGTTACCAACAGCAGTAACAATTTTGCTTACATGCCGATGGAAAGGAATCAGAAACCTTCTCCGGCTGACCGGGGTACCAATGCCTCCTGCATCACCCCTGAGTTTTATGCTACCTGGGATAATAACCATGATGACCCGCGCTTTCAAAGGCATTATCAATACGATGATGGCACCTGGTTTATGAACGACGGTACCGATGTGAGCGTACCGGCCACCAGTATTGTAGCGGGTTCTACATTGCCCTGGTTCCATTTCAACCGTGGTCTGCAGGTGGGACAGCAGTATGGACCAAGCCTCGCGGGAACTGATTATCAACGTACACCCGACGGACGTATAAAAGTAAATAAGCTGTATTGCGAAAAGGCGCCTACACAGCTAATGGACTTTACGCCGGCGCTTAATTTTGACGATCCCAATCAGGGAGTATTCACTCAGCTGGAGATCAATCAGGGTGTCCGGCCATTCAAATACGAGTTCGATCCGGCAGGCCTTAATAGCAAAAGCAACTGTGATATCCCGATGTACCGTCTTGGCGGTATGTATTGTATGCGTGCAGAAGCTTATTTACGCAAAGGCCAGACCGCACAGGCCCTGGCTGATGTGAATGCACTTCGTACAAGCAGGACCCGTGAAGCACTCTATGCGAATGCTCCCGGAAAAGCGCTTGCTTCCATTGACATGCCAACGCTTTACAATGAGACCGGATTTGAAATGTATTGGGAAATGTACAGAAGAAAAGCTTCGATCCGCTTCGGCACCTTCGAGGCGCAGGTACGACAAAGCCTGTATCCCAACCCTTCCGCCGTATTTACCCCATTCCCCAGTCTACAATGGATGCTTCAAAGTTATTTGAGCAGAATGATGGCTATAAAAAATAGAAGTCTCTGAATGACCTTCCCGGGGCCGTCTCAAAACTAATTTGAGGCGGCCTTTTTTATTTTCCTTTTTCTCCTATGTCAGCATCTTGATACCTCTTTCAGGTTATTTTTTAAGATAGGCTGAAGTATCCGCTATTTCCTCGGCGCATTGAGTGCGGCGAGCGCTCCTTCGGTTCCCTTAAAAAAGGCTTGATAGAATTGCTCCGATCGGCCGATCCTTATCTCCGGGGTGCCGGTTTCAAGACCTTGCAGCAGCGCCTGCGCTACTTCTTCGGGCGAGATCCCGCTGCCTTTCGCGATTGCCCTGGAAAATTCGGTATTGACCAGCGGAGGTAAGACTTCGAAAATCTTGACTTTCGATCCGGCATTTTCCAATGTGTAACGGAGCACCTGTGTATACGCCCTTAGCGCTGTCTTGCTGGCGGAATGGGTGGGCATGTGCATCGACGGCGTCAAACCAATGATGGCGTTTATGTTGACGATCGCGGGCTCGACCTGGCTTTCGAGCAAGGGAAGCAACCGTTCCGTCAGGCTGATGACGGACAGGTAGTTTGTCTCTATCTCGATTTTCGCTTTTTCGTAGGCGCCGGCTGCCACGCCCAGGTTGTAAACGTTGGTGGTTGCGGCATTGTTGATCAAAATATCGAGCCCGTTATAACGCTGCGTGACAAAGGCAACCAGTTTGTCGAGGTCCGCCTCTTTGGTGACGTCCGCGACCACGTAGTCGACGTTGTCGAGCTTGGCGGCGGCATTTTTAAGGCGTTCTTCGTGTCTGCCGGTGATGATGACGCGACCGCCTTTTTCGCTAAATAGTCTGGTGATTTCGAAACCGATACCGGATCCGCCGCCCGTGACGAGGGCGGTTTTGTTTGTGATGTTCATATTGAATTGTTTATTTTTTTTGAGTGATTTAATGATCGGATAATACCGTCCCTGGGGGCATTTTCTTTTTTGTTTTTACGAACAGCAGGAGGGGCATGGTGAGGACAAAGAGCGAGCCAAGTAAGAAATAGGCGTCCAGATAACTAAGGATGGACGTTTGCCGCACCACCTGGGCATTCAACATACCGATGGCCTGACTATGGGCGTTGAACAGGGTGGCCCCTTTGGCCTGGAAATAGTTGGTCATGTTGTTTATGCGCTCGACCACCTGCGGATCGCCAGCCGTAATATGCGAAATAAGGTCGGTCCGATGCACGGCTGCCCGCCGCGTCACGTAGGTGTCGAATATCGATATACCGAAGGAGCCGCCCAACTGCCGCATCATGTTGTTGAGTGCCGCCCCCTGGGGTATATCTTTTGGTTCGAGCGTCGATACGGCGAGGGTAGTGAGCGGAACGGTCAACAGCGCCATTCCCACGGATCGAAAGATCATGGTATAGGCAAAATATCCGCTTGAAACGTCAAGGGTCATATGCGCCAGCCGCCAGTTGAAATAGATGAAGGAGATAAAGCCGACTGCGACGATAAAAACCGTCTTAACGCCTTTTTGCATGATCTTCCCTGTGATCACCAGTACGGGTACGGCCAGTAAGGCGGCTGGGAACAGCATCAAACCCGTCTGTAGCGGTGTAAAACCCATCAACCGCTGCGCTATAATAGGTACGAGGAAAATAGACGTGTAAAGGCCTACCCCCGTTATAAAAGTCAATAGGGCTGCAATACTTAATGTTTTACTTTGAAAAACCTTCAGGTTGACGACCGGGTGTCGGCTTCGGAGTTCCCACAGTATAAATGCCGTAAGGCTTATAATGGAGATGATGGTAAACCAGGTGATATAGGCGGTAGAAAACCAGTCTTCCGTTTCGCCACGTTCCAGGACAGTTTGTAATGTGCCGATGCCGATCGCGAGTAAGACAATACCGGCCCAGTCGATCTTTGTTGTCGCCGGTTTGTTCGCGGGTTCGGTCAGTAGGATCGAGCAGGAAATGATAGCCAGGATGCCAACCGGTATATTGACATAGAATATCCACGGCCAATTGAAATATTCGACTATCCACCCGCCGAGGGTTGGGCCGACGGTGGGGCCTAAGAATACGCCGATACCGAAGATGGCACCTGCCGTCGCCTGTTTTTCTTTGGGAAATTGTTCAAATATAACGGCCTGCGATACGGAAAGCAAGGCGCCTCCGCCCAGGCCTTGGACGAAGCGGAAGAAAATTAGCTCCCAGATATTGGTCGACAATCCGCACATTACGGAGCAAACGGTAAAAAGCACGATCGATCCGATGTAATAGTTGCGCCGGCCGAGTTTGGCGGCCAAAAAGCTCGTCATAGGAATAATGATGACGTTGGCGATAGAGTAGGCGGTAACGATCCACGACGTATCCTCTATCGTAGCGCCCAGGTTGCCGCCCATGTAGGAGAGGGCCACGTTAACGATGGTAGCGTCGATCAATTCCATGACTGCTGCGAGCAGGACAGTGATGATCAGTAGATTTTTCTTTAGCGGGCTCATATGCTTTCGTCGTTAATGCCGCGCACCATCGTCTTCACGCCGCCGGCGGCCGGCGCGGTAATGAGTACCTTTTTGGCTCCGGCGGTAAGATGCGCTTCGGCCTCTACCTGGGGCTTATCTTGAAGCGCACGAAGCGTCATCCGGCCGATACGGCCGAAACCATTGATTGCAATCCTCATATGTGTCGATTTTTCCGGCGGGCGAAGGCCGCTCGTTGATGATAGTTTCTTTAATGCCGCTGTTTACGCGGACAGTTCTGCGAATATTTCCGGCACGGATGTTCGGAAGGCGCGCCGATAGTCGGACGGTGTTGTTTTCAGGTTCCTCAAAAATGTTCTTCGCATGGACACCATACCTCCCAGACCGCAGCGCTCAGCGATGTCTTCGATCGTGAAATCCGTATCCTCGAGATATTTTCGCGCCGCTTCGACCCTGAACTTCTCGATGAATTTGGCCGGTGGCAGTCCTGTTTGTTTATGAAAGACACGGGCAAAATTTCTAGGGCTCATGTGCATTTGCCCGGCCAGCCGCCCTACATCCAACGGCTCGGATAAATGTTCGTTGATCCAGGGTCGAAGTCTCTCCGCCAGGTCTGAGTTGTCGAAAACCGGCAACAAATTTCCGAATTGCACCTGGAACCCCGGCCGGCTTAAATACACGACCAATCGACGGGCGACGGCAAGGGCAATTTCTTTCCCGTGATCTTGTTCCACGAGCGCAAGCGCCAGGTCGATTCCGGAGCTGACACCTCCGGAGGTATAAATTGGACCATCCTGCGTGTGAAACGCATTGACGTCCACTTTGACCATGGGATAAGTATTTTCCAGACGCTGGCAAAGCTGCCAGTGCACGGTCGCCCGCCTGCCATTGAGCAAACCGGCTTTCGCTAAAGGAAATGCGCCCCCACACACGGAGCCGATTCGCCTTGTGCGGCGCTCTTCCAATTTTCCAAGCCATTGGTAAAACGCCTCGTACTCCGGGTCATTGACATCCTTCAGATCGCTACCGGATACCAATACAGTATCGAAGCCACCTTTTAATTGTAGGGCGCTTTGCCGGCAAATCATATCCACTCCTGCCCTGTGGATAGTCCCGGTCGCAGCGGTCGGCGACACGATCTTCAGATCATACCCCTTCAATGATCCGGCCTCTTTTAATACCTGGTCCGCTGTATTGAAGACATCATAAGGGCCGGCAACATGTAGCATGAAATTAGATGGCATCATCACAATGACCACCTTTTTCCTGTGCTGCCCCCCATCTGATGTAATACGGTCCCTTTTCATACCGCTAAGTTACGACCTTGGTGACTTGTCTCAAAGGACACATAATATACATTTTCTGCCAGGTAGCAATGCTCGCACAGCGTATTTACCGGTTAGTCATCTTCTGCATATAGTCCGGATACCCGGCCCCTTGTATGGGTATCTGTGAGAGCGCCGCCCCGCCTCTATGCTGGAAAAGTTGCCGCTGGGTGTGGCCAGACGGATGAAATTCGAGTTCATACCTGTGGGACAATTGAGGCCCCTGAAATACCTGCTTAATGATGAATGAAAACATATTCCACGCACAACAAGGTGTTCTAACTTCGAGCGAAAACCAGAGATATACAATTCACTCCAATGACAACTATAGGGTATATGTATCGTGAATGAATTAAAATAAAAAAGGATCATCATGTTGGTGATGACCCTTTAAGTAGAAGTACCGGGGACGGGAATCGAACCCGTACTGCCGTTGCGGGCAACAGGATTTTAAGTCCTGCGCGTCTACCTGTTCCGCCACCCCGGTATCAATGCTGAGGCTTCTCTATCTAAAGACTAAAGATAAGCCTAAATAAAAAATTCCATCGATGAAAGATCGATGGAATTCTCTAATTTAATGTCTGTGCACCGTGTGCACCAATGGACTCCGTCCATTTATGAGCGGAAGACGAGGCTCGAACCCGCGACCTCAACCTTGGCAAGGTTGCGCTCTACCAACTGAGCTACTTCCGCATTAAAATTTTATAGAAAGAACTTCAACGATCCATTTTTATAACCCCCTCATCCTCTTCTCTTCTATCCGTTTTTTCTAATTGGGGTTGCAAAAATAGGAAAAGTATTATTCCTGCAAAATTTTTTTCTAAAAAAATTGACAAAACTTATTTGTACTGAGGCGTATACAAAGTGTTCCCGGGAACCTCAACCTTCGGCTTGCCCTTGTAACGATGTGTGTACAAACCATAGGAGCCGCCCACCAGCAATGCGATCATACAAAACACCTGCAGATAAAACAGGAACACAGAAGAATCTACCCAGCTGTTGGCGATGTCTTTTAATTTCGGGTCTTTTATCTCTATTGGCTGATCCATAAGTATTTAATTGCCCTGCAAAAATAACGCTTTACCTGAAAAAATCATCTTTTCCGCACGATTTCGGTAAAAGTTTTCTTCCCGGACACAAAGTACTGCCACACAATACTCCCCGAATACCATCCCAGCAGGTTGCCCCGCCTGTTTTTGGGAAAAACACTCCTTTTCCGGTGAAAAAACAGCCATTTCAAAAAGGCAACATGCGCCTCCAGGATAGCCCAGAAATAGACAGCCTCGCCCGCAAACAAGGACTTCCACGCAGAGATCGAGTCCAGCAGGAAGCGGAAAGGCATTTTCCAAAGCAACTCCTCCAGCGGCAGATTCTTCGCCATCATGATCAGGTTGTTCCTGAAATTGAGCTTTACCTTCCGCTCATTCCCCTTGGGCAGCGTACCTCCACCCACATGGAAGACGACCGACTGAGGACAACTATAGACTTTATAACCCGCCAGCTGCATCCGCCAGCATAGATCGATCTCCTCCTGGTGCGCAAAGAAATAGGGATCCAAACCGCCCAATTCATGATAAAGACGCCCCCGGATAAATAAGGCCGCTCCGCTCGCCCAGAAAATAGGCTCAGCCACATCATATTGCCCCACATCGTTTTCACAAACATCAAATACACGCCCCTTGGCAAAAGGATAACCCAGATGATCCAGCCATCCCCCCGCAGCCCCGGCGTATTCAAAGGACTCCCGGTCAGAATACATCCTTATCTTGGGCTGACAGGCCCCGATAGACGGGTCTTTCTCCATCAGGCTGATCACAGGCTCGACCCAGCCGGGCCCCACTTCAACATCCGAGTTCAGCAATACGTAATAATCAGTGTCCACCTGCTTTAGGGCCTCATTGTAACCACCGGCAAATCCCCGGTTCTGATCCATCTCTATCACCCGCAAAAGAGGATACCTCTCCTTTAAAAAAGAGACAGAATCGTCCGTAGAATCATTGTCAGCAACAATAACCTCAACACCAGGCCCGGTGCCCGCCGTCACAAAAGGGAGGAATTTTTCCAAAAACTTACGTCCGTTCCAGTTCAGTATAACAATGGCTGTCGTTGGCGTCACTACAAAGCTCTGTTTAATTAATATTTGCCCAAAAATAAGGGAATAGACTATAAATTCGGTCTATGATTCGGTCAATGCTTAACTGGAGATCATTTCTCGCCCTCGTCGCCATCGTCATTGTGAGCGCCACCATCATTTATTCCCAATATCTCGCAAAAAAAATTGCCGCCGACGAACGCCAAAAGGTAGAGCTCTGGGTAGCCGCCAGCAAATCCATGCTCAGCAATCCCGGCATGGACCTGACCCTCCCCAACCTGATCCGCAACGGACAGCAATCCATTCCCATTATCGAGACCAACGAACAGGACAGTATTACCGGCTATATCAATTTGGACACCGCAAAAGCCTCGCAGGACAAAGGCTATCTCGACCGCAAGTTAAAAAAGTTCAAAGCCGAAAATCAGCCCCTGATCATGAAGCTCAGCGACACACCCTACATCGCCAATCGCTACTATTACGGACATACTACCCTGTTGGACGAAGTACGCTACTACCCACTGGTACAGCTCTTCATCGTGGCCCTGTTCATCTTTTTCATCCTCTATTCGATCACTATACGTAATAAGGCAACCCAGAACCAGCTTTGGGCAGGAATGGCAAAAGAAACAGCCCACCAGCTGGGCACCCCCGTCTCCTCCCTCGAAGGCTGGGTAGAAATGCTCAGGGAAAGTAATACCGACCCCCGAACCGTTCAGGAGATCCAAAAAGATGTAGACAGACTCAAGCTCGTGTCGGACCGCTTCGGAAAGATCGGCAGCAAACCACAGCTGGAAGAAAAAGACGTCATCGGCCAGGTCCGAAGCATGATGGAATACATCCGGAAACGCGCAGCAGGCAAAGTCCAGTTCACCCTCCAAAACCCCGGCCAATCCAACCCCAATCAACCCAACCAATCCCCCGTTTCCCCCCCCTCCCCCCTCATCGCCCGCATCTCCGGCCCCCTCTTCGACTGGGTCATCGAAAACCTGCTCAAGAACGCACTCGACGCCATGGAAGGCAAAGGCTCCATCACCATCACCATCCAGGAGCACGACAAAGAGATCCTCATCGACGTAGCCGACACCGGCAAAGGCATCGCCGCCAAAAACCTTCAAAAGGTCTTCAAACCCGGTTTTACCACTAAAAAAAGAGGCTGGGGCCTCGGCCTGAGCCTCTCGAAACGTGTGATCGAACAATATCACAAAGGCCAACTCTTTGTCCGCCAGTCCGAAGTTGGCAAAGGCACCACCTTCCGTATCGTCCTAAAAAAATAAACCTCTTTCCAAAAAATCCTTAACCCCTATTCCCTAAAAAAAACCTCCCTCTAAGCAAAATCTCTCCCCCTCCTTTGAAAATTTAATTCAGAACCCGTACATTTGCAATCCCTTCAAAAGTTGCACTAGGCAACAAGTGATAAATGCGTGGGTGGCGAAATTGGTAGACGCACTACTTTGAGGTGGTAGCGCTCGAAAGGGCGTGTGAGTTCGAATCTCATCCCGCGCACAAAACCCTGCACATCAAATGATTGCAGGGTTTTTTTATTTGATAGCATTTAAAACTCTTTTATCTGCGAAACAAACAAATTCGCTAATCTCGCCCAGCTATATGCTTCGCTCTCAAAAATGTTCTTAAATTATTAGCCCTAAGCCATCTGATTATGAGTGTTTCCTCAATCCTTTCAATAGCATCATCTCTTCTAGTTTTCATCGTCTTTCTCATTCCTTTCACATATAAAGTATCCGATAAAAGACGAAAATGGTACAGAAAGTTTTCAGGATGGGGCCTTGTTATGGTAGTTTGCGTTTTAGGAAATGCTGCAATTCAAATCCAAAAGGATAAAATTTCTTCACTAGAACAAGACAAAAGAGACTCGACAATTACTCATTTAAAAGCCTCGTTAGATAAAATTGATTCATCCGTGACTAAAAAATTCGACTCCTTAGGGTACAAATTTGAGATAAATACAAATAAGATAATAGCAAAGTCGGACTCTACTACCAGGGGTCTATCTTCAAGACTCACCACTAAATTTGTTCCAATTGGCGTCCCCAATATGGGTCTCTCTCAAGATGATATCGGACAACAAGTCATAGTGAAATATTCGGGGGACACGGCGCACTTTAAAATAATAACCGAAAACAATGGGAGTGGTAATGCCAAGAATATTACAGCAACACTAATGATTATACCTGCGAATGGCAATCTCATTAAGTTAAAAAGCTATCCTATGGAATATAAAACCGATTTTATTGCGTCAAAACGTTTTTACACCATGACACCGAGTACATGGAGATTTCCGAAGGTGGATTCGGTTTTTATCTATTTAAAAATGGATTTTTGTTCGGACGCAGGCAGCAAAAAGTATCACAATGAAAAACTATTTCTGTGGGCTAACGATGCTTTGATAGGCGAAATAGACCCAACCACAAGAGTGTCTGGGTTCCTTAAAGAGTGTTGCAAAATTACATTTTAAAGACAAGTATCCATCGGGGTAGAACAAACGTTGTCCGCTAGTTACATTAAGACAAAGCGAACGGGACCTGGTCGTGGGGCATTCTGCTATTAGCAGGTAGTGAATCAACAGCAGGCACGGCGATAGGAGCTGCAGCAGGAGGGATCGTCTTAATACCAGAGCCACTGCCAGCCGTCAGCACCCCCGGCAACAAAAACGACAGCAGACTAATACTCTCCCCGACACCCACTACAGCGCCAATGTTCCCCAGCTCCTCTCCGCCGTCCCCCAAACTCAGCCAGCTGGCCCGGATCACTTCGGACAGAACCAGCATTTGGATGTTCGCTATAAGCTTTAGTTGAAGTCCTCCCTCGATTCAACTATCATTTGCATCGATTTGACGTTTTTCTTTTATTAGACATTAAGGGGTAAAAGAGGTGAAAAAACGGTTTAGAAGATCACCGGTAACCGCTAATATTGTGTTTTTAGCAACTTCAACACTATTTATGAAAATTGCACTAGGAATATTGTCCTCCATTTTTGTTGTTTCAGGAATCATCGTTGCCACGATATTCTTTCTGCACCTTTCCAATGAATATACTTTTCATGGAGGATGAAAGATCCTGGTTGACAAAAATGGCGAAGTCGGTGAATTCATTGGGGGTGTCGTCGGAACCTTATTTTCATTGGCCGGTTTTATCATCTTGATCATGACCCTTTCTGAACAAACAAAGACATCCTACCTTGTGCAATTTGAAAGTAAATTCTTTGAATTGATAAAGATCCATAGAGAAAATGTAGCAGAAATAATCGTTAAACGATCATCCGAAGATGAAGAGAAGAAGCTAAAAGAGTTCAGTTTTCCCGGCAGACAAGCATTCAAAGTGATCTTGACCGATTTTATGAAGCCCATCCGACAGGAGTAAATACTGGGCCTACTGGCAAATATTCAAAGAAATCGACAAAATAGTCCAGAGAATTGATATAATGAATGAAATATTGGATTTTCGAAAAAATCCCACCAGTATTATTACAGGCATTTATTTCAAACGGTGAAGTTCATTAACGACCAAACGAAACTGACCCCTAGTCAAAAGTATTTTTATGCAAAAACATTAAGAGCACAATTATCAACTTACGAGCAGGCACTACTTTTCGTGAATTCCTTATCCACTTTTAAAAAATGTGGCTCATCTTAGAAAGCATTTTATTTTTCATATTGATTTAATCAGCTTGAACCTGACTAAATCAATACATTATATAATTTTGGATATTTTTTTCATATTTCATATCTTTATAGTCAGGTTAAACCTGACTAAATGAATATAAAAGATAAAAATATTTCTAAACAGTCCGGCCAGCTTCTTTCCTATTTCATCGAACAGGATCGGGATCGCTTTACCTATCGGGAAGCCTTTGCCGCATTACCAGATTCAAAAGAGGGTGCGATCAGAGAGTTGCTGAGCGATATGACACGCCGCGGCCTGCTCTTTCGGCTGAGGAGAGGCGTGTACCAAATCATACCTTACGAGCAGGACGCCTCTAACTATTTACCCGACTGGCATCTTGCAGCCGCGGGCCTGGTAAAAGACGCCTACTATTATATCGGATATTATTCTGCCCTTCAAATACACCAACTGATTACCCAACCGTCCCTGAAAGAGCAGATTGTCGTCTCTAAACAGCAGTCGCCTTCCACAATCGTCGTCCAAAACGTCACTTTTCAATTCATCTACCATAATCCTACTCACTTCTTTGGCGCCACAAAGACCTGGATCGACAATTACCATCAAGTGCCCTGTTCGGACCTGGAAAAAACAATCGTCGATTGTCTTTTCAGGCCTGATTATGCAGGCGGTATTGTAGAGGTAGCGAAGGCCCTTCTAACTGCCAAGCGACAAATACAATTTGACAAACTGTTGCGTTATGTGCAACAGTTCGGATCCCAGGCAGTCGGGAAACGACTAGGCTTTTTGCTGGAAGCGCTCGACATCCAGACACCCATCATCGATTCTCTACAAAAGCATAAGACTACATCCTATACTTTATTAGATACTGAACTACCCAAATCGGGTCCCTTCATCAGCCGATGGAGCATCCAGCAAAACCTCGATACTGCAACAATTCAATCTGCAATTGCCACATGATAAAAGCCAAGGAAATACAACAAAAGGCCCGTCAGGACGGAGTCCGTGATACACAAATCGAAAAGGACTACATCCTCTCCTGGATATTATGGGGCATCGCTAACCGTGAAGCGCTATCCAAATGTCTGATCTTCAAAGGTGGGACGGCATTAAAGAAGATCTTTTTCGACGACTATCGTTTCTCAGAAGATCTTGACTTTACCCTGCTCGATCCAGCAATCCCAAACGAACAGATCCTGGCCTGGTTTACCGAATCTTTTACTTCTGTAGGTGAAAAGGCAAATATTCCGCTCTCCATACAGGGTAATCAAGAGCATCAGGATGGGGGGTTAAATTTTTATATCCAATATATCGGGCCACTTGGTGGTCTTGGCGCCAACAAAACCGTTAAAGTCGATATTTCCAGAAACGAACAAATGGTATTCCCTCCGGTCCTACAACCGGTGATCACGAATTATAGCGATCTGGAAACCTTCCAACTTCTTTGCTATTCCCTGGAAGAAGTCCTCGTTGAAAAGCTCCGATCTGTTATGCAACGGATGCAAGCCCGCGACTTTTACGATATCTGGTATCTCGTAGAAGAGCATGGACTTGAGGTCGATTTCCACTATGCAGAGTTTTGTAAAAAATGTACTTCGAAAGAATTAAATCCGAACGATCTGCCAAAAAAGATCGTAGAACGCCTTCCTCAATACAAAGCTCGTTGGAAGACTTCCATGAGTGACCAGATACGGGATTTACCGGATTTCGAAAAAGTAGCCAGGGAAGTACAAAAGCATTTGAAAAAGCTTCCATTTAAAGAGTAATTTTTTACCTTGTACCACACCAAAGTTCTTTCACCGAACAGCCCAACCGTCCGCCATCACCGGCGAACAAACGGCGAACGCCGCGAATAAATTATTGACTATCAAGCCGAGTCTTGTGCGCCTCCCGCGCACAAACAAGAAAATCCCGTAGTCATTCACGGGATTTTCTTGTTTCATCCTCGGCCCTCATTCTGCCATCTCTACAGAAACAACTCACAAAACTCCATAGCAGGACGCAACGACAGTCGCCTCATCAATTCCATCGCCAACAGATAAGAAATCTACAAATAAATCAGATTCAAAATTCGTTTGGACAACTGATCGGTTGCCTATATATTTGCAACCGAATGGTTGCAACCAATTGCACGGTGAATACATTATATTTATTATAAACTAAAACCAACCGCAACATGAGAAAACTCCTCCTTGCCGGATTTTACCTGGCCCTCGGTCTACAGGCGATATCCCAAACCTCTTTTTCACCCGCGGTAAAGAATTTCATCGATTACGATACCCCGACCATCGCCTTTACTCATTGCAAGCTCGCCGATGTCCGACACCTGAAGATGCTCGAAGACCAAACGGTCATCGTCCGCAACGGCGTGATAACTGCAGTAGAAGATAGCAAAAAGCTTTCCGCCCCTCCGGGAAGCACCGTCATCGACCTGACCGGTAAATCCTTGTTGCCCGGACTGGTCCTCCTGCACGAACACATGTACTATGCGGCCTACCCCACCGATTTCAGCTATTTGCATGTCAAACAATTGCCGGTAACCTTCCCCAAACTATACCTGGCCTGCGGCGCAACGACTGTTCGCACGGCCGGAAGCGTTGAGCCCTATTCCGACCTGAACCTCAAACGCGACATCGATCAGGGCAGGATCCTCGGGCCGGAAATGGACGTGACCGCACCTTACCTGGAAGGAAAAGGCACCTTCTTTCCGCAGATGCACGAACTCAGCGGACCCGAAGAGGCAAAAGCCTTTGTCGACTTCTGGGCCAGCCAGGGCTGTACGTCTTTCAAGGCATACAACTACCTGGATAAGGCTACCCTGAAAGCAGCAATAGACGAAGCCCACGCCAAAAAACTGAAAGTGACGGGCCATCTATGTTCCATCACCTACCGCGAGGCGGCTGAAATGGGTATTGACCAGCTGGAACACGGCTTTTCTGTGTCCACGGATTTCGTTCCCGGCAAAAAAGACAACGCCTGTCCGCTTGGTGCAGCACCCATCGCATCCGCGGATTCGCCCGGAGTAAAAGCACTCATCCAATTCCTCGTCGACAAAAAAACGATCGTGACATCCACCCTCGCCGTGCTCTACAACATGGCTACCCTGGATACAACGATCCGTCCCGAAGTATTGGAAGCGATGGCGCCCGATACCCGGAATATGTTCCTCAACGTCTACAACAAAATGCGCAACCCTAACGGCAATAATGCCATGCTGGAAGAAATGAAGATAGAAAAGAGGTTTTCGGATGCCGGCGGCCTGTTGACCGTAGGCACCGACCCCACCGGCAACGGCGCCACCCTGGCGGGATATGGCTCACAACAGTCGATCGAACTGCTGACGCACGCCGGGTTCAGCCCTATTGAAGCGATACGCATCGCCACTTACAATGGTGCGAAGGCGCTCGGACTGGAAGATAAGATCGGATCCATCGAAGTCGGCAAGACGGCCGACCTCGTGGTCATCGATGGTGATATTTCCCAGCATATCCAAAACATCAGAAAGATCATCTGGGTGTTTAAGCAGGGAGTAGGCTTCAACTCCCAAAAGATCTTCAGCTCCGTCAAAGGGGAGGTCGGGAAATATTAACGAACGGATCAAAAGCACGATCTGTAGTTACTTTAAAAATCCATTGTAGTTGATATATTTTCATCAACACCAGTTATTTTTTCGGAAGCTTCACAAAGAAGGTAGTGCCCTCATTCTCTCCGCTTTCGAACCAGATACGGCCGCCATGAGCTTCCACGATCTGCTTGCTGATATACAATCCCAGGCCAAAAGTCTGTTCTCCTGCAGTGCCTTTTCTTTTCCCCGGCGTAAAAGGGTCGAACAAATGACTGGCGATATTCGCGGGGATCCCGATACCCCGGTCATGCACCGAGATCAGCACACCGTTGACTTCTTCCAGCGTAATGGTGATAATGCTCTCCGCTGGACTAAATTTCATCGCGTTGATTATCAAATTGTCGAGCACCCGGCTGAGCTGCTCCTTGTCTGCCTGGATAATTGGGGACGCCCCATCGTTAAAAATCAACTCCTGCCCTTTGTCTACAGCGCGAAAACGCAACAATGCAGTGGTTTGCCGAAGCAGCAGGCTAAGGTCAACCGGTTCTTTATGCAATGATTCTTCCCTGATGCTAAATTCGGTTTGCATCAGCTCGCTGATAAGCTGAAGGCATCTTTCGCTGGATTGGCTGATCATCTCCATGAACTGCCTGCTTTTCATTGACCCCGCTTCATCCCTGGCCAGCATATCGCTTATACCCTGGATGGCGCCAATAGGATTGCGAAGGTCATGGGCAACCACCTTTAGAAGCCGGGCATACTGCCGGTTGCTTTCAGCCAACGCCTCACTCGTCGACTCCAGCCGGATAAACTGCTCCCTCAGGAGTGCGTGCGTAGCCCGGATGCGTTTGGCGCTTCGCCATAAGATGAAGGTGACTGCCAGGGCCAGTATACAGGCAAAAAGGGCCAACCACAACAGCTTCCTGTTAAAGGCGGATTTCTGCCGGATCGTATCAAGCTGCTGATCTTTGATCGCGTAGTCGATATAGTCGACCCCCGAGGAACGCTCGATATCGGCCGATCTGGCATAGAGATGCGTGAGCTTCCGGGCATATAACAAGGCCTTGTCTTTGTCCTCTCTGGCAGTGTAGAAATCGAAAAGTTTTTGCGCGATCTGCTTGGAATAAGGTAACCAGTCGTGCTTCTCGCCAAGATCAAGCGCCTGAGTATAAAAGGACACCGCTTTTATAGAATCACTTGCGGCATAGAGATCCCCCAGCTCGATCATGATATCGAGACTGGTATAATACAATCGCTGCTGAAGCCCGCCCGGCAACACCCGCAGCAACAGGTTTATCCCGCTATCGCGCTGCCCGGTCCTGATGAGTTCGTTCGCCCGAAGCTGCTGCAAAGTGTACAGGATGTCCCAATCCTTATACTTATTTGCTACTGCGACAGCTTTATTTATATAAAACCTAACTGAGTCCGATGAAAACCGGTCGGAATACTGCCAGAAATAATTGAAGATCACGATGGGCAGTATAGAATCACTTTTAAGAGCAGAACCTATAGCCAGCGCCTCTTTGTACCTCGCTACAGATTTATCTGCCTGGTTCATGCTTCCGTAAACGATCGCAATATTCATAGCTGCCTTTGCTATATTCGGGGAGTCGCCGATCGCCACATAACCGGTGTAGCCATCATTGTAATATCGCAACGCAAGCGGGAAATACCCCTTGATGTCATAGACGATGCCTAAATTGTTGGCCGCATCGGCCAATCCCCGGCCATACCGCAATCTTTCGGCTATTCCCCGCGCCGTATAGGCATAATACAGGGTGCTGTCTGTGCTCTGTTCATAAAAAAGGGTACCTATCCGGTTGAGTGCATCCACATAGGCAAAGCTGTCGTTAATCGCGGGAAGCCGCAGCTTCAACGCGGCTATTTCGAGCTCCTGGGCCCGGACCTCAAAAACGGATATCGTCAGTAGTATATAGAGACCGAAATACTTCAAATCGTCGGTTTATTACAGGTAAGATAACCATTTTGCGCCATTTGTCTTTTGCACAAGTTTCTCCCCTCGTACCCCCCGAAGAAATCTATAAGACTTCCGAAGAAACATACAAGCCGGCCCTTAAAAGACAGCTGACCTTTGCAGTATAACATTATACATTTTACAATGAAAAAGACAGTATTTATTACCGGCGCCTCCTCCGGCTTTGGCAAAGAAAGCGTTCGCTTATTCCACGAAAAAGGATTCAACGTAGTCGCCACAATGCGTTCACCGGAAAAAGAACAGGAGCTTACCGGTTTGTCCGGCGTACTCGTGACAAAACTCGATGTAACAGATGAGGCCACGATCTCCTCCGCCGTCACAAAAGCGCTGGCGACCTTTGGCCGGATCGACGTTCTCGTCAACAATGCCGGCTATGGAGCCCTCGGCGTCCTCGAAGCCGCATCCGACGAGGAGATCCGGCGGCAGCTGGAGGTCAACCTCTTCGGGCTGATCGCCGTCACCAAAGCTGTCCTGCCCGGCATGCGCCAGCACCGGTCGGGGGTCATCGTCAACGTGTCTTCCATGGGTGGAAAGATCACCTTCCCCTTTTCCACCTTGTACCACGCCACAAAATTCGCCGTGGAAGGATTGACCGAATCGCTCCAATACGAACTCGCCCCCTTTGGCATCCGCACAAAGATCATCGAACCAGGTGGCTATAAGACAGAATTCGCCGGCCGTTCACTCAGCGCCTTTGGAGCAGGGTACCTGGCCGACTACCAGCAAGCCTGGGATCGTTTCACAGCGAAGCTCACAGAATGGAGCTTTTCCGAAAACATCCGCGAAGTAGCCGACGCGATCTACCAGGCAGCCACCAATGACACTGACCAGTTGCGGTACCCCGTAGGACAGGACGCCGTGCAGATGCTCCAGGTCCGCCAGCAGATGGATGACGCTGCCTTCCAAAAGATGATGGCCGAACAGACCGGCATTGCTTAAATTTGCAGTATTGATGAAAAAAGAACTATTTGTCGAGATGGAATCGATCGGGGAGCTGCACGATTTTGTGCAATTTCCCCGACCGAGACATCCGCTCGTCAGCGTGATCAACCATACCGATTTTTACGCCCGGGCCCCGAGGGAGGCCATCCGGTTCCGCTTCGGTTTTTATACCATTTCAGCAAAAAAATTCGAAGGGCTGATGTACTATGGCAAAAGTCATTACGACTTCAGGGACGGATCACTGGTGTTTACTGCACCCGGGCAGATCGTCGGTACAGGCCCCAACGTAAAGGTGGACGAAGGATGGGTCTTGCTCATCCACCCCGACCTGCTGTATGCAACACCACTCGGCAAAAAAATGCATGAGTACAGCTTCTTCCATTATGAGGCCAATGAGGCATTACATATTTCCGACGAGGAGAATACGCTGATCAAAGATTGTCTCCGGAATATCGAGAGGGAATACCAGGGCGGCATCGATAAGCACACCCAGGGATTGATCGTGAACAACATCGAGCTGTTATTGAATTACTGTAACCGTTTCTATGACCGGCAGTTCTACACCCGCACCAGGACCAACACGGACCTGGTACAACGGTTCGAAACCCTTCTGAAAGAGTATTTCAGCCTGCCCACATTGATCGAGACAGGATTGCCACCAGTGACCTTCTTCTCTTCAAAGCTTAACCTATCCCCTACTTACTTATCCGACTTGCTGCAAAAGGCAACGGGCAAGAGCACACTCGAACACATTCACCTGGAGCTGGTCGACCGGGCAAAGACGCTCCTCTGGGGGACAGAACATACGATCAGCGAGATTGCCTATGAGCTGGGCTTTGAGCATCCCTCCCATTTCACAAAAATTTTCAAGGCAAAGACCGGCAAGTCACCCAGCGAGTACCGCAGCCCGCATTAACGGCCATTCACCCCACCGTCACCTTCCCCCCGCCGCCACAGGCACCTCCACATAAGAAACCACATGCCCCCACTTATCCCTCTCCTTCGTCATCTTCACCGTCTTCCCCCCAACCCTGGCCAGATCATGCCCACCTGCAAAACAGGCCCTCCACACAATCCCCCGGCTCCCGGTATTCGAAAGCACGGTCGTCCCCACCCCCTTATGCCGTACAGACAACATCGTCCCCAGCACCGGCAGCTCCGTCACCCACGCTTCCTCGTTAGAACTGGCTCGATAGCTCTCAGCATCGCCTTCTACCAATCCCTCGATGAAGCCGGAAAGACCCGTTTTGAAAACAAACTGAAAGAATTCCTGGGCTATATCCGGATCACCGGGGTCGAAACTATACGAGCTTATGACACAGATCTTTCATCAACATCCTCCCGGGAAATAAAAATTTCGGTTTAGTTAATAAAAATGTAATTTCCCGCAAAACACAAAAAAATGCTTAAAAAGCTACCCCTCTTATCCCTTATTGCATTATCCCTTATCTTCAGCTCCTGCCATAAGAACAACGACGCATCCGGAAATTCAGGACAGCTCACCGGGAACTATAATTTCCTTTACATAAGCCTGCAGTCCCAGTCGACCGGGCAACAAAGCGGCAGCGGTCAGACGTTAAAAACAATCACTTATACCAACTACAAAACCATCAACAACAGCGGCACCGTCACTTTCACCCAGGATTCCATTTTTTCAAAAGGCGTGGGATATTCTGCAAATGCAATTTCCAACAGCTATGTCTACGAAAATGGGACATTGACAGATAGTCTTTCCTTTCCCCTTGTGCAGACTTATCCCCCCTCAAATTCATCCACTAAATTTAATGTGATCGGACAGGACTCTATAGCTTTTAAAGGCGGCTACCTCGCGATGGGGCTGAGTGGGAGTACTACGATCGCTCCTCCCAGCGGCGGACGATTCTCCTTTAAAGGTGACACGCTCTTCTTAACCTCAAAATTCTCCCAGACAGCGTCTCAGAATGCTGGCGGTGTCAGCGTCTCCCAGAGCGCATCCGGCATTGCCGTCATCGCCCTGCGCAAACAATAATAGCTGGATGAGATTAATGACAATGCCGGTGATGACAAAGAATATTCCCTTGATAAGAAACCACCACCAGCCGCGATTAGAAATGATAAGACCTGTTTCGGGCATCATGCCCAAAAAAAACATTATACCAGGAAAGATCTCTCAAAAACAAACATTGTGATTTGATTTTCCAACAACACAAAGCCCCCCTGACCATAGTCAGGAGGGCTTTTCTATTTTTAATGTACAATGAGACTACTATAATTTCTTCAGGCGGCCAGCTGACAATTCGAGATACAGAAAGCCGCATCCGTTCCATAATCCATCCCGTTCTCAATACGGATACTTCCTCCCAACCTCGCAGCTACATGCTGCACCTGCCTGTATTCCCTGGAAATAGTATGCCGAAAATAAGTCCCCACATCCTTTATCCGGATCATCATACAATCATCCATGATCACACCTTCAATATGAATACACTCGTTATGCGTACTTTGAATCGCACCATTGATCAGACTCCAGAGTACATAAGCCAGCATATTCTCATCGGCCCCGACAAAGAGATCCCGGGGGATCTCGTTCAGAACAAGATTATGACGTTTCACCGTCAGTGGCAACAAGCTTTGTACCAACTCGGAGACAAGCTTGTGCAGCGATACGTTCGCGCATGACGCGACAGCTGAATAATTGGTATCCATTAGAAGAATTTACAAAGTAAAAAATTCCGATACAAGAGCTTTATAGGGTACGGATCGATTCAGAGGTTTGAGCGAGTACGGACCGATCGGCTTTTCAGAAGTAAACTAAAATATTCTATTCCTCATGTGACCCGCCACCGATTTACTGATGTAAAAGAACGACAGAATTTCATCATTTTTTGTCGTGTTATTTCTACAAGTGCGTTTACCCACCATATCACATATACTTGAAAATGAACACATTATAACATATTGAAAAAATAAGTAAATTTAGAGACTCCTTATCCGTCAAAAAAGCATCAAAATAATTTTTGCATGGAAACCAAAAGGATATTAATAGCTGACGACCATACGATAGTCAGATCGGGCATCAAACTGATTATTCAGGACCTTCTTCCATCAACGGTTATTGACGAAGCCTCTAATGGAGACGAAGTAATTTCCTGCGTAAAAAAGAAGGACTATGAGCTAATCGTTTTAGATATCAATATGCCCTCTACCGATTCCGTTACCCTGGTCGCAAACCTGTTTGCCTACAGAGAGCATTCCAGGATCCTGATCTATAGTATGAACTCGGAAGATCTGTATGCAAAAAGATTTCTTAAAATGGGAGTCCTCGGCTACCTGAGTAAGGAATCCAAAGCCGAAGAAATAAGAAGGGCCCTTACCTGTGTATTGAACGGAGATCTTTATATCAGTAAAAAGATAAAAAAGGCGCTCACCGAAGAGACGCATCTAAAAAAAGGAGGGGAAAATCCTTTTGAAAAACTTTCGGACAGGGAGATCCAGACAGTCAAATATCTCTTACACGGTTATTCTCTCCTGGAAATAAAAAAAATACTCAACGTCCATTCTTCCACAGTCGGAACATATAAGACAAGGATCTTCGAAAAGCTACAGGTAAAAACCGTTCGCGACCTGGATGAACTGGCCAGGATGTACCAGCTGGAGATCTCTAAACTTTAAAGCTCACCACCACCGTCGTACCTCTCGCTGGCATCGACTCGATATCCACTTCCCCATTCAATTTTCGGGCTAGTTCCATGATAAACCTGTATCCAAAAGTAGGCCCCGCCGTGTTTGTATCCTTTTCGTTGAAAGATTCTATCTCCGCTATCTTTGAAGCTGTCATCCCCTGCCCGGTATCCTTCACCTGTATCCGGATATGCCCATCCACTTGACTGGCGCTGATACCGATGCTTCCGGAGCTGGTATATTTGACGGCATTATCAACCAGATTCCGGACAACGATACCAAGCATATTCCTGTCCGAGACCATCACCAGTTCAGATGGGATCTCCCGGTAAAAATATAATCCCTTTCGCAGGGCGATACTCTCATACAAACCCGTCGTCTCTTTTATAAAATCGACGAGTTCAATATCCTCCCTGTTTATCGAAAACCCTTGCTTCTGGCTACCATACCAGATAAGAAAATCAGTACTAAACTGGCAGATCCTGTTGTTGGAATCTTTTAACAAAAAAAACAGCTCGTTTAGTTTCGATTCGCTGAACTTATGAAAGTTACTATGCAAGTGGTCGATCAGAAGAGCCTGCGAGAACATTGGACTACGCATGTCATGCATGATCACAGAAAGAAGCCGCTCCTTTATGATAGTACTTTGCTCCAGTTCAGCCGTCCTTTCATCCACCTTCGTCTGCAACCGTAAATTCTGCCGCAGCAGTATCCTGGTCCTTAGTCTGTATAGAAGGAATAGCAGACTGCCGGCCGCCAACCCAACCACCAGGAAAAAAAGCCAGGTATTATACCAATGAGGCTGTACCTCGAAGGCAATAGCCATGTGGGTATACCGGTTTTCGGCACTCCCATTATGCTTTCTCACCAAAAGCGCGTACTTCCCATGTGGCAGCCTGTTGATCGTGATCCTGCCATCCCTGTTTACCGGATACCATTTCCCTCCGTTGGAATCAAGCGTATATTCAAGCTTCAGATTCTCTTCCAATCCAAAGAACGGAGTAGTAATATCTACGATCAACCGATGGAAATCAGGCTTTATCGTATGGGTCCTCCGGTAATCAAGCCGCATCGAATCGACAAACAGATCATCTACAAAAATTTCCCGGTCGGGCATCTCGGGTTGTACCCTGACCGGATTGAAGTATACGATCCCATCAAAAGACGGGAAGTAAAAATTCCCTCCACCGTCTGTCTGTGACGCAGGATTACAGCCCCCATTGAACTCGTTGGTGTTAAACCCGGATGATTTATCGATATGATAATAATACAGGCTGTTATTCCTGCCGACGGCAAAGTCATCCAGATCCTTCTTCCTGATCCTGAACAATCCATGATTGGTGCTGATCCAAAAAAAACCAAGCTCATCTTCCAGAAAAGTATGCGTGGTGGACAGATAATTCTTCGCATCCACAGGGAACGCAACGAACTTCCCCATATGATACTTATAATATCCATTTCCATAGGTAGCGACCCAGATGCTGCCATCCTTCGCCCGGTAAAAATTCCGGGCATATACATGAGGCAGGGCCGCCTCCTGGCCAATACTATCCTTAGCCATATCATAAACATAGATCCCATCCCGCGAGGCTATCCAAAATACCATGGGCGACACTTCCGTGATCGATTCAATGCTATGTTTGATAAAAAGAGGATGATGCTTAAAGACATATTGCAGCTTTCCCCCCTCGATTTTTAACAGCGAACTAAGCGTGGTGACCCAGATAGTATGCCGGCTATCTTCAATGATACAGCTGATATAGGAGTCCAGCTCAAGACTGTCCACAGCCAGTTCCCTCGAAAAATTACTGTCATAAATATGCAATTGCTTATCTCTGCTTATCCAGATACTTCTGTTCCTTGCCCTATAAATACAATTTCCATCCGGCCTCAGATCCTCGTTAAATAAAAAATGATTGTTCCCATTGTCTTTGTCCAGGATCCCATTCGGCGTAAGGATATTTTTATTGGGAAGCAAAAGAAAGGCCTTAAAAGCATTGTCAAGACGATTGGGAGAGTTAAAGGCCACCGCCTTGAACAATCTTTTAGTAACGATAAAAAACCCGGTGGTGACCGTCGCAATAAATAGCCGCTGATTTCTCTTATCAAACAGGAAAGATGTAGCGATCAGCTCATCCAGGATCTTCAGGTTTTGAAATATAAGCTCGGCCTTCAACATATCCTTGTGAAGACTCAATTCATAAATATCATTCTGATGCCTTATTATCACATGATCCCCCCCGGGTCGGTCGATGATAAGTTTCAATTGCTGCCCGGGCCTGGAAAAAGCTTCCTTTAGCAGGGCAGGCACCCCCTTATCTACGGCCAGGGTTTTCTCCCTTCCATGTTTAAAGAAGCGCCATTCCCCACTCTCAGAGAAAACGCAAAATATATCGTTCAGGGCGAAAACATGAGCGGCCTCATTTTTAGTTCCAATCGGTAACTTATTCACGGCAGCAGATACATTGTTGAGATAATACCAGTCATTTCGGCTGTCACGAACAACGATCTCATTATCGTTCAGGATCACGAATGTCTCCGAGGAACAAAGACCATTCAGGAACACGGTATCGATCCCACCGCTAGCCCTTGCATAATGATTGAATAAAGGAGTGCAATCAAAAATACCGGTTGAATTACTATGGAGGAATTTGTGGGAGATCCTTGTCCTTTGGGTATCGATAACCACCTTATAATCCGGTCCCACCTTATAGATTTCTGACGGATCAAAAGTAGAACCAAGCAGCACCTCTTTTTGAGACGATTCGCCGATCACCGAGAACCGGTTGGATCTTATCGCGGGTGTATTGGACTTGTCATATATTCTGAATCGCTGGCCGTCAAATCTCACCAGGCCATTCTGCGTGGTTATCCATAGGAAATTATTTTTATCCAGCAACAACCCGGTGGCACTATTTTGCGGCAACCCGTTCTCACTATTATATTGCTTGATATCATAACTATTCCTCTCCGCAGGAGAGAGATCACTCCCGCCGTTCTGAGCTTTAACCCACGCAACACCTATTCCGAACAAACAGAATAGGAACAAGAATTTTGTCCTCATAAGTTAGCTGAAAAACCGTTGTAGTAAATTTACTACAATTTTGCATCAAAACACTTATTATCGGTACCCCGCAGCCTGCAATTCAAACAATTCAGCATACCGCCCCCCAGCCTCCAGCAACTCTTCATGACTACCCAGCTCACTCACATGGCCGTCTGCGATCACAGCAATCCTATCGGCGATCCGAACCGTCGAAAAACGATGGGAGATAACAATACCGATCCGCCCTTTGAGGTTTTCTTTCAGCTCGGCAAAGATCGAAGCCTCGGCTTCGGGAAGAGCCAGGACAACCAGCAACCAGTGAAGACTCGCCAGCAGCCCGGCCATCAGCACGATGGTCACGATATTACCCGACAGCCCCAGCACCGACCTGGTCAGATCCCCAGGGCCGCCACGACACATCCCGTTTGGCACGGGCAAGACGATCGTACCAGTCTGAATTGTCAAAATGGCCCATGTCTATCGTCGCAGCCTTGGCCAGCAGCCGGCGCTCGGCCTCCAGCTCCACACGACGCACATACAAATTCCGGCTATAGCCAATATAGGCGCCAAGAGCCCTCTGTATCACAATGGTAACCCATAAGCCGATGATGATCGGAAGCATCGCTTGAAAGGCAGTCGCATGCTGGTGAGCTTCAGCGATCTTATTGACAAGCACCGCACTCAGATACACAGATATCGGAGGCATAATAGCATTGAACATGCCAAGCAGCGTAAACCGGATAAGTAGACGCGGAGAAGCCGTCCAGGCAAGCTCCATGCCCTGCTGCAGGTTTTTTCTTACCCGGTGGATGCGATTACCCTGTTTTAAGCATTGAGGTTTTATGGTCCTGGAAAATTAGGTAAAAATCGGCACACCTAACCCCCAACCATTCCTACCCCTCAACAGCTAAATACACATCCGGCCTGTATACCTCCAGGATATTACCCGGACTGGCAAGATCCCGAAACTGAAATTGCCGGTATAACCCATGCGCATCACTCGTATTGAGCATCATCCGCCTTAGATGTCCCACCCACTCCTGCCCGAAAATGAAGGACAACATCCTCCTCGAAATCCCCTTCCCCCGATGCTCCGGCAATACAAAGACATCCGCCAGCCAGCCAAAAGTAGAATAGTCAGTGATCACCCTGGCAAACCCAACCTGCTGCCCATTTATAAAAGCACCCACACAAAAGGAATGAGCAAGCGAATTGTCCACCCGCTCAAAAGAGATCCCCTTAGCCCAATAAGAATCCTCCTTCAGGAACCGATGTACCGCCTTTACATCCATGTTCTCCTTACCGGATTTAATGCATACTTCGAACATAATTTTTTATGCAAAAATAACAAGGCCGCATAAATGATACTCATCTTCGGAAACTGCGTCACACCCTGCTAACCAACTATCACCAGTATGCTCACACCATTGCCGGATATTTTCCGGAGGGCACCAAAACAAGCAGACCGCAGGGAGGACTCTCCTTATGGGTTCAGCTCAATAAAAAGATCGATACCACAGAACTATATGACATCGCCATCCGGCACAAAATAAGCATTGCCCCCGGCAGAATGTTCACCCTGCAAGATCAACTCCGGAACGGTATGCGGCTTTCCATCGGCCTGCCATGGTCGGAGCAGCTGCAAAATAAATTACAACAGGTCGGCCGACTCGCCTCCCTCTTTTCGTAACTTGTCTTATGCTAAAAAACTACTCCATCGTCGCCTGGCGCAGCATAAAGAACAACAAGCTCTTCTCCTTCATCAACATCGCAGGCCTCTCCATCGGTCTGGCAGCCTGCATGCTCATCCTCATATACATCCATCACGAGATCTCCTACGATAAGGATCTCCCCAACGGCAACCGCCTCTATCAGGTCGGCGGTATCTTCGTTACCGACGGAAAAGAAGACCGTTTCCCCTGCTCGCCCGCTATCACCGCAGCCAATCTGCAAACCGACTTCCCCGAAATAAGCCAAACCGCACGCATGCTCACCTTCAGTTTCTTCGGTGAATACAGGACCCTGCTGCAGTCGACCCGGGCCGACGGTACCCTCAACAGCTTCTACGAACAAAAAGGCAGCGCCGCCGACAACAATTTCCTCACCCTCTTTGACTATCGATTCATAGAAGGTGATATCCATGCCGCCCTAACCCGGCCCAATACCGTCGTCATCTCGGCTACACTCGCCAGAACCCTCTATGGAACGGCGCCCGCACTGAATAAAACCCTTCGCATCAACAGCAGTCTCAACGGCGTCCATGACTGCCGCATCACCGGCGTCTTCCAACCCATCAAAGGCCCAACCCATGCAGACCCCAATTTTATTATGTCCTTCTACGGCGGCAGCATCGAACAACGGATCAAAAAGGACGGGACCAATATGGCCTTCGACAACATGTACACGACCTACGCCCTGTTGCAACCAGGCGCCGATGCCAAAAAGCTAGAAGCAAAGTTTCCGGCCTTCATCGAAAAATATGCGGGGAAAGACCTCCGCGAAGCCGGCTTCTGGCGCAGGGACTTCCTGTTGCCCGTCACGGACATCCATCTCCACGCCAATATGATGGAGATGACAGCCGGAGGCAACCCCACCTATCTGTATATCCTCGGGTCAGTAGCTGTCTTCATCCTCCTGCTCGCCTGCATCAATTTTATGAACTTGTCCACCGCCCGCTCCCATCGGCGCTCTGCCGAGGTCGGCGTCCGCAAAGTGCTGGGCGCGCGGAGAAGCGCTCTCATCGGCCAGTTCCTTGGCGAATCCCTGCTGATGACCTTCATCGCCTTCGTCCTGTCCCTCGGCCTCTGCCGACTCGCCATCCCGCTCTTTGGACAGCTCGCCGGACAATCTCTGTCAATAGACTTCCCCTACGCGGCAAGAGCCATCGCCTTCTTCGCCATCATCGCCGGCCTCACAGGCCTCGTCGCCGGAAGCTACCCCGCCTTCTATCTGTCCTCCTTTAACCCCGTCTCCGTACTCAAAGGCCGCTTCACCAACACATTTGCGGCCCTCTCATTACGCAAGGGCCTCGTCGTCTTTCAATTCGTCATCTCCGTCACACTGATCATCGTCACCCTCGTCATCTCCGATCAGCTACACTTTCTCCAAAAAGCAGATCTGGGTTTCGCCAAAGATCAGCAGATCGTCATCCCGTTACAGAGCGCACAGGCCCGCAACCTCTACCGGTCCCTCAAACTCGAATGGCAAACCGATCGCCGTATCCGCTCAGTCGGCGCTGGAGCCTATTATCCCGGCATCGTCAATGCCAGCGACGACAACTTTCATAAAAAAGGCCAGAGCGTCAATGCAGGACAACGACTCCGCATCAACCACATAGACGAAGACTTCCTGAAGACCCTCGACATGCATATGGTCGCCGGCCGGATGTTTGACTTTGACCATATCACCACTGACACCCTCCGCCATGTCATAATCAACGAAGAAGCCGCCAGAAAAGTGGGCTTCACTTCCCCACAGACCGCTATCGGGCAAAAACTCATCAGTACTTACAAAGGAGAAACCAACGAAGACGAGATCGTCGGCGTGGTCAGAGACTTTCATTACGAAAGCCTCCATGCACCCATCACCCCCTTCGTCTTCTATCTCAACAATAAGGACTCATATCACTACGCCATCGTCCACGCCACCAACGACAATGTCGATGGCGTCCTCGCTACCCTCCAAACTACCTGGCACAAACAAAACCCCGGCGAACCCTTCACGTACAGCTTCCTCGACGACGACTTCCAAAAGAACTATTCCGCCGACCGACGCCTCTCTGGCATTATCAACAGCTTCACTACCATCGCTATCTTCATCTCCTGCCTCGGACTCTTCGGACTCACCTCCTTCAGCACCGATCAGCGCGTCAGAGAGATCGGCATCCGAAAAATTCTTGGCGCGCGTGTCTCCACCCTCGTCGTCCTGCTATCCAAAGGTTTCCTCCGCCTGGTGTTCCTTGCCCTTATCATTGCAATACCCATTGCCTATTGGATCATGCATCGCTGGCTTCACGAATTCTCCGCCCGGGTTGCCATCGGCTGGCCCATATTCGTCGCCACCGCCGGCATTGTGATGACCATCGCTTTCGCTACCATCAGCATTCAGGTCGTCCGCGCCGCCCTAAGCAATCCGGTTAAAATGCTAAAAAATGAATAATGTCCTCAAAGACTGCCTCAGCTTACTAAAAACCTGACCGGCATTCAAAAAATTAAAGCTATGAGCATGCTCCCGTTTTCCACTGGCTGACTTAACTCCTTTAATACTATAAAAAACTTCAAGATATTCCAGCTCGTCACTTCGTTGCGATTCACATATATGCCTGACACCTTTCTCCAATTCCTCATCGGTAAAACACTCCAGAACTGACATATATCTGTTCCGCACCATTTCAACGTATTTTGATTTTGGAAGACTGATGGGGTACGATCTGACATTATACGACGTTGAGAATCCCGCTAAATTCAGCTCATTGATTATTTGAAGATGCGATGGCTGTTGCCTTTCGAACCGCCATAGCGCCTCGTCAAATAAAGGATAATTCAGCTGCCCGGGTTCGATTAGGATCAAAATAGACCCGTCGCTGTTTAATTGGTTGTACAACAAATTTGCAGATTTATTCTGCCCGCCTCAGGGCCCTATTTGTCCAATTCACGACTTCCCCCTTGCCCCACCCTACTCCGGATTATACCTTTGACACATGACAAAAAACCTCCAAACCGACCGGCGCCGCTTCCTGACCATCGCAGCCACCACCCTCGCCGCAGCCGCATTCGGCCCATCCGCAGCATTCGGCTTCACCTCACCCAAAAACGCCGACAATGCTGCCAAAGACGCCCCCCCTTCATTCAATGGCGTTCCCCCCTCATTCAAAGGCGTCCTCAACTCACTCAAAGACTCCAACGCCTGGCTCAACACCGCCCCCCTCACCGCAACCAGCCTCGCCGGCAAAGTCGTCCTCATCGACTTCTGTACCTACAGCTGCATCAACTGGCTGCGCACCCTACCCTATATCCGCGCCTGGAGCGAAAAATACAAGGACCAGGGACTGGTAGTCATCGGCATACATACCCCCGAGTTCGAATTCGAACACAATACGGATAATGTCCGCCTTGCCCTAAAGACCATGAAAGTGGAATACCCCATCGCGATCGACAACGACCGCTCGATTTGGAACGCCTTCCAGAACCAATACTGGCCCGCCCTCTACCTCCTCGACAGCCATGGACGAATCCAATACCACCGTTTCGGAGAGGGCGACTATATCCAGGGAGAAAAGACCATTCAAAAATTGCTGTCCGAAACCAGCACAGGAAATATAAGCCATGACCTCGTCGACATCAATGCCCCCGGCATCGAAGCCGCAGCCGACTGGAACAATCTCGGATCCGGGGAGAACTACCTCGGATACGAACGCACCGAAAACTTTTCCTCCCCCGGCGGCCCGATGCCAAACAAACATTTCACTTATAAATTCCCCAATAGACTGGCACTAAACCAATGGGCCCTCTCCGGCGACTGGACGATGCAGGAACATGTCATCCTCCTGGATCAGGCCCACGGACAGATCACCTACCAATTCCACGCCAGAGACCTTCATATAGTTATGGGATCCACAGAAAAACCCATCCGGTTCAGAGTCCTCATCGACGACAAACCACCAGGCACAGCACACGGAACAGACATCAACGAAGAAGGCTTTGGCTCGGTCAGCGAACCCCGCCTCTACCAGCTGATCCGGCAAACCGGCCCCATCACCGACCGACGCTGCACGATTGAATTTTTGGACCCCGGACTCCACGCCTTTTCATTCACGTTCGGCTGACCGGCAACCAGATCACCGGCATCCCCGGCTCAGCACCATCCCCTACTATCGCCCCGCGACTACCGATTGTCAAGCCAATGCAAAAAGTCACGCACCTTTTCCTTCGAGACAAGCAACTTGTCCTTCGCAGGAACAATAAGATGTACCAGCAATTTCCGCGCAAAATAATGCTCCACCTCTTTGACCGCATTGAAATTGATCAGATACTGCCTGCTCAGCCGGAAGAACTGCTTCTCCGGCAAAAGATTCTGGATCTGATCCAGCGAATGCTGCACAAAATACTCCTGCCGGTCAAAACACATAATGGCCGATGACTCATACTTTACATAAAAAAAGGCAACCTTCTCCGTAGGGACATTGATATACTTATTGTCCCTGAACACCAGGAAGTTCCTTTTACCCTCGGGAGCCCTTAGTCTCGTCAGCAGATCATCGAGACTCGAATACTCCGGAGTGAGCCAGCCATAGCTGACCGCGCTAGTTTTAAGATTCGTTTCCATTTATATTACCTTTTATTTTATGCCTTCCAGCCAGTAAAGAATAAAGTCAGCGTTCTCTTTCCATGCCGGGTGATCAAAGACCAAATGATTACGACCCTTGAATTCCCGGTAATCCGTGATGGAACTCTTTATCTCATACTTTGAATAATTGTCGTAGTTCAGAGAAGACCGGATAATTTTGTCCTGGCTTCCGGAGATAAGCAATAATGGGGCATGCGGGCTCGTAAGATCAACTCTCGCTATATTTCTATACCCGTCCCTGATCACAAGCTTCGACTCGGGTATCGCATACTTATAATATAAATTCCTTTGCTCGTCGCAGCTCATCCCATTGGCAATCGTATATGACCATTTTTCAAAGGAGATCATATAAGTCTTCCGGGTAGAAGTGAACAGCCCCATGGCCTGCCACCAGGCTTTCAAAAAAGAGAACTTGAAAGCACCCACCTCAAGAGGCGGAAAAGAATGAATAACTACCCCCGCCGCCCCAATCCCCCGCTCCAGCAATTTCTGAACAATAAGACCGCCATATGAATGACCGATCAGGATCGGTTCCACATGCAGATCATTGATCATCGCCGCAAAATAATCTATCAGACCAGCTAACCTGTTGGAGGCTATCGCCGCATCCGGATGCCTGTTACGCAGCTCTTCAGGATCGGCATCCTTATGCGGCCACGCCGGCGCCAGACATTGATATCCTTTACTCTCATAATAAGCCATCCAATCGTCCCAGCAGTTGTTACCTAAAAAGGTTCCGGTTATAAAAACAATTGATTTCGGTAGGGTCTTCATCATGGGGGTGGTTTAATGCCGGGAAGAAGTCAAACCCAATGCCATTAATATAAAACAATAAAAATCAAATCATTATTCAAAATCACTACCCAGTTCCCCCACTTAATATCATTGCGAAGCCTGTCCTAACCACGAAATAAAGCAGTAAATTAGTAGAGATTATCCCAACCGGAAGACTCCCGCGCCGTCCCTCTCTGAAATTGGCTTACCCAAAACTTTAGTTCTAAAAGACGATTATGCTTAAGCTAATTACCATATCCGTCCTTTTCTGCTTAGTGGGGAGATCGTTTGCGCAGTTGAAATCGAACCAGACCGCATCGGCACTGATCTCGGCATTACAACAGGAGAATCCTGATTCTGTCAGACTGGAACTCCTGCTGCAACTGTCATTGCACAATTATTTTGAAGGCGCTGACAACAGATCTAACCTGGACAGCATATACAACTTTTTACGGGAAGCGGAAATAATAAGCAATGAGATCCATTTCTACAAATGGCAGCCCGAGATCTTTTGCTTCTTCGGAAAATACTATTACAGGATCAAAAATTTAAAACAGGCAAACGAATACTTCAAAAAGACCGCAGACTATATTGAACAGCTCGGACCGGTCAAACGACAGATCGACCGGTGGTACGAACTTGGATTGAACATCGAGGAACTGGATACCATCGGGTTGACAAGGATCGACTGCTTTGGAAAAATGGCGACCCTCTCCGCGCAATTAGACGACAAGGAAGATGAGCTGGACGCAAAAAGGAATATTGCCGACACCCACATGAAAATGGGAAAACTCGATCTTGCCGAGTCAGAACTATCCGGACTGCTGGCTACCTACAGGTCCATTCACTCTCCACACCTCATGTATTGCCTTAATTTACTTTCCGTAACCTGTCACCTTAAAGGCAATTATAACCAGGCGCTTTATTATGCCCTGCAGACGATCGAAAGCATGCGCGATGCCACCGATTCCTGGGCCATCAACTTCTATAGCCATGTCGCGCATCTGTATGATGAATTGGGACAGACGGGAAAAAGCATCGAATATTATCGGCTCGTTTTTAGAAGGAATCCACCTGCCCCCGTCGACTTTTATTATATCCGCGAAGCAGGCACCTTTGTACGGGATCTGATCCGGCTTAACAAGGTGGAGGAAGCAAGATTATTTTTATCCGATTTTTCAAAAAAATATCCCCCCACCGATCCCTACGGCAAAGCCTCTCTGGCAGAAACATTCGCCTGGTACTACAACTCCCTCCACGACTATAAACAGGCAGAAAAGTATACCCTGGAAATGATCATCCTGGGAGATTCATTGGGGAAAGACAACGAGATAAGACGGGACGTGGAATTCGACATCGGTCAGTATTACTTCGCCAAAAAACAATTTGCAAAAGCCGCAACCCATTTTCACATATCGCTCGACGAAGCAATTCTTAATAATTCCGCCAATACCATCCGGGACATCGACCTCCTGCTTTTCAAAACAGACTCCTCCCTCGGCAACTATTTCTCAGCGATCAAATACCTCAACCAGTATCACCAGCTGAATGATTCCATGTTCAATGTGGCCAAAACAAGACAGGTAAAAGAGGTACAGATAAAATATGAGACGGAAAAGAAAGAACAGGACATCCAGCTCCTCGAAAAAGAAAGCAAGCTACAGCAAAACAGATTGATACAGGCAGGCTATACCCGGGATTGGATCCTTGGCGGCATGATCCTCCTGCTCATCACGATCGGGCTGCTCATACGCAATGCAAGACTCAAACAACGGACCAACAGGAAACTGGAATTGCAGCAAAAAGAGATCGGAGAACAAAACATCGCCCTGCGTCACCTGGTCAACGAAAAGGAATGGCTGGTCAAGGAGATCCACCACCGGGTAAAAAATAATTTCCAGACAGTCATGGGCCTCCTCGGGACACAAACGATCTACCTGAAAGACGAAGTGGCCATCGATGCCATCGCAGACGGACAACACCGTATACACGCCATGTCCCTGATCCATCAGAAGCTCTACCAGACCGAGAACATGTCTGCCATCAATATGGCCGACTATATCAATGAGCTGGTCGATTATCTGAGAGACTCCTTCACCATCAACAAGCGCATCCGGTTCAATCTCCAGATCCAGCGGATCGATCTGGACCTGTCACATTGTATCCCCCTTGGCCTCATATTGAACGAGGCCATCACCAATTCCATCAAATACGCATTCCCCGATTCAAAGGAAGGACTTATCGTTATTACGCTAAAGCAGGACCATACGGGTCATGTATTGCTAACCATTGAGGACAACGGGATAGGACTGCCTGTCGAGTTTATTGCCGCGAAACAAAATTCGATGGGGATGAACCTGATGCGGGGTCTCTGCGCTGAGATCGGCGCCAGATTCAGCATGTACAGTCAGCAAGGAACAAAGATAGCCGTCAGCTTTCTTTATGATCCGGATATCACGATCGCTATTAAACAAATAAGACCAGAACCAATGTATTGCTCATGAAAGAGAAAATATTGATTGTAGAAGACAAATTTGTAGAAGCGGACTACCTCCGTCTGATGCTTACAAAAGCAGGGTATAGGGTCATGGGCATCGCTCATTCCGTTCTACAGGCAAGGGAGATGATAAAAGACGAAAGACCCGATCTTGTTCTCCTCGATATCTTCCTCAAAGGTTCCCTGACAGGGATCGACCTGGCCGGCGAACTGGGAAAAGAGAACATCGCCTTTGTATATCTCTCCGCCAACTCCAATGTAGAAGTGCTGAATATGGCAAAAGCCACCCAACCCTACGGCTTCCTGATAAAACCCTTTAGAGAACGCGACCTTCTTATTACCCTGGAGATCGCACGGTACCGGCACGAACATAGTACGGAATCCAATTTCAGAAAGGAAAACAGCCTGCGCGACAAGCTATCCGCCATTGCCGCCGATGGCGAAACCTGGGAAAACAAGCTCCTGGAAGGTTGCAGGGCAATGCAGCCACATATTCCCTTTGACTATGCCGCAGCCGGATTCACTGCCGGCAGCCCCGTCTCCGGACAGGCAGTAAGTTTCCTGCGGATCGGGTACGATGAATACCAACAGATCGGAATTCCCGAATTACTGAATATTACCAACCTAAGTAGTAAAGCCCTTGCGACACTCCTCACCAATACCAGCACCGAAGACACCCCTGCTCTGTACAATGGAGACAGGTTTGAACAGCTTTGTTTCAAACCCTCCCTGCACCGTCTCTTTTCCGACACCTTCCAGGTCAGGTCCTGCCTTTCCTTACCCTTACGTCTTTCCAATGGCGAGGTCTTCGTCATCTCCTTTTACAGCCGTCAACCGGATAGCTATAACGGCGACCATCTCGGCCTGCTCAACCGCCTTAGCCAGCTCATGTCGGTTGGTATCGAAAACATCTTCCATTCCGGAAAAGCCACCATTGCCGATCAACCAAAAAGCAAGAACACCCCGGCACCTGCCGCAGACTCCACAGACTTCGAAGGCATCATCGGGAAAAGCCCCCGGCTATTAAACATATTCGATCTGATCACACAGGTGGCCCCCGTCGACACTTCCGTACTTATTCTGGGAGAAAGTGGCACAGGAAAAGAAAGGGTCGCCGATTGTATCCACCAGCTCTCAGCCAGGAAAAACAAGCCCTTCGTAAAAGTGAATTGCGCGGCGCTCCCTCCTACACTCATCGAATCCGAACTCTTCGGACACGAAAAAGGGTCGTTCACAGGAGCCACAGACAGACGGATCGGCAAATTCGAAAAGGCAGATAAAGGAACCATCTTCCTCGACGAGATCGGCGAAATGCCCCTCGATCTCCAGGTCAAATTGCTCCGGGTCCTACAGGAAAAATACATCGAAAGGATTGGCGGGAGAGACGTGACAAAAGTCGATGTGCGGGTCATCGCGGCAACCAATCGCAACCTCGAAAAAGAGGTGGCCGAAGGACGCTTCCGCCTCGACCTCTACTATCGGCTCAACGTTTTTCCCATGGAATTACCCCCCTTGCGCGAACGACCCGAAGACATACCCGCTCTGTCCAACCACTTTATTTCGATCTACAACCGTAAAGCAGGAAAAAAGATCACCGGCATATCGGAAAAGGCGTTAAAGTCCATGACAGCCTACAACTGGCCCGGCAATATCCGCCAGCTTGAGAACCTGATAGAAAGAAGTGTCCTGCTGACAAAAGGGTCCATCATTGAAGAGGTCTCGATCCCCTCCCTCCAAAAAAGCGACATACCCATGGCCGTACAGGACACCCATATGAAAACCATCCACGAAAACGAACGGGATTATATCATTCTCGTCCTGAAAAAATGCAAGGGCAAGATCTGGGGCTCCGGCGGGGCAGCAGAACTACTGAATCTCCCCCCAACTACCCTAAAGTCAAAAATGAAAAAGCTCGGCATCCGAAAAGAGAATATCGAGTGGACTTAATACCCTCCCTCTCTACCAACTGATATCCACAATTCGTCACACCGGATAATGGCCGGTTCGACATCCGTTTCGTCCACCTCACCCCTTCCTGTCTTGACCCGACCTGGCCGGAGGGATACTTTTGTGTACATAATAAATAACAAATCATGGAAAACACAACTGCAGATCCACAAGTGGACACTCAAAACAAAAAATTACTCTACACCGCCAAAACCCACACCACAGGCGGCCGCGAAGGCGGTATGTCCCGTAGCTCTGACGGCAACCTGGACGTAAAGATCACCCCTCCGGGCGCAGGCAATGGCACCAATCCGGAACAGCTCTTTGCCTCCGGCTGGTCTACCTGCTTCTTCAGCGCAATGAAGATCGCAGCCGCTCAAATGAAAGTAAGACTCCCTGCCGATGCCTTCGTCGATGCCGAAATAGATCTCCTGCTCGAAGGCAAAGACGACTTCTCCTTACAGGCTCGTCTCAACGTCAGCCTGCCGGGTATCGACCCTGCAACCGCACAGGCCCTCGCAGAAGCCGGACACCGCCTCTGTCCCTATTCCAAAGCAACACACGGGAATGTAAAAGTGGAGACTAACATTATTTAAACATAAAAATGAACAAGAAAAACTTTCTCACCACTGCCACCACCACAGTTGCACTCGCAGCACTCACCCTCCCCGGCTCCGCCACAGCGCAAAAGCCTGCGGCGACAACTCAGTCGCCGGCTACAGCGCAACAGGGGCCCGTCAGACGCACCGACCTTCAACGCCACGACCTCAGCATCCCCGGCCGCGAAGCCTTCCAGGTACGCGTCGACATCGACCCCGGCATCACGGCGCCCAGACACTCCCATCCGGGTGAAGAGATCATCTACGTCCTCGAAGGCTTGATGGAATACCATATCGATGGCCGGCAACCAGTGACACTCAAAGCAGGCGAGGTCTACTTCATCCCTTCGGGTGCGATCCATTCCGCAAAAAATGTCGGTACCACCAATGCAGCCGAGCTCGCCACCTATGTCGTCGATAAAGGAAAACCACTAGTCGTGCTCGCAAAATGAGCCGAAATTCAAAACTGAACAGAAAAATTTTCTAACAATGAAAAAGACTATAAAAATGCTTGCAAGTACATTACTCACCGGAACGCTGGCCCTTCAGGGCGCCACAGCACAGGTCGGCCCACAAGCAAGTGCAACATCCACCGATGCCATCCGCCCCTTCAAAGTACATGTCCCTGATGAACAGCTAAAAGATCTTCGCCACCGCATCCTGGCAACAAAATGGCCAAAGAAGGAGACCGTCTCCGACGCCACACAGGGCGTACAGCTGGCCACCATCCGGAAACTGGCCCACTATTGGGCGACAGATTACGATTGGCGGAAAGTAGAAGCAAGGCTGAATGCCTTGCCCATGTTCATCACCAACATCGATGGCCTCGACATTCATTTCATCCACGTTAAGTCAAAAAATGCCAACGCCCTGCCATTGATCGTCACCCACGGATGGCCCGGTTCGGTCATCGAACAGCTGAAGATCATCGACCCCCTGACCAACCCCACCGCACACGGCGGAAAAGCCGAAGACGCCTTCGACATCGTCATCCCCTCATTGCCGGGTCACGGGTTCTCGGGTCAGCCGACCGCTACCGGCTGGGACCCCCAACACATAGCACGCGCCTGGACCATACTGATGAAACGCCTCGGATACACACGGTTTGTGGCACAGGGAGGCGACTGGGGTGACGCAGTCACAGAACAAATGGCCGTACAGGCACCCCCGGAACTCATCGGCATCCACACCAACATGGCCGCCACCGTCCCCGACGACGTTGCAAAAGCGCTCCAATTCGGCGACCCGGCCCCGGCAGGCCTTTCAGCCGACGAACAGCACGCCTTTGATCAGCTCGACTTCTTCTATAAACACGGCCTTGCTTACGCTCAGGAAATGTCCGCCCGGCCCCAAACGCTCTACGGCTTAGAGGACTCCCCCATCGGCCTCGCCGCCTGGATGCTCGATCACGACATCCGCAGCTATGAGCTCATCGCACGCGTATTCGACGGCCAGACCGAAGGCCTCACAAAAGAGGACATCGTCGACAACATCACGCTCTATTGGGTCACAGGCACCGCAGTTTCTTCGGCTCGCCTCTATTGGGAAAGCAAGCTCCCCTTCTTCGCTCCAAAACATATCACGATCCCTGTCGCCGTCAGCGCCTTTCCTGACGAGCTGTATCAGGTTCCGAAGAGCTGGGCAGAGCGGGCATTCCCAAAACTCATCCATTACAACAAGCTACCCAAAGGCGGTCACTTCGCAGCCTGGGAACAACCCACGGCTTTCACCGAAGAGATGCGTGAATCCTTCAGATCACTCCGTTGATACTTTCGCCCCCCAGGTCACACCAATTATCCCCGGCCCCCGCCACGACGCTGCCGGGGATAATCCGTATATTAGTGTCTATACCACTATCCCATTATGCTAAAAAACTATTTGTTAGTCGCCTTTCGCAACCTCCTGCACAATCTCTCTGATCACGATAGCAACGGTCAGCTTCCATGTCCTTAAAGCCGCCACGACACCGGTCAGGAGATCCCTTTCCTGATGGATTTCAGGAGCAACTGATCATTTGACTTTACAATGGTAATGGTTTCGCATTTATTAAAATCGGCAAAGACCCGGATTGCCTCGCAAACCTTGCCGATCATCGGCCTGGTCAGCTTTACAGGCTCAAAATGAAGATTGTGAATGATCAGTACCTTTTTTTTCCGATCGGCCTTAGAATCCATCCTGGCGACAAATCGATCCCCCACGAGGACCGGCAAAGAAAAATATCCATATTTGCGTTTGGGCGCCGGTACAAAACATTCTATCTGGTAATCAAAATCAAAAAAATCCCTCAACCGATGCCGGAAGACGTTCAGTACATCGAACGGTGAAAGAACCCACGCTTCATCAGACAACCCGATCTTCTTGTTCTTATAGCCCGACAACATATAGAGCGGGCCTTTAAGACCCTCGATGGCAACAAGACAAACCTCCCCCTCACCCACCATCTTTTCCAGTTCCTTTTTTACAAGATTATTCTTCACGCGGCGGGCCCGCCAGGCCAGCTCTTTTACATAGGCGATACCCAGGGCTTTCAATTCCCGCCGGATAACATGCCTTGCAAACTCCTCCTGCGTAGGCATCGCCAGATCGATGTCATCCGGAATTAAATTCACAGGCAGATCATATACTTTCAGAAAATCACCGGTCCGCGTAGTCATCAATCTTCCATCGAAGTATAGTCGCTCCAGCGCTACCTTCGACGGTCGCCAGTCCCACCAGCCCGCACTCGCCGCCTTGCGGTCATTCTCAAAATCCTTTACCATCAGCGGCCCCTCCCTTGTTATCCTGTCCAGCACCTTATTCATGAGATTGATCTCAGCCTGCGTTAGAAGCTTTCTATCGGATAAAAAGGATTCTTTTACAGGCAGTGAGAACCGGAAATCATGCATAGGCATATATCCCGAGTCGGCGGTCAGGAACTCAAAGATCCTCCCATCCGCCTGCAACTCGCCAAGCCACTCCGGTTTATAATCCGGCACCCGCGACGCAATGGCATGATGATGCGCCCGCTCGACGACCAGGTTGGTATCGATCTGAACAAAACCAAGATGCTCAATGAATTTGTACACGGCTTCCCGGCCCTTCCCGAACGGCGCCCGCTTTGCCAATCCCGCCGCATGTAATATAATTTTCCGGGCCTCCGGCTTGCTGAGGATAACTTGCTTCATAAAATAAATTTACGGGTCACAGGGCCGCATTTCCCAGACAGGTGGAAAACCCGACCAGCAATACTATCCCCGCACTCAAAAGCCAGGCTTTGCCAACTTCCTTTTTTTTATCAGAATACGATACGCCGGAGGCGATCAAACAAGTGATGACATGGATCCCCACGGCAAACGCCGAAAGGATCATCACAGCCAACCCTTCCTCATTGTGCCCCCCACCCATAGACATTATCCGGATAAGTACCGAATAAACAAGGATCACCAATAAATTGATCCCCGCAATTCTTTTTAATGACTTCATAACAACTCATTTCTTAATTGTTCAAGTTTGGGCCTCAGTTCGCTTCGATAAAAAAGATTCATCGTTTCAAAAGGAATTATCTTCCCATCCGTATCGACAATATGCACACAGGATTTCTTTATCGACCGTATATCAAAATCGTAGGCATCCATAAAATTCATAATGATCACGCGAAACAGGTTGTTATACGAAAGCCCCTCAGCCACCACATTCGGCAAACAACACAACAGCTGATTAAAGGTCTCGCTGGCGGCAAGCGGCGAATTGCCCGTACTAAACATCTTCATCACATAGCTATGCAGGACCTCATCCTGCTCATACACGATGGTATTCTTCGAGGAATTCAACAGTACCTCCGGGTCGATCAGTCTTGTCAACGGCTGAACCTTGCCCCCCAGCTTTAAGGCATACGCCATCGTCAATGCATCAGGATTGCAGGGGACAGGGACAAGATCGTTGGGCTGAAAGATATCGGTCTGCTCCAGTATCTTCCGACGCACCTCCGTCGGCGTAAGCCTGCCCGTCGCCGGATCAAAATTCTCCAGCCTTCCGCTCATTTGTGTGGGCTGGAACGTGACACCCCTCACGCAGCGTTGCTCCAGCGCATACTCTATTATAGGCCCGATCTCATCATCATTCAGCCCCTTTTGCAGGGTGACCACCAGCGTCGTCGAAAGATCGAATTTATTCAGGTTCGCGATCGCCTTCTTTCTTATATCCGTCAGATCCTTACCCCGCAGCTGTCTCAGGGCCTCGGGCCGGAACGAATCGAATTGCAGATACACTTCAAAATCAGGCATATAACCCGCTAGTCTTTCCGCAAACCCGATATCATTGGCAATACGTATTCCATTGGTATTGACCATTAAATGCTTAATAGGCTTCGTTTTGGCAAGATCCAGTATCTGAAAAAAATCCGGATGTATCGTAGGCTCGCCCCCGCTTAGCTGAACCACATCCGGCTCCCCCTCGCTGGCGACTATCGCATCCAGCATCATCCCGATCTCTTCCAGCGTCCGATGCCTTCCATGCGTCGGCGAAGAGCTTGCATAACAGGTAGGACAGGAAAGATTACACCTGTCCGTTACCTCTATCAGCGTAAGACAGCTATGCTGCTCATGATCCGGGCAGATACCACAATCATAAGGACAACCATATATCGTTTCCGTATGAGGCTTCCTCGGATACTCGCTGGCTTTATTGTAATTCCTTATCTGTTTGTAATACTCGATATCGACGGCGATCAGCACCTTTTGAAAGCCATGTTCCCTGCAGATCTTCGTAAGATATACATTCCCGTTCTCAAAAATGATCTTGGCGCTCAGCTGCCGGTGACACTCGATACAAAGGCTGATAGTATGATCATAGTAAATATAGTCCCGCTTATTTTCCATTTTCGGTTAATGCTGAAAAGTTAAAGAAAATTTTGTAGATCGTTTTCGAATAATACAGCAGACCGATAAGACAGCAAAGCTGTATGGTGCCAAGGCCGATAAAATATACGTAATGAGGTTTTATAAGATCCAGACCGAGACGGAAGGCCAGATAAGCTATCATAAAAAACTGGAAACGATACCCGTTTCTCAGCCTTACCCTCCTTTCGATCAGCACCAGCCCCAGCCACAACGATCCCAAAAAGGCTATCTCGTATAAGGTAACCGGATGCCTGTACAACCCATCCCCCAGGTCGATGCCAAAAAAAGAACTGGTGACGATGCCATACGTCTCCTCGCTCAGACCGCTGGTAAAACAGCCGACACGACCGATCATCATGGCCAGTATCAGCGGATAGGTAAAAAGATCCCCCGAAGAGCTTTTCTCATGGATGATCTTTTTTGTTATCTCCACCACCAGCAACCCCCCAAGCAAGCCCCCCACTATCGTTTTATTGGCATAGAGATACAACAGGATATGTTTGGAATGTATCAGCATCATCGGGTTTTCCAATGCGCCAACGACCCTCGAAAAAAAGAAGGCGCCAAACGTCGCCCCGATAATGATCCAGACCCGGTTGGCGTCATTGATCCTGTCCTTCTGCCTGTTACGCAGAAATAAAAAATACCTGAACCCGATCACAAAACCAAGGGTTTCGAAGATAAGATGCAAAGGCAAAGACAATCCGCCAAGCTTGAGATGGATGGGGTATACCATGTATGACTAAAGATAATCCCTTTTCTCATCCTTTCAAATTGTGACATACATCACGTGATCACCCCGGATCTCCTTCGTTTCTTTGTATTCTAATACAAAAACCAAATAACATGCAACAGTATCAGGAGAATTCTTCCGCCATCATCGGGACCCTTGATTCTTATTTTAAAGGCATATACGAAGGAGACGTAACTTTACTCAGGGACAAGGTCTACTATCCCGGCACCCTCTTATTCGGAGATGTAAAAGGCCTGCCCTATTTCAGGACGCTCCCCGAATATCTCGAAGGCGTGAAGAACCGCCAAAGCCCTAAAGACTCCGGCAAACCCTTCAAAGGAGAGATCATATCGATAGAGATCGTCAATTCCATTGCAGTGGCAAAGGTCCGGGTACAGATGTACGATTTCAATTACTCCGAGCTCTTATCCTTTCACAAGCTGGACAACCGCCGGGTGATCGTAAACAAAATGATTTCGGACATTGTATAGTAAATTGTAGACCTCTCTTTTAAAATCTCATACCATGTGGCACAATACCAGAATAGCAAAGATCCTCGGCGTCCAGTACCCCATCTTCCAGGGCCCCTTCGGTGGCAATCTTTCCTCCGTAAAACTGACCGCCACCGTGTCCAATCTGGGTGGCGTGGGTGGCTATGGCGCTTATACGCTGACACCACAGGAGATCTACACCGTAAACGAGCAAATAAAAAAAGAGACCAGCAAGCCCTACAACATCAATCTGTGGGTTTCGGATAACGATCTTTCCACCCCCTCTTATCCCCCCCCTTCCGATAATGAAAATTTACGCAACCTCTTCCAAACCTACTTTGACGAGCTGGGCATCCCCTTCCCCGACACCCCCCTGAGCTTCTCCTCAAGATTCAACAACCAGGTACAGGTCATCCTCGATACCAAACCCCCAGCCTTCAGCTTCATGTTCGGTATTCCTTCGGCCGATATCCTCGCACAATGCAAAAAACTAGGCATCATCACCATCGGAGCCGCAACAACCCTCGACGAAGCCCTTCTCCTGGAGGCCGCAGACGTCGACATGATCATCGCATCCGGCTTTGAAGCAGGCGGCCACCGCCCCTCCTTCCTGGCCCCTGCCGAGAACTCCCTCACCGGCACTTTTGTCCTTCTCCAGCAGATAAAGGCCGCAGTCCGCAAACCTGTCATCGCAGCAGGGGGCATCGCCACCGGAAAAGGCATAGCCGCAGCCCTTGCCCTTGGAGCAGACGCCGTCCAGGTAGGTACAGCATTTCTCGCCTGCGAAGAATCCAACGCCCTCGACATTCACCGCGAGATGCTGTTCTCCCCGGCATCGAGGTATACAATGCTGACCCGGGCCTTCACCGGAAGACTCGGCCGCGGACTCAGAAGCAGGATCTCCGAAGAAACACGGGGCAAAGAACAAGACTTCCTCCCCTTCCCCCTTCAGACCCAGCTCATGTCCCCCCTCCGCCAGGCAGCCATTACACAAAAAAAATGGGAATTGATACTTTTCTGGGGCGGACAGATCGCCCCACTATTAAAACATAAAAAAGCCGCAGACCTCATGAACGCCCTCGTCGAAGAAACTACCGCTTACTTCAACGGATTAACCACAAGCTAACCCCCTCACCCCACCTTCACCCTTACCACCACACACGAATAAGCCGGCAGCTCAACCTTCACCCCCTTCCCCGATACCTTCATCTCCTTCACCACCGGCGCCACCACATCCGGATGCTCCAAACTATTCATCCCCCCCGGCGTCACCCCGGCCAGCGTCGTAACCCTGGCAGTACCCCCCGGCCGCCCACCAGCCACCGTAACCGTCTTCTGCTTCGCTTTATCAGATAAATTCACCAGCTTTAGTATCAATTCGCCGGTAGGCTCATCAAGACAAGCCGTCCCCCAACAACTATCCTGCCCCGTAAGAGCTGCCCCCCTGTCAAACAGATCGACAACAGCCGTCCCCTTATTGACCGAGAACAACTGCTGCACATAATAATTAGGAGTAGCATAAGACCGGGTATTGTCAAACCAGATAAGATCAGGCGTCCACTGCCAGCCGGTGACATGCGCAAACAAAGGCGCATAGGAGGCCATCGTCACCACATCCGCATTGCGCTCGATCCCGGTCATAAAGGCCGCCTCAGTAAGAGCAGTACGCAGATTATTCTCATTCTTCAGACTGCCGATCCTGTCACTTTGCGCAGCATACTCACCCACAAATATCTTCGGCCCCTGCCGGTCATATTTATCATAGCGCGTAGCATTCTGCAGGAACCACTCCGGTGAATTGTAAAAATGTTCGTCGATGATATCGACATGCCGGCTGCGCAGAACAGAGTCGATGTACTGGAACTCCTGCTTCTGCGGCGTATAACCCGAACTACAGATCAGCTGCATATAAGGATAACGGGCCTTTATGGCCTTCGTGAACACCTCCAGCCGCTCGGCATACTGCGGACCCCAGTTCTCATTACCCACCCCCAATAATTTCATGTTGAATGGCGCCGCATGCCCAAGTGCCGCCCGCCTGGCGCCCCAGGTCGTCGTAGCGGCGTCCCCATTGGCAAATTCGATCAGATCCAACGCATCCCTGACATAAGGATCAAGCTCCGACAAAGGCACCACCTCCGCCGCATCGAACTGACAGGAAAGCCCGCAGTTTATTATCGGCAAAGGAGCCGCGCCAATGTCTTCACAAAGCTGAAAATATTCATAAAACCCCAGCCCAAAACTTTCAAAATAATCAGGCGTCTGCCGCAAAGGCACATCATCATTCCAGATGCTCATTATCAGCTGACGATTCTCCAAAGGCCCTATCGTCTTCTTCCATTGATAACGATGTACGATATCCTTACCTTCTACGATACACCCGCCTGGAAAACGCAAAAAACCCGGATGCAGATCAGCCAGCTTCTGCGCCAGATCCCTCCGAAGCCCACCCGGCCGGCCCTTCCACGTGTCACCGGGGAACAGCGAAACCCGGTCGATCTCCAGCTGCCCGCTGCCCTGGAATCGCAACAGCAGCTTTCCCTGGCTGGCCGTATCCGCAGCAGTAATAGAATAATGCTGCTCATGCCAGCCCGTATCCGTAGCACTCAGATCAATAGCCGACTCTCCAATCCCCACACCTTTACTGTTAAGCAGCTGCGCACTCACCCCAACATTCGACCCGGCGCCAACATTCCCACGCCTGTACCTCACCATCCCCTCATACCTCACCCCCTTCTTAAACCCCATCCCCCCAAAACCCTCATTGACCAACCCAACCTTATCCCCTTCACTCAAGTTTACCTGCATATACTTCGGATCAGCAGCATTCACCTGGCTCTGATTGATCACCATAAAAATACCCGTCCTCACCCGCGCCGGCTGCGTAGCCCAACCCATCAACGGCTTGGGGAAGTCAAAGGACGCATTCTCGACCATCTCCGCATAAAGCCCCCCATCAGCCCCACGGTTGATATCCTCAAAAAATAATCCCCATAAAGTAGGGGATATCTTAGCCTTTATCTGGCGGGTATTCACAGTAAGAACGTCCTGGGCCTCAACCCGGACAACGAGCGTAATGCTCAAAAAAGCAAAAAAAAATTTCCTGTATGGCATACATAAAATTATCCCATTCCAGGAAAAATGAGCAGCTGCCGACCTACAAAATACATGTATATGGACATATCGGCATCCCCGCAAAACCAACGCAGCAAATCCGCGGACAAATGCCCCTAAGACCCCCTATCCATCGTCATGATATCCCGGTCAAAAAGATACAAACCACTCTTATCATCCCCGATCAGCTCCAGCTTATCATTACACTCCCGCGCCAGTCTCTCCTCTTCCATCTGCTCCATCACATACCACTGCAGGAAATTGTGCGTCGCATAATCCTTCTCACTAAGCGCGATATCCACCAGGTTATTGATACTCTCGCTGACCTTTACCTCATGCTTGAACAGCTGTTCAAAGGCAGCCTTCAAAGACACAAAGGTCAGGATCGGCTGCTCCAAAGCCGGCACGACAGCAAACCCACCCCTCTCATTGATATAGTGGAGCAGTTTCAACATATGCATACGCTCCTCTTCGCTATGACGAAAAAAGAACTGTGTGCAGCCTTTCAGCCCCGGCTGTATCTCCGCCCAACTTCCCATGGCAAGATAGGCCTGCGACGATTGAGCTTCCATCCATACCTGCCTGTTAAGGGCTTCTTTCATGTGTTGAGATAACATAGTGGTGTTTTTTATAGAGAAAAGATAAGGCAATTTTCTTTAAATTGAGTGAACAAGCCGCCATATGCCACCCAAACATCAGCCAAACGATCCCACCCCACAACCACTCAGCAAAAGGTCACCCAAACTTCAACCAACCAACACGTCCCATCCCTCCAATACCTACGACGCCATCGTCATCGGCTCCGGCATCAGCGGCGGCTGGGCCGCAAAAGAGCTCTGCGACCACGGCCTCAAAACCCTCGTCCTCGAACGTGGTCGCAACATCGTTCACAATAAAGACTATCCCACCGCCACCATGGCCCCCTGGGAATTCCCGCATCGCAAACAAATGCCCGAAGCATTTCTCAAAGAAAACCCCCTCATCACCACCGCAGCCGGATTCGGAGAAGACACCGCCCACTTTTTTATAAAAGACAAAGACCACCCCTATGTCCAGGAAAAACCATTTGACTGGATCCGCGGTTACCAGGTAGGCGGCAAATCCCTGATCTGGGGCCGCGCCTGCCCAAGATGGAGCTCCTATGACTTCACCGCACCCGCCCGCTATGGATACGGCATCGAATGGCCCATCAGCTATGATGACATCGCACCCTGGTACTCCTATGTCGAACGCTTCGCAGGCATCTGCGGCAACAGGGACGGCCTCGAAGCAATGCCCGACGGCGACTATCTCCCCGCCTTCGACTTCAACTGCGTAGAAAAACACATTCAGCAAAAGATAAGCGAACACTATCCCGATAGATTCATGATCCAGGGCCGCTGGGCACAGCTGACAAAACCCAACCCCATCCACCTCGAGCAGGGAAGATCCCAATGCCAGGCCCGCGATATGTGTATGCGCGGCTGCCCATTCGGAGGTTACTTCAGCTCTGTCTCCTCCACCCTGCCCTGGGCAGCAAAAACAGGTAACCTGACCATCCGCCCCTTTTCCGTCGTTCACTCTATTATCTATGATGAAAAAAAAGAAAAAGCCAGCGGCGTACGCATCATCGATACCAATACAAAAGAGGTCATCGAATATTATGCCCGGATCATTTTTGTCAACGCCTCCGCCCTCAACACCAACCTCATCCTCCTCAACTCAACTTCCCACCGTTTCCCCAATGGCCTCGGTAATGACAACGGACTGCTCGGAAAATACGTCGCCTTCCAGAACTACCGGGGCTCCCTACACGGAACCATCGACGGCTTCGAAGACAAATATTATTATGGCCGCCGGCCCTCAGAGTCCATGGTGGCCAATTTCCGGAATCTGAAACGACAGGACACCGATTTCGTCGGCGGCTACATGGCCTTTATGGATATCTATCGCGGCCAACCCGACACACACAACCTGCCCGCAGAGATCGGCCCCGCGTACAAGGAGGCACTCACCGAACCCGGCGGCTGGGAATTATACATGTACATGCAGGGAGAAACCATCCCCAAGGAAACCAACACGGTAAGCCTCAGCAAAACCGAAAAAGACCAATGGGGCATCCCCCTCCTCGTCACCAAAGTGGACTATGATGACAATGACGAACGAATGCTCAAAGACTTCCTCACCCAAAGCCACGAAATGCTGGATAAAATAGGAGTAAAAAATATCACTGCTCACGATAACCATTGGGCGCCCGGACGGGATATCCACGAAATGGGCGGATGCAGAATGGGCAAAGACCCAAAAACATCGTTATTGAATAACCACAACCAGCTCTATCATTGTAACAATGTCTTCGTCACCGACGGCGCCTGTATGACCAGCACCGGCAACGCCAGCCCATCGATCCTCTATATGGCCCTCACCGCCCGTGCAGTCAGCTACGCAGTCGAAGAACTAAAAAAACAAAACCTCTAAAACCCCACTGAGCCCAATCCCCAGCCGCCGTGGTCATGTATGCCCCCTCAACTCCCACCTCCGCGACGATATTTCGTCGTTTGACACGATCTCAAGTCGGGATTTCGTCAAACTCATCCTCACAACATCTATAACAAAATGAAAATCAACTAACTAACTTCAGGCACGCTATTAGAATAGACAAAGCAAAACAAAAGCTCATGAAAAAAACCGACTGCCTCTCGCTCCTCTATTCGTCAAAGAGCTTATCTCCCAGCCTCTCCTTCGAGGTAAAGACCCTCGAATCCATCATTCAATATGACGAACCCGCCAATTCACAGGTACTTAGCCACGACTATTTCGAGATCGTCTGGGTCACCCAGGGTACAGGCCTCTACCGCGTAGACATGCAACAATTTGGCATCAGCCCTAACCAATTGTTTTGCATCCGCCCCGGAGAAGTACACCTCATCGAATCCGGCGAAGACCTCGAAGGCTATATCATCACCTTCACAAGAAACTTTCTCGGTATGAGCGAAATGGATCCCGACGGGGTACACCCCGGCGGCATATATCAGCTATTCGACCGCTGCAAAGCCATAAAGGTCAAGAACGACACCGCCGACATGGCCCTTATCATGGAAAGACTGCTAAAAGAATTCAACAACCTCGACCTCTTCAGACTGGAACTGCTCAAACGGTATTTCAAGATCTTCCTGATCTATATGTCGAGACAGCTGGAAGAGAACAGCCTGCTGACAACCCAAACCCGAAGCGTCGGCCTCGTCCAAAAGTTTATGGACCTCCTCAACACCAACTTCAAAGAAATGAAAATGGTCGCCGACTATGCCCGCGAGTTGGCCGTCACCCCCAACTACCTCAACGAAAGCATAAAAAAAGCAACCGGCTACCCCGCAAGCTATCACATCCGGCAACGCATCGCTCTCGAGGCCAAACGGCAGGCCGCATACTCCGACGTCTGCATGAAAGAGATCGCCTACCACCTGGGATTCTCCGACTCCGCACACTTCAGCAAATTCTTTAAGAACACAACCGGAATGAACTTCACCGACTTCAAAAAAGAAAAATTCGCCCTCTCCATGGCCTGATCCCAATCAATCCGTCACCCCAACTCACCACAACAATTCGCCGCAACAATCCGTCACCCCAACTCACCACAACAACAAATTCGCCCCCACCATACCAATCCGTCAACCCACATCCCCCACGACCACCTCACCACAACCCTACCCTCATAAAATACTCGTCACCTTCAGTGACAACATCGCCATACCCCCATCCCGCTGCACCAGCACCTTCACCTTCGGACCTATCGTCCGGAGAAGCCCCTGGTATACCTGTAAGTCCTGCTTCGTATCCCCATTGACCGAGAGCACCATATCCCCCTCCTTAAAACCTGCCTTCTCCCCGGGCGATTCGGGCATGACGTCAGTGACAACGATCTTCCCCCCGATCAAAGCGATCGATACCCCGCTATAGCTGTAATCAAAGGGCTGATCGTATGCCGTATTTGGAAGAATATAGATCTCCGAACGATCATAATTCAGGATCAGGTTGAACCGTCTCAAAAGATCATTCCCGATCAGCCCCGCCAGCTGCGGGTAACTGGTCACGTCATACGCGTCCTCGAAGACATAGGTCGGTATCTGCCTGAACTGAAAAGGCCCCAAAGAAAAATTCTTCAGCGTAGTCAGCTGCATCCTCATCTTACCCCCCAGACCCGCACCCTGTATATGCACCGGCTTCTTCCGTTTCGGACTAAAGACCGCACTGTCCGAAGTAAAGCTGGAGGAGAACAGCAGACACAAACCCGCCCCCGTGTCAAAATAGAATCGCGACCGGATCGTCCGCGCATCCATCATCTGCCCCTCCAGCATTGGCAACCCATAAAACCGCGGACGGAGTAAAAATCCACCTTTCGGATAAACAACAGAACCCCGCGTATAAATATCCATTTTCGACTGATCATAATCCACCTTCACCAGGTACCGCGAAAAAAAACTATACCCGATGATCCCATCGATCTTCTCGCCATAAATGCTGCTGAGCAGATCGTAGTCGACCACCTGCATCGACAGACTGTCGATAGTGATCCCCCCGAGATGCAGGGACTGACTATCCACCAGCCGCTGCGGACAAATACCCCCCACACCATGGATAAAGGCCGAACTGCCATGCGGGTTCAGATTCAACCGCTCCGCAGTCAGGGAGTCCAGCGAAATGCTCCCGCAACCCGTATCAAAAATAAAATTGAGGCTGTCCTGGAATGTGCCGATCCGCGCTTTCCCTATAATGACCCCACCAAAAAGTATCCGAAAATTGACACTGGTGAGATAACGATCCGCCGGCAGTCCCTCATCCTGGGCGGCCACCGGCCTCAGGGAGCCGGCGAGTAAGGCAAGAAGAGATAGTAATAGCAATCGCATAGTTTAGCATTTAATGGTTCTCTCACTTAACATAAAATGTTGACAGTCAAAGACAATTTTTTTCAAGGACCAATTGCAGTAATTTGTATTAAAATTGAGCAACAGACGGGGAATTTGCGATCCACAGCTTATACATGTTGGTACAAGTTGGTACAAATTCAGACGGGCAAAAGAACTACCCTAATTTTACGCCACTATCATTCTCATTTTTATAGCTATGCAAACCGACGAAACCCTCATCCGGCAGGTGAAAAAATTGTTCGAAGAAAAGACCGGCTGGGGAGATAGCGACAATTGGACAAACCAGGATTTCTTACAGCTCAGCGAACTCATCCGCGACCAGACCGGGGTGACCCTTAGTCACGTCACGCTGAAACGTGTCTGGGGAAAAGTCAAATACGATAGCCTCCCCAATACCCATACACTAAATACCCTGGCCCAATTCCTGGGCTATGATAACTGGCGGGACTTTGCCGTACAACATTCCAACCCGGGTACCGCCGTCGCCGCAACCGCAACCGCAACCACAACTACAACCACAACCCTAAACCCGTCAACCCCACTCGCAGGGTCAAACCCAACCCACAACCCAACCACAGGCGCAAACACAACCCCAAACCCCATCATCCCCCCAAACCCGACCCTTTCCCCGGCAAGACGCCTGCGCAAAAGACTCTGGCTCCTGACCCCGCTGGCCGTCATTTTATTCGTCCTCCTCTACCTCCGTGGCCAGCAACCCCCACCCCAGCCCCACGACTATGCCTTCAGCAGCAAAAAAGCAGTCACCACCGGCCTGCCCAACTCCGTCGTATTTGACTACGACGCCAGCCGCTCCCCCGATGACTCCGTCGTTATCCAACAATCCTGGGATACCACCCGCCGCGTAAAAGTCTCAAAGAACGATCACCAGCATACCTCCGTATATTATTATCCCGACTTCTACCACGCTACCCTCCAGATCCATAACCACGTCGTCAAAACACATAACCTGCTCATCCAATCCAATGGCTGGCTCCCGCTCGTAGAACAGGACCCCGTACCCGTCTATTTCAAAAAAGAAGAAGCCATCCACAACGGGAAAATGAGTATCACCGCCGACCAGATCAAACAAAAGAACATCCCGCTCCAGCCCTCACCCCCTACCGTTATGTTCACCAATGTCCGCGACTTCGGCGAGATCTACTCCGATCACTTCGTCTTCGAAACCTCGTTAAAGAACGACTACGCCGAAGGCTCCTCCATCTGCCAGCTTAGCCGCATCTACCTGCTCTGCGAAGGCACCGCCATCTGGATCCCCCTCTGCTCCAAAGGCTGCATCTCCACCGTCGATCTCTTCTTTACTTATTTCTATACATCCGGCAAACGCGAAGACCTCTCCAACTTCGGTGTTAACTTTAATGACTATGTCAAGCTCCGCATCGAATCAGACAGCGGCCAGGCCAAAATATTGATCAACGATAACCTTGCCTACACCGTCAAACGTCATATCATCCGAAGCAAGATCATCGGCATAATGTACCGCTTCCAGGGCACCGGCTCACTCGACTATGTATCCCTTTCCAATGACAAAGTCTCCTATCGCGAAAACTTCGATTAAACCACCCATACCCCCTATATCCAACTCATTTTCAATACATTATGTACATAATTTAATCATTTGATTAAATTATTTGTTTAAATCATCTCCCCATTATAATTTTGCCGGACAATCAAGCTCAGCACATGCCCAAAGCAAAACCAAAGACAGTAAAAGAAGCCTCCACCGAGGAAAAGATAAAAGAAGCCGCACGCAAGCTCTTCACACAAAAAGGCTTCTCCGCAACCCGGACCCGCGACATAGCCGAAGAAGCCGGCATCAACCTCGCCCTCCTGAACTACTACTTCCGGAGCAAACAAAAACTGTTCGACATCATCATGATGGAAAACTTCCGCCAGTTCATCCAGGGCATCTCCTTCAATTTCCTCGAACAAAACACGACGCTCGATCAAAAAATAACAAAGGTCGTATCCATGTATATCGACTTCCTAACCCAAAACCCCGACCTCCCCCTCTTTATACTCAATGAACTGCGAAACAATCCGGAACAGCTCGCCAACAATATCGATGACGAAGTCGGTTCAACCCGCTCCAAACTCTTTGGCCAGCTCAAGCTCGCCGCAGAACAAGGCAAAATAGGCGACATCAACCCCTTCCACCTGATGGCAAACCTTATCGGCCTTACCGTCTTCCCCTTTGTCGCCCGACCCATCCTGCAAAAAGTCACAGGCGTCACCGACAACCAGTTCAACGAACTAATGCAACAACGAAAACAACTAATACCAATATGGATCAAAACCATGCTGCTACCTAAGTAAAATTTTTTTACCCATTAATTAATCAAATGATTAAATCAAAATAATAAGTATGTTCAAGCTCACCCCACTCCTGCTGCTGCTCTTCGCCTGGCGCACCAGCACCGCCCAACCTCTCACACTCTCCGAATGTTATACACTCGCAGAGAAAACCTACCCCCTAACCAAACAACGCGCCCTCATAGAAAAAACAAAAGAATACACCATCGCCAACATCAGCAAAGGCGTCTACCCCCAATTCCTCGTCAACGGCTCCGCGACATATCAATCCGACGTAACAAAGATCACCATCCCACCCATCGCCGGCACCAATATCAATATCCCAACCGTTTCCAAAGACCAATACAAACTCTATGGCGAAGTCTCCCAAACACTCACCGACTTCGGCATCAACAAACAACGCCGCACCATCAGCCAAACCGACGCGCAGCTCCAACAGGAAAACCTCAACACCCAATTATACCAGCTAAAAGATCGCATCAACCAGCTCTTCTTCGGCATCCTGCTCATAGACGAACAGCTGGAACAGAACGACCTCGCAGCAAAAGATGTCCAAACCGGTATCAACAACGTCCAGGCCACCATACAGAACGGCACCGGCTTCACCAGCAGCCTCAACAAGCTAAAAGCCGAACTCCTCAAAACCAACCAGCAGGCCATCGACCTCCGCTCGACCCGAAAAGCCTATACCGATATGCTCAGCCTTTTCATCGATCAACCCGTAACCGGCACGACAAAACTTACAAAACCAATCCCCCCGGCCCTAACAACCTCGATCAACCGCCCCGAGCTAAAAGCCTATGACCTCCAGATCCAATCCTATACCCAGCAGCTCCGTCTTACAAAACTCAATCTCAATCCCCAGCTCAACGCATTCTTCCAGGGCGGCATGGGCAAACCCAACCCGGTAAACTTCCTGTCCACCAACCTCAACGGATATTATATCACAGGCATCCGCCTCACCTGGACCATCGGCGGTTGGTATACATATAAGAAAGACCGGCTGATCAACCAGAACAACCAGGAAATGATAAAGGCACAAAAGAACACCTTCCTCTTTAATACCCGGCTAACCCTGGACCAGCAAAAAGAAGACATCACAAGATACCAGCAGCTGATTGCCAGCGACGACGAGATAGTTAACCTCAGAGAGTCCGTCAGCAAGACCTCCGGCGTCCAGTTGCAGAACGGCGTTATCACAGCCAACGATTATCTCCTCGATATCAATGCCGCCTCGCAGGCCCGCCAGGATCGCGCCGTCCACGAAATACAATTGCTCCTTTCCCAATACAACCACCAAACCACCGCAGGCAACTAAAACAAAACACAATGAAAAATCTATTCCGCATATCAGTAATAGCACTCATCGTCACCTCCTGCCAGCAAAACAAAATAAAAACAGATGCCTCCGGCGTATTCGAGTCCGACGAGGTCATCGTCTCAGCAGAACGCGACGGCAAACTGCTATCCTTCCCTATAAAAGAAGGAGACAGCCTCGCAAAAGGCGCCATCATCGGCGACATCGACATGTCCAACACCCAGTTGCAAAAACAACAGGTCCAGGCAACCATCGCCGCACTAAAACAAAAGACCACCAATCCCAGCCCCCAGCTCGAACTGGTAAAAAGACAGCTGGCCGTTCAACAGTCACAGCTGGACCAACAGCTAAAAGAAAAGACCCGCACCGAGAACCTGCTAAAAGCCGACGCCGCCACACAGAAACAGCTCGACGATCTCAATGCCGCCATCGACCAGCTGCAAAAACAGATCGCCGTCAGCAAACAACAGATCGCCCTCGATAATTCCAATATCTCCACCCAGAACCGAACGATCTACAGCGAACAGGGACCACTCGAAAGATCAGTCGCCCAGATCCAGGACATGATCGACAAAGGACGCATCATCAACCCCATCAAAGGAACCGTTCTCATCAAGTACGCCCTCGAAGGCGAGATGACCACCATCGGCAAGGCCCTCTATAAGATCGCCAATCTCGACACCCTCACCCTAAGAGCATACGTCACCGGCTCACAGCTCACAGCCGTCAAGCTCGGACAGACGGCAAAAGTCTATACCGACGAAGGCGCCAGCAACTATCGCGAATATTCAGGCCAGGTCTACTGGATCAGCGACAAGTCGGAGTTCACGCCAAAAACCATCCAGACAAAAGACGAAAGAGCCAACCTCGTATATGCCGTCAGGATCAGGGTAAAGAACGATGGTTATCTCAAACTGGGCATGTACGGTGAAGTAAAATTCTAAACCATGATTACCCTCAACAATATAAAAAAGACATACAACAAGGGACAGGTCACCGCAGTGAAGAACATCAGCTTCACCGTCAATCCCGGCGAACTCTTCGGCCTCATCGGCCCCGACGGTGCCGGCAAAACTACCCTCTTCCGGATCCTCACCACCCTCCTCCTCCCCGACGAAGGCTCCGCCACCGTGGCCGGTCTGGATATTATAAAGGACTACACAAAGATCCGGTCAAAAGTAGGGTACATGCCCGGCCGCTTCAGCCTCTATCAGGACCTCACCATCGAAGAGAACCTCAACTTCTTTGCAACCGTCTTCGGCACCACCATCAAAGAGAACTATCATCTCATAAAGGATATATACCAGCAAATTGAACCATTCAAGGACCGCAGGGCCGGAAAGCTATCTGGAGGTATGAAGCAAAAACTGGCTTTGTGTTGCGCATTGATCCACAAGCCCGCAGTCCTCTTTTTAGATGAACCCACCACTGGCGTCGACGTCGTGTCCCGAAAGGAATTTTGGGAAATGCTCCGGCGGCTCAAACAACAAGGCATCACCATCCTCGTCTCCACCCCCTATATGGACGAAGCCAATCTCTGCGACCGTATCGCACTCATTCAAAAAGGTACGATCCTGTCCATCGACACCCCAGCCGCCATCGTCAAAGCCTTCCCTCTCGAACTCTTTGCCGTCCGCGCATCCAAAACCCATCAGCTGCTCAACGACGTCCGGGCCTATCCCGGCACCGACACCTGTTTTGCCTTCGGTGACTCCCTGCACGTGACCTTCAAAGACAACACCGATCAGGATCTTATTCAATACCTAAAAGCCAGGGGCGAAACCGACGCAACAATGGAAAAAATAGCCCCCGGCATCGAAGACTGCTTCATCAACCTTTTAAAAGATTAATCATGCCCCCCGTCATCACCACCGATAAGCTCACAAAAAAATTCGGCGCCTTCGTTGCCGCGAGCGAGCTGACCTTCGAAGTAGGAAAGGGCGAAATATTCGGTTTCCTCGGCGCCAACGGAGCCGGAAAAACCACCGCCATGCGCATGCTCTGCGGTCTCTCAACCCCCTCCTCCGGCAAAGCCACCGTAGCCGGCTTCGACGTCTATACCGAGACAGAAAAGATCAAGCAAAATATCGGATACATGAGCCAGAAGTTCTCCCTCTACGACGACCTCACCGTAACGGAGAACATCCGCTTCTATGCCGGCATCTATGGAATGAGCCGCCCGGCTATAAAGACTAAGACGAGCCACTTGCTCGAAGAGCTGCAATTACAACAGGAAGCAAAAACCCTGGTAAAAGAGCTTCCCCTCGGCTGGAAACAAAAACTGGCCTTCTCCGTCTCCATCGTCCACGACCCCGACATCGTCTTCCTCGACGAACCCACCGGCGGCGTCGACCCCGTCACCCGCCGGCAGTTCTGGGACCTCATCTATGCAGCGGCCGACAGAGGCGTCACCATCTTCGTGACCACTCACTATATGGACGAAGCCGAATACTGCAACCGCGTCTCCATCATGGTAGATGGGATCATCGCAGCCCTCGACAGCCCAGCCCGCTTAAAAGAAAAATACGCAGCAGCCAACATGGAAGACGTTTTCTATCAGCTGGCCCGCAACGCTCAACGAAAAGCAGATTAATATGTACCAGCTCCTCACCTTTATAAAAAAAGAGTTCCTGCACGTCTTTCGCGACCGCAAGACCCTCCTCATGCTCTTCGGCTTACCCATAGCCCAGATAGTCCTCTTCGGCTTTGCCCTCTCCAACGAGATCAAAGACTCCCGCATAGCCGTCGTAGACTATAGCAAAGACCCCGTGACCACCCGTATCATCAGCAAAATAGCCGCCAGCGACTACTTCGACATCCAGCGCAGCCTCGCCAGCGCAGACCAGCTACAGGCCGCCTTCAAAAAAGGAAATATCAAGCTCGCGGTGATCTTCCCTTCCGGCTTTGGCGACGACCTGATGCATACCGGCAACGCGACAATGCAGGTCATAGCAGATGCCTCCGATCCCAACCAGGCGACCACCATCACCAACTACATGGACCAGATCATCAACGATTATAATACAGAGCTGGCAAAAGACGCCCGCCAGCCCATGCAGATCGTCCCCGAAATACAAATGCGCTACAACCCCGAGCTCCGCGGCGCCCCCAACTTCGTCCCCGGAGTAATGGCCCTGGTCCTGATGCTGGTCTGTACCATGATGACCTCCGTAGCTATCGTAAAAGAAAAGGAATTGGGTACAATGGAGATCCTGCTCGTATCACCCTTCAAACCGATCTACATCATCATCGCAAAACTCGCCCCCAACCTTCTCATCTCCGTCCTCAACCTCTTTATAATCCTTATACTAAGTTACTTTTTCCTCGACCTGCCGGTAAAAGGCAGCCTGCTCCTGCTCGTCACAGGCAGCATCCTGTTTATCCTGACCTCTCTTTCCATCGGCCTGCTCTTATCCATCAGCGCAAAGACACAGCAGGCAGCCATGATGGGCTCACTCATGGGCATGATGCTGCCAACCATGCTGCTCACCGGCTTCCTCTTTCCCATCGAGAACATGCCCCTGGCCCTACAGGTCCTGTCCAATATCGTCCCGTCCCGCTGGTATTTCATCATCGTCAAACGAGTGATGCTAAAAGGCCTCGGACTGACATCGGTCTGGAAAGAAATGAGCATCCTCACCGGTATGTGCCTGCTCCTCTTTGCCATTAGCCTCAGAAAATTCAAGATCAGGTTGCAATGAGCAACCCCAACCATATCCCGAAAAAAAATAAAACCATTCTCAAATGAGAACCCTACGATTCCTCCTCGAAAAAGAATTCCGGCAGATACTCCGCAACAGACAGCTCCTCAGGACCCTCCTGATAGCACCTCTTGTCCAGCTCATTCTGCTACCCCTCGCCGCAGACTATTCCGTCAAAAATATTTCGCTTGTCGTCGTAGACAACGATCATTCCCCTTTCTCCCAAAAGCTCATCGCAAAGATCACCGCCTCCGGACACTTCCGGCTGACCGGCTACACCGCCTCCTATAAAGAAGCCCTGCAATTGGTCGAACAGGACAAAGCCGACATAGCCCTCCAGATCCCCATTCACTTCGAACGCGACCTGGTCCGGGAAAATACAAAACAGGTCTATATGGCCGTCAACGCCATCGAAGGCACAAAAGCCAACCTCGGCAGCGCATACCTCAACAGCATCATCCGCGACTACAATGCCGACATCCGCCTCCGCTGGCAATCCACCCCCGGCGCCGCAACAGCCGCAGCAACCTCAACCACGCCAGCAACCTCAACCACACCAACAACCTCAACCACCCCCACCATATCCACCTCCTCTTCAAACTGGTACAACCCCTACATGAACTTCAAGCTCTACATGGTCCCCGCCATCCTCGTCGTCCTCATCACCGCGATGACAGCCATGCAATCCGCCTTCAACATCGTCCAGGAAAAAGAATCCGGCACCATCGAACAGATCAACGTAACCCCTATCAAAAAACACATCTTCGTCATCGGCAAAATGATCCCCTTCCTCGTCCTGGGCCTCATCCTCTTCACCCTGGGACTGCTCGTCGGATGGATCTTCTACGGCATCATCCCCGTCGGCAGCCTGCTGGTTTTATACACCTCCCTGCTCGTCTACCTCTTCGCCATGCTCGGCCTCGGCCTGCTCCTGGCCACCTATTCCGGCACACAGCAACAAGCCATGTCACTGGCCTTCTTCTTTATCAATATTTTTAACATGATGAGCGGCGTATTCACCGCAGTAGACAGCATGCCCGACTGGGCACAGGCCATTGTATCCACCTTCCCCCCAAGCCATTTCATAAAGATCATGCGCATGGTAGTCCTGAAAGGCAGCGGCTTCGCAGATATCATTTATCCCATGACAGCCATGGCCGCCATCGGGTTATTCCTGAATACCTGGGCAGTGCTTAACTACCGGAAGACCACCTAGTCGGCGGATAATGACTAAATGACCATGCACTAAATAAAAGCGGCCATGCACCTCGATAAGCTGCATGGCCACCTCATTTCATACCAATTTGTTTATAACGACACCCCCCTCTTCCACGGGATAAAATCATCCTGCACATGCCTTACCGCAGCCACCTGCGTTTCACCGCTGGCAACCCCGATAACATAGTCCAGTATCCTCTCCCCCGCTTCCTTTATCGTCTCCTTACCCTCAATTATAGTCCCCGTATTGATATCCATGATATCCCGCATCCGCTCGAACAAAGCGGTATTCGTAGCGATCTTCACCACCGGAGCAACAGGATTCCCCGTAGGAGTTCCAAGCCCCGTCGTGAACAGCACGATATTCGCACCCGATGCCACCTCCGCTGTCGTCGACTCCACATCATTCCCCGGCGTACACAATAAGTTCAGCCCCGGCTTCGTAACCTTCTCCGGATAATCCAGCACCGCCGCCACCGGTGAAGTCCCACCCTTCTTGGCAGCCCCGGCCGACTTTATCGCATCCGTGATCAGCCCATCCCGGATATTCCCCGGCGAAGGATTCATATCAAAACCCGATCCCACCGCCTTCGCCCGGTCATTGTAAGTCCGCATCAGATGCGAGAACCGCTCCGCTGTCGGAATATCCAGACAACGATCACTCAGATTCTGCTCCACTCCGCACAGCTCCGGAAATTCCGAAAGGATCACACTGCCACCCATCGCCACCAGCAGATCGGAAGTATAACCTATCGCAGGATTCGCAGAGATCCCCGAGAACCCATCCGACCCGCCACACTCCAGACCAATACAAAGCTTGCTCAAGGGCGCCGGCTCCCGCTTCTGCCGATTAGCCAGGATCACCCCCGCAAAAGTTTGTTTTATCGCCTCCGAAAGCAAAGCCGACTCCTTCCCGATCTTCTGCTGCTCGAGAATATACATAGGCTTCGAGAACTGCGGCGACCTTTTCTTTATCTCCTCTTCCAGCATGCTCACCTGCGCATTCTGACAACCCAGGCTAAGCACCGTAGCACCCGCCACATTCGGATGTGTGATATACCCCGCAAGCAGCCCGCACAATGCCTGCGCATCCTGCCGCGTACCACCACACCCGCCGTCATGATTTAAGAATTTAATCCCATCTACATTCGGAAAAAGCCGTTCCGCAGCATTCTGCGTATAGTCCGCATGCAGATCGGTCTCCAATATCTGCTCCACACTCTTCCCCGCCTTATATAGTTCCACCAGCTGCTGCGACTGCAGCTGATAAGACCGGTTACGACCATAACCCAGATCCGTCACCAGGGCCTGCTGCAATACATCCAGATTCCTATTCTCACAAAAAACCATCGGTATCACAACCCAGTAATTGGCCGTTCCCACACTCCCATCCGCACGATGATAGCCATTAAAGGTCCTGCCCGAAAAGGCCGACGTATCAGGGATCACCCACTCCGTATGCCGCTCGCCAACAACAAAGTCATTGGCCGCATGCTTGACATTGCCGGTGCTGATCAACCCGCCCTTCATTATCGGCTGCTGAGCCTTCCCAACCAATACCCCGTACATGATGATCGAATCCCCGGCAGCCAGATCCGTCGTTGCAAATTTATGCTTGGCTTTAACATACTCCTGTATCGTATATTCCTGACCTTCATAGCTGACGGTCTTACCTTTTTCAAGATTGCTCAGGGCCACCAGCACATTGTCCGCCGGATGAACTTTCAATATAATTTGTGCGCTCATAAATGCTATTTTATGTTTTTCAATTGAGCCAGCGCCGTTGCCGCCCCTTTAGTCATCAGCATATCCAGACTTTCCCTTACCGCCTCCTCAAACCCGGGCAGATCGGTCAGATCAGCCCCCCACAAACCCTGATCCTTCAACGCAGTCGTCACGACCACACCCGGCTCCTGTTTCCACAACTCGCTAAAATAACCAGCCCGGTCATCCGTAACAGGCCCCGACTGCCCTTTCATGAACAACAGGTAGGCGGCAAAACCCAATACGATATGCGGTAACGGCTGGCTCTGGTAATGACTCAGTAAAACCGGCACCACCCTCATCTTCATCTTCGACGAATACTGCATCGTAATGCTGATCCACTGATGTTGTATCTGCGGATTACGGAACCGGTCCAGTACTTTTAAACCAAAATCCCTCGCCTCCGCCAGCGACAGATCATAAGGGATATTCGGAGCGATCTCTTTTAGCATCAGATCAGAAACATACGCCGAAAAATCACCATCATCCATCGCGCTCTTTACCGTCGGGAACCCCGCCAGTACAGCCAATCCACAGCTCAAAGTATGAGTCCCATTCAGCAACCGCAGCTTCAGCTCCCGGTAGATCTCGATGTCCGGAGCTATCACTACCCCCGTATCAGCACCGGCAAAAGACAATACCGACCGCACCTTCTCATCCCCCTCTATCGCCCAAAGACGATATACCTCCGAGATCGCCAGCAGATCATCGGTATAACCAAGGTCCTGCCCCAGCCGCGCCAGCGTAGCCGCATCCGGCTTGCCCGGAACGATCCTGTCCACCAGCGAACTGCAAAACCGGCAGGCATCATTCATCCACTTGATAAAACCATCCTCCAGCTTATTGAACTCAGCCAATTCTGCAACAATTCCAGCCAGCTTCTTCCCATTGTCAACGATCAGCTCCGTCGGAATGATGGTCATCCCGCTATCCGGACTGCCTTCAAATGCCTTATATCGCTCATAAAGAAAAGCCAGCAGCTTTCCCGGAAACGAACCCGGCGTACCGGCAAACACATCCTCCTTCACCAGCTGTATCCCCACCTCCGTAGTGTTCGAAACGATGATCTGCATATCCGCAAAATACGCCAGCTCCAATATCTCCTTCCACTGCTGACGGGCCGACAATACCCTGCTGATCGAACTATTGATGATATTCTCTTCCACTTTTTTCCCCTCTTCGATACCCCGCACACAGAGCGTATACAACCCGTCCTGGCGATCAAAGGCCCCGCTGTCACCGGCATCCGTCGACTTCACCACCACGACCCTGCCATTGAACAGACCCAGGCGATTGGCCTTGTCGATAAAATAATCCGGCAACCCCCTCAACAATACCCCCGTGCCAAATTGCAACACCTTCTCAGGTAATAAAAATATATCCGCAGCAGGCTTGACAACACCCGGGGTCAATACCTCTGCTAAATTTGCTTTTGATAAGTTCATGATCCGTGTTTTTTCGTTAGTCGATCACTTATTTTCCGCGATCACCTTCCTCGCGATCTTCAACGCCAGCAACGTATTCTCGTATAAAAGGTCATAATTCTCACTTTTTAATACATCCTTGCTGATCAGCCTGCTCCCCAAACCCACTGCCGACACACCCGCCTTTATCCAGGCCCTGATATTATCCTCATCGATCTCCACCCCACCCGTCGGGATGAACAGCTGATCCTGGAAGAGCTCCCTGATCGAGCTTACGAACTCCGGCCCAAGGATGTTCGCCGGAAAGATCTTGATCAGGGCCGCCTTATGCTGCTGCGCCGTAAAGATCTCCGTAGGTGTCATACAACCCGGTATCCAAAGCAGACCAGCCCGCTCAGCCACCGCCGCCACTTCAGGATTCACAATAGGCGAAACAAGAAAATCCGCACCCGCCGCCACAAAATCCTCCGCATCTTTCTTCGACTTGATAGTCCCGATCCCCAGGTACAGATCCGGCGCCTCCACCGACAACACCTTCTTCAGCATGGTGAAATTATCAAGCGCCGCTACACCCCTGTTGGTATACTCCACAGCCCGCACACCCGCCTTATACAATGTCCGCATAACGCTAAGACAAACCGCAGGACTTTCCCAATAGAACAGCGGAAGGATCCCCTGTCCAAGAATACTCTGTAAAATGACCTTCTTATCGTTCATACGTTAAAATAAAATTTTTGATGACATCCGCTCGCTGATCCGTCGCATCGCTCGGAATAAATAATTTCTGATAAGCCGCCGCCGTAGCAAATTCCAGCGTCTCCTGTACCCCCTGTCCACCGTAAAGACCCTGGATCAGCCCCGCCATAAAACAATCCCCGCTGCCTACCTTGTCAAGGATTTTCTCCGAAACATATTCCCGGCTGTTATAAAGATGCCCGCCGGTATACAAAGCAGTATAATACTGTATCCCACCCACACCCTTATCAAATCGGAACGTATTGGCCACATATTTCACCCTGGGGAACTTCTCCATTATCCGCTCACTCGTCAGCCGCGCATGCTCCGGATAATCCCCCGCAGCAACCAGTGTCTCATCCACACCCACTCCCAGCATCTTCTCCGCAGCCCACAAATTCCCCATCACCAGGTCACAATACTGTACCAGACCCGGCATGACCTCTACCGGCGATACCCCATATTGCCAAAGCTTCGCCCGATAGTTCAGGTCAACAGAAATGGTCAGTCCCTTACGCCCCGCCGCGGCCTTCAGCAGCTCTTCACAGACCAGCGCCAGCTGCTTGCTCAACGCCGGAGATATAGCGCTGAAATGAAGCCAGCCCACATCAGCCAGCACCGCATCCCAGTCGATCGTGCCAGGCTTCAGCGCCGCGAACGACGAATACGCCCGGTCATAGATCACACTCGCATTCTTCAGGTCCTTCCCCTTTGGCAAAAAATACAAGCCCAGCCGCTCTCCCTGGAAAAGCATCCTCGAAGTATCAACTCCCTTCTCCTCCAGGTACGCCGCCAGCTGACGACAAAGCAGATTATCCGGCACAGCGCTGAAATACGCCGAAGGAGTCCCCCACAAGGCAAGCGCCGTAGCTACATTGGCTTCCGCACCACCTACATAAAAAGGCAGGGAATTGGCCGAAAGCCAGCCCCCATCCCCATCCGGACAGATCCGCAGCAACAGCTCCCCAAAAGACAAAACTTTTTTAGTCACTGATAAACCATTTTACTTTCCGATCATCAATATTGCTTCACATTCCTATCATAACTCAACCATAGCCTTGATCACCCCATTGGCCGGGTCCAACCACCCCGCAAACTCCCTCTTCACATCCCCAAAACCAACACGATGTGTAATATATGTCGTCGGATCAATAAGACCCTTTTTCATCGAATCGATCACCTTGTCAAAATCTTCCCGGGTCGCATTTCGGCTGCTCATCAGCGTTCCCTCCCGTTTATGAAACTCCGGATGACTAAAAGCGATCTCCCCCTTCTGCAACCCCACCAGCACATAACGCGCACCATGAGCCATATATTGGAAAGCATCGTTGATGGCCTTCCGGCTCCCCGTCGCATCGATCACAACAGTAGGCATATCCCCCCGGGTAATATGCCGCAGCTTCTCCATCGCATCACCCGTCGCATTCACCGTATGCAGCACCTGTAACTTTTCCCTGCAGAACTTTAGACGATCCTCATTGATATCCATCGCAATGACCTCCCCACCAGCTATCCGCGCCGATTCCATAGTGCCAAGCCCGATAGGACCCGCCCCTACTACCAGCACGAACTCCCCGGGCTGTATAGCAGCCCGGCGCACCGCATGCGCCCCAATGGCAAGAGGCTCCACCAATGCCAGCTGATCATGTGTCAACCCGTTCCCATGTACCAGGAAAGAAGATGGCACCGATAAATATTCTACCATCCCCCCATCGATATGCACCCCGCAGACTTTTATCGTCGTACAGCAATTGGGCTTCCCATTTCGACAGGCGATACAAACCCCACAATTAAAATAAGGGATAATGGTCACGGCTTCCCCCGGCACAAAACCCGGCGCCTTGTCCAGGTCCACCAGGTCTCCGGCCAGCTCATGCCCCAATATCCTCGGATATTCAAAAAAAGGCTGCGTCCCTTCAAAAGCATGAAGGTCCGTCCCACAGATCCCTATCCGCCGTATCTTAATGATCGATTCCCCCGGCTTCGCCAATGGCGCCTCCGCCTCCCGGTATTCAAATTCACCAGGCTTTATACAAACTAAAGTTTTCATATCTCTTATATTAAGCATTTGCCAGCGCCCTGTCCAAATGCACATACCCTCCATCCACATGGATCAACTGCCCCGTCGTATGACTCGACCGCTGCGACAACAAAAATACCGTCATATTCGCAATCTCCTCACAGGTCGTCATCCTGCTCTCCAACGGTATCTTGCTTTCGATCTCCCTTAACTTAGCCTGTGGGTCCGGTAAAGTGCTGATCCATTTTTCATACAAAGGCGTCCAGCACTCCGCAACAACAATAGCATTGACCCTGATACCATATTTCAGCAACTCCACAGCCCACTCCCGGGTCAGCGCATTCCGGCCGCCATTGGCCGCCGCATACGCAGATGTCCCACCCTGACCCGTCTCCGCCGTCTTGCTGGATATATTCACAATGGCCCCCTTCGAGACCTTCAAAGCCGGCAACGCATGATGCGCCAGCAGATAATAATGGACAAGACTCTTGTGCAATGAAGCCATAAAGTCGGTGTAGCTGCCCGATTCCAATCCAACCCCGTCATTCATGCCCGCATTATTCACCAACCCGTCGATCCGCCCGCAACGATCCATCACAGCCTTTACGGCCGCTGCACATTCCTCCGGTTGCGTCAGCTCGGCAACAACCTGTAATGCCCTCCCCCCCGTCGCCGCAACAGCAGCCTTATTATCCTCCTCATTACGGCCTATGATAAAAGGGATCGCCCCTTCTGCCGCAAGTACCCGAACGATCCCCTCCCCTATACCCTTCGCCCCACCGGATACGATGATCACCTTATCAGTCAAATCTAAATTCATAAGTTGTAAAAATTTATAGCATTGCCTCCAAAAAAGGCAGCCTGATCTTCAGCTGAAAAAGAAGAAAAATAATCCTTCACGATATCAAATACCTGTCGGTAGCTTGCCGCCACCAGACAGACAGGCCAGTCGGAACCATACAGGATCCTGTTTACCCCAAAAGCCTCCACCACCGTGTCGATATATACCCTGAAATGCTCCGGCTTCCAGTATTTCCAGTCCGCCTCCGTCACCATCCCCGAGATCTTACAACAAACATTCGGAAAGGCAGCCACCGAATGAATAGCAGCCTTCCACTCATCGGTAATATAACGGTCTTTAATATGCGGCTTGGCGATATGATCCAGCACAAAAGGCTGATCCGGGAACGCAGCAACAAAATCCCGGGTATAACCCAGCTGGTCCGGATAGATCAGGATATCATACGTATATCCAAATTGCTTTAACAGCCCGATACCTCTTTTAAAATTAGGGTTCAGCATCAGAGCCCTGTCCTTCTCTCCCTGCAACACATGCCGGAAGCCCTTCATCTTAGGGAACTTCTTATAATAAGCCAGCCTTCCCTCTACATCCGGATTCCAAAAATCCACCCAACCCACTACTCCCCTGATAAAATCATAACGCGCAGCATTCTCCAGCAGGAAATCATTCTCGTCTTCCGACTGATCGGCCTGGACAGCCACACAGCCATCGACACCCACCTCCTTCAGCAAAGGCTCCAGCTCTGCAGGCATAAAATCCCGCTGGATCACAGCCATATGCGGGCCTATCCATGCATCCCTGATAGGATCAAACTTCCAGAAATGCTGGTGTGCATCTATCTTAAGCGTTAGCGGTAGCGTTTGTGTCTGCTCCATATGCTTTTACATTTTGCCGGGCTACCCCCAGCTTGTCAATACCCAGCTCAACGACATCGCCCGGCTGGAGATAAACATTCGGATTCATACCCAGCCCAACCCCCGCCGGCGTCCCCGTAGAGATCACATCCCCCGGCAACAACGTCATGAACTGGCTGGTATATGATATAAGAAAAGGAATATTAAAAATGAAATTGGACGTCGTACCATCCTGCATTTTCTTACCATTCACCGTAAGCCAAAGACGCAGATTGTGAACATCCCCCACCTCATCCGGCGTAGCCAGCCAGGGTCCCATCGGAGCAAACGTATCACAGCCCTTCCCCTTATCCCAGGTGCCACTCCTCTCGATCTGGAACTCCCGCTCAGACACATCGTTGTGCAGACAATAACCCGCGACATAGCTCAACGCATCCTGCTCCGGCACATAACTGGCCCTCTTTCCAATGACCACCGCCAGCTCCACTTCCCAATCCGTCTTCTTCGAATTTTTGGGGATGACGATATCATCGTTTGGCCCGATCAGCGCCGTCGTGGATTTCATAAAGATCACAGGCTCGGGAGGTGGCGTAGCACCCGTCTCACGCGCATGATCCACATAATTAAGTCCGATACACACGATCTTCGAAGGACGCGCCACCGGCGATCCAAGCCGGACACCAGCCGGCAAAACAGGAAGGGTCCCTTTATTCTGCCCGACAAAAGCCTTCAGCCGCTCAAGCCCACCCGTCTCAAAAAAGGCCTCATTATAGTCTTCGCCAAAAGCCGAACTGTCGTAATATGTATCCCCTATTACAACCCCCGTCTTTTCCTTATTTATACTGCCGTGTCTGATTAATTTCATATTTCTTTAATTATTCAATTTTATAAATCCACCATCTATCGGATAGTCACAACCGGTGATAAAAGATGCCTCGTCACTACACAGATACAGGATAAGACCAGCGATCTCATCCGGCTTAGCCATCCTGCCGATAGGCTGCGTCTTCGACAGCTTCTCGAACATCTCCTCTTCCTTACCCGGATAATTCTTTTTCAAAAACCCGTCCACAAAGGGAGTATGAACACGGGCCGGAGAGATACAATTACAACGGACCCGCTCCTTCAGATAGTCTTTGGCCACCGAAAGCGTCATGGAATACACCGCCCCCTTCGTCATAGAATAGGCAAAGCGGTCGGGAATACCCACCGTCGCCGCTATCGAACACATATTCACGATCACCCCTCCCCCTTTCTTTAACAAAGGTATCCCAGCCCTCAGACAATTATATACCCCCTTTACATTCACCCGGTAAAGCCGGTCCATATCCTCTTCCGAAGTACTCTCCACCGTCCCGATATGCGACACACCCGCACTATTCACCAAAATATCGAGCTTTGGCAAACCCGCAAACACGGCATCCACCAATTGCTGATTCGACACATCCGTAACCTTCCCCACAGCCCTTCCACCCGCATTCTCAATTTCCCTGACCACTTCATCCGTCTGATCCAGGTTGATATCCGCAACATAAACCGTAGCCCCCTGTTTGGCCAGCAGCAAAGCCACCGCCCTCCCGATCCCGCTACCAGCCCCCGTGACCAACGCATGTTTATTTGATAAGCTGAACATTACTATTCCGAATTATTGATTTAATGAAAAGATCCTGTCCATTATCCGCCATTTCTCACCGGGCTTTCCACCCGGTACAGCCACCTGGTACTTCCACATCAGTTCCTCCCAACGCTGCACCGCCGGATTACCGGCATCCATCACCCCCTTCCGCTCAAAGCTAAAGTCCGGCCCCGTCTCAATGAGCATAAACAACCTGTTCTCCACCCGGTACAACTCCATATCCGTAATGCCGCTATCCAGTATGCTCGCCCTTATCTCCGGCCAGATGGCAGTATGATAAGCCTCATATTCCGCGATCAGCGCCGCATCAGGCTGCAAATCCAGCGCTAAACAATATCTCATGATACTATAGGTTTTATCTTATGCCCCTTTATAGCAAAGAACAGGATATAAGCAAAACAGATCAGCGGCACGATATAAGCTATCTGTATGCTACCCGTCGCATCCGATATGGCCCCCATGATCAAAGGAGCAACGGCACCTCCGATAATAGCCATCACCAGGAACGACGCAGCCATCTTCGTCTCCTCTCCCAGGTCCTTAATACCCAGTGCAAAAATGGTTGGGAACATGATGGACATAAAGAAAGGCGTAGCCATGATGGCATAGACCGCAATATGCCCCTTAGCCAGTACGCCAACCGCGACCAGCACCACATTGATAACCGCATACAGGGACAAAAGCCGCGCAGGTTTTATATAACCCATGATAAAGGTCCCGAGGAACCGGCCCACCATAAAACCCGCCATGGCGATAAACCATTTCTGCCCTGCCTCCTGTTCCGGAATATTCGCCACAAACCGCGAATACCGGATAAAAAAGCTTCCCAGGCCAACCTGCGACCCTACATAAAAGAACTCCCCAAACACCGCCCACTTGACATGCGGAAAACGGAAGACCTTAAATGAGAATTCCGTACCATGCGCATTCGCATCAGGCTCCCTGATCTCGGGCAGCTTCGTAAAGACAAAACAAATGGTGACCAGCACAACCACCGATGCTATCACGATATAAGGAGGTTTCACCGTATTCGCCTCAGACTGCAGATAAGCCTGTAAGGTGCCATTCGCCCGCATGGCAACATATTCCGCAGGCGTATGCTCGATACCCGATAAAATAAATTTAGCACCGATCAACGGAGCGACCATCGCCCCAAGCCCGTTGAACGACTGCGCGAGATTAAGCCGCTGCTCCGACTTCCCCGGCTCCCCCAGATTCGCTATATATGGATTGCCCACCGTCTCCAAAAAAGCAGCCCCGCTGCCACTCACAAACAGCGCAAACACAAAGAACGGAAAGCTCCGCTCCGATGCCGCAGGAATAAATAATAAGGCGCCCAGCGCATACAGGATAAGCCCGAAGATGATCCCCTTCTTATAGCCGTATTTATGCATAAACAACCCCGCAGGGATAGCTATCACACAATAAGCCAGATAGATCGGGAAATCCACAAACGAGCTCTGTGTATCATTCAGCTCACAGGCTTTTTTTAAATGCGGGATCAGAATAGGATTCAGATTATGCAGGAAGGCCCATAAAAAGAAGAGCGAAGTGACCAGCGCAAAAGGGACTAAATATTTGTTTTTTGACATTGCTTCGTATGGTTAAGATATCGTTGAAACTCAAAGAAAAAGCATTTCAACGGAGAACGGGCATGGTAAGTTATCAGAGTATTAAGTTATTTTAACATAATTTCTGCAAAATACTCAATTTAAAGGAATATTCCGAAGGCCTAATTCCCCCGAAACTCACTTCAGATGCAGGTCCGCAAAACCCAAATACTGCTCCCAAAAAAATTCAGCTAAAAAAATCCAAGCTCCAGCCTGGCTTCCTCACTCATCATCTCTTTCGTCCAGGGCGGATCGAAAGTGAGCTGAACATGACAATCAGTGACGCCTTCCAGCGCCTCCGTCTTCTGCTGCACCTCAGCTACAATATCACCGGCCACAGGACAGGCCGGAGCAGTAAGTGTCATCGTGATCTTTACCTTACCACCATCATCGATCTTTATCTCGTATACAAGACCTAAATCAAAAATATTCACCGGGATCTCCGGATCAAAAACCGTCCGCAATGTCTCTTCAATTCTGTCCCTCATCTGCGCACCATCAAACCCCTCCTCATTATTTAATAAATTACTCATTGCTGTATCGATTTAGCCTGGTAGGCCAGGGCATATAACTTAATTTGTTTCACCATCGACAACAACCCATTCGACCTCGTCGGCGAAAGATGACTGCTAAGCCCTATCGCATCGATAAAAGTGATCTCCGCAGCCGCAATCTCCTTCGGACTATGACCGGACAAAACTTTTATAACAAGACTGATCAACCCCTTGGTGATAACCGCATCACTATCCGCAGTAAAAACCAGTTTACCATCAATATAATCCACGTGCAGCCAGACTCTCGACTGACAGCCCCGAATAAGATTCCCGTCTGTTTTGTATTGATCTTCAATGAGAGGAAGTTCCTTTCCCAGCTGGATGATGTACTCGTATTTATCCATCCATTCGCCGAGATACTCAAAATCGGCTATAATCTCGTCCTGTTGTTCCTGGATCGTCATAATTTTATCCCAACAAAGTCACGGCCTTCCTTATCCCGGCCGCCAGCTTATCAATATCATTTGTACTCGTATACACCGCCATCGAAGCCCGCACCGTCCCGGGTATACAATATCTGTCCATCACCGGCTGCGCACAATGATGACCCGTCCTCACTGCAATCCCCTGCTTATCCAATAACTCCCCAAGATCGAACGGATGAATGCTTCCCACCAAAAAAGAAATAACCCCCGCCCTTTTCGAAGCATCAGGACTTCCAATAAAGCGAAGTCCATCAATCCCCGCAAGCACATCCATCGCATACACCATCAGCTCATGCTCGGCATGCCGGATATTCTCAATACCCAACGCCCGCACATAATCGATAGCAGCACCCAATCCAACAGCCCCCGCCATATCCGGCGTACCCGCTTCAAATTTATAAGGAAGATCGTTGTAAGTCGTTTTTTCAAAAGTCACCGTCTTGATCATCTCACCCCCGCCCTGGTACGGCGGCAGCTTATTCAGCCACTCCTCCTTCCCATAAAGGATACCAAACCCCGTCGGGCCATACAGCTTATGACTCGAGAACGCCAAAAAGTCGACATCCAGTTCCTGGACATCCACTTCCATATGCTGAACAGCCTGCGCAGCATCCAGCAGCACAGGTATCCCCTGACGATGAGCCGCCGTGATGATCTCCTTTACCGGATTAATGGTCCCCAGCGCATTCGAAACATAATTGAACGCCACCAGCCTCACCCCCTCCAGCAAACTCTCCAGCTCATCCAGTACCAGCTCGCCGTTATCATCGATCGGAATAACTTTTAGCTTCGCATCCCGTTCCTCAGCGATCATCTGCCAGGGCACAATATTCGAATGATGTTCCATCCCCGAGACCAGGATACTATCCCCGGCTTTTAGGAACTTCTTCCCAAAACAGGCCGCAACCAGGTTGATGGATTCCGTGGTCCCGCGTGTAAAGATCACCTCATGGGTATACTGCGCATTGATATACTCCGCCACCTTTCTGCGCCCATCCTCATAGGCATCGGTAGCCAGCTGGCTGAGGTGATGAACACCACGATGTACATTGCTGTTGATCGTATTATAATAGGTATCCATCGCCTTTAATACAGCAGTGGGCTTCTGCGTCGTCGCCGCATTATCCAGATACACCAGCGGATGGCCGTATACGGTCTGCTCCAGGATCGGAAAATCTCTCCGGATCTTTTCTATGTCCAGGCGACGGCTCTCCCCTATAGTAATTGACTCTGTCATTATCAGGCTTGCGTTGAACTGGGAATATGATAGCTGATCAGATCATTAACATATGTCTCGACCGCTTTGTTCTTTATCTTTTCTGTAACGTCAAAAGCAAACGCGTTGATCAGCAAAGCCTTCGCCGTTTCTTCCCCAAGACCACGGGCCCTGAGATAAAAAAGAGCCTCTTCGCTGAACTGACCCACGGTCGAACCATGACTACACTTCACATCATCGGCAAATATCTCCAGCTCAGGCTTCGAATCTATCGTCGCCTTCTTGCTGATGACAAGATTGTTGTTCTGCTGAAAGGCATTCGTCTTCTGTGCATCCTTGTGCACATACACCTTGCCATTAAAGACCCCCGTCGACTGCTCCAATAATACCCCCTTGTACAGCTCGTTGCTGTAACAATGCGGCTTTTGATGATCAACCAATGTATGGTTGTCTATCAGCTGACCACCCGCGGCAAGATAAAGACCATACAAATGCGTTTCCGTATGATCCTCTTCCAGCCGGGCCTGCAGGTCATTACGGACCAGCTCGGCGCCAGGCAGCGTAAAGGTATAGTTGTTATAAAGACTTTGCTTTTTCTGACGGACCGTCGTATGCTGCACCAGCCTCACCCCTTCCGAAGCAGTCTGTATAACCACGTGATCCAGCTTCGCATCGGTATTCGCAATGATCTCCGTAAGACTGTTGACCCAGATCTTTGTCTCACCCGTAGAGGATACGACCGACTCGATGACCGAAAGCTCCGCATTACGGCCCGCTACCCATACATGACGGGGCTGAACCAGCAAATTGCGATCTCCCGTATAAATATGAACAATATGCAGGGGCTTCTCCATCACCGCACCCGCCGCCGCCTCAATAAATAACCCGTTGGTAAAAAGAGCCGTATTCAAATTGGCAAAAGGCTGATTCCCCCATTTCCCCTTCTCAAACACCCCGGAAACATCCGGATTCTTCAGCGCCTCTGCAACCGGGTAAAGACGAATACCCTTCGGCAATTCCCCCCCATTTATCTTTCCATCCCATACCCCATTCACCAGCACGACCTGGTAACAATCCAGCCCTGGTATCGTCGCCTTCTTTACAAGATCCGCAGACGCTTTCACCCCTGCCTTATCATCAGGCAACAACCCATCCAGCGCAAACTCATCCTTTAAAAAGCGGGTGATATTTGTATACTTCCAATCCTCGTTCCTGATAGAAGGAAAACCCAGCACGCGAAACTGGTCAAAAGCCAACTGGCGGGCCCGGCGCACATCACTGCTCTCCGAATCCGCGCCCGAAGCCGACAAAGTCTTATAACCCTTGACGACCTCCTCAAATAAAGGTATATCCTGTTGCGATGTCATAGATCAATTTGATTAAAAAAATCCCCTGCCCTTACACAGTCGCCGCCGACTCACTCGGCTCCCTGAGCCAGTCATACCCCTTCTCTTCCAATTCCAAAGCCAGCTCTTTCGTACCCGACTTCACAATCCGTCCATTGTACAACACATGTACAAAATCAGGCACGATATATTCAAGCAATCGTTGATAGTGTGTGATAATGATAAAAGCGTTCTTATCCGAGCGAAGCTTATTGACCCCCTTACTGACGATCCTCAAGGCATCGATATCCAGACCCGAATCCGTTTCATCAAGGATCGACAGCGACGGCTCCAGCATCGCCAGCTGAAAGATCTCATTCCTCTTCTTCTCACCACCGGAAAACCCTTCGTTCAGCGAACGGTTCACCAGCTTGGCGTCGAACTCCACCAGCTTCTGCTTCTCCTTCGACAACTGCAAAAAAGCCTTCGCATCCAGCGGTGGCAGATTCTTATAGGCCCTGATCTCACTCAGCGCCGTCTTCAAAAAGTTGATATTGGATACACCCGGTATTTCTATGGGGTACTGAAAGGCCAGAAAGACACCCTCTCTCGCCCTTACCTCAGGCGACATTTCCAGCAGGTCCTTACCTTCAAAAATGACCTCTCCTTCAGTAACTTCATAATTCTCCTTGCCCGCCAGCACCGAAGCCAGACTGCTCTTCCCGGCCCCGTTAGGTCCCATTATCGCATGTACCTCCCCGGCATTCACCGTCAGGTTCAACCCTTTCAGTATCTGCTTTCCCTCAACCTCAGCGTGTAAATTTTTAATGATCAGCATTCTATTATATTGGTCTTAGTATTTATAAAATTAACCTACACTCCCCTCCAGCGTTATCGACAACAGCTTCTGCGCCTCAACAGCAAACTCCATCGGCAGCTGATTCAACACCTCTCTCGCATACCCATTGATGATCAGCGCCACCGCCTTCTCACTATCGATACCACGTTGATTCAGATAAAAGATCTGGTCCTCCCCGATCTTCGAAGTCGTCGCCTCATGCTCCACCGTCGCTGTATTATTCTTTGACTCGATATAAGGAAAAGTATGCGCTCCACACTTATCCCCGATCAGCAACGAATCACACTGTGTGAAATTCCTCGCCGCATCAGCCTTCGGACCTATCTGCACCAGACCCCGGTAGCTGTTCTGCCCCTGCCCCGCCGAGATCCCCTTGGAGATGATCCGGCTGCGCGTGTTCTTACCGATATGATACATCTTGGTACCGGTGTCAGCGATCTGCTTGTTCCGGGTCACAGCAACAGAATAAAATTCACCGGTAGAATTATCCCCCTGCAAAATAACACTGGGATACTTCCAGGTAATGGCAGACCCCGTCTCCACCTGCGTCCAGGAGATCTTGGCATTAGCGCCCTTACAGATCCCTCTCTTCGTTACAAAATTGTAGATCCCACCCTTCCCGTCCTTATCCCCGGGATACCAGTTCTGGACCGTAGAATATTTTATCTCCGCATTCTCCAGCGCGATCAGCTCCACGACAGCAGCATGCAGCTGATTCTCATCCCGCATGGGAGCCGTACAACCCTCCAGGTAGCTGACATAGCTGCCTTCGTCGGCAATGATCAGCGTCCGTTCGAACTGACCCGTATTCTCCGTATTGATCCGGAAATAAGTGGACAACTCCATCGGACACCTAACGCCCTTCGGGATATACACAAAAGAACCATCGGAAAAAGCAGCCGCATTCAGCGCCGCGAATATATTGTCGGAATGAGGTACCACCGAACCGACATATTTCTTCACCAGCTCAGGATGCTCCCTTACAGCTTCTCCAAAACTGCAAAAGATGATCCCCAGTTCCTTTAATTTCTCTTTATAGGTGGTTGTAACGCTCACACTGTCAAAGACCACGTCCACGGCTACCCCAGCCAACGCCTTCTGCTCGTTCAGCGGAATACCCAGCTTCGCAAAGGTTTCCAGCAGCTCAGGATCGACCTGGTCAAGACTATCGTACTTCTTCTTGCTCTTTGGCGCAGCATAATAAGAGATCTTCTGAAAATCGATCTTCGGCAGGGGAAAATTCTGCCATTCCGGCAACTTCTGCCTCCCGAATGCCTGCAAACCCTTCAACCTCCAATCCAATAACCAATCCGGCTCGTTCTTCTTCGCAGAGATATAACGGATCGTATCCTCGTTAAGCCCCGCAGGCGCCACGTCCATCTCGATGTCCGTAACAAACCCGAACTCATACTCCTTGTTGGCTATGTTATCAATTATTTCGTTGTCGTTGGCCATAATAGTTAGAACATTATACTTAAATTCCAGAACGCAAGATACTTCAACTCATCCCACCAACCTAAACCGAGAAACTCTCCCCGCAACTACAGGTTCTGGAGGCATTGGGATTATTGAAAGTCAACCCTTTACCATTCAACCCACCCGAATAATCGAGCTCGGTCCCATACAGATATAACAAACTCTTCATATCCACCACCACTTTTACCCCTTTATCCTCAAAGATCTGATCCCCTTCCTTCTGAATGGTATCAAAATCAAGCTTGTATTCCAGACCCGAACACCCCCCGCTCTTCACCCCTACCCGTATAAAGGTCTCAGGAGCAGCCTGCTGTGCTGACATCTGCTGTGTGATATATTCTTTTGCTGTAGATGATACTGTAATCATGACTTTTTTGGCTTTTGTTATATAACAAATTCCCAACCCAAGGGTTTGCTAACAGCAAAAGTCCGCTAAATACGCCGAAATTCCCAACGATTTCCCCCTTTTTACCGATATCGCAACTCTATTTACTTCTTTAGTACATCCACAATCGGCTTCCCCACACACCCATTCGGCATCTGTATGTGCAAAAGAGCCGCCAGGGTCGGCGCAATATCAGTCATATTCACAACCTGGTTCGTATGCCCCGGATGGATCCCCCAACCCATGAACAACAACGGAATATGCGTATCATATGGATTCCATGTCCCATGCGTTGTCCCCGTCTTCTTATTTGCCTCAAACCATCCCGCATTGAGTATCAACTGAATAGGCCCGGACCGGCGCGCATAATACCCGTTCATCACCATACTCCGGACCGGCTCCGCAACAGGCGACTCCCCCACCTTCGACAGATCGATAGCATACTCCACCCCCGGCTGCTGACTCAGCCATTCGATAGACGCCTTCCTGACTGCATTCATATCCAGCTTATGCTCCTTCAACACCTTCTGCGAAAAACTGATCTGGTAGTTCGAACAGGTATCCGCAATACCAGCAACATTAAATTGCTTCGCCAACTCCCCGTTCAGCCCCTCAACAAGAGCCGTAGTATTAAAATAATCCGCCGGAATATCATGATTCTGCGAGTACCAGACGGCATGCGCAGCCCCATGGTCCGCCGTCAAAAACACCGTATACTGATCCTTCCCTACCTTCTCATCCAAAAAGGAAAAGAAATCGGCCAGGTCCCGGTCAAACCGCAGATAGGTATCTTCTATCTCGATCGCGTTGATCCCAAACTGATGCCCTACATAATCAGTTGACGCACAATTGATCGTCAAAAAATCCGTAAACCCGTCCTTCCCAAGATCATAACCCGTCACCGCTTCCTTCGCAAAATCCAGCGTTATCGTATTCCCAAAAGGCGTCGTCCTGAAACTATTCTTCGCCACCTTATAAGAGGAATCCAGGTTGTGCGGAAAAGCCGTCGTACTATCCCCCTTGAACTTCCCTTCATAAGGCTGATCATCCGTATCACTCTGCCCATACGTGCTCTTTGGATACAGCGTATTCCACCCCCCCTTCATATACTTCGCCACATACCCTCTCTTGTTAAAGGAATCCACCCAGGCCGGCAGATGCGTCATATAATAATTGCTCGTAATAAAATTCCCCGTTGAATCCTCCAGCCAGAACGCACCCGTAGCCGTATGACCCGTAGGCAAAATAGCCGCCCGGTCCTTCAGCGAAACCCCCACCACCTTCGACCGGAAATTATCCGCCATCATCATCTCGTCGGTGATAGTAGAAACCAGGAGATTCCGCGGCGACATCTTCCCCTCCTTTGATTCAGGATCCGACGCTCCCACCCCCTTCACCGTGCTGTCATCGGTGCAATACATACGCTGATTCGTAGCCTGCTCCACCCAGTCATTCCCACTGATACCGCTAAAGGCCGGAACACTACCCGTAAAGACACAGGTATGCCCCACCGCGGTAAAAGCAGGCAGGTAATTGATCATCGTATTATCACAGCTGAAGCCATGATGCATCAGTCGCTTAAACCCACCTTCACTATACCGGTCATAATAGCGATACAGATAATCCCAACGCATCTGATCAACCACAATACCCACTACCAGCCTGGGTCTGGCAACAGTATCAGAATGTTTGGTTTGACAGGCTGCAAAAGTTAGCAGCAATAAAAGACAATACACACCGTTGAGGAGGGGCTTTCTCATTAAGCAAAATTTTGCGCAAAAGTATTGGATTGGGACAACGCCAAATGCGTTATTTTTGCGCCAATATGAACCTTAATAATTTCATAATATGGCAGATATCTTTGAAAAATTAGTCAAGCACAATGGCCCGATAGGTCAACACAGGGAGCGCGCGCACGGCTATTTTGCCTTCCCTAAACTGGAAGGTGAGATAGGCAGCCGGATGAACTTCCGCGGAAAAGAAAAAATAGTTTGGAGCCTCAACAATTATCTTGGTCTCGCAAACGACCCCGAAGTACGTAAGATCGACGCAGAAGCCGCCGCAAAATTCGGTATGGCAGCCCCCATGGGCGCCCGTATGATGAGCGGGAACAGCAACTATCACGAACAATTGGAGAACGAGCTGGCCGCCTTCGAAAAAAAGGAAGACGCCACCCTGTTCAATTATGGATACCAGGGCATCATGAGCGCTATCGACGCCATCTGCGGCCGCCACGACGTCATCGTCTATGACGCCGAAAGCCACGCCTGTATCATCGACGGACTCCGCCTCCACCCCGGCCACCGCTACGTATTCAAACACAATGATATCGAAGACTGCGAAAAACAGCTTCAACGCGCCACCGCCCTCATCGAAAAACAGAACGCCGGCGGCATCCTCGTCATCACAGAAGGCGTATTCGGCATGGCCGGCGACCAGGGCAAGCTAAAAGACATCGCCGCCCTGAAAAAACAATACTCGTTCCGCCTCCTCGTAGACGACGCACACGGCTTCGGGACCCTTGGTAAAACAGGAGCCGGCGCAGGCGAAGAACAAGGCGTACAGGACGACATCGACCTCTACTTCTCCACTTTCGCAAAATCCATGGCATCCATCGGCGCCTTCATGGCCGGAGACAAAGCCATCATCGACTACATCCGTTACAACACCCGCTCCCAGATCTTTGCCAAAAGCCTTCCAATGCCCATCACCATCGGCAACCTGAAAAGGCTCGAGCTGCTCCGGACAAAACCCGAAATGCGTAAAAAACTCTGGGATGTAGTGAATAAACTGCAGAAAGGACTGAAAGACAGCGGTTTCGACATCGGCAAGACCGATTCCCCCGTAACCCCTGTATACATGAAGGGAGACGTACCCGAAGCCACCGCCATGGTAATGGACCTGCGGGAAAATCACAACATCTTCTGCTCGATCGTCGTCTACCCCGTCATCCCGAAAGGACATATCATCTATCGCCTGGTACCGACAGCCGTCCATACCGACGAAGACATCCAAAGAACACTGGAAGCATTCCGCGCCACAAAAAAGAAATTGGACGCGGGTGACTATAAAGTACAGGCTATCCCTGATATGGCAGAAGCTTAAACCCGTAGGTTAAATAATAGTAATCATTCGCCCCCGGCCCGCAAAGCCTGGGGTTTTTTCTTAGATTACACTAAGGAAACCAGACCGGAAAACACAAAAAAAAAGCCCCGCCAAAGCGGGGCTGCACTAATCAAATACCATTAACCATTAAACCTTATCCTATGAAAAAACAAAGGTAAGGTGTTCGCATTGAAACAGAAGAAGTACAAACAAATTTTTTTTACGAAGTTTCGATTAAGTTGATTTAGATCAAGCCCGGGGCATACATATAATCCTTTAGAGGCATACGCGGAACGTATCAGAGCTAAATCGTTATAGTAACTAGCTCAAAAAGGCCCCTCACCAACCCAGCTAAGTGGAAAATCGGCCGGCAAAAATCTACCAGCTCGCCTTAAAACTTTTTTGATACACGTCAAACGACGTAGACTTATAATTGCCCTCGCCAAAATACTTTACCAGTAATTCCAGCTCCCTGGGCTCCATATACCCGGGGATGGCCTGAGGTTCCTCACCCGGTATAATAATGATAGTAGTAGGAAATTCCAGCCGTCCATGCGTCAGATACAACGCAAACTCATTTGACCGGTACTGCGGGTTAAAATTGTAGGTCTTCCCCGCCCAGTTGATAGTCGCATGCGTCTCAGCGTCCATCTTGACCGTATAGAACTTCTCCTGGAGATATGCTGCGACCTGCTTATTCGAATAGGTCTTCCTGTCCATTTGCCTGCACCACCCACACCAGGTGGTATAAAGATCGATGATCACCGGCTTCTTAACCTCCTTTAGCTTCCCCGCAGCCTGCTCCACCGTCATCCACGAAATAGCCTCCGCTCCCGGAGCCGCAACCTCCGGCTTCCTCGCACCGGCCAAAACCAATGCCACCGCCCCCACTATTAATAAAAAATATGCTTTCGATCTTTCCATAGTATTTTTGCTATCCGTTATCAAAGTAACGATTTATCATGCACAAAATTGTCGTTGCCATCACCGGCGCCAGCGGATCGATCTACGCAAGACTCTTACTGGAAAAACTCTCCGCCATCCGACAGCAGTGGGAAGCCGTATCGGTCGTCATGACAGACAACGCCCGCGAAGTATGGCGCACCGAACTCGGCAACGAATCCTATAATAAATTTGAGTATCCCGTCTTCTCCCAACGCGACTTCCACGCCCCCTTCGCCTCAGGCTCAGGCAAATATGACACCATGATCATCATCCCCTGCTCGATGGGCACCCTCGGCCGCATAGCCTCCGGCTCCTCCTCCGACCTCATCACCCGCGCAGCCGACGTTATCCTAAAAGAAAGGAGGCGCCTCATCTGTGTAGCCAGAGACACCCCCTATAATCTTATACATATCCGTAATATGGAAACCCTTACCCTCGCCGGCGGCATCATCTGCCCAGCCACCCCCTCCTTCTACAGCCTCCCAAAAACCATCGACGAACTGGCCGCCACCGTAGTCGACCGCGTCCTCGACCTCGCCGGCCTCGACATCTCCACGTTTCGCTGGGGTTCTCAGCCATAACCCCCACTAACATCCGTACTTACCTCCAATCGGCGCCTCAGCCCAAACCTTAATTCCTCAGATCCACCTCTTCCGCCCCCGGAAACTTAGTCTTACTATAAGCCAGCTGCGCATCCGAAACCGCCGCATTCCCATTCATCTTACTGGTCTCCAGCGTATACCTGTTCCCACTCTTATCAAACCACTTGATGCTAACCAGCGTATGCTGCGCCTTATCAATATAAAGCAACGCTTTAAAAAAATTCTTCGTCTTATCCGTAGGCGTCAGCTCTACCTCCTGCACAACACGCCCCCCTATCTTGCTTTCCCCATTCAGCTTATACAAAAAATCCTTGTCATAAAAATTCGTAAAGATCTTATCAGGACTGATCGTCTGCGTAGAAGGATCAGCCTTCGTTATCGTCACCTCATTCGAAGACTTATCATAAGTCCAGATATCCTTCCCATCACTAAAAATATCCTGGCCACCAACCACACTCACATGATACCTGCTGCCCTTCAGATAAATAGTACCACTCTTGCTACCCTGTAACTTCCCCTTCGAATCCTCCACCTTCAAGGTAAAAGCAGACTGCACCGCCTTAAAGGACTTCAGCTTCGCACTAAGCCCATCCAACACTTTCTTCGCATCAGGATCACTCTTACCAAGACTATTATTTTGCGCCTGCGCCATAAAAAAACAACTACCCAGCACAAGACTCATAAAAATGCGCGCTGTGGCACCCCGGCCCGACTTACTACTTACTTTCATTTTTTTCATTTTAGGTCAATTTGCTTCACGGAGCTTTTCGCCGCAAATGTAGGCATGATTGCATTAAAAGTGTCTTAAAATTGGCCCAAACCCGAACCAAAGGGCGCCGCAACCAGGACCGATCGCCGCCCAATCACCCAACCTGCGCAGCTCCATCCCCCCAACATCCACCGGCGCGGAGCGCCGCCTCCCAACCTACGGGTTCAAATACTGATCCAGCTCCATCTCACTCCTGATCAGCACATCCCTCGGCTTACTCCCCTGCCCCGGCCCGACCACACCAGCCGCCTCCAGCTGATCCATCAGCCGGCCCGCCCGGTTATAACCCAGCTTCATCTTACGCTGGATCAGCGATGTAGAACCCAGCTGGTTCATAACGATAAGCCGCGCAGCCTCCTCAAAAAGAGGATCCCGGTCGCCCAGGTCAAAATCCTTCGCCTCCTTATCATTCTCATCCACATACTCCGGCAACTTATACGCCTCCGGGTACCCCCTCTGCTTCCCGATGAACTGCGTGATCTCCTCCACCTCCGGCGTATCGACAAAAGCACACTGAAGACGCGTGATCTCCCCATTATAAGAGATAAGCATATCCCCCTTCCCGATCAGCTGATCGGCACCCCCCGCATCGAGAATAGTGCGGGAGTCTATCTTAGAAGAAACTTTAAACCCGATACGGGCCGGAAAGTTGGCCTTGATCGTACCGGTAATGATATTTACCGACGGACGCTGTGTTGCAATGATCAGATGGATCCCTACCGCACGCGCCAGCTGAGCCAGACGCGCTATCGGCATCTCCACCTCCTTACCCGCCGTCATGATCAGATCGGCAAACTCATCCACGACCAGCACGATAAAAGGCAGATACTGATGCCCCTTCTGCGGGTTCAGCCGCCTCTTGATGAACTTATCATTATACTCTTTGATATTCCTTGCATTGGCCTCCTTCAACAGATCATACCGGTTGTCCATCTCTATACACAAGGCATTTAATGTATGGACCACCTTCTTCGTATCCGTGATGATCGCTTCTTCCTCCCCCGGAAGCTTGGCCAGGAAATGCTTCTCGATGACCCGGTAAATACTGAGCTCCACCTTCTTGGGGTCCACCAGCACTAGCTTCAGCTGCGAAGGATGCTTTTTATACAGTAAGGAAACCAGTATAGCATTCAAACCAACCGACTTACCCTGACCCGTAGCCCCCGCCATCAGCAGGTGAGGCATCGCCGCCAGATCCACAATAAAGTTCTCGTTGTCGATCTTCTTCCCGATGGCGATCGGCAGCGCAAAACTACTATGCTGGAACTTCTCCGAAGCCAGCAGTGTACGCATACTCACCACCGTTTTCTTCACATTCGGCACCTCGATACCGATCGTACCCTTCCCGGGGATAGGCGCAATGATACGTATCCCCAACGCCGCCAGGCTCAGCGCAATATCATCCTCCAGGTTCTTGATCCGCGAGATCCGCACCCCCGCAGCCGGCACGATCTCATACAAGGTCACCGTCGGACCTACCGTAGCGCTGATCTTCGAAATAGCAATATCATAGTTCTTCAGCGTGTTGATGATCTGATTCTTATTGGCCTCCAGCTCCGAAGGGTCCTGGACGATCTTCTCGCTCCCATGAGCCTCCAGCAGGTCCAGCGATGGATATTTATAGTCACGCAGATCCAGCGTAGGCTCATAATCCGGCATAGCCTCCCGAACCAATGCCTCCTCGGCCGTCTCATCCCCAACCTCCGCTTCAGGAGTCTTGATCTCCAGCTCCAAACCATTCGAAGGGACAGTCTTCACCAGCGGTGGTATCGGCGGGATCGTCAACGGCGGCGCAGGCTCTTCGGCAGGCTCCTCCTCAAAATCCTCCTCCTCCTCAACTACCGGTTCCTCAAAAACAGGTTCCTCCCTCTCCGTAACCGTAAACTCTATCTCAGGCTCTGCAGCCTCCACCGGCGGCGGCGCCAAAGCCACCACACCACTTTCCTCTTTCAACACATTCCCCTTACCCTGACTGAACTCCTCGTCCACAAATAATTTCGCGCCGCTCCCCTTCTTCCCCTTACCCTTCTCCGGCTTCACAGGCGGCTCCACCACCACGGGCTCCGGCACCGCCACCAACGCCTTCTCCTTTCTCGCCGGCATCTTAAAGACAGGGTTGAATCTCCAGATAAAATACGCCAGTCCCGCTACCAGCAACAAAGCCGCCGTACCGATCCAGCCCAGGAAACGCGTCAGCCACTCACTGATCATATCCCCCACCGCCCCCCCCCAGGCAAAACCACTGCCCTGGGTAACAAAAGCAAAAGCAACGGAAAAATAGAGCAGCCCCGTCAGCACATACCTGAGATTACGCGGAATAGAAAAAACACGACGCGTCAGCAGCAGGTTTACCCCTACTATAAAAAAAAAGGAACAAAATAAATACGAAGCCAGCCCAAACCCCTTGTAAAAGAATTCATGCGAGATCAGTGCCCCAAGATTGCCCAGCAGATTCGTCACCTTCACATTGGAAGAAGGCAATAAAATGGAAGCACCGTGAAACACCTTGTCCTGGTCTTCTTTCCAGGTAAACAGGTAGGAAGTGAACGCTATAAAAAGAAAGACGGCCAGCAAAAGAAAGACAGCCCCTGCGATCTTGTGGGTACGTTCATCTTTTACGATCTGCTTCACTGTTACCTGGGATTCTTTTTCAGGCTTCAGCTTATCTGAATCAGGCGCCTGGCTCTTCTTTGACTTAAGTCGGTTTGCCATGGATACAAAGATAATATTTGCTACAATACCACTAATAGACCATTCATACGGCCTCAATATTAAAATTATTTACTTTACCTTTAAAAAAACTCCTTGTTAAGAGCCATGCCGGCAATCTCCCGACAAAACCTGTTCCTTTTTCTTCGGACAGCCTGCTTATGCTTCCTTTTATTGGCTTTCCACCTTGATAACCAGGCCCAAAAAATGCCTGAACCACCCATTGCCGATCTCTCGCAGACCGGCCTGCTGAATTCGCTCCAGGGTAACACTTACTACTATTTCTCCAATAACAGGTCCGTTTCCATTGCTGATCTGCCCTCCCTTCCCTATAAGAAAGGAACAAAAAAATTCGAACATTTTATCTCCCCGGGCACCGTCAATAAAAAGACCGTCCTGCGTTTTACACTAACCAACAGCAGCGATCTGCCACAAAGCGCCTTTTACTGCCCCGGCTTCTTCATGGATACCATCGACCTCTATAAGCTGGTCGACCAGGCCCCCGCTCCACCAAAAGTGGTGCTCTTCCCCGTCGTCCTGGCAGATGACCCCGATAGCCTGGGCTATCGGAAAATAACCCTTGCTCCCCATGAGAACGCCACCTTCTTTGCCGTAGTATCTTTCATTAAAGCCCCTACCAACTCCATCAACCCCACGCTTACCCGCGACTCCCTCGTCCAGCAGGGGATCATGCTCACACATAAGAACAAGACCAACATCGACGTCATCACCAACCTCTTCGCCGGGATCATGCTGATGATGATCTTTTACGCCACCAGCGAATATATCCAAAGCCGAAAACCCGAGTTTCTCTATTATGTGGGCTACTCGCTCTGCATCAGCGTACTCCTGTTCCTGAAATCCACCCTCCACCAGGCGACCACCTCCTTTAATTATTTCTTTGAAAGCTTCCTCGACAACATCATATTTTCAGTCGGCTATATCTGTTACATCATCTTCCACCGGAAATTCCTCGAGACCAGCAAGAACTACAAGACCCTCGACCGCATCCTCTTCTGGGGCTCCCTGGCCATCACGACCCTGATGTTCCTCTATATCATCTTTTACTTCCTGTCTCCGGACTTCCGCATTGCCAACACGATCGAGAACGCCACCAAGATACTCCTGCTGATCATCTCCCTGCTCTTTATCCTGAAAGGACTGACCTATCGCAACCAGCTCATGAACTACATCGTCATGGGCAATGTCTCCCTCTGCCTCCTGTCCATCATCTCCCAGCTCATGATCACGACCAACTTCCAGCTGGTAAAAGGCAGCTCCGTTCTCAACCTGGCTCTTTTTTATTACGAAGGAGGCATCACCATCGAACTGCTCTTCTTCCTCTTCGCCCTGACCTATAAGAATAAGATGGAGATCATCAGCAGCATCCAAAAGGAAGAAAAGCTAAAGCTGGAAACCGAACGCAAGGAAATGGAAAAACAGGTAGCCGTACTCGCAGCCAAACAGGACGAACGGAATCGGATCTCCGTCGACATGCACGACGAGCTTGGCTCCGGCGTAACAGCGATCCGGCTGATGAGCGAGATCGTAAAAAGTAAAATGAAGGACCAGACCCTGCCCGAAATAGAAAAGATCTCCAACTCGGCTAACGAGCTGCTCAATAAGATGAATGCCATCATCTGGACAATGACCAGTTCCAACGACAGCATAGAAAACCTGGTAGCCTATATCCGCTCCTACGCCGTGGAATTCTTCGAGAACACCGCCATCGACTGCTATTTCAGCATGCCCGCAACCATCCCGCCACGGGAGATCAGCGGGGAGAAAAGGCGTAATATCTTCCTTTCCGTAAAAGAAGCCCTTAATAATGTACTGAAACACTCCCAAAGCACCGTAGTACGCATCAATGTCACCATTGGCAGCCGGCTGATCATCGAGATCCAGGACGACGGAGTCGGTATTAATATGGAGAAACTGCGGAAATTCGGAAACGGGCTCAACAACATGAAAAAACGAATGGCCTCCATCGACGGCGAGTTCAATATCGAAAACTCCGACGGCACCCGCACCACCTTCTACTTAGCCTTATAATCTATTCACCCTTCTTCGCCACGCCAAGATAAAGGAACAACCAGCCCAATATAAAGAACACCCCACCCACCGGCGTCATGATCCCCGCCAGCGTCCTGTGCGCACTCTCCGCAATCGCCAGCGCAGTCAGCACATACAACGACCCGCAAAAAAGCACGATCCCCATGATAAAACAATTCCCCGCCCAGATCATCCACTTATTATGGATCTTCTCGGACAGGAACGCCACGAACAGCAGCGCAAAGACATGATAGAACTGATACCTCACCCCCGTCTCAAAAATAGCCACCGTCTCAGGACTGGTCATCTCGCGGAGCTTGTGAGCCGCAAAGGCCCCCAGCGCCACAGAAACTGCGCCAAGGATAGCCGCTATCGAAAGAAAACTCCTATTCATAGTGTATGTCAGTAATTATATTTCCTCCTTCATCCTGTCCGGCTCCTGGTCATCGTTCAACAACAGCTGGATCAGCTCCTCCAGGTTCGTATTCTCCTCATTCACCGTCAGATCAGCCTGCTGATAATACATCCTCCGCTCACTCAGCTTCCGGATAATATACCGCCGAAGATCCTCATCATCAACCTCGCTGATCAGCGGCCGGCTCATCTTCTCCCTCTTCAGCCGCTGCTGCAGCATCTCCACCGAAGTATTCAGCCAGATGACCTTCCCGTTTTTCTTCATAAACTCGATATTATTAAAGAAACAGGGCGTCCCCCCGCCACAGGACAGGATAAAACTCTCATGACGCACCGAAAGCTCTTCCAAAGTCTCCTTCTCCGTATAACGAAAATATTCCTCCCCCTTCTCCGAAAAGATCTCCGACACGCTCTTCCTCTCATTTTCCACGATGACAGTATCCAGGTCATAAAAAGGGATTCCCAGCTTCGTCGAGAGATGCCTGCCCCAATGTGTCTTACCGGATCCCATAAACCCTATTAAGAATATTTTCATTTAAATGCATTTAAACCCGTAACATCCATCCCCGTGATCAGCAGATGCACATCATGCGTCCCCTCATAAGTGATCACACTCTCGATATTCATCATATGCCGCATGATCGGATACTCACCCGTGATCCCCATTCCTCCCAACATCTGTCGCGCATCCCGGGCTATCTGCGCCGCGATCTCACACCCGTTCCGTTTTGCCATCGACACCTGCGCCGGGGTCGCACGCCCTTCATTCATCAGGGTCCCCAGTCTCCAGTTCAGCAGCTGGGCCTTCGTGATCTCCGTCACCATCTCCGCCAGCTTCTTCTGTTGCAGTTGAAACCCACCGATCGGCCGGTCAAACTGGACCCGCTCTTTGCTATACCGTAACGCAGTATCATAACAATCCATCGCCGCCCCCACTACCCCCCAGGCAATCCCATAACGGGCCTTGGTCAGACAGCTCAGCGGCCCCTTCAGCCCCTTTATATTTGGTAAAATATTCGCCTTCGGTACTTTTACATGATCAAAAACCAGCTCCCCCGTAGCCGAAGCCCTCAAACTCCATTTCCCATGCGTGGTAGGCGTCGTAAACCCTTCCATCCCCCGCTCTACGATAAGCCCCCGGATTACCCCCTCTTCATCCTTAGCCCAGACCACCGCCACCTGCGAAAAAGGAGCATTGCTGATCCACATCTTGCTGCCATTCAGAATGACATGGTCACCCGCATCTTTAAAATTGCTCAGCATCCCGCTGGGATCACTGCCATGATTGGGCTCCGTAAGGCCAAAACAACCCAGCCATTCGCCACTGGCCAGCTTTGGCAGATATTTATTACGCTGCTCTTCGCTGCCATACTCATAGATAGGGAACATCACCAGCGACCCCTGTACCGAGGCCGTGCTCCGGACACCACTATCCCCCCTTTCCAGCTCCTGCATCATCAGCCCATAGCTGATATAATCCAGCCCACCCCCGCCATACTGTTCGGGAACCGTAGGCCCAAAACACCCCAGCCCCCCCAGCTGCCGGACGATCTGCTCCGGAAACTCCGCCCGCTGGGCATAATCCTCGATGATCGGGGAGATCTCCTTCTTTACATAGTTCCGGACGGCATCCCGGACCATTTTGTGCTCATCTGTCAGTAAATCATCCAGTTGGAAGTAGTCCGGACTCTGAAAAACGTCTATCTTTAAAGAAGAAGAAGTGGCAGCCATATGGAGCGGTTTAACAAATATTTGCTGCTAAAATAAGGAAAAGGGGCCGTAAGGATGCAACATCCGCGAAAGCCTCGTGTACTTATTCATGAGACAGCGCAAGCAAAAGGCCAAAAGCCCCGTCTCAGACGCACATGAACGCTAAAAACGCCGATTTGGAGATAACTGAACCAATACTGCACGACGAGTTGGTAGAACGATGCAAACAGGGGGACTCCCGCGCCTTTGCAACGCTATACCAGAAATATGCGAAGGCGATGTATAACACCAGCCTGCGTATCGTCAACAACACCGGCGACGCGGAGGATGTGACACAGGAAGCTTTTACAGACGCATTCAGATCCCTCGAGGATTTTCATTATAAATCCACATTCGGGGCCTGGCTGAAACGTATCGTCATCAACAAATCGATCAACTATCTGCGCAAACGGAAAATGGACCTTATCGATATAGAAAAGACAAATATCGGTCACCTCCCGGAAGAACAGGGCATGGATGAACAGGAGATCCAAATGAAGGTAGAAGACATAAAAAAAGCCGTCACGCTTTTACCCAATGGCTACCGGACCGTCCTAACTCTCTACCTGTTCGAAGGATATGACCAGGAAGAAATAGCAGAGATCCTGCAAGTCACGCACGCTACCGTGAGAACACAGTACATGCGGGCTAAACAAAAATTGTTACAGCACATAAAACAAGGTATATCATGAACAACCGGTTAGAAGAATTTGTCCGGGACCATAGAGAGGAGTTTGACTCCGAGGAACCGGATAACAAGATCTGGGAAAAGATCAGCCGGGAAATGGATCCCGACAAAGACAAAAAAAAACAGACCCCCGTGGTCCAGATCCCCCTTCATTGGATTAAATGGAGCGCAGCTGCTGCCGCCGTCATCCTCGTGATCGTAGGCGCAGGCATATACTTCACGTCAGGCAACAGTACGCTGGACATCACTTTCGCAAAAAAGACAGATAAGCAAACCAAACCCGCTAATCCAACAAATACGGAAAGCCAGGCAACAACCAATTCGCCCGACACGTCCTCAAAGAACACCACCAACCTGGCGCAGACACCGCCCCCGGCCGCTGCTAACCTCTCGTCCAATAATCCTACACTAGCCACTATCCGCCCCAGTGATAACAAGGACCCAAAAGCCAGCCAGGAACTCCAGTCCTCCATGAGCGAAGAAATGTACCACTATGCAAAACTCGTGGAGATCAGACATAAGGAACTAAAAGCCATAGAAAAGGACGAACCTTTATTATACAAGCAGTTTGCCCTGGACGTCAACAAGCTGGATAGTGTCTATCGCAGCCTCCAGGAACAGCTGCCAACCAACCCCAATCGCGAACAATTACTGGAAGCGATGTTACAGAACCTCCAACTGCAGATGGAACTACTGAATCATCAGCTCGAGATTGTCAAGCAAATCAATCATTCAAAAAAATCAGAATATGAAAAAGCATATAAGACTGTTTAGTTCTATTGCCCTTTTTCTTGTCTTATCTGCTCCGGTGCTTAGCCTCGCACAGCAAGTAAAGAAACAACGGTTGATCAATAAATCCTATCCGGTCACGGCCGACGACAAGCTGGAAATAGACAACCAGTTCGGCAATGTAGCCGTCAGCACCTGGGACAAGAACGAGATCACCGTGGACATCGAAATTGGCGCCCGCGCAGCTACCGACGAACGAGCACAGGAGATCATGAATAAGCTGGACGTAAAAGAGTCAAAGGATGGCCATACCATCTCCTTCAAGACCAACGTCGACGAGATCAACAGCAGTGGAAAGAATAACAAACGTAACGAAGGCGAAAGGTCCTTCTACATCGACTATGTCATTCACATGCCCACCAGCAACCGGCTGGAAATAGAGAACAGCTTCGGAAAAACCGAGATCGGTGACTTCAAAGGCCTCGTCTCCCTGACCAGCAAGTTCGGCAGCCTCAACACCGGCAAGCTCGACAACGTGGACCTCATCGACGTGGAATTTGGCAAGGCCTATATTACCGAGGTCAACAACGGCAGGGTCATCTTCAAATACAACGACCAGTCCCGTATCGGTAAGGTAAACGGAGACGTAAAGATCACCAGCGAATTCTCCGGCAACGTCCAGTTCAGCGTCGCCGACAATATCAAAGAGCTGAACCTCTTCGAATCCTACTCCACGGTCCGTATGGTGGTCGAAAAAAGCCTGTCCGCCGACATCGACGTCCACACCAGCTTTGGCAGCTTCCGCAACGAAAGCAGCTTTTCCATCAACGAGAACAAAGAGTCGGATGAAAATGACTATGGTCCCAAATTCGACAAGGACTATAGCGGGAGAGCCGGCGAAGGTCGCGCCAAGATAAAGATCAAAAGCAGTTTCGGAACGGTACGCCTCTCCTACAGCGGCACCGGAAGGGAATCAGACGACAGGATCAAACACAAGGATAAGGATAAAGACAAAGAAAAAGAAGAAAAGGATGAGTCTACTACTACTTAACTGCTAACTTTCTATCTCACCCCCTACCCCCGGAGCATCAGCCTCACCACAGGTACGTTGCACCGATAAAATCTTATCTTGCTGCTCCAAAACCAAAGGAATGCAGCTACAAAATATAGTCGGATCGACACTGGAATACGCACAGCAAAAAGACCGGGAAGACAAGCTCCACAGCTTTCGCTCCCGGTTTTATTTTCCCCGCTCCAAAACCACCAGCGGCGCAGCCGCAATCTATTTCTGCGGCAATTCCCTCGGCCTCCAGCCCCGCCAAACCGCAGACTACATGCAGCAGGAGCTCAAAGACTGGCAGGACATCGCCATCGACGGCTACTGGCACGCCCACAACCCCTGGATGACCTATCCCCAATCAATGCGTCCCGCCCTCTCCCGCATCGTAGGCTGCCTCGAAGACGAGGTCACGGTAATGAACGCCCTCACCGTCAACCTGCATCTCTTACTCCTCACCTTCTATCGCCCTACCCCCACCCGGTATAAGATCCTGATGGAAGCCGGCGCCTTCCCCTCCGACCAGTACGCACTCGAGACCCAGGTAAAATTCCACGGCGCCCCCGGCGACGCTCTTATAGAGATCGCCCCCCGCGAAGGCGAAAGGACGATCCGCGAAGAAGACATCCTCCGGATCATCGATCAGAACAAAGACTCCTTAGCCCTCGTCCTGCTCGGCGGCATCAACTATTATACCGGTCAGCTATTTGATATGGCAGCCATCACCGCCGCCGCTCACAAGGCCGGCGCCCTCGCCGGTTTCGACCTCGCCCACGCCGTGGGCAACGCCCCGCTTCGCCTGCACGAATGGGAGGTCGACTTCGCCGTTTGGTGCTCCTATAAATACCTCAACGCCGGACCCGGTGCAGCCGGCGGCGCCTTTATACACGAAAAACACGCCCGTAATAAAGACCTCATCCGCCTCGGTGGCTGGTGGGGCAACGACGAAGCCAGCCGTTTTAAGATGGAAAAAGGCTTTGTCCCCAAACCTACCGCCGAAGGCTGGAGCATGAGCACCGCCCAGGTTTTCAATATGGTCTCCCTGAGATCCTCTCTGGCCCTCTTCGAAGAAGCCGGCATCGAAAACCTCCAGGCCAAAAGCCGGGAGCTCACCGAATATCTGTTCCAATTATTAAAAAGCCTGGATAACCTGGACTTCGAGATCCTCACACCCGCAGAACCCCATCGCAGAGGAGCCCAACTGTCCCTATATTTTAAAAAGGATGCAAAAGCCATCCACCAAAAGATCCTCGACGCCGGAGTGGTGGTGGATTACCGTGAGCCTGGCGTAGTACGGGTCGCCCCCGCTCCCCTCTACAATTCCTTTGAAGACGTCCACCGGTTTTACCATATCTTAGCCTCACTATGAGCCGACCATCCACGCCGCCCGCCACATCATCAGTTTTATCCCCAGCGCCTGCGTTGCCCGGGTCCCCCGTCTCCCGTTTTTTCAACGGCCTCTCTCGCCACCTCACCCTCGTTGTCCTCATCGCACTCGTGGCGGCCGTTCTACTCGGCTACTTCGCCCCCGCCATCGCGGTAAAGACAGAATGGATGGGCAAATGGTTCGTCAACATCGTCAAAGTCTTTATCCCTTTTATCATCTTCTTTACCATCGTCTCCGGCATCAGCGGCATGAGTGACCTCAGAAAAGTAGGTCGCATCGGCGTCAAATCCCTCATCTACTTCGAGGTCGTTACAACTATATCGCTGGCCATCGGCATTGCCCTGGCCTATATCATCCAACCCGGGCATATCGACAAAACCGGCCTCCCCATCCAGGACGCCTCAAAATATGTTAAGCAGGGAGTAAAAGGCTTCGACTGGCTGGAATTCTTCAAAACCAACCTGACCCTTCAGGTGCTCGTCCTGGCCATAATCGCAGGCATCATTATCAGCCTCCTGCCCAACAGAAAAAAGATAGTCGACGCAGTCCACATCGCCAGCAAATTCATCTTCCGCCTCCTCAAATATGTAATGTACCTCGCCCCCCTCGGCGCCTTTGGTGGCATGGCCTTCACGATCGGCAAGTTCGGCATCCGCACCCTTATCCCCCTGGCAAAACTCATGGCCTCCGTCTACGCCACCATGGCCCTCTTTATCATCATCGTCCTGGGCCTGATCCTGCGGTACTTCAAGCTCAACATCTTTACCTACTTAAAAAACATCCGCGAAGAAATTCTCATCGTCCTGGGCACCTCCTCTTCCGAAGCAGCGCTGCCATCCCTGATGGTCCGCCTGGAGCAGATGGGCTGCAGCCAACCCGTCGTAGGACTCGTCGTACCGACAGGCTATTCCTTCAACCTCGACGGCACATCGATCTATCTTTCCATGGCTACGATCTTCCTGGCCCAATTGTATAATGTTCAATTGACCACCGGCGAACTGCTTACCATCCTCGGCATCCTGATGGTCACCTCCAAAGGCGCAGCAGGCGTCACCGGCAGCGGTTTCATCGTACTCGCCTCCACCCTCACCGCCATCCAAAAAATACCCGTGGAAGGACTCGCCTTCCTTCTGGCCGTAGATAAATTTATGAGCGAAGCCCGCGCGATAACCAATATCATCGGCAATGGCGTCGCCACCCTGGTCATCGCAAAAAGTGAAAAGGAATTCATCGACCCCGCAGAGCCAGCCCTAACCTAGCCTCCATTGCAAAAGAATAGCTACGTAAAAATGTCCCAATCTTCCCCACCTCTGTACTAACCGTACCAAAAAGCCGGCGCAGGGAAACGGGCATAACTCCCAATCAGTTTAAAAAGCAGCCACTCAACTAATAACGCGTCAAAAACAGGATCTCTACCCCAAATACCCCTTCATCTCACGGTGATACCCCCCCGCCGCCGCCATCGCCGCCTCCTCAAAATCCTCCCCACCCGATGCAAATATCACGGCCCTGCTCGCATTCACCAGCAAACCCACCTCCTTATTCATGGCCTGCTTCGATATCTCTTCCAAACTCCCCCCCTGCGCCCCAACACCAGGAACAAGATAAAAATGATCCGGCGTCAATCTCCGGATATTCCTGAACGCATCCGCCTGCGTCGCACCGATCACAAACATCAGGTTATCCTGACTACCCCAACCCGCAGCCGTCGTCAGCACCCGCTCATACAACAGGCTATCCCCCGCAGGCTGTAACTCAAAATCCTTCGATCCCGAATTCGAGGTCAGCCCCAGCAATATGGTCCATTTATCTTTATATTCAAGAAAAGGCCGCACACTATCCTCACCCATATAAGGCGCAACCGTGATGGCATCAAAAGCAAGTGTCTCAAAAAAAGCCCGCGCATATTGCGAAGAAGTATTGCCAATGTCGCCGCGCTTGGCATCAGCAATTTTAAAATGCGTGGCAGGGATATAATTGACCGTCTTTTCCATGGTCTCCCAACCCTTTACCCCATCCGCTTCATAAAAAGCAGTATTGATCTTATAGGCCACACAATGATCCTTTGTAGCATCGATGATCCGTCTGTTGAACTCAAAGACCGGATCCGGATACGATAAAAGATGAGGAGGAATTTTTGTACGATCCGAATCCAATCCAACACAAAGATAAGTACCTGTCGACCGGATCCGCGTTACTAGCTGCTGGCGTGTCATGTCCCAAAAATAGGACAATTTTCCAACCTCTCCCACTCATCCCAGCAACCACCGATAACACCAGCGCTAACCGCTCCATCGACCACCATCACCCAGCCAATGCCGCTGCAACCCCTCCTTATTCCGGCCTCCGCCCCTTCATCTCCTCCGCCACCGCCCGCGCCGTCTCATCCCCCTTATCCAACTCCTCAATAACCTGGTGATAACTCTGCTCATCCCTGTTCTGACTAAGCTTATACGCAGCCTGCACCTCATCCATACTGATCTCAAACCCCACTATCCCTCTCATATCATCACTCACTGTCTTCTCCGGTATCTCCCCTATCGTCACCGGCCTGGGCATATGCTGCTCAAAAGTATGCATCAAACGCGACAAGGCAGCCCTAAGTTCTTCCCCCTCGACGATCCTCACCGTCCCACAAACGTGCACCGCAATATAATTCCAGGTAGGAACCATCATTTTCGTATACCAGCGGGGCGAAACATAGGCATGCGGACCTGGAAAAATAGCCAGCACCTTCGCCCCATCCGCAAGCGTGTATTTCTGTTCATTGCCCCGCGAAATATGCCCCATAAGAACATCCTCCCCCGCCGCATTCTTTTCCAGCAGCAGCGGTATATGGGTGCCGATCGGCAAACCATCTTTTACGGAGACCAGAATAGCAAATGAATTTTCCTTTAGAAAGGCATGGATCTTACTCGCATCCTTCTCTTCATATCGGCGTGGAACATACATGAGACTAAGGTACTGATTTTTCAAAACAGCCCTTATTCAGGCGGAAATTGCTTAATTTTACGCTATTACACTGATCTGATGAAGCTCCTGCTAACCAGCTTTTTCACCACTCTGCTCCTGCTAGTATATATGGGGAGCTACCCGCAGTCCTACCCGGGCTCAAAGGCTGACTCTGCCAACCCAAAACTCCATTCCCCACCCACAGATCTCTCTATCCCCCAACCCGACGACGAATTCAATATCTTTTTAGTTGCCATAACCATCGCCTTCTTCAGCATGGTCATCGGAGGCGCCCTCATAGGAGCCCTCGCTGCAATTCTCGTATTACTATCCTTATTCGCACTGGTATCCGCAGGCATCCTGTCAGCAGGCCTGCTGTCAGCACTCTACCGACGCTCAATTGCAGCCGGCTTCCGTACGATCTTATTGGTCATCTGCAGCCTCGGTGGTATACTTGGAGGAACGATCTGTTTCTGGTTGATCAACCGGATCTTTAATATCCATCTCACCTCCCCTACCGCCGCCCTCGTAGGCGCCTTCGGAGGATTACTCTGCGGCCTCCTGCTCGGCTTTCTCCTCGCCGGCATTCTCCGCATCTTTATAAATTACTGCCGTCAAAAACTGTCTTTCTAACCCATCCTCTGCCACCCCAACCTCATCCTAACCCACAACTTCCGCCACCTTCTCCCTGTTCATATTCGCATTCAACATCGCAATACTCCTCGCCGCATTCCCCGCAAAATCCGAAAAGGCCTTTCTCGTCACCACATCATCGGTCGCCATAATAGGCACCCCGATATCCCCGCCTTCCCGAATACTCTGAACCAACGGTATCTGACCCAAAAAAGGAATATCATACTCCTCCGCCAGCCTCTTCCCCCCATCTCTGCCAAAAATATAATATTTGTTATCCGGCAGCTCGGCCGGAGTAAAATAGCTCATATTCTCTACCAACCCGATAACTGGCACCTTCAACTGCGCCTGCCCAAACATCGCTATGCCCTTTTTCGCATCCGCCAGCGCCACATCCTGCGGCGTAGTAACCACTACAACACCCGTCACCGGTACCAGCTGCATCAGCGTCAGATGGATGTCACCCGTACCAGGAGGCATATCGATCACCAGGTAATCAAGCTCACCCCAATTCACATCCGTCACGAACTGCCGGATGGCACTGCTGGCCATAGGCCCCCGCCAGACCACCGCATTCTTCTCGTCTACCAGTAAACCGATGCTCATCAATTTGATCCCAAACTTCTCCAGCGGCACGATCAGCCCCTTTCCATTCTCACCCCCGGCCATCATCATCGGACGCTCACCCCTTACCCCAAACATGATCGGAACGCTTGGCCCGTAAATATCCGCGTCCATCAATCCCACACTCGCCCCACCCCTCGCCAGAGCCATTGCAAAATTGGCAGCCACCGTGCTCTTCCCTACTCCGCCCTTGCCGCTAACTACAGCAATGATATTTTTGACGTTCGGGAGCACATCCCGTTTATCTTTCCGTTGCGTCGTCGTCTGCGCAGTAAAATTCACTTTCACCGTCGCATCTTTATTAACCAGCAGCCGAACGGCATTGATACAGGCATTTTTTATGTGGTCTTTCATCGGGCACGCCGGCGTAGTCAACACGACCGTAAAGGCAACATAATTCCCCTCAACCGTCAGATCCTTAACCATATTGAGTGTCACGATGTCTTTCCCAAGGTCAGGTTCCTGTACGTTACTAAGGGCCTCCAAAACTTTTTCCGGCGTCATTCAGCAAGATTTTGTTAAAAACTCTAATTTGAGACAAAATTAACCAATGACGACCTTACTTTGTTTACTATTTACGGTTTAAAAGTTAATTTTGAGACTGAATGAAAAAAATTGTACTATACATTCTGCTGCTGTCCGCCCCATTCGCCGCTCACGCTCAATTTGACAAGCTTAAAGACTCCGTGGTACAATTGTATGGCGTCATAATGACAGCCGATAGCTTAAAAGGGATCCCCGCCGTCAGCGTGGTAGTAAAAGGACGAAACCAGGGTACCTACTCCAGCGACCAGGGCGTATTCTCGATCGTGGTGCTAAAAGGTGATGTCATCGAATTTTCCAGCGTCGGCTATAAATCCTTTACGCTAAACGTACCCGATACATTCCGGGGCAACCAGTACAGTATAATACAACTTATGGTGACTGACGCCCAATACCTGCCGGCAACGATCATCAAGCCACGACCTACCCGTGAACAATTCGAACGCGACTTCGTCAATACCAGGGTCCCCGACGACGACATAGAAATAGCCCGCCAGAATACCGATGCCGCCAAACGACGGGTTCTGGCCCGCAGTCTCCCGGCCAGCGCCAGCGAAGCAGCCTCTACCTACCTGCGACAGAGCGCCACCAAGTATTCTTACCAGGGCCAGGCCCCACCACAAAATATCTTCAACCCCCTCGCCTGGGCCGACTTTATCCAGGCCTGGAAACGAGGTGATTTCCGGAACAACAACTAACTTCGCGGCAAATATTCGGATCAGCCATATGCAAAACATCTCCGTCATCGGCGCAGGTACCATGGGTAATGGTATAGCACACATCTTTGCACAGCAGGGATTTACCGTCAACCTCATCGACACCCAGGCCCACCAGCTCGAAAAAGCGCTTTCCACCATCTCAAAAAACCTTGACCGCCAGATCACAAAAGGGATACTCTCCGAGACGGACAAATCATCCACCCTCAACGCCATCACTACCCATACCGACCTCAAAACAGGCGTCGCGGGTGCCGACCTTGTCGTAGAAGCCGCCACAGAGAATGTCGAGCTAAAACTTAATATCTTCCGGGCCCTCGACGAACACGCCCCCACCGGCGCCATACTGGCATCCAATACCTCGAGTATCTCCATCACCCGCATTGCGGCCGTAACCCGACGCCCCGCATCAGTCATCGGACTCCATTTCATGAACCCCGTACCCGTAATGAAACTGGTCGAGATCATCAACGGATATGCCACGGATGAGACCGTCACCCAACAAATGGTAAAACTCTCCGAAAAACTGGGAAAAGTGCCCTGTGTCGTCAATGACTACCCGGGATTCATCGCCAATCGCATCCTGATGCCCATGATCAACGAGGCGATCTGCAGCCTCTTCGAAGGCGTAGCCGGTGTACAGGAAATTGATACTGTCATGAAACTGGGAATGGCGCACCCCATGGGTCCCCTGCAATTGGCCGACTTCATCGGTCTGGACGTCTGCCTCTATATCCTCCGCGTACTCCACGATGGCTTTGGCAACCCCAAATATGCCCCCTGCCCCCTGCTGATCAATATGGTCACAGCCGGCTATCTCGGAATAAAAAGTGGGGAAGGATTCTATAAATATACACCCGGCAGTAAAGATCTTGTCGTAAGCAGCCGGTTCACCCCATAATTCCACGTTCCCGCTCTGCTCACAAGCGGCTTCCTGGCTGACCCCTTGCCCACGGACAGCAAGCCCCGGCCTACTGCGTCCTCCTGATCGTCATATTCCCCGTCATCGTATAAGACGTGCGTGCTACGGTATCAAATATCTTTCCGCTCAAAGTTCCGACGATATAGCCACCAACCGGGCCAAGACTGCTAACGTTCCATTGAACCGCATTTGCGTAATCATAATTTCCACCGGGTACGGTCAGCGTCAAAGTACCCGGATACTCACCGGTGTTCGTTGGATTATCATTCAGGGTCAGAATGGCCTGGTTCGAACTCCCGGCTGCAGTAGCCGTGATCACATCATAGAATTGGTTAGTCCCATATGGTGTGACCTGGTTCTTAAAGTCATCGGGCGGGGCCGTCCAGCTATATGTTGCGCCATTGAAATTGAGCGTGATCAGCTGCGTTACAGAATTGCCGCAAGCCGATAGCTGCCCCGCATCAACCGAACCCGAAGAAGCTGTGATAGTGCTCGCCGCACCTGCCTGCTGACCCACAAGATCTACCGCTGTCAGCACCACCGGGGTCGAGCTGCTGTAACAGCGACTGACAGACAAGGTAAAAGTCCCTTTTGCAACAGCCGCCCGACGGGTAAGCCCATCCAACAATACATTGACATAACCGCTATCCACCGGGCTATTGCTACAATCGACTACCGTGCCGGTCAGAGTAAGACCACTCGCATCGACCGTCACCACCACAGTACCCAGATCCTGATCAGCCAGCGCCGGCCCGACATTCATCCCGCCAAGTATATTGCCGCATTCCGTCACGACCTTCATAACAAGAGTCTGTCCCTTGGGTATCAACCCCTGTGCAAACCCATCTATATCTGTATAACCACCCCGGGTACCCCAACCATCTGAGGCAAACTCGATATACGAATACGCCAGCGGATTACCATGCTGATCTTTTACATGAACTTTAAAATTGACCGTTCCTGAAGAAGCATCACAATTCCAGAATGAAAAATGCCCTACCTGGCCCACATAACTATTCCCCACCCGAAGAGCTGTCCCTTCCTCGATCCACCTGCCGCTCGAATCATTAAAATACCAAAGCGGTATCGTAGATGGAGCCGTCGCCTGTAAAGCCGTCGGTATCGCCCAGGTAAGCATCGCTTTCTTACCCGCCATTAATTGCAATTTTTCTCCCGCATCCCCTTCCATTTCAACAGCCAGCATACCAAAACTTTGCAGCGCTGTCTCCTTACCGTCTGTACCAATACCCCGCAGATCGCCGGGCATATACTTATATAGGTCCGATGCCGTCGGGTCCAGGTAAGTTGCATATACATTCACATTACCGGTATAGGTTGCACTCGTAGTAGCATTGATAACTCCCGCCGCCGGAAAAGCCGCCGTGTCACCCGCCTGCACGACGATCGTTCCCCCCGCCGACGCAGCAAAACTCCCCTTTGATGTACGGGGAATTAACTGGATGCTGACATAATTTGAAGCTCCCCCATTGGTGATGATACTCCTCGATCCGGTGAAGTACCCCTGTTTGACGACCCTGACAAAACCGAAACGGCTTGACATGGAGATCTTCGAAAAGGTAAATACACCGTTGATGTCCGTAGTCGTCGTCGCCACCCCACTGCTTACCGCAGCACCTTGTACCGGCGTTCCATTCTCATCGAGAACGCGCCCCTGCAGGTTAGCAGTCACCGTTACCTCAGCGGGAATATTATTGGGATCCGTACCGCTTTTGTCGGTAGACGAACTTTTACTACAGGCAAAAAAGCAAATGAGGGAAATGACCATTGAGGTCAGGGCAAGGGTATAGAGGGTCTTTTTCAAAGGAACAAATTTGGATACCTCTGAAACGAATAAAGAGGCCCAAAATTATGCCGCCCCGCCCAAAACTTCTACATTCCTGAGTTCCTTGAGCTTATACACCACTTCCGTGACCCGGTTCTTCGGAATGGCTATCGTCATATTACAAAATAGCTGCATCTCCTGCCGTACAACCCGGCAATTATACTGCTTTACCAGAGTCATTACCTCATTTACCTGCGTATAATCGAATTGTACGGTATACTCTTTCTCGACCTGTTTCTGCGCCTGCGGAGCTATTTGCAGCGCCAGGGCGGCAGCTGACTTGTAAGCATTGATCAGACCAGGTACACCCAGCAGCGTACCACCAAAATACCGGACCACTACTACCAGCGTATTCACCAGCTCCTTGCTGTCTATCTGACCAAGGATCGGCCGGCCCGCAGTCCCCGATGGCTCCCCATCATCGCTGACCCGAAAAGTATTCCCGTCCAGTCCAAGACGATAAGCAAAACAATGATGCGTCGCCTTGGGATGCTCTTTTTTTACTTCATTGAGCCTGTCCTTGAACTCATCCACATTCTTTACCGGATAGGCATAACCGATAAACTTACTGCCCCTGTCTTTAAATTCAGCTACAGCACTTTTCTCGATCGTGTAATAGAAATCCTGTTCAATCATAAATTCTTGTAATAACGTATCGTGTCGGAAAACAGGAATTCCTCTCTCCCTTTTACTCCACTCAACAACGGCGCAGGCAACCCACCCGGCAACTCCAACTCATTATTGGTAATGACCCGGGCCTCATCCCAACACCCTTCATCGATAAAAGACTGTAAAAGACGAGCCCCACCCTCCACCAGCACACTCTGTATCTTCAGCTGATATAAAGCCTGGCAGATCTGGTGTACCAAACTACTGTCACCAGCCAATTGGTAAAAAGAAAGATTCCCCACCTCCTCATGTCTCACCATATTAAAAACAATGGTCCTCACACTACCATCAAATAACTTCAAAGACGCCGGCAACGTCAGCTCCTTATCGATCACCAGCCGTATCGGATCAGGCCCGCTCCACAACCGCACAGTCAACGAAGGATCATCCGCCAGCGCAGTCCGTGTCCCAACCAAAATAGCGGCCTCTTCCGACCGCCACCTATGAACCAGCCTGTTCGTATATTCATTGGAGATAAAGACCCGCTCCCCAACTCCCAAAGGCCCCCCACTCATTCCGGCAATCCTCCCATTAGCACTCTGCGCCCACTTCAACACGATATAAGGCCGATGCAACGTATTGAACGTAAAAAACCGCCTGTTCAGCTCCATACACTCCGCCTCCAATACCCCCACCTTCACCTCCACACCCGCCGCCAACAGCTTTTCAATCCCCTTCCCATTCACCTGCGGAAAAGGATCCCTGCACCCCACCACTACCTTTGGTATCCCCATCCTGAGGACCAGGTCCGCACAGGGTGGCGTCTTGCCAAAATGCGCACAGGGCTCCAAAGAAACATACATCGTAGACCGGGAAATAAGCGGAACATCCCCGGCAGCCACCGAATTCACACAATTGACCTCCGCATGCGCCTGCCCATACATCCGGTGATACCCTTCCCCGATCACGCGGTCCTCATAGACAAGCACAGCACCAACCATAGGATTGGGAGCCGTATACCCGCCTCCAAGACGCGCCAGCTCCAAACATCGCCGCATATATGTTTCGGGGGAAGTCAATGTCGTATACACCTGGTCAAGTCGGCAAATTTAGGGCAAACTCCCTTATTTTTACGGATGGATTGGCAACAGGCACAAAAAGAGTTAATTATACAATTGACACCCCTCTACGGAGACCGCGAAGCCGCCGTCATAGCCGATTGGACAATGGAAAATCTCTCCGGCTGGAAAAAGATCGACCGCCTCCTGCATAAAACCGACCCCCTGTCACCCCAAACCCTCGACACCTACAAAAAATACACCCGCGAACTTCTCTCTCACCGGCCCGTACAATATGTCCTGAACGAAAGCTGGTTCGCCGGCAGAAAATTTGAGGTCAATGAAAATGTCCTCATCCCCCGCCCCGAGACCGAAGAGCTCGTCGAATGGGCCATCCGGACCACCCTATCTTCCCCCCCTCCGCAATCCACCCCCCCGCAATCTCCTGGGCCTCCCCGCCCTCCCCTGATCCTCGACGTCGGCACAGGGAGCGGCTGCATCGCCATCACCCTCGCCCTCCAGCTCCCGAACGCCCAGGTCCACGGCGTTGACATCAGCACTGGCGCCCTCGCCGTCGCCAGCCACAACGCCAAAAACCTACAGGCCCCCGTCCGCTTCCACCAGCTCGACTTCCTCGACCCGCAGCAATGGCCTCATCTTCCCCAATTTACCTGTATTGTCAGTAATCCCCCCTATATCCCCGATAGCGACAAAACCACCATGGCCCCCCACGTCCTGAAGTCCGAACCCCACCTCGCACTCTTCGTCCCGGACAACGATCCCCTCCTCTTCTATGATGCCCTTGCCCGCTTTTCAAAACAACACCTCTCCCCCGGCGGATTCCTCTTCGCCGAGATACACGAAGCCCTCGGCCCCGCAGCCGTTCAGCTTTTCAGAAAAGCTGGATTCCAGGAAGTTATTTTAAGGAAAGATATGCAAGGCAACGATCGCATGATAAAGGCAAGATAGCCCCCGCAAGGGCGTCCTAGATCTCGATATGCCCCTTAAAGCCAAATACATGCACCGGCCCCTGCCGATCCTTATTATAAGCAGGATTCAGCACGAACTGATAGTCAAACCCAAGCCAGAAATTGGGGGTCAGCCTCGCATTATAATAGAATTCGGTGATGGCCTCATGACCGTAGTTCAGATTACCGTCACCAATGATAAAACCATACCCCCCCGCCTTCAGAAAAGCACGATGATCTCCCGATATCCCATTGACCACCTGCGCCAATCCCACAATATCGTCTTTCCTGCTCCAGCGGGTTCCTTTCAGCGACAAGCCTGCGCTGATTGTCTGATCGATCTCCGTAAAAGCCCAGCTGACATGCTTCCCATCATTCCATCCCGCACGCGCAAACAACCCCAGATCATCTGTCAGCGCCTGTTCCAGGTTCAGACCAACTCCCGTCTTGCTTCCACCATAGGTATCATTCTCCGCATTCCCGGATATGACATCCAGCAGTTTCGAATTGCCCGTCTGTAAGGCCGTAAGCCCTTCCTGGTATGATGGCGCCCTGGAGGCCGTATAGCTGAACAGCAGAGCGACCTTTCCCGGCCGATCCTTAACAAGATGAATATTCTTCAGGAACTCGACAGTCTCGGAATGCGCCTTGCCGAATTTATATTCCATCTCGGGATGGTTGGCGATCTTAGGGACAGCAACACTGGATACCCGTAGTTCCCAGGACGGGTTGATAAGCTCCGCTACCAACCCCATCGTATACCCCTTTGTGTTAGCCGGATAATCCCAGGAACCATTGCTCATCAGGGACCAGTTTAAGAATTGCGAACGGGGGTCATGGCTATAGCTGTTCTTGTCATAAAAGTCGGACATGCTGAATTTTCCCGCGCTGAGGACGATCCGGCTCGAAGGGATCTTACCCGCCAGCTGATTGGCAGCATCATCCCTGTCATCATACCCCGCCTTATTCAGGGGAATAATTTGCTGCAGATAGGTCCGCGCTATGGACAGAACAGGGGCTGGGTCGCCGATCCGGTAAGTCTCCCCATTCAATGCTCCCGCCACGCCGAGGGCATAGCTAAGTCCCTTGCCGCCAGACAGCTCAGGGTTGACATACAGCGCCGCATTCTTCCACAATCTCCTCCCGATAAATAAAGTGCTGGTGACACTCGTGGCCCCTGTCTGAACACTATCAGCCAGGCTGTTCATGCCACTATAGGAGGAACGGAATCCGGCATGGTTTTGATCGATCACTGTCAGCTGAAAATGAAAACTCCAGGGATTGAGCCGGGAAGAATCGGCCGATTGCGCCATCAGGCAGTGGGCTTTAAGAATAATAAGCAAAATAGCCACCAGTTCTTTTCTCATATATTAGAAATGCCGGCAGCCAAAAACCGCTCCGGGCGGAGCGAAAATAGGGAATATTTTTACCTTCCCGTATGAAGAAATTGCAACTATGTAACAGTCTATTGCGCCCCGTTCTTATCCACAGCCAGCACCGTGCGCGCCCCAAGCTCGCGCGCAACCCTCATCACCGCCACCACATCATCAATAGGCACTGACTTATCCGCATTGATGACTATCGACGGCTGATCACTCTCCTTGGCCAGAAAAGGCTGCAATCGCAGTTTCAGCTCCTCTATCGTAACCTTCGTCGTACCGACATAGAACTGCTTGTTGGCATCTATCGACACCACCACCGTCTGCTTTGCCTTGGTATCACTCTTTGACTTGGGCTGCGAAAGCTTCACCACATTCGGATTGGCCAGCGTGGATACAATGAGGAAGAACATCAGCAGGATGAACAAAATATCGTTCAACGGCCCGGTATGTACTTCCGCTTCTTCCCTATGTCGTTTTCTTAAATTCATTGAGATATAGTCTTAAGTAAAAGCCCTGCAAAAATCCAAAGCGACGCCTTCCAAAAGCGACGCATCCAAAAAGCGACGCATCCCAAAAGCGACGCATTAATTCGTGGGCGCTTCAAGAATATCGATAAAGTCAGCACTCGCTGATTCCATCTTATGCGTGGCCTTATCGATCTGGCTGATCAGGAAACGATATCCGACATAGGCTATGATCCCAATGATCAAACCCGAAGCCGAAGAGATCATCTTTACATAAATACCACCGGCAATAGCCGAAATAGTATACTCACCCGTCGAAGCAATACTGTAGAATAACTGCAACATCCCCGCAATCGTTCCCAAAAACCCAAACAACGGAGCAACATACCCGACAACCGAAAGGATCGAAAGATTCCTTTCCATTTTATACAATTCAAGCGTAGCAACATTCTCCATACTATGGTCGATGGCCTCGATCTTCTTCCCCACCCGCTGAAGCCCCTTGTCGATCATCCGCGCCACAGCCGAATCCGTATTCTTCGCCAGACTCCGGGCAGCCGTCACATTCCCGCTCACAATATGATCCCGGATAATATTCATAAAATTATCATCCAGCTTCGACGCCTTCTTGATAGCAATATATCGCTCAAAGAACACAAAGATGGCGATGACCAGCAATATAGCCAGCGGGACCATCAACGGACCACCCTTTAAAAGGATATCCCATAAGCTTTCCTTTTGCTGCGCCGCTAACATCGCCACCCGGGCGAGGCTGTCCTTGATCTTTGCCGAGTCCAGTATTACCTGCAAAAAAAATAAATTCATCCAAATCCGGTTTTAGTTATTTATTGCCTGCGAGCCTCGCCAAAAAATTGGCCTCAAAAGCCCACTATCCGTAAAAATAAAGATTTACAGCTACAACGGCCGGACGCTCACTTAATTTTTAACGAAATGCTAAAGTTTCCCTAAGATGCAGCAAATCACATACCTGCCCTGTCGCCCACACCCCCACAATCCCACAATCCCACAACCCGACAATCCCACAACCCGACAATCCCACAACCCCACAATCCCACAACCCCACAATCCCACAACCCGACAATCCCACAACCCGACAATCCCACAACCCCACAATCCCACAACCCCACAACCCCAGACCCCCACACCCCAGACCCCCACACCCCCACAAGTCGCCGCAGCGCCCCTACTTATTAACCATCAACGCCTGTATCTGCTTCATCGTCTGCTCCATCCCATTACTGCTCCCATCAAGAAAGATAATATTCCCCTTCCCCACTTCCGCAAAATTCTTTATCGCCTCCGTCCACATACTAAAAAGGATAACATTCGTGTCCAGGTTGGCCTTTTTCATCTCCTCAGCCGCCTCACTCATCCCATGAGCCACCTCCTGGCGGAACAACGCAACCCCCTGCCCACGCAACCTCGCCGCCTCTCTCTCAGCCTCAGCCGAGATCTTTATCGCATTCCCCTCCGCCTCAGCCGCCTTTGTCTTGGTGATCAGCAGGGCCTGCCCCTCATTCTCCGCAGCAGCCTTCAGGTTATTGCTGGCTACCACCTTGCTCATTGACTCGATAATAGCCTTGTCAAACGTAATATCGTTGATCTGCAGATCCATCAGATGATATCCCCACTCTTCCAGCGAATGATCTATCTGGTCCTTGACAAAATCCACTATATCCTTCCGCAAACCAAGTATCTCCGCCTGCTTCTTGGTAGCTACAAAACTCCGGATACTGCCCTCGATTGTCCGCGTCAGCGCCTGCATCAGGTCCCGGTCAGCAATAAATTTAAAGGCCACTCTCTTGACCGTCTCCTCATCCGAATTCTGAACGGCGTACAGCAACATACTCTTGAAATACACATTCGCCTGGTCAGCCGTCACCGCCTGGAACTCCAGCTCCACAGACCGGTTTTGGATAGAGATCTTTTTATATATCTGTTCGAGAAAAGGTATCTTAAAGTTCAAACCCGGACGAAGCATCCGCTGGTACTTACCGAACATCGTGACGACATATATATAGCCCTGGTTCACAGACACCGCACAACTGAATATTACGGCAAGAACTAAAAGAGTTAGAATAACATAAAAGATATTTATGGTCTCCATGATAAACAGTTTTATGGGTGAATGTACATAAATTTGAAGGGAAATGGACACTAATTACGACATCATCATCGTCGGCGGCGGCCCTATCGGCATCGCCTGTGCCCTCGAAGCCCAAAAGGCAGGACTAAGCTATCTCATCCTCGAAAAAGGATGCCTGGTCAACTCTTTGTATAACTATCCGGCCAACATGACCTTTTTCTCTACCTCCGAACGCATAGAGATCGGCGGAGTACCCTTTGTCAGTAACAATGTAAAACCCCAGCGCAGCGAAGCCCTGGAATACTACCGGCGGGTAGCCGTCTCCAACGGACTCAACATCCATCTCCAGGAAGCCGTACATCAGATAAAGCAAGACGAAGGAAAAAAGCCGGACAATGGAAAATTCACGGTCGTTAGCCAACGCCAAACATACACCACCACCTATGTCATCCTGGCCACCGGCTTCTATGATCTCCCCGTCCTGCTCGACATCCCCGGCGAAAACCTGCCAAAAGTGACCCACTATTACAAGGAACCACACTTCTATGCCATGCAAAAAGTGGTCGTAGTAGGCGCCAGCAACTCCTCGGTAGACGCCGCCCTCGAAACCTGGCGCAAAGGCGCAGATGTCACGATGGTCATACGCGGCGAAGGCATCGGCCCCCGGGTCAAATACTGGGTCAAACCCGACATCGAGAACCGTATAAAAGAAGGTAGTATCAAAGCCTATACACACTCATCCCTAACCGCCATCCGCCCCGGCGAGGTCGACATTACAACCCCCGAGGGCCCCCTGACCATCCCCAACGACTATGTCATCGCGCTCACCGGCTATCAGCCCGGCTTTGACTTCCTCCGCATGACAGGCGTCCGGCTTTCAGACGATTCCCGCCTCCAGCCTTTCTACAACCCTGAGACCATGGAGACCAACGTAAAAAACCTCTTCCTCGCAGGCGTCGTCTGCGGTGGCATGAACACCCATATATGGTTTATTGAAAACTCAAGAATACACGCAGAAATGATCATCCGCGCCATCAAAACCCGCTAACATCGCCACAACCTAAACCAACCATCACCCGGCGCCGCCGCAACCCGCCCATCAGCGCTAACTCTTCTCCTCCCATATCATCGCCAGATGCACTATCGTCTCCACGGACTTCTGCATATCCTGGATACTCACATACTCATGCTTGCCATGAAAAGCCATCTCTCCCGTAAACAGATTCGGACAGGGCAGCCCCATAAACGAAAGCCTCGACCCATCCGTCCCGCCCCGCGCACTGCTCTTATGCACAGTCAACCCGGCCCGCACAATAGCCGCCTCAGCATATTCAGAAACCTGCGGATGCAGATCAAGCACCTCTTTCATATTGCGATACTGCTCCTTCACCGTCACCTCCGCCGTCGCACCCGGAAAAGCAGCCAGCGTCTCTTCCACCTTATCCCGCAGCGAATCTTCATAAGCCGCCAGCTTTCGCGTATAAAAATCACGGACAATAAATTCCACCACGGCCTTTTCCGCCAGCCCGCTCATCCTTACGGGATGTACAAAGCCGTAACGCCCCTCAGTACTCTCCGGCGACCACTCATCCTTCGGCAACAGATCCACAAAATAGCTCGCCGCTTTTATCGCATTCACCAGCTTGCCCTTCCCATAACCCGGATGCGCACTGCGTCCAAAAAAGGTCACGCTCATCCCATCCGCCGAAAAAGTCTCGTCCTCCAGCGACCCACGCTCACCCGCATCCAGCGTATATCCAAAGTCCGCAGCAAGACGCTGCATATCCAGCTTGTCCACACCCCTGCCGATCTCTTCATCCGGCGTAAAAAGGATGCGGATCTTTCCATGTTTCAATTCAGGATTCCCGCTAAAGAACTGCACCATATCCATGATCACCGCGACACCCGCCTTGTCATCAGCGCCCAGTAAGGTCGTGCCAGAAGCAGTGATGATATCATCCCCCTTGCGACTCGCCAGATAAGGATGATCGACAGACGAGATCACCTGCGCCGTATCGTCCGGCAGAACAATATCACCCCCATCATAATTTTGGTGGACGATCGGCTTTACCCCCGTACCCGTACAATCCGGAGCCGTATCCATATGCGCGCAGAAACAAATAACAGGAACATTCTTATCCGTATTGGCAGGCAAAGTAGCATATACATATCCCCACTCGTCCAGGACCGCATCCGACAAACCCGCCTCCTTTAATTCCTGTACCAATACCCTGCCCAGGTCCTTTTGTTTCTCCGTAGAGGGAAAAGAAGTCGATTGAGGATCACTTTGCGTATCAATTTGCACGTAACGGAGGAATCTTTCCGCGACAGTAAAGGAATAGTTTTCAAACATATTTTGCTAAATTACCGGGCGAATATAAACACTATGTCCGATCAGGTTAAAAAAAAACCGGTGTTCCGCCAGGGCTGGCTCCGGGTACTCTTATTTGGCTGCTGCTTCTTTATCGTCACGCTCCTGCTCGCAATTCCCGCCGTACTGGCCATTGCGGGCACCAGCTCCCAGCAGCTAAAGGACAACCTTATCCCCACACTATCGGGACTGCTGAACGGCAACTACCTCTGGCTGCTGATCCTGCTGGAATTTGCCATCTCCCTCATAAGCGTCTGTATATTCAGATTTCTTATCGACCGCCGGAGCTTTATCAGCCTGGGCTGGGACCTTCAGGGCTTTACCGGCGAGGCGCTGATCGGACTCTTCCTGGGACCGGCCCTCCTGGGTTTAACAGCTGTCATATTATTGCTTAGCGGACACCTCGAATGGACCGACATCGTCTGGGACCCCTCAGCTTTATTTATCTCCCTGGGTCTGATGGCCCTCATAGCCTTCAGTGAAGAGCTCGTCTTCCGCGGATATATTTTGGGTAACCTGCTGAAGACATTCCCGAACAAATACATCGCCCTCGCTATCTCTGCCTTCCTCTTCGCCTGCTTTCATGTTACCAATCCGGGGATCCATACCCTCGCTTTTGCCAATCTCTTTCTATGCGGCCTCCTGCTGGGGATTAACTATATCTACACAAAAAATCTTTGGTTCTCCTTCGTTTTACACCTCAGCTGGAACTTCTTCCAGGGCCCCATCCTGGGCTTCAAAGTCAGCGGCCTCAGCCTTCCGTCTTTATTACAGGCTGAACCAAAAGGCGACCTCTTCCTGACAGGTGGCGACTTCGGACTGGAAGGCTCCATCCTGATCACACTCATTGCCCTGACCAGCGTCCTGATCCTCGCCTGGGCCTTCGAAAAAAAGTACAACCCATCTCCCGGCCAACCCGCAAAAACATTCGCGTAGCATCATACAATTGCCTCAGCTCACGCCGACACAACCTGTAATATAAAAAGGGGAACCGCCCGATCCTAAGGCATAATAATCCGCGAAGGACTATTGATCTCAACCAGTTCGAGGTCGAAAACCAGATCCTGGCCAGCCAGCTGATGATTTGCATCCAGTACAACGGCATCAGGCTTCACTTCCACGATGACAACCGGCATTTGCTGACCCGCGCCATTGTTCATAGCGAGCTGCATGCCTACTTCAGGCTTGATATTGGGAGGAAAACGATCGATCGGAAACTCGATTATCGCCTGGGGATCTCTTGGACCATAGGCATCTTCTACAGGGATCTCAATGGTTTTTTTCTGTCCGACAGTCATCCCGAGGACGCCGTCATCAAAACCTTTTATCACCATACCACCACCCACTTCGAACTCCAGCGGACTACGTCCTTCGGAGGAGTCAAATGTCGTCCCATCAGTGAGCTTTCCGTGATAATGGACCTTTACGGTGTCTCCAGCTTTTACTTCTTGTGCCATGAGTTATTATTTAAATTTGAATTGCGCCAAAAAATGCTGTTAAATATAATTTTTTGCCGCAATACCTTTTATGTCTGTACGCTCCCGCGTACTAACTGGACTCCGTCCAGTTTGGCCACTATGCAGGAGATTCCTGCAAGGTAGGATTAAATGTTTAAATTGCAGCGTATGCCGACCACTCCTCGTATCATCTTTATGGGCACCCCCGAATTTGCCGTCGCCTCCCTCGACGCCATTCTCAACGCCGGTTATAATGTCGTTGCCGTCATCACAGCACCCGACAAACCCGCCGGCCGCGGCATGCAGCTGACCCAAAGCGCCGTCAAAAAATACGCCGTAGAAAAAGGCCTCCACATCCTTCAGCCCGAAAAACTAAAAAACCCGGAATTCCTCGAAGAATTACGCGCACAAAAAGCCGACCTCCAGATCGTCGTCGCCTTCCGGATGTTGCCCGAACTGGTTTGGGACATGCCCCCGATGGGTACCGTCAACCTGCACGGATCACTGCTGCCCCAATACCGCGGAGCCGCTCCCATCAACTGGGCCGTCATCAACGGAGAAAAAGAGACCGGCGTCACCACCTTCCAGCTTCAACATACCATCGACACCGGAAGCATCCTCCTCCAGGATCGCTTTCCTATCGCAGATGACGCCACAGCCGGTGATGTTCACGACATCATGAAAGAGGTCGGCGCCCGCCTGCTCGTCAGGACAATAGAAGGACTGACAGCCGGCACGCTAAAAGCCACTCCACAGCAGGAAAGCAGCGAACTAAAACACGCCCCCAAAATATTTACAGAAACAGGCCTCATCGACTGGAACAGATCCACAGACGAGATCTATAATCTCATCCGCGGCCTCTCCCCCTTCCCCGCCGCCTACACTCACCTCGATGGCAAACTGCTAAAGATCTATCACTCAGAGAAAGAAAAAAAGGCCCCCGGCGAAAAACCAGGAGCCTATGAAACAGATCAAAAAACGTATTTAAAATTTGCCACATCTGACGGCTACATTCACATAACCGAATTACAGCTCGAAGGAAAAAAGAAAATGAAGGTCCAGGATTTCCTCAGAGGCTTCCGCCCGGCACAATCCTGATCGCCACCACCCAACCCATCATGCCCATGCCGCAACAACACTGATCTTCACCATCCATCACAGGGCCCGGGTGGCCCAAACCTAATATTTTACCTCCACATTAAATTTCCCTTCTCCCTCCCCCAACTCAGCCGCCGCCGCATTGCTGATCCGGATCGTCAGACCCGCACTCTCCTTCATATCAGGCAGCTGGCCCAGCACCTTCGCATAAATGGTCTTCCCCGTCGACGGATCATCCACCCTTACGATCGTGCCCACAGGCGTATTATTCATCAACGCATAATATTTTCCATCCTGCCATCCACTCGTGCTCTTAAAGGTACCCGCCAGACCAGTGGCCGACTTACCCGCTTCTCCATAATCCCCCTTAAAAGAGCCTCCATTATGAGATGACGTGACAGCCGTCTGCTGGGCAACAGGAGCCTGTGCAACCGGCTTCGTCGTATTCACCGCCGGCGTCACAGCAGGTGTAGATTCCTTCGTCTTCACCGGTGTCGAAGCAGCCTCATCCCCCGCCTTATTCTTCGTCGATTGCTCATCACCCGCCGCCTCTTTCCCTTTCCCACCCTGCTCAGTCCCGGCTGCCAGCATACTTGCCTTTACATCGGCCGCCCCGCCAACCTTCGCAGCACCACCCGGCGCCTTCGCCCCAGTCTCGCCACCACCCGGCGTACCAACCTTAGCCGCAGCCACAGCCGGCGTACCAACCTTAGCCGCAGCCACAGCCGGCGCCGCACCATTAGCGGCCAGGGCCGACAAAGCCGTCTTTACCTTCAAATAACCGACGATCAGATGCAAACCCGCATGGATCTGATCCTTATTCACATTGTTCCATTTTTCAAGACTCGGAATAGGCACTTTATTGTGATTCACACTGATCCGGTACATCCACTCCTTCTCTTGTATCACATAATACACCGGTACCAGGGTCTCCCCGGCAACTTTCTGACCTGTCTGTGAAAAATTCACCGCCGTCAAAGGGATTTCCAGTTTTTGTCCGATACTCAGCGGCTGCGTCAGCGCCAGCTGGTTAAAAGTAGTAAGCTCCTTGGGAGTAGTATTATAAAGCCTTCCGACACTATACCAATTCTCTTTTGCAACGACAGTATGTTCCAGGTATAACTTTCCTGTTTGACCCTCGACAAGCAATTCATTGGATTGGGATCGGGCAAACTTTACAAAAAAACAGCTGATCAATAAAAGTACGGCAGAGGGTGATCGCATAGCAATATTTTTTAATCAAGTTCAACAACAAAGATGCACAATTTTGCGCAAAACCCTAAATCACTACTCCACCTCAAATCACTACTCCAGCCAAATCCCACTCCACACCCAATCACCCCTCCCTTTTCAATATCCGCCACTCTTTTGGATAATAATTATTCGACCGGCGCGGCAAAACCTTTATCCACCCAAGATTCAACCCCTCATATGCCACCAGCGACCAGCCCGGCGCAGCTCCCTCCGGATGCACCTCCTCCTTCCTGAGATACAACAAGGCCTGCTCCCTCGACAACGCGACCACAGGTATCGAAGAACCAATCAACATGCTCACCGCCAGATCATGCCCGGGGATCAACTCCTTCGCAGACAGCTTCCCCATCGGCACCCCCGCCCTTTTTAAATAACAGGCCGACTGCAACAGCGGCAGCTCAGCGATCAAAGACTCCGGCAGGGCATTGATCTGCTCCTGGTGGCGAAAAAAGGCAACCGCCTCATCCGGTCTCACCCACTCCCGAACACGAGCCTCCTCAGCACGACTCAATTTCTCAGGGACAGTCTTCTTCCGGGAAGCCGGAGCGCTATACTCCCCCCCATCCACCTTTCGCAGACAGGCTATAAAAAAACCCTCTCCATCTAATTTGTCAGGATAAAACCGGTAACCGTACGTCCCCCCTGCACCCGCCGTTTCGACAATATTCCACTCCGCAGACAGATCAAGACGACAACCTACAGCCTGCAGATCCTTCGTCATCCAGTCCAAAATATCTTCATCCTCTTCCCTCGAATAAGAACAGGTCGAATAAATAAGCATCCCATCCTGACGCAAAGCCGGCCAGACATCAGCTAAAATTCGCTGCTGCCTTTGCTGACAAAGCCGCACATTGTCCAGACTCCACTCTTCGATCGCCTCCGGCTCCCGGCGAAAAAGCCCGCTTCCACTACAAGGCGCATCCACTACGATGACATCAAAGTAATTTTCCAGCCGCCGAAAATCCTGCGGATCATTGCTGGTGATAAAGCCATTACCCCCTCCCCACTTGATCATATTCTCCTCCAGTATATGCACCCGGGTCCGTATGACCTCATTACTTACCAACAAGCTCTCAGCATTCAGCAGCGACTGTATCAACGTCGACTTCCCGCCCGGAGCAGCACAAAGATCCAGCACCCGAAGCGGTCGCCACAGATCCACCGTCTGCCTCAACGCCTGCTCCAAAAACATACTGGAAGCCTCCTGTACATAATAGGCACCCCCATGAAACAATGGGTCAAACGTAAAAGAAGGCCGCTCCGGCAAATAATAACCCATCGACGACCACGGCACACGACTCGCACCCACCGGCAACAAAGCCCCAACTCCCCCCACCTTCCCCGGATTGACCCGTATAGACGTCACCTGCCGCCCCGACGCATGCACAGCGGCAAAAGCCGCCGCATCAAAGCCAGCAACCCCATTCAACGAAGCCAACAATTCTTTAGGTAAATTCAAAGCCAGATCAGATTAATTATAAACCGGCAAAATTAAGCCAAATCAGCCTTCCGGTCAACTTTCAACGTCGTCCAGCAGATTAACGCTAACCCCCTCTCTCTCCTCCACAAAAGAGGACTTCGAATAACACTGCATAACCACACGTAAAAAAAACAGATGCGCCAGCACTACCAGCGACCAGTATATTGCCTGCTGCACGTAATAACTCGATCGCATCTTATAGATATTGCTAATATTCAATACATTGCCCAGGAATAGAATAAAAATATTTTCCAAAGCAGGAAAGACAAACGCCAAAGCCAGAATAAGCACATGTCCCCAGCTTTCACGCCGGTAAATATTCCTCTTTCTAAGCCGCCAATATAAAATGGCTTCGCCCGAAAGAACACCAACCCAAACAAGATTCTTTATGATCATGATATAGCTGATATCATATCTTCCCGCCATACCAGGATATCGTATTTTCATCATCTCAAGAAAATAAATAGCAAAGAGGGCCAGCGTAATGTAGATGATCTCTAAAATAAGTATGCCCCAGAAAGGACCCGTAAATGTTCTTTTCAATTTAAAAATTATAAACTATAAATTTTTAATCTCCCCGATCAACTCCTGCAAGACCTTCTTCGCATCCCCAAACAACATAGCCGTCTTGGGCCTGAAAAAAAGCTCATTCTCTATCCCCGCATAACCGGGCTTCATACTGCGTTTATTCACAATACAGGTCTTCGCCAGCTCGACATCCAATATCGGCATCCCAAAAATAGGCGAGGACGGATCAGTCCGCGCCGCCGGATTCACCACATCATTGGCCCCCAGCACCATCACCACATCCGTCGTCGGAAACTCTTCATTCGCCTGCTCCAGCTCAAGCAGGTTGTCATAGCTGACATCCGCCTCCGCCAGCAACACATTCATATGACCCGGCATCCGCCCCGCCACAGGATGTATCGCATATTTCACCTCCACCCCCTTTTCAGTAAGCAGCTTCTCCAGCTCATGACAGGCATGCTGCGCCTGCGCCACAGCCAGCCCATAGCCCGGCACGATCATCACCTTATGCGCATAGCTCATCAACAAAGCCGTATCGCTGATGCTGATCTCTCTATACGTCCCCTGTTCACGCGTCCCGGCCCCCAAACCACCACCCCCCGACCCCATGGCGCTCGCCGCCGAAGCCCCAAAAGATCCGATCAGCACATTCTTCAACGACCGGTTCATCGCCCTGCACATCATTATCGTCAGCAGCGTCCCCGCCGCTCCAACCAATATCCCCCCGGTCAGCATCGCCTTATTGTCATACAAAAACCCGCCGCATGCCGCCGCCACGCCGGTAAAGGAATTCAGCAAAGAAATAACCACCGGCATATCCGCGCCCCCAATAGGCAGCACAAAACATACCCCATATACCACCGCCAAAAAAGCAATGATATAAAACACAAAAAAGTTATCGACGGAAATATCAAACAAAAACCAGGTAGCTGATCCAACAACGACGATCAGCAAAAGAAGATTGAACAAATGCTGCCCCTTAAAAGTTATATCCTTCACCCGCCCATTCAGCTTCCCCCAGGCAACCACACTACCCGCGAACGAAACGCTCCCAATGATCAAACCCAGCAGAATGATCATCAGCGAACCAAAAGTAGTAGTCTCACTCAGGTTTCCGAACTCCGACAAGGAGATCAATGCCGCACAAGCTCCCCCCATTCCATTAAAAAGACTCACCATCTCCGGCATCGCCGTCATCTTCACCTTCCGCGCAGCCAAAGTACCCGCCAATCCCCCAACCAACAACCCCCCAAATATCCAAATGTGATTATGGAGGCGCTCCCCCTCATTCTCATACAAAAAGATCGTCCCCAAAATAGCCAGCACCATCCCCCCCGCAGCGATGAGATTACCCCTCCGCGCCGTAGCCGGACTCGACAGCATCTTAAGCCCAAGAATGAAAGTAACAGAGGCTATCAGATAACAAACTGTCAGGATGTTTATTCCCATATCATTTGCGCTTTTTCTTAAACATTTCCAACATCCGGTCCGTCACGACAAAACCACCCACGACATTCAATGTCCCCAGCACCACCGCCAGAAATCCCAGCGCAAGCGCAACATAATTATCCGGCTCCGCCTTACCCATCACAATGATCGCACCGATGATCACCACCCCATGAATAGCATTGGCCCCACTCATCAAAGGCGTATGCAGCACCGCAGGCACCCGGCCGATAACCTCGATACCCAAAAAAACCATCAGGATGACAATATAGATCATTTCCTGGTGACCGCTGAGCCATGATAATATATTCATATCGTCTACTTTTCACCGTTTCACAACAACAACGCCTTTACACGCTCATTCACAACCTCCCCTCCTGACGTGATACAACACCCCTTCACCAGCTCATCATTCATATCCAGCTTCAGCTGCCCGGCCCCGTCAAAGATCAATTCCAAAAAGTTCAGCACATTCTTCCCATATAGCTTACTCGCATCATAAGGCATCGTCGACGCCAAAGCAGAATTTCCCACTATCGTCACCCCATCATGAACCACCGTCTCATTATTCTTTGTCAGCTCAGTATTCCCACCCGTAGCCGCAGCCAGATCGATAATAACAGACCCGGGACGCATCGTCTCGATCATCGCCGCAGTCACGAGTACCGGCGCCGGGCGACCAGGGATCTGAGCCGTCGTAATGACCACATCCGCCCGCGCAACACTCTCCGCGATCCTGTCCTGCTGCCGCTGAGCAAAATCTACAGACTGCTCCACCGCATATCCCCCCGCTTTAGACGCATCCGCAGCCCCATCTACTTCAATAAATTTCCCGCCCAGACTCATCACCTCCTCCTTAACAGCCGGCCGGGTGTCAAAGACCTCCACGACAGCGCCCAGCCGCCTCGCAGTAGCAATAGCCTGCAACCCGGCCACACCCGCACCCAGGATCAATACCTTCGCTGGCGGGATACTACCCGCCGCAGTCATAAACATGGGAAAATAACGTGGAAAGACACCGGCAGCCATCAGCACCGCTTTATAACCGGCAATATTCGCCTGCGAACTCAGCACATCCATAGGCTGGGCACGCGTAGTCCGGGGTAACATATCAAGACTAAAACTGGTGATCTTCTGCCGGGCCCAAACAGCCGCAACGGAGTAATTGAACAAAGGCTGATACACTCCAACCACTATCTTATTCTGCAAGGTCGCAGGATCCTGGAAGGTACCTGCAAAATTTTCAGGATGTATCCCCAGCAGGACATCCGCACCGGAGAGCAGCTCCTCCCTCGACCGGATCTGAGCCCCCACACTGCTATAGGCCGCATCCGGACAATAGGCCATACTCCCCGCACCCGATTGCACCCACACCGTTAGCTTTCGCTTCATCAGGACCGCCGCGCCTTCCGCCAGCAATGAGACTCTGGATTCAAACGACGGTTCCCTGAGTACGCCAACGACCATAGTGGAGGGTTAGTTTCAAACATAAGTTACGAACTATTTAGCTACTTGACAACTATCGATTTTGTCTGAGAAGTATGCGCGCTAAAATACCCCAGGGCCCCACCCGTTATATTTGTCACCGGGTTCGACGCCGTAGTTCCCCCATCCCCGGTAGAAGACTGGTCCACACTATACCAGTATTTGTATATCTCCTTGTCGATACACTGCATCTCCACACTGACATTGTCTTTAACATGCAAAGTACTGTCCGGATCCGGCCGGAGCAGAGAAAAAGTACTCGTCTTCCCATCCGAAAAGTCATCATTCTGATAAAACAAGGTCTTGTCCAGTACCCCATTGATCGTCTCATTGAAACGGTAAGAATTACCCTGCCCCACAGGATCGGTAAAGACCGGAACCACAGCCTTCACCATCTTGGAAAAATTATACACGTCCACGATATAAAGACTATCCAGGTTTACCTGGCGAGGCATCACAGAGCTGGAAGTAAAGATGCTCCCGCCAACCAATATGCTCAGAGAATAAATCCTTCCCTCTACACCCTGTAACGATTGAGTCTGATACACACCCGGCTGAACTTCCAAGAGCGTTTCCCCATTACCGGCATTATCCCGGATGCTCACCGTCGCCCCGCCAACCCCCTGGAAGACATAATCAGAAGTCACCTCCCCGGTCTTTCCTATCGTCACCCTGTAAGGGCCCGGCAGATTGGTGATATTCCCCTCGATCACATACTTTCCGGACGCATTCTTCAGATTCAGATTGACCACTTTCTGACAGGCCATCAATCCTATCATAACAACCAACAATGAAAAAACAAATCGCATAAACTAAAATTTAAAATTGTAGGAAATAAAAGGTACCGCACTAAATAAAGTAGTCTGAACCGCCTCTGTCTTATTCGGGTCGGTCTTATTGTCCCGGAACGTAATGATAAAGGCATTTTTCCGCGCATAGGCATTATAGATACCAAAGGCCAGCTCGGAAGAGTATTTCTTCGTTTCCTTCAGCTGCACCGTAGCGCTGAGATCCAGCCGGTGATAAGCTGGCATCCGATACCCATTGCGCTCAGAATAAAAATATACCGTCCTTCCATCCGACTTGTACTTCCCGCTCGGAAAGCTCACGGCATTTCCCGTATTATAAACCCAGCTGCCCGACAACAACCACCGATGATTCAATTTGTACATCCCTACGATGGATATATCATGGGTCCTGTCTTGGTAGGCGTTATACCACTGATCATTATTGATGCCATTGATCTTTCGCTCTGACTTAGACAGGGTATAACCGATCCATCCCGTCAGCCTGCCCTGCTTCTTTCGCAACAACCACTCGACACCATAGGCACGCCCCTTACCATACAACAATTCCGTCTCGATCGTACCATTACTCAGTACATTGGCGCCATCCCGGTAATCGATCTGGTTCTGCAGGGCTTTGTAATAGGCCTCCACCGTCAGCTCATACTTGTCGCCCCGCAGGTTCTTATAATAGCCAACCGATACCTGGTGCGACCGCTCAGGACGGATCATATTATTGCTCAGCACCCATTTGTCGGTAGGAAGCCCCGCACTCCCCGAAGAGATCAGATGCATGTTCTGGGTATTCCCCGCATAAGATGCCTTGACGGAGGTATTCGGGTCCAGCTGATAACTCACCCCAAAGCGGAACTCCGGATTGACATAGGTCTTCAGGATCTGACCACTCCGGTTGTGTATGGTATCGATAACCTGACCGGCAGCACCCACATTGTAAAAATCGCCCTTCCCAATCGCACTGAACGCCTCCAACCTTGCCCCATACGTGACATTCAACCGATCCGCCGCCTTCCAGTCATTGCTGATATATACCGCATTCTCAAGACCATACCTCCGCTGAAACGCAGTATCATTCACACCGCTGTTTGCCCCCTGCGAATCGAGTACACCGGGTGTCATGGAATGATGGATCGAATTAAACCCAAAACGCAGCGTATTCCGCGGGTTCAGATACCACTGCAACTCTTCCTTCAGATTAAGATCCCGAAGTTCAGACCGTACCAAAAAATCGCTCCCGTTATTACTGATCTTTAATTTGTAGTTGTAATCGCTGTAAATAAGAGAGGTATTGGAAAAGAGCCGGGGCCCGAAACTATGGTTCCATCGAACCGTTGCCGTAGCATTCCCCCAGTTGATACCAAAGATATCCGCACTCGAAAGCTCATCACGGCCAAAATAACCGGAGACATAGAGCTTATCCCGATCACTCAGCGTAAAATTCAGCTTCGCATTCAGATCGTAGAAATAAAGACTGTTCTTATTCTTCGTGGAATCACCGGACAGCTTCAAAAACATATCCGCATAGGTCCGCCTCGCCGTGAACAGAAAAGACGACTTATCCTTTTCAATAGGCCCCTCCACATTGATTTTCGCGGAGATCAGCCCGATACCACCGGTCACATGAAAATCCTGGTTATTCCCTTCATTCATTCGCACATCTACCACCGAAGAAAGCCTTCCGCCATACTGAGCCGGCATATCCCCCTTGTACAAGGTGACGTCTTTGATCGCATCTGAATTGAACGTCGAAAAGAACCCCAGCAGATGCGACGCATTATACACCGGCGCCTCATCCAGCAGGATCAGGTTCTGATCTGTTCCCCCACCCCGGACACTCAGCCCGCTATTGCCTTCCGCAACCGACTTCACACCAGGCAACAGCTGCAAGGTCTTCAATACATCCCGCTCCCCGAACAACACCGGAACACTCCTGATCTCCGCCGTGCTGATATGCTCAACCCCCATCTGCGTTCCCCGGATAGTCCTTCCCCTGCTGCTCTGCGCCGTGACAACCACATTCTGCAGCTGCCCCTGCTCTTCCAGTTGCGTCTCCAGTGTCACATTCTCCCGCAGATCAACATCGATGGTCTTGCCCTGCCGCCCTACAGAGGAAATGATAAGCGTATACTTCCCCTCCGGAAGCGTCAGCGAATAGTACCCATAATCATTGGTACTAACTCCAATACTCTTGCCCGACACGATCACCGTCGCCCGGATAATACTCTCCCCCGTAGCCTTCGCTTTGACCGATCCGCTGATCGTATGTTTTACCTGCGCTGACAAAGACAGCGACACAAAAGACAGAAATAACAACAACAATAAACGCATAGAATATTATTTTTTTGTGAGTGAAATAGTGATCCCGCCCGTCGCGCCAAAGAACAGCCCATAGTAGCAATGTGAGTTTCTGTCGCTCCAGAGATAGTGGTTGAGAAGATCTTCTCCCTGGCCGTTCCTGGCACGGAAATAATTAAAGCTGGGTCCGGCAAAGATCTCGACACGCGACCCAGGACGATACGCAGGCAATACCCGCAGCGACGACTTCATCCAGTCCCCATGCTTAAAATCGGTCAGCCCAACATTCACCACCTCTACATTCAACCGAAACCGTTCGGCCGACGCCAGATGCACACCAAGCCCCGCTTCCCAGGCAGCCAGCTCCCGCTTACCTTTGTGATTGTAGCCAAGACCGGCAATGCCATACAGCCTTCTGCCGCCCGACCTGAAACTGACCAGGGTAGTCAGCGTTTCATCCGTACTGACACCGATGGTCCTCTCTCCATTCTTTACAAAATTGAAAATGGCGATCGGGTAGTCACTGCTGTCCGCAATATTGATAAACCCCGCGATCTGTACCCCTTTGACCTTTTTAGCGATATTGATAAACCCACTTACCTGGTTGTCTACCTTCGTGGCGGTATTGATAAAACCACCCACCTGTGTCCCGACATTGGTGCCCGCGTTAATAAAACCCGCAACCTGCACACCCGAGGAGCTCCTCCGTGCAAAATTCCCAAACCCCGCGACTTCCACTCCGCTGTTACAACCCACAACATTTGCAAATCCCGCGATCTGCAAACCCGACGCACTATCCAGCACGACGTTTGAAAACCCCGCCACGCTCAGACCAGTCTCCGAACGGGACAAACCCGCGATCGCATTCAGGGAAAAATAATTGGTATACGTCTTTGCCTGTACACCATTTGTACTTAGCGGGTATATAAGACCGATATTGACGTGCCTGACATCCGGTATACCGGATTGTGCAGTAGCGTTCTGAAGAACGCTAAAAAAAAGTAGTGTGGTAAAAATTATTTTCGTGTCCATAAAGGAAAGACACCCTGCCTTTCCTTCACCCCTACTCCAGGCTAAAAAATGTTTATTCCGGCAGTCCAGCCTATCCAGGCGCTGGCACCCCCAATATCAAAAGTATGATACCCGGCCCTGGGTAACACTGTCTTATACCCATCGGGGAGATGGGTCTCATTCGAAGAGGTGGTCATAGAGAACGCAGGCCCGGCAAAAAGAGAAACATGCTGCCCCAGTTTCACCTGCAACAGCGTCTGAAGCCGGGCAACCTGCGGCAAATCCCTGCCATGGCCCACGATCAGGCTATTCAATATCAACTCGGTGTTCAAGGCCAATCGGGAAGACAACCGTGCCTCATTGCCGATACCGATGCCATAAGTATAAACCTTTTCGTTGTTACCCGGATCAAACCCCAGCTGTATAATACTATACATGCTACGGCTGCCCGTCTTATAGGAAATATTCAATGGTAGCATCTCGTTCGAAGACAAGGTAAATTCATGGACCCCGTTCTTTACGATATTCACCAGCCCGATCATAAAACCGGAAGAACTATCCGCTATATTGACAAGACCGATCTGCACACCCCTCAACCGTCTTGTATAATTGACGATCCCACTCACCTGGACACCACTCACGGTATGGCTGACATTCGCGACCCCCGCAACCTGTACTCCCTTCAATTCCCGGCTTACATTCACCACACCCGCAGCCTGTACTCCGCTCACCGTGTCCTGGCTCACATTCACCACCCCCGCCAATTGCACACCCGTCACCGGCCCCTTCACCATATTGCTTACCCCGGCACCCTGTACCCCAAACAGGGAATCCAGGTCATGATTATATATGCCAGCCAGCTGCACCCCTTCAACCTTTCCTCCGACGACATTCACGACACCCGCCGCCTGCACAAACCGGACATTCTTCTTATCGAAATTAAAGACCCCGGCTAATTCCAGGCCGTCCATCCCGGCCGTATACCCGCCTATGATATTGAGCGAAAGCTTATTCACCACCTGGCCGCTCATTCGCCCATGTGTACCCAAACCCGGCGTCAGCGACATCTGCACCGGCTTATTGGCAAAAAAATCTGACAGGTTCAGACTCTGAACGACAGCCCTCGAAGACAAAAAGATCTTCCCCAGCCATGTCTTTTCCACATGATTGGTGACGACAAAAGGGGAAAGATCGGAGATCTTTTCATGGCCGATCGGAATGGTGAACTGCTGATCAGAACCGGGCTGCACAAACAATACCGTATCTCTATAGAATTGCTTGCTGACGATCACCGTGACCGAACGCGTTCCCCGCTCTCTCAGCCTCAGCCGGAAAAAGCCATTGGTATCCGTTAGAGTGGATACCAATTGGTCACTTTCATAGACACTCGCGTTGCTTATACTCTCCCGCGTGGTCCCGTCTTTTATATACCCGCTGATCAGGTACGCTTTCATAGAGGGAATATTCGGCGGAGTCTTCGGTCGGGGTAAAATGATAATATACTTCCCGTTCTCCGAATACTCATAGCCCTCCCCAAGCAATCGTTCCAGCGCCTGCCGTACAGTCACCCGGTCGGCCTGAATACTCACAAGACTATCCCCGTTAAGAATGGTGGTATTGTAGGAAAAGATAAAACCTCCCTTTCGTCCGATTTCCGTCAGCGCCTGGGCCAGCGACCGTTCATGGATAGCAACGGAGATCTTTTTGTCCAGCTTATTCTGGGCATTCACCGGCGGCCCGGTCCAAAAAAACAACAACCCCCAAAGCGATCCCACAGGAATAAGGCGCTGCATAAAATTCATAGCTTATTTCAAAATGATATCCTGCCCATTGCGGACAACAGTAATAGCAAACGTCTTCGCAACCACATCCAATATCCCATCCAGCGACTCATCGACAAAGGTCGTTGTCAGCAACAGATCACGCAGCCTCGTCTCACCGATCACGATATGCACCTTGTACACCTCATTCAGCTTTTCGACAAGCCGCCACATAGGAATCCCGTTACATTCAAAAGTCCTCGTCCGGTAATAATTGTAAAGCTGATCCGGATTAGCCTCTTTCACCAGCCTGGTCTCGTCCAGCCCGATGACAGCCTTCTCATGAGCCCCGACACGTACAACATGCCCCCCCTTTCTGATCTCCACCAACCCGGTCTCGACGATCACTTCCGTTTTTCCCTGCACTGCCCGCACATTAAAAGAGGTCCCGAGTACAGTAATGGTCACCCCATTCGTTTGGACCACAAATGCCTTATCCTTGTCCGGAGCCACCGCAAAAAAAGCCTCTCCCTCCATCTCCACCCTTCGGACATCTCCCGCAAAATGCCTTCTATATCGGATCGACGACTCTTTATTCATCGTGACAACAGATCCCTCCGGCAAAGTATCCGACAAGACGTTGACTCCGGAATTGAGCGACAAAAATTGCCCCGGTTTATAAGAATAGGTATAAAAGAACCATCCTCCAACCATCGCAACAATAAATACAGCCGCTACCCGGGCCGTCCACTGACGTCCTCTCCCACTTTCCATCTTCGCAACCAATCCCATCTCCGTCACGCTCTCAACCCCGACATCTCCCCTCCCCGCTCTCTCCTTAAATCTCCCCCACGCGACCTCTTCATCCACCGTACTTTGTACAGCCAGATTCCTGCTCTCCTCCCAGATCCGCTGAAAATCTGCAAAATACCGCTCATTAGCAGGACTCTCCGCTCTCCAGCCCCGGACAAAGCTCAACTCCTCCGCGGTGGATTCTCCCAAAACCACCTTCACCAGGAGATCATCTATATTATTATTTTCTGTCACCGCTGGTTTATTTAAATAAGGTGATAAATAGCAATATCGTCGGTAAAAAATCAACCAGTTTCAATCGCAATAACCTCAATGCCTTGCCCATCTGGTTCTCTATCGTCTTGACGGAAAGCCCCAGCTTATCCGCGATCTCCCTGTATTTCAAGTCCTCGTAACGGCTCAGCTGAAATATCGTCCTGCACTGCTCCGGCAGCTCCTGAAGAGCGATCTCCAGTTTCTTCTCCAGCTCCTTCATCACGACCTTCTCAGCCGGCTTCTCCTGTTCGGTTTGTTTATGTTGACGCATAGCGTAAGATTGATAAGCGGACCGTACCCTCCGATGTCTCAGGTAATTAAGACTCTCATTATGTACTGCCCTGTATAAATAGACAGATATATTTTCCTTTATCGTTATCTCATCCTTTTTCTCCCAAAGCTTTAAAAATATATTCTGGACGATCTCTTCAGCCGGCATCGGGTCTCTCATGATGGTACAGGCATAGGCATGCAGGCTCTTAAAATGAGATCTAAAAACCTGCTCGAACAAGTCCTCTACCCCCTGGCCAGCAGTAAAAATACCGGTGCTATTTGCTATCATCCTTTCAGCTTATAACTATATGACACGGTAAGGAACTCTTACCCCCATCCAAAAATAAAAAAAGGGCGCCTTCCCGCCCCCCCTATCCAATTAACTCAGCCATAAAGAATTAAAAACGTATCACAAAATCCTGCTTCACCTTAAACTCCTCCCTCAAAAAAACCAATCCTATAAAAAACAGGTCGATTGTCAGATAAACCCTCGGATCACTCTTAATAGCCCCCCACGCCTCCTCCATCTCCTCACTCCAATGTATATCGTCAAAGATCAATACCGCAGGCCCTGCCACCCACTCCATCAGCTGGTTAAAATAAGCCAGGGTCGGCCCTTTCCTGTGATTCCCATCTACAAATGCCATATCTACCCCCCCCATCTCCTCCAACACCCCCGGCAACACAAGATCAAAATTCCCCACCACCACCTTCGCAGGCACCCCCAACAGCTCAAGATTCCTTTCCGCTGCCGCAGCCACCTGCCCCGATCCCTCGATTGACCAGACCCTCCCCTTTACCCCATCCCCATCAAACGCAGCCCTCACCCCCGCCGCCAGATAAGCCGTCGAAAACCCCAGCGATGTCCCCAACTCCACCACCCTGGCCGGCCGGTAATACCGCGCCACCCGATAAAGCAGCTGCCCCAACTTTGCCGGCTTCGCCGCACGCCGCGTAATATCCCCCACACTTCGCTGTCTTGGAGCCTTCCACGCCGAACCCGCCCCCAGATCCTCGATCTCAAGCAAGGTTCCATCCCCGCGAAGCCGCTTGCGCAAACCTTCGACGGCAACATAATCCGGATAAGCAACCCGATCATTCAATACATGCAGGATAAAATCGAAGACAAACGGCGAATGAATACCATGCCCCTTACCATTGGCGGCCGTAAAATAATAATGGAGATATTTTTGTGCAAGCCGGTAACGCGAATACATCCGGCAAACCTATTACTTTTTCCTTTCCCAAACCCCAAACCTTCACCCCACCTCCTACTTTTTCCTTTCCCAAATCTGAAAACTATACGCAAACGCATGCTTCTCATCCACAGGAAAATCCCTGTTATCAGTCAATTCCCAAACCTTCTCATCAATAACCGGGAACCAGGTGTCCCCTTCCAATACAGTATGAACGCGTGTCATGTAAATCTTATCAGCAACCGACATAGCCTCGGCATAGATCTGCCCCCCTCCAATAACAAAAGTCTCCTTACAATCCGTCCCCTCCGCCATCCGCAACGCCGTCGCCAGATCAGGCGCCACCTGCGCAGTATCATTCCCGGGATGCCAGTTCTTATTCCGCGTGATCACAAAATTGAAACGCCCCGGCAAGGGTTCTCCCGCCAACGCCTCATACGTCTTTCGACCCATCACGACCGGCATACCCCAGGTCGTATTCTTAAAATATTTCATGTCGCCCGGCAAATGCCAGAGCAAACGATTATCCTTCCCGATGACATTATTGGTACTGGCGGCTACGATGAGACTAATGATCATGTCTTTACTTTATACTGCGACCGGCGCCTTAATAGCCGGATGACTCTGATAATTTTCAAGCGTAAAATCGGCAAAATGAAATCCAAAAATATCCTTCACCGCAGGATTCAGCTTCATCACCGGCGGCGGATATGGCGCCCTCGTCAATTGCAAACGCGCCTGCTCCATATGATTATTGTATAAATGGACATCCCCAAAAGTATGGATAAACTCGCCCGGCTCCAGCCCGCACACCTGCGCTACCATCAGGGTCAGCAAGGCATAGGAAGCTATATTAAAAGGTACCCCCAAAAACACATCCGCACTACGCTGATACAGCTGACAGCTCAGCTTCCCATCCGCTACATAGAACTGGAACAAAGCATGACAGGGCATAAGAGCCATATCCGGCAGATCAGCCACATTCCAGGCACTGACGATCAGCCGGCGGCTGTCCGGCGTCTTCTTTATCTGGTCGATGACCTGCGAGATCTGATCTATCGTCTTTCCGTTTGCCCCCTCCCAGCTACGCCACTGCTTGCCATAGACAGGCCCCAGCTCTCCCTGCGCATCAGCCCATTCATCCCAGATGCTGACCCCATGCTCCTTCAGATACCGGATATTCGTCTCGCCTCGAAGAAACCAGAGCAGCTCGTAAATGATGCTCTTCATATGCGCCTTCTTGGTCGTCACCAGGGGGAACCCCTTCGAAAGGTCAAAACGCAGCTGATAGCCAAAACAGCTCGTCGTACCCGTCCCCGTCCGGTCCGTCTTGGTAGCGCCCTTGTCAATTATATGCTGAAGAAGATCTAAATACGCTTGCATGGGTGCAATTTACAGAAATTTCAGTACTTTAGTCCCGACGGCCACCCCCTTAAAAACCATGGCCACCCCCCCTAAAACCATCGCATTTGAAGCTGCTGAAAGTTACTACTTCCGCCAGTGAGCCCACTCTTAAACAGGGTAGGTTCTTTTTTACGACACCCCTGAAAAAGCCCCGGCGTCTTGACCTGATCAGTTATCGCGCCATATTGCCTGACAAGGGGCTCGCCCTGCTGACCCACCGCCTCTGCGGTCTGCCCGGCGATACCATCGAGATCAAGGCAGGTGTTTTATATGTCAACGGACAGGACACCGATAGCCAGCTACAGCTGAAACACGTCTACAAGATCAACAGAAAAGACAGCGGGTCCCTGATCTATGATAAGACCCAGGCCTATACGATCCCACCCTATACAGACACTCTTTATATTTCACTGGAAGACAAATACGTGCAGACCAACCAGCTTTCCTGTGAACGATATACCCTGCCCGCAGGCCTTCGCGATGAAACCATTTATCTGGTCTATAAAAAGAATTGGAATCGCGATAACTTCGGCCCCATACGCGTTCCTTCCGGCCGTTATTTTGTCCTGGGTGACAATCGCGGCCAGTCGATAGACTCTCTAAACCTGGGGTTTATAGAACAGTCAAAATATGTAGGCACCGTACTCTGGAAAAAATAGAAAATGGAACCAGGCTTACAATATCGTCAATACCCCCCTTCAGCCTTGCTGGCCGACCTGGTCGAGTGTTTCTGGACATTCCACACCTCCGCGCCCACAACCCCCGGACAAAAAGAGAAGCTGATCCCCGGTGGCCGCGTCGAACTGATCTTTAACTTTGCCGCCCCACTCCATTGGCTGATCGATGACCTGTCACCGGGTTATCCCGTTATCGCTCCCCACTTTATGGGACAGCGCGACCGCATCTATCACTGCCGCCCTTCCGGTCCCTCCAGCCTGCTCGGCATTCGCTTCAGGACAGGAGGCCCGGCCCGCCTTATAAAAGCATCCCTCTCCCAGCTCCTGAACAAAATGATCCCCGCCGAAGACATCCTCGGCCCGATCGTTCTCGAATGGGAAAGCCGCCTGCTCCAGCATCCCGACAATCTGACCCGGATATCCCTCCTCGACCAGCTGCTCTGCCAGCAACTGGCCACCGCAAGCCCGCCTCAGAACACAAGCCTGCTTCAAACCCCCATTCTGCACCACGCCATCGGATTTATCCGGCAAAATGATGACCCCTCTCCCATCGCCACCTTTTGCAAAAACTCGGGCTGGTCTTATAAAAAGCTGGAACGCGCCTTCCTCAGGGAAATAGGATACACACCAAAAGCCTGGCACCGGCTGGTCCGCTTCAACAAAGCGCTTCGCTATATAGATACTGCAAATAGACTGGATACCGCCAAAAACCAGTCCCTTACAAAGATCGGCTACCACTGCGGCTATTACGACCAGTCCCATTTTATAAAAGACTTCTGCCGCTATGCCGGCGCCTCCCCCGGAAAATTCGAGACAGCCGAAAACCCCATCGCCGCCTTACTCATCCAAAACCAACCTGTCTAAAATTTACAATTCCGGCACCCCCTTTCCCCGTAAGTTCGAATAAAAAATGCTCCCGTTCAGAACGATCCTCCTCCTTACCCTTCTCTCCGGCCTGTGCTGGTGGCTGTCCTTTGACCTGCACCTCCACTGGTGGTGGCCCATCTGGCTTGCGCCGGCCCCTGTTCTTTATATGGCTCCCAGGATCAATAAGAAACAGGCCTTTGCCGTCGCCTTCATAGCCATGCTGATCGGAAGACTCAGCTGGCTGGGCTTTCTGCTAAAGGTGCTGCCGCCGGCTCCGGCTATAATATATACCCTGCTTTTCCCCCTTTTATACGCCGCGATCATCCTCCCCGTGAGATTTATCATTCTTTACCGCAGGCCCTGGATAAGCCTCTTCGCCCTTCCCGTCCTGTGGACATCCTTCGAATTTTTATTCTCGCTCATATCCCCCGACGGCACCATCTCCAGCTTCGCCTATACACAAGCCGATATGCTGCCGGTCATGCAGCTGGCCTCCGTTACGGGCTTCACAGGCATTACCTTTTTTATCTGTCTTTTCCCATCCGTGCTTGTCCAAAACCTGAAAAAAAAGCCATCCCTTATTCCCTTATTGCTGATAATAATACCCCTGGCCTTTAGCATTCTCCGTATGAACAGTTCCGGCAATAAACCCGCTGTTACCGTTGGCCTCATCAGCCTGCCGGAAAATATCCATGAGAACGTCTCTCACCCCCAGGCAAAAAATGAGTTGGAAATTGCTTCACTTTACAACCGCGAAGCCAGGGCTCTCGCCGGCCAGGGCGCAACGCTCATCCTGCTGCCCGAAAAGGTAATATCCGTCACCGATAGTACCGACTCCCTCATATCTCAAACCTTTCAACAGACATCACACGACGCCGGCATCACCCTCATCGCCGGCTATGCCCGCATCAATCCCGCCCACAGCGCCAACACAGTGCCCCACACCAACTCGGCGCCGCACACGAACACAGCGCCCCACACCAACTCAGTCCCCACCCCCGGTCACCTCAACCAGGCCCGCGTCTTTGCCCCAAACGGTGACCTACAGGTCAACTATGACAAAGTCAATCTCTTCGAAGGCGAGATCCTCGACGGCTTCATAGCCGGCAAAACACCAGCCCTCTTCAACCTGTATCCTACCCCATCCGCCGCAACCCCATCATCCGCCACAACCCCATCATCTACCACGATCACAGCCCCTTCATCCACCACAACCTCATCATCCACTACAACCTCATCATCCACTACAATCACAACCCCATCATCTACCACAATCACAGCCCCATCATCCGGCGCAAGCATCGCCCCACCCACCCCCGCAGGCGTAGCGATCTGTAAAGACATGGACTTCACCCGCTTCATGTACTTCTATAAAAATATCGGGATAATGTTCGTCCCCGCATGGGACTTCGACGACGACGGCTGGTGGCACTCCCGCATCGCCATAACAAGAAGCATCGAAAATGGCTACGCCCTGGTCCGCAACGCCCGCCAGGGCCGCCTCATCATCAGCGACGACAAGGGAAGAGTGCTCGCCGAAGCTAACACCGAAAAAGGCAACAAAGCTATACTGCTTGGTAAGGTCTCACCCAATGATTCCACGACGATCTATAGCCGATGGGGAGACTGGTTCGGATGGCTTAGTTTACTGTTTGTCCTAATAATTCATTTACCGTGGCGTAGATCTCTTTCTTCTGCTCCTCATAATGCTCGCCGGTCCCCGGACCACTAAAACCCGTGTGGATCTTCGCTATCCGACCGGCCTTGTCTACAAAGATGGTAGTGGGAAAATTCACGATCCGCTCCAGCTGCGGCAACGTCTTCTCCGCTCGCTGCGGATCACCCACTGCCACACCGGTTATCAGCATCGGATATTTCACCTGGAAACGTTGCTGAAAACTACGCAGACTGACCTGCGACCGCGCAAAATCCGTGCTGCGCTCATAAGCCAGCGCAACGATCTCTACACCCTTAGACTGATATTCGTTATAAAAACCGCTGAGGAATCGCGTCTCGTCCATACAATTGGGACACCATGAACCCATTATCTGTACCAGCACCACCTTCCCCTTGAAACGAGGTTCGCTCAGCGACACCGCATTCCCGTTTATATCTTTAAAACTAAAGGTAAAGGGCGCATCCGGTTTCCATTTTGTCATAGCAAACTGGTCTTCCAGCTTTGCGTTGTCGTCTTTATAAGCCGTCCATGTTTCATGCCCACTCGGTCCGGCAAAATACTCCCCGCCCGACAAATTATTACCATCGATCTTAGCCGTAAAAAAATAAGCATGCGTTCCGTCAAAACAGGAAAGCTTCAGCGAATCCCCGATCACGATCCCTTCAAGATAACGGAGATCACCCCCCGCATCCAGAAAAGTACCCGTCACCCTGCCCCCCTGCTGCTGAAATTCACCTACCCGGAACGTCGTATCCTTGCCATTGGTCGAACGGAATACCGCCGCCCAACGACCCGCTACACTCGCCCCACCCATCGGCGCATCCCGCCCCGGCCTGAAAAAACGAAAGGCCTCCCCATAAAAAGCCCTAAAAGGAACAACCTGGTAACTATCCGCCAAATGCCGCAACCAAACGCCCTCCAGGTTCCCCTCCCTCGTCACCACCGCCCTCAGCTGCGACTCATAGAAAGGCAAACGGATAATAACCGAATCCCCCTCCCCCGAAATATCATCCACCAGCAACCGCTCCCCCGCATTCCGTATATACAACACCTTCTTCCCCGCACTGTCCTTCACCTCAAAATTGAATGCTATATTATTCCCGTCCTTTCTCTCCAGTATGGCCCGCCACTGCCCACTCCTGAGAACCGGCGGCTTATCAGACGGCGATGCACTCACAACAAATTGAAAACCAAAAAGAAATATGCATATAAAGACTCGTAGCATAGACCGGGTATTATAAAATGAACGTGCAATTTAATAAAAAGTCTACACAATAAGTAGGTTACTCGCGCCGTAGGCGCCAACCCAAACCATAAGTGTTTATACTTAATTTTCCACTTTCCAACCTCCCACCCGGTCTTTCATAACCCCATATCACAGACCTTTATACTGACCCGCAAAATTTTAACATTCCCTTACGGCATACCCTGTTGTCTTTACTCATTTACAAACAAACGCAAGTATATGAAAATCAAGACAAAATCCGTTGCCGTGACATGCGGGCTCCTCACCATCGTTCTGGCATCCGTCACAACCGGCGCATTTGCCCAGGCCACAGCCACCGCAACCGCCACAGCTACCATCGTAACCCCGATCAGCATCTCAAAGACAGTTGACATGAACTTCGGCAACGTAGCCGTCTCCGCCGCCACCGCAGGTACCGTCGTTCTCTCACCAGCCGGCGTACGCACACCCACAGGCGGAGTAACCCTCCCTTCCACAGCAGTAGGAACCGTAACCGCCGCCTCCTTCACCGTTAGCGGTACAGGAACCTATACCTATGCGATCACGCTCCCATCTACCGCCACCACCATCACTAGCGGTGCCAACACTATGACCGTCAACACCTTCACAAGCACTCCGACACCAACCGGTACGCTCGCTGCCGGCGGGACACAGACACTGAACGTAGGCGCAACGCTCAACGTCGCCGCCGGACAGGCCGCAGGTGTCTACGTCTCCGGAACACCGTTCTCAGTCACTGTCAACTACAACTAAGGCCAGCTCAAAACCTTACCCTCCATGGATAGGTCAACATTCCCGGGCAAATCCCCGGTCTGTCAGCGTTTGGACTATTCAGGCTGCTTGCTCATGATCCTCCTGTTGCTGACAATGACCAGCTCCCTACAGTCGATGGCGCAGGGAAACCTGCTCCTGACACCGCAAAGAGTCGTCTTCGAAGGCAGCAAGCGGATCGAGGAACTCAACCTGGCCAATACCGGAAATGACACCGCCCGGTATCTTATTTCCCTTATCAACCTGCGGATGAAAGAGGATGGCAGTTTCGAGGAGATCTCTGCCCCGGACACAGGACAAAGCTTCGCCGACAAATGGGTCCGCTTCTTTCCACGCAGTGTCACACTGGGACCGCAGGAATCGCAAACGGTAAAAATACAGCTGACCCGTCCGCTTGCAATGGAACCCGGTGAATACAGGTCACATATCTATTTCAGGGCGATACCCGATCAGCAGCCATTGGGCACCAGCACGACGGCATCCGATACCTCGATCTCCGTCAGGCTGATCCCGATATTTGGAATATCCATACCCGTTATTATACGGATCGGCGCCAACGCTACCGAGACCAGCCTCACCGACCTGTCCGTCGACTGGACAAAGGATACCGTTCCTCTCCTGAATATGGCCTTCCACCGGAAAGGGAATATGTCCGTATATGGAGACGTCTCGGTTGACCTGGTATCCGCCCAGGGACATACGACGCGGATAGCACAGGTGAAAGGGGTCGCCGTCTATACCCCCAACACGCTGCGCAGATTCCGGATGCAGCTCCGGAATAGCCGGGGCATCGACTATCATTCCGGAAAATTGCATGTAGCCTATACGACGTCCTCCAACGCTAAACCCGCAACGATAGCCGAAGCCGATCTGCCCTTGAATTAGTGACGAAAGTCAAACTGAAACTATATGCAACTAAAGCATCTGCTCACAGCTGTCCTTTTATGTACGACAGGCGCATCCTTTGCCCAAACCGTCATCGTCACGGACGATGCAACATACACGACCGGGCAGGCCTCCGCCGCCCTCGACGTAAAGTCGGTCACAAAAGGATTTCTTGCCCCCCGTCTGACCCAGGCACAACGCCTCGCAATAACAAGCCCCGCACAAGGCCTGCTTGTCTACCAGACAGATGGTACAACTGGCTTTTATTATTTCAATAGCGTCTGGATACCCCTCTCCGCCGCGACCAACGTCTGGTCTCTCACCGGGAACACAGGCACCAGCTTCGCAACCAACTTCCTGGGGACCACCGATAACACCAGCCTCCACTTTCGTACCAACAATACCCACCGGATGATCATCGACAGCCTCGGCAATGTCGGCATCGGCGCCGCCCCTGCCTTCACAACCGGTACCTTCCAGGAAAAATTACTCGTCGACGCAGGAATAACCAACTCCTACAACGCCATCGTATCCAGGGGCACGATCAACAATTATCTCCAGCTAAACATTCAAAACCTTTCCAATGGCGTCAATGCCTCTTCAGACGTCGTAGCCACCGCAGACAACGGCAACGAGAACATCAACTTCGTCGACCTCGGTATCAACAGCAGCGCCAACACTCAACAAATATTCGGCGCAGCCAATGACGCCTATCTCTATACCACCGGAAACAACCTGCTCATCGGCACCGGCACCGCCGCCAAAGCCCTCGTCTTCATGACCGGCGGCACTACCCAATCCACCAATGAAAGAATGCGCATCGATGGCATAGGCGCCGTGGCTATCGGCAAGACGGCCGCCGCTTACAAAGTGGACGTAAAAGGCAGAGGAAATTTCGACAGCACGCTCAACGCCCCCAGCTATACCTCCACCTTCCAAACACTCACTTTCGGGACCACCATCACCTGGGATCAGACAAAAGGCGCAACATCAGCCGTCACCCTCACCGGCAACGCAACCCTGTCGATCACCAACGCCGTAGCCGGCATGTACGGCCTGGTAAGAGTGACACAGGACGCCACCGGCTCCAGGACCCTTGCCCTGCCCGCCAACTCCAAAGTCATCAACGGAGGTGCCGCAGCAGTCACCCTGACAACCACCGCCAGCGCAACAGACATCCTCAGCTATTTCTATGACGGCACCAATTATTACTGGACTGTAGGATACAACTATAATTAGGGCTAACACAAACATGCATAAACCATTTTTCATATTGCTATCGATACTTTGCAGCCTTTCCACTTTGGCACAATCCGAACAAAAAATGTTCTGGGCGCTGAACGGATCGGCCAACGCCTTTACCTGGGACAATACGACCGGCAACAACCGCATCGACAATGGCAGCGGCACATGGAATACTACCAGTACCAACAAAACCTGGACCTTTAATAAAGGCATCACCGACCTCGCATGGCGACCAGGCGCAGCCGCGATCTTCGGAGGTAGTCCGGGAACGGGCGCAGCCGGCACAGTCACCGTATCCGGAACACAGCTCGCACAATCGCTGACCTTCAATCCCTCAGCCAGCGGAGCCTTTCTCCTCACCGGCGGTACGATCACAAATACTACCGGCAACATCGTCGCCAATGCCAGCGCCACCATCGCCAGCACACTCGCAGGTTCATCAGGACTGACGCTATCAGGAACATCCACCATCACGATCACGACAAATCCGACTACCTATACCGGCACAACCACCATCAATTCCGGCACATTAGTATTGTCCAATGGAACAGCCGGCTCTCTAACCCCTACTTTGTCCAACCCGATCGTGCTCGCATCAGGAGGATCACTCGGCGCCGACATACTAAACGGCAACATCAATCTATCCGGCGCCATATCCGGGCCCGGCACCCTGAGCATCGCCGCTACAGGCACCCAGACACAATCCCTAAGACTATACGGCAACAATAGCGGTTTCACCGGCAACTTCACCGAACCTTCCACCACCCGCGGTATGATGTGGTCCGACAACGCCGGCACCGGCAACGCCTCCAACACCGGCAGCGCCGCAGCAGCCTGGAACCTCAGCGGCTCCTTCGGCCTGATAGAAACCACCGGCGCCACCACTCCCGTAGTACAGCTGGGCAGCCTCACCGGTACCAACACAGCCACCACACTCGGAGCCTTTGGCACCGGCACAGGTATAAAAACCTTTCAGGTCGGAGCCCTCAATACCAACACCACCTTCGCCGGCGCCATCCAGGACAACCCACAGGGCGGCACCGCCGTCGTCTCCCTTACAAAAGTCGGCAGCGGAACCCTCACGATGTCAGGTACCAATACCTATTCCGGCGTAACCAATGTCAATGCAGGCGGACTGACCTTTAACAGTATCCCCTCTTCGAATCAATTCAACATTACCGTCAACGCCACCGGCACCCCGACAACAGCCAATTCCGGCACCCTCACCGTCCCCGGCGCCCTCATCACAGGAATAGCAAGGACCTACAATATCATACTAACGGGGACCAGTACAGGCTTTACCTGGACCGCCGTTACCTGGACCAGCACCAACCTCCTTTCTCCGCAATTCCAGCTCAACGGGACCGCCGTCGGCGGCAATTCGACCACCGCCGGCACCACCTTTACCTATAACGGGACCACCTTAAAAATAAGCCGATGAAAAAATGATACGAATCAGACTCAACATATTATTCGTATTCTTCCGGGCAGTCCTCCTCCGGGTAGCCCTCCTCCGGTCTTTCCTCCTCCGGGCTTTCCTCCTCCGAACAGCCCTCTTCCTGGCCGCCCTCTTCCCGCCGGCTCCATCCTTTTCCCAGGGCCTGATCATCCCGTCGGGCGCCTACGTCATAGGGAATACAGGCAACATCGTGCTCCAGAACAACTGGGTCAACAACGGTTCCTTTACCCATAATGACGGCACCCTCATCTTTTCCGGCACGACCCAGACCCTCGGTGGCTCCGTCCCCTCCGTCTTTAACAATATCACCGTCTCCACAGGCAGCAACACCACCATAATCACAGCCGGTCAACAGCTAAGAGGCATACTCACCAGCAACGCTACCCTGAATTCCAATGGCAATCTCACTCTGCTGTCAACAGCTGCTGCGACAGCATCCGTCAGCGGCAGCGGCACCGGAAATGTGCTCGGGAATCTCACCATGCAACGCTACCTCCCCTCGGGCTTTGGCTATAAATACTTCAGTTCACCCTTTAAAGCCGATACCGTCGGCGACTTCTCGACCGAGATCAACCTGAACACTTCGTTCCCGGACTTCTATCGCAACGACGAGAACCAGCTCACCAACGGCTGGATCACCTATACCAACCCCTCCGGGCTGCTCGTCCCGCTGCAAGGCTACACCGTCAATTTCGGGACATCCACCGCCCCCCTCACCGTTAGCCTCACAGGTGTCGTCAGCAACGGAATAGTGACGGCCCCAACCCTTACAAATCACAACTTCATCTATACACAGGGCTTTAATCTTGTCGGCAATCCATATCCCTCTCCTATCGACTGGAATTCCTCCACAGGCTGGACAAAGACCAATATCGATAACGCCCTTTATTTCTTTCGCGCAGGTACGACCGATCAGTATACAGGGACCTACAGCACCTATATCAATGGCGTGTCCAGCGATGGCACAGCCAGCAATATCATCCCCGCCATGCAGGGATTTTTTATCCATGTCACCAATGGCAGCTTCCCCGTCACGGGACAGCTGGTGGTCAACAACAACGCCCGCAACAACAACCCCTCCGTTATCTTTCTTGGTAACGGCGGAGCTCCCGAAGGCCCTCCCCCCCTGCTTCGCCTCCGCGCCGGATACAACGACACCGATACACTCTCCGATCCCCTCGTCATCTATTTTAAGAACAACGCAACGACAGGCTTTGATAACAAGCTGGACGCGCTCAAGCTGATGAACACCCATCCCGCCGTTCCAAGCCTCTATGCCATCGCCTCGGATACGGCCCGGCTCTCCATCCAGGCCCTGCCCAATCTGGAGGACCAGCTACAGATCATCCCACTCGGCCTCTCCGCGCCACAGGACGGATACATCACCTTCCGGCTCGCGGACATACAGCAAACGCCTTCGCACACGCGGCTATACTTAACCGATACAAAAGCCGGGATCGATCAGGACCTCAGTCAATCTCCCCGTTACAGACTCTACCTGGCAAAGGGAGATTATAAGAACAGGTTCTTTCTAAAATTCAGCCCCACTGCGCTGACACCAGCCACTCCGCCCGTCACACAACCATTCGACGCCTACGACGCGGGCGGCCGGCTGATGATAAAAAGCAATCTCACGACAGACACAAAAGCAAACCTGCTGATCTTCGATGCGGCCGGTCACATCGTCTATCGTCAGCAGCTCACCGACAACAACTGGCACTCCTTTGATATCTCTTCTTTCCCGGCAGCCGTCTATGTGCTAAGTCTCGGTAATGAACAAGAAACACACGCTAAAAAACTATTCATAGGAAAGGAGCGATGAAACCCTTTATACTACCATATTTTCTATTGCTCCTTTTGTGCACCGCCGTGCACGCCCAGCAACCCCCGCCCCGGCCCATCAATGTTTTCGTCAACCCCGCACAGGGCCTCAATTTCGGCGCCTTCTACCAGGGAGTGACAGGTGGTACGGTCACCGTCTTCCCCGACGGGTCCCGGTCTACGACAGGAGACATCCTGCAGGCTAATCTCGGAATACCCTTTTCCCCTGCCATCTATGAGATCGATGCCAATGTCGGTACCCTTATTTCTATAATGAACGGACCGGATGTGACGCTCACAGGAAGCAATGGGGGCACGATCCATTTGCACATCGGCGCCTCACGGCCGACATCACCTCTCATCACCACCGCCGTCCCCCCCGCAAGGACCCAGGTCATGATCGGGGGTACGCTTACCGTAGGCCCGCCCCTGGCCAACCCGTCCGGCAGCTATAGCGGAACGTTCTCTGTGACCTTTATTCAGCAATAACCCCCCAAAAAAACAACCATGCGCGCAGTGACAAAGAATGCCCAGGAGTAAAACTCAAACATACAGTTGCCATTCCGCCGCCAGGCCTCCAGAGCCCGACAGGTTCACACTTGACGGTATAATGATCCTGCTGCTGATAGTCTTCCTGCTCCCATTCCAAACCTTCGCAGGCCCCGTCGCCTACGGCTCCAGCGCCCGACCGGCTGCCGCCGACTCCCTCGCCCGACCCGTTGCAGACTCCCTCTCACGACCCGTCGCTGACTCCCTGGCCCGACCGGCTGCCGCCGACTCCATCTCACGACCCGTCGCTGACTCCCTGGCCCGACCCGTTGCCGCTGACTCGAGCGGCCGACCCGTTGCCGACTCCATCTCACGACCAGGCGACCCCGACCCCATCGCCCCATACGACGAGCTCTATATCTACATGACCGTCCAGGGCGTCGGCAGCACACAGATCCCCGCCGCCATCAGCAACAATACCGTCTTCCTTTCCATAACCGATGTCTTCGACTATCTGAAGATCAGGAACCAGCCCTCAACCAGGCTGGATTCCATCTCCGGCTTCTTCATCACACCCCAGGCCCCTTACCTCATCGATGAGACGCATAAACAGATCTCTTACCAGGGGAAAATATACAAGCTGAAACCCGGCGACCTGATCCGAACAGAAACCAACCTCTACCTGCGTTCCGACTACTTCGGGGAGATCTTTGGCCTCGCCTGCAATTTCAACTTCCGCAGCCTGTCGGTAGCCCTCAGCTCTAAGCTGGAACTACCTGTAGTACGGGATCTGAGGCTGGAAATGATGCGCAACAATCTTCGCCACCTTAAAGGAGAAGCAATTGCCGATACCACATACAAAAGAACCTACCCCTTTTTCCGAATGGGCATGGTCGACTGGGCAGCCATCACTACACAGAACTCGGTGGGACCCAACGACAACCGCTTCTATCTCGCGCTTGGCAGCGTCCTTGCCGGCGGCGAGACCAACATCGCCCTCAACTATGACAACTCGATCCCTTTCCGCGAACGCGAACAATTCTATCAATGGCGTTTTGTCGACAACGACAATGCCGCTCTGCGACAGATCACCGCGGGGAAGATCTACACCCAGGCGACATCCACTCTTTACTACCAGGTCGTCGGACTACAATTCTCCAATTCGCCAACCACTTACCGCAGAGCCTTCGGCACCTATACCTATAGCAACTACACACAGCCCAACTGGATAGTGGAACTATACGTCAACAACGAAATGGTGGATTATAAAAAGGCCGACGCATCCGGCTTTTTTTCGTTTGATGTCCCGCTGGTCTACGGCAACTCTTCGGTAAAATTCCGTTTCTATGGTCCCTGGGGGGAGGAACGCACCAGCACCCAAAGTATCCAGATACCATTCAACTTCACTCCCGCAAGAGAGCTGGAATATACCGCCAGCGCGGGTGTCGAAGAGGACAGCCTTCATAGCCGCTACGCCCGCGCCAACGCAAACTACGGGGTCAACGGTCGCCTCACCGTCGGTGCCGGTCTCGAATACCTGTCCTCTGTAAAGAACAACCCCGTCATGCCCTTTGTCAACGCCTCTTATCGCGTGACATCCAATATGGCGATAGCCGGCGAATACAACCCCAACGTAAGAACAAAATTTGTCGGCAACTACCAGTCCCCAAAAGACATGCAGATAGAGATCGACTATACCAGATACAAAAGAGGACAACAGGCCATCAACGTTACTTACCTGGAAGAACGCAAATTCATTTTCTCCATGCCGGTCCGCAAACAACGCTTCTCTGCCTTCTCCCGTTCGACCTTCTACCAGATCGTACTCCCCGGTCTTCCCGTCTTAAAAGTACCCAACACAAAATATACCACCCTCGAAGAGCTTATCTCCGGCAGCATCTTTGGTGTAAGTACCAACTTTACGACCTATGGCATCATCGCAAAGCCGGCCCCGAACTACTTCTATAGCAATCTCGCCCTTTCCTTCCCCCTCCCGGGAAAGCTGATCTTTACGCCATCGACCCAATTCGAATACGACCGGAACAGATTCTTTGAAATAAGAGGGGAGCTGGGAAAATACATCGGCTCCCGGGGGTATGCCAACGTCTTCTATGAAAAAAATTATAAGATCGCTTTTCAAAGCATTGGTATCGGTCTGCGATGGAACTTCAATTTTTCCCAGACAGGCAGCTCCTTCCGCAGAACTAATGGTATAAACTCGACAGTCCAGTCCGCAAGCGGAGCCGTAGCTTATGACGACAGGACACATCACACATACTTCAGCGACCGAAGCAATGTAGGCCGCGGCGGCCTCATCTTCCAGCCTTATCTCGACCTCAACAATAATGGCATATGGGACAACAACGAACCAAAGGTCAAAGGAATGAAGATCCACATCAACAATGGACAGGTACACTATAGTAAAGACGGCACCACCATCCGCGTATCCGAACTGGAAGCCTACACAAGCTATATCGTAAAGCTTTACCCTGACTTCGACAACATCGCCTGGCATATCCATAAAGAGATCCTCAGCATCGTCGTCGACCCGAACCAGTTCAAGGTTATCCCGATTCCCGTCACCGTTGAAGGAGAAATAACAGGGACGGTCTTTCTGAAAGAGGACGAGGTCCTGAAACCACAGGGACGTATCACGATCAACATTTACCGTGACGACCGCTCCTTCGTTGGAAAGACGATGACAGAGGCCGACGGCACATTCGACTTCTCCGGCCTTCCCCCCGGCTCCTACATCGCCAGCCTCTCCGGCACACAAATGGACAGACTGCATATGGATGCCAGACCCATCTCAATTCCCTTCACCATCACCGACAGCAAAGACGGAGACCTGATCTCAAACCTGAAATTCGTGCTTTTCCCTCTCTCTGCTCCCTAACCCCCCAGGCTAATAACCTCCTCATCCGACCATTCCCCACTCCCGGAGCACAATTCCCAAACTCATCCTATCCCCAATAATAAACTATTCCAGATTCTCCAGCATCTCCGCCGTCATCCTCGACAGATCATACTCCGGCTTCCAGCCCCAGTCAGTCCGCGCAACCGTATCATCGATGCTCTGCGGCCAGCTGTCCGCAATATGCTGCCGGTAATCAGGCTCATACGTTATTGAAAAATCAGGAATATGCTTCCTGATCTCAGCCGAGATCTCGCTGGGCGAAAAACTCAGCGCCGCCACATTATACGAGGTCCTTACCGAAAGCTTGCTGGCAGGCGCCTCCATCAGCTCTATCGTAGCCCGGATAGCATCCGGCATATACATCATAGGCAGATACGTATCCTCTTTCAAAAAACATTTGTACTTCCGCTCATCCAGGGCCTCATGAAAGATCTCTACCGCATAATCCGTCGTCCCGCCGCCCGGCGCAGATTTATAGCTGATCAACCCGGGATACCGGATACTCCGCACGTCCACCCCATAACGTTCGAAAAAATAATTGCACCAGAACTCTCCGGCATACTTGCTGATGCCATATACGGTGCTGGGCTCGATAATAGTACGCTGCGGGCAGTTCAGCCGGGGCGAGGTCGGTCCAAAGACCGCAATGCTGCTCGGCCAGTACACCTTCTGCAGCTTCTCTTCCCGCGCTATATCCAGCACGTTCAGCAACCCCTGCATATTCAGATGCCAGGCCAGGTTGGGGTTCTTCTCGCCGGTAGCAGAAAGGATAGCAGCCAGCAGATAGATCTGCGTAATATTCTGCCGGATAACCTGGACATGCAGCATCTCCTTATTCATTACGTCCAGCGACACATATGGGCCGCTGCCACGCAACAATTCATTTTCTTCACGCAGGTCCGAAGCTATTACGTTCGCATTGCCATATATCCGCCGGAGCGCAAGCGTCAGCTCAACTCCGATCTGTCCGCTGGCGCCAATTACCAATACTTTATCTTTAGCCATTACTATAGGGTTTTGGGGTGCAAACCTAATAAAAAAAAGCATCCCCCCGCCTCCTCCTGACCGGCAGGCCAAAAAACCGGATCAAACCACACTCCCCTCCCCCAACCCATATTTCACCATTTTCCCGTAGGTTTATCTCGAACCATAACGTCTTCTCAATGGCCTCGCTGAACCTAACAACACATTTTGCCCCCAAATCAGCGGAAGAGCCGGTCCATCTGCTTCAAACCATATTTCACCATTTTCTCGTAGGTTTGTGCCATGGAATTCCTACATCAACTCTTTCAAAACCAGTCATACGATAAAAACAGCTTCTTCCTCATCGCAGGCCCCTGCGTAGTCGAAAGCGAAGAGCTCGTCATGGAAGTCGCCGACAAAGTCTCCGGCATCTGCCGCAACCTCGGCATCCCCTATGTCTTCAAAGCCTCCTACCGCAAAGCCAATCGCACCAGCGCCGGATCATTCACCGGCATCGGCGACGACAGCGGCCTGGAACTGATAAAAAAAGTCGGCGACACCTACAAATTACCTACGACCTCCGACATCCACGCTCACGATGAAGCAGCCCCCGCCGCCAAATACGTGGACATCCTCCAGATCCCCGCATTCCTCTGCCGCCAGACAGACCTCCTCCTCGCCGCAGCAGAAACAGGCAAAGTGGTCAACGTAAAAAAAGGCCAGTTCCTGAGCGGCCCGGCCATGAAATTTGCAGTGGAAAAAATAAGAAAAGCAGGTAATGAAAAGATCGTCCTGACCGAAAGAGGCACCACCTTTGGCTACCAGGACCTCGTCGTCGACTATCGCAATATACCCTGGATGCAGGAACACGGCACGCCAGTCGTAATGGACTGCACCCACTCCCTTCAACAACCCAATCAGACAAGCGGGGTCACCGGCGGCAATCCACAGCTGATCGCTACTATCGCAAAAGCTGCTATTGCCACCGGAGCCAATGGCCTGTTCATTGAAACACACCCCAATCCCGCCATAGCGAAAAGCGATGGAGCTAACATGCTACGACTGGATCTTCTGCAGGATTTACTCGAACAGTTGGTGAGGATTCGTAAAGTAGTTTCCGAACTATAAAGGGGCGAGGATCTCAATTGGTCTTTCCTGGATGATACTCGCTGGACGCGTACACTAGTCCAGCCGATGAGGAATTAAAAACGGGACATTTGAATTAACCCTGATCAAATGCTCTACAAAAGTACGCATAACCGCGTATTATTACTAGCTGAAAAAGTGCTTCGGATAGCTGTAAAGTCTATTGTTAATACTTGGTGCAAAACCCACACTAATACGCAGTTAACAACTTACTGGGAAGAAGCCCAAATTCCTTTTTAAAAGCGATGGTAAAATTGCTCAGATTCGAATACCCCAGTTCCATCGCCACTTCCTTGACGGAGTGCCCGCCGGCCAATAATTTATCCTTGGCAGCCTGCATACGAACCTTCTGAAAATATTCATAAACCGGCACTCCATAGATCATCTTAAAATCTTTCTTGAGCTTGGATTCACTGATCGAAACCATCCGCGCAAGCTGGCTTATCGTCGGCGCAGGTTCGAAAATATCCCTGGTCAGCACAGCCTCCACCTGCATCACACGATCAATGTCCGCCTTTGAAAGCGGAATATTAAAGTAAGAATTCTTCTTTCTCTCATAAATACGCAGGAAGAATCGCTCTATCAGCAACATCACCCTGTTCTGAATGATAGCCAGGCGCATCGGACTATCCTCCTCCACCTCCACTATTTCCTGTATCAGCCGCCGATACTCACTGTCCAATGGCTCACGATGTACATTTTCCACCTGCAGCGACAGGTAAGCGGATAGAACGTCCTCGATCTGCTCCACCCCAAGATAACCCGCTATCCAGGATGCATTGAAAAGAATGTCGATGCCCTTATAGATCGTCCCCTTCGAACCCAGATAACCCCAGTCGGAAAGAGAATTGGTCAGATAAGCGATCGAACGCGTAGTATGCGACTCCCTCATTCGCTCATCACCTATACGTATCTCCAATGTGTCGGGAATGGTCAGCTCATGAAAACGAAGAGTATAATACTCATCCCGCATCTTCCGGCGGGTGATGAGCCAATCCTGGTTCATTTTACAATTGACGATATTGACATTAATGCCGTTCGGGAGCCTGACAAAGGTGAGACTACCGGAGCCTACAGACTCCGGAAAAACCAACTGGTGATTTATCACCGGCACGTTCAATCGCTGCGCCAGGTCATTCATCAATTGCTCATAATCCACATAGGAAAAATCAAATTGGAACAAGGAACAGGATTTAATCCGTGTATAAATGCAGTCTCATAGGTACTACAAGTAACCTGACCTTAGTAAGGTACGAAAAAAAGCGGGAGCCCGTCTACCGGAAATGGGTATTAATAATAGCCCATTGACAGGAATTTAAGTTGATTTTAACTCTAACTCGCAGATAATGAATACGCCTTACAATCCTCACTCACAAATATTTGAGTGGATTTCTACGGGCAGAAAGGATATAACGCTTGATATTCATCCAGAATGCAAGGACGAAGTAGACAATAAGCGGAGAACCCATGGTGAGAAAGGAAATATAAATAAACCAGGTACGGATACGGGAAGTGGCGATACCCATTCTTTCACCAATTGCTGTACACACACCGAAAACCTGCCACTCGATGAAGTTCTTGAGTCTGTTCATGCCTCTAATTTAAAAAAAATCAACAAAACCTACCCTATTTTTAGGTAAATTCGCACCCGCAAGCCCGAGCACATGCCCGAGCACAGCGAGGGCGGCCGTAACCGAGCGAAAGCGAAGGGTATGACCAAGCTGAAACAAGGGACGCCGCTCCGGCGATGGTCCCAACATTGGCCCCGCTAGGCGCCGAAGGTGCCGGTTGAATCCCAGCGACTCCCGATGCAGGAGCCACTCTCCATCCGGCGATCCCAAGCCCCCAGCCAGACCAAAGTGTAAATATTTGTCAAGAAAAGCTTAACATATAAACTAAATTCATCATGGTCTTTGATCTGGATCTTATTAAAAAGTTATACGGAGCTATGCCTTCCAAGGTAGACGCCGCCCGTAAACTGGTAGGAAAACCCCTGACTTTAGCTGAAAAAATCCTCTATTCGCACCTATTCGAAACCCCTGCCCGCGCCTACGAACGCGGTAAGGATTATGTCGACTTCGCTCCGGACCGCGTAGCCATGCAGGACGCCACCGCCCAGATGGCCCTTCTGCAATTTATGACCTGCGGCCGCGACAAGGTAGCAGTCCCCTCGACCGTACATTGCGATCACCTGATCCAGGCAAAGACCGGCGCCGTATCCGACCTGGCTACCGCCATCGATGTCAATAAAGAAGTATATGACTTTCTCGCCTCTATATCCAATAAATATGGCATCGGCTTCTGGAAACCCGGAGCCGGCATCATCCACCAGGTCGTCCTGGAAAACTACGCCTTCCCCGGCGGCATGATGATCGGTACCGACTCCCACACGCCAAACGCGGGTGGTCTCGGCATGGTAGCCATCGGTGTCGGTGGCGCCGACGCAGTAGACGTAATGGCCGGCCTGCCCTGGGAACTAAAAATGCCCAAACTCATCGGCGTAAAGCTGACCGGCAAAATGAGCGGCTGGACCTCCGCCAAAGACATCATCCTCAAAGTGGCCGGCATCCTCACCGTAAAAGGCGGCACCGGAGCCATCGTCGAATACTTCGGCGAAGGCGCCGACAGCCTCAGCGCTACAGGTAAAGGCACTATCTGTAATATGGGCGCCGAGATCGGAGCAACCTGCTCGATCTTTGGCTATGACGAAAAAATGGCCGCCTACCTCAAAGCCACAGGCCGCGAAGAAGTAGCCGCACTCGCAGATGGTATAAAAGACTACCTGCGCCCCGACAAGGAAGTATACGCCGATCCAAAAAAATACTATGACCAGGTGATCGAACTCAACCTCAACGAGCTCGAACCTCACGTCAACGGACCATTCACACCCGACCTGGCCTGGCCCATCAGCAAATTCGCAGAAGCCGTCAAAGCCAACAACTGGCCCGAACGCCTCGAAGTAGCCCTCATCGGCAGCTGTACCAACTCTTCTTACGAAGACATCAGCCGCTCGGCCTCCCTGGCACAACAAGCCATCGACAAAAATCTCAAGACCAAGGCCGAATTCACCATCACGCCGGGTTCCGAACAAGTCCGTTTCACCATCGAAAAAGACGGATTCTTAAAGACCTTTGACAAGATCGGCGGCGTGGTACTCGCCAACGCCTGCGGTCCCTGTATCGGTCAATGGGCCCGTCACATCGATGACCCAAATCGTAAGAACTCGATCATCACTTCCTTCAACCGGAACTTTGCCAAACGTAACGACGGACTCGCCAGCACCCACGCCTTTGTCGCCAGCCCCGAGATCGTGACCGCTTTCGCCATCGCCGGTGACCTTACCTTCAATCCCCTCAAGGACAAATTGAAGAACGAAAAGGGCGAAGACGTAATGCTCGACGAACCTACAGGCGTAGAACTGCCACCCAAAGGCTTCTCCGTGGACGACGCCGGCTATCAGGCCCCCGCAAAAGACGGCAAAGGCATACAGGTTGCCGTAAAATCCGACTCTTCCCGTCTCCAGCTCCTCGAACCATTCGCGGCCTGGGAAGGAACCGATCTGAAAGGATTGAAGCTCCTGATAAAAGCAAAGGGAAAATGTACGACCGATCATATTTCAATGGCCGGCCCCTGGTTAAAATTCCGCGGCCACCTCGATAATATCTCCAACAACATGCTCATCGGCGCCGTCAACTTCTTCAACGAGAAGACGGACTCCGTAAAGAACGAGCTGACCGGCGAATATGGTGCCGTGCCCGCTACAGCAAGGGCCTACAAAGCCGCCGGCATCGGTTCCGTCGTCGTAGGTGACGAGAACTATGGCGAAGGCTCTTCCCGCGAACACGCCGCTATGGAACCCCGCCACCTGGGAGTACGCGCCATCGTCGTTCGCAGCTTCGCCCGTATCCACGAGACCAACCTGAAAAAACAGGGCATGCTCGCACTGACCTTTGTCAATAAAGAAGATTATGAAAAAGTACAGGAAGATGATAGCATCGACATCGTTGGTCTAAACAGCTTCACACCAGGCAAACCGCTCACCATGGTGCTGAACCACAAGAACGGCACCAAAGATGAGATCAGCCTCAACCACACCTACAACGAACCGCAGATCGGCTGGTTCAAAGCAGGTGGCGCGCTGAATGTCATCAGAGCCGAAGTCGCAAAAAAATAAAAAAAGAAATGGCCCCGTGCACGCGGGGCCATTTCTTTTTATTTATATCCAGGCAAAAGCATCTCCCGAAGGCACATGCGTCGCCGTTATACCCGGCGCCTTCTCTTTCAACACTGGTATCAACCACTCCAACCCCGCCTCTTCACTCACCGAATGCCCCAGGACGATAAGGCTTATCTTCCGCCCCTGGTAACGCGCATCCCGGATGTACTCGCTGGTCTCCCACTCATTCAGCTCCCCACAAATAAATACATCCGGCTCCCACTTCTGCACCTGCCCGATCTGAGCCCTGCCTCCCGCCGCACCGGGAGAAAGCACGATCCGGCGACAGATCTGCGCCGGATCACCAATATATTTCAGCTTCCCGATCCCAAGTTTTGCCTTCAAATGCGTGATCATCTCCCGTAGTGAAATAGCCGGCATCTCTACCAGGGGCGGATTATCGGCAGAATAATATTTGTCCCAACCGAGCGCATTCATAACCCCCATCCTCACCCCATCCGGCCGGTGCTGATGCAGCCCGTCATGGAATCTCCAGACGACGATCCCATGTTTATCCAGCAGCTCCTTTTTATATTTAAGGACCGGGTCATCCCCCAGCCAGTCCGTTTCATCCAGGTGATTGTAAAAGGTCGGCTCATGCGCAATAATAAAATTGGCGCCCAGACCGATCGTCTTTTGGATCACCGCATCAGTAGCGAACATCGTAGTGACGATCCCTTTCACCGGACGATCCCAGTCGCCGGACTTGATCGTATCCACCGTCTTCGGAAAGGGCGCACCAGGAATATCCGCCTGCAAATTATCAATGACCTGCCGGATCGTCAGCTCCCCCTCCCGCAGCGCTTCAACCCGCGACTGCTCTCCCCTTTCCCCTGCACCCCGCATTCCCACACCATCTCCGGGCAACACCTTTCTCCCATTCCTCATCTCCGCCAACACACTCGCCCCCGGCAACGCCACAGCAGCAACCGAAGCCAGCGCAGCCGTCAAAAAGTTTCTTCTTTTCAAGCCGCTCCCGGCCCGCTCCTGATCAAAATATCGTTCAGACATAACTTGTTAATTTAATACCAATAAATATAACGTTTATCTTTTGGTCTGACATTACAATCAGCTTATTTTGGGCACTCGCTAGCTTGAAAACTATACATATGCAACCTCGCCTGTTCTGCCTTCTGTTCCTGGTCCTTACCCATTTCGCCAGCCAGGCCCAATCCCGTAAATTCGCTGTCATCGGCTACTACGCCGGCCGCAACAGCGCCATCGACAGCTTCCCTACCGAAAAACTGACACATATCATATTTAGCTTCTGCAGCCTCAAAGACAACCTCCTCCATGTCAACAACGCCAACGACACCGCAACTATCCGCCACCTCGTTGCGCTAAAAGACAAAAACCCCAACCTCAAAGTCATCCTTTCCCTCGGCGGCTGGGGCGGCTGTAAAACCTGCACCGATGTATTCGCTACAGACAGTGGACGCAAAGATTTCGTCCAAAGCGCCCGCGACCTGACCGACTACTTCCACACGGACGGCCTCGACCTTGACTGGGAATACCCCAGCCTCGAAAACGTCCCCGGCTATCCTTATACTCCACAGGACAAAGATCATTTTACCGAACTCATCAAATTACTCCGCAAGAACTTTGGCCGGAAAAAAGAGATCAGCTTCGCAGCCGGCGGCTTCACCGATTATCTCCGGACATCCATCGACTGGAAACAAGTCGCGCCCCGGGTCGACTACATCAACCTGATGTCCTATGATCTTGTCAACGGATATAGCACCCGGACAGGTCATCACACCGCACTCTATTCAACACCCGAACAGCTTGAATCCACCGACCATGCAGTGCGATATCTCGACTCTATCGGCGTACCCCTAAGCAAGGTAGCCATTGGACTGGCATTTTACGCCCGCATATTCGAAGAAGCGGACAGCATAAACAATGGTCTCTACCAAAGCTGCCACTTTCTGCGTGGTGTCTCCTATAAAGACCAGGCGGGTTTCCTCTCCGCAGACAACGGTTATGTATACCATTGGGATTCAACAGCACAAGCGCCCTACGCATACAATCCCAGCCAGCGACGTTTTGCGACCTTTGACGACAGCACTTCGATCCGGATAAAAACCCGGTATGCCCTCAATAAAAAACTCGCCGGAGTAATGTTCTGGCAGCTCACCGAAGATCGCTTTTCAGGAGGTCTCCTCGACGTCATTGATAACACAAAAAGCAGGAAGTAAAAGGAATAAAAAATTAACTTCACGCATCAAATTCTTCAGATGCGCCACTTGCTCATTTTCGCACTCATTCTGACCCTGGGTCTGTTTTCCTGTGGTCCATCAAAAAAGATCACTACTCCTGCCCCCTCTTCTCCATCGGCAATATCCGCCACCCACCCGCCATCCGACGCCCTGCCTGCCCTCCCACCTTCGGAGATCGACCTGCCCATAAAAATAGCCGGCCGCCCGCTGCTGGCAACCGCAGACTCCCTGATCCCAAAAGAATTTCTCTCCGAAGGATGGCCGGCCTTTCTCCAACCCTCCTGCGACTTCCGTTACAAATACCGTTTTGTTCGATCAGGCTTCACCGTTCAATGTGTCAACAACCGGCTGTCCGTCGCCCTGCAGGGTCACTACCAGGTGGCCGGCGGCCGTTGCCTCTGTGTCAGCAACAAACCCGTTTCACCCTGGGTATCGGGTTATTGCGGATTTGATAAAGAACCCATGCGCCGGGTCGATCTTGCCTTTAGCACCCAACTCTCCTTCCAGCCGAACTACCGGCTGCGCACCGCCTCCGGCCTCGACCAGCTAAAAGCCCTCGACCGATGCGTCATGTCCGTTTTCTCCATCGACATGACCCAGCAGATCATGGACAGCATCGGCTCATCCATCAACAGCTTTTGCAAGACACTCGACGTATCCATCGCGAAAATGAACTTCTCCGGCAACCTCCACGCGAACGCCACAAAAGCCTGGCAAAAGACACCCATCGGCCCCTATGGCTACCTCGTTGTCAACCCCTCCTCCATGCGGATCGGATCCCTCAATTATGTCAGGGATACCTTTGCCATCAGCATGGGCATCACCTGCCGTCCCGAACTCAGTTCCGATAGCACCAACCCCGCCAAACTGCCACCCCTCCCCCCGCTGCAAAGCGGTAGCAACCGCAGCGGCATCACCCTCTATTTACCCGCCACCTACGACTATGCTTTTATTAATAAGCTGCTCAACGACTCCTTCCGCAACAGATCCTTCGAATACCAGGGACAAAAGGTTATCCTCAAAAACATGACAATCAGCGGAATGCCCCATCATCAGATAAAAATGGAAGTCGATTTTGGCGGCAGTCATGAAGGGGAATTCTTTGTCTGGGGCACCCCCACGCTGGACACCGCCAAACAGGAGCTCAGAGTACCCGATATCCAGTACGAGCTGAAAAGCAGGGAATTTATGATCAAACTGGCCAGGATCCTTTTCAAAAACAAGATTCGGGAAAATGTCAAAGGCAATAGCTTCCTCGACCTGGCAGCCCTCCTAAAAGCAAATCTCCCGACACTCAACGCCCAGCTAAACAAGACAATAGCTCCCGGAGTCTTTACCACTGGCGAGGTTAAAGAATTGAAAATGATTGGCTTGCAAGCCGGCGAAAAAAGCATCCAGGCCCAGGTCTACATAAAAGCCGACATCTCCGTCACCAGCACCCGTCTGCCAGGGTAACCCCATACCAAAATTCACCGGCAAGATCATATTCCTCACCTCAATAAAGCAACCATTAACATTTCCTTTGCGTATTGATCGAATAAGGAAAACTAGTTTGCACGTTGTTACAATCTACCACTCAACTACAGCAAACCCGAATTGATCACAGGAAACACGCCAATACACGCTTTGATAAATGGCTGCCGTGCCAATGACCGTGCAAGCCAAAAAGAGCTATATAACACGCTCAAGGATTATGCTGTCAAAATATGCTATCGTTATCAAAACAATCTTGAACAAGTGGAAGAGATCATGAACGAAGGATTTATCAAGCTATTCAAAAACATACATCAATTCGAAGAGTCCCGCCATGCCGATGTCCTGGCGTCCCTGAAAGGATGGTTCAAACGTATCCTGGTCAATACCTGTATCGACCATTACCGCAAGAACGCCTCCTATATCAATGGACAGATGTTATCCGAAGACGCAGAAAACATCGCCGACAAACAGGAAACAGGGATCGATATCCTATCTTATAAAGAGATCATAGAAGCCATAAGGCAGCTGTCGCCTGCCTATCGTACCGTTTTTAATTTGTTCGTCATAGAAGGCCTGACCCACGAAGAGATAGCCGCGCACCTGGGCATCTCGGTCGGGTCCTCAAAATCCAATCTATCAAAAGCCAGAGAAAACCTCAGAAAAATCCTTGTAAAAAAAACTGACCATAAAGCTTATGTTGAACCTCTCCGATAAAGAATTGGATCGCTTGAGTCGGGAAGCGGCCCAGGAGCATGACCCGGGGGACGTTTTAGGCTCCCGGTCCTGGGAAAAGCTGGAACCCCGGCTGGACAGCGATCTGGGTAAGTCGGGTCCGAATCCCCTGCAGGGCGTTCGCCGATTCCCCTTTTACTATGTGCCAGCCATCCTGCTGGTCGCCGGGGTTTTCTATGTCGTCAAACAAAACCACAGCTCCAAACAAAACGGACCATCCGGAAGCCCGCCTTCCGCAATCGTCCAGTCGACACCGGCCACAGAAACTCAACCTATTTCGTCAAATCAAAATCCAGAACATAGCTTAAACTCTACACCACCTGCTACTACACCCGCCGCAGCCGATCCTACTATAGCCAACCCGGCTACAGCCAACCCGGCTACAGCCAGCTCACCTACAGCCAGCTCAGCCACAGCCAGCTCAGCTGCAGCAAACCCGGCCACGACCAGTTCCGCAGCACCCAACCCCACTGCACCCAACCCCGCTGCCCCCAACACCAATGCGTCTTCAACAACGCATAACGCAACCCCCACCCATACCAGTAAAACAACTCATTACCCCGGCACCACCGCAGCCGCCACCACAACACATGATGCCGCCGACAAAACCAAAACCGGCACACACATAACAAACAACATCGCCCATTCCGGCCGGCAACACAGGCTCAAAAACAATCCCTCTTCCACAACCGGCGCAAACAAAGACGCATCCCTACCTGACAATATCATTGCAACCGCCGGCACCAACAACAGCACCGCTGGTACCAATAACAAACCCCGTGAGCTGACCCTCTCGACAATCCACAGCTCCCGGTCCCTCCGGCAACACCCGGCTATCAGCGACTCAGCCCTTCGCGCTTACACCGCCAAAACAGCAAAACCCCTGATACAACCCGGTAAAAACAAAAGCCTGCACATAAACAGGAACCTGCAATTCGGCCTGACCCTTGCACCAGACTTCTCATCGGTCAACTCCCTGGCTGGCGATAAACCCGGCAGCAGCTTCGGCCTTACCGTCGACTACCAGTTCGCCAACCACTGGTACCTCAGCTCCGGCCTGCTGCTCGACAGAAAGAACTATGCGGCCCGCCAGCAGGACTACCACGTATCCGGCGACTGGTACCGGATGAACAATCTGCATAATGTGGACTTCGTAAAAGGCTCCTTCAACATGCTGGAAATACCGCTAAACCTACGGTATGACTTCAGCGTCACAGGCAGCACCCTCTTCTTCGCCAGCGCAGGATTCTCTTCCTACCTGCTGACCAAAGAGAATTGCAACTTTTACTACAATTGGTACGGCCGCGAAGATGCCAAAAGCTTCAGTTACCCCAATAAAAACAACTATCTCTTCTCCTCCATAAATCTATCCTTAGGCGTGGAGACAGGCATCAGCAACAGCATGTCCCTGCTCATCGCCCCATATGTAAAGATCCCTTCCCGCAACATCGGCTTTGGTCAGGTGCAAATGAATAGCGTCGGCATCAACTTCGCACTGAAATTCGCCCCGGTGATCAGCCGCAAAAGAAAGTAACAGGCCCAACAACACCCAGCCTGCGCCGCCGCAGCCCCAATAGCGGCTCCAATATCAATCCGCCGTCTCAAACCAGACGGGCTTCTCATTATTCCAATCCCCATTGTAATTAATGAACAGCTCCTCCCCGGCCTTGATAGCCCTCACCGTCTTCACCGATATCACCTGCTGGTCATAATCCATCTCGTACTCACAGTTCGACCGGTAAGAATGATTGTACAACGGCACATACCCCAGCGCCATACAACAACCCTTCTTCCTTAACCCCCACTCAAAAATATAATCATGCAACAAGGTCTGATCCAGCAATTCCCGGTCCTCCGCCGTCATGACAATGACAGGAGCCACCTCTATGACCGTCCCCTTCTTTATAGCCACAGACGTAAACACCCCCCTCCCCTTTTCCCCGGTAGGTGCAACAAACAGATGAGGTAGGATCATTCTATAAAAATTTTGATTTTTAGCGGGTCAAGTTACCATTTTTTAAGCCACCTTTCGCGCTGGTCCTCCCCATCAATTTTTGCCCATACAGCTCCGGACCACAATAATTTTCAATGGTCTCTCCGATTCGCCTTTGGGCGAATTAACATTTTGACGTAGGTTTGACCTATGTCTTCAGAAGCCGAACAAATTGAATGGAAAGAACAGTTCCAGGAGGTCATTCAATCCGAAGATGTCCTGGCTATCAGGGAGTTCCTGAACAACCAGAATATCAGCGACGTGGCCGAGCTGATCTACGAATACCCCGATTACGAAAGCCAGATCATCGGTAATCTCAACATTAACCGCGCCTCCAGCACGTTTAAGATCCTCGACGTCCCTACCCAAAAAAGGATCATCCAGGAATTACCCGCCTTCAAGACTGCCGAACTCCTCAACGACCTCTCCGCCGATGACCGCACCTCCTTCCTCGAGGAACTGCCCAGCGAAGTCGTAAAAGAACTCATCAAAACCCTCGACCCCGAAGAAAGAAAGATAACTCTCTCCCTCCTCGGCTACCCCGAACGCAGCGTCGGCCGCCTCATGACGCCCGACTACATCGCCGTCGAAAAGGACTGGACCGTCAAAGAGGTTATCGAACACATCCGCGAAGTCGGCAAAGACTCCGAAACCATCGACGTCATCTACGTCGTAGACGATAAAGGCTATTTTATCGATGACATCCGGATCAGGGAGATCATCCTCGCCAACCCCGAAAAAAGCATCGAAGACGTCATCGACAACCGCTACATCGCACTCAATGTCAACGACGACCAGGAAACCGCCAGCGAAGCCTTCAAAATGAACAACCGCGTGGCCCTGCCCGTTCTCGACAATAATAACATTCTCCTCGGCATCGTCACCATCGATGACGTACTCTGGATCACCCAGGAAGAATTCTCCGAAGACATCCAAAAGATCGGGGGTACCGAAGCCCTCGACGAGCCCTATCTCGAAATACCCCTCTTAAAACTGTTCAAAAAACGTGTTGTCTGGCTGATCGTCCTTTTCCTCAGCGAAATGCTGACAGCCACCGCCATGGGCTATTTCGAAGACGAGATCGCCAAGGCCGTAGTCCTCGCCCTTTTTGTCCCCCTCATCATCAGCAGCGGCGGGAACAGCGGTTCACAGGCCTCCACCCTCATCATCCAGGCAATGGCCCTCGGAGAGATCACCATCGCCGACTGGTGGCGCGTCATCCGCCGCGAACTGGTCTCCGGTCTCATGCTCGGCGCAGTCCTCGGCACCATCGGCTTCACCCGCGTAATGCTCTGGAACCAGGTCTTCCATACCTATGGCGAACACTCCGGCCTCATAGCCTTCACCGTCGGCTTCTCCCTCGTCGGAGTAGTCCTATGGGGAACCATCGCCGGCAGTATGCTCCCCATCGTATTAAAAAAATTGGGCGCCGACCCGGCCACATCCTCGGCTCCCTTTGTCGCAACCCTCGTAGACGTCACCGGACTGGTGATCTATTTTTCCGTTGCGTTTTTCTTCATGCGCGGAATACTTCTATAAGGATCACGGCAGCAACCGTTTACCAATTGACAAAAAGCCTCATTTGTTAAAGGCTTTTAATACCCCCCGTTTCTTCGTAACTTATTATGTTAACGAGGGTTTTGCTTTTAAACCCGGAACCCCAATTCCAGTCTAAAAAATCGTAATCCAGTTAAATTAAAAAGCAGGTTATGAAATCGAGTACAATTGAAATTTCTAATACGCAACGAGATTCGGCCCTACCCGTTAAGAATCATTATTTCAGGGCCAAATCGAGAATATTAGTACCCCTCTTCGCCTTTTTACTCGCAGCCTTTATCATTACCCCATCCTTCGCACAACGCGGTGGAGGTGGCCGTTCAGGCGGTGGGGGTGGCTTCCGTGGCGGGGGTGGCGGCAGTTTCCGTGGCGGCAGCAGCTTTGGCGGCGGCATTCGCAGCGGCAGCAGTTTCCGTGGCGGCAGCAGCTTTGGCGGCGGAGTCCGCAGCAGCGCCGGCTTTCGTAGCGGAGCCAGCGTCGGCGGCGGCTATCGTGGCGGCGCCGGAATTCGCCCCGGCGGATACTACGGCGGCAGAGGCTATGTAGGCGGCCGGGGTTATATCGGCGGAGCCTATGGACACGGCGGCTACTATGGCGGCTACCGCGGCGGTTATTATGGTCGCGGCTACTATGGCTACGGCGGCTGGGGTTATGGCTTCGGTCTTGGACTCGGCCTGGGCTTTGGCTATCCCTGGTATGGTGGCTATGGCTACCCCTACTACGGCTACGGTTATGGCTATCCTTATGGTTATGGCCCGTATGGCTACGGCCCGGCTTACGCCCCGGCCCCCTACTATGACCAGGACTATGATGATCCATCCGACCCATATGGCGATGGCACCCCCTCACAACGTCCCAGCCGTCGCAATCAAAACAACGACGACTACAATGACAATTATAATGGGAACAGCAATAACAACAACTATTCAAACCCCAATTATAATAACAATAACAATAACAACAACTACTCCAACCCCGACAGCCTCTCCAACAGACCTGGCACCAATAACACGCCTTCTTCCAATGACGGCTCCGGACGCTCTGCAGAAAAAGTCTGGGTAAAAGCACACTGGAAGAACACCAGCAGCGGCTGGGTATGGGTAGACGGTTACTGGAAACCCAAATACAGCACCAACTACAATTAATACTGTAAATAAGACGTTTATCAGGGGCCTCCCATTTTGGGAGGCCTTTTACTTTTTATAAATTTTATTGTCTAATATTGCCCCTGCTAAACCAGCTAAACCAGATAAACTAGCTAAATTAAATTCAATATGTGTGGCATCGTAGCTTACATCGGTCCGCGGGAAGCCTATCCAATTATCCTCAAAGGCCTCAAACGTCTCGAATACAGAGGATATGACAGCTCAGGCGTCGCCCTTCTTAACAACGACCTCCGCGTTTACAAAAAGAAAGGAAAAGTAGCCGAACTCGAAGAAAGCCTGGTAGGCAAGGACCTCCACGCTCACGCCGGCATGGGTCACACCCGCTGGGCAACACACGGAGAACCCAACGACCGCAACGCACACCCCCACAGCAGCGCCAGCGGCCGCCTCGCCATGATCCACAACGGCATCATCGAGAACTACACCCAGCTAAAGAACGAACTCCTCCGGAAAGGCTATCAGTTCAAAAGCGATACCGACACCGAAGTCCTGCTCAACTTCATCGAAGACATCCAGAAAAACAACAACTGCGGACTCGAAGAAGCCGTCCGCATCGCCCTCAAAAGAGTCGTCGGTGCCTATGTCATTATATTATTGGACAAAGAAACCCCCGATACCATCATCGCCGCCCGAAAAGGCAGCCCCCTGGTCATCGGCATCGGCAAAGGCGAACACTTCCTCGCCTCCGACGCCAGCCCCATCATCGAGTACACAAAAGAAGTAGTATACGTCAACGATTATGAGCTCGCCATCCTAAAATCCGACGAGCTCATCCTCAAAAACCTCGGTAACGAGAAACTCACCCCATACATCCAGAAACTGGACCTTGAACTGGCAGCCATCGAAAAAGGCGGTTACGACCACTTCATGCTAAAAGAGATCTTCGAACAACCCGATACCATCTTCGACTGCCTGAGAGGCCGCCTCGATGCCACAAAAGGCACCATCACCATGGCCGGCATCCAGCAGAACATCGACAAGCTCAGCAAGGCCAACCGCATTATCATTATAGCCTGCGGAACCAGCTGGCACGCCGGCCTCGTAGCCGAATACATCTTCGAAGAGTTGTGCCGGACACCCGTAGAAGTAGAATACGCCTCGGAATTTCGCTATCGCAATCCCGTCATCCATCCGGGTGACGTCATCATCGCCATCTCCCAGAGCGGAGAGACAGCCGACACCATCGTCGCTATCGAAAAAGCCAAACAGAACGGCGCCTTTATCATGGGAGTCGTCAACGTAGTAGGCTCTTCCATCGCCCGTATCTCCGACGCAGGCGCCTACACACACGCCGGCCCCGAAATAGGCGTGGCAAGCACCAAGGCCTTCACAGCCCAGCTCACCGTGCTCGTCATGATCGCCCTTAAGGTAGCAAAAGAAAAAGGCACCATCGACACCACCCGCTATATGCAGCTGCTTAACGAACTGCATACCGTACCCGAAAAAGTAAAAGAAGTCCTCAAGCTCAGCGAGCCCATAAAAAAACTCGCAGTCAAATACAGCGAAGCAAAAGACGCCCTCTATCTCGGCCGGGGCTACAACTTCCCCGTTGCACTCGAAGGCGCACTGAAACTAAAAGAGATCAGCTATATCCATGCCGAAGGATACCCCGCCGCCGAGATGAAACACGGCCCCATCGCTCTCGTAGACGAACACCTGCCGGTTGTCTTCGTAGCCACAAAAGACTCTTATCACGAAAAGATCGTCAGCAACATCCAGGAAATAAAGGCGCGGAAAGGTAAAGTCATAGCCGTCATCAGCCAGGGCGACGACATCATCCCAAAGATGGCAGACGACTGCATGATCATCCCCGAAGTCGACGAGATCATCGCTCCTATCCTGAGCGCCATCCCCATGCAACTATTCGCCTATTATATCGGCGTCGCAAAAGGATATGACGTCGACAAACCCCGTAACCTGGCCAAAAGTGTAACAGTGGAATAAGCTGAAACTATGAACGAGATCAAAAAAAGCCCGATCAACTCTCTGGGTTATCAATTCATCGATAACCAATACCTTCCAAAAGGAAAAGACGAATACTACCTGCGCAATACACAGAACCGCAGCGGCATCGGCTATCGCCAGCTCACAGCCTATGAGCTCGAAGTGCTGGTGCGAAACCGCAATACCTCCGCCAACTGGAATGACATCCTCGTCTCGGATGCCTTCACACCCGAGCTGGTGCAGAATTGCAAGTTCTTTGGCCTCGTACGCATCGGCAGACTCGACCCCCTCTTTCTTGAGTTCCACAACCTGCGCCGCCCCGTCGGCCTGTACAACAGCACCATCATCAGCTGCGACTTCGGAGACAACGTCTGTATCGACAATACCAACTACCTCTCGCATTACATCGTCGGCAACGAGGTCATGATCGTCAATACGAATGAAATGGCCACCACCGCCATCGCCAAATTCGGCAACGGCATCCTGAAGGAAGGCGAAGATGAATCCATCCGTATCTGGCTGGAAGTATGCAACGAGAACGGCGGTCGGAATATCATTCCCTTCAATGGCATGCTACCCGGCGACGCCTGGCTCTGGAGCCGCCATCGCGACGACCAGGCACTCCAGGAAAAACTAAAGGAATTTACCGCATCGGCATTTGACAACCGCAGAGGCTACTATGGTAAGGTCGGCGACCGCACCGTCATAAAGAACTGCAAGATCATAAAAGATGTATGGATCGGCAGCGACGCCTATCTCAAAGGCGCTAACAAGCTAAAGAACCTCACCATCAATTCATCCCCACAGGCCAAGTCGCAGATCGGCGAAGGATGCGAAATGGTCAACGGCATCGTGGGCTTTGGCTGCCGGGCGTTCTATGGCGTAAAGGCCGTTCGTTTTATCATGGCCTCCCATTCCCAGCTGAAATACGGAGCCCGTCTGATCAACTCCTATCTGGGTAACAATGCCACCATCTCCTGCTGTGAAGTGCTCAACTCGCTGATCTTCCCCGCACACGAACAACATCATAATAATTCCTTCCTCTGTGCGGCCCTTGTCATGGGACAAAGTAATATGGCAGCAGGCGCCACCATCGGCTCGAATCATAACTCGCGTAGCCCTGATGGTGAGATCATCGCCGGCCGGGGTTTCTGGCCAGGCCTCTGCGTCAGCCTGAAACACAACTCCCGCTTCGCCTCTTTCTGTATCCTCGCCAAAGGCGACTACCCCGCGGAGCTGGATATTCCGATCCCCTTTGCCCTCATCAGCAACGATGTCAGCAAAGACGAGCTCGTCGTAATGCCCGCCTACTGGTTCCTTCACAACATGTACGCGCTGGCCCGCAACTCCTGGAAATACATCGACAGAGACCGCCGTATCGATAAGACCCAAACGCTGGAATTCAACTTCCTGGCTCCCGACACGATCAACGAAATAGTACAGGCCCTCACCCAGCTCGAAAAATTCACCGGTCAGGCCCTCGCCCGCCAGGAAGGAAAAACAAAAAAACATACCGAAGAAGAGCTCATCCAAATGGGTGCCGACCTCCTGTCCACCGACCCCGACAAAGCAGGCGAACTCGAGATCCTTGCCGAAGGCTGGGAGAACACCGACCGGAAAGTTCGGCTTATAAAAGTACACCAGGCCTGGACCCTCTTTCGGGAACTCATCGTCCATCACGCCGTTAATCAGGTGCTAAGCTTTACAAAGACAAAAGGGCTCAGCGGCCTTGCAGAGATACAACAGGCCCTGCCTTCCAATCTGACTCTGGCCCGCTGGATCAATGCAGGCGGTCAGCTCATCCGCGAAACCGAACTCCAAAAGCTGATCAGCCAGATCCATAGCGGAAGAGTAAAAAGCTGGGAACAGATCCACCAGTTCTATCAGCAACAAGGGGAACAATATGAGACAGACAAGCTACAGCATGCCCTTGCTGCGCTAAAGCAGATCACTGGCATCTCTTTGCGAAAAGCAAAAAAAGAAACCTTTGACAAAATACTCCAGCAAAGCGTGGCTACAAAAGAATGGATGACAAAGGAGATTTACTCTTCAAGAGCGAAGGACTATACAAACCCTTTTCGCCAGATGGTCTATGAATCGACAGAGGAGATGAATGCCGTGATAGGCCGGCTACAGGACAACTCTTTTATCAAACAGGAGAAAGACGCGCTAAAAAAATACAAACTTCATATACAGAGCCTTACCCTCCCGCCGAAGGCGGGAAGATAAGGACAAAAATTACATTTTCTTAGTCGTGTCTGTAGCAGCAGAATCCTTCTTCATTGCAGAAGAATCAGATGATACCTTAACAGAATCAGAAGCTGTTTTGGTCGCAGAATCTGCAGAAGCGGTGGGAGAAGCAGCAGCATCTGCACCACTATTGTTACAGGCGGCCATAGCAACAGCTACAGCAATGACGGCTAATACTTTCTTGCAAACGTTCATAATTGATTTTTTAAAGGTGTTTGCGAATGCTTCGCTGCGCTTCGCATTTCATAAGAAAAAAATTAATTTTTTAATTGCTAATGGTCGCAAAACTAGTCTTTTTCTACTTTTTACGAAAGAAAAGTCGAACAGGGACACCTTTGAAATTAAAGTTTTCTCTTAGCTTGTTCTCCAGGTAGTTCTTATACGGAGTCTTAACGTCGTCCGGGTAGTTACAAAAGAAAGCGAACGACGGCACATGCGTCGGCAGCTGAGTAATGTACTTTATCTTCAGCGGATGGCCCCTGACAACCGGTGGATGATAGGCTTCCACCGCCTTCAGCATCACTTCATTAAGCTCGGAAGTCGTGATCTTGCGCTGCTTGTTCTCAAAGACCTCCAGCGCCGCCTCGACAGCCTTGAAAATACGCGTCTTCTCGACGACAGAAATAAAGAGTATCGGCAGATCGGTAAAAGGCGCAAAACGCTCTTTCAGCTGTTTCTCATACTCTTTGGCTGTATTGGTCTCCTTGGCTACCAGGTCCCATTTGTTGACCAGCACGACTATCCCCTTTCCCTTCTTCACCGCAAGGCTAAAAATGTTCAGGTCCTGCGCGGTGATGCCTTTGGAAGCATCCAGCATTAACAGACAGACATCCGCCTCATCCATGGCCTTGATAGCCCGGATGACCGAATAAAATTCCAGGTCTTCATGGACCTTGGTCTTCCGCCGTATCCCCGCAGTGTCGATCAGGATAAAGTCTTTCTGAAATAAATTGTACCGGGTATGAATCGTGTCCCTGGTAGTCCCGGCAATATCGCTGACGATCGTCCTCTCCTGTCCGACCAGGGCATTCAGCAAAGATGACTTGCCGGTATTGGGCTGACCGATGATCGCAAACTTCGGTACACCCTCTTCCCCAGGCAGGTCCTGGTCCTCTGTGATCAGGCCAGTGACGGCGTCGAGCAATTCACCCGTTCCGCTACCGCTCATTGAAGACAGGAAAAAGATCTCTTCAAAACCCAGACTATAAAACTCAGCGCCTTCCAGCAGCCTGTCACTATTGTCAACTTTATTGACAGCCAGAAAAACAGGTTTGGTCGACCGGCGCAACACATCCGCCATGGCCTCATCCAACGTGGTGATACCCGTAGACGCATCGACCATAAAGATCAGCGCATTCGCTTCTTCCAGGGCGATGAGGACCTGCTTTTTTATCTCGATCTCAAAAACATCTTCACTCTCAGGGACAAAACCACCCGTATCGATCAGGTTAAAACTCTTGCCGATCCATTCGGCTACACCATACTGCCGGTCACGTGTCACACCACTCACATCATCCACAATAGCTTTGCGCTGTTCGAGCAAACGATTGAAAAATGTACTTTTCCCCACATTGGGCCGGCCTACAATGGCCACTGTAAATCCGCTCATATACTATTTAATTATACCCGTACTCTTTTAAGAAAATATCCGTATCCCTCCACTTGGGCCTGACTTTTACAAACAACTCCAGGAATACTTTCCGATTGATGAATTTTTCGATGTCCGCCCGTGCTTCCGACCCCAGTCGCTTGATCATCTTCCCGCCTTCCCCCAAAATAATCCCCTTCTGCGTTTCCCTCTGCACGATAATATCAGCCCTCACCTTCGTCAGCGAACTCTTCTCCTGGAATTCCTGTACCAGTACAGTCGCCTGGTAAGGGATCTCGTCACCATAAAGCAAAAAGATCTTTTCCCGGATCATCTCACCGACAAAGAACTTCACCGGCAGATCGGTCAGATCATCCCCCTCAAAAAAGGGCTCCCCTTCCGGAAGACGCGCCAGCACAGCGTCCAGCAGCAACGGCACATTCGTCTTCTTCAATGCCGAGATGGCAACCACCTCCTTACAATAAGACTTGTCCGAAAAGAAAGCACGTGCCTCCGTAACCTTCTCGGCCGCCATCCCATCTATTTTATTAAGCACGACAAAAGCAGGCCCCTTCAGCTTCAACGCCTGGAACAGCTGATCATTCTCTTCCCAATTGTCCCGGATATCCAGTAATAATAAGGCCAGATCAGCATCCTCCAAAGAATTCTTCACCGCCTGCATCATCTTCTCATGTAGCTTATACTTCGGCTCAATGATCCCCGGCGTATCAGAAAAAATGACCTGGTAGTCCTTTTCCGTCAGGATCCCCTTGATCCGATGCCGGGTCGTCTGCACTTTGGGCGAGACAATAGCCAGCTTCTCACCCATCAGGGCATTCAGCAAGGTACTTTTCCCCGCATTAGGCTTACCAAATATGCTTACAAATCCGACTTTCATAATACTACTACTAATATAGAATATCTTTCTTTTTCTTCCTGTTCAGTCCCTTTTCCGCCCGGCATCCCGTCCGAGAGTCCCCATAAATAAAAAAGACCTCAAGCCGAGATCTGGCCGAGATCCGGCGAGGTATTCCCTTTTATCCGGCCGCGAAGGTAACACTATTAAACGGGTTAAGTTTTGTTCTTGTTTTTAAAAGCGCAGAAATTACACAATAAGTTGATTACCAATTGATAAATACCAAATTTTGGCAAATTTTTCTACCTGGCTATGTTAAAAATGGCAGATAATTTGTTACAAATATCACCACATCACTGCGGGATCGTATATATGAAAAGCAAAACATTCTTATCTCTGACTATCGTCATGACCAGCATCATTGGAAAGGCAAAAGCACAGATCGATCCCCTACCAATTCCCTACCGCCCCTACCAACTCCCTACCGCCCCCTGGTAACCTCCCAATGCTAACCACGGGTCATTCCACCCTGGCATGCAAACTGCGTATTGTAGTATCAGGAGATAACCAAAAACTTCAGACATATGAAAAAGCATATTCTAAAGATCATGCTTGCACTCGCTTTGACAAGCGCACTGATATCGGGTTGCTTACCCCCGCCTCATGGTCATCCACCAACACCCCCTGATCATCACGACGGCCGCTAAGTTCAACGGTAATAGAGGCGTCATTGAAAAATAATTACTAATTTTATTAGCAATTTCCTTATCTTTGGCCTTTAGTGCACCAATTATTGATACTACCCGGACCCCGTAAGGCCCGGGTTTTGTTTTATAAATCCCCAACGAGAGTCGCGGGTTCCTTTCGCGGCTGATCGGCTTCCAATTCTCAGAGTGGTTACTCAGTACCGGCGCCTTTGGCGCCTAATAGGGCCTATATATTAAGGACCTCAGCGTAGCCCCCTAAAATTAAAAAGGACCTCAAGCTGAGGTCCTTTAGCGCACCAATTATTGATACTACCCGGACCCCGTAAGGCCCGGGTTTTGGTAGTCCTGCACTACCCTTGTGGAATAAACCCTATTGCTTCAGAAAAGTCAGGGGCGGCCCTACCACTTCGAAGCCATGATCCTTCCTGAACTGGGCGTTCTGTTCCGATGTCATGCCTTTTGTAGCACCTTCGCTCATAGCCGTGAAAAAAGCTTCCATCTTCCCGGCCGGGCTGAAAAGCATCAGCATTTTAGCTTCCCCTTCACCGACCTTTGCAAAACAATGAGGAACTTTCCGGGGACCAAAGACGCTGTCTCCTGCCTGGACATCATAGACCTGATCGCCGACCTTTATCATGAACTTTCCCTGAAGTATATACCACCATTCGTCCTGGTCATAGTGCACATGAAGCGGTGGTCCCCCCGGATTAATACGGGTAGATTCATATACATATACGGAGCCCTCAGTGTCGCTCGTGGATATCTTCGAGTAAAAGGTATCACCCTCAAAAAGGGCGAGCGGGGCATTGGCACGATCTTTACCTGCAGCAACGAAAAAGCCTTTTCCCACCCGACGCAGGACAGGAAGCGCGATAGCAATTACAGGCGTAACGAGCGCTCCCAATGCTGAGAGGGATATTTTCAAAAAGGATTTACGTTTCATTAGATGAATATAAACTTGTATTTGAAACGATATTCCTCTCATTGAGTCGTTGGCAGAAACAACTGAGCAAATGGCAGGACCTATTTCGACTGGCATGGGCGTCTGTTTCCGACGCTCCCGGGTACCTTAACAAAAAAAGCCGCTCATTGAGCAGCTCTAAAGATTTATCAGAATTATCAGGAAGTAGTATTTATTTTCCCAGTCTGGCTTTCACTCTATTTACATAGGCTTCCGAGACCCCCGCAAGGCCGGCTATCTTCTTCACGGAAAATGAAGTGCTGGACAACAGATTGGTTACGAAAAAACGTTTTTTTTTCTCGTCCGCCTCTTTCCGCCCCTCTTTCCTGGCTTCTTCCCTGGCCGCGTCCAGCTTCATCTGCTTCACTTGTTCAATGATCCCCATAGTATTTACTTTACCCGTTAACCGATCAATTTCTTCTTCAAAAATACGATTTGTTTCCTGCTTCTCAAACACTACATAGTTATGTAAAAACGATATTATTCCATTTGTCTTTGCCTCACTATATCCTCTCTTAATCAACAATTTAGCAATCCACAGCTTCTCCCTGAGTAAAGTCTCATCGAGGCCCTTCCCCTTCAGCAAAGCCTTTTTTGCCGCCAGCATCACCAGCGCAAACGGATTCCGGCTCGCCACCAGGCTGCGATCTTCGTAGTCTAAGCCCTGGGAAATACAAACCGAAGCAGATCATCGAAAACCTCCTCCAGCATTCCTTTCCATAAAATGTCGTTCTGTCTCCGGCTTGCACCATTCTTCTGCTTCATACATACGAGATTTACACATTAACAACATACAGGCATTTTGCTTGAAATACTTACCCGTCTTGACTTTGGGAACACTGGCGAAGGAGATAGAAAAGATACAAAATTAGTCCCCTCGTACAAAAAATATCTGTATAATAGTGGCAAGACCTTGAGAGATATTGTAAACTGCTGAATAATCGGTATTTTGTCAGGCTATGGATACTATACGGGTAGTCGCCGTTTCCGGAAGTATGAATGTACTGCATGAGAATTTAATCAATAAGGCTGTCGACGTTCTCCGCGGATCAGGACTGAACGTGTCCTTCGCCACGCATGCAAAAGATAAGAGAAGCGGCGACGCGGCCGATGTCCGGAATAGGATGGCGGATCTGCACGAGGCCTTTACGGACCCGGGAGTAGCAGCTATATTAGTTGCGGTGGGTGGCACACATACCATCGACCTGCTTCCTCATATCGATTACGACCTGATCCGGAAGCATCCCAAGCCCATTTGCGGCTTTTCCGACGCCACGGTCATCCTAAATGCGATCTATGCGCGGACGCGCGTTATTACTTATTATGGACCTATGCTCTTCTCATTTGCAGTAAATATAGATCCGGTCTACACGATGGACTATTTTCGCAAAGCACTTTTCCTGAAATCGGCATATCGTTTGAACCCCGCCGTACAATGGGGGAATTATAACGAACTGCACAGCGACATGGTCAACGAAGGACATCAGGTGATCAGAACAGGAAGCGCATCGGGCATACTGGTAGGAGGGCATGTGCCGTCGCTCAACCTGCTCCAGGGCACAGTATATCTGCCGGAGTTGGAAGATGCCGTTTTGTTTGTCGAGATATGTGAGCGATATGGAAAAGCGACCATCGAGAAATTAAACCAATACCTTGGCGCCTTGCTGTTACAGAAAGGTGCCGGCAGGATAAAAGGATTGCTAGTCGGTCGCCTTTATAAGTGTGATGAGGTCGGAATCGATGATTTGAAAAAGGTCTTGCTGGAGCGCGAGGAATGGAAGGATATACCCATTGTCCTTAATGTCGATTTTGGCCATACCATGCCCATGGTTACGTTGCCGGTGGGCGGCAGGATCTCCATCGGGCGAGACGGGATAATCGTTTCTGAGCAATAACTTTGGGTGGGCTGGTTCCTTTCGCGGCTGATTGCGGTCCAATTCTCAGGGTGGCTGCTCAGTACCGGTGCCTTTGGCACCTAACAGGGCCTATATATTAAGGACCTCAGCGTAACCCCCTAAAATTAAAAAGGACCTCAAGCTGAGGTCCTTTAACGTGTTGCGAAGGGTGGGATCGAACCACCGACCTTCGGGTTATGAGCCCGACGAGCTACCGCTGCTCTACTTCGCGATGTGGACGGCAAAGGTAGGGGCATTTAACTCCCCCACCAAAAAAATACAAATTCTTTTTTCCAATCCCCCTTCAACCCGACTCCTAACCCCCTCGAAACCAATCCCCTTCTTACTCCCACGCCACTACAGCCGCCGCAACGATCCCCCCAGTCACCCTCAACGATCCCTTATATTTTTCCGCATCCGGCAAATCTTTTTCCAATCCCGTAAACCATTCTCCCCCCTTAACTTTTCTTTTGCAAAATGAAAAGACTCATAGCTGTCCTGACAGCCACCGCGCTGACAACGACAGGGATATACGCCCAACAACAGCAACAACAACTACAGCCCTACCGGACTCCAGCTCAAAAACTGATCCTCACCAGCGAGGACTCGCTCAACAGCAACACAGCCAAAAACAAGACAGTCATCAGCGGATACGGCAGCGCCATCTATCAACGCGACTTCAAACAACACCAGGCAACCATCACCCTCGACCGCCTCGTCCTCTTCGTCGGTCACAGCTTCAACGAAAAGATCAGCCTCTTCACCGAACTCGAAGTCGAGAACGCCATCGTAGCCGGCGCTAACAGCGACGAACCCAACAGCGGCCGCGGCAGCGTAGCCATGGAACAGGCATTTCTAAAATTCAATCTCAACGCCCGCCAATACCTCGTAGCCGGCCTCTTCACCCCACGCCTCGGCATCACCAACGAAAACCACCTGCCGGTCAACTTCAACGGCACCGAACGCCCAATAGTAGAGCAGCTCATCATCCCCACCACCTGGCGGGAAATAGGCGTCGGACTCTACGGCACCCTCGACCGCCTGCCGCTTAACTATAGCATCGCCATCATGAACGGCCTCAACAGCGCCAACTTCCAGCACGACTCCGGCCTCGGCGAAGGCGAAGGCCTCGGCAGCAACGCCAGCGCCAACAACCTCGCCATCACCGCCTCCGTACAATATCGCGTTAGCGACTTTAAATTCCAGCTCGCCGGTTACATGGGCGGCACCGTCGGCCTGTCCAAACGTAGCGCAGACTCCCTCAACGTCGGCCTCCAAACCGGAGCCTTCGGCACACCATTATATCTCGGCGAATTCGACGTTCAATACGCCCACAACGGCTTCTCAGCAAAAGCCCTCGGCACCTACATCGCCTACCCCGACGCTGACAAGATCTACCGCGCCTACGCAAAAAGCATCGGATCAGGCATGTACGGCGCCTACCTGGAGCTTGCCTACGACTGGCTCCACCACCTCGGCACACCCAAACAATTCATCACCTTCGCCCGCGCCGAAATGCTGGACCTCAACTCCCAGCTGCCCTCCCTGCAAAAAAGTGAGGATCAGTACGACGGTACCCTCAAACAAAGACATATCATCGCAGGCATCAGCTACTTCCCGATCCCGAACGTAGTGGTCAAAGCAGACGTGCGACTGCTGCACACCGGCGCGCAAAACCCCGCCCTCGTCATCAATCCGCCACCCAACGCCCTGCCCTATCAGCAAAACCAACAATTCCTCAACATCGGCTTCGGCTACTCTTTCTAATAAAAAAGACAAACCCGAAGTACAAACACAAGACAAAACACAAAATGCAACGCAGAGACTTCTTAAAATCTTCCTGTACCACCTGCCTGCTCGCAGCCACCGGCTGGATGCTACCCGCCCTCACCGGATGTGGACCCGCTGCCTACCAGGTCTTTAGTACTGAAGAAAAAGAAGACCATATCGAAGTCCCGGCAGACAGCTTCGCCAAAGGCCCGCTCGTACTCGTCAGACCAAAAGGCTGGTTCTACTCCATCGCCCTGCGTAAACACGAAGACAATACATACTCAGCGCTACTGCTCAAATGCACCCACCAGGACAACCAGCTGACAGCCTCCTCCGACGGCTACAGCTGCAGCCTCCACGGCAGCGCTTATAACAAGGAAGGACGGGTAACAAAAGGGCCTGCCGAACGCCCCCTGAAAACATTCCCCGTCACCTCCAACGCAAACCAATTGATCATCCATACAAAAGCATAGCAAAACAACAAACATTCCTCATCCAACAAAGCATAGCATCATGAACCGTATAGTCCTTTCCTCCATTGCCCTATATTGCCTGGCCATCACCGCCTGCAGCAAATCCTCCGATTCCGGCAGCACCACCGTCAGCTTCACCCAGACAGAATCAGACGTCATCAACCAGTTCGTCAGCAAAACGGCCCTGCCCCAATACGATAACCTGGTCACCGCCGGCACCTCGCTGGACGCCAACATCCAGATACTGAAAACGACCACCACCGACGCCAACCTCCAGGCAGCACAGACGTCGTGGCGAACAATGCGCCAGGTATGGGAACGCTGCGAAGGCTTCCTCATCGGACCCGTCGAATCGGGTGACTACGACCCCAATTCCGATACCTGGCCCACCGACTATAAACAAATGGACTCCCTGCTCGCCAGCAACAATCCTCTTGAATTTACCGACATTCAGAACCTCCCCCAGACACTCAGAGGATATCACCCCATCGAATACCTCATCTTCGGTGAAGGCGGCAGCCGCAAGGCCAGCGATCTCGATGCCCGCAAAATGAAATACCTTACCAGCCTCTCCCTCGACCTGAAAGGCATCGTCACCGATCTCTACAACGACTGGACAGGCGGATCGGTCAACTATGCCGCCCAGATCACGAACATCAGCGCCTCCAACCCCGTCTATCCCACCCGCCAGGCCTTCTTCCTCGACGTCACAGGCGACAACGGCATGGCCGGCATCTGCAATGAAGTAGGGCAGCAGAACGAAGACGGGAAAATGTACAACCCCTATGTCACACAGGATTCCACACTCGCCGAATCCCCCTACTCCGGCAATAGCCTCACCGACTTCAAAAACAATATCATCGGCGCCCAACAGGTATACCTGGGACTCAGTGGCGGCAAAGGCATCAAAGACCTGGTCGCAGCAAAGAACAAAGACCTCGACAACAAGATCCAGGCCGCCTTCACCAGCGCCATCAACTCCTTCGACAACATCAGCGGTAGCGACAACATGCGTTTCGAAGTAGCCATCTACAAACGTCGCACGCAGGTAGCCGCCACCATGACACAGCTCAACGCCCTCCAGACACTACTGGAGAACGACCTGATCACTTTTATAAAAACATACGTGAAAGATTAACAATGAAACAGTCTTTCACCTCCACCCCACAAACCCGCCCCGGGTATAATTCATGAAGAAACTCTATATCATATTGACGCTGGGCGTGCTGGTCTACTCCTTCAGCCGATGCAACAAGGCCGGTGTCTTTGCAGACGACGGCTACGACGACCGGCTCAGCGGCGGCTCTTTCACCACGCTCGACGCCTCCACACAGGCTTTCAAACAAGCCATCGATGGACTGGACGCCCGGCAGGAAAAAGTCCATGCCATCGGTGACGGCACCTTCGACCAGGTATTCGTCGCAGCCCCGGCCCCCCACTTCGGCGGACTGGGTCCCATATTTAATAATATCTCCTGTATCAACTGCCATCGCAACGATGGAAGCGGCTACCCTACCACGGGCTCTTCCAACTCCGGCATGCTCATGCGTATCAGTATCCCCGGCACAGACCAGCACGGTGGACCACTGGCAGCTCCTGGCTTTGGCCTGCAGGTCCAGGACCAGGCCTTACTGGGTACAGTACCCGAAGCCAGCACCAGCATCAGCTATGTGGATACACCCGTACGTTACCCCGACGGGAATGCGCTCTTCCTGCGCCGGCCGGTCTATACCCTGCAAAATCCCTATACCCCTCTGCCCGCCGGATATATGATCTCACCCCGGCTGGCGCCCCGCCTCATCGGCATGGGACTGCTGGAAAACATTCCCGAAAGCACCATACTCTCCTTTGTCGATGCAGGAGATAAAAATGGAGATGGCATCACCGGCAAAGCCAATTACGTATATAACAGCTATACCAAAAAGACCGAGCTTGGACGCTTTGGCGTAAAAGCCAACACCTCCACACTGCTCATGCAGGTGGCTACAGCCTATCAGCAGGATATGGGCGTCACCAGCTTTGCACAACCGGTAGAAAGTGTCTACGGCCAATCCCAGGCAAATACAATTGGAAAAGACGACCCTGCTATCGAACTCGTCGACAGCCTGCTCAACTACGTCACCTTCTACGTACAGACCCTCGCCGTTCCGGCACGCAGAGATGTTCTGGACAGCGTCAATAAAAGAGGAGCAACCCTATTCACACAGGTCAACTGCGCCGGCTGCCATCGCCCGACGATGATGACAGGCGTCAACCCCGCTATCAATCTCAGCAGTCAGCGCATCCATCCTTACACCGACCTTTTGGTACACGACATGGGAGCAGGACTGGCAGATAACCGGCCCGACTTCCTGGCCACCGGAACAGAGTGGCGGACAGCTCCCCTCTGGGGCATCGGCCTTCTCGTCAGAACCAATGGCAACAGCGCTTTCTACCTCCATGACGGCAGAGCGCGAACCATCGAGGAAGCCATCCTATGGCACGACGGCGAAGCCGCAAGATCAAAACAACAATTCATGCAATTGAACCAGGCCGACCGCTCGGCCCTGCTCCAATTCTTATCCTCCCTCTAAACTAAAAACCCCACAACAGTGGGGTTTTTAGTTTAACTCTTTTTTATCGTACTCGCCCCACTCGACCGGGACTCCGATATCACCGCCTCCCCTTTATAATACACACTGCTCGCCCCCGTCGCATCTGCCTTCAATTCCTTATTCACCGTGATCCGGATATCCGACGCACCCGACGCATGCGCCTCACAGCTTTCCACCGTCAGATCATACCCTTTCACATCACTCGCCCCCGACAACCGGATCACCGCCAACCCCGCAACCACACCCGTGATATGGGCGTCAGACGCACCATTCTGATCCAGTTGCAACTCACCCACCCGGATAGCCCCCTTAAAATCACTCGCCCCTGAAAGAGTAAGCGATAGTCTATTAGCCGAGATCACCCCGTCGACATAAATATTACTGGCCCCCGAAGCCGAAAGCTTATCCAGCGCCGTAAAGGACACATAGGCCTTCAACTTATTATTGCCCGTAGAAAAATGACCGCTCTCCATTCTTATCTTCAATATGCCATCTACTACTTCCGTAATGATCCGGTCCCGCCATTTCTCATCCCTCGCGCTCACGACAACCGTCTCTTCATCCCCCTGACTCAGGTAAAGATCGATAGAGCTGCCAACTTCAATGCCATGATAACCCTTTACCGCACGTACCTGCGCATTCGGATCATGAACGATCGTCTTCTGCGCCCGGCTGCTCAGCACCAGCAAACTTCCCAGTAATATGAAGTATAATTTTCTCATAATTAATACACATTAATCTTTCCTCGAAATACTGCCCGAACCGCTGGCATGTGATTCACGAACTACGCCATTCCCTCTGTAATGAACGTCACTCCCGCCACTCGCGCTCGCAGTCAGCTCTTTGTTGACGGTAAGATAAGCATCGCTCCCGCCGCTGACCTCCACCTTGCAATTATCCGCCGCAAGATCATAACCATGATAATCACTCCCACCGCTGGCATGGACAAAAAGCCGGTTGGCCGAACCGCTGACATGAGAATCGGACCCGCCCGACTGATAAATGGACAACTCCCCGACAACCAGCTTCCCGTTGAGATCACTACCCCCGGAAAGATCCAGCTTCAGGTTATCCGCCTTTATCACATCCTGCAGATACACATCACTCCCACCCGAAGCATTCAGATGCGCCAGCATCTTACACGAAACATAGGCCTTCATATGCCTGTTCGACATATTACCCCAGTGAAAACCCTTGTTATCCAGATAAATACGCAATACTCCACCCGATACCTCGGTACGGATCCTGTCCCGGACCTCCGGATCACTCGCGCTCACCGCAACCGCCTCCTCACTACCCTGGGTCAGATAAAGATCGACCCCACCCGAGATCTCCACATCATGAAAACCACGGACATCCCGCTTCTGCGCGTTCCTGTCATTTATAACCTTATTATCCTGGGCAGTGGCAAAAAGACAAACAAAACTAAAAACCGAAAGAAAGAAGATATTTTTCATAAATAGCTTTTTTTAAAGACAAGAACCTGTCGGCAATGTTGCTTGCCAACCTCCCCAACCCAATCCCACCACCCAAACTTCGGCAATATCTCCCACACTTCCACCTCCTTTTCCCGCCGCTCCACTCTCCACCAAACCCCAATTAACACCCCAACGATCATCCATCTCACCCTAAATTGGGACGCCCACCTTCAACCAAAAGTTACAAACACCTATAAAAAATGACATATCTTTGCACCCTGCCCGGTAGCCAGACCAAATCTGTCCACCAGGCCGTCTCAGATTCCTCGGGGTGCTTTCCCGCCGTAAGGCGGAGGCTGAGAAATACCCGTAGAACCTGATCAGGGTAATGCCTGCGCAGGGAAGGTGATCCAAATCTATTTTGCTACTCTCCTTCGCAGTATTCCCTTCATTTTATTGAAACGACAACTGAACTAACATAACATGAAGAAGTTTACTATTATGCCCCTGCGAACAATCAACCGCCGAACCCTCAGCACAGTCTGCCTCATAGCCGCAACGCTCTGCCTCACCGCACCCGCCGCAATCGCCCAAACGCCGCCAGCGCAAACCAAACCCGTGCCAACGCAACCCAAACCCTCCGACTCCCTAAAGCTCTTCCTCCAACCCGTCGAGGTCAGGGCCCTGCGCGCCGGCGAAAAGGCACCCTTTACAAAAACCGACATCACAAAAAAACAAATAGAACAAGCCAACCTCGGCCAGGACCTGCCCTTCATCCTGAACCAAACGCCCTCCGTCATCGTCAACTCCGATGCCGGCAACGGCGTAGGATATACAGGTATCCATATCCGTGGTACCGACGCAACCCGCATCAACATGACCCTCAACGGCATCCCCTACAATGACGCCGAATCACAGGGCATCTACTTCGTCGACCTCCCCGACCTCGCCTCCTCCGTGGGCAGCATCCAGATCCAGCGCGGCGTCGGCACCTCCTCCAACGGAGCCGGCGCATTCGGAGCAACCATCAACTTCTCCACCAATGAATTTAACGAAAAACCATACGCAGAATTTAACAACAGCTTCGGCTCCTTCACTACCTGGAAGAACACCGTAAAAGCCGGCTCCGGCCTGATCGACGGACATTTCACCATCGACGCCCGCCTCTCCCGTATCAGCAGCGACGGATACATCGATCGCGCTACCAGCAACCTGAAGTCGTTCTATCTATCCGCTGCCTGGATCGACGAACACTCCTCCATCCGGTTCAACATCATCCAGGGTACGGAAAAAACCTATCAGGCATGGAACGGCATCCCCGGAGCCAAACTCTTCGGCGACAGATCCGCCCTCGACCAGCACTACGCCGACAACGCCGGCCCCGGAAGCCAGGGATACCTCTATGCCTCCACCGCCGACTCCCTCAATCTTTACAACTCCAACAAACGTACCTACAACTACTTCACCTACCCCAACCAGACAGACAACTACCTCCAAAATCACTACCAGCTGTTCTTTAACCACGAGCTCAGCAAGAGCCTCTCCTTCAACACCGCCGCCTTCCTCACCCGTGGCAAAGGCTACTACCAGGAATTTAAGGAGCAGGATAGCTATGCCAATTACGGCCTGACAGGACCGGTAACAGGGACCGACACAACCCAAACCACCGACCTGATCCGTCAGCAATGGCTGGATAACTATTTCTATGGCGGCATCTTCTCGGTACAATACAAACAATCAAACACTCAACTGACCCTTGGCGGTGGCTGGGACAAATACGACGGGAAACACTATGCCAACATCATCTGGACCGAGAACGGCGGCGTACCCAACGACTACCGGTACTACAATATCCCCGCGCATAAAACGGACTTTAATATCTACGGAAAATGGCAGCAGCAATGGACCCCACACCTCTCGACTTTTGCAGACATGCAATACCGCCACATCGGTTATGACCTCGAAGGCTTCCAGGACAACCCAACGCTATTTATCAACAAACACTACGACTTCTTCAACCCCAAGGCCGGGCTCACCTATACAGGGCACCAGTGGCAGGCCTATCTCTCTTACTCCCGGGCCAGCCACGAACCCAACCGCGATGACTTCGAAGCCGGCATGGACCAGCAGCCAAAACCCGAAACCCTCAACGACTTCGAACTGGGCTTCGAAAAAAAGAACCTCCGCAATTCTTTCGGCGCCACCATCTTCTATATGCAGTATACCGACCAGCTCGCGCTGACAGGCAGGATCAACAACGTAGGCGCATACACGAGAAGCAATATCCCCAGCAGCTACCGCCTGGGCATCGAACTCCAGGGCAGCTCAAAGGTCACCGACTGGTTCGCGATCTCCGGCAACCTCGCCCTCAGCCGCAACAAAGTAAAGAACTACACCGAATACGTCGACGACTATGACAACGGCGGGCAAAAAACGTATTTCCACCCCCATCCCGACATCGCCTTCTCCCCCGCAATAATAGGTGGCGCGATCCTCCAGTTCTTCCCTTTCCCGCACTACGAGATCAGCCTGCCCGCCAAATACGTCAGCAAGCAGTACATGGACAATACCCAGAACGAAGCCCGCAGCCTCGGCGACTACTATGTACAGGACCTGCGCATGATCTATACCCTGAAATTCCCTTCGATCCGGCAGATAGACCTCGTCTTCCAGCTTAACAATGTTTTCAACCGGAGATATGAACCCAACGGTTATACCTATAGCTCTTTCTATGGCGGCAACCTGGTGACCGAAAACTTCTACTTCCCCATGGCAGGCACAAACTTTATGTTCGCCGTCAACATAAAGCTATAGGGCCGTTCACATAAAAGGGCTCATCGGTAAACATAAAACTGTACGACGCTACATATAAAATTGTAAATTGGAGTGTAAATACACACTCCAATTTCTTTTCATGCTACGACCATTACTGCTGTCCTTTTCCATACTGGCCATTGGCCTGACCACGCAAACCCAATCTGCCCGCGCCCAATCAGCAACCCGATCAACCCAGTCGCCGTCCCCTGCTCAACCCTCCACCGGCGCCGCAGCCCAAACGAAACGACCCATCCGCCCCGGCGACATCTATCGTCTCCCGTCCATCAGTGACCCCCAACCCTCCCCCGATGGAAAATGGATCTCCTATACCCTATCCACCATCGACAGTATAAAAGACAGCCGCAACTCCGACATCTGGATGATCAGCTACGACGGCGCCCAGGACATCCAGCTCACCAATAGCCCCGACGGAGAATCCCGCGCCCGCTGGAGCCCGGACGGCAAATACATCTCTTTCCTGTCCTCCCGCCAGCCAGGCGACGCCACAGCAAAACCCAACGGCAGCCAGGTCTGGCTCCTCGATCGCCGCGGCGGAGAAGGCCGGCGACTCACCGACCGCAAAGGCGGTATCAACGACTATGCCTGGAGCCCCGACTCGAAAAAGCTGCTGCTGACAATAACCGACCCCGACCCCGAAGACAGCAGCAAGATAAAAACGACAAAACCCTTTGTCATCGACCGCTATCACTACAAACAGGACGTCGAAGGCTATCGCTATAAAAAAACGCATACTCACCTCTATCTTTTCGACATCGCTACAAAAAAGCTCGACACCCTTACCCGCGGCAACTATGACGAAGGCTCCGCAGTCTGGAGCCCCGACGGATCGGCCATTGCCTTTGTCAGCAACCGGACCCCGGACCCGGACAAGAACGAGAACAGCGATATCTACACCATCCAGGCCCAACCCGGCGCAGCCATGCACCAGCTCACCGACTGGAAAGGCTCCGACAACAGTCCCCGCTGGAGCCCCGACGGCAAAACCATTGCCTACACCCGCTCCGTCTCTGACGAGGACTATCATATGTATGACGAACCCGTTCTATGCATCATCCCCGCCACCGGCGGCACCCCAAAACTGCTCAGCCGCACGCTCGACCGCCCCGTCGCCAATCCCAAATGGAGCGCCAACGGCACGAGCATCACGGCCCTCGTAACAGACGACCGCCAGCAATACATCGCCTCCTTCTCCATAACAGATGGCAAAATGACAAAAGTCGCCGATGGCAACCGCGCCTTCAGCGCCCTCGAACCCCTTTCCGGAGACAACTGGGTCACGATCCTCAGCGACCCCCAAACCCCGAGTGAAATTTACGCGCTTGAAAATAAAACCACCCGTCAGCTCACTCACCACACAGACTCCTTCCTGGCCCCGCTAACCCTGGCCACCGCAGAAGGCTTCCAGTCAAAAAGTGCCGACGGCACCCTCGTCTCCGGCATCATCTACCACCCGGCGGGCGCAGCAGCAGACAAAAAGCTGCCCCTGATCTTATTCATACACGGCGGCCCCGTCGGCCAGGACGCCTTTGACTTCGACCTCTCCCGTCAAATGCTCGCCGGTGGCGGCTACCTCGTAGCAGCCGTCAACTACCGCGGCAGCAACGGCCGCGGACTCGAATTCAGTAAAGTCATATCAGGAGACTGGGGCAACAAGGAAGTCATCGACTTACACGGAGCCGTAGACTATCTTATAAAGAAAGGACTCGTGGACAGCAGTAAAATGGGCGTAGCAGGATGGAGCTATGGCGGAATTCTGACAGACTACCTAATCGCCTCCGACACCCGCTTCAAAGCCGCCAGCAGCGGGGCCGGCACAGGCTTCACCCTGTCCCTCTATGGCGTCGATCAATACATCTCTCAATACAATAACGAGATAGGCACACCCTGGACCAGCATCGATCGCTATATCAAAATATCTTATCCCCTGCTAAAAGCCAACCGGATAAAGACACCCACCCTGTTTATGAGCGGCGAAAAGGATTTCAACGTCCCCACCGCCGGCAGCGAGCAGATGTACCAGGCACTACGCACCCTGGGCATCCCCAGCGAGCTCATCATCTACCCCGGTCAATTCCATGGCATCACCGTCCCGTCTTATCAAAAAGACCGGTTCGACAGATGGCTCGAATGGTTTGGGAAATATTTGCACTAGCGGTTGTGCATTGGTGTGACATTCGTTGCGACGCTCCGTTCGTCGGCAACAAGGCTATTCAACTATTCCAGGTCAACATCTTACCTTCTCCGCTGCGGCCCCACTTCGTGGCGCCTAACCGGGGCCAATTCATTGCGCAGATCAACCCGGCCAGTCTCCGGTCTTCGAAGTTCCAGTGGTTGTTCTGCGCCCGTCTCTAGCCGCCGCAAGAGGCTTGCGCCGTCTTAGAGACTATTCTGCCACGCCATCATCCCACCCGTCAAATTCACCACATTCGTAAACCCCGCCGTCTCCAGCATCATCGACGCCTGCCCACTCCTGTTCCCACTTCTGCAATAAACAATAACCTCCTCATCCTTCCACGGCTCGATCTCGTCAATATCCATCTGCTGCACACGACCAAGCGGCAGCAAAGTCCCGCCAATATTAAAATCAGCATGCTCATGAGGTTCCCGGACATCCAATAAGTGAAGGGCTTCACCGGCATCCAGTCTCTTCTTCAATTCCTCAACAGAAATAGTCTGCATATAATTATTTTTGCAATATTACTAATAAGCGGCCAACTAATAAGTACTCGCCGCAGTCGGCACATTCGCCGAATCAGCCCCACGTACCGGACGCTGCGCCTTCAGCCAGATATCGATGATCATACCAGGCTTTATCCGGTTGGGCAGATTCTCCTCACCGATCTGCGGAGGCGACTGCTTCCAGATATACCCTTCCGCCGAATCCCTCACATCCTTTTCTGTCACTACAGCCCCAATGGTCACCCCCATGGAATCAAGCCGGGCCTTTGCCTGCAAATAGGTCAGACCAAACAGGTCCGGAACGATAAAACCCTGCCCACCCCCGATCCCATTCCCAAGGACCAGCGTAATGGCGCTTCCCTGCTGGATCTGGGTACCCGGCTTGATGGCCGCGCCCTTGAACTGCTGTTCAAGAACCGAATTGCGGGCAAAATCGGGTTTGAAAATGGTATCCCCTATCTTCAGACCATACTGCCGCAGCACCATCTCCGCATTGCGGAAACTCATGCTCACCAGGTTGGGCATCTGGATAAAAGGAGCCTGCGAGCGATTGATAGTCAGGTAAATAGTACGGTTGATCTTGACCTGGCTCTCCGCCTCGGGGAACTGCTTGACCACCTGCAGGGGACGCATGGTATCGGAATAGACAGAATCCTGTATCTGAACCTCAAAACCTTGACCTTCAAGGCTTTTTTTAGCATCTGTATAGGAAAGCCCGGTAACAGTAGGGATCCGGATGGTCTTACCGTGCTGGGTCAAAAGGGCCAGGGAGCCCAAAAACAAAAGTAACAGCAACAACAGCAGTACAATACCTGCCAGTATATTGACCCAGAGCGGCTTAGCGGTAAGAAATTTAAACACTACTAATGATTTAAGTTGGTCTGTCCGGCAAAACCCGCCGGCCAGGCGATGTAAAATAAAGGTTTTTTTCTCTTTAACCTACCTCTTCACCAGCGCCTCCTCGATCAGCGCCGAATAAAAATCGGTCAGCGTCCACCCCAAAACCCGCAGTTGCTGTGGCACAATGCTCGCCTCACTCTGCCCGGGCACCGTATTTATCTCCAGCATAAATGGCTCCCCCTTCGCTTCATTATAGATAAAGTCTATGCGGATGATCCCCCTGCAATTGAACGCCATATAGATTCTCCTCGCCGCCGCCCTCACCTTCTCCGCAATCGCCTCATCCACCTGCGCAGGCGTCGTCTCCTCATTCAAACCCGCCGTATACTTCGCCTCGAAATCAAAAAATTCCCTCTTGCTCTTCACCTCCGTAAACGGCAGGGTAATAATTTCCCCTTTTGACCGGAACACCCCGATCGTAAACTCCCTCCCCGCAATAAATTCCTCTATCAGCACCTGGTCGTCCTCTTTAAACGCCTTTTCTATCGCCGCCCCCAGCTCCTCCGAAGGAGCATTAACCCTTGACATGCCAATACTGGACCCGCCATTATTCGGCTTCACAAAAACAGGGAATTGCAAATTCCGCGTCACCTCATCCGGACTCTCCACCCGGCCCTTGATCAGCAGGACACTACGCGCCACATTGATCCCGTTAAAGGCAGCCACCGCCACCGTGAACCGTTTGTTAAAGGTCAGCGCAGAGACAGCCGCATCACAGCTCGTATAAGGCAGGTTCAGCAGATCAAAATATCCCTGCAGCTTGCCATCCTCCCCCGGAGTACCATGAATGCCGATCAACACCGCGTCAAAGGTGACCTTCCTGCCATCCACCGTCAATGAAAAATCGTTCCTGTCCACCGCTATCTTCACTCCCCCCTTCTCATGAAACCAACCTTCAGGAGTAATATCTATCCGGTACACCGTATAACGATCGTAATCCAGATTATTTTGAATGGTAATGGCGCTCTTATACGAAATGACCGACTCCCCGGAATATCCACCGGTAACAAAGGCGATAGTAGGCTTCATGAATGGAAATTAATTTTCGCAAATCTAACGAAAAAGCAAGCCAGTTTATTGAGACGCGCCGCCACAAACAATCCCAGCTCACCCACCTTAAAATAAGAAAGGTGAAGGAAACAACCCCTTCACCCTTTTATGACGGGAAATATCACCCGCCTATTTTCAGTAGCACAAGGCTACATTCGCAAACAAATTAACTACCTGAAGTTACCAATTTTTGGAAAACTTCCCAAAAATAAACAGCCAAGTTATGCACACCCCCCAGGGTCGCCAGCACTTAAAGATGCAACTTCTCCTTCTTCGACAACAATTCCTCCACCGTCTCCTTGTACATCTCATCCGGCACACAACAATCTACCGGGCAAACTGCCGCACACTGAGGCTCTTCATGAAACCCCTGGCACTCTGTACATTTGTTTGGAACGATATAATAGGTGTCCACACTGACAGGAGCATTCCGCTGCGCAGCGTCAATGACCGTCCCGTCCAATAAGGTAAAAGGTCCTTTTACGCTGGTACCATCCGTAACAGCCCATTCTACTCCCCCTTCATATATTGCATTATTGGGGCATTCCGGTTCACATGCTCCACAATTGATACATTCTTCTGTTATTTTAATAGCCATTTTTTCAAAAAATTTAGCAGTGAGAAAAGCTACCTTTGCACTTTATTTTATGCGGTAGGCAACAAATTTATGCCCTCCGGGCAACACAAATATAGCGTGGATTTTATGAACTTGGAAAAACGGATCGATTTATTGGCCGAACTCGGTAATTACTGCCAGTCCCAGGCGCCGGCACTGGAAGCAGCCAAATATAAAGCATACACGGAGAACGGCTGGTTCACTCCCGGATTCATCGACCTGGCCATACAACAGATCGCGGCCCAATACCTGCAAAAAGAGAAGCTCACGGCCTGGGCAAAAAAATACAACCTGCCCTTCGGCGACACCACCCCCTCTAACGCCGCCGCACAAACACCCGGCGCCCCCACAACCCCCAAAACCATCGGCCTGATCATGGCCGGCAACATCCCCCTTGTCGGCTTCCACGACCTTCTGACCATCTTCATATCCGGCCACCGCCAACTCATAAAAACATCCACCCGCGACAATACCCTCATCCACCACCTCGTCGAATGGATGACCAGCAAAAACCCCGAGGTCGCGGACTACATCGCCTTCGCCGAAAGACTCAACGGCTGCGACGCATACATCGCCACCGGCAGCAACAACTCCGGACGCTACTTCGACTACTATTTTGGCAAATACCCCCACATCATCCGTCGCAACCGGACCTCGGTAGCCCTGCTGACAGGCAACGAGACACCCGCAGAACTCGACGCCCTCGCCGACGACGTGAACCAGTACTTCGGACTTGGATGCCGCAATGTCACCCAGATCTATGTACCGGAGAACTACGACTTCCTGCCCCTGCTAAATGCTTTTAATAAATATCAACACCTCTCCGACCTGCAGAAATACAAAAACAACTACGACTACCAGCTCACCCTCCTGATCCTGAACAAAAAATACTACATGACCAATGGAGCAGGTGGCGTTAACGGAACCATCCTCCTCACGGAGAACGAATCCCCCTTCAGCCCCATCAGCGTATTACACTATCAATACTACAAACCCGGCCAGATCCCCACGGCCCTGACCAAAAACAACCAGGACATCCAATGCATTGTCGGTTCACCCGGCATCCCCTTTGGGAAAGCCCAGGAACCATCCCTGGAAGACTACGCAGACGGCGCCGACACCCTCCAATTCCTGCGGGACTTGTAACCGCGCCGATCCACTGCCCCTCCAACCCCAAAATTCGCAGGATCCGCGCGCGGCAGCCAATCCTTAACACTGCAATAATTGCGTGTTTTATGACCCCCTGACAGGCTCAAACTGCTAATTTTACCGGTTCAAAGAATTGTATTTCAGCTCCATTTTTTTCTTTGTAACTTTAACAATGTGCCTATAAGGCGATCTACGAAGGTCTTAGTAAATTATTTGTTAAACTAAACCCGCGGTAGAAACAGAATTCAAACCTTGACGTTATTTTGCTGTCTCAGGCATACGATTTGAACAATGCCTGTCTGGTAAAACACTTTAAAACGAAAAAAAATTCTATAACAAATGAGAGCAAAACAAGTAGTAGCTGTTATCCTGATCAGTGCTTCGACCGCTATAGCTACCATGTGGGGCTATAGTCATTTCACCGAAGGAGGTAAGACCTACGTTTATTCCCAGCAGGACTCTAACAAAGTCCCTTCCAACTATGCCAAATTCTTCGAAGGCAAAGAAGGAAGATCGGCCAACGGCCCGGCAGACTTCAGCGATGCAGCCAGCGCCGCTATCCCTGCTACCGTTCACATCAAAACGAAAACAGTCCGCACAGTCAGCAATAATTTACCAAAGCACAATCCCTTCTCCGACCTCTTCGGCATCGACCCCGATGACTTCTTCGGAGGTGGCGGCAACGGAATGCGCAGCATGCCCGAAATGGCGTCCGGTTCCGGGGTCATTATCAGCAATGATGGCTATATCGTAACCAACAATCACGTCGTAGACGGTGCCGATGAAGTGACCGTTACCCTGAGCAACCGCAAGTCCTTCAAGGCAAAAGTTGTTGGCGCCGACCCCAGCAGTGACCTCGCCGTAGTAAAGATAGACGCACAGAACCTGCCCTTCTTACTCTATGGTAACTCCGATGACCTGAAGATCGGTCAATGGGTCCTCGCCGTAGGCTATCCCCTGACACTCGAAACCACCGTTACGGCCGGTATCGTCAGCGCCAAGGGCAGAACCCTCGACATCAACAGACGTCAGAGCCAGACACCCGTCGAATCCTTTATCCAGACCGATGCCGCAGTAAACCCCGGTAACAGCGGCGGACCGCTTATCAATACCGATGGTCAACTTATCGGCATCAACTCAGCCATCGCTTCGCCGACAGGCTCCTATGCCGGTTACTCCTTTACCATACCGGTCAACATCGTCAAAAAAGTGGTCAGCGACATCATGAAATTTGGTACGCCTCAACGCGCTTACCTCGGTATATCCTATCCAAGGGACGACATGAGTGACGACCAGAAGAAAGAAGCCGGCATTAAGGATGGTGATGGCGTATACGTAATGGACGCTACCCCCGATGGAGCCGCAGCACATGCCGGTCTCAAAAAGGGTGATATCATCACAAAGCTCAACGGCGTAACCGTATCCACCGGCGCTGAAATGGTCGGCCAGATCGCTACCTATAGCCCCGGCGACAAGATCACGCTCACCTATAAAAGAGACGGTAAAGAAAATACGGTTTCCATCACCCTGCGCAACAACTCAGGTACCACAGCCGTAGTCAAGACCTCTTCTCTCGAAAAGCTCGGCGCCACACTCGAAACACTCAACAAAAAAGACGCTGCCAGCCTGGATGTAAAAGGCGGCGTAGTGGTAAAAAATGTCACCGAAAATGGCCTGATGGACAAATCCCGCATACAGGAAGGATTCATCATTCTGAAAGCCAACGGCCAGGAAGTACACAACGTAGAAGAATTCCAGAAAGCACTGGAAAAAGCTACAGGTACAGTAAAACTCGAAGGTGTGTTCCCCGGATATGAAGGAGTATATACCTATCCGTTACGACTCGCATCTGGTGGCTAATCCACTTCACAAACTATAAGCAAAAGGGTTGACCAGCTGGTCAACCCTTTTTAATACTATCTAAAATCTCTTTTCCAAAACAACATACCCCCAGGGCGAAATATACACCTCCTTCTCAAGGGCAAAATCAACCCCCACGCCCGTAAACAACTCCTGGAAAGCCCCCTGCAACAACAGCTCGCTGTTCGGCACCGTCAGCCACTCCGAAGAAAGATTCAACACCACCACTACCTCATCCTTCCCCGCCTTTCTTGCAAAGGCAAAACAACGATCGTCCAGCTTCGTATGCAGCCGGTGCAGACTCACCGCAGGATCGCCAGCCCTCATCGCCGGATTTCTGTTCCGCAACGACAGCAGGGTCTGAAAAAACCCAAACAGCTCATAACGACCGGTCCACTCGATAGGATCTTTATCAAAGAATTTCAATCGCTTCCTGTTCGGCATCTCCTGGCCGCTATAGATCAGCGGCAGCCCGCTCCAGGTACAGCAAAGGACGCCGAACGCCTTTGCAGCATCCCCCATCCGCTCGAACTCACTGCCGCTATGCGAATTCTCATCATGATTGGTTGTAAAAAAGACACGCAACGCGTCTTTCGGAAACTGACTGTCATAATACGACAACACTTCATCCAGACCATCCAGCGAAGACTCCTTCCGCCAGATCGCCTCCATCTTGTGCAACAACTTCCAGGTATAGGTCGCATCAAATACTTCATGATAGGAGATCTCTTCACACTCTGCCAGCCAGAACAGCGGCTTCATCGGGTCCAGCGCTACCCTCGCCTCCCGCCAGTACTCCAGCGGTACCAGCATAGCCATATCACACCTGAAACCATCCACATCACAACGCTCGATCCAGAATCGCATCACATCCGTCATCGCCTTTCTAAGCTCAGGATTATCATAGTTGAGATCGATCACATCCTCCCAGCCATTCGGGTCAAAGAACCGGCCGTCGAGACTGCGGCGATAGAACTCCGGATGCTCCCGCGTCCAGCGATGATCCCAACCCGTATGATTGGCAACAATATCGATAATGACCTTAAAACCCAGTCCATGCGCCTCTTTTACCAGCCGCGCAAAATCTTCCACCGTGCCAAATTCCGGGTTGACATCCGTATAATCCGAACAGGCATAATAGCTGCCCAGACTACCCAGCCGCTTCTCTTTGCTGATAGGCGTGATCGGCATAAACCACAGCACATCGATCCCCATATCCCTGAGACGGGGCATTTCCCGGCCAAACGCAGTTATCGTACCCTCGGGCGTATACTGCCTCAGGTTTACTTCATAAATATTGGATGAATAGATCCAATCTACCGGTCGAAAAGCTTCACTCATAAGTTCTAAATTAATATATATTCCACTGTCCCAACACCTAAGTTTGTACCTTTGTAGCCTAATGAAAAACTTCGATATCCCTATCATCTATCGCAGTCCCCTGATCTCCGCCATCAAGAACCGACGCCGGCAACAGGACAAAATGAAGAAGGATTTTACCCCCACTCTTCTGGACCTGAGCAACCTCCGGATCTACCTGGCCCGTCACTTCGGCTTCTGCTACGGCGTCGAGAACGCCATCGAGATCTCCTTCCGCACCATCGATGAAAACCCCGGCAAACGCATCTTCCTCCTCAGCGAAATGATCCACAACCCCCAGGTCAACGCCGACCTCCTGTCCCGCGGCATCCGCTTCCTCCAGGACACCCACGGCGGCCAGCTCATCCCCTTCGAAACCCTGACCAAAGACGATATCGTCATCATCCCGGCCTTTGGCACAACGCTCGAGATCGAAGAAAGATTGCAGTCCATCGGCATTCAAACAGAAAAATACAATACAACCTGTCCATTTGTTGAAAAAGTCTGGAACCGCAGCGCACAGATCGCCCAAAAGAATTATACCATCATCGTTCACGGCAAACCGGGACACGAAGAAACGAGAGCCACTTTCTCCCATGCAGCCGCAGCTACCCCAACGGTCGTAGTAAAAGACATGAAAGAAGCAAAGATATTGGCTGAATACATAAAGGGCGCCCTACCCCCCGACAGCTTTTACACCACCTTCAAAGGACAATACAGCGAAGGCTTCGACGTAAAAAAAGACCTGACCCGCATCGGCGTCGTCAACCAGACCACCATGCTCGCCAGTGACACCCAGGCCATCGCCGACTTTCTGAAAGGTACCATGCTCGAAAAACACGGCCTGACCGAATCCCCGGCAAACAGCGCCCAAACCCCAAACATCGGAGACTACTTCGCCGACACCCGCGACACCCTCTGCTACGCCACCCTCGACAACCAATCCGCCGTCATAGGACTCCTTGACACCCCGGCTGACCTGGCCATCGTCGTCGGCGGCTACAACTCTTCCAATACCTCACACCTCGTCGAGCTCTGCGAAGAAAAAATGCCGACATTCTTCATCAGCTCAGAAGAAAAGATCCTCTCCCAACAGGAGATCCTTCACTATAATTTTCATGAAAAAAAGGAAGCGACAACGCCCAACTGGCTCCAAAAGTCACCCCAATCCTCCAAACCCCTATCCATCCTCATCACCAGCGGCGCCTCCTGCCCCGACGCCCTCGTAGAAGCCGTCATTCGTAAAATAGCCGCCTACTACGCCACCCCCGACCAGATAGAAAAAATGGTTGCGGAGATCTAACCCCGCAACCATCACATATTTTATCAGCGCGCTCCAGCGCATCAGCGCCAAAACCCTTCATTAAACCATCTTAAACGACTCCAAAAACTTCGTATTAAAATCCCCAGCCCTGAACTTCTCATCCTTCATCAACTGCAAGTGAAAAGGTATCGTGGTCTTCACCCCCTCGATCACATACTCGCTCAACGCACGATGCATCGTATTGATAGCCTCCTCCCGCGTACGCGCCACCGCAATGATCTTGGCGATCATAGAATCATAATATGGAGGTATCGTATACCCGGCATAAGCATGAGAATCCACCCGGATCCCATGTCCGCCCGGCTGATGCAGCACGCTGATCCGACCCGGTGAAGGCCTGAAATCGTTGTACGGATCCTCCGCATTGATCCGGCACTCGATAGCATGTCCCTGCGGCTCATAGTTCATTCCGCTGATACTATCTCCAGCAGCTATCTTTATCTGTTCTTTTATAAGATCGAAATTGACGACTTCCTCCGTCACGCAATGTTCTACCTGGATACGGGTATTCATCTCCATAAAGTAGAAATTACGATGCTTGTCCACGAGGAACTCGATAGTACCCACACTCTCATAATTGATGGCCGAAGCAGCCTTGATAGCAGCCTCACCCATCCGTCGACGCAGATCCTCGGTCATAAAGGGCGACGGACTCTCTTCCACCAGCTTCTGATGACGACGCTGGATAGAACAATCCCTCTCGCTGAGATGACAAACCTTGCCATACTGGTCACCGGCTACCTGGATCTCGATATGCCGGGGCTCCTCCACGAACTTCTCCATGTAGATCCCGTCATTCTTAAAGGAGGCACCAGCTTCCGCCTTTGCAGTATTATAAGCCCTCTCCATCTCCGCCTCTTCCCAAACAACCCTCATCCCTTTCCCACCACCACCGGCAGTCGCTTTCAAAATAATAGGATAACCTACCTCTTTTGCCATTCCCTTCGCCTGGTCAAGACTCTCGAGCAAACCCTCGCCACCGGGAACTACCGGCACCCCCGCCTTGATCATCGTCTCCTTGGCAGTGATCTTGTCACCCATGGAATTGATCATCGCCGGGGTCGGCCCGATGAACTTGATCTCGTGCTCGCCGCAGATCTCGGCAAACCGGGCGTTCTCCGCCAAAAATCCATACCCGGGATGAATGGCATCCGCATTGGTGATCTCCGCGGCAGCCATGATATGGGGGATATTCAAATAAGAATCGAAACTTGCTGGTTTTCCTATACATACAGCCTCATCTGCAAACTTGACGTGGAGGCTTTCCTTATCTGCAGTAGAATAGACAGCAACGGTCTTGATACCCATCTCACGACAGGTACGAATGACCCTGAGGGCTATCTCTCCTCGATTGGCGATCAGTATCTTTTTAAACATTCTTACAATTTTGTGGGATCCGTCCGTTATGGTTCTACGAGGAACAAAGGCTGGTCATATTCAACAGGGGAGGCGTCTTCCACCAGCACTTTTATTATTTTACCCGATACTTCACTCTCTATCTCATTGAAAAGCTTCATCGCTTCAATGATACAGACGACCTTACCCGGCGCTACTTCATCCCCAACACTCGCAAAAGCAGGCTTGTCAGGTGATGCACTACGATAGAAGGTACCGATCATGGGACTCTTTATAGTAACAAAATTACCGGCCGGAGTTTCGGCTGCCTTTGTAGCCTTTTCCGCTGCCGCAACAGGCGCCTGAGCCGCAGCTGCCGCCACAGGAGGAGCAGCCATCGTAGCTACGGAATGCGTCTGCATCGGCGCAGCTATCAGCTGCTGAACCGGTTCTTCTTTCTGTTTTATAGTCAACTTGAACCCTTTCTCCTCAATACTTACCTCTCCGATATTTGACTTGTTGATCATCTTGATCAATTCCTGAATCTGTTTAAAATCCATATGGATGAATTTACAGTTTTATTTGGGCGGCTAAAATAGGGATTAAAGCTAAATATACCCAAAAACACCGGTGAATTTTAAAATTTCAACTCTTTGAAAATAAACGGAATGGACCGTCAAGCAAAGCGCAACGGTCCATTCCAGATCTTTTAAATGAGTTATTTTACTCTTTCTACGTATTCTCCCGTCTTCGTATTGATCCGTATCATTTCTCCTTCATTCACAAACAACGGGACATTGACAGTCGCACCAGTCTCGATCGTAGCCGGTTTCAGGGTACGGGTAGCCGTATCCCCCTTCATGCCAGGCTCGGAATAAGTAACCAGCACAACGATCTTATCAGGCAATTCTACACTCATCGGCTGCTCAGTCTCGGTATTGATCAACACCGAAACTTCCTGCGCTTCCTTCAGAAATTGAGGCGCATCGATCAGTTGCTCCTGCAGGGCGATCTGCTCAAAAGTTTCATTGTCCATGAAATTATAGCCCGTATCGTCCTTATAAAGGTATTGGTAGGCCTTACGCTCAACACGTACAGGATAAATGGTATCTCCGCTATTCCAGGTCTTTTCGATGGAACGGGCATTGTCCACCCCCTTCAGCTTTGCCCAGACTTTTGCAGCAGCCCGGGCCGTCTTGTTCTCCCCGAATTCCACTACGGTATACAAACTACCATCCAATTTGATGATCATGCCACGACTGATGTCTGCAGTATTTGCCATAAAAGCTGTAAAATTTTTAGCTATTTAATGAAGTACCCCCTCCCGCCAGCAGCGCCTGCTAAAAATCATAGCAGAAGCCTCTTTGGTGAGGGAGGGGGCAAATTTACATCAAAATCAGTATGTGGCAAATACTTGCTAATGTTCTGCTAACTTATCCGTCGTAATAACCACGCTTTCACCGTTTACCTTCGTTTTAATGGTATCGGCCATCACGCTCATGGGGCCATCCTTCCCATAAATAGTCATTTTGGGCATATAAGACGTTTTCTTCTTCATCGTGATAAGGATCACCCCGTTCTTCGCCTTTTCTCCATAAATAGCCCTGGCCGCCTCGTCCTTTATTACGCTGATCGACTCTATATCGTCAAGATTGAGCTTTGACAGCGCATTGCTGTCCGTCTCCAGCACCCCGTCCACCACGTATAAGGGATACATCCCCGGTCTCGCAGGTACGCCGATACGCATGACTCTATGTCTGTCCATGAACTCCTTTGTCGAAATGACCACTACCCCATTCTTCCCCTTCTCTCCATAAAACTTGAGCGCCTGCTCCCCCTTCAATATATCCACCGCATAGATCTTTGCAGGATCGATAGAATCCCGCGAAAACCCCGCCGACCTTACCTCGCCGTCCACTACCACAAGAGCATTAGCCGGAAATCCCCCTGTCGTATCCTTTAATTTTTCCGACGGATCGATTACAACCCCTGTCGGCGGTTTACCCGTAAGAACCCCGATCAGCGGCACCGTAGTATCGGCCCGAACACCCACAGCTACCCGATTCTCCCCAACCCCGATCGTAGGAGCTGCACCACTACCATTCCTTATCTTCACTGTATCCCCCTCGCCAGGTCTGGACATCCGACTAATCCCCTGGTTACTCATCTCCATCTCCTTCATCGCACTCAACGCATCTTTATAATCAGGATCGACCGGAGGCTCCCCCATGAATGGGACATTGATAAAAATGGCCTGCTTAGCACTCGGATGAGTAGAAAATAAGGCAGTCGTGATGATCAATCCACGGGTAGATCTGACCGACGGAAGAAAAGCCCCGCCCGCATCCTCCTTATACCCCTCCTTATTCAACACCAGACTTATACGGACAGAATCACTGGCCACCGGTATACGAAGTTTGTAAAATCCACGGGCATCCGAGACCACCCGAAGCCCGGAATATTTCTCAACCACAGTCACTCCCTCAAGCGGCTGTTTATTATTGGCATCTTCGACGATCCCTACCGTATTCACATACACCGGACCCACAGGCCTCTTCCCCAGGCCGTCATATTTGCCCCGAAAAGCCACCAGCAACACCGCCAGCAATGGCAGAATAAAAAGGAATCGTAAAAGATGTGATCGGGCGCTTTTAATTTTGTTCATCATAATAATGCGTTTTTTAAGGGATGATTGTATTGGGCCCAAAAAATTATTGGCCAGCCGGTACCCTGGATCACCGACAACCTTTAACAGATGATACTGATACCCTTTTTTGTCAACCCCACTGCCCAGCACCTGCCGGTCAGCAGCGAACTCCAGGTTCTGCCTTATAGAATAGCGGATCAGCCAGGCAAAAGGATTATACCAGCTGACGATACAAAGCAGCTCGCCAAATAATATATCCATCGAATGCCGCTGCCGTATATGCACATACTCATGCAGGATGATCTCCCCCCACTCCTTTTCCGTATGCAGCTGCGGATTGATATAAATTGCATTCCCAAAAGAAAAAGGTGTTATCGTTTTTCCCACCTGGTAGACCCTGATCTTCCCATCCCTGATCAGTCTCGCCCCATGCCTTACCCTGCGCAAAGAAACCCATCTCACCACCAGCCGGATCAGAAAAAAAGCCGCCCCCGCCGCCAGCACAATAAATAGTATATCCCAGGCGCTAAAACCCACCGACTGCTCCCGCGGCACAACCGCCCTCAAGCCCTGATTCCCGATAGAAGGAATATATTGTACCACCAGCGGCTCCCCCCCACGCTCCACAACCACACCTACATCGATCAGGGGAATAAAAAAACAAAGACAGGAATACCCCAGCAAATACCACCGGTTCCAGTCATAAAAAGTAAGCCTGCGTAATACCAGTTGATAAAAGATCCAGGCAATAGCCAGACCCACCGACAGCTTTTCAAAATATAAAAAAACAGGAGGCATAATGGCAGCTTTATAATGATAGGACCTGAGACATCCTTATTTTGATTTTTCAATAAGATCGATGATCTCTTTCAGCTCCGCCGCACTCAGCTTCTTCTCTTCCACAAAAAAATTCACCAGCGCCTTATAAGAATCATCAAAATAATCCTTCACAAACCCACTCATAAACTTCTTTTTATACTCGTCTTCCGTGATCACCGGCTTATACAAATAAGCATTCCCGATAAGACGACCCGTCAAATACCCCTTCTTCTCGAGGTTTTTGATGGTCGAGGCCAGCGTAGTATAAGGAGTACCCGACGAAGGCATGTTCTCCAGAAAAAGCTTGACATTGCCCTCCCCCGTCTTCCACACCGCCAGCATGGCCTCCTCTTCCTGATGACTTAATTTCTCCATGGCATCTACGATATTTTCGTAAATCTACGAAAAATTCGTAACAACAAATAAAAAAGTCCCCAATTCGTTAAAGATTTATTTTTACAGCAGATTCTACCTTTTCTATACTATTTTTTGAAAAAAGCACGATGAAAAAAGCATTTCTGGCCATTGCCATCCTGGTTTATAGCTCCGTTTTATTCGCTCAGCAGCCCGCAACCGCAAACACGACGGCCACCGACCAGGCCAACGCCGAACCGCCTTTCAAACGGTTCCCGACCCTACCCCCCTTCCGCCTTTTGAAACTGGATAGCTCGACCTACCTCACAAAAGAGGACGTCAAAAAAAATCATCGTACCATCATCATGTACTTCAGCCCGGACTGCGACCATTGCAAACACCAGACTGAATCGATCCTGGCCGACTTTAAAAAATTCAAGGACATCGAGATCATCATGGCCACCTATCAGCCATTCGAAGAACTAAAAGAATTTAACGAACACTACCGGATGGCCGAACATCCAAATATCAAGATGGGCAGGGACGAGAAATTCTTTCTCCCCCCATTCTACAAGATCCGTAACCTGCCTTACCTCGCCTTATATGATAAAAAAGGTAATCTGGTTACCACCTTCGAAGGCACTCAAAAAATAGATACCATCCTGGCTGCTTTTGACAAAAAGGGAAGTTAATAGGCTCTCAATTGCCCACCCTCCCCTACCTTTGTGCCGCGAAAAATAATTTTATCACTCAAATATTTTACAGATGAAAGTTACGGTTGTAGGCGCCGGCGCCGTAGGCGCTACCTGTGCTGATAATATTGCCCGCGCAGCATTAGCAGAAGAATTAGTGCTGCTGGACATCAAGGAAGGACTAGCCGAAGGAAAGGCCCAGGACATGATGCAGACCGCTGCGCTGCTGGGTTTTGATACCCGAATCACTGGCAGCACCAATGATTACTCCAAAACTGCCGGCAGTGACGTCGTCGTTATCACATCCGGCCTGCCCCGCAAACCCGGCATGACCCGCGAAGAACTCATCGGTACCAATGCCGGTATCGTAAAAGGAGTCGCCGAAAACATCTTAAAGTATTCCCCCAACGCTATCATCATTATCATCAGCAACCCGATGGATACGATGACCTACCTCGCCCTGACAGCGACTGGTCTTCCAAAGAACCGTATCATCGGTATGGGTGGTACCCTCGATAGCGCCCGGTTTAAATATCAGCTGAGCCAGCACCTGGGCTGTAGCCCCGCGGACCTCAATGCAGTGGTAGTAGGTGGCCATGGCGATACAACCATGATCCCCCTGATCCGCCTCGCAACCTGGAACAGCGCCCCCGTAACAAAATTCCTCAGCGAAGAACAGCAGAAACAGATCGTCGCAGATACCATGGTAGGCGGCGCCACCCTGACCAAGCTCATCGGCACCTCCGCCTGGTATGCCCCCGGAGCAGCCGGAGCAGCCCTGGTAGAAAGCATCCTCCGCGATGAAAAGAAGCTCTTTACCTGCTGCGTATCCCTCAATGGCGAATACGGTCAGAAAGACATCTGTCTCGGAGTACCCGTTACGATTGGAAGAAATGGCTGGGAGAAGATCCTCGACTTCGGTCTCAACGCCGAAGAACAAGCCCTCTTCAACAAAAGCGCAGACGCCGTCCGCAGCATGAACGACGTTCTCAAAACTTTATAATCTACTATTCAACTATAAAAAAGCTCCAGCTTGCTGGGGCTTTTTTTATGACGCCCCCCTCTCAAGCCCTCCAAAAAGCCCACGCGATCATACTCATTATAGTCACCATTATCGCCAGCAAATACAATAACCCTATCGCCAGCCCCTTCAGCGCCGACAACCACACCGCCTGCTGATACATCCCCCTCAACGCCGCCACCAGGTACACATACGCCAGCAGATAAGCTCCCGCTATGATCCCGATCAACACCTGCGGGGAATTTATCGGTTTGGTGACCAATAGCACCAACAGAAAAAGTAAAAAAAGGAAAGAATGATAGTGGATGGTAAAAATGGCATGCTGCACATAATAATACTTCCTCCGGCTGTAAAACCAGCTCACAAACCACGCAAACAAGGGCAGCAGCACAAACATGATCTTCGGTATCGAATGTTGCAGATTCTGCTCTATGTGCATCTTGCTCCGACCACCATGCTCTTCCTTCAACTGCACATTCCTGCGTATAACCCAGCCCCAAAGCCCCGAATTGCGCGAACTATCCGGCAAACGCGGCTCGATAGAATCATACTCGCGTAAACTATTATACTTATTCTCCGTCAGATCGATGGTCAGTTTCCCTCCCGACCCGAACGCAAAGAACATCGACTCATCACCCGCCTTCACCGCCTTCGTCGTATCCAGCCGGGCAGCGATCTCGCCATCAACGACCTTACGCAAACTATCTCCCGCACCAACAACCCCAGCCCTCACCCCTTTCACCTCGCCGGCCTTCGCCTCCCTCAAACTATCCGCAAATCGCTGCCTGAAAAGATTCGTCGCATGCGTACTCTCCTCCGTAACGCTTCCCTTATGCTCCTCCTCAGACCTTCGCGGAGCTGCTTCGCCACGCTCCTCTCGGTCGTACCCTTCGCTAGCTCGGGTATCGGCAAACATCACCAGGAAAAAGATCGCAGAAATAAAAATATACATCCGTATCGGATTCAAATACCTCACCCTCCGCCCCGCCGCATACTCCCGGGTCAAAAAACCCGGCCGCAGGATCAGGTCCTTCAACGTAGTAAAGATCTGTGAATCAAAATGCGTGATATCCGCAAAGAAATGACCTATAAGATGCCCCACACTCTCTTTTGGTTCGGTATTCTCCTGCCCGCAATGGGTGCAATACCTTTCTCCAACAATCGTTCCGCAGTTAAGACAGGTCTTGTCGTGACGAAGATGATGACGACTCAAAGGTTTTTTTCTAAAAATAGCTAAAAAACGTTTACCGCATACTTTCGGACAGTCACCCGTATCAAATCCGGACAGTTTATAGTACATAAAATCCATAACCCGCACATCACTAGCACATTATAATAATGGTACTTCTTTTGTTCCCAAAGAGACATGTTACGCAACTACTTCAAGATCGCTCTCCGGAATATCTTACGCCACAAAGCCTATTCCGCTATAAATATATCCGGCCTCGCTATCGGCATGGCCGCCAGTATCCTTATCCTCCTCTGGGTACAGAACGAACTTAGCTTCGACAAGTTCCATACCAACGCGGGTCAGATCTACCGCATCACCGCTGACGCATCAGGATTTAAAGCAGCAGTAAATCCCGCCGGCATGCCCGCCGGTTTGCAGGCCGCCCTGCCCGTGATAAAAAATACCGTCCGCCTGAGCCACATCGAGTCGGCACTCTTCGACGCCGGCGGCGACCGTAAATTCGAGGAAAAAAGGGTTTTCTATGCCGACTCCACTTTTCTGGAGATCTTTTCTTTTCCCCTCATCGAAGGCGATCGCAAAACAGCACTCCTTCGTCATGACGGTCTTCTCCTCACCGCCTCCATGGCAAAAAAATACTTCGGCGACCACAAAGCCCTCGGCCAAACCCTGAAAAAGAACAATGGTGATTATGTCACCGTCACCGGCGTCCTGGCCGATATGCCCGCCAACTCCCATTTGCAGTTCGATTTCATCATGCCGCTGACCCGTGAATCCTATACTGATGTCAGGGACAATGTTTACAGCAGCTTCAACTTTTACAGCTATGTCCTGCTTGACAAAAATTTTGTCCCTACGCCCGCCGCAATGACCCGCATCAACCAGCAGATGGACCAGGTATTCAAACAGCACGTAAAGGAAACTGTGCTCAAGGTCACCTTCCAGCTGGAACCCCTTACCGCTATTCACCTTGACCCTGCCCTGCAGGTCGATCTGCCCGGCCATGGCAACAAACAATATGTAAACATCTTTTTTATCGTAGCCATCTTTATCCTCATCGTCGCCTGTATCAACTTCATGAACCTGGCCACAGCCCGCTCGGCAAGAAGAGCAAAGGAAGTGGGACTGCGCAAGGTCGTAGGTGCGGTAAGAGGACAGATCATCCGGCAATTCCTTGGAGAAGCCATGCTCATCTCATTTTTTGCCCTGCTGCTGGCCATCGCACTGGTATGGTTGTCTCTTCCCCTGTTCAATCACCTCGCCAACAAAGACCTCAGCCTTCGCCTCCGGGATGGAAAATTATTGCTTACACTCGTAGGCATATCCATATTGACAGGTCTGGTGGCCGGTAGCTACCCCGCCCTTTTCCTCTCGGGATTTCAACCCGTGAAAGTGCTGAAAGGCAACCTCCGCACCCTTGGTGGCAATTTACTGTTCCGTAACGGGTTGGTCATAACCCAGTTCGTCGTATCCATCGTATTGCTGGCAGGCACCATCGTCGTATATAACCAGCTCGAATTCATCCGCAGCCGCAACATGGGTTTCGAAAAGGAAAATCTCCTTTATATGCGGATGAAAGGGGAAATATGGGGCAAACAAAAAGCCCTGCGCACCCAGCTGGAACAGGATCCGCTCACCAACAGCTACACCATCGTGTCCGAACTGCCTATCAATATCATGAGTGGCGACGGAGATATCAAATGGGAAGGTAAAGACCCCAGATCCCAGGTCATCATCCCGTCACTGGCAGTCAGCGAAAGCTTTATCGACGTATTTCATATGAAGGTCCTGCGCGGTCGCGACTTCTCCGCGACGTTCAAAGCCGATTCCAATAGCTATATTATCAATGAGACCGCTGTACGTGTAATGGGTTTCACCATGAACAACGCCGTGGGCAAACAGCTCAGCTGGGGTGATCAAAAAGGTACCATCATCGGAGTAGTAAAAGACTTTAATTTCAAACCCATCCACCAGGTCATCGAACCCCTGATCCTGCACATCAATAGCTGGGGAGGTACCGTAGTAGTCCGCGCCCGGCCCGGTACTACAGAAGCAACCATCCATGCGCTGGAAAAGATCACAAAAGGTCTCAATCCGGCCTATCCCTTCGCCTATAACTTCCTCGATCAGGACCTTGCCAATCTATACAAAGGGGAAGAACGAATGGGAAACATCTTTAAATTGTTCGCCTTTCTGGCCATCTTCATCTCCGGCCTCGGCCTCTATGGCCTCTCCGCCTTTATGGCCCAGCAACGCACCAAGGAGATCGGCGTTCGAAAAGTGCTGGGAGCTTCTATATTCAACATTGTTTATCTCTTATCGACAGGATTCACCCGTTTGATCCTGATCGCCGTCGTCATATCAGTACCTATTTCCTTCTTTGCTATCAATCGCTGGCTGGAAGACTTCGCCTATCACATCGAAGTAGGCTGGACCGTCTTTTTCCTTGCCTCGATGGCTGCCCTGATCCTGGCCTGGCTTACCGTAAGCTTTGAAACGATCAAAGCCGCCATCATCAACCCCGCCAGCAGCCTACGCTCCGGCGAATAACCCCCTACCGGGAAGTTATGGATTTATCGCCCGCACCACCCGCTCCACGGGCTGCTGCTCCATACACTTGAAATGCCCCTTCGGACACTTCTTATATCCTATCTTGGAACAAGGCCGGCATGACAACCCCTTCACCTCCATCATCTCATGTGGCAGCTTCCCAAATTCCCCCCCTCTATAATTAAAAAGAAAATTCTCCCCATAATAAGGATACATCCCAAACTCCGGTACCGTATTCCCCCAAACAGAGACTATCGGTCGCTTGAAAGCCGCCGCAATATGCATCAACCCCGTATCATGCGTAACGATCAGCTTCGCCTGCCGGACAAGCGCAGCCGATTCATTTAAATTAAACTTCCCGCAGGAATTATATATCCGTATCGGATCAATTGCCGCCAATTCCGTCCCCACTGCCGCATCCTCCGGTCCCCCTAACAGTATCAACGGAAACCGCGCCTGCTCACAGATCTCCTTCAGCTTATGAAAAGGCAATTTCTTCGTCGCCAGCGCCGCCCCTATCACCAAACCAACATACCCCGCCTGATGCGAAGTGGGAATATCCCCCAAACCCGGCTCATCCGCAGCCGGAATAAAATAATCCAACCCGGCCCCATCATTCTTTACCCCAAATGAAGCCAGCGTATCCATATAACGGTCCACAATATGCCGGTCCGGCATCCGGTTCCATTTAAAATTGGTATACCACCACTTCTCAATATTCAGCTTGGCAAACGAAAAAGACTTTTTCCCCAACGCCCTCTTCACCTTCAGGGTTCGCAGATTATGATGCAGGTCTATCACATAATCAAAATCCTCCCCGCGCAGCGATTCGATCACTCCGTCAAGGTCATCCGTCAAACAATGGATCTTATCAATATAGGGATTGGCAGCCAGTATCGGCCGGAAAGCAGCCTTGGTAAGATAATGCACTTCCGCCGTCGCTATCTGTCTTTTCAGACACCGGACAACAGGAGTGGTGAGTACGACATCACCGATGGAGCTAAACCTGATAATCAAAAACTTCATATCCCCCCCTTATAATACTACTGCTCAATATAATCGAGATCCTTACCGAACGTCTCCTTCGTCAGCGCCAAAGCAATAAAAGCAATCACAAACACAATGATCCCCGTGATCCACCCACTCTGGAAATAAGCATGCTCAGGCGCCAGATAACTCTGCAAAGAAACAAACAACAAAGAAACCAGGTTCAACGACCCCCTCGCCATATTCGGAACCGTCGTCGCCACAGTAGCCCGGATATTAGTACCGAACTGCTCCGCCGCCATGGTCACGAACATCGCCCAGAAACCCGTACCAAAACCCAGCACAATACAAACCCAGTATAAAGTGCCAACATCAGCCCCCTGTAAATGGAAGAACCAGACAACTCCAATTATACTGATAATATGAAAGATCAATAAAGATAACTTCCGACTCTTCAACCACTGACTGATAAACCCGATCAGCACATCCCCCACAGCAATTGCCGCATACGCATACATTATCGCCTTACCCGGATCCACCGCCCCCTGCACATTCATCTGCTTGGCAAACTTATTCGAAAAAGAGATCAGGATCCCTATCACATACCAGTTTGGCAACGCGATCAAAATAGCCGTCAGATACTTCTTCAGTCGCTCTCCCTTGGTAAACAACATAAAAAAGTCCCCCTTCCGCACATTGCTCTGCTCGATATTCTTATACATCCCCGATTCTAATAAACCTACCCGCAGGAGCAAAAGGAAAAAACCAAGACCGCCGCCTATAAAATAACAGGTCCGCCAGCCTTCCGCCGACGCCCCGAACTGTACCTTGATAAAATAAGCAAAGACGGCCCCACTCAGCCCGATACCAGCCACCAGCGATGTCGCCAGCCCGCGTCTTTCTTTTGGCATCAGCTCGCTGACCAGCGTGATCCCCGCCCCCAGCTCACCAGCCAGACCAAGTCCGGTAATGAAACGCACCGCGGCATACTGCCCCACCGTATGCACAAACCCATTGGCAATACTCCCCAGCGAATACAAAATGATAGAAGCAAACAACACCTTCAATCTCCCCTTCTTATCCCCCAATACCCCCCAGACGATACCACCTATCAGCAGCCCGATCATCTGGAGATTGAGAATAAACAAACCCTGTTTATCGACATCCTCCGGGCTTAAACCCAGCGACTTCAGGGAAGGAACACGGATAATGCTAAAAAGTAAAAGGTCATACACGTCCACAAAGTAACCAAGAGCCCCAACGATAACAGCCAGATTGAAAAGAGAGACTTTCTTTTGTTGTTCCATGCAGAATTATGAATTTTTATAAGGATCCTCCGCGGGAGCCGTACTCTTCCGGCCAAAAAACAGCTTGTACAGAACCGGCGCCGTAGTGATAATGACAATGCCTATAACGATTATCTCAAGATGCGCCTTCAGATCAAAATGGAATTGGTCAAGAATGAACTTCCAAAGATAATGACCTGCAAACAGCATCGCAAATACCCACGCAACACAACCGATCACATTATAAAGATGGAATTTCTTCCGGTCCATCGCTACGATCCCCCCGATGATGGGAGCAAAGGTCCGGACAATAGGCAGGAACCGGGCAAAGATGATCGCCTGCCCGCCATGTTTGTCATAGAACTCCTTTGCCTGGTAGAGATACTTCTTTTTGAACAGGAAATTATCCTTCCGGTGAAAAAGAAAAGGACCACTCTTATGCCCAAACCAATACCCGCAGGCATTCCCGATAATACCGCAAAAAGAGACCATGATACACAACAACAACAGATCCAGGAACTCACTGCCTGTCCCCCCGTGGATCATACTGCCTATCAGCTTCTCGCAATAAATACCCGCAACAAATAAAAGACTGTCCCCGGGTAAAAAAAATCCCACCATAAGACCGGTCTCCGCAAAAACAATAAATAAGAGGACCCACAAACCGCCGTTATTAATGTAAAATTCAGGGTTTACCAGGTCTTTTAAGGTGATCGTTAAGAGTTCAAGCATAAAAAAATTGTCATTTTATATTGACGGGGCTTCCTTCCAGTTCACCTTCCCATTTGCTCACTACCACCGATGCGATGCTATTGCCTAATACATTGGTGGCGCTTCGGGCCATGTCCAGTATCTGATCGATGCCGAGCAAAAGTAACAAGCCCTGCTGCGGTATATTGTATAGCGAAAGAGTACCGGCTATAACTACCAGGGCTGCACGTGGAACTCCCGCGATCCCTTTACTTGTCAACATCAGAACGAGTAACATCGAAATTTCTTGTCCCATCGTCAGCTGCACATTGTACGCCTGCGCAATAAACAGGGACGCAAAGGTCATATAAAGCATACTGCCATCCAGGTTAAAGGAATAACCCAGCGGCAATACAAAACTCACGATCTTAGGCGGACAGCCGAAGTTCTCCAGCTCCACGATCAGCCTGGGAAAGGCAGCTTCTGAACTGGCAGTGCTAAAGGCCAGCAGCACCATGTCCTTGATGGTCAGCGCCAGCTCTATCACCCGCTTGCCGATAAAAAAAGAAGCGATCACCATCAGCAGCACCCACAATCCAAGGATGGAAAGATAAAAGGCCAGGATGAACTTGCCATAGGTATAAAGTAATTCCGGCCCCTTGATAGCCATGATAGAGGCGATGGCGGCCATAGCGGCAACCGGCGCAAAATACATGACATACCCCGTCACCCGCAGGATGATCAGCGAGACCGCATCCAGGGCCTTGATAACGATCTTCCCTTTTTCCCCGATCGACGCCGTGGCGATCCCAAAAAACACCGCAAACACAACGATCTGTAAGATCTCATTATTTGCCAGCGCCTCGAAAATGCTCTTGGGAAAAATATGCGTGATAAAGGTCTTAAAGGAAATAGTAGACTCCAGCCCCGTAGAGGCACCCGCGGGAGGCATCGGCAGATTCAGCTCATTGCCCAGCGACAAATTGCTCATCACGATCAACCCAAGCGACAGGGACAACAAGGTCGCACCCATGAACCAAAGCAGGGTCTTCCCCCCTATCCGGCCTACCGCCTTGATATCTCCCAGTTTGGCAATCCCGACCACCAGCGTAGAAAAAACCAGCGGAGCAATGATCATTTTTATCAGCCGCAGAAATACATCGGTCAATACATTGATAACATCGGAAAATGAAGCAACCTGGGCAGGACTGCCATTATAATGTACCCACAAGCCCAGCAGCACCCCTGCTACCATGGCTATCATAATCCATCCTGTAAGGCTGATCTTTGGCATAATCGGCAATATTTACCCTGCGGTGCCCGCAGCACCTCTAATATTAAAGATGCAAACAATCGAAAATTTTTCAATTGTGGCAAAAAATTTTCAGAAAAAGCAATTTTAAGACCTAATTCTTAATAAATATCTCCGCGCACTTGTGCGCAAAACTCAAAGAATTGCCCGGCGAAATTAAATATTTGTTTATTTTCGGCCCTAGTCGTCACACTTCAACTTATCAAAACAAGCTTAATATGAGTTTATTTCGAAAGAAATCATTGGATGTTCTAATGTCCCAGGCGGGAGATTCTGAAAAGGGACTGAAACGTACCCTTGGCGCCTGGAGCCTCATCGCCCTCGGCATCGGCGCCATCATCGGTGCTGGTTTGTTCGTCAGAACAGCCGCCGCCGCCGGGGAACATGCCGGACCCGCTGTTACCGTCTCCTTTATCGTTGCAGCCATCGGTTGTGCCTTTGCCGGCCTTTGCTACGCGGAATTTGCCTCCATGATCCCCATCGCCGGCAGCGCCTACACCTATGCCTACGCTACAATGGGTGAGCTCGTCGCCTGGATCATCGGCTGGGCCCTGATCCTCGAATACGCACTGGGTGCGGCTACCGTCTCCATCGCCTGGAGTGAATTCCTGAATAAGTTGCTGGGGGGGGCAATCCCTTTCGAATGGTCCCATTCCCCTTTTGAAAAGATCCTGATAGATGGTCAGTTACATTCGGGGATTATGAACGCTCCGGCCCTCATCATCCTTCTGCTTCTATCACTACTTTTAATAAAAGGTACCCAGGAATCAGCCTCAGTAAATGCAGTCATCGTCTTTATCAAGGTGGCGATCGTCCTGGTATTCATCGCAGTGGGCTGGCAATTCATCAATCCTGCCAACCATCATCCTTACTTGATCCCGGCAGACGCTCCCCCCGCACAGCTGAGGGACGGCTCATTATATAGTTATGCCGGCTTCTTCAGACACGGATGGGGAGGTGTGCTCACCGGGGCCGGTGTCGTATTCTTTGCCTTCATCGGCTTTGATGCCGTATCCACCGCCGCACAGGAAGCCAAGAACCCCAGCAGGGATATGCCTATAGGTATCCTGGGTTCACTGGTGATCTGTACGCTTCTCTATGTTCTTTTCTCCTGGGTCCTGACAGGAGTCGCTCCTTTTACAGACTTTGTAAAGGAAGGCAAAGAAGCCTCCGTAGCCTATGCGATCGACCACTATATGAAAGGATATGGCTGGCTGTCCAGCCTGGTGACCATCGGTATCCTCGCCGGCTTCTCTTCGGTTATTCTCGTGATGTTGCTGGGCCAAAGCCGGGTGTTCTATACTATGGCCACCGACGGTCTTCTGCCCAAGGTCTTCTGCGCTCTCCACCCCAAATTCCGCACGCCTTATAAGTCCAATATGATCCTTTTCGTATTCGTGGGCTTATTCGCTGCTTTTGTCCCGGGTAGCGTGGCGGGTGACCTGACCAGCATCGGAACCCTCTTCGCCTTCGTGCTGGTCAGCGCAGGCGTGTGGATCATGCGCAGGAACGACCCCAATCGTCCACGCCCCTTCAGGGCCCCCCTGGTACCCTTTGTACCAATTATGGGCATGCTGGTCTGTACCGCGATGATCGTATCCCTGGATGGAGAAACCCTGGTAACAGCCCTTGTCTGGATGATCATCGGCCTCATCATTTATTTCGCCTACAGTAAAAACAACAGTAAGCTCAAAGCTTAAATAGCCTATTTAAAAAGACCGTACGCCGCAAGGTGTACGGACTCCCCGGCAAAATTCTTTTGCCGGACATACATCGAAAAAGAAACCGCCCCGACTTTTTTCTTTCGGGGCGGTTTCTTTTTTATATTAAATTTGCCCCCCACACACCAAAAGTAAAGAACTATGGGTCGCATATTTGAAGTAAGAAAACACACCATGTTTGCCCGTTGGGACCGGATGGCCAAACAATTCACCCGTATCGGTAAGGAAATCGCCATCGCCGTCAAGGCCGGAGGCCCCGACCCGAATACAAACCCGGCCCTCCGCCGCTGTTTCCAGAACGCCAAGAGCGTCAACATGCCCAAAGACCGCGTGGAAGCCGCTATCAAACGCGCCCAGGGAAAGGAAATGGAGAACTACGAGGAGATCCTTTACGAAGGCTATGGGCCTCATGGTGTTGCAATCCTGGTAGAGACCGCAACCGACAACCACGTCCGGACCGTGGCCAACGTAAAATCCCATTTTAACAAAGGCCATGGCGTCCTCGGCAATAGCGGTAGCGTAAGTTTCCAGTTCAAAAAAATGGGAACATTCAAATTAAAACCCGAAGGCGTCAATATCGATGACCTCGAACTCGAACTCATCGACCACGGCCTCGAAGAAATGGGAGACGGCACCGGCGAGAACGACGAACCCATCATCGTACTGCGCTCAGCATTCAACGACTTCGGCAACATGCAAAAAGCCCTGGAAGAAAAAGGTATCACCCCAATCAGTTCGGAGATCGAATGGATACCTACCACTACGGTAGAACTACCCGAAGACCAGGCACAGGAAGTGCTAAAGCTGGTCGACAAACTGGAACAGGACGAAGACGTTCAAAAAGTCTTCTACAACCTCAAATAAAAAAATCCCGGCCTCCCCCACAGCGCCAGCTGTGGGGGAGATAACCGCATCATTCTGCCACCATCTCCCTCACCACATCAATAACCTGCTCCACATTGGGCTTGCTAAAATAATCCCCATCACTGGAATAAGCCGGCCGGTGCGCCTGCGCGGTTATCGTCCTTGGCGCCGTATCCAGCCACTTATACCCCCCCTGCTCTTCCATTACTTTATTAAAGATAAATCCCGCTGCCCCACCCGGCACATCCTCATCGACGATAAGGATCCGGCTGGTCTTCTTCAGGGAGTTTAAAATGCCGTGGTTGATGTCAAAGGGCAACAGCGTCTGCACATCCACCACCTCACAGCTGATCCCCATCCCGTCCAGCACGACAGCCGCTTCCTGTACAACACGCAAAGTCGCGCCATAGGAAACGATCGTAATATCCTCCCCCTCCCGCACAACTTCCGGAATACCCAGCGGAACGCGGAACTCCAGGAGATTCGCAGGCAGCTTCTCTTTTAGCCGGTAACCATTGAGACATTCGATCATCAGGGCAGGATCTACACCCTCCAAAAGGGTATTGTACATCCCGACAGCCTGCACCATATTTCGGGGCACACACACGTGCAAACCTCTCAGGGAATTAAGGATAAGTCCCATGGGTGAGCCGCTATGCCATATGCCTTCAAGACGGTGCCCACGGCTCCTGACGATCAGCGGAGCAGTCTGTTTCCCGCCCGTCCGATACTGTAGCGAAGCCAGGTCATCGCTCAAAGGCTGAAGACCGTATAATAAATAGTCGATATACTGAATTTCCGCGATGGGCCGCAATCCCCGAAAAGCCATCCCGATCCCCTGCCCCATAATGGTCAGTTCCCGGATGCCGGTATCAAAAATACGTTCTACACCATGTTTGGCCTGTAAGCCGGCAAATCCCTGGTTCACATCCCCGATCTTTCCCAGGTCTTCACCAAAAGCGATCACCTTGGGATTGTGGGTAAACAGCTCGTCAAAATACCGGTTCAACACCTCGTAACCGTTGAGCACCGGCGAATGATCCGAAAATACAGCTTCCACTTCCGGTACTTGCAGGATACTGCGGGCACCCTCATGATAAAGATGAGTATTATAAAGGGCTGCATTCTCTTTCTTCAGTTCGGCCAGATAAGCCGCAGCTGCCCCTCCTTTATGACCAGCGAGACTGATAGCATGGTGCAAGGCCTGCAACACCTCCTTGCGACCCGGCTCCCGGTTGGCAGCCAGCGTCGAGGCGATCTTCAGCAGATCCTCAGATTGCTCCGATACCTGCCCGGCCATATTCCGGATATGATCGACCGAGCGACTGACCTGGAGTCGGATAGGCTCCTGGTATTTTTCCCAGGCCCGGTTCCGGCTGCTGCGCGTAAGCTCTTTTGCTTCCGTCTCGATCTCGTTCAGCTCTTCTTCGGCTGCCAGGGCATTATCGATGATCCACTCCTTCATTTTTTTGATCCCATCCCATTCCCTCTCCCATTCGAGCCGTTCGGGACTCTTATATCTTTCGTGGCTGCCCGAAGTGGAATGCCCCTGGGGCTGAGTGACTTCTTCAACATGGAAAAGAACGGGGGTATGCGTCTGACGGACCGATCGGATACCCGCCTCAAAGGCCTCACACATTCCGGCATAATCCCAGGCCTTTACCTTATAAATATCGATGCCGTTGGTGCCATCTTTCTTCTGAAAACCCTTCAGGGCTTCGGAAATAGACCCCTTTGTCGTTTGGAACTGGCGGGGCACCGAAATGCCATAACCGTCATCCCAGACAAAGACAGCCAGCGGCACCTGCAGCACACCTGCCGCATTCAGCGTCTCCCAGAAATGCCCCTCGCTCGTGGAGGCATCCCCAATGGTGCAGAAACAAACTTCATTACCGTTATTGGACAGCTCCTCAAAAGGCTGCAAAACCTTGATCTCCCGGAAAGCCTTCGAAGCACTCGCCAGTCCCAACGCTTTTGGCATCTGGGCAGCTGTAGGCGCCAGACCCGCTGTCAGGTTCTTCCGGTTCACCAGGTCCAGCGTGGCCCCGTCTGAATCGACAAAAGGAGTCGCAAAATGCGAATTCATCTGCCTTCCGGCACTATGCGGATCATGTGCCGGATCAGGATCTGCATATAATTGAGAGAAAAATTCTTCTACAGTAGCGGCGCCCGTAGCAAAGGCAAAGGTCTGGTCACGGTAATAACCCGCATAAAAATCACCGGGCTTGAAGAACTTGGCCATGGCGACCTGCGGAACCTCTTTCCCGTCCCCAAAAATGCCAAATTTGGCCTTGCCGGTAAGAACCTCTTTGCGGCCCAGAAGACTGGCTTCCCGACTCTCGCAGGCAGACCGGTAATCTTTTAAAACTTCTTCCCTGAACTTGTCAAAGGACAGTTTTTCGGGATCGAGGACTTCGGAGGCAAAAAGATTTTCCATTTAGAATTAAAATTTGATCGCAATCGCTGCCTGAAATTGCAAATTTAGTATTCTCCCTCGGAACCATAACACCCTATCGCTAAATATGTTCTACCGGATTCCGCCGTGTTCGTATGTTCTGCCGGGCCCCAGCCCACTTTAATGCCACAAAAAAGACAAAAAACGAAATAGGCTTAATATTACCAGCGTTTTATTGCAAACCCGGCCTTAAGTCTGTACTTTTATTATTGACGATAAGTCCTTAATTTTATATCCTGGTTAAAGCAGCCAAACTATGAAAAAATTAGCAATTGTGATCAGTCTTTTCTCCACCGTTCTTGCCGCACGTGCCCAGGCAGTCAACACCGGAGGAACAGCACTCCCCAGACCTGCCGATGTTCTTCAATTGAAGGAAAACAGCCACAACTTCGGGAAGATCCCGCAGGGAAGGCCGGCAACCTATACTTTTGAGATCGTCAATACCGGCAGTACGACGTTAAAGCTCGATAATGTACAGGCATCCTGTGGTTGCACCACCCCTGAATGGAGCCGCGACCCGATAGAAGCCGGGGCGACAGCAAAGATCAGGGTCGGTTACAATGCTTATGCCGAAGGCACGTTCACAAAGACCGTAACCGTAGTCTATAATACCAATCAGACAAAGACGCTCACCATTACAGGAGAGGTATACAAAGTACCCGCGAGCTCGGCGCCTGAAAATTCATCTGTTCAATTATTAAAACAAATAAACTAATAGAAATGAAGAAGCTATTCCTCGCTGCCAGTGTACTGCTCTTATCCGCAGGTGTATTTGCCCAGGCTAAAAAGGCCGAAGAAGTTGTGAAGTTCAAAGAGCTGGCCTATGACTTTGGAAAGATCAAACAGGGTACGCCCGTTTCACACGAGTTTGAATTCACCAATATAAGCACGTCTCCGGTCATCATCGAATCTGCCGTTCCATCCTGCGGTTGCACGACCCCGGTTAAACCCGAAGGCGCCATCGCAAAAGGAAAGGACGACAAGATCACTGCCGGTTTCAATGCCGCCAATGTTGGCCCCTTCAACAAGACCATTACGATAAAAGTAGCTGGTGTTGACTTGCCCGTTCAGTTAAGGATCACCGGCGAAGTACTGACAGCTGACGCCTATACCAAATACGAAGCCTCTAAGAGCAATAAGGCCGGCCGCTAAGGTTAGGTCATCTTATAAAAAAGAAAAGCCTCCCATAACCGGGAGGTTTTTTTTATATACCACCCCGCCCCATTTTTATATACCACCCCGCTCCATTTTTCTTTACCCCCCAACCCATTTCTCGGACGGAGCCCGTACTTTTGCGCCATGTTAACCATCAGCCAACGCGGACAACAAATGCCGGCTTCGCCGATCCGGAAACTCGTGCCTTATGCAGAGGCAGCAAAAAAGAAAGGCGTCAAAGTATACCATCTCAACATCGGCCAGCCCGACATCGAAACGCCAAAAATGGCCCTCGACGCCGTACGGAACTTCGACTTCAAGGTCCTGGAATATAGCCACAGCGCCGGCAATGAAAGCTATCGGCGCAAACTGTCGGCCTATTACAGGAACCTGGGCATCGACGTAGACTACCAGCAGGTCATCGTTACCACAGGCGGGTCCGAAGCCATCCTCTTTGGCTTTATGAGCTGTCTCGACGCAGGCGATGAGGTCATCATCCCCGAACCTTTTTATGCCAACTACAACGGTTTTGCAGTGGCAGCCAACGTAAAGGTCGTGCCGCTCACCTCCCATATCGAAAACGGTTTCGCCCTACCCCCCGTCGCGGAGTTTGAAAAGCTCATCACACCACGCACCAGGGGCATCGTCATCTGTAATCCCAATAATCCTACCGGATACCTCTACAGCAGGGAAGAAATGGATACGCTGAAAGAGCTGATCATAAAACATAATTTATATCTCTTCTCCGATGAAGCCTACCGCGACTTCTGTTACAGCGGCGCGCACATCAGCGCCATGAACCTGAAAGGGGCGGAAGACAACGTGCTTATGATGGACACCATCTCCAAACGATACAGCGCCTGTGGAGGCCGTATCGGAGCCCTTGTCACCCGTAACCAGGCCGTCCTTGACACAGTCATGAAGTTTGCACAGGCCCGGCTCAGTCCCCCCTCCTTTGCCCAGATCCTGGGCGAGGCAGCTACCGACCTGCCTGCCGACTACTTCGACGCAACCAGGGCCGAATACCTCAAACGCAGAGACGTCCTCGTCAACCGGCTGAATAATATCCCCGGCGTATTCTGCCCCAATCCCGGTGGCGCCTTCTACGCGATGGCCAGCCTCCCCGTCGACGACTCCGATGTATTCTGTCAATGGCTGCTCGAATCCTTTTCTTATAATAACCAAACGGTAATGCTGGCCCCTGCGGGCGGCTTCTATGGCACAAAAGGATTGGGCAAAAAAGAAGTCCGGCTGGCCTATGTCCTCAACGCAGAGGACCTCGACAAGGCCATGGATTGCCTGGAGAAAGCCCTCGAACAATACCCGGGCAGATCAAAATAATTCCACCAACCGCTTCCTTTCGCAAACCAAACTGCGTCTAACAGAAATGAGCGCCCCACGGTAAACCAAATATCCGGAAGTGGCGCTCATTTTTATATAAAATGCAGTCCCTGCAGCAAAACCCCGAATCCCCGGCAACAACACAACCACCCTCTTCAACAACACAACCACCTCTTCAACAACACAACCGCCCCGCTCAACAACATAACCCGTACCCTCAGAAAAACCTCCCACTAAAACAATATGATCTCATACCCTCGTCAATGAAATAATCTCCTGCCCCAGGGAAACAACATAATTATTAAGACATCTTATATAAAAATAATTACATACTCCCCTGATCAAGGCATTTAAAACGACAAAAGCCCACCCAACCTCAATAATTGGATATCCACGATGCATAAAAGATAAATAATAATTAATTTATATTTGTTTATTCATTTATTGAAATATGCGAATTAAAGGGGTAAAAAAGACAATATTGGCCCAATAAGACCTCAATTATCATATTAAATATAACTACATACATCTTTTATGGAACCAAATGGCATAATTTTTTAAAAATGTTAACAAAATAATTTCCTTTTATCAGTAAAACCTCCGATCTTGCACTCAGATCGAAAGGGAAAGAAAGTGGATGAGTAAAAGGATTTAGCAAATAACTGTTTTTTAACCTTTGGATATTATACAGTTCTTTTTTTGATCTTATTTTTGTGGCCGCGCAGACAGTGAAAGAGAACAGTGAGAATTAAGCAACGCGCCACCAACAACATCGATCTTTAAGATTTTTCATATGGCAAGCAATCGTTAGACGGCCTTCTGTTTCCACAGAGGGCCTTTTTTTTGCCCGCCTCTCTCCTGATCACCCAACACTCCCCCCACTCCTTCACACCAAGCCCTCTCAAGATTCACTCTATACCCCACATTCCCCTCACATTTTTCTTCCCCGATTTCATCCCCGGAAAGTACTTTTTCCAATCTTTTTTCTCTATTTTTGCAGCCCATTTACAATCACCCGCAAACCAGCGGTCTTTGCAAATGACCATCAACCGGCGCGATAGCTCAGTTGGTTAGAGCACAGGATTCATAACCCTGAGGTCTCGGGTTCAAATCCCGATTGCGCTACACCCCAAAAAGGGCCACAGTAATGTGGCCCTTTTCATTACAAATCAGTTCCTTCTAAAATACTTGCCGGTTAGATATTCCAGCTTATATTTCATCAGTAGATTTACAAATTCCTAACATTCAAATAAATAACCGGTTCAACTCTCAATCTAACTTCCAAGAATTTGCTTACTCAAACCATTTTCACGAGCTTAAATGTTCCCCGAAGAATATCCTTCCCCAGTTATTAGAGTAATCACGGGAAAAGGCTGAATCGAGAATCGTGGGATCAGGAATAAATTCTTTACATTGTAGTTTTTAAACCTTACGCAGTGGTAAAAAGTTTAAGCTACGACGGTAGACATGTCGACCTCATTAACTCCAATAGCCTCAATCGACATTCAAACGTATTTACCCTAATTGTCGGTAAAAATGGAACCGGCAAGAGCAGGATGTTGGCTAAAATCGCTACGGATTTTATAGGTAGAACAAAATCATTCTCTCCAAATAAGTTTTTTGAATCTGAACTATTCGTAGATGGTCAGGCATTCTATTCTAAAGAGCCAAGTAAGTTAATTGCGGTATCCACCAGTCCCTTTGATAGATTCCCTTTGCTTCGAAGTGATAAAAAGAACCAAATCGCACAATATAGTTATTTAGGCATTCGAGAGCTCATGACCAGAAATTTCGGGTTAGCCTATATGTCAAAAATAATAGGAGCTTTAATTGAGGTCATCTTGCAGAAACATTCCCAGCTTAGAGAAATAACAAGGGTCTTGGAATACCTGGGATATGCCGACGACATTAAGATCCGAATGGAGTCAAGAATTACCCAGAAATTTATCGATGAAACGATTAAATATGGTGAAACACACTTTGAAGATATCAATAAGTTCTCTAGACCTGCATACATGGGTTTTAATCGATTTTTTTTCCTTAATAACGATGGCTCTGTAAGCAAAAAGAAAGTCGCTCAACTAGTAAAAGTCCTTTCACGGCTTAGAGACCTTCCGCTTCATGAGATGCGAAATATAAACATTGAAATTGACGGAAGTGGAATACACTCGTCATCGCTGCTTCCTGGATATATGGAGGATTTTATTTATCTCCTGAAATGTGGCTTGGTCCGCCTCCGCAATGTAACACTCAAGAAGCTCAATTCCCATACTCTATTTTCTATTACTGAAGCCAGTTCCGGAGAACAGTCAATCGTTCTAAGCATTCTTGGCATTGCCAGTCAAATTGAAAACAACTCGATAATATGTATAGATGAGCCGGAGATCTGTTTACACCCGGAATGGCAGGAAAAATATATTAAAATACTTACTTCTACCTTTAGCATGTTTTCTGGCTGTCACTTTATCATTGCCACTCATTCCCCACAAATCGTCTCGAACTTAGAATCAATGAATAGCTATATTCTTTCATTGGAAACAGATAGAACTACCGATGCACGTGAATATGTCGGTCAGTCGTCTGACTTCCAGTTAGCTAACGTATTTAAGTCTCCAGGATTTAAGAATGAATATCTGAGCCGAATAGCGCTGAATATTTTTGCTAAGGTTAGCAAGAACAAATCATTTGATGGAGAAGACATAGAAAAATATCGTCTCTTGAAAATCCAAAGCGAATTTTTATCCCAAGATGACCCGGTTTATCAACTTTACCGGGCTATAAAAGAGATGTATCAGGCCTATGTCAGACATTAAGCAATCCATTGAATATACTGATTCACAAAAAACGCAAATCGAAGTAAAACTTCAAGACATTACCTTTACGCACAATGACTGGGAAGGAGATGATTTAATCGACTTGCGAAAGGCAATACGTGAATTTTACAAAAAAGAGCAATATGGCTTTTGTTCCTATTGCAAAAATTCTGTTTCCATTCAAGTTGCAGACAACTGCCATATTGAACACATTGCTCCAAAATCAAAATACAGGAGTTTTATTTTTGAGCCAAAAAATCTCTGCGTTATTTGTGCGGAGTGTAATAAAATAAAAAGGGCCCAAGAAACCCTTAATCAAGAACCGGACACTGTAAATAGAGGAAGCAACAGAAAACTATATCCACGATCGTCAAATGCATTTAAGATCGTTCATCCGCATTTTGATAACTACGAGGATCATATTGAAATATTTGGCGACTATTTTTACGTTGATAAAACCGTAAAAGGAGGATATACCATCTTATACTGTAAACTAAATAGGCGATTGCATCATTTTGGATGGAGAAGGGAATACACAGAAGACTCCGCTGTTATAGATATGGCAGGTAAACTATTGGCAGAAACGAATCCGTCCGGGCAACGCCAAATGATAGAGAAAATGGCAAAGCTAATTTTGCTTAGAAGGTAGATCGAATAATTGGCAACTTTTATGTCAAATAAGGAAAGATTTAAGGTTACTGAGGAAGTTTAAGTATCTCACACAAACAAAACATCCATCGTCAGGTCATTCTGAATTAATGAAGCAGAATAGCTATTCTTATTCAACCCGAAAGTTGTTATCATAGTAAGAAAAACTGCTTTACGCGTTTTTGTCTCCTCCTTAAAAATACCAACCTTATTTCTCAGTTCTTCAGCATATTTTTTATTGATTGAGAAGTCATTGATCGAAAATTTCATTTCGCAAATATTGATCACATGGTCCCGCCTGTCAATCACCAGGTCGATCTGAGCGTTCGGGCCCGCCCCGGTCTTGATCCATGATGAAGTCGTAGTTTGCACACCACTGATACCCAATGCCTGCTTTATTCCCCTGATATGAGCAAGACAAACCTGCTCGAAAGCATAACCACTCCACGCACGTTGTTCGGGGCTATCCAGCCCGTTAATCCAGAAATTTTCATCAAGCACACTCGCTTTTTTTACAAACCTCAAATAAAATAAAGAATAAAAATCAGAAAGTTGATATAGGCTATTTTGTTCCTTTTTGCCATAGGATGCATATTTCCGGATAAAATTACTTTCCTCCAATTCTTTTAAAATCCTTGTAACACTGCCCCCTGTGGATAATTTAGCCTCTTTTATTAATTCACCACGGGTTAATCCCTTCGCTTTTTTGCTCAGAGCCTCAATGACTGCAATATGTTTCTCTGCATTATCAAATAGAGATTTATACAAGCTATCGAACTCAGCCCGTAACACGGCATTCTTCTCGAAGAACAATCTATTAATATTCTGAGCAGCGCTTTCCGCTGGATTTACTTGATCCAGATAAAACGGAATGCCGCCCAAGATCATATACAACTGCACGACTTGGTACCTATCAAATATCCCTGACTTGTATTTCAAAAACTCCTCGCATTCTTTTAAGGTAAATGGCTCCAGTTTTATTCGGTGAGTCACTCTGTTATATAAACCTCCCCTGTTGTGAATAAGCTTATTAATCATCCATCCTGCAGCTGAACCGCAAACGATCAATATGACGTCATTCCTTGCGCTTGCCCATGAGTTCCAAAAATGTTCAAGAGCTGATATAAAATTGGATTGTGCAGTATCTAGCCAAGGCAGTTCATCGAGGAAAACGATTTTTTTTGAGCGCTTGCTGGATTCCAATAATATTATGAGTTGCCGAAATGCAGTGAACCACTCTGTAGCAGGCTCTCGTTCAGTAGCCATTGGATCAAACTGAATAAGAGCAGCATGAAAATTTGCCAACTGTTGAGTTAAATTACCATTAGACAATCCAGTCAAATAAAAATCAAATTGATTATCAAAGGCTTGCCTAATTAAAAAGGTCTTTCCTACCCTTCTTCTCCCATACACTGCTAAAAAGGCCGGAGACCCTTCATCCTTCAGGCTATTTAGTAGGTTCAACTCTTTTTTACGGCCAATAAGTATATTCATGACCTTTAATTTGGCCATAAAGGTACTTTTTTTTCCATTTTTGGCCAAACCTACTACCCTAACTAGCCAAAACTCATGTCTCAAACTAATCTATGGCCAATTCACCATATTCCGGGCAAATCTTTTGCAACCATCCAATAAGTTTCGTCAGGATATTAGCCGGGCAATTCGCTAAAACTCTGCAAATCAACCAGCAATCGGTTAGACAATTGTCCCGCCCCGCTACAAGCATACCTAACGGTACTAAATCTTAAAAGAGTTACAGAAATGTAGCTCTTTTTCATTTAAAATCAACATATTACAAAAGCCCTGCACAGATTGAGGGTATTCTACAATCTAAGTGATATGTAGCCGTCATGCCCTCTTCACTTATCTAAAAGGGTTCAACTACCAATTCAGGTCCGGATTGGGAGTTTCCAATTATACCCAAAGCCACGCATGCTACAGAGATAAACAGGAGCAGTATCAATCCTCACAGGTATTTGCGTTTCCCGGAAAGTAGGTTTCGGCCGGAAAACATACCATTTTATCATTTATTTACAAAGGTTACACTTTTATTTACAATCCAAATACCCGCACGGAAAAGTATCAGGGTAATTTCGCTGCAACAACTTTAAAGGATATGAAACCATCATGATTTTGCCAAAACCCGCCGGGTAAATCATAATCGCTCCATCACCATTTAAAACGAAAAAAATAAACAAATGAAAAATAAAAGAAACGTTTTGTCCTGCCTGATTATCCTGTTAATAGGAGTAACTTATTTTGCCCTACAGGCTCAACAAAAAAATGGCGCTCATCGCGCTAACTTTTCTGGCGAATGGAAGTCCAAAGAGTCGATAAGCATGGGCGGAAATATTGTTTGCACATATGTCGAGGGTGATCGTATGCTCTCTAAAACAATGAAAATAGCACAGGATTCAGATTTTCTAACCATAGAGACACCAAACCAGTCTCCTGGCGCAGCGCTGGCTATAAGCCAGGAGAAACTAACCTTCGACGGCAAAGAAAGCCAAATTAGTTATGACCGGGAAAGAGGAAAGAAGTCTACCGTAAAGTTGTCAGATGATGGACAAACTATGACTGTTAACTCAATTGTAGACCTGGTGGTTGCCACTCCTTTCAATATAAATGTTCAGAAACAAGCATTTGTTTACGTAACAGAGGTTTGGAAGTTGAGCAATGATGGCAAGTCTATTTCTGTTCAGGCCAATGCAAAATCAAACTTATATGGCAGCGAGCGTTCCTGGAAGACCGTATTCGATAAAGCCAATTAGTATTCAAAGACTTTTTTTGTACAAGCCCGACTCAGTTGGAGCTGTTTTAAACATGCTTGTTTCCAGGTGTTTAAGACGGCCTGGGCTTTTGGTCCAATGCCCTTAGAAGTCGTTGATCCTTTTCGTAGCTTAAGTATCGGTGTTGAATACGCATAGAGCTTAATTTGCGTCGGAGTTGGTCAATGTAAAAATAGATCTGAATAATGAATAGGACCAGTTGTGTGTTACCCTGGTAAAGAATCAAACAACTTCCACTGCCCATCTGACACAACCTCCGCAACCCCATCAACCACTTTAATCGCCGTCTGATCGTCAATCGCATATGACGGCACGGGTATCGTAGCCGCCAGCTTTTCCAGGTTGGCCAAGGAATTTTCCGGAAACCACTCATAATCCAAATGCGGATGCAGCGCAAAATCAACGAACCCCAGCGACTTATCGCTTTCAGCTGGCAGCGTATGCTTGCCGTAGGTCGTTCCAAAACGGGTCATCACCATACTCCCGGCGCTCAAACCCACATAGACCGTTTTGCGCAGCAGCGACGGCAAAAGCCCTGCCAGTCCGGACTGCTGCATCCAATAGCACAGATACTGACAGTCGCCGCCTCCAACCAGCAATGCGTCTGTCTCCTCAAGCATAGGAACCCAAAGCTCTTGTTTGATGCTAGGCAGCGCGGTGAGTTCCAGCAATCCCAACGACTTCCAACCCAATTCGCAGAAGGGATCACCCAGCGACCCGCAAATCACTCTTCGTGCTATATCACCACCATTCCCTAAAGCGTATATCGCGGTGGGAACAAAAAGGGCGCTCGACTCGGCAACTGGTTTACCCAGGAGGTCAACCAGCGCGTTATGGATCTTCTTATTGCTTATACCAGCGGAAGTGAGAAGAAGCTTCATAATTTCTTTATATATCTTTGTTAGTAGACTAAATATAAAGTTAATGTCCATATCAAAAGAATCGGAATTACTGGGAATGCAAAAAGCAAGTGAAGCCGTTGCATACACATTAAACAAAATGATTAATTATGCACAACCCGGAATGAGCACAAAAGAGCTTGATGAATTCGGGGCCAGGGTCCTGTCCGGCTTTGGAGCAAGATCAGCGCCCTATCTGACATACAAATTCCCGGGCTGGACATGCATAAGTGTCGGCGATGAATTTTGTCACGGAATCCCCAGGGACAGCCGCATTTTAAAAGAGGGAGATCTGATAAATATTGACGTTTCTGCCGAGCTCGCCGGGTTCTGGGCCGATAACGGAGGCTCCTTTGTCCTTGGAAAGGATGTCAATCAACATCAGAAATTAGTCGACGCTTCAAAAGACATTCTGCGCAACGCAATCAGCAATATAAGGGGAGGAGTAAAAATAGCAGACATCGGCCATCTGATGGAAACAGAAGCCAGGAAACATGGCTACAAAGTTATTAAAAACCTGGGCGGCCATGGCATCGGCCGCAGCCTTCACGAAGATCCTGATGAATTGATGAACTACAGAAACCGTTTTGACCAGAGACGATTCAGGAAGAATTCAGTAGTAGCGATAGAAACCTTTATTTCGACATCATCTACATACGCAGTGGAGCTCAACGACGGATGGACCATGGTCGGCAACAAAGGAGGCTATATGGCCCAACACGAGCATACCATCGTTATTACCAATGAAAAACCTATGATCCTGACGGAAATGAACGGCATATTTAATTAGACTAAGTCAGGAGCCCTGCTTATAATATCCCCTCCTGGCAAGACCCGACTCTTCACATCCTCGTGGAGTTCTGGTTAATCCAGCCATATTATCCCCGCTCGTTACGGTTTCCCATAATTCTTCGCCGATTATTCCTTGCATATTTGTGAGCAACCACTAACCAAATCGACAATGTGGCCCTTTCACTCTAACCAAAAATAGCATACATGAAAAAAGCATTGAAATTCACCCTGATCGGCCTGGGGATCCTCTTCGTACTCGGTATTATTGGCGCAGCCCTGGGCGGATCCGACCCCAATACCAACAACATACCAAAAACCGGTGAGCCCAGCTCCAACAATACAAAATCATATGTCAGGGTCTTCGAGTTTTCCGGTAATGGCACAAAAAAATCCTCCATCTTTGAATTACATGGAAACCATGCCCGCTTAAGATACAAGTATAGAAGCGGAGAAGCCGGAATGGGCGTTTTCAGCGTCTTTATAGCCCCCGATGGAGAAGACTTAATGAAGACGGGAGGCGTACCCGAAGTTATGAGCACAGCCGATCATGAAGACAGCGAATCTGCTATCCAAAAGTCAGCCGGCAAATACTATCTGGATGTCAATGCAACCGGCAACTGGAGTATCATCGTAGAAGAAGAACAATAAACTATCCCAACAGTCGCCAACCCAACGGATCATTAATGTTGCGACCGGCCATTCCTACCCCTCACGATCGGGAGAAAAGGCCCAAATTTATGTTGCCGGGCAGGATAGCTGTCTGCAAAAGGCCCAAAGGGATAATCCACCGGCTTCAATGAAATGTCCGGCCAGTCCTCCTTAAAATATTTAACGGGCCTGGGCTGCGAATTGATAAAGGCCGACAGATCCCAGGCCTCTTTATCCGACAAACCATCCTTCCCGTAACCCGCCCTCAATGGCATGTTGTCCCGTATAAATCCAGCAAGCCGTGACAGACGGTAAAAGCTCGCCCCCGTATTATAGCTATGAACACCCCAGAGCGGAGGATAAATATAGCTTGCCCCATCCTTATCCTTCAGGCCCTGCCCTTCGAGACCATGACAGACCTTGCATTTCAGGGCATAGACTAACTTCCCCCCCGCCGCATCAGCTGCAGAATCCGGATAGGGAACAGCTTCAATCCCACTGCCCACAGGCTTCTTCCCCCTGGGCACACCTGCTCCCAACCATTGCAGATAGGCTATCATAGCACGCACCTCCCTGGAGCCGCTATCAGGAGCCTCTCCATTGAGACTACGCTCAAAACAATCCAATATGCGCTGCGCAATGCTTTCGACAGCCCCCCGCCGCTCCTTGAATCTGGGATAGGTGGACGCAACACCACCAAAATTGTTGCCCCATGGCTGTCTGCCTGCTTTCAAATGGCAGTTCTGGCAATTCATCCCATTCTGTTTCCGGCTGAGACTGCCTGCAGGTCCGAAATAGAAGGCTGTTCGGGCGATCAGCTCCTGTCCATAACGGATCAGTTCTCCACTACTTCCTACCGGCATAGTAGAGGTATCCGGCGCCTGCCAGAGAGAATCCAGGTTTGCAACAACATTCCTCTGTACCTTCCCGGAATGCGCCTCCTCCCGGCGTAGCCGTAGCCACGGCCACGGCCGCAAAACCAACTCCCCGCCTACCAATGCTGCCAGTAGAACAATACAGGCTGCCACAACAATCTTTCCATTTTTCATCAGCCGGCAAAACAATACGTACAACCATGCTCCTGCGCCCTACCTACAGCCCAAACGCCCGATGGCATAGGTTGAACCCCCGGAAGTATCCCCCCCAGCCACTCACTTTTGACAGCAGCAGCATCCTGACTGGAATGCATACCCGCAACAGCGCTATAAACCGTGAGCGCTACGTCGCAGACACAAAACAATACCCCGCTGGCCTGCAGATCCCGAATGCCGATCTGTACAGGACCGACACCCGGCACCTTGTAGTCATCCGGTTTGGTCTCCCAAAACGGGTTTCGGGTAGCTGCCGCAGATGTCCGCGGGTCATTGATCTTGAACATTTCCCCCAACTTGTACTTTGCCCACAGGCTATCTCCAAGGGCATAGGGTATTGCTTCATGACGCAATACGACGACGACGCTGCAGTCCTTTTCGGTTGTCCCGGTGCCTGCGTTCGTCATCAGGAATACTTTAGGCCAGGCAAACGTCATCATCTCCTTCGGAACCGTAGCATCGAAAACAATCCTGTGCTTACCCTTGATCTGGTCCTTGAACCATGCATCGGGGTCTGCCAGGTACCCACCCGGAGACGCAGTACCCGTAGGAGCCGCTGTTAACGGCAGATTACTCCCTGCGACAAGCGCCGCAGCACCAGCCAGCTTTCCCAGAAAATCACGCCTGTTTGCCAACCTTGTTTGATGGATTGTGCTCATAAGAGTGCATTTTGATGTTAGAAATAGATATTGATACGGACCCCGGCGAGAGACCGGATTTATGGCTTTAGAGAAAAGCAAGAGGTTGTTAAATTACGAAAATTATTAATACTAAAAAATAATTATACGTCACCAGGTTGCCACCTCCCTCTAAGCCCACCCTCCCTCAAAAAGAATACAACTTCCATGAATTTGTATTACCGGCAAGCTCCCCTTTGAACCGAATTTTACATCATCAATCTAAACGTCAAAAAAATGAAAAAGACAATCTTTATTACTGGTGCAAGCACAGGCATAGGAAAAGAAACGGCCAGATTATTTCAATCGAAAGGCTGGAATGTCATCGCTACAATGAGAAACCCCGGAAATGAAACAGAATTATCAAAGCTGGACAACGTTTTGGTAACCAGGCTCGATGTCCTGGACCTGGATTCTATTAACAACGCGATAAATGAGGGTATTCAGAAATTCGGAAAGATCGACGCTTTGCTCAACAATGCCGGCTATGGCGCCTATGGTCCCCTGGAATCCTTTTCAAGAGAGAGCATTGTTCGCCAGTTCAACACTAATGTAATTGGACTTCTGGATGTTACCAAAGCATTATTACCTCATTTTCGTCAGAACAAAAGCGGCACCATTATTAACATTTCTTCCATTGGTGGAAAAATGACCTTTCCATTGGGCTCCTTGTACCACGGAACTAAATTTGCAGTTGAAGGCATTTCCGAATCTTTAAGCTTCGAGGTGGAGGAGTTTGGCGGTAAAGTAAAGATCGTCGAACCGGGCGCTATTGCCACCGATTTTGCAGGCCGTTCGATCGATCTCACCAATGATCCAACCCTTGCCGAATATCAACCATTATTTGGAAAAGTGATGGCCGCGGTAAATACGATGTTCGGCAACGCTTCGCCCGCAAGTGTCGTTGCCACTGTGATTTACGAAGCAGCTACCGATGGCACCAGCCAGTTGAGATATACTGCAGGTGAAGACGCAAAGGCGATCATAGCCAACCGCAAGCTGGCAGATGATGCATCCTTTACCGCAGGATTAAAGGCACAGTTAGGATTTTAATACCTTTGCTTTATGAGTAACCTTGTTCATTTACATTCAATTTCGGATCTATTCAAACTATTTCGTTTGGATGATAACATCCGACATCCCCTGATTGCAGTAGTAGATTTCAGCAAGACAAGTGATCATGTACTCGAAGAGACAAACGTCTCCGCCGACTACTACTGCATAATATTCAAGAACTACAATAGGAACTACATGAAGTATGGCCGCAAGATCGTCGATTTTCAGGACGGCAGCCTGATCTGTATGGCTCCTAACCAGTTGATCGAATTGGATTATGATATAGAAGTATCCGAAAAGATGTTGGGATGGGGGGTATTCTTTCATCCCGATCTGATCAGAGCTACTCCTTTGAATGACAACATCAGGAACTATACCTTTTTTTCATACGAAATATCAGAAGCGCTTCATTTGTCGGAAAAAGAAAAACAGATCTTATATGATTGTGTACTAAAAATTCAGTCAGAATTACAGGAAAATATAGATGTACATAGTCAGGCTATCATTGTTTCCACACTTGAAGTGCTTCTGAATTATTGTTCCCGGTTCTATGGAAGACAATTTATTACAAGAAAAAGTTCCAATAATGCGATAGTAGTCCAAATTGAAAAAATCCTGCTCGAATACATTAGCAAAAACAGTATCAGCGAAAAAGGCTTGCCTACTGTAAAATATCTGGCAGACCAGGTGAACTTGTCGCCCGGATATTTGAGCGATCTGCTAAAAAAAGAAACAGGTAAAAACACCCAGGACCACATTCATTTTTATTTGATCGAGGAAGCTAAAAGCATATTGTTAAATACAAATAGATCCGTCGGAGAAATAGCCTATTCCTTAGGGTTTGAATATCCACAATACTTCAACAAGCTCTTCAAGAAAAAAACAGGAAAGACACCAATTCAATTCAGAAATATGAATTAAAAAGCCCGGATCAATCCTTCCTACCCACAGTCCACCCTGTCTATTTTTAAATTTTAATACATATCCCAAAAAAGTGGCTATTATTGACTATGATCCGGCTAATACTTCCTCTTACGATATTCTCAACAATAACGCTCGGCCTCAAAGCCCAATCCTCCACCATCTCAAGCCCCGTCGCTCCAACCCTCAAAGCCCAAACCCCCACCCCTCAAAAACAACCCACCAGAAACGATACCTTAAAAGGATCCAATACCCCGGATAAAAACTGGTGGGATATCATCCATTATGACCTCACCATCAAACCGGACTATACAACCAAAACCATCTCCGGAAAGAACATCATCCACTATAAGATCCTCAAAACCGGGAACCGGCGACTTCAGATCGACCTCCAGGCGCCCCTACAAATCGACAGCGTCCTCTATCATCAAAAACAACTCAACTTTTCACAAGTTGGAGACGCCTGGTTCATCACCCTTCCCGCCCAAAAAACATCCCGCACCCGGTCAATCGCGATCTATTATTCAGGCAAACCAAAACAATCCGTCAACCCTCCCTGGGATGGCGGTATAATATGGACCACCGATTCGCTGGCTCGCCCCTGGATGGCAGTCGCCAGTCAACTCAGCGGCGCCAGCGTCTGGTATCCCTGCAAGGCCAATATGGACGACAAACCCGAACTCGGCGTCTCAATAACCATTACCACCCCGGACACCCTAATGGCCGTAGCCAACGGCCACCTCGTAAAACAAACCAAAGGTCCGGCAGCTACCGCCAGCTATACCTGGGAGGTCAAAGACCCTATTAATAACTACGGGCTGACCTTCTACATCGGAAAATATGTGCATGTCGCAGACAAGTACCCCGGCGAAAAGGGTCCGCTCGAAATGGATTTCTGGGTGCTGGATTACAACAAGGAAAAAGTCCCCGGCTATCTTATCCCCGAAGTCCATAAGACCTTCCCTTCATTTGAACACTGGTTTGGCCCCTACCCTTTTTATGAGGATGGATTTAAAATGGTAGAAGCTCCTTACATCGGTATGGAACACCAGAGCGCCGTAGGATATGGCAATCATTTTGAAAGAGGCCGCTATAAGGGCAAACATCTTACCTATTGGGATTACAAAACAGATAGAATGGTGGTACACGAGAATGCACATGAATGGTTTGGCAACAATATAACCGCTAACGACCCCGCAGACAGATGGATCCAGGAAGCATTTGCCGGCTATGCCGAAGAACTGGTAATGGAAGACTGGTATGGCCACGAGGCGGCAGAAGAATTTTTTCTGGCCAGAAGCACAGGCCGCATCAGCAACGAAAAACCTGTTATTTCCCGCCATGGCATCTTTGAAGACGCCGGTGATGACATGTATATGAAAGGTTGGGTATTAGTACACATGATCAGGGCAATGATCGGGAACGACGAAAAATTCAGACAGCTGCTCCGGGAAATGAACCGCCAATTTTATCATCAAACAGTTTCCTCCGGACAAATAGAAGATTTTATAAGCCTTCGGGCCGGTATCAACCTGAGTAAGGTCTTTGACCAATATCTCCGAACAATTCAAATCCCCGTTTTGGAATACAAGACGACAAAAGAACATTTCTCATACCGCTTTTCCAACTGTATCCCCGGCTTCTCCATGACCATCCCGCTCAATGGGTCACAACACCTCCACATCACTCCGAACAGCGACTGGCAGGAAATCCCCCTTCCCCCCGACACCATAAAAATTGATCGGGACTATTACCTCGAATCAAAAAAAGTCGAATAATTTTATTCCGTCCTTAGGTTTTTAACCGGGTTGGCCAGCGCCGCCTTTATTGACTGGTAGCTCACCGTCAGCACAGCTATCAGTACAGATAAAAAGCCCGCCAGCGCAAACACCCACCATTCAATACCGACCCGGTATTCATAAGTTTGTAACCATTTATACATACCCCACCACGCAAGCGGTCCCGCAATAAAGAAGGAGACGATCACCAGCTTTAAAAAGTCTTTGGATAATAAGGTGGTAATACTAGCCACCGATGCCCCCAGTACCTTGCGTACCCCAATTTCTTTGATCCTGTTTTCGGCCATATAAGTGGCCAGGCCAAACAGACCAAGACATGAAATAAATATGGTGAGCCCGGCAAATAAACTGGCAAGCGTACCCTGTGTCTTTTCATTCTCAAACTTTCTGGCATACTCTTCATCAATGAACTTTGGATCGAACGGATAATCCGGATTGTATTTCGCAAAGATCGCTTTTGCCTTTTCCAGATTCTTCGCAGTCGAATTACTCCCGTTTAGCTTTATCTGAACAACGTAAAAAGTCATAAACCTGCTCTTCGCACCACATATCAATATTGGCCTTGTTGGCTCATAAGGACTCGTAAGAATAAAATCTTTTATGACCCCCACGATATGCCAGTCAACACCAAGATCCCCGACTTTTTTACCGATAGGGTCTTTGAACTTCATGACCTTCAGTGCCGATTCATTTATGATCAGCCCTGTTGAATCAGTAGGATATTTACTCAGATCGAAATCACGGCCCTGTACAAATTGCAAACCCGCTGTGGCCCCCAATCCTTCATCAGCCAGATACCGATCAAAAGAGGTTTGATCATTCGGGTCTTTTCCTTCATAATCTTGTCCCCACCCATTGCTCCACCGTTCAGTAAGCGGAGAGTTTGTCTTTGTGACGGATCGCGCAACACCCGACGCAAGCAACTCATTTTTTATCTGCGGGTAATGCCTGGGTATATCGCCCGTCATGAATTGGTAGATGAGATTATCCTTGTTATACCCCGTATTCCGGTCACGGGCAAAGTCTATTTGCTGTTTTATAATGATCGTGCAGATAATTAGAACGATGGCAAACGTAAACTGCAATACAACCAGTATTTTCCTGGGCGTTACCAGCGCATTTGCCTTTTTAAAAGAACTTCGGCCGAGCTGCTTTGCCACGCTCAGAGCTTCGGCGGAGCTGCGTTCCTCGCTCCGTCTCGCTCGTTCCCTTCGCAAGCTCGGGAACGTTCGGAACCCAGGGGTTCCCTTCAATACTTTAACAGGCTGGAATGAGGAAAGAAAGAACGCCGGATAACTCCCCGCCAGCACCCCAACAAACAGGATAAAACCCAAAAAGGCCATCCAGGTATAGATATTCTCAAAGTTGATGAACAGCTTTTTATCAATAAGCTGGTTATAGGCAGGCAAACTGATCTGAACGATAACGATAGCCACAACTCCCGCCAGAAAAGCAAGCAGGACAGACTCCCCGATAAACTGGCTGATAAGAGACCCCTTCCGGGCGCCCACCACTTTTCGTATTCCTACCTCCTTCGCCCGCTTCTCACTTCTTGCAGTACTGAGGTTCATAAAATTGATACAGGCGATCAGTAATATAAAGCCTGCAATGATCCCAAACAGTCTTACAAATAGGATACGGCCCTGGTTGTCTTCCACACCGTCGGTAAAGCTTGAATATAGGTGCCAGCGACTGATCGGGTAAAGGAACATCTCCCATTTCATCTTCTTTGCGTCGTCATTATATTTCTGTCTCAGCTCCTTTACTTTGGCATTCACAGCCGCAATGTTTGCATTTGGCCTCAGCAGTACATAAGTAGGCGTACTATTATCACCCCAACCCAGGTTCTGCCCCTCTCCGTATTGTAAATTTGACCAGGGCAATAAATAGTCGAACTCAAACCGCGTATTGACAGGCAGATCTTTTAAAACCCCGGTAACCGTGAAATTATCTCTCTCGCTGATTTTTATAATTTTCCCCATTGGGTCCTCGCTGCCAAACAAGCTCCTGGCCGTTCTCTCAGTAAGCACCACCGAATGCTTATCATTCAAGGCGGAGGCAGCATCGCCTTTCAGCAACGGAAAGCTGAATATTTGCAAAAAACCAGTATCAACCAGGTACCCCGTCTCTACGATCTTCTTATCTCCAACCAAAAAAAGAGATTTCCTGTCATTAACCACTCGTACCGCACGCTCTACCTCGGGTATATCTTTTACCAGGATGGGGCCGAACAGGTCGGGAACCGAATTCCAGGTCGACAACTTACTACCATCAAATTTTACCCGGTTCCAGCTCTCATAGATCCTGTCCTTGTTCTTATGGAACAGGTCGTAGCTGACCTCGTCCTGTATCCACAAAAAAATAAGCATCGCAGCAGCCATGCCTATAGCCAACCCCGTAATATTGATCGCAGAAAAGCCTTTATTGCGAAGCAGATTCCTGTAAGCGACTTTGAAGAAATTTTTTATCATAGCATATCGATAAATCGGTGAAAAACAATGGAAAAAGGAGCCGGCGGCAACGATCTGCCAAGAAAGTGCCAGATAATCAAATTGATGATTTACAGGGAGGTAATTTTACTATACAATATACGTTTGTTCGTTTTTGATACAAAAACTGTCCGTAACCGGCCAAATTTTGACCACACCAGCCAAATTCATATCTTCAGCCCTCTTATTCATATGAGCTCAATAGGCAAATCCTTTTTTCAATACACAGCTTGGCCGACCCTCCTCATATTACTGCTGGGCCAAAGGATCCGGGGCCAGAATCTCGTGCCAAACCCTTCCTTTGAAGATATCAACACCTGCTCCGAATTCAATCAGCCTTGCAGCCCCTCCGCCTGGTTCTTTTTAAGCAGGAAGCTTACAACAGGTTATTTTCCCAGATTCCCTTCCGCAACGGGTAGCCGACACCTGCAGATCGTCGCCGCCAGCCGCACGACAGCCAACCGACAATACTGGGAAACCATGCTCCTGTGTCCCCTCGAAGCCGGAGAACATTACACCGTCAGCCTAAAGATAGCCAGCCCGCGCAACAACACCGAGCTGAGTACCACAACTCCCAATCTCCGTGATATAGGTCTGTGGTTTACTAACCGTTTCGTTTTTGTACAGGGCGACTCCATTTTACAACCCAGAACCTACCTCTCTTTCCAGGGTGCTGCAACCAGGGATCTGAAGAATGGATGGTTCGAGATCAAAAAAGAATTTGTCCCTACAGCTAATTCCACCATTCTGATAGTCGGCAACTTCGTCCGGACCGCCAATATCGACATCATGGATCAACGAAACTATGCCAACCCCACCATCGATATCCTGGTAGATGATATTGCTGTCGTCCGGATAAAGGGTACTACCTGCCCCGGCGCTCAGAAAATAAAAGACTCACTCTACTCAATACTCAGACGACATTCCGATAAAGATCCGGATGACCCCGATCCCGACGTCTCCGATACCCTGCCAGATCTAACTCGAAAAGCGCCTCCGGAACAACATCCCCAACGTTCAACGGACAGCCTTCATCGCCCATCGACCACCGATACCCTTGTCATCCATAATATCCAGTTTGATTTCGACAAATACCTCGTACAAAATCCGGATACCTTACAGCGATACAAAAGCCTCTTTACAAGACCAGGCATAAAGAAGATCCGGGTGGTCGGATTTACCGACGAAACCGGCTCGGAAGCCTACAATCTGGACCTTTCCAAAAAAAGAGCCGGCGAAGTCGCTCGCATACTGGCTTCGAAATTTAATATCACCCCCGCTTCGATCGAAGCCGAAGGCAGAGGCATATCCAGGGACTACAAGACAAAAGACCTCAACAGAAGGGTCGAGATCTATATTTTCCACGAATAACACCGAAACAGATAGCCAGACACATGGTCTACCTGCTCAACCCCCTCTCCAAAATACACCTCTACAACCCGGACGGTACAGATCAGGGTATGATGATCGTACGGATCTTCTTCATAGTCGCTGTGATCGTACTGCTAATAGCCTCTATAAACTATGTTAACCTCATCACCCTCGGCGCAGGCGTACCCCATATCATAACCCTCTTGTCAAAAGACTTCCTCGCGCTCGTGCTGATTGCCACTGCCATCGCCTTCCCGGTCACATGGTACGGACTAAGCAATTTTTTGCAGAGCTATGCCTATCGTACTGACATAAGCTGGTGGGTCTTTATCTTCGCCGGCCTGGCAACACTCGTCATCGCCCTGCTTACCGTCAGCTTTAAATGCGTGCAGGCCGCGCTGGCCAACCCCGTGAAAAGCCTGCGAACAGAATGACGCTTTAAACAAAGCAATTTGACGTTTTAAACAAAACGGCTTCCGGCTGCCCGCTCTAATTTTGTCAAATAAAATTTAAACAATGAATTTGACAGACAATTACGACGGCGCCCTGCAAAAACCCCTCGGCACCGGCTTCAACGCAAGCTCAACCACAAAAGAAGTAATAAAAGACATCGACCTCTCCGGCAAAACAGTCATCGTCACCGGCGGTTACGCAGGCATAGGGCTCGAAACAGTAAAGACGCTTGTCTCAGCCGGCGCAAAAGTTATCGTACCCGCCCGCGACACCCGCAAAGCCACCAATAACCTAAAAGGGATACCCAATATAACCATCGAACCAATGGACCTCATGGACCCCGATTCCATCAACAACTTTGCAAAACACTTCCTCTATTCGAACGACGCCCTTCACATCCTCGTCAACAACGCCGGCATCATGTGGGTTCCCTTGCAGCGGGACCCGCGAGGCTACGAATCCCAGCTCGCAACAAATCACCTGGGCCATTTTCAGCTAACACTAAAACTCTGGCCCGCACTAAAAAAAGCAGGCGGCGCGAGAGTGGTCAACGTATCATCCTACGGCCACCAGATCGCCCCTTTTAATTTTGAGGACCCCAATTTCTTAAACAGTGTATACGAAACGCTGCAAGGTTATGGGAGGTCAAAAACAGCCAATAATCTCTTTACAGTAGAACTGGATCATCGGGGTAAAACATTTGGGGTAAGATCTTTTTCCCTGCACCCTGGTTCGGTCATCGGCACCGATCTGGGACGTGTAGCCCCCATGGCCTTATTCCAGCAAATGGGTACCCACGACGCAAACGGAGATCTGTTCCCTGAAGTCGCAGCCAGGCTCAAGAACATCGCCCAGGGAGCAGCAACTTCTGTATGGTGTGCAACCAGCCCGCAACTCAACAATCTTGGCGGCGTATACTGCGAGGATTCGGACATAGCCGAAATGGACCTGGGTAACATCGAACACAATTACAACGACCCCTCCTCCCTGAGAGGAGTACAACCCTACTCCGTTAGTGCCGGCAACGCAAAAAAACTATGGCAGCTCAGCGAAGAAATGACAGGACTGGCCTTTGATGCCAGCTGAATAGATTAAATTTACCCCAAACCACATAGGATAAGCACGCATGGAATTCGAAACAAAATACTTAACTCCCGATATCAAGCTCGCAACTTATGAAGGCAAGCTCTTCCGGACAGAAGTGACCTTTGAACATCATATCCTCGTTTGGTTCATTTCCGGTGAAACAAAGATCATCCAGTCCGATGCCACCTACACCTTTACTGCAGGGGATATCTTTCTTATTCCACGCAACCAGCTGACGACAGTGATCAACTATCCAAAGGACGGGAAGCCACACAAGACCGTGGCAATGCATATTACAAGGCAACGTCTACAGGACTTTTACACCCGGCACAAACCCATCGGCCTTGCAAATCCCCTCCAAAAAATACGCATCTTCCGCAAACATCCCCTGCTGGAAAGCTGCCTCGCATCTTTAATCCCCTATTTTAACCTGGAGGAGGACCTGCCTGTAAACATTGCATCCATAAAGATCGAAGAAGCCATAAGCATCCTGAGATCGATCGATCCGGAAATGGATAGCCTACTGGCTAATTTCGAAGAACCCGGCAAAATAGATCTTACCGAATTTATGCAACGCCATTATATGTTCAACATGCCCCTCGCAAAGTTCAGCTACCTCACGGGCCGCAGCATAGCCACCTTTAGAAGAGACTTCAAAAAAGCCTTCAACACGACACCTCAAAAATGGCTCACAGAAAGACGACTGGAGCTGGCACACTACCAGATCAGGGAAAACCACCGTAAACCCATTGATGTATACTTTGAAGCAGGCTTTGAAAACCTTTCCCACTTTTCGCATGCCTTTAAAAAACATTTCGGCTATGCCCCCACAAACCCCTCCATCAACCGCATCACCTCCGCTCCCTCCCGGCCACTGTCCGGGTTGGGACCCTCGCCCAAAAAGTAGCGCACAGTAGCCTCGATCATTGGCTGCTGAGCGCATCACCGCCACCAATGCTGAATCCGCTACCTTATTGAACGCAGGACCGCTTTTTACTTCCGTTACATCCCCGCAGCCAATAATGCCCCAATTGATTTTTTTCATGACCAAACCGTTTATTTTCACCAATTTACAGAAAAGCCGGTTTAACAACCATTCACAAAGCCCGTTTCACCCCCTCAAATGTCTGGCTCAAGCTCAACTTAGTCCACTTACCTCTCTTGATCATTGGACCTAACCTACTTAAGGTGATACTTTTGTGTAAACAATCAAAACAAAGAGCCATGTCGAAGGAACTCAATTATCCGCGCCGCCAGTTTTTGGGAGCCGCAGCCCTCACTATCGCCGCAGGCCCACTGGCCATCCTCGGAACAGCAAAAGCACAATCCGTCAGATCGTCCGCGCCTACCCCCTCCCCACTACCCCCAATAAAACAGATCGACGCCGGCGATCTCAACATCGGATACGCCGAAGCCGGCCCCGCCAATGGCCCCGTAGTGATCCTTCTGCATGGCTGGCCCTATGACATCAACAGCTTTGCCGACGTCGCTCCCATCCTCACCGCAAAAGGCTACAGGGTGATCATCCCACATCTGCGCGGCTATGGCACGACCCGCTTCCTCTCAGACTCAACCATTCGCAACGGTCAGCAGTCCGTGGTCGCAGTAGACATCATCGCCCTGATGGACGCATTAAAGATCAAAACAGCAATTATTGCCGGCTTTGACTGGGGCGCCCGCACCGCCTGTATCATCGCAGCCCTCTGGCCCGAACGCTGCAAAGCCCTCGTGTCCGTCAGCGGCTATCTCATCGGCAACCAGGAAGCCGGCAAGCATCCTCTGCCACCTACCGCCGAACACGATTGGTGGTACCAGTACTATTTTGCCACCGAACGCGGCCGGGCAGGCTATGATAAAAACCGGCGCGACTTTGCACGACTCATCTGGCAGCTCGCCTCACCGAAATGGAACTTCGATGCCGCCACCTTCGATCGCAGTGCCCTTGCCTTTGACAACCCTGACCACGTCAGCATCGTGATCCACAACTACCGCTGGCGCCTCGACCTGGCCCCCGGCGAAGCAAAATACGACAAGCTCGAAGGCCGCCTTGCAACAAGCCCCGCCATCACAGTCCCCACCATCACCATGGAAGGTGACGCCAATGGGGCACCACACCCTGACCCCGCAGCATATCGCAACAAATTCACAGGTAAATACACACACAGGACCATCACAGGTGGCATCGGGCACAACCTGCCCCAGGAAGCTCCGCAAGCCTTCGCCGACGCCATCATCGAAGTCGCAGCTTACACCGCTTAGCCCCCCACGGGCTATCTATTAACCTCTATCTTTGCCCTATGAACAACTTCGAAAACATCCAGGGAACGATTGCAGCCCGGCGCAGCATAAAACCCGCAACGCTCAACGGCAAAAAAATCCCCGACCAACAGATCGCCCAGCTATTATCCCTCGCCAACTGGGCCCCCACCCATGGCTATACCGAACCCTGGCGCTTTGTGGTCTATAGCGGCGACGCCGTTCAGCAATTCTGCCACCAGCATGCCGAAATGTATAAAGACAATACACCCCCGGAAAAATTCAATCCGGCCAAATATCAAAAACAACAGCACAACGGCGATAAAACCTCTCACATCATCGCCGCATACATGCAAAGAGGCAACAACCCCAACATCACCGCCCTCGAAGAGATCTGCGCAACCGCCGCCGCGGTACAGAACATCCTCCTGGGAGCCGAAGCCCTTGGCATAGGCGTTTTATGGAGTACCGGTGGCGCCGTCTTACAACCCGCCATGAAAGATTACCTTGGTCTCGAAGAAGAAGACCTGGTGATCGGCCTGCTATATATGGGCTACACCGACGAACCCGCAACCCCGGGAAGACGTACCCCCATTGAAGCCAAAACAAAATGGATCAATAACATTTGAACTATCTTTGCCCTTTCAACAAAACCGGATATGACTTTTAGCGACTTTAATCTGACCAAACCTCTGCAGAATGCCCTGACCGATCTGGGTTTTCAAACGCCCACTTCTATCCAGCAAAAGGTCTTCTCTGTGATCATGTCCGGCAGAGACGTATGCGGAATAGCCCAGACAGGGACCGGCAAAACATTCGCCTACTTATTGCCCAGCCTCCGCCAGCTGAACTTTTCAAAGACAAGGACTCCCCAGTTGCTGATCATCGTCCCCACCCGCGAACTGGTCGTCCAGGTCGTCCAGTCCATAAAGGAGCTCACTCCCTATATGACCCTTCAGGCCGTAGGCATATATGGCGGGGTCAATATCAATACGCAAAAGACAGAAGTAGAAAAAGGAGCAGACATCGTCGTCGCAACACCCGGCAGGCTATACGACCTCGCCCTCAACGGAGCCCTGCGCTTAAAAGACATAAAAAAGCTCGTCATCGACGAAGTCGACGAAATGCTCAACCTCGGCTTCCGTACACAGCTAAGGAATATCCTGGACCTGCTGCCTGCAAAAAGACAAAACCTGCTCTTCTCCGCCACCATCACCGAAGAAGTAGAGACGCTCATGAACACGTACTTCAACAACCCGGTAAGGATCGAGGCCGCCCCCACCGGCACCCCGGTTGAGAACATTGACCAGAAAGCATATGAAGTCCCTAACTTCTATACCAAGGTCAACCTCCTGGAATGGCTCCTCACCCACCATACGGAAATGACCAGGGTCCTCATCTTTGTCGCGACGAAACAGCTGGCTGATCAGCTTTACACACAATTAACCGAAAAATTCCCCGCAAAGACAGGAGTCATCCACTCCAATAAAGACCAGAACTACCGGTTTAACACGGTGAACAAATTCAAAAGCGGAGAATACAATTTTGTCATCGCCACCGATATCATAGCCCGCGGTCTCGACGTAGCCGAAGTCTCCCATGTCATCAACTTCGACATCCCCGACGTCCCTGAGAACTATATCCACCGGATCGGAAGGACCGGAAGAGCCGATCAAAAAGGGATAGCCATCAGCTTTATCACAGAAAAGGAAAAAGAGAACCAGGCAGCCATCCAGGAGCTGATGAACTACACGATCCCCATCATCCCCCTGCCCGAAGACCTGGAGATCTCAGACGTACTTACAGAGGACGAAAAGCCAAAAGTGTATACAAAGGTCATCCCGCTCGACATTCCAAAACCGGAATTTGCCGGAGGAGCATTCCACGAAAAGCTGGAGAAAAATAAAAAGGTCAACGTCATCATATCACATGCCGAACGGATGAAGAAGAAATATGGCAAACCCAAAACCCGCGGCGCCAAAAAGAAAAAATAACACCTCATCCAACCCCAATAACCCTACAGCCCAACTCATCAACACCAATACCCCAACCCACCTACTTCAATTTATTCTTCCTCAGCGAATATTTATAAAAATCCTCCACCTTCGTCCTTGCCCACGGCGTCTTTCGCAGAAACTTCAGACTCGATTGCACCGAAGGATTCTCATTAAAACACCTGATCCGGATCTCACTGCCCAACACTTCCCAACCATAACTCTCTACGAGATGTGTTACGATCCTTTCCAGGGTCAACCCATGCAAGGGATCTTTCGAAGGGCTTTGTTGCTGCATACTTTCAATTTTGGAGGACAAAGATAATCAAAACCGTAACAGCACTTTTCCAAATGGCCGGTCTTCGATAAGGAAGCGCTGCGCTTCCGGAGCCTCAGCAACATCGAACACTTTGCTTATAGCCGGTTTTATCCTGCCCGCTTCCAGCAAAGGTAATATCTGCCCCCAGACATATTGTTGCTCTTCGTCCGTAAACCAACCGGAAAGACTCTGCCCACGCATCTGCAACCCCTTCCATACAAAATCAGTAATGTTTGCCGTAAATGTATTACCCGCCGAATAACCAATATTGACGATGATCCCATTCCTACCCAATGAATGAATAGCCTCACCGGTCAGGTTCCCCCCAATACTGTCAATGACTATATCAACACCCTTGCCGCCGGTGATCCGTTTGACACCTTCGCTGATGGTCTCGGTTGCAAGATTGATCACATTGTCAAAACCCGCCGCTTCCGCCGCTTTAGCCTTCGCCTCCGAACCAGCCGTAGTGATCACTAAAGAAGCTCCATAAGCCTTCGCCAATTGTGCCCCCGCATTCCCCACTGCTCCCCCAACTCCCAGCGACAATACACTCTTACCAGGCGCAAAATCAGCCTTGTTCAGACAAGCCTGGGCAGAAAAAAATCCAACGAACGCCGCTGCCGCTTCCTCATCCGATATGTGATCAGGTGCTTTCACCAGTTCTCCGGGCGATAAGGCCAGGTACTCCTGCCATACCCCATCACTGACGATCCCCCTTATCGTTCCCTGCGGCGTAAAACCCGAAATGATCACCCGCGTGCCATCCGGAAAGGCACTATTGCCCCTGACAACCACACCCGCACCCTCATTACCCAGGATCATCGGTGGCTTTTTAGCCTGCGGTACCAGACCGCTGCGGATCGTATTGTCCACAGGATTAACAGCCGCCATCCTGACCTTAACCAGCAGCTGACCATCCTGCAACACCGGTATGTGCAGGTCAACCAGCTTTAATTTGTCATAAGAACCATACTCGTTAAATTGGATCGCTTTCATCTTAGTTATTTTTAAATCCATGAATTTCAGCCTTAAGCATATCTCCCAGCATCCTCATCTGCGCCTTGCTATGTAAAACCCGACAGGCAAGTATCGTCCCTTCCAACAAATTGAACATCTTTATCCCGAATTGCCCCGCATCCACCGAGCTCCGAAACTCCCCCGTTTTAATGCCATCAGCCACTATCCGGCCGATCTGATCCTGAATAACCTTTATCCCTCTCCCTACCCTGTCCCTTAGCAAAGGATCAGTATCATCCGCCTCAACGCCAAAATTCAGCAATGGACAACCTCCCTGCTTCGCCATCACCAGCCTGTCATAATAATGGTCGATCAGGGCCATGAGCATATCTGTAGCAGTAACTTTATCCTTTATAGCAGCATTAATGCTATCAAACAATCTCTTAGCCAGGAAATCAAAGACCTCCAGCGTAATTTCCTCCTTACTCTTAAATCTTTTATAAATCCCACCTTTGGCCAGATCCGTAGCTTCCATGATATCGCTGATGGACGTCCCTGCTATCCCCTTTTGATTGTATAAAAAGGCAGCCTTTTCAATAATGAACTGTCGCGTATCTTCACCTTTCCCCATATTCAGACTTTTCTTTTGTCAGCAAAAAACCATTTTTTTATTCCGACACAAAGATAAGGGACCGATCGGTCTCTTTTTAATCATTGAAAAAAATACCCAGAAACCCGGTATTTTCAAAATGGCCAAAACCCGAAGATTTTGTAACTTCAATCACAATTTGCTCTCTCGTTGGTTTGACCATTCCTGCCATTTAGCCACAATCAGTAACCATTAGGTAATCCGCGCCTTTCGATCAACGGCAACTATTTATCTTTCATCCTCAAAACATTTTTTTATGAGCAACTATCATTTCGAGACCCTGCAATTACATGCCGGTCAACAAATCGACCCCACCACCAAATCGAGAGCGGTGCCTATCTACCAAACGACCTCTTACGGCTTCGACAACTCGGAACATGCGGCAAATCTTTTCGGACTCAAAGTATTCGGCAACATCTACACCCGCGTCATGAACCCTACCAGTGATGTATTCGAACAGCGCATCGCAGCCCTGGAAGGAGGCGTGGCGGCCCTCGCGACAGCATCCGGACAAGCCGCTCAATTCCTGGCCCTTAACAACATCCTGCAGGCGGGCGACAACTTCATCAGCACCAGCTTCCTCTACGGCGGTACTTACAATCAATTCAAGGTCGCTTTCAAAAGACTCGGAGTAGACGTGCGTTTTGCAGATGGAGATGATGTAGAAAGTTTTGTAAAACACATCGACAAAAACACAAAAGCAATTTATCTCGAGACGATCGGCAACCCCAGGCTGAATATTCCCGACTTTCAAAAATTCGCAGACCTCGCAAAAGAATATGACCTGCCGCTGATCGTAGACAATACCTTTGGTGCAGGTGGATATCTCTTCAAACCCATCGAATGGGGAGCTAATATAGTAGTCGAATCCGCCACCAAATGGATCGGCGGTCATGGCACAACTATCGGTGGTGTCATCGTGGACGCGGGCAACTACAACTGGGGCAACGGCAAATTCCCACAATTCACAGAGCCTTCTGAAGGATATCATGGTCTGAAATTCTGGGAGGTATTCGGAGAAGGCAACCCGCTTGGCCTTCCCAACATCGCCTTTGCCATTCGCGCAAGAGTCGAAGGGCTCCGCGACTTCGGCTCCTCTCAAAGCCCCTTCAACTCCTTCCTTCTCCTGCAAGGATTGGAGACCTTATCCCTGCGTGTACAACGACATGTCGACAACGCACAGCTCCTCGCCGAATGGTTGTCTGCCCATCCCCTTGTAGACTTTGTGGAATACCCCGGTCTGAAAACAAATCCCTATCACGAACTGGCAAAAAAATATCTCCACAACGGATATGGAGGCATCCTGAACTTCGGCATCAAAGGCGGTAAAGAAAACGCTGCAAAATTCATCGACTCCCTGAAGCTGGTCAGCCATCTGGCCAATGTAGGAGACGCAAAAACGCTGGCCATCCACCCCGCTTCTACCACCCATGAACAGCTGAGCGAAAAAGAACAGATCGCCTCCGGTGTACTTCCCAATCAGATAAGGATCAGCGCCGGCATCGAACATATAGAAGACATCAAAGCAGACCTGGAACAGGCCTTCGAAAAAGTTCAAAAGCCCCAGGTAGCAAGCTAAACACGCCAGCGGCACATGACAACGGTATTTACATTCAACAATCCCATCGTCCTCGAAACAGGAGCGATCCTGCCCGGCTACCACCTGGCCTATTCTACTCATGGCCGGCTGGCCCCCGACGGAGCCAACGTGGTCTGGATCTTTCATGCCCTGACAGCAAACAGCGACCCCGGTGAATGGTGGCCAGGACTGGTAGGTGAAGACAAACTCTTCGATCCGGTCCACTACTTCATCGTTTGCGTTAATATGCCCGGCAGCTGTTATGGAAGCCTGGGCCCGCTCGACGAAGACCCGCTTATAGGCGAGCCCTATTATCACGACTTTCCCTTCTTTACGACCCGGGACATGATCCGCGCCTATCGCCCCCTAAAAGAATTTTTAGGCATCCAAAAGATCCACATTGGCATAGGCGGTAGCATGGGCGGCCAGCAACTGCTGGAATGGGCCATCGAAGAACCGGAACTGTTCGACTATATTTTTCCGATCGCTACCAATGCCCTGCATTCACCCTGGGGCATCGCCTTCAACACCGCCCAACGAATGGCAATAGAAGCCGACAGCACCTGGAAAGATAGGAATGAAAAAGCAGGCATCGAAGGAATGCGCGCCGCCCGGGCCACCGCCCTACTGTCCTATCGTCATTACGACACCTACTTAAGAATGCAACCCCGGTCAGCAGGCTTCCTGGCCGAGACCGATACAGGAGACGCAGCTACCAGCGAAGGAGCTGCGTCTTATCAACGCTATCAGGGAGAAAAACTCGTCCGCCGTTTCTGCGCATTCAGCTATTACAAGCTTAGCCAGAGTATGGACTCCCACGACGTGTCAAGAGGTCGCGGCAGCCTCGAATACGCCCTCGGGCAGATCGGCGCCAAAACCCTGGTCATTGGGATACAATCAGACATCCTCTTCCCGCTGCAGGAACAACAATTAATAGCCACACTGATCCCCGGCGCCTTCTTCCGGACAATCACCTCCCTCTATGGCCATGACGGGTTTTTATTGGAATACCAACAGATCGAAAGACTCGTAAGACAATTCCTGATCCATACCCAGGCCGGGGATCTTGGAACTTACAACCAACAGTAGTATCTTGGAGTCACTATGAAAAAAATACTCCCCGCCCTCCTGCTGGCCTGTAGCTGTCACGACCCCCATCCCTCTAACCAAAAAGCCAATCCCCCGACCGCAACAGCCCTACCCGATTCGCAGAGCAAAACACCCCAGCCTATCCCCCAAAAACAGCCTGTGCGTTCCGTTTATAAATATGGTAACCCCCTCCTCAATCAATACGCCCAATGGCTTTCCACCCTCGACACCCAAAAGATCACCAACAGTAGTTTCGCCGTCAACCAATACAAACAACTCTTCGATAAACAACCCGCATCCATATGCGATACTGCGTATTATCTCTTCGACCGCTTCCACCAGCGGCTCACTGACTACATTACCCACAACCCCGACACCACCGACCTCCAACCCCTCATAATTGACAGCCTGAACGGGAAGCCGTTCTCCCTTTCTCCCCGCCTTATCAAAACACGCGATACCCTCGCAGCCAACGGCTTCCGCGTCTTCGAAGAAGAAGGCAACGCCTTTGTGATCTATGACATGTCCTTTATGAATAAAAACTTCTCTCCCTACGTCACCCCGGCCATGAAAGAATACCTGGCTCAACTGGCAAAAGAAGACAGCAAACCCTTCCAGGATGACGCCGCCCTGCTCATTCCTCCTGCCGAGCTCGCATACCGTACCATTTGGTGGGAACAATACGCCCATCACCACCCCGACTTCATATTCACCTATAACGCACTCCACACCCATAGGTTCTATTTCCGTATCCTGTTAGAGGGTATGGATAACACCCCCCTGCTCGAGGAGAACCACCTGACAGATTATTATAGGACAGCCTATAGCTTTATAACAACACATTACCCCAGATCCGAAACAAATATGGTGGTCGCACCCTGGTTCAAAGCTCTGAAGACCAACGATACGACCACCATCCGGCAAATAAAAGAAAAATTTCACCTCGAATAGCTCTCCCGCTTATCTCACCCCCACTTCCGCTACAACCACTCCACTGCCAGCTACCACATGCTGAACCGAAAATCTAAAATAACGGCATGTCAGCGCATGCCCCAGCTGCACCACCTGCTCCAGCGGATTAGACTTGATATTCGAGAACTCCCCTTCGGCCACCTTCCGCCAGTTCACCCCATCGACGCTTATATAAAAAATATACTTGTCCGCAATACCCTCTACCTTCTTATCCTGCCTCGGCAGATAACTAAATGCCTTAAAAGTCCGGGCCTTCCCCATATCAATACTGATATCCTGGGGGAACACAGCCGCCGAATCCTTCTGCAAGCTGCTCCATACCGTCTTCTCATTCTCATCGATAGCCAATGAAGCACCATTACCTGCCTCCATCACCTTCCACCCCGATTTCGACAAACCAAAATCCCGCACAACAGATAGAGCTTCCTCATGCGCCGGCTCCCTGAATAGACCCAACTCACTCAAAGCCACACAGGCCCCTGACCCCACAATCCTCAACCGCACCTTATTCGTCACAACGTTTTGCGACAGACGGAGCAGCCGCCCCGCTCCAATACTCGTACCCCCTCCGATCAAAACCCAACGACCATCCTCAAATGCATCTATTGCAAAGGAATCGATCCGCTGCCCCAGTTTTATATTCTCCCGCAATCGTATCACATTGAATGTTACCTGCCTGCTCATATCCGCCACCAGCTGAGGAGTACTAACAGAATCATCCGTTGCCCAGTAACTATACCTGTCGCCATCCACCAGCCGCGAAGGACCATACAGGGTATTATTCTTACCCCGCACATTGCTCGCGGTAAAAGAAGCTCCCTTTGCCAGATCCACGGAAAAGATCTCCTTTAACAAGCTACCAAACGCCTTCAACGAAGCCACATCATGCTCATCCAGCCTGCCCTCCCTGTTCGGCGCCAACCCCAGATCAAGATCAGCGCCCCTGCCTACACTCCGGTAATAAAGGTCCAGCAGTTGATACGGAGTCTTGACCTGCAGATCCTGGGAAGCGTGATAGAACCACCCCGGACGTAAAGGGACATCACATTCCGCCGGTAGCCAGTACGCTCCATTCCGGGTCCCAACAGTCGCCTCCCAATATTTACTATACCCATTCGCCGGTTTTTTTCCCGCATCCGGAGCCTGCGGCGTATATGTCGCCCAGCAGGTCAGCCCCGCATGCCCTTCTTCATTTCCAACCCACCGGACATCCGGGCCGATATCTCCAAAAATAGCAGCCCCGGGTTGCAGCTCACGGATCATCGCCCAGGTCGTATCCCAACCATAATAGCTGGTCCTGTCTATCTTGCGTGTCTCACGGGTGCCCCCGTAATAACCGTCTCCACCGTTTGCGCCATCATGCCAGGACATAAATAAAGGACCATATCCGGTATATAACTCTTTTATTTGTGCGCGATACGTCTTTACATAAGCCGCCGTGCCATACGACGCATTATTCCTGTCCCAGGGCGAACAATACAACCCCATCTTCATCCCCAGTTTTTTACAGGCCTGCTGATACTCCATTACCATATCCCCCTTGCCACCCCGCCACGGACTCTTTGTGATATTATGCTCCGTAGTTTTTGTCGGCCATAGACAAAGCCCATCATGATGCTTGGCTACGATCACCACCCCCTTAAACCCTCCTGCCTTTGCCGCCGCCACGATCTGCCCGGCATCAAAATTAACCGGGTTGACGATCGCAGGGTCCTCGTCACCATAACCCCATTCCTTATCCGTATAAGTATCCACCCCAAAATGAATAAGGCAATACATCTCCATCTCATGCCAGGCAAGCTGCGTCGGCGTCGGCAGTACCCCATATGGTTTCGGCGCACCCTGCGAAAAAACCATCCCCCCACTTATCAAAAAAAGACAAACCAATAATTTCCGTTTCATAAACAACCTTTAATGTTTAAACCATGACGCCGGAATATCCCGCGGCTCCGATCCATTGAAACTATATTTTAATTGTAAGACATAGCCCCCTCCGCCTTCGATAAAATCAAGCGCAAACCTTTGCAGCCCCCTTTTCAAAGCCACCTGCCCATTCTTCTCTATCGCCGAATGATTACCATCATTATTCACCACCTCCCGATCCGCTATTGTCAATGTACCACCATCATCACAGGTAAGAAAAAAGCTATACACGCCATCATGCGGAACATCCAGGTAACCCCTGTATCTCAATCCAAAAGCAGGAGCCTCCAATACCGGCGGCACCACAACAGAAGCCACCGTCATCACCGTATCCGGCACCCCCGGCCTGCCGTCACGCACCCTATCCGGCGCCCCCACCTTTCCATCATCGCCAACCTTCCCTTCCCCCGGCATCCCCGTCGTCATCTTGAACTGTCCCTTATACTGCCTGCAAACCAACCCCTCACTCACCCCCGTCACCACCAGCGGCTCAGCCAATGTCTGCTTTTGATAATGCAGATCATAAATATCCCCCCTCGATCCATCCGGCCGGAAAGCCGCCACACGCACCAGCTCTGTCTGCCCGATAACCAGCGGCCCATCCAAAACAGCCGAGCCCGCAACCGGCGCCGAACCGTCTGTCGTATACCGGATCACCAGATCATCCAGCGGTTTGGCTATCGATAGCGTATCCGCCTCGGTAAAAACATTCAAAGACAGAAAACCTGAAAGATCAGGTAACCGGTAATGAACTTTCAATATATCCAGCCGGCCATACCCCGCCCCGAGACGCCGCAGGTAAGAACCATAATCCCTGTGACCAGACCACAACACTTCCGCCAAAGCCGTCATCCGGGGCATATACATATAATCCGCCCTGTGCTCTGTCGGAATATATTCGGTCCAGATATTAGCCTGTGCCCCTATGATGTTCTTAGCCTCGGCCGCCGTCAATCCCTTTGGTATAATGTTAAAATTATACACGGCCGGCAACGAACTCCTGTCAGGAGGCGTATCAAAGTAAAGTGGACTGCCCGGCGTCATGATCACCGGGTTGCCATTCTTTGCCGCTTGCACCGGAGCCTTAGGAACCCAGCTACGCCAATACATGACCATCGCCGTCTTGCTGATCCCCCCTTCCAGTATCTCATCCCAGCCAATAAGCTTACGACCCTTTGAATTAAAGAACCGCTCCATCTTATTGATAAAATAACTCTGTAGCTCGGCCGTACTCTTCAATCCCTCCTTCTTCATCAGGGCCTGACACTCCGCCGACTTCGCCCACAAAGAACGATCTACCTCATCCCCGCCGATATGTAAATATTTGCTGGGGAAAATATCCATGATCTCCGTATACACATCCTCCGCAAATTGAAAAGTACCAGGCAGACAAGGACATATCGGTGTCGAGAACAGCTTCCCAAAAACACTCTGCCCGTCACAGCTCAAATAAGGATATTGATTAATTGCCGCCATCATATGCCCCGGCATGTCTATCTCCGGAATGATCGTAATATGTTTGCCCGCAGCATACGCCACCAGGGCCCGCATCTCAGCCTGGGTATAATAACCCCCATACAATTTCTTCCCATCCTTTTCGATAATATGAGCCGGATCAATGGCAAGATCAGGATTATCTGTAGCCCTCCGCATACATTCCGAGTCCTGGTTATTCAACGTCCTCCACGCCCCACTGCCCGTCAGCTCTGGATATTTCTTTATTTCGATCCGCCAACCCTGATCATCCGTCAAATGCAAATGAAAAGTGTTCAACTTATACAAAGCCATCACATCGATAAACTTCCTCAAATAATCGATCGAAAAAAAATGCCTCGATACATCCAGGTGCATACCCCGCCAGGCATATGCCGGCGCATCTTTAATAACCACCGCCGGCAATACGATCCTCGCCCCAGCACCATTCCCCTTTCTCTCCACCCCCACCGGCAACAGCTGCCGCACCGTCTGCAGCCCCATAAACATCCCGGCCGCCGTCCGCGCCGAAAGCACCACCCGCCCGGATGTCACAACCAATCCGTACCCCTCTTCTCCAGTTATGCTCCCATCATATTTCATCATGATCGACCGGTCAGCCTCCACCTCACTCACCTTCAGCGGCCTTCCAAAATAATTCTCAAAATATTGATTAAGCACCCCTGCCTCCGCGGTAAAAATTGGCGAAGCCACCACCAGCTTCGTCGCAGGCGTAACAACAAATTCCCCTTCCGCGGCCACCAGCGAAGACGGATAGGGCACTATCGGATACCTTTCCTCCAACGGCTGAGCAATGACGCTCCCACAAAAGATCAACCCAAAAACTAAAATGCCCATCCATCCGCGGCCCCCCGCATCAGTAAAAACACAAAATATCCTTCCCATAAACTATTGCAGCTGATTTAAAATAGGATTCGCTAAAGCGTTCAACTCCGTATGCCCATCCTTTAATTCATCAAAAACGACTACTTCATTCACCCCCTTCTTTAACCAGCAGGCAGGCACATACAATGTTTGTTGTGGCCCAATCTGCCAGTATTTCCCCAGGTTGATCCCATTCAGAAAAACAAAACCTTTCCCAAAACTCCGCATATCCAAATAAGTATCCTTTACTTCATTCAAAGAAAAAGTCCCTTTGTATAAAGCAGGCTGCCCCTTCACAGGCGTAGCACTAAACTTGTAATTGCCTATGGAAGAAAAAGGGAAACGATACATCTCCCAGTTATGAAGAGCCTGCCCGTCCAGCGTCACCTCCCGCGTGATCCCCTGGCGGTTATCAGTCAGAAAAGGACCGTAATTTATCCGCCCGTTATTCTCTACCCATATGTCAAGAACAGCACCGGCAGGCACATCCTTTAATTCCAGCGAATCCTGCTTCAGCCTCCTGTCCAGGGTAGCCAATTGCGTCCCGTTCACATACACAATGGCGTAATCCCTCAGCTCCTTTATCCTTAACCAGCCGCTCGCCGCCTGCGCCAGCTTAGTACGGTAAAGCACAAAACCATAGGCCTGGTCCAGGTCTTCAAAAGATAACGGACTGGCAGACCGCACAGGCTCCGGCAAATTATCCCCAATCGGCCCATAAGCAGAAAGCTTGATCCTGCTGATTGCCATCGTTTTTATTTTTTTAGGAACAGGCGGTAAAGTCTGTCCGGCCGGGAGATGCTTTTCGATCACCGCTCTGAACGCATAGAACTTATCTGTGGCATTACCCGCCTCATCCAACGGCGCATCATAGTCATAGCTGGATACTTGCGGCGAATAAGGCGCCTTTCTATTCATATTAGCCCCATTCATAAAATCACGCGTAGAACCACCATGGAACATATACATATTTATGGAGATGCCTGCACTTAATATTTTATCCAGTGTCGCTGCCGCATTCTTCGGATCGACATTCGCATGAGCCGTGCCCCAGCTATCAAACCAGCCCGGATACCATTCGGCCACATAATACGGACCCTTTCCATCATGATAGGTGCGGATAAGCGACTTTACTTCAAAAGGATTGTCCTCTCCGTTCACGGCCGGCAGATACCCCGGCAGATAACCATTCGGCATTTGAGTCGGGCCATCACAGGTAAATAAAACGCCGTCGAATCCTGCATCCCTGAAGATCTGCCGGTTCAGATCCAGATAACTCTTATCATCGCTATAAGAACCATATTCGTTCTCGATCTGTACCATCAATATATTCCCGCCATGCGTCACCTGCAACGGCACCAGCTGTCCCGCCAGCTGGTTGATATAGGCCCGGTATGCCTCGATAAATCGGGGATCCTTACTCCGGACTTTGACACTGCTGTCCTTAAGCAGCCACCACGGATATCCTCCGAACTCCCACTCCGCACAGGCGTATGGACTCGGCCGCAACACAACCCATAAACCCTCTTCCTTCGCCGTTCTTACAAACTCCGCAATATCATTATTACCCGAAAAATCATACTTTCCCCTCTCCGCCTCATGCGCATTCCAGAACACATACGTACCAATGGCATTCAATCCCATGGCCTTTGCCATCTTCATCCGCTCATGCCAGTACGCCCGCGGCACCCGGGCACAATGCATTTCGCCACTAATGATTTGCAGGGGTTTCCCATCCAGCAAAAAGACGCTGTCACCCAGCGCGAACGTGTGCTGCTGGTCCTGCGCCGACACAGAAAGACTGCTAAAAATAAGGTTGATCCATACGATCCAGGAGAGAGGAATCTTTTTCATATATGAACGTAGACAATTTTTTAAGCCCAATTGCCTACAAGGATGTGAATTACGTAAAAAAATAATTCACTCCGTCGATTAGTAGTATTTTTTTTAATTCTAATATGGTGTAATTGTTATACTTTTATTAAGTTTAGTAGCCATAACATCCCGGGCAATCTTATTCACTGCTTTGAAAGATAAAAAAGTTGATATTCAAAATCTGTGGAAGCTCATCAGCATGTTTGATGACGACAAAGCATTTGAATCCCTTTTTTATTCCCTGAATACCCCCCTGATCAAATTCTCCATGATGTACATCCACCAGAAAGAGGTGGCCGAAGAGATCGTCTCCGACGTATTCGTAAAATGCTGGGTCAACAGAAAAAGCCTTTGTGAAGTGCGTAATATTGACACTTACCTCTTCGTAGCAGTAAAAAATCAGTCCCTGAACCACCTGAAAAAATACTCTCACATCCACCTGGTGCAAGTAGAAGATACCAATGAACTAAGGTTTGTAAAACCATTTACCCCCCAGGAAGCGCTCGAAAAAAAAGAGCTCCTTTTTAAAATGGAACAATCCATCGAAGAGCTGCCTCAGCAATGCCGCATCATCTTCCGGCTTATAAAAGAAGAAGGTATCAAATACAAAGAGGTAGCCGAAATATTAAATATCTCTCCCCGGACCGTACAAACCCAGCTCTTCAGAGCCATGAAAAAGCTAAGCCTCGTCCTGTCCGATTACCTCAACCCCACCCGTGCCACCTCCCACCAACCCGGCGCCACAGCCTCCACCACCGCGCCCCAACCTGTCCGTTCCACTCCCCCGGCATCCATCGATCCCACCGACACCATCCTAAGCATCCTCCTGCTTCTCAGCCTCTCCAAACTATTTTTTCCCGGCTTGTAGGCAATTTCACCCAAATGATTGTCCATCCTCTGGAGCCAACACAATTCGCTTATGGTGAACGACAGATTTATAAGACTGCTTACAAACGAGTTATGCGATCAGCTGACCGACGCTGAACGGATCGAACTCAACACACTCCTACAGGAAAACCAGGAGTACCGCGACCAGCGCGAGCTTTTAAAAGAATATTGGGAAAAGGACAAAGGCGAATACGAGGCCAATACCGCCATGTTCAAAAAAGTACTGGAAAAGATAAAGGTCGACCAACCTCCCCGTAAGATCTCCCGCGGCGCCTGGTACAGCGTCGCCGCCGCCGCCCTGCTGACCATCGGAGCAACAGCTTATCTCTTCCGTTCCACCCACAACAACAAGACAGCCATCGCCCTTCACTGGCTGCAAAAAACTACCCATCCTGCACAAAAAGATCAGCTGACCCTGTCTGACGGCACCGTCGTCACCCTTAACTCAGCAACCACCATAAAATACCCCGATCATTTTGGCGACAGTACCCGCGAAATATACCTGGAAGGAGAAGCCTTCTTCGACGTAAGCAAAGACCCTCTCCACCCCTTCATCATCCATACGGATAAAATGAACATTCGCGTGCTCGGCACTTCCTTCAACGTTAAATCATACCAAAGCGAACGGCTTGGCGAAGCCTCACTGATCAATGGGTCTATCGAAGTCACCCTCAACGATCGCCCTTCCGATCGCATCATCCTCAAGCCAAAAGAAAAGCTCATCGTCCAAAACAACGGGACGATGAAAAAGACCGTGAATCCCGATCCTTCCACATCGGATACCACCACCCATAAAACAACCCGCTATTCCCTCACCAACCTTACCTATTTCCATAATACCGCAGCTACCGTCGTGGAGACATCATGGGTCGAAAACAAGCTCGTATTTAGCGAGAAAGACTTTATCGATCTTTCCGGTCAGCTGGAAAGATGGTATGGAGTTCACATCCAGTTTGCCAACGACCGCGTGAAACACTACAACTTTACCGGATTTTTTGAGAAGGAAACATTATCGGAAGCTCTCGATGCCCTGAAGATGATCGAACAATTCAACTATAAGATCACTGATTCGACCGTATATATATATTAAACCAAAACAACGTCTATGCGCCGTTTGAAAAAGCGGGAACCGCCCTAAAGGTAATTCCCGCCACTTAACGCTTAAAGATCATATGTCGCCATCTCTGGTACAGATCGCGGCAATTATCAACCTTTAACTCAGTAAACATATGAAATTTTTTAAACACCCCAAAATGGGTGTAACGGGGAACCCATGGTTGCTTAAGTCCATCTTAATCATGAAACTAACGCTAATTCTCTTATTATTTTTTAACCTTAACGTATGCGCGACTGCCTGGTCTCAGACAAAGGTCACCATCAACCTGAAGGCAGCCGACTTCAAGAAAATAATATCCACCATCGAGAAACAAAGCATCTATCACTTCATCTACAGCGAACGAAAGATCCCCGATCTGAAAAATATGGACATCAATGTCCAAAATGAGGAAGTGCCACATTTGCTGGATAACCTGATGGCCAACTCCGGCTTCAAATACAGCCTGCTTGCCAATCACCTTATTGTCATTACAAAATCTGAAGAGGCAACTCCCGTTATGGCCCCTCCCTTCACGGGGAAAGTGACGGACGAAAAAGGCCAGCCCCTCGCAGGCGCATCCGTAAGGATAAAAGGTTCAAAGACCGGCACCAGCACCGACGTCAACGGCTCCTTCACCCTCGAAGTACCGGACAACACAACAATAGTCATCAGCTACCTGGGATATGAAGACAAAGAAGTAGCAGCAAGTGGCACTGCATCACTCAACATCAGCCTCAGGCTGGCGACAAATAGCCTCAACGAAGCCGTCGTCATCGGTTACGGAACGCAAAAGAAGGTCAACCTCACCGGCGCCATCGCCACCGTCAATGCCGAAAAACTGGAAGGCCGCCCGATGGTCAACCTCGCAGACGGACTCGAAGGACTCATCCCCAACCTGAACGTCAACCTGACCAGCGGACAACCCGGTACAAAAGCTACCTTCAATATCAGGGGCCTGACGACGATCACAAATGGGACCAACACAACAACATCTCCACTCATCCTCGTGGATGGGGTCTCCCGTGATCCAAATCTCATCGATCCCAATGACGTGGAAAGTGTCACCGTCCTCAAAGATGCCGCATCGTCCGCTATCTACGGCAGCAGAGCAGCCAACGGGGTCATCCTCATCACTACAAAGACCGGCAAAAAAGGTCCTATCCATCTGTCTTATTCGGGCTCCTACACGACCTCCCGCCCTACACAGCTGGTACACCAGGTCAACTCCGGCGACTATATAAAAATGTTCAATGAGGCCAATCGCACCGGCCAGCTCAGCGGCGCCTATACCACGACTCCATTCACGTCCCTTGACTCGACAATGGCAGCCGCATACCGCGCCGATCCAAAAAATAATCCCGACGCCTATGCAGACCCTACCAATACGACCAGCTTAAAATACAGATATGTAGGCAATACAGACTGGATGCACGTATTATACCCCGGCTGGGCCCCTCAGACACAACACAACGTTTCGGTATCCGGCGGCCAGGACAATACCACCTACATGGCCAGCATGGGCTACTACCGCCAGGAAGGCCTGGAAAGGTCAGCCAATCAGGTTTTCCAACGCTATACCCCTTCCCTGAAAGTCAATAGCGACGTCACAAAATGGATGACCCTCAACCTGAACCTTTCGCTGACACATATCGACAACAACCAACCTGCAGCGACCCGGATCAACCAGGGCGGACCTACCAAGGGCGGCTGGCTCGAATCAAATCTGCCACCCGTAATGCCTGTATATAATCCGGACGGCCACTTCGCCGGCCAGGGGAACTACTCCAATCCTATAGCGATCAATGCTCTCTCCGGAAGAGACATCGACCAGCAGAACGATTTCTGGAGCACTGCCCGCATCATCCTCAAACCGGTAAAACATCTCAACATTACCGCGGACTATACCTGGAACTCCTTTACCGAATTCGAAAAGGCAAACCTGAAACCCTTTAACGAATATGGCGTGGGCGGAGCATTCCTCGATATCTTCCCCTGGACCAACCCTTCCCAGGTGCTCGAAAGCAGAAACAACTATATCTATAAGGCGATCAACGCTTACGCCACCTACGAGAATACCTTCGCAACAGACCATTACGTCAAGCTCCTCGTAGGCTATAACCAGGAATACAACCATTACAACCTGACAAGCTCCCTGGCAAAGAACCTGATCGATCCCAATATCCCGTCCATCGGCCTGAACAATGACAGTAAGCCGGTTGTGACCGAGGTAGAGACAGAGTCCGCCCTCATCGGCACCTTCTCCCGGTTGAATTATATCTACAGGAATAAGTATCTTCTGGAGATCAATGCCCGTTATGACGGGACCTCCAGGTTCCAGCCCGGCCAGCGATACGTCTTCTCCCCATCCGCGTCAGCAGGCTGGAATATCGCAGAAGAATCCTTTATGGAAAAAACCCGCGACGTATTGGACGTCCTGAAAATAAGGGTTTCCTATGGACAGCTTCCCGATCAGGTGCCGCCCACCAGCACGCCATCTTCGGCAAACCAATACCCTTACATCGCGACAATGCCCTCAAGCGCCGTCCCTTACCTGGTCAATGGCCAGCCCGGCATTACAGCAACCACGCCTGTCCTGATCTCTCCGACCTTTACCTGGGAAAAAGTGCAGACAAAGAATCTCGGTCTCGACTATTCCTTCCTGCACGACAGGCTCAATGGTAGCGTCGACTATTTTATCAATGCCATCAAGGACATCCTTGTCGCAGGGCCTCAGCTACCCGCCGTGCTGGGAACACCCGCTCCCGCCGGCAACTATGCCGATGTTAAAAGCCATGGCTACGAACTCAGCATCAACTATCGCGACAAAGCCCTCGACGGCAAATTATCCTATAGCCTGACCTTTACCTGGGCTAACTCTTCCAACGTCGAGATCACGCGCTATCAGAACAACCCGACAAAAAGCATATCGGACTACTATGTTGGCAGTCACATCAATGACCAATGGGGTTTTCATAACAAAGGCTTCTATGCCACGGACGCCGAAGCACAGGCCGTCGACAACTCCGCACTCTCCGGTTATAAATGGCTGGCAGGCGACATCAAATACCAGGACGTCAACAAGGACGGAAAGATCGACTATGGCAACAGGACAGTATCCAGCCCCGGCGATCAATCCATCATTGCCAACACTACACCCCATAACAAGGTCGGCTTTAGCCTGAACCTCGGTTATAAAGGATTTGATTTCACCACCTTCCTCCAGGGTGTGCTTAAACACGACTTCTATCCCAACGAATACGTATTCTACGCCTTCCGGGATGACGAATACAGTATTCCTTCTCAATTTGCCCTCAACTACTGGACACCCACGCACACCAATGCCTTCTTTCCAAGACTGCGGTTTGCAGGCGGCGGCAACGAACAGCCCCAGGATAAATATATCCTCAATGCCGCTTACATGCGGGTCAAACAGCTGACGCTGGGATATACCGTACCCACAGCCATGACCAAAAGACTGAGACTTCAAAGGATACGGTTCTATATCACAGGTCAGAACCTCTTCACCATTACTCCTTTGAATAGGAACTATGATCCGGAAGTGGTTGGCTTTAACACCTATCCGCTAAACAAATCGGTCTCTTTCGGAATACAGGCAGGTCTCTAATATGTAAGAGAATAGAGCTTAAAACAAATTATTACCAAAATGAAAAGTAAACATATATCATACATAACAGGCATCGTACTGATGATAGCCATCGGCGCCTGTAAGAAGGATAGCTTTCTCAACCGGGCTCCTTTAAGCGACATCAGCCCGCAAACCTTCTTTGCCAATGAGACGGACTTTCAGCTGTATTGCAATCAGTATTACAACAGTCTGCCGATCCAGGCATTGGTACGCGCTGACGACCAGTCCGACGATAAAGCCGCTGCCCAGATCAATACGCTCCTGGCCGGTTCATACACTATCCCCGCCGGTGCTGACACGACCAAGGATCTCGTCGGCACAGGCGCCTATAAGGACCCCAACGGTCTTCTGAATGGCACCGGCACGAACTGGAACTTCATCCTGATCAGACAATGCAACTTCTTCCTGGCAAATTATCAAAAAGCCAACGTCTCCGACTCGATCAAAAACGAATATGTCGGCGAGACACTGTTTTTCAGAGCAAATGATTTCTGGAAAAAGGTAAAAGCCTTTGGGGATGTACCTTATATCAATACCTATATCACCGACACATCAAAATCGGTGCTCTATGGTCCGAGAATGCCACACCAGCAGGTGATGGACTCCGTGCTGAGCGACATGAACTACGCCATCGCTCACCTGCCGGTGATCCCATCCCAAACCGGACGGATCAATAAATATGCAGCGCTGGCCCTCAAAGCACGTATCTGTCTTTGGGAAGGTACCTATCGCAAGTATTGGTCCAATGCCGGCGATCCCACCGCCTACCTGCAGGGCGCCGTTGACGCAGCAGAACAGTTGATGAATTCAGGAAAGTTCGCCATCTATAACACCGGGAATCCTACATCCGATTACTACAACTTGTTCATCCAGGAAGACCTCACTACCAACAAAGAGGCCATCCTGCCCATGACTTATACCACGTCCATCCTCATGAACGGCTTCGACCGGGCCCTCGGTGAATCCAGCGATGGATACAGCAAGGACTTTGTAAAGAACTACCTCTGCTCCGACGGTCTGCCCATCTCTCAAAGCCCCCTGTACCAAACGGACTCTACCTTCGATAGCGAGATCCTGAACCGCGACCCCCGCCTGAAACAAAGCATCGCCACTCCCGGCTTTGACCTTCTCGCCGGCGATATCATCACCGTGCCCCGGATCGGAACCATTACAACCTCTACAGGCTATATGCCCATCAAAGGCCGGTCCAACAGCCTCGCGGCCTGGAATGCCAATGCCTCTACCTATGACGTTTTTATCTTCCGTTACGCGGAGACCCTCCTCATCGAAGCCGAAGCAAAAGCCGAACTTGGACAATGCGACCAGACCGTACTGGATAAGACCATCAACCTGCTCCGCGACCGGGTAGGGATGCCACATATGATCATTGCCAGCCTGGTAAAAGACGTCAACTCCGACTTCCCCACCCTGCCCGTCCTCCTGGATGAAATAAGAAGGGAAAGAAGGGTCGAGCTTGCCTCCGACGGCTTCCGCTTCGACGATCTTCACCGCTGGCATGCCGGCCCCCTCATCAACAATCCCCAGACCATCCTGGGTATCCATCTAACACCTGCCTATCGCACCAAATACACCTATGACATCAGTGGAGTCGTCGTAGATGCCAACAACTATGTCAGGGTCTATACAAGTATAACAGCCCGGGCCTGGGACGATAAAATGTATCTCTATCCCATTCCGATACAGGAATTGACGCTTAATCCTAATCTTAAGCAAAACCCCGGTTGGTAACAACACACCTGCCTCATATAGAAGCCGTTTCATAAAGTTGAAACGGCTTTTTGGTTTTTACCATTTGGTAACCCCCGGCCCAATTCCGCCTCCGACCTTTGCAGTATAAAAACAAACAGTAATGGAAAAATCTTCCCCCACTCTCGCAGGTAAAAAAGTGATCGTCTTAGGCGGTACCTCCGGCATCGGACTCGCAACCGCAAAAGCCGCAGCAGCAGAAGGCGCAATAGTGACCATCGTCTCCAGCAACCAGCAACGCATCGACCAGGCCCTGCAACAGCTGCCGGCCGGCAGCCAGGGGCATGTAGTCGACCTGAGCCAGGAACAAAACATCAGATCCTTCTTCGACCGGAAAGCCAGCTTTGACCATCTTGTCTACTGCGCCGGCGAAAACCTCCGCCTCGCCCCCATCGCAGATACAGACATAGACGAGGCCCGCCAGTTCCTGATCATCCGCTTTTGGGGAGCGTACGCCGCAGTAAAATATGGTGCAAAATTTATTAATCCCGGCGGCTCTATCTGTCTGACAGGTGGCAACGCCGGTCTGCGCCCCGGAAAAGGCTGGACCATCGCATCCAGCATCTGCGGTGCCATGGAAGGCCTCACCCGCGCACTGGCCGTTGAACTGGCGCCCCTCCGCGTAAATGTCGTCACCCCCGGCGTAGTCCGGACCAACCTCTGGAATGGGATGCCCGAAGCCGATCGTGAAAATTATTTCAAGGCACTATCCGATACCGTATTGGTTCGACGCATCGGTGAAGCCGAAGACATTGCACAAACATTCGTCTACCTGATGAAACAAGGCTATACCACCGGACAGGCACTCGTCGTAGACGGCGGAGCCGTACTCGTCTAAAGATCACCGCTCGCTCATGCTAAAGTCCGACCGGGCCGCAGAAAACTGACACATTGTTTTAATGCGTCAATTCCCTTAAGTTCGCAGGCAAAAACGTGAGTAAGCCCTTATCCAGACGCCGTTTCATCCTGACCACCACAGCAGGCAGTATTGGTTTGGCAGCCAGCCGGACCAATCTTGCCCATGCTGCTTTGCTAACAACCCACTCCCTCCCGGAAAATAGCTCTCCCATCCCCCCATCTGATCTCTACACCTTAAGTCGATCCCTGTCCGAGGTCTGGGCAAAAAAACTACTGTCCCTCCAGGTACTCGACGCCTCCCGCCCACAGGAATACGGCGGCATCATCTGCCCGACAGAACACATCGTCCACGGCCGGGTAGGCGACACCATCTATCCCTTCTTACACATGGCTCACCGCACCGGTGACAGCCGCTACGTGGATGCATCGGTGTTACTCTTCCGCTGGATAGAGAACAACGTAAGCCAGCCCGATGGCTCCTGGCTGAATGAACCCAACGACGGCTGGAAAGGGACCACTGTCTTTTCTGTCATCGCCCTCTGCGAAGCACTCCGGTATCACGGGGAATTAATGGACCCGGCTTTTAAAGACGCGATCCGCGCCCGGCTGCTGAAAGCCGGCAACTTTATCTATGACAATGTCAACATCGACTATGGTAATATCAATTACCCTTTGTCCGCCTCCTATGCCCTTTCTTTATTAGGCACACTGGAAGATCAGCCCCGCTTTTCAGTAAAAGGAAAGCGATTGGCGCACCAGGCACTCAACTTCTTCTCCCGCAACGACCACTTCATTTTTGGCGAAGGAACACCCTACTACCAGCCCAGTAAAAAAGGCTGTTTCTCCGTAGACCTGGGTTACAATGTCGAAGAGACCTTGCCCTCCCTCGCACTCTACGGTCTGCTAAATCAGGATGAAGAGCTGCTGCAACAAGTCACGCTGTCCTTACAGACACATTTGGAATTTATGCTGCCCGACGGCGGCTGGGACAACAGCTGGGGAACCCGCAATTACAAATGGACCTGGTGGGGCAGCCGCACCTCCGACGGATGCCAGCCCGCCTACGCCCTGCTGGCCCATCGCGATCCCCGCTTCAACCGCGCCGCCCTAAAAAACACAGAATTATTACAAAACAACACCATCGACGGACTCCTCTACGGCGGCCCGCATTATGCCTCCCATCATGTCCTGCCCAGCGTCCACCATACCTTTTGCCACATCAAGGCCCTGACAACCATCCTCGACTACAACCGACACACCCCAACCTCCGCAACTCAATCAACGACAACAACACACACCACCCCCTCGCCCACCACTCCCGCCGGCGCTGCCGCGACCCCCTCCCAATCCCCCGCCGCCACAACCCCTTCCCTCCTTCCCCGCGAGAACCCCTACGGCCTCCGCTTCTTCCCCGACATCCAAACCTGGCTCATCTCCACAGGCTCCTTCAAAGCCACCGTCACCGGCTACGACAGAGAATACAAAGCCATGCACAACGGCCACGCCACAGGCGGCGCACTGACACTCCTATGGCACGAACTTACAGGACCTTTACTGGTAGCCAGCATGAATGCCTATCAGCTCGTAGAAGCCGGCAACATGCAGGCCGACAAAGACCCCCTGTCCATGCCCCTGACACCCCGTGTCGAGCTCACAACCGACGGTGTCACCTACATGAACATCTCCTGCCTCGATGCAGAGATCACCGCAGAAGAACAACAAAATAAAATAATCATAAAAACCCGGTCAAAACTCGTAGACAAAGACCAGCACGACCCTGCGCAGGGCCCGGTATATTGTTATGCAGATTATATCTTCACCCCACAACAGATAAGTCTGACCTTTCGTCACGACCCAACTCCCTATACCGGCTCGATCCGTATCGTATTACCTGTCATCTCCCAATCCGGGGAAGCCGTAGCGGTCAAAAATGATAAAACGATCTATATCCAAAAAGAAGAAGCCCTGGTCACTTTCAAAACGGATCAGGCGGTACAACGACTATCCACAACCGGCGAACGCCTCTTCAATTTCGTTCCTGGGCTCGAAGCCATCCCCTTCGTCATCCATCAACAACCAGCCGTCATTGACATTTCCATACAAGGCACCTGGTAACCCACCCGGCGCCCCAACCGCCTTAATCCTCAAAAACTACCCAGTCATCCGTCCTGAATGGCGCCACCGGCAAACCCTGTTTGCTACATAAATTCCCTATGCCCGCATTGCTGAATTGATATCGCACAGCAACCGGCCTGGTCACCGGCTTAGCCGACACCATTACCCTGCTCCCCGAAACCTTCGCCTGCGCCGGATAAAAGACTCCGTCCGAGCCCGCAACAAACAACTCCTTTACCTCCGGCCCCTTAATCATCAGCCCCTCCCCCGCATCCGAGAAACTCAACACAGCCTTATCCCCCTCCACCTGCATCGTTCGATATGTCGGATTCCTGTAAACCACATCCTTCCTGTGATAAGTTTCCGCCAAAGCCCATCCCGCCAGCCGCAATCCAACACCCAGTTTATTCTTTGGGTGAATATCGGTCGTATCTCCTACCAGGTCACTGATCACCACCATCCCTGTATTCTCCAGCTGAGAACACTTTGCCTCCTGTTCCCTTAAGACACTGCCCTGGTCTTTTGTTCCATAAGTAAAAGGAGCGATCTGCACATAATAAAAAGAAAGGGGGCGGCCCCATGCCTTCCGCCAGGAAGCGATCATCGTAGTCAGCAATCTTGCGTAATTCGACGGTGCCACGGTATTGCTTTCCCCCTGGTACCACAGGACTCCTGCGGCAGCAAACGAGGTCACCGGCGCTATCATCGCATTATAACAATACCCCGGACTATACGGCCAGCCATCACTGGGCTTTTGCTTTGCCGCAGTATTTTTCAGACTGGTATCCCCATTCACCAGTTCAGCCGGTGTCCATACTTCCGCCGGCGTCCCGCCCCACGCAGCCTGTACCAGGCCGATCGGAACATTCAACTCCTTATTCAATTTCTTTGCGAAAAAATACCCCACCGCACTGAACTTTTTTAGCGTATTCGAATCGCAGACCGTCCACTGTGCATTACAGTCATCCTGCGGATAAGCAGCCGTTGTCTTCGGCACCTGGAAAAACCGGATATTCGTATTACTACACACCGGAAGCTCCTCCTTCACATCCGACAAACCCCAGGTCTCACACATCTCCATATTGGACTGACCCGAACATACCCAAACCTCTCCGATCAACACATTTTCCAACAGGATCCGGTTACTTGCTTTTACTTCGATAGTATAAGGCCCCCCCGCCACTGGCGTAGGAAGCAATAACTGCCACTTGCCATCCCGGGTGCCTTTTACCGAATCGGTCCGATGGTCCCATGACGTCGTAATAACTACGCGCTCTCCCGGTTCACTCCAGCCCCAGAACTTTACATTCGACTGCTGTTGTAGAACCATATTGCTCGTTAAGACCGCAGGAAGCCGTACCACCGCCCTGGCACTACACAGGGCAAAAAGACACCCGAAAAGCATACAAATTTTTCTCATGATGACCGATTTACTAGTAAAAATGGAATAAATTTATCGACTACCAAAATTTCCTACATGTTACAAAAACTCAACTGCCGTTGCACTGTCTTATTAGCCTTAATTTCCCTTGCTCAAATCAATCAGGGTTTTAGCCAGGGCCGCGGCAGAGGCCAGCAAGGCGCAAGCCAGGAAACCCCCGCCCAGCTAAAAGATGCCGTCATCGACAATATCGTAAAGGAAGAAACCACCAACTCACAGCTCCAGCAATTAGCCCACGAGTTGTTTGATGGCATCGGACCCCGCCTCGTCGGCACACCACAAATGGATAAAGCAAACGAATGGGCCGTTGCAAAATATACCGGCTGGGGCATCACAGCAAAAAATGAAAAATGGGGCGAGTGGCACGGATGGGAAAGAGGTATCTCTCATATCGATATGGTCTACCCGCGGACAAAATCACTGGAAGGAACACAGTTAGCCTGGAGTCCCGGCATGGGTGATAAAACCATCACCGCCGAGCTGGTGATCCTGCCCGACCTCGAAGACTCCCTCGCCTTTCAGAAATGGCTGCCCGCTGTCAAAGGCAAATTTGTCCTGATCTCCATGCTGCAACCTACGGGCCGCCCCGATTACAACTGGCAGGAGTTTGCCACCAAAGAATCTTTCGAGAAAATGAAAAAAGAACGCGCCGCCCAACAGGAAGCCTGGGCCGCCCGTATAAAGAAAACAGGATATACCAACAAAACTCTACCCCTCGCACTGGAAAAAGCTGGCGCCGCAGGCATCGTTGGCAACAACTGGTCGGCAGGCTTCGGCGTAGACAAGATCTTTGGCGCGGCTACAAAAAAGATCCCAACCATCGATATTGCCCTGGAAGACTATGGCCTGCTCTACAGGCTGACCGAATCCGGAGACAAACCAAAGATCAGCGTACACACGGAATCAAAGGAAAGAGGCGTAGTACCAACCTTCAATACCATTGCAGAAATAAAGGGCAGCGAAAAACCGGATGAATACGTCATCCTCTCCGCTCACTTCGACTCCTGGGATGGCGGCACCGGGGCCACCGACAACGGAACCGGAACCCTCACCATGATGGAAGCCATGCGTATCCTCAAACTCGTATATCCCAACCCCAAACGCACTATTCTCGTAGGACACTGGGGTAGCGAAGAAGAAGGACTCAACGGATCACGCGCTTTTGTCGAAGACCATCCGGAGATCGTCAAAAACATACAGGCCGTCTTCAACCAGGACAACGGCACAGGCAGAGTAGCCAATCTCTCCGGCCAGGGGCTGCTTAACTCCTATGACTACCTGACCCGCTGGCTCTCAAAAGTTCCTTCCAATATCCGGGACTCCATAAAAACCACCTTCCCGGGCACACCCGGTGGCGGCGGATCAGACTTTGCTTCCTTCCTGGCCGTCGGAGCTCCGGCTTTTTCGCTGAGCTCACTCCAATGGTCCTATGGGACATATACCTGGCATACCAACCGCGACACCTACGATAAGATCGTCTTCGACGACCTGCGCAATAATGCCATCCTCGTCGCTGCACTCGCCTATATGGCCAGCGAAGACCCCACCACGACATCCCGGGAAAAGAGCGTTCTGCCTATAAACCTTCGTACCGGCGAACAAACCAAATGGCCCGAACAAACAAAAGCCACCCGAAAAGGCGGCCTCGATTAATTACTCCTCTCTCATATAAACCAAAGAGGCCCCTTTTGCAGGGGCCTCTCTTTTAATAAAACTTCGGTAACGGAAGCAACGTCGTATTCTGTCGCTGATGCCAATATGGATAAGCAGGCTCTACAGCGCTGGCGGCATCCAGCCGTTTGATCTGATCCACCGTTAGATTCCAGCCAACAGCGCCAAAATTCTCCTGTAACTGTTTTTCATTCCTCGCCCCTATAACGATGTTGACTACCGTCGGACGCTGCAGCAGCCAGTTCAGCGCTACCTGCGCCACCGTTTTGCCCGTCTCTTCCGCGATAGAATCCAGCTCATCCACAACCGAAAACAGCAGCTCATCAGGCACTGCAGGCCCATGCGCTCCGCCCTGGCTAAGCCGCGACTCTGCCGGCATCGGACTCTCTCTCCTGAATTTCCCGCTGAGACGGCCCATCGCCAGCGGACTCCATACAAGAGTCCCTACATTCTGATCCAAACCCAGTTGCATCAGCTCCCACTCGAATTCCCTCGTCAATAAGGAATAATAAACCTGGTGACCGACATAACGCGCCCAGCCATAACGCTCAGACACAGAAAGCGACTTCATCAGGTGCCAGCCTGAAAAATTGGAACAGGCAATATACCTGATCTTCCCGCTTGTGATCAGGTCGTCCAGCGCACGAAGGGTCTCCTCCACCGGTGTCACTCCGTCAAAACCATGCATGTGATAAATATCGATGTGGTCCGTCTGCAGCCGCTCCAGGCTATCCTCGCAGGCCCTGATCAGGTTGTACCGGGATGAACTATAGTCATTGGGTCTGTCACTCATCGGAAAAGTCGCCTTCGTAGAGATCAGCACCCTGTTGCGCAATCCCTTGAGGGCATTCCCCAATATCTCTTCAGACATCCCCCGGGAATAGACATTTGCCGTATCGAACAAATTTGCACCGGCGTCCAGGCAAAGATTAACCATCCGTGTGGCCTCGTCTCCCTCCGTACTACCCCATGCTTTAAAAAAGGCATTTCCGCCCCCAAAAGTGGCCGTGCCAAAACTCAATACGGGCACTTTTAAGCCCGACGCTCCTAATGTCCTGTATTCCATGATTTTTTCTTTTTGTAAAAATTACGCCAATTATCCATTATACCCAACTGCAACCGCACCGGAAAACTCCCCAATAACTAAAAATTCTGCAAAAGGTTTGCCTAATCTTTCATTTTTTGCCCGAATGATTTGTTGCTAAATTGCGGCTCTCATGTTATCCGATCCACATAACCCGGTCTTCCAGCTGGCGGTTCAATTTGTCAATCAAACCGCAAGGCCTATCTTTTTGACCGGCCGGGCGGGTACAGGCAAGACAACCTTTCTGAAATTCATCCGTGAGAACAGCTTTAAAAAAATGGCCGTCGTTGCCCCCACAGGGGTTGCCGCCATCAACGCAGGCGGTACGACCCTGCACTCATTTTTTCAGCTTCCCTTCGGCCCCTTCATCCCGACCCCACAGTACGGATGGAATCCCGAAGGACCAGGTTTCTCCGATCCCAATAGCCTGTTCAAAAACATCCGGTTCAATGCCAGCAAAAGGGAACTACTGCAGGAGCTGGAACTGCTCATCATCGATGAGATCAGCATGGTCAGAGCCGACATGCTCGATGCCGTGGACGCCGTCCTCCGCCACTTCCGGCAACAGCCCCTTGCCCCCTTTGGCGGCCTGCAGGTATTGTATATCGGCGACCTCTACCAACTACCTCCCGTCGTCAACAAAGAAGAATGGAACAACTTATTACAGCACCACTACGCCAGCCCATTCTTCTTCGACGCCCACGTTGTCCGGCAATCCCCACCCGTATATCTCGAACTGAATAAGATCTACCGGCAGAACGAAGCCGAATTCATCCGGCTGCTCAACAATATCCGCAACAACAGGATGGAGCCCGAAGACCTGGAAAAATTACACGACTACTACCAACCCGAATTTATTCCGTCAAAACACGACAACTATATTACCCTCACCTCACACAATGTAAAGGCAGACAGCATCAACAGGGAAGAGCTGGACAAGCTCAAAGGTCGTAGCGTTGCCTTTGAAGCCAGCGTCACCGGCGAATTCAACGACAAAGCCTTTCCGGCGGAAAAAACCCTCACCCTCAAGGAAGGAGCTCAGGTCATGCTGATCAAGAACGATAAGGGAGAAACAAGACGGTACTACAACGGCAAGATCGGTACCGTACAAAAAATAGCGGACGACAGGCTGACCCTGGTCTTTCCCGACGAACCCGACGAGCTCGTCCTTGAAAAAGAGACCTGGAAAAACATCCGGTATCAGTACAACAAGGAACTTGACCAGGTAGAAGAAGAAGAGCTGGGCACATTCCGCCAATACCCGATCCGTCTCGCCTGGGCGATCACCATTCACAAAAGCCAGGGACTCACGTTTGAAAAAGCGGTCATCGACGCCGGAGCCTCTTTCGCACCCGGACAGGTTTATGTGGCGCTTAGCCGGCTTACAAAACTGGAAGGACTGGTACTGCGCTCACGCATCCAATCAAACTCGATAAGCACAGACCCGCGCGTGGTTGCCTATATGGAAGCGCAGATGCCGGAAGAACTTGCAGGAGAACAGCTGGAACACGAACAGCTCACCTATATCACCGACTCCCTGCGCCGAACCTTTCAATGGTCACGCCTGGTCGAACAACAGCAGGAGCATCATGCCGGTTATGCACACCGGCAGATCCCCGGTAAAATAGCCGCAATAGAATTGAGTAAAAAATGTCTCGACAGCCTGCTCGCACAACAGGAAGTCGCCCAAAAATTCTCCCGGCAGCTCGAAACCTTATTACCCGGGGCCGAGGCCGATGGCTACCAGCAGCTACAGCAACGTACTACCGCCGCCGCCTCATACTTCTCCCGGATCCTGCAGGAAGAGATCCTCGATCCCCTCCAACAGCACATCGCAGAAATGCGCGCCAGTAAAAAAGCAAAAAAATATCTCCAGGACCTGCAAACACTAAAATTGGTCTTTACCCGTAAAAGACAACAAGTGGAAGACGCCGACAAGCTGATCTCAGGACTGCAAAAAGGGATCGATACGACCCGCTTATTATCCGGCCTGCATGAAGACCGGCAAAACAGACAGACGGCAGCAGAAGCGGAAGCTCAACAGGAAACCGGACCCAAAACCTCCGGCAAACCACAAAAAGGAGATACCAACCGCACCACCCTCCGGCTTTATAAAGAAGGCACCTCAATTACCGAAATAGCAACGTTACGCAACCTCACCCAAAGCACCGTGGAAAGCCACCTCGCCTCCTTTATCCCTACCGGGGAGATAGATCTTAAGGATCTGGTACCCGAACACAAGATCGAATCCATTCTCTCTGCTATCAAGTCCATCGGTGGATCATCACTTGGCCCCATAAAAAGTAAACTGGGTGAAGACTATTCCTTCGGCGAGATAAGAGCCGTACTCACCTGGTCCAAAATCAATGCCTCTTCCAATTAACCCTACTCCGTCCTAAGACTTTTCACCGGATTGGCTATCGCCACCTTTACGGCCTGAAAACTCACCGTCAACAAGGCAATGAGCAAGGCCAGCACACCCGCCAGCAAAAACACCCACCACTCCAATTGAATATGATACGCAAAATTCTGCAACCACAAATGCATTGCCCACCACGCCAGCGGTGTCGCGAGCAGGAAAGCCACCAGCACCAGTTGCAAAAAATCCTTTGAAAGCAGCGTAAACAAGGTCCCCATCTTTGCTCCCAATACCTTGCGGATACCAAACTCCTTTGTCCTCTGTTCAGCCGTGAACATCGCCAGACCCAATAACCCCAGACAGGAAATAGAAATGGCCAGCCCCGCAAAACAATTGGACAGGTTATGGACAATGGACTCACTCTTATAAAGCTCGCGATAATCATCATCGGCAAACTGGTAAGTAAAAGGAAACCGGGGATTCAGATCATGACACACAGCCTCCAGCTGACTCAACACTTTCTTGGTCTGACCAGCCTTGATCCGAACCAGCGCCAGACCATAAGTCTCCTGTTCACCGAACCGGACGACAAGGGGTTTTATCGGCTCGTGTAGCGAATTGAAATGAAAATCTTTTATAACACCTATGATCGTACCCTTCTTCTGCCAGAAAGTAAGCCGTTTGCCTACAACATCTTTATCTTTAAAACCCATCCTCCTCATCGCTACTTCATTCAGCAGATAACCGACTGAATCCGTTGGATACGCCTCGGAGAACTCCCGTCCCACAGCCATCTTCAGCTTCATCGTCTTTGCCAGATCATAACCCGCAGAGGCCTGCGTAAACATGATCGTATTATTGGGATCCTTCCCGTCCCAATCGACCCCGCCCGTCCCGTTCTCAATATTCGTAGGCATTTGACTGATACGGGAAACATCCCCGACACCCTTCACCCGAAGCGCCTGTTCTTTAAAAAGTTTGTACTTCCCCGTCAGATCACCTTCAAGCGGAATAGAAACAAGATTGTCACGGTCATAACCAAGATTGATCGATTGAACATAATTGACCTGACCTGAGACGACTATTGTTCCGACGATGAGCACGATCGAAAGCACAAACTGGAACACCACCAATCCTTTCCGAAACCAGGCCGCCCCCGCACTGAACTTCATCGTCCCCTTCAATACGCGTATCGGTTGAAAAGAAGAAAGGAACAGCGCCGGATAACTGCCGGAAAGCGCTCCCGTCACTAGCGTAAGAGCCGCCAGGCTCAGCCAGAAAGAAGACGAACCGTAAGGGAAGGAAATAGACTTCCCCGTCATATGATTAAAAGCCGGCAACGCCAGCAGCACAATGGCCAGCGCAAGGATCACGGAAAACAGGGAAAGCAGAACGGCCTCCCCGATAAACTGGCGGATCAGAGCAGGGCGAACGGCCCCCACTACTTTACGGATACCGATCTCCTTAGCCCGTTTTACCGACCTTGCCGTCGTCAGGTTCATAAAATTGATACAGGCGATCAGTAAAATAAAAATAGCGACCACACTAAAAAGTCGCACATACTCGATCCTTCCACCTTCTATCTGCCCGTTCTTAAAATTCGAATGCAGGTAAATATCCCCAAACCTCGCCATACCGAGCTCGATGCGAAAACTCTTGCCCTGATCTTTATTGTACGTATCCAGGAAACGGGTAAGCTTCTTTGTCACCAGTGCCGGATTGGCATCTTTCCGCAAAAGGATCAGCGTATGAGGACCATTATTACCCCAGTCCCTGGCCCAGGTATTATCATCCAGAAAAGACTTCCAGTTGACAAGATAGTCGAACTTATCAGACGTATTCTCAGGCAGATTCTCAAATACAGCCGTGACCGTAAAATCCTTCCTGTTCTCAAAACGGATCGTCTTATTGATAGCGGCCTGCGGACTGCCAAAAAAATCCATGGCCATCTTCCTGGAAATGGCAATGCTCACCGGCGTGGCAAGGGCTGTCGCAGCCTTCCCTTCCAGGACAGGATAACTGAACATCCCAAAAAAATCAGCCCCGGCACTGCTCCCCTGCTCCTTAAGGATCTTATCCCCCACCTGGAAAGTATTTTTGTCCCGCCAGGTAAAACCAGCAGCCATCTCCACCTCCGGCAACACTTTTTTTAGCTCATCCGCCAATACCCCGGGCGTAAAAAAACCAGACTCTATCTTTCCGTCATAATACTGCCGCTCATAAATGCTGTACAACCGGTCCCCGTTCACATGAAAACCATCTACACTTTTTTCGTCCCTGATCCAAAGCAGGATCAGCAGACTACAGGTCATCCCCATCGCAAGACCAAAAATATTAAGGAAGCTATATCCTTTTTGCTTCCAAAGACTACGAAAGGCTACCTTAAAGAAGTTTTTCAGCATAACAATTTATTTGCAGTTTATTCCACCCCAATCCACCCTCCAACCTCCCATTCTCCAGGATCAAGTCGGAAAAATAAAATCCATGTTGCGTCCTCATGCCTCAAAATCAGCCGCAAACACCCCAATAGCCCCCGTTTTAACATTTGTATAACATTTATTCAAGAGTACCGATAAAACTATTTCGTTTCAGAAAAGTCCAACCACTTACAAATACACCTAATATTATGAGACGCATTTTCACCGTGATCATTTTTTTAACATCCGTATCTTTTTTCTCGGTTAGTTGTAGCAGTTCGAAAATGTCCCGGAATAACTTTGTCCCCTTTACCAGGGACCTGAAGCAGAAATTGGAAAAGGAAAATATTGATCTTAAGCAGGTACAGTTCTACGTAGACCAGAAACTGATCCTCAACAGGAACCTCGGAGATCAAAAATTAGGCGTCAGTTCAGGCGTCATAAAGATGGAAAACGGGAAATACGTCAATGAAGTAATCATACCGTCCTTTACCCCAGGCGTCTACGAGGGCAGCGAAGGTGAAAGACTGCTCATCAATTTTGAAAAAGGAAATAACAACCTGGCCTTTGGCCCCGGCAGCGGCTATACATTTAACGATTATGTGTTATATGGCACCGAATGGAAAAATGGCACCTGCTCTGTGACCTATGATTCCAATAAGTTCCGCGCCCGTTGTGGCACCTGCCAGGACGTAGCCTCAGCAACACTCGTCATCCGTAAAAAGGTCGCAGACAAATGGGAACATAAATCCCGAACACTCAAAGGAAGAACAGTAGAAAAATAATTGTTGATCGAACCCATCCCGTGGTTGCAGCACACGCGCCACGGGAATTTTTACGCCCATCCCCCTCCATCCAGGCCGCAACCAGACCCATCAAGGCCCCCAGCCTCCCAGCTCCTTACCGCGCTCCCCCATTAACAAGCTCTTCCAACAATTCAACCTTGCCCTCACAAACAGACAAGGTCTTCACCGATGCCGGATTTATGATCTTTACAAGATAAAAGGTCTTTTCCCCATCAGTGATCTCCGTAACCACATCTATCCCATAATCAGGGTATTTCTTTCTGACTACCTCCGCCGGCCCATCCGGCATCTTCGCTCCCACATAATACTTTAGAGAATATAAATAGGCGCCACGAAGATCAAAATAGGCCTGATGACGCTGAGCATCCTGTACAAAGGATACCTGGTACCCCTCCGCTGATTTAAACCAATACTCCCCCGTCGTACCGGAAGGAAATAGCCGGTGAAAATGCCGGTAAGCATGAATATTGATCTCGTTTAACGGAACATTACACGCAATACTGCTTCCCGGGTCGTTGTATATATAGGCAGCAGGAGAGATTTGATTTTGAGCGGGAGCAAAACAGGGCGCTAGCAACAGCCCCAGGATCCAACCACGCAGGAGTAGACAAGCTTTCATATTCAATCGTTTTCTTATTTAAGTTAACAATTAATTAATATTAAAACAAATCTCTTTTTTCCTACCTTAATTGGTTTTTTTCGACCTCCGATCCTTTCCATTTAAATTTCCCGATCTTTATCATTCTGATTGACCTAACGAGAACCATGGCCAAAAAAAGGACCCCGAAATTATTAGCGGGCTACACGCGTCATAATAAAGTGCGCCTGGTCCACGGGGGGAAAGACTATTTCTCCACCCTTGTACAGATGATCGACGACGCCAAAACATCGATCCACTTACAGACCTATATATTCGACGGTGACGAAACCGGCCGGATGGTGTCTGATGCGCTCATCCGTGCAGCCCATCGCCAGGTAAAGATCTTCGTCCTGCTGGATGGCTATGCTTCCCAGCACCTCTCCAAAAATATTATCCGCGAATGGAAAGAAGCAGGGATCCGTTTCCGTTGGTTCTGGCCACTCCTGAAAAGCCGCAACTTCTACCTGGGCAGGCGACTGCATCATAAAGTGATAGCAGTAGATGCCGCATTGGGCATGGCAGGCGGAGTCAATATAAGTGACCGTTACAATGACATCGGCGGGAAAAAAGCCTGGCTCGACCGCGCCCTGCTCGTAGAAGGACAGGCAGCCCTCAAGTTGCATCTTGTCTGTCGGGATATGTGGACCAGGGCCTGGTGGAAAAAACAGCTCCCGGCAGAAGACAAATTCGATTGGGTAAAAGGTGTTGTCCCGGAAGAAGAATGTATGGTCAGAGTACGACGCAATGACTGGGTACAGGGCAAGAACGAAATATCCCGCAGCTACGTGGAAATGTTCCGCCACGCGCAATCAAGGGTCATTGTCCTGTCAAGCTATTTTTTACCCGGCTCCATCCTGCGCAAACAGATGATGCAGGCCTCCAAAAGAGGCGTGGTCATAAAGATCATCGTAGGCAGCATCTCGGATGTAAAAGTCGCCCGGCTGGCCGAACAATATATGTACCACTGGCTCTTTAAGAACAAGATGCAGATCTACGAATACCAGGATACTATTTTACATGGTAAGATGGCTACCTATGACGGAGTGTGGATGACCGACGGCTCCTATAATGTCAACCGGATCAGTGCCTATGCCAGCGTTGAATTGAACATGGACGTCCGCAATGATGCCTTTGCCGCCAGGGTAGAAGAAGAAATGAATGATATCATCCGCAACCATTGCGTGCAGGTCACCGAAGAAAATTACCTTCGCCGTCATGGCTTCTTTCAACGCTGCCTCCAACGGATGGCCTACGAATCCATCCGCTTCCTCTTCTTTATCTTTACCTTTTATTTTAAACAGGAAAAAGAATCCGGCACCCGCTGATCTCCCGACCCCCATCCCCACTCTGCCCGATCCCAAATCCACCAATTCCCTTTGTCCAGCTCAATTCCCCCTTATCCGCCGGATAAAGATCCGTATCGTCTCCCCATTCCATCCATTCATCCGCCCACGCTGAACAACCACCGCATTCTCCCCCGGATACTGCAAAAAATAATGAAACACAAACCGGGCCTTCGGATTAGCCCACCCCCTCATTTCCCCAAACCGCAGATCGTTGAACACTAGCGTATCCCCCCACTGCTCAACAGTATAATACCCCTGGGAAAACCGCAAAAGATAACCCACGTCCTCCTGCCCCCGAAAAGGCTTCAGCAACGAGTCATTCCGCGGAAGAAACCGGAAATGCGTGGGTTGATGATCGAACATCGACCGGTAACCGGTATGAAAACCTCCGCTGTCCTCAGCCACAATATACCAAAGCCAGTTGTTCAACGGAGTCGGCGTCGAAATATAACGGTCATAAGTAATACCCTGCTCCCGAAGATCCTTTTTCACCTGCCTGTCTATTCTTATCTTATTGGTGATACAATAACAGAGATAAAGACTGCTGCACAGCAGCCCGAACCTTACCCAGCCCTTCCTCGCCGCTTTATTCCTTTTCAGCAACAACAAGGCAGACGTCGACAGGAGCAGCCACAAGGTATATAAGGGATCAGCCACGAACAATACATGCCAGGCCACCCGGTAGTGAGAAAAAGGCTCAAACCAACCCGTCCCATATGCGTTGAAAGCATCCAGGAAAATATGAAGAAAAAGCTCCAGGCCAAAGAACAGCCCCCAATCCCGCCGGCTCATCCCGCTCCGGGGATAAAGCCTGCCCGCGATCAATGCCAGCACCGGTGTCATCACCAGCACAAAGAGGAAAGAATGAGTAATACTCCGATGCGCCCAGACGTCCTCAGCCGTCCTCAACCAAAAAGAAGCCACAACATCGATGTCCGGAAGACTATTGGCGATCGCCCCCAACAACATGGCCTTTTTGCCCAGTTTTCGACCGGCCAACGCCTCCCCAACAGTCGCACCTAATACTATATGCGTGATCGAATCCATTTTTTTAAGCCGTTGCAATCATCAGGCCATCACCTCCGCCCCAATCGCAACCATTACCCCATCCCACAAAACAATCCTTGCCTCCAACGCGGCCCGGGCAGCCTCCTCAGCCAACCTCCATTTACCATCATCATCCCCGCACAACTCCTCCAACATCTCCATCGCCAGATGACTGTGATGATCCCCATCAACTTCTATATGCCGCTCCAGATAATAACGAAACGTCTCAAACCCGGGCATCTCTTTTGAAAGCTCCTGTACAATAGGCAGGAAAAGATCGGGTATCAGATCCTCCCGGCCAAAAGTAAAAACCGCGGCGATCTCGCATACCTCTCCGGAAAAAATAGTATCAAACGTAAAGTTCAGAAATTTTCGCACAGCCTCCTTTGCCACCAGCCCTGCTATCGCCTCCCGCACCACCACCTGCACCTCTGCCCCAGGAGCCGCAGCCCCCGCCCCAGGCACCGCCGCCCCACTCACCGGCCCGGCCATCGCCACAGCCCCAACAAACCTTCCCATCTCCCCGACAGATGCCCCCGCCTCTTCCATCGCCCGCAGATAAAGCTCAAAATGACTCACACGCCTCCCCTGCTCATCCACATCACTCTCCTCCCCTACAACGATCTCATTGATGAGATATCTTGTACCCGCACTCCCCCTTGGTACCCACGGCACATCTACACAGGTAAGCGAGCGCTGCAACGCCTTTAGCAGGGACATAAAATCCCAGACAGCATAAACATGATATTCCATGAAAATACGAAGGGCCGCAGGAGTCCGCACGGCCCGATAAATGGGGTGTTCGATGAGACGGTTACGGACAGGATCAATTGACTCTTTTAACTGCTGAATACGGATACTGTTCATGATAATTCGTAAAGAGCGCAAAGATAGCGCAGGAACAGCAGATTCTCGCTTCAACAGTCCTACCAGCGCCTCAAGAGCGCTTCAACACCTTCGTCTCCCCACCCGGAGAACCTGCTATGACCACATCGGCCATATTGATAAAAAATCCATCTTCCATCACTCCCGTAATAGCACTGACCTGCTCGTGCAAACGGGCAGGATCAGGGATCGAACCAAAGGCACAATCCAGTATATAATGCTGATTATCCGTCTCAAAAGGTACCCCATCCTTCATCCGCATCTTTGGCGCACAACCCAGCTCCCGAAGCCGGCGCTCCGTCATCTCCCAGCCAAACGGCGTCACTTCCACCGGAAGGGGAAACTGCCCCAGCAAACGCACCAGCTTGCTCTCATCGACGATGATCACATAAAAGGTAGTAGCCGCCGCCACGATCTTCTCCCGCAACAGGGCCCCACCTCCTCCTTTTATCAGGTTCAGCCGCTCATCCACTTCATCCGCTCCGTCGATGGTTACATCGATACGATCGATCTCGGCAAACGGCACAATGGGAATAGCCAGCTCACGGGCAAGACTCTCCGACTGCACCGAGGTTGCAATAGCCCGCACCGAAAGTCCATTCTTTACCATTCCGCCAATTCCCTGAATGGCCCAATAGGCCGTAGAACCCGTTCCCAGACCAACGGTCATCCCATTCTTAATATACTCTATCGCCTTTCCGGCAGCTATCTTTTTACCATTTACAGCAGCATTCTCCATGATAAATCATTATTATGCAATTTAATTAACTATCTTTTAATTCCCCCCCACAAAGCCCCTTTTTTCATTGACATTCAATCTTTTTACCCCAGCTGGCGCCCCTTCCCCGGACGCCCCGGAAGCCCTCCCTTCCTCAACCCTCCCTACAATTTCCTACACAACTGGTAGGAAATTCGCAGAGTTTGCCCTACATTTGTTTTATCATCCATTGTTATCTGTCAAATGACCCACGCTTTTAATCATATAATTTGTTGTTGTTGCTGTTGTGCGCCAACCATGGTTATTACGGTGGGGGATGACCTCTTATAAGCTGATCAAACTTATCTTGACAATAGTTAAAAGCTCCACCACCAGTGGAGCTTTTTTTATTTTATCATTTTAGTTATCTATGTCAACAACGACCATTATTCCTGCAGATTCCGCTCTCCTTTCGGCCGTCAGAGCCCTCGAAAAGGAGATAGGACATACCCCATTGCATCCTATCACCCAACTCTTCCATCACGATAAAGTACAGCTCTATGCAAAAAAAGAATGGATGCAGTTATCCGGCAGCGTAAAGGCCCGGGCAGGATACAATATCATCCGTAAAGCAATAGAACAGGGAATGCTGACCACAGGAAAAACCCTCCTCGATGCCACCAGCGGCAACACCGGCATTGCCTACGCACACATCGCCAAACGGCTGAATATACCAGTCGCTCTCTGCCTGCCGGAGAATGCCTCCCTTGAAAGGAAAGAGATCCTGGAATCCCTCGGCGTCCGCCTCATCCTCACCTCGCGCTTCGAAGGCACCGACGGCGCACAACAAGTAGCCAAAGCCATGGCAGACGAAGACCCGGAAAAATATTTCTATGCAGACCAGTATAAAAATGACAACAACTGGAAAGCCCACTATCACTCCACCGCCCCGGAGATCTTCGAAGCCCTGCCAGGCATCACCCATTTCGTAGCAGGCCTGGGAACCACCGGCACTTTCGTCGGCACCGGCCGACGCCTGCGCGAACTACAACCTTCCATCCGTCTCATATCCTTACAACCGGATTTCGCCCTCCACGGCCTGGAAGGATGGAAACACCTGGAGACCGCCATCGTCCCGGAAATATACGACCCGACCGTCGCCGACGCCAACGAAGAGGTCAGCACAGAAGAGGCATATCAGATCGTCCGCGAAGCCCGGCAAAAAGAAGGGCTCCTGTTAAGCCCTTCAGCCGCCGCCAATCTTGCCGGCGCCATCCGTATCGCCAGCCAGCTGGAGGAAGGCATAGTCGTAACCATCTTACCTGACAACGCAGACAAATACAGTGAAATCATTCAAAAAATATTATCATGATCATAATTGACTCCCGGATCAGACAGCTATTAGTCGATGACGCACTCAACACCTTCCCCGATGAATGTTGCGGCTTCCTGTTTGGACGCGAAGAAAGAGATGGCACCCGCCTGGTCATAGATATACTGGTCGTCGACAATTCCAAAGCAGGTGACAAAACAAGACGCTTTGAAATATCACCCCTCGACTACATGACAGCCGAACAACATGCGCTGGACCACGACTGGACCCTGCTTGGCATTTACCATTCTCATCCCAAACACCCGGCTATCCCATCCGAACACGACCGCAAAGCCGCACAACCTTACTTCTCTTATGTGATCGTTTCGGTAATGGACAAGGACACCATCGATGTGAAAAGCTGGTTGTTAAATGAGGAGTTCCAATTCGAAGAAGAAAAAGTTATAGATTATCAATTCACATAAAAAAGAGCAAACAATATGGCAACAGTTATTATTCCCACACCATTACGGAAATTTACCAATAATACCGCCCGGCTACAGGTCAAAGCCGGCACGATCCACGACACCGTACAGGAACTCACGGTCAACTTTCCCGATCTGAAGAAACATTTGCTGGACGAAAGCGGCAACATCCGCTCCTACGTAAACATCTTCATCGGCAACGATGACATCCGCGACCTCCAGCAGGAAAAGACCTCGGTAAAAGAAGATGCCGTGATCAGCATCGTACCCGCAATTGCAGGCGGAAGCCCGGACGCCCCAACCTCCTCCACTACCTCCCTTTTTACAAAAGAAGAACTGGCCCGGTACAACCGGCATATCATCATCCCCGGCTTTGGCATGGAAGCACAGCTCAAACTAAAAGCAGCAAAAGTCCTCGTCATCGGCTCCGGCGGACTCGGCAGCCCCGTTCTGCTATACCTCGCCGCAGCCGGAGTAGGCACCCTCGGCATAGTAGACTTCGATGTCGTCGATGACAGCAACCTCCAGCGCCAGGTAGTGTTCGGCGTCGAAGAGATCGGCAAGCCAAAAGTAGAGGCCGCAAAAAGAAGGCTCGAAGCATTGAACCCCTACATCCGTATTCAGCTGCACAATACCCATATCAACTCCCAAAATGCGCTGGACATTATAAAGGACTATGACGTCATCGCAGATGGTACGGACAACTTCCCTACCCGCTATCTGGTCAATGATGCCTCCGTTCTTTTAGGCAAACCCAATGTATATGCCTCCATCTTTCAATTCGAAGGACAGGTATCCGTATTCAACTACCGCGATAGCCAGGGAAAACTGGGCCCCAATTATCGGGACCTCTACCCTACCCCGCCACCTCCGGGACTGGTACCCAGCTGCGCAGAAGGAGGAGTACTGGGCGTATTGCCAGGCATCATCGGAAGCCTACAGGCACTGGAGGTCATCAAAGTCATCACCGGAGTAGGCGAAACGCTCTCCGGCCGTTTCTTTATCTTCGATGCGCTCAACTTTGAGAACAGGACCTTCACCATCAAGCCACGCGAAGACAACCCTATCAACGGAAAAAATCCTACAATCACCGCCCTCATCGACTACGAACAATTCTGTGGTATGCGCGCAGTGGAAGAAAAACCACTAAAAGAGATCACCGCCAAAGAACTCTACGACCTCCAGGTAAAAGGCGATCCCATCCAGATCATCGACGTCCGGGAACCACACGAATACGACATCGTCAACATCGGAGCCGAACTGATCCCGCTGGCTACCGTAGCCGACAACAGCGATAGGATCGACAGAGATAAAAAAGTGATCGTGCACTGCAAGATGGGCGGCCGCAGCGCCAAGGCAATCCGCGAGCTGGAAGAAAAATTCGGATTTACAAATCTCTATAACTTAAAAGGTGGGATCCTGGCCTATATCGATGCCGTTCAGCCGGAGCTGACCAAATATTAGGCTACAAAGGAGGCCAGTAGGATAACTACTATAGCCAAAAATGAAAATAAGGCGAGACGCTGTTGCATAGCTCATTCTTTTACTGTTCCCTGATGCCCTGGCAACTTATGACTCACAGGAATTAACAACCACCTGCCATTCCTATGAATCAAGACTGCAACCAGGGTATCAGGGATTTTTTATTGACAACATAAAGATATCAGTCAATTTCAAAATCTCCAAATAAATAGTCCACTATTTTTGTAGACTTTTAAAATAAGTTTCCAAACCCGGTCTCAGGCCCGCAACCAGAGCTTCGCATGGGTATCCGGCAACCCCAAAAACAATAAATACTCAGGAATAAAGTAACCGATCCAATACCAGCGCCACCTTGTCCGGCGAAGGCAACATGGCAGCCTCAAGACCGGCATTCATTGGCACCGCAGGCAGGCTCAATGCCCCCACAACCTCGACCGGCGCATCCAGCCGATCAAAACAATTACGCGTAATACGCCAGGCCAGCGCCTCAGCAAAAGAATTATTCTGTTGCTCCTCTGTTAATACAAGACACTTTCCATGACGCCGCACCGTCTCATAGACCAGCTCTTCATCGAGAGGATAGAGAGTCCTCAGATCGATGACAGCAACCTGCCCGGGAAACTCCGAAGCAGCAGCCTTTGCCCAGTATACACCCATTCCATACGTGATGACACAGCAGGTCTCTCCCCTATCCGTCAACCCGGCATCCGCCTCCAGAACACAAAGCCCGCGACCAAAAGGCAACACATAATCACGGGAAGGCTCAATCGCTTTTGCTTCTTCCGTACCCGACACCTTGCTCCAGTAAAGTCCCTTATGTTCCAGCATTATCACCGGATTGGGATCCAGGAAAGCCGCCTTCATCAACCCCTTCATGTCCGCAGCATTCGAAGGATAGGCGATCTTTATCCCTTTTATCGATAACAAAGTACTCTCGATGCTCCCGCTATGATAAGGCCCACCACCGCCATACGCGCCTATCGGGATACGGATCAGGGCCTGCACCGGAAATTTCCCGCAGCTCAGATAACAGGACTTCGATATCTCCGTGACAAGCTGATTAAAACCCGGGTAAATATAGTCGGCAAATTGTACCTCGACGATAGGCTTGGCACCAACAGCGCTCATTCCTACGGTCGAGCCGATGATATATGCTTCCTGTATAGCAGTATTGAACACCCGGTGATCCCCAAACTTTTCTCCCAATGTGGCCGCTTCCCGGAATACTCCACCCAATCTCCGCCCTACGTCCTGGCCATACAAAAGGGCTTCAGGAAAATCCTCCATGATCTCCCGGATAGCAAACAAGGCCGCATCCACCATGATCACTTTCTCACCATCCACAGGGCTACGCTCCCCCTTTTCTTCCGTCACCGGCGTGGGGGCAAACATAAAATCGCTTACCGTGGCAGGATCAGGATCAGGCGCAGCCACGGCTCTCGCAAAATCCCGGGCCACTATCGAAGCCGCTTCTTTCTCTATCTCTTCAATATCACTTTCTTCCACTCCAAAAGCCAACAGACGGGCCTTTAACCTCGGACGCGGATCAAGAGCAGCCTGCTCACCCAACTCATCGGAATCCCGGTAGAACTCCCTGCGCACACCACTCGTATGATGTCCCAGCAAAGGCACTTTCGCCTGCACCAGCCAGGGCCGGGTACCCTTGCGCGCCTGGTCTATTACAAACCCCATGGTCTCATAACTCTTTAAAAAATCGCTGCCATCGATGCGGATCCGTTCCATGCCCTTAAAACCAGCAGCATACTCGAAACCATCCATAGCCCTCGACTCTTCCGACCGGACACTGATCCCCCAGTCATTATCCTGAACGAGATACACTATCGGCAACTGCTTTAACACAGCAAACTGAAAAGCCTCGCTCACCTCTCCCTCGGTAACGCTCGCATCCCCAAGGGAACAGACGACGATCGGAGACTGCCCCTCAGCACCCTTGCGCAGCAGCGATGAACCGATGCTCTCCAGATAACTCAACCCCTGCGCCAAACCCGTAGCAGGAATAGCCTGCATACCCGTGGCACTGCTCTGGTGTATCATCTGCGGCTTGTCCATACCCCGATAATTGGGATGCGCATAATACTCGCGACCACCCGTAAAAGGATCATCTCCTTTTGCAAGCAGCTGCAACATCAGTTGATAAGGCTCGAAACCCATACCAAGCAATATGCTCTCATCCCTGTAGTAAGGGCTGATCCAGTCGCAGGATTGTAAATGAAAAGCTGTCGCCAGTTGAATGGCTTCATGTCCACGGGAAGTCGAATGGACGTACTTACAGAGAGGGCGATTGTTTTCGTAAGTTACGGCCATATCACCGGCCATACACATCAGCCGATAGGCTCTTAACAGAATGTCGACGGTGATCATAGCCACCCCCCCGGAGGGGTAATTTATTTTATTTCAACAGTAAACAAGCTATCGTCTTCTATAAAACCCTCCAACTCATCTCCGACTACACATTCTCCGACACCGGCGGGCGTCCCCGTGAAAACCAGGTCCCCGATGTTGACGGAAAAATAATTGGAAATATAGGCTACGATCTTATCGAAGTTGTTGATCATCAAATTGGAATTCCCCTGCTGTACCAACTCTTTGTTCTTGTACATGCAGAAGTTGATATCCTTCTTGTTCTTGATGTTCTGCAAAGGTATCCACTTGCCGATGGCAGCAGAGTTATCCCAGGCTTTTGCCTTCTCCCAGGGAAGACCTTTTTCCTTCAGCTCATTCTGTATATCCCGCGCCGTAAAGTCCACGCCTGCCGTCACAGCATCGTAGTATTTGCTGGCAAACCTCTCCTGGATATACTTACCGTTTTTGGAAATACGAAGTACCAACTCACATTCATAATGCAGTTCATTGGTAAACTCAGGATAATAGAACGGAGTATGGGCTTGCAACAAAGCACTCTTAGGCTTCATAAATATAATGGGCTCATCCGGAACTTCATTATTTAACTCCTTGGCATGAGCCACATAGTTACGGCCAACACAGAATATTTTCATATTCAATCAGGGTTTTTATATGCGGGAGATAACTTGTAAAAAAATAGTTTATCTCCCGCAACAAGTTTAATGTCTGTCCTTCGGACAAGCCACCGTTGGTGGCTTGGAGAAAATTCTAAATCCAGTTTTCATTTTGGCCTGAAGAGACCCCGGGCACTACATAGGCATATTGAATATCAAAATACTTACTCATTAAGGATGAATGCAATATTTATGCGAAAATAAAGATTCCCCTTTATAAATCATAGTTCGAACTCTAAATTATTGTACTGGCTCATAGTCCGCTCAATCCCAATAGTGGCAAAGCTTTCAATGATTTCTACCGACTTGTCGATCTTTTGCCTCACCACAGGTAGCTCGGTCGTTGTCCACTTTCCCAATACAAAATCTATCTGCCTTCCCTTGGGGAAATTATTTCCGATGCCAAACCTCAGTTTGGGGTAAGCATTCGTACCCAGGGAATCCTGTATACTGCGAAGACCATTATGGCCGGCATCACTGCCACCAGGCCTTACTCTCAGTTTACTCAGCGGCAGCGCAAGATCGTCCAGCACTACCAGGATATTCTCTAAAACGATCTTCTCCTTATCCATCCAGTACTTCACGGCCCGGCCACTCTCATTCATATACGTAGTAGGCTTGATGCATACCATTATATGACCATGCCACTTTACTTCCACTTTCTCGGCTAACCGCTCCACGCTAAATCGGTCACCCCTCCCTGTCACAAAAGCATCCAGGACATCAAACCCAATATTGTGCCGGGTACCGGCGTACTCGGCTCCTATATTTCCCAGACCGGCAATTAGGAACTTTCCCATACAAAGGGGCGACATTAAAAATAACAAAAACCCGGTTAAACTTTAACCGGGTTCCCACTAATATAATAATTTATTTTTTGGCTGCCGCAGGTTTCGCAGCGGCAGGAGCTGCTGCCGCAGCAGGTTTCGCACCAGCTGCTGGTGTACCACCCGCTGCTTCTTCCTGCTTCAACTGACGGGTCAGTACGATAGAAGCAATGGGAATACGCGGAGAGTTCAGGATCTCATAATTCGCCGCCTTCACATCCTCTACCCGAACGTTGCCATTCAGTTCCAGCGTAGTCAGGTCAACTTCAATATTTTCTTTCAGGTATTTGGGATAGGTCTTGATCTTAAGAGCCTTCATCTTCGTGATGAGCTTACCACCATCCTTTACGCCTTTCGCAGCACCCGTAAACTTGATAGGGATAGTCGCAACGATCTGCCTGTCCTCTACCAGTTCCAGGAAATCGACATGGATCAATTCGTCACTTACCTTATCAAACTGCAGATCCTTCAGGATGCACTTGTAAGATTTGCCGTCTACAGTAACTTGGGCCAATTGGAAATCAGGTGTGTAAACCAGTGATTTGAACGATGTAGCAGGAGCTGAAAAATTCACCTCCTTAGCACCCCCGTAAATTACACCGGGCACTTTTTCCTCAGAGCGAAGTTGGCGGGTGGCTTGTTTGCCCATTTCGGTCCTGAGTTGTCCTTCGATTGTAATCGTCTTCATTTTATGTTTATTTAAATATTACGCTTTCTCGATTTTTCTCGCCTCATTTATTTATTCCTCAGCTGCGAATGAATAAATAAACCGGTAATGCTCCTGTTTTCGTGTGCATTGCGGATAGCAACCGCAAATAATTCCGCCACACTCAACACTTTTATCTTCGGGCTGGGACGCTTCAATGGTATCGTATCACAAACCACCAGCTCCTCCAGCACACTGTTCTCTATATTCTCATACGCCTTACCTGAAAGAACCGGATGCGTACACAACGCCCTCACACTCCTGGCCCCCTTTTCCTTCAGCAACCCTGCCGCTTTTGCCAGCGTCCCCCCCGTATCACAGATATCATCGATCAGCACGATATCCTTATCCCTCACATCCCCTATCACCACCATACTCGCTATCTCATTAGCCCTCTTCCGGTGCTTATCACAGATCACCATTTCTGCATTGAAATAAGTGGCAATTTCCCGGATACGATTGGCACTACCCACGTCGGGGGCCGCAAAGGTAAGATTTTCCACCTTAAGTTGCTCAATATATGGTATAAAAATAGCCGAGCTGTCCAGGTGATCAACCGGAATGTCAAAATAACCCTGGATTTGTGGAGCATGCAGATCCATCGTGATGACACGATCCGCTCCTGCGGATACTAACATGTTGGCTATCAGCTTGCTACCAATCGCCACCCGGGGCTTATCCTTCCTGTCCTGACGGGCATACCCATAATAAGGGATCACAGCCACCACCTTGTAGGCAGACGCCCGGCGGGCAGCATCGATCATTAATAACAGCTCGAGCAGATTCTCGGCCGGCGAACAGGTGCTCTGCACAAGGAAAACCATGTCCCCCCGAATGCTCTCATTAAAAATGGGCTGAATTTCTCCGTCACTAAAATGCTGAATGGTGATCTTCCCCGAAGGATGGCCGAACTGCTGGGCTATTTTCTCAGCAAGGTACTGAGAGCCTGTGCCGGAAAAAACTTTGGCTAGATGCTGCATAAAGATGGTAAATAATGGGGCGAAGATACACGTATGAACTCAAAAGGAAAAGCCTTGAATATGTCAATAATAAAATATACCCTTAGTCCTTTTTTTCAACAGCCGCCGATCCCCCCTGACCACCCGTTCCTCGTCAACCGGGTCCCGCCATAAACAGGACTCAACCAAACAAGAAAAGGCCGGGCCCGGTATTCCCGGACCGACCTAAAATTTTTTATCAGAGCTTACATCAATGACCCACAGACGCCAGCTGAGGCCGGGCCGTGCTCATAATAGCCGTCTTTTCAGCTGCTTTTGCAGCAGACTTCGCATTAAAGGCATAAAAAATAGAGGAACAAACAAAAATGGAGAAAAACAGAGCGACTACATACATGCCGATACAGAAAAGGAAGGGCTGCCAGCCGCCGATTGCGTTAAAGGTTGTGCGATTCATTGGATTTTAGATTAGTTTTCAAAGGTTACGGTCGTGATCAACCGCGGGTACCAAACGTATAACGGTTCAATTCATTCCTTATTTCATTTTCCCGTTATGAATCACAAAATAATAATTTAAATTGACTAATGCAAGCAAGGAGGCAGACTTATGAAAAAAGAAACGGGGATAAAAACCTGGAACGCCGACGACCGGCCGCGCGAAAAATTATTGAAGAAAGGCCCCCAGGCCCTAACCGATTCGGAGCTGTTAGCCATTCTCATCCGCATCGGAAATCCCCAAAGCAATGCAATAGAACTGGCCCGGCAGATCCTGGATACCGTCCACAACAATCTCCACGAATTAGGCAAGCGCCCAATTCGGGAAATAATGAAAACCAAAGGGATAGGTGAGGCAAAAGCAATGACCATCGCCGCAGCGCTGGAACTCGGCCGTAGAAGACAATCCAGCATGTCCCTTGAAAAACCAACCGTCAAAGACAGCCGGGAAGTCGCAGGCTACCTGCGCGCCAGGCTCGCAGATTATAACTACGAGGTTTTCGGAGTACTCTACCTCAACCAGGCAGGCCGGATCAATCACTTCGAAGTCATGAGCCAGGGCGGTATCACAGGTACCGTCGTCGACCCTCGTCTGATCTTTAAAAGAGCCTTTGAGATCGAAGCCGTCAGCATCATCGTCTGCCACAACCACCCTTCCGGCAACCTTCAGCCCAGCAAGGCCGACGAGATTCTGACATTCAAACTCAGAGAAGGCGCTAAACTATTGGACATCAAACTATTAGACCATATCATTGTAGGAGACAACGGTTACTTCAGCTTTGCCGACGCTGGTTTGCTGAAAAAATAGCCCCCTATCCGCCCCTTCAAACTCCCCGGCAAAGCCGCCGCAGCTACTCAAGCCTGTGCCGAAGGTCCCCCAAAATTCATCGGCAACTGCACCTCCTCCAGATCCTGTATCTTCCCATTCCCCGCCTCAAAGCGATTGACATTTTCTGTCAGCGCCTTCATAAACCGCTTGGCATGCTGTGGAGTAAGTATGATCCGGGACTTGACCTTGCTCTTTGGCGTACCTGGCATCACATTTACAAAATCCAGCACGAACTCTGCATGAGAATGCGTAATGATCACCAGGTTGGCATACTGCCCTTCGGCTACTTCTTCACTGATCTCTATATTCAACTGGTTTTCTGCTTGCTCTGGCATCCTGTATAATTTAGTTCGCCAAAAATACAATTTCACCCGACAAAATCCGGCCCGGCCTCCAAAATAAAGGCTCCAGCAAACCCTAAAATAAAAGCTCCCGCAAATAAAAAGGACTGACCGTGATGGTCAGCCCCAAAAAACTACACTACAAAAAGTATCTTACTGCGTGAAAATATCCGTGATATTTCTCGCAGCGTTGGTTGAATTGAGGTACTGGAAGTTCAACGTATACTTTCGAGCCACCGGATCAGCAACAATGGTCGGCGGAACACTGATCGTGATCCCCGCAGCCGTCACCGTTGCCGCATCCATCGAAACCTTGAAATTGCTCAGCACACCCGCCGTATTGGTAAAGGAGATCAGGTAATCAACTCCGATCCCGCTCGTAGCCCGAACCTGCGTAGGTGTAACCGGAACAAAGACCCCGTCGAAAGTCTGGTCAGCCACAGGCGTTCCCGTCTGCGTCGCCGTATTATACCGGATATACTCCTGTGTATAGGGACCCGCAATAGGATTCCCGATAAAGGCATACATCAGCTTGCCCGCATTGCTGCTGACGATCAGGTTCTGATTCGATCCCGAACCCGATGCGCTGTTTATCGTAAATGGCATTGCATAGCTCACCGTCGGATCGATCTTGCTGGCGTAAAGCTTGATAGGAATTTTTCCTATCCGGTACCCCTTGGGAATCGTTACAGTTATCGGAGAAGCCGGGATCACCCCATCGCTGTCAGGAAGAAGCTGCAACATATTGCTCGGATTTGCAGCATTCCAATTCGTGATCAGAGTCGGATCATAAGTGATCTTGACAGTCACATCGTAGGTCAATACCTGGGGAGATGCAATGTCTATCGCAATGGCCGTATCAAGAACAGCCGTATCGATGGTACCCCAGCTCAACGTCTTTGTACCGTCCGAGCCACGGGAGAATTCTATGATGGGTGCAGTATTGCTGACGTCCAGGAATTTATTATCCTTTAAGCAGGAGCTAAAGCCCAACAGGAGCATCCCCAACATCGCGCTATAGATTAACTTCTTCATTATCTTAATTTTCAATTATTAATTATCGTTTTCTTACTTCTGCCAGAATATCTTTTTATTGAACACATCTCCCGCCTGCTGATTCTGTGCGGCATAATTACCCTGATTCTGCGTAATCTCTGTCTGGGGATAAAGCAATCGTACGGGGATCTGGTTCGGCTGAGCACCCGGATTTATCGAAGGATTCGTTCTGTCAGGATAACCGGTCTTTCTGTAATCCGACCAGATCTCCAGGCCATCGATCTCGGCATTGGCCACCCACTTTCCATAGACGATCGCCTGGATCGGATCAGCACCATTGATATCGATCCTTGGATCGCCCGCATTCGCAGCCAGATAAGAGCTGGCAGCGGTAGCCGGATTCGGAACACCAAGGAAAGTAAAGGACTCGGACACAGCCTGGTTGTACAAAGCCTTGAAATCTCCGCTGATCAACCCTCTCTGCGCAGCCTCTGCCTGCAGGAACAAAGCCTCGCTCGCAGTCATGACCACAGCATCCATTCCCGGACTCTTCAAAATACCTGTACCGATAGTAGCCAGCTGGTTTACCGGCTTGGCGTGATCGGCGTCCCCAAGAAAGTTGCCGGCATATCCACCACCCGAAGCCACCTTATAAATATATCCCAACCGGGGGTCCGAGGTCGCGTTCAAATAGTCGACCATCGTCTGGTTAGCTATATAAAAGGTCTGGTTCTGGTAAACATTGGGACTCGCAACCTGGTAGCCGAAAACAGACCAGAAAGGACTCTGCTGATTGGTTGCGTCCTTGTAACCGGGATTTACCACGGCATTCTGACCAGCCGTAAGGAAACCATAAGACGCCGTCTTCGCCATCTCCGCCTGTAACGATGCGGCTGTCGCTGCAACCGGGATCTGCCTGAGCAGGATCCGAAGCTTTACCGTATTGGCAAAGGCCAGCCAGCTCGCCTTATTACCCTTGAACATGACATCAGCAGCATCATCGCTCGTGGCCTTCGACGCATTGATCAGCGCCATAGCAGAATCCAGCCTCAGCGGGAGGCTGGCATAAATATCAGCCGCTTTATCATAGACGGGTTTACCATATTTGGTATTCAAAGCCTGCGAATAGGGAATATCTCCAAAAATATCCGTCAGGTCCTGGAATATAAGGCATTGCATCACCAGGCTAGCGCCGGGGAGGATCGAACCATCCGCACTCTTCGAAGCCACAAAATTGTAATCGGCCATGTTGTGATACATATACCCCCAGAAATTGTCCCCGTAGGCATTGTTCAGGGTGAACGTTTCCACCAGGTACTGCGTACCGGCAGCAGAATAGCTCGTGGTCCTGGCCCAGATACCCATCCACTCATTGGTCAAGGTAGAAATACCGACAGTAACAGGGGGCGGTGTTACATTTACGGCAAATACCGTATTCTGAAGCGCACTGGCAAAAACATCCTTGCCGCTGATAACGGTTGTCGTGACCGCATTCGGATTATTTGCGTTCGTATCCAGTTTCTTTGTGCAGGCTCCTGCTGAAAGAAGTATACTTCCAAATGCCAGGTAGCCAGCAACTTTATTCTTATTAAATAACATACAATTCTTCGTTTAATAAAATATTAAAATGTGACATTCAGAGAGAAACCATAGCTTCTCAGCGGAGGCGTAACATATTCATTGGCTACACCCACAGCGTTTGCATTCGAGTAAAGGCTCGAGCTGAACTCAGGATCGGTCCATTGGTTGCTCTTTGGTCTCCACATGAACAGGTTCTGACCGATCAGCGCAAAGGTTGCTTTCTTTACCGCTCTCTGCATGCCGATAGCAGCCAGGGGAATGTCATAGGTCAGTGCCAGCTCCCTCAATTTCCAGAAGGCTGCGCTGACTACGTAAGGAGCAGAAATAGCGTTGTAGGTGGTAGACCAGAACTGAGCAGCAGTACCCGAAGTAGGGATGCTCGTATTAGCCACATATTTGGTACCGTCGAAGTAAGAAGAATTTGGAATGATAAAATGCGATCTGTTCGTAGCGCTGGTAGCAGAGATCCCTGCAAAATCCATGGCCTGTCCCTGGGAGGCCAGGAACTTGGCGCCGCCGCGATAATCAAACACCGCATTCAGCGAAAACCCTTTATACTGCATCTGTGAAGTAATACCTACGAGATACCGGTAATTCGTATTACCCGCATAAACCAGGTTTGAATTTGTAGTTGGCAAACCATTGCTCTGCACGATAACACGTCCCTGGGGATCCCTGTTCCAGTCGGAAACATACAGAGAAAGATACTGCTTTCCGGGAACGGCATCCTGGTTGTAAACAGTGCTGCCCGAACCTGCCACAACAAATGGAGAACGTGATGTATCTCCCTTAGTCAGGTAAACCACTTTATTGTTCAGCCAGCTGAAATTCGCGTTGATATTCCAGTTGAACTTTCCGATCTTGAATAAAGGAGTCAGCTTCAGGTCCAGGTCGATCCCGTTATCCTGCAGCTTACCGGTATTCAGCAATAAAGTGCTGGTACCCGTTGCGCCGGAGACGTTGGAAGTGATCGTCTGGTTCGTAATACCCGTAGCATAATAAGAGGCGTCCAGTTCGATCCGGTTGTGAAAGAAAGCCACGTCGAAACCGACTTCAGTAGAAAGATCCTGCTCAGGCTTGAGGGCCGGCTGAACAGAAGCATAGCTCGTGGAATATCCGTTCATAGAACCATATGGAAATCCACCGCCTACAGATACACCAGGATAAATCCCGTATGCGCCATATGTCGGCATAGACAAACCATAGGACTGGCCGGCCAGGTACCCGATATAAGCCGTGCTTGGAATGCTCACATTACCCGTTTTCGCAAAGCTGACACGAGCCTTCAGGTAAGACAGGCCATTCTCAGAAACGATGCCAGGGAATTTATCGCTCAATACAAAAGAGACGTCAGCTCCTTCATAATTAAAGCTTCTTGTCTGTGGAGACAGGATAGACAACCAGTCATTCCGGAAAGAAGCATGCAGGAAAACCCAGCTGTCATATCCTACAGTCAGATCACCATAGGCTGCCTGGGAATAGGCATTGTAATGATAGTTGGCATATGCGCTGCCATCCGCATTGTTCACCTTAGTGATACTGTTGGGAATTGCAATAGTGGAAGTAGCCTGATTCGAATACCAGTAACCATGCGTGGTCCTGCGGCGATAGTTCGCGCCCGCGATCAGGGTGAAGTCAAACCTGTCCTTCTTGAACTTGCCGGTGAAATAGCCATCGCTGTTCCAGTCATCAAAATTGATCTTTACCAGTTCGGACTGAAAAGGCATAGAAGGCGCAGTAGAGGCAGTACCACCCGCAGCCCACGGATCGTTCGCAGCATAGGCGCTATAAGTATACGCATCTATATGAGAAGGGTCGTTGGTAGAAGTCTTGTTGTAACCGCTTCTCGCCGTGAAAGACAGGAATTTGGTGAATTTATAATCAAGCTGCAGGTTGGAAACCAGCGTATTTATCTTCTGGATAGCCCTGGAATGAAAAACCTGGTACCAGGGGTTTGTATAATACTGGTTGATATAACCGGAAGGGCTGGAATAATAGTCGTTGTCCACATTCTTTACCGTCTTCAGATCGATATTCGGTGGCTGGTTGATAACACTCCAGAAAACCGGGCGATACTGTGTACCACCGCCATAGACCAGGCCGGCCTGGTTCACATCCCTATGAGCATAGCTGACGCCGCCCTGAGCTGAGAAATTACCAAAATGCAGCCCGCCGTTGAAGCGACCCGTAGTTCTGGACGACCGGTCATTGTATACGATACCCTGGGTCGACTCATGCTGACCCGAAGCATAGAAATTGCCCCAATTGTTGGCGCCGCCAACAGAGAGACTGTTCTGCTCGAGTACTCCGGTCTGGAAGAAGTCGGACCTTCCATTCTTATATGCCTTGTAAGGACCGTACTTGATATTCCCAAGCGAATCAAAACCTATCGCTATCTGGGAATAAGGAAAATCCTGGCTGTTATAAGCCGGACCAAAATTCTGGTTCTCATACGGAACAGGCAGCGGCAGACCCGTCAGCGGATCGAGGTAAGGAGCACCTTCACCACCGTTCGGGCTATACTCGTTCTGAAGCTTAGGCATATAAGACAGATGATTCCACATCGTGCTGTTCTTATAATTCACCGTAAACTGTCCTTTCTTCCCCTTCTTGGTAGTAATGATCATAACCCCGTTGGAAGCATCCTTACCATATAAGGCCGCACCATTGGCCCCTTTCAGGATGGTGATGTTCTCCACATCCTCAGGATTGAGACTGGCGATGTAGGACTGGTCGACGATAATACCGTCCACTACTACCAGCGCGCTGTTATCACCCGCGATACTACGGCTGCCCCGAAACGTGATCTTGATCGTCGGATTGACGCTGTTATCCGCAAGACGGATATCTACGCCCGACACCTTGGCCGTTAAACCCGTAGCCAGGTTGACGACACTCACCTCATTCAGGTTCTTTGCATCGACAACCGCCGTAGAATATCCCAGCTGTTTTGGCTGCCTTTTGATACCCAACGCCGTAACGACCACTTCGGTCATATTACTTTGCTGCCGGGTTACCGAAATAGATAATGAAGATTCGTTCGCGATCTGAACTTCCTTGGTGGTCATACCCGCACCAGTAATGATCAGCGTCTTACCGACCTCAACTTTGATCGAAAAATTGCCATCGGCATCCGCAGAGGTGCCTGTCTTAGTTCCCTTGATCCGGACAGAGGCAAATTGCACTGGCTGTCCTAATTGATCAGTAATTTTCCCGGAGATTGTTTTGGTTTGCGCAAACGCTAATACGGAGAATAGTATTAGCCCTGCTAATAGCATTAAAGATTTTCTCATGTCTTTGACTGAGTTTTGTGTGACTAATGTGACTCTTGACTAATTTTAACCGAAAAGTTAAAATCTCGTCAATATTAAGTTAAATTATTGACAAGTATTTGGCGGCAAAAGCTGCAACTATCACCCAAAACTAACAACGTTATAGTTAAATCTTAGCGGGACATATTGAGTATCAACCAGAAGTAATGCTAAAAATTTAGTAGGAAAACTCGTTAATTATTTGTTAACAGCGAGACCGGTGCATCGTTCAGATAATTTATTAAATCTTTTAATAATGTTTCATTTATCTCGTCATACCGATGTTTTGAGAAGAATTCATTCACTTTATTATTATCCTCGGGAAGGATACTTTTAATGTATTTCTTGCTCATTTCCAATCTTCTAGCCTTGACACCCCCGGGTAGGACCACATAATATATATTATTATCTACATATTCATCGTAAGGATTCCCACTTTCAGTCATTCCATCCGAATGATAGTCGGACTTGACAAACCTTGTTCTGAGATCCCGGTACAAAGCATACTTCCCCGAAACAGCAGGAACCAGCACAATAAAATAACGCGATGAATCTATTGCCGTCACCTTGTCGAAGATCATCAGCGAATCCCCATCCTTTATCGCAAAGGCCTTTATCTCCTGCTTATCCAGCTCAATGATGGTATTCAGATCCCTGGTCGTGTACAATTTCTGCTGGATCTTATCAAAATTGAACTTCAAAGCCTTATTGTCAACCAGGCTATCCGCCCGGGTTATCACTACCCCCTGCCCCCAACGATCGGCCAGCAGGTACCGGTTCCCCTTCGTATCCTCCTTGATGGTAAAAGCCGGCAACGCAGACATCCGGTAAAAGGTATTTGCCGGAGTAGTGGTGATATAGGTCTGGCTGGCATCGTGGACATTCGGCATACCAAACTTCGTCAGACTGTACGGCGTTACGATCGTTTGCCCGCTATACATGATCTCACTATGCATGAACTCATTTAATGTGGCCCCGGCTGAATGGGTTGTCAGAATATGCATAGGATCGTTTTGTATGGTATTCTGGTTAACGCCGGTAACCACAATCCCTTCCAACGAAGATATCCTGGTCTGAAGGACAACCGTAAGCGACTGATCACTGCCTATCCGGACCGTGTCCCCTTGAAACCCAATCGAGTTAATATAGATATAGTCCTTTTCCCTCACTTTGATCCGAAAGACACCCATTGAATCGGTGCTGGTCCCTGTTTTGCGATCTTTCAATTGAACGGAAGCCCCGATGATAGGATTTCCCTGGCTGTCCTTTACCACCCCCATGACAGAATAAGGCTTTTGCGCCCTGCTTGCGATCGAAAACAGACAGATCATTGACAAAAGAAGAAAGGCATATCTCATAAAACAAAGTTTGTTGGTTTATTGGTCCATAAAATCGACCATTTCGGTTTTGGCGTAGTCTTAAAAATAGTAAATAAAAGAAAAAACTATCCGCAGCTGCGGATAGTTTTTTCTTAAAAGGTCATTAAAATTTATTTGTAATACTTGTCGATAATATATCTCGGTCCCGTAGGCGTATTCGCCTGGTACTGGAATTCAAAATACTTGTTAACAAGGTCAGCAACGATGATGTTCGGACCATCCGTAATAGTAACACCATTGGCGGGAAGAGCCATTTCTTTTACATCATCAGCATTCATGGTCACTGTAAGATTGCTCAACACACCGTTAGTGTTGGTGAAATTGATCTCATATCTGGGGCCGATATAATATCCACTGGCTACCTCAACATTCGTGGGTGAGACAGGAACAAAAGCGGTGGTCTTGACAGAATGCCCTGTATTGGCAGAGGTACTGTCGGTCGCATTCCAGCGCGTGAAGTCCCAGGTATAGGTCCCCGCCAGCGGGTTACCCACGATATGGAAATAAATAGTGCTCAGGTTTCCGCTGATAGTCGTCCCGGAAGCATCGGTGATCGAGATGGGCAACATGTAACTTTGCGTAGGGTCCAGGTTATCATGATTGAAGTATACCGAAAAAGTATCCAGCCTTTGTCCTGCATGGACCGTGCCTTTGGTTACCGGGAACGTATACGCATTGCTTGGCCACGCCAGGAACTGCACTTTGCTTGCATCTGCGATATAAGCCGCACGCGCGGCATCATTTATCCCCAATGTTACGGCAATATCCTTGGTAGGAGGATAATCTGAGGCGATGTTAACTGTAAAAGTGACCGTATCCAGTCCTGTCTTGGATGCGTCCAGGGTCGCGCCGGCAAAGAAGGCAAGACCACCGCTGGGAGCATTGGTCGTACTGTTGACACTGGAGGTAGAGATCTCCGCGACATACTGCGAATTTGTAGTGCTGAAGTCGACATTCGGCTTGTCTTTCAAACAACCAGCCAGGGACAGCGATAAGAGAACGGGTATTGCTATTGCTAATTTTTTCATGTTTGTGCTTTTAAAGAAAATTAAGGCATCCAGAAGATCTTGGAGGTCATGTTATTGATTGATCCCTGTGCACCAACATTCGTATTGTTGTTGTTGTACTCGCTCAGCGGATACAATAAGCGGTAGGGTATATGCGAAGCCGTCGTGCCGGGATAGATGGAAACCGGAAGGTCAGACGGGATACCCAGTCTCCGGTAGTTGTTCCATGCTTCGATGGGGTCGATCATGTTATAGGCTGCCCAGGCCTGCAGGATGATAGTCTGGATCTTGGTTGAAGAGTAGGTGATATTCACCCGGCTGTCATTCTGCCTATAATATGTATAGGCGGCATCGGCGTACCCAGGTACACCCATGACCCTGAAAGATTCCGAAACAGCAGACCTGAAAAGCGTGTCCGCTTTGACTGGGTCTCCGCCCAAATATCCGCGCTGTACGGCCTCGGCCTGCAGGAACAGACTCTCAAAAGCGGGCATGATCAATGCACTCTGCGAAGCCGAAGCCAGGATACCCGGCCCTACCGCAGAAATAACAGTGTTATGCTCCGTACCGTCCTGGCTGCCAAATGCACGTCCACGAACGATGCTATCCTTGTTTAATGCATAAAACCTTGAGCTGCGCGGATCATTCGTACTGTTATAAAAGGCTACGGCATAGCTGTTAGCCCTGTTATACGAATTACCCGTAGTAGGCGAAGTACCATTGGTAGCAAAACCAACATTCTGCCACATTGGGTTCTGCTGATTCACCGCCGCATTGGAATAACCGGGATTAACACTCGCGTCAAGGCCCGCACCCATAAAGTCGGCAGTCGTAAGCCCATTCAGCTCGGATGTGATAAAAGCAGGCCCGTCGGACACCTGTGTCATATTCATCAGGACCTTCAGCTTGACCGAATTGGCAAAAGCGGCCCATTTGGCCATTTTACCGCCGAACATGACGTCATAAGTAAGGGGATTGTCTGCCGTCGTCGCGTTGGCACTTTTGATCAGCGCAATGGCACTGTCCAATTGACCGACAATACCCTTATACACCGTCTTCGCGTCGTCATATTTGGGATAATAATTGGCTTTCCCGCCATTCAGCGCGTCCGAATATGGCACGTTATTATAAAGATCCACCAGTCTCTGGAACATAAAGGACTGCATGATCTTCGCGATCGCCAGGTAATACTCCTCACCGCTCTTACGCGACTGGTCGGCGATATTCTTAAAATTTTCCAGCGTCAGATAGACATTGTCCCAGTTCTGGTTGGCAAAACTGGTATTCGTATTGTAAGTAGCCTCCGTTCCATAACCACCGTAGTCACCACTAAAAGCCCAGTATCCCATATAGCGGTTAGCAAAATCGGGAAAACCGGCATTGTACGTTTGGTTCGCCACATTCGTCAGCGCTGCGGAAAGACTGAACTGCGACGACACCGCCAGTGGCACGTTTGGATTGGTATTGATATCGAACGTTCCTTTTTTACATCCTGCCAGCGCGAGCAGCATCAGCGGAATGGCAATAAGGCTATTATATGATTTCTTCAACATAGTTTCTGTTTTTACGAATTCAAATTGGGTTAGAACTGGATACCGAGGGTAGCGCTTATGATACGTGTTGGAGGAGTCTGACCTTCTCCCGTACGACCAACGGCATTGCTGGTATCTTCACTATACTCCGGATCAGTCCAGATATTCGATTTCGGACGGATCATCAGCAGGTTACGACCGGAAAGCGTCAGAGAAGCATGCTGTACGATACGGGTAGGAGCAAGCCATTTCCTTGGGAAATCATAGCTCACAACCACTTCGCGCAATTTCCAGGCAGCCGCGCTGGTCACATAGTTGGCATTGACACTGTTATAAAGGCTGGGCCAGAAGTTGAAATTCGCGTCGCTGACAGTGACATTCGTGTTGGGAACAGCTTTTCCGCCCTGCATAATGACGGAGTTCGGGAATACAAAACGCTGACGACCAGTGACGGCAGTAGTATAACCGTTGCCGGAGAAGTCCATGCTGGAACCCAACTGATTCAGGATCTTGTACCCTGTACGGTAATCAGCCGTTGCGCTGAAAGTCCAGTTCTTGTAGACTACAGTCGAGGTAAATCCAAGAATATGTTTTGGAGTTGCCTGGCCCATCACTTTCAGATTGGAATTACGTGTAGGATTGCCCGTAACCGCATCGACGATGACCTTGCCTGTCGCACTGTCGCGATTCCAGTCATAAGCCTCGATAACAGGGAAAGGTTGTCCAAGTACCGCATAAGCATTGGTGTTCAGGTTGCCGTTGGTTCCAAGACCCAGCGACTTCTGACCGCCATTGATAGCGATGACCTTGCTTTCGTTATAGGTATAGTTGACACCCATGCTCCAGGTGAGGTTAGCAGATTTCAGAATCGTACCCTTGACCTCGGCCTCAATACCCCTGTTACGGGTGTTGGCAGCGTTGACAAGAGCCTGGGTAAATCCGCTGGAATTTGGAATGCTGGCGAATACGATACCATCCCTCAGCTTGGATTGATACACACCGCCGACGAGTGAGATCCGGTTCTGCAGAAAACTCATTTCCAGACCAATCTCATTTTCCACTACCTTCTCAGGCTTGATATTGGGGTTGGCGATCGTCGTATTCAGCTGAAAACCACCCAGACCATTGTAGGGGAAACCTACGAGATAGCCGGCTGTAGTGCTGTTAGCCGCGGTCAGGGTACCCTGTGTCTTATAGGCTCCATCGGCGATATACGGAGAACCGCTCGCAAGGGCGGAAACGTTACCCGTCAATGAATGTGCATAACGCAGTTTGAGGAAGTTGACCACCTTGCCGTTCGCTATGGAAGGGATCATATCGCTGATTACGAGCGAAGCGTCTCCATCATAGTAAGGAATATAACGGTTGTCCTTGGACAGACGGGAGTCGATATCCGTCCGGTACGAACCATGCAGGAACGCAAAGTTCCTGTACCCGACCGTTGCCTCACCGAAATAACCAAGACGACGGGCCTCTTCGGTGTAATTACTCTGTCCCAAAGCAGTATTGGAAGTAGTACCGATACCCGCGGCACCAGTCAGGTTCGTGACGTTGTATACAGGGAAGAACAAGCTACCTGCATTGATATACGTATTGCTGATCTGGTTATCGATATAAGTAGTACCTACAGTAGCCCTAAGATTGAAATCCTTGCTCAAATTCCTGTCGACAGTCGCAAGGAAATCCTGGGTTATAAGAAAGTTGGAGAAACTATAGGTATAATAAGTAGCCTGACCGCCATGGGCAGCATTGTACTTCGTACCCTGCGAGCTATCCAGCACAACACCTGTGCCATTGTAATTGGAGAAATACAGATCAGTATTGGACTGAGCATAGCTCGAATAAGTCTTATCCGCATTCGTATTCTCGTACTTTCTGTTGAGATTGGTCAGCGCCAGACGATATGAGAAGGTCAGCCAGGACGTGGGCTTTAATTGCAGATGCATATTCCCTGCCAGGTTGTTATCCCTTGTTTTGTATCTGACGTTTCCGATCGTCCAGTAAGGATTGTCGTAATAATCGTTAAAATACCCGTTTATCGTCGCAAACTTGTTGTTCTGCCAATCCTTCAGCTGGGACAGCGGAATAAAAGAAGGCGTGTTCAGCAGGTTGTCATAAGTAGTCGTCTGATTGGTAACGTTCGTATTCTTGTAAGTATACGACAAAGTATAATCAGCAGAAAAAATGCCATAGTTACGGCTGCCGGCAACACGGAAGGCATCCCTGCGGCCAATATCACCAGGCATTACACCTTTTGTGCTGATATCCTGCGCACTCAGATAGAAGCGGCTGTTGTCATCGCCCGCTGCATAAGAAAAGTTGTTCTGTGTAGTGAAAGCCTTGTCAAAAAAGTCCTTTTTCTGATTGGGATTGGACACATAAGGAACGGACAGAACGCTGCCGTCCGGCTGTATACGCCCGACCGGAACCATCGCACCAGCCTGGTAGGAAGGACCATAAGCCTGGTTCTCATATGGAACCATAGTACTGAGATCGTTGAAATCATTAACCCAAAGCTCACCGCCATTCGAGCCAAACCGTGACTGGAACTTGGGTATATAAGCCACGGATTCCTGCTGCACCGTTGAAGAAAAAGAAAGCTGGGGTCTTCCGCGTACGCCTTTTTTAGTCGTTACAAGAATGACACCATTGGAGGCGTCCGAACCATACACGGCAGATGCGCTGGAACCTTTCAGGACAGTAATGTCCGAAATGTCATCCGCATTGATCGTGCTCAGATCATTGTAATAGATGGCCCCATCAACAATGATCAGCGGCTGGTTATTACCAGTCAGAGACCGGTTACCACGAAGCGTAACACGGGTCGGCGCAAATACGCCATTGTTCGTCGTGTTGATCTGTAGACCGGCAACTTTACCGGTAAGACCATTCACGGCACTGATCGGCTTAGCCTGGGTAATTTCCTTGCCCGTAACCTTGGCAGTAGAATAACCCAGCTCCTTAGCCTGACGCTGGATACCAAGAGCCGTAACGACAACTTCCGTCATGTTCGACTCTTTCCGCGAAACCTGCACATTTACCGGTCCGGAACCTGTGACAGCTACTTCCTTAGCCGCCATGCCAGCTCCGCTGATGACCAGTACGTCTCCGGGCTTTGTCTTGATTGAAAATGCGCCGTCTGCATCTGCGCTGGCGGCTGTCTTGGATCCCTTGATCAGGATTGTGGCGAAGGGGACAGGCTGACCTTGCTGGTCCGTAATTCTGCCTGTTGTCGTTTTGGTCTGAGCAAATACTGATAGGGAGAATAGCAGTATTGCTATCAACGATAGACATTTTCTCATGTGTGACGAGTTTGTTTTGGTTTAAATCGGCCTTTCGGCTGACAAAAAAACGTTAAAGAAAACTAAATTAACAAATTTCAGTATTCAACCTAAAAAAAAATGAACTAACTATAAAAAACCGCAATCATCCCGCAGCCACATAAAGCGATTTTTCTTTATTGGTCAATGGTTTGACCCAATTTTAGCAAAATATAGCAAATTCGTTAATTAATTGTTAATGAAATCAGACTATAATACGATCATATTTTATTAATTTTTACGCTTTTACTTAATAAATCGACCAAATTATCCCACCTATAGCTATCAATATCATAATAAATCACACTTTTCAATAAAAATTATCACATTAATTTAAACACTTATTAAAACTATCTTAAATAAGTTTTTCGACCCTTTCTCTCCGATTTCCGGTCATTTTCCTTTGATTGTTTAACATTTAAGATATACTCAATATGTGCGCCTTCACAAGAAAGCCCAAAATGGCTCCGGGAACATCGTCAACCTCTACCCGACATTCCTAAAAAACTTTGTTGCTTTTTCTTTCCCGTGAATCCTACCTTTGCGCAATGGAATTATTAGATGGAAAGCTCGCTTCTCAGGCTATAAAAGACGCTCTCACCTTACAAGTAGCTCAGTTAACAACAGAAGGAAAAAAAGTCCCGCACCTGGCAGCAGTACTCGTAGGAAATAATGGAGCCAGCGAAACGTATGTAGGCGCCAAAGTAAAAGCCTGCGCCGAAATAGGCTTTAAATCTACACTCGTCCGCCTCGAAGACAACGTCAGCGAGAACAGGCTGCTCAATGTCATCGATGAACTTAATAATGACGTTGACATAGACGGTATCCTCGTACAGCTACCATTGCCCAAACATATTTCCGATGAAAAAGTGATCAATGCTATCCACCCCTCAAAAGATGTCGATGGCTTCCACCCCGAAAGCGTCGGGAAAATGGTCCAGGGATTGCCGACATTCGTTCCCGCTACCCCACATGGCATCATGCTCCTGCTCGAGCACTATAAGATAGATACCCGCGGCAAACACGCTATCGTAGTCGGCCGGAGCAATATAGTAGGCCGGCCCATGAGCATCCTGCTTAGCGGAAATACCAATCCCGGCAACTGCACCGTCACTATCTGCCATTCCCAGACCCGCAACCTACAGGAACTATGCCTCCAGGGAGACATTATCGTCGCCGCCCTTGGTAAGCCGGAATTCGTCACCGCCTCGATGGTAAAAAAAGGTGCGATCATCATCGACGTTGGCATCACCCGCGTACCCGACGCGAGCAAAAAAAGCGGCTTTGCTTTAAAAGGAGACGTCAAATTTGACGAAGTCGCCCCTCTATCCAGCTATATTACACCAGTACCCGGCGGAGTTGGCCCCATGACCATCGCCGCTCTCATGAAAAATACATACAGAGCCTGCGAGGAAAGAAATGGCAACTAATACATCATATCCCCCCATACCCTCCCGGACAGATAAGCCCCTGCCTGTAATGGAGTCTTTTTATACACTCCAGGGAGAAGGCTTCCATCAGGGAAAAGCTGCCTGGTTTATCCGTCTGGGCGGTTGTGATGTCGGCTGTGTCTGGTGCGATGTAAAAGATAGCTGGGATGCAGACAAACATCCCTTACGGGAAATAAAAGACCTCGTCACCGAAGCGGCGGCCCACCCCGGTCGCATGGCCATCATCACCGGCGGCGAACCCCTCATGCACGACTGTACGGCATTAACCAGCCAGCTGCACCAGGCCGGATTTACCACCAATATCGAAACATCCGGATCTTCCCCGCTTAGCGGCCAGTGGGACTGGATCTGCCTCTCTCCAAAAAAGTTCAAGGCGCCCCTCCCGGAGATCCTGCCCCTGGCAAACGAATTAAAGATCATCATTTTCAACAAGTCCGACTTCGACTGGGCCGAACAGTGGGCCGCTCAGGTCTCTCCGGACTGCCGCCTCTTTCTCCAGCCCGAATGGAGCAAGTCTTCCATCGTTACCCCCCTTATAATCGACTTTATAAAGGCCAACCCGAAATGGGGCTTTTCCCTACAGCTTCATAAATATATTAACGTCCCCTAACCCCCGGTTCCGCCGGAGGCGGCGCATAAATCATTATAACTTCCGTTTAAGATTCTGATTCGTAATTTTCCAGTATGAAAATCCAATTTCTCTTCATCCTCCTCTCCATAACAGCCATATCCCGGGCCCAGGCTCAATACAACCCGGATAAAGTCAACAAAAAAGCCGCGCAAACCTATTCCAAAGCGCTGGAACTAGCTCAGAATGACGACTTTAGGGCAGGCATCGAAACCCTGAAACAGGCAGTGCGGCTGGACCCCGGATTCGCAGACGCCTGGCTTTCCATGGCCGGCATGTATGGCGAACTAAAGAACTACCAGGGCGCCATCGACAGCTACGAAAAAGCCAGAGCCATCGACAGCAACTATTTTAAAGATTATAACCTCCCCTATTCGATCAACCTGGCCGGAAAAGGAGACTTTTCCACAGCCCTGGACGCAGTCAACACCTTCCTCACCGTAACCAACCTCAACGAAACCAGCCGGAAAGCAGGCGAATACCGGAAAAGAACCTACCGTTTTGCTCTCGACTATGCAGCCGCTCACCCGCAAACCGGGTATAAATTCGAACCGCTGAACATGGGTGACAGCATCAACACCGCCGTCTCCGAATACTATCCCACCCTTACCATCGATGGCAGCACCCTGATCTATACCCGCCGTGTCAACAATTTCAACGAAGACTTCTACCAATCGAACAGACTCAACAACGGCTGGACCAGGGCCACAAGCCTCCCCGGCAATATCAATACAAACCAGAATGAAGGCGCCCAGAACATCTCCCAGGATGGACAATGGCTCATCTTTACCGGTTGCAATTTCCCGGAAGGCCATGGCAGCTGTGACCTCTATATCTCCTATCTCACGCCCGAAGGCTGGAGCACTCCGGAAAATATGGGCGACAGCATCAATACGGAGGCCTGGGAATCCGCACCCTCCCTTTCCCCGGACAAACGAGACCTCTATTTTTCCAGCCGCCAGCCGGATGGCTATGGCGGCAGCGATATATATGTCAGTCACCGGCTGCTCAACGGTCACTGGAGCGCCGCCGAAAATCTGGGACCCACGATCAACACTATCGGAGATGAAGGAACACCCTTTATCCACGCAGACAACCAAAGCCTCTATTTTACATCCAATGGCCACCCCGGCTATGGCGGAGATGATCTTTTCGTAGTCCGTAAAGGCCCGAAAGGAACCTGGAGCAAACCGGAAAACCTTGGCTATCCTATCAACACCATCGAAAATGAAGGTAGCCTCGTCATCGCAGCCAACGGAAAAACGGCCTACTATGCCAGCGACCGCGCAGACAGCAGAGGCGGACTGGACCTCTACAGCTTCGAGCTGCGCGAAGACATCCGCCCCTCCCAGACCCTTTGGGTAAAAGGAAAGGTATTCGATCGGCAGACACATAAAGGCCTTCCTTCCAGTGTCGTCCTTACTGACCTCTCTACACAGCAGATCATCAGCAACCTCCAAACCGACGAAACAGGGAATTACCTGATCACCCTGCCAAAAGGAAAAGATTACGCCTTCAATGTCAAAAGAAAGGGATACCTCTTCTTTTCCGACAACTTCTCTTTAAGCAGCCAGCAGGGCGACACCGCATTTAATATCGACATCCCCCTGCAACCCATCGAGACCAATGCAGCCATCGTACTAAAGAACATCTTCTTTGCGACCAACAAATATGAATTGAAACCGGAATCCCAAACCGAACTGGACCAGGTCGTCCAGCTTCTAAAGGACAACCCCTCCCTCCACATCCAGATCAACGGTCATACAGATAATTCCGGTAAACCGACCGACAATAAAACCTTGTCGGAAAACAGAGCCAGTGCCGTAACAACCTATCTCGTCACAAAAGGAATAGCACAAACCCGCCTGGCCTTCAAAGGTTTCGGAGACACGGTACCCGTCGCAGATAATGCAACCCAGGAAGGCCGCGCTCAAAACCGCCGCACCGAACTAAAAGTGATCAGCAACTAATTTTTTTAGCCTCAAAATACTCATTTTTTTAGCTACCTTTATCCCCCATTCAAAATCCCCCCATGGTAGAGGATGTTCTTTATCAGGTAGCCCTTACCCGTACGCCAGGTATCGGTGCCGCACATACGAAAAGGCTAGTCGATCATTTTGGTAGTGCAAAAGCAATTTTTCATGCCGAAAAAAAGGCGCTCACCGACGCAAAGATCCCCCATGAAGCAGCCGACAGGATCGCCGGCTTCCATGATTGGGTTACCCTGGAAAACGAGCTGGCCCTCCTTGAAAAAAAAGGTATCCGCACACTCTTCGCCTCGGACAAAGATTACCCCCAACGCCTTTTAGGTCTCCCGGACACCCCACCCCTCCTTTACTATAAAGGCAATGCCGATCTCAATACAAAAAAGATCATCGCAATCATAGGGACACGCGGCCCCAGCGACTATGGAAGACAAATAACAGAACAGCTGATCCGTCAACTGATCCAACCCGACCTGCTCATCATCAGCGGCCTTGCCTATGGCATCGATGCCTGCGCTCACAAAGCCGCACTAAAAAATAACATTCCGACAGTCGGTATCCTCGGCCATGGACTTGCTCAGATCTATCCGCATGAACATACCCGGCTGGCGGGGGACATGCTGGCTGAAGGTGGCCTTCTCACCTCTTTCCCCCTCAACACCAGACCCGAGCCCTGGCATTTCCCCGACCGCAACAAAATTGTCGCCGGCTTATGCGACGCGCTCCTCGTTATAGAAACAGGAAAAAAAGGAGGAAGCCTGCTCACCGTTGAAAAGGCACACACCTACCATAAAAAAGTCTTTGCCGTACCCGGTAAGCTCACAGACCACAGAAGCGCAGGCTGCAACTCTCTGATCCAGCAAAACAAGGCCGATATGCTGCTTTCCTCTCAGCAACTACAGACCAGTATGGGCTGGGAATGGCCCGCCGGCCGGATGGGAGTTCAGGCCCAATTACCCTTTCAGGAAAAAGGCAGTACACCCGCCGCCGTTGAACAAAACCCACCCGAAAAAATGCTACTCAAATTGTTAACGGATACAAAAAGCCTTTCCCTCGATGAACTTGCCACCCAAAGCCAGTTAGAGATCTCTGCCGTTGCAATTCATCTCCTTAACCTTGAATTACAAGGCTTCATCAGCCCTCTGCCAGGACAACGATACCGCCTCAACTAGCAGCAAGTCAACCCCGATCACCAGCCCCCTACAAAAATTTGGACCGTATATATGCGCTACACTACCTTTGCACATGGCAAGAATAAATTCCCCCGCGGGAAAGTCAAAATTCCCCCCCAAGTTTTTCGGAGAAGGTCTCACATTCGATGACGTGTTATTACTCCCTGCTTTTTCGCAGGTACTTCCCAGAGAAGCAGACATCAGCAGTAAATTGACCAAAGGCATTACGCTAAATATCCCCATGCTCTCCTCAGCTATGGATACTGTAACGGAAGCGACCCTGGCAATAGCCCTCGCACGTGAAGGCGGCATCGGCATCCTGCACAAGAATATGAGCATCGAAAAACAGGTTGAACAGGTTCGTAAAGTAAAACGAAGCGAAAGCGGGCTGATCATCGACCCCATCACCCTAAACGAAGACGCCACCATCAGCGATGCACTCCGGCTGATGAAAGAAAATAAGATCGGCGGTATTCCAATTACAGACAGTAATAAGGTGCTGGTCGGCATCCTCACCAATCGCGACCTCCGCTTCGAAGACAACAAACGCAGGAAGGTCAGTGAAGTAATGACCCCAAAAGATAGACTGGTCATAGCTCCCGAAGGAACCGATCTGAAAAAAGCAGAAAAGATCCTTCAGAAACATAAGATCGAAAAACTGCCGGTTGTCAACAAGCAGGGTAAGCTCATCGGACTCATCACCTACAGGGACATCCTTCAGGTGACCAGCTATCCCAATGCCGTAAAGGACTCCTATGGCCGTCTTCTCGTTGGAGCCGCTCTGGGTATAACCAAGGACCTGCTGGACCGCGCCGGCGCCCTTCAACAGATCGGAGTAGACGTAGTAACCCTTGACAGCGCCCACGGACACCATATCGGGGTCATCAATGCGCTAAAAACGCTAAAAAAGAATTTCAAACAATTACAGGTCATCGCCGGCAATGTCGGTACGGCCGCCGGCGCAAAAGCACTCGCCGATGCAGGAGCCGATGCAGTCAAGGTCGGCATAGGACCAGGCTCTATCTGTACTACACGCATCGTCGCCGGAGCCGGTGTCCCCCAGATCACCGCCGTCATGGAAGCAGCCTCTGCCCTCAAATCGAGGAATATCCCGGTCATCGCAGATGGCGGTATCCGTTATACAGGCGATATGGTAAAGGCGCTGGCCGCAGGAGCCAATGTCGTGATGATGGGCAGCGTATTTGCCGGCGTCGAAGAAAGCCCCGGTGAAACCATCATCTACGAAGGAAGAAAATTCAAACAATACCGCGGTATGGGCTCCATCGGAGCAATGACCCAGGGCAGCAGCGACCGTTACTTCCAGGACGTAGAAGACGATATCAAAAAGCTGGTTCCCGAAGGCATCGAAGGCAGAGTAGCCTTCAAAGGTAATCTGTCCGAAGTCGTTCAGCAATACGTCGGCGGCCTCCGGGCAGGCATGGGCTATTGTGGCGCCAAAAATATCCTGGCATTACAAAATGAGGCACAATTTATCAAGATCACCAATGCCGGTATGAAAGAAAGCCATGCCCACGATATCGAGATCACCAAGGAAGCCCCAAATTACAGCCGCTAAAACACACCACATACGCACGAAAATTAATAGCCATCCGCCCCCAACGGATGGCTATTAAGCTTATTTTTGAACCAAAGATTTACGGTTTGAAAAAGCTTCACCCCTTTCTTTTGTCTGTCCTTACCGGCCTGTTGCTGTTTGCTGCCTGGCCGGCATCTCCCCTGACCTTTCTGATCTTTATCGCTTTTATCCCCCTATTATGGATGGAGCGGCAGGGCGTCCGACGAAAAAAATTCTTCGGCTGGGTCTATCTCTCCATGGTGATCTGGAATGCAGCTACCACCTGGTGGATCTGGAATGCCTCCGCGCCGGGCGCAGTAGGAGCCATCCTCGCCAACAGTCTTCTGATGTGTATCCCATGGCTTGGCTTCCACGCCGTAAAGAAAAGAATGGGCGATACCGTCGGCTATATTTCACTCGTACTCTTCTGGCTTAGCTTCGAATACATCCACCTGCAGAACTGGGGCCTCAGCTGGCCCTGGCTGACCCTGGGAAATGTATTCTCCACCCAACCCGGTTGGATCCAATGGTACGAATACACAGGTACCAGCGGGGGGGGGCTATGGGTTATGACAGTCAATATCCTGCTCTTTCGTTTTACCTGGAAAAAATTCCAGGGCGGGAGATTCAACAAACGATTTGCCCTCTATTCCCTGCTCGCGTTAGTCATCCCCCTGCTGCTGTCTGTACTGCTCTCCATTACAATGTACACGCCCGTCAGGGAACAAGCCACCAACATCGTCATCGTACAACCCAATATCGACCCATACGAAAAGTTGTACACTGGCAGCTTCGAAGCTCAGCTGCAAAAGCTGATCCGGCTCAGCGACTCTGCCATCGACACCAATACCGTATTAGTAGTATGGCCGGAGACAGCGCTCTATAACGAAAGAGGATTTATAGAAGACTCCCTGCGACAGGATTTTTTCCTGAGACCGCTATGGGATTTCCTGCACCGTCATCCCACCATCAACCTGCTGAGCGGACTGGAAAGTGTTCGCCTTTTCGATCACCGTCATTCCTCTTCAGCCCAGAAGATCCCCAACTCCGACAAGTATTACGAAAGCTACAATGCTGCCGTCCTTTTCGATAGAACGGGACCAACAGCCTTCTACCATAAATCCAGGCTGGTCCCGGGCGTAGAGACCCTCCCACCCTTCCTGCATATTCTCGACTCCTGGTTTGAGAAATTTGGCGGTACGACCAATGGCTATACAGGACAGGACGACCGGACCGTTCTCAATACAACCAATCACTCCTATCATATCGCCCCCGCCGTATGTTACGAAAGCATCTACGGCGAGTTCATGTCCCGCTATGTCCGCAATGGTGCCAATCTCATTGCCGTCATCACCAACGATGGCTGGTGGGGCAATACTCCCGGATACAGTCAGCACGAAGATTATGCCCGGCTACGCGCCATCGAGAACCGACGCTGGGTAATACGCAGCGCCAACACCGGCGTTTCCTGTATCATCGATCCATATGGAAAGATCACCGAATCCCGTCCCTGGGTACAGACTGCCGTCATCCGCAAATACGTACCTGCAAAGAACAACCTTACCTTCTATGCCCGCTATGGCGATTGCATATCCAGGCTGATCCTTATCCTCACCGGCCTGTTCCTGGCCTGGATTTTCATAACCTTTATAAAAACAAGATACAGTCGTGGATAAAACAATTGCCCGCGGCCCGCATACACTCTTCTATCGCGACGAAGGCAGCGGTCCGCCAGTCCTGTTGCTCCATGGCTTTGCCGAGGATGGATCCATCTGGAACAAACAGACAGAACAGCTCAAAACCAACTATCGGTTACTCATTCCCGATCTGCCGGGTAGCGGTCGCTCTTCAGCCCTCACCGATGATACATCGATGGAAAAAATGGCGGAGGACATTCTTCGATTGCTCGACCAGCAAGAGATCCAGCATTGCGTGCTCATCGGCCACAGCATGGGAGGTTACGTCAGCCTGGCCTTTGCCGAAAAATATCCCGAACGGTTAAAAGGCCTTGGGCTTTTCCATTCTACTGCCCGGCCGGATACCGAAGAAAAAAAGATAGCCCGCAGGAAAAGCATTGAATTTATTAAAAAGAATGGCTCTGCTGCTTTTATCCGCCAATCCATTCCCAGCCTCTTCGCAGAAGAGACCCGCGATGACCACCCGGAACTGGTCAGTGAACTGATCGATCGCTACGCCGATTTTTCACCCCACTCCCTCATCTGCTATTACGAGGCGATGATCCGCCGTCCCGACCGCACGGCTATACTGGAACAGTCCAAAACGCCGGTGCTTTTTGTTATAGGCAGCTACGACCAGGCCGTTTCACCACAACAGGTTTTACAACAATCCCACATACCCTACTTATCCCATATTAACATCCTGCACCACTCCGGTCATCTGGGCATGCTCGAAGAGCCCGGCCAGAGTTACAGGATTTTGCAATCATATTTAAATTTCGTTACACAATCATGAACAAGATCATCCTTATTACCGGCGCGACATCAGGATTCGGCGAAGCTTGCGCCCGGAAATTTGCAGCAGCGACCGGTTATGATATCATCATCACCGGCAGAAGAAAGGAAAGACTCGAAGCGCTAAGATCGGAACTGGAAAATAGTTCCCATGATCGGGAAAATCCCTCAAAGGTATTACCCCTCGTTTTCGACGTCCGCGACAAAAAGGCCGTTCAAAAAGCAATCGACGGACTCCCCGAAAGCTGGAAAAGGATCGACCTGCTTATCAACAACGCCGGCCTGGCCCTGGGAAGGGATTACTTCGATGAAGCCGATATGGACGACTGGGAAACAATGATCGACACCAATCTCAAAGGCCTTCTCTATATGTCCCGGGCAATCCTGCCACTCATGATCCCACAGGGCAAAGGACATATCATCAACCTCGGCTCCGTTGCAGCCAAAGAGATCTATGAAAAAGGGAATGTCTACTGCGCCACCAAGGCCGCCGTGGAGGCCATATCTCACTCGATGCGGATCGACCTGCTTCGGCACAATATCAAGGTAACCGCCATTCATCCCGGCGCCGCCGAAACAGAGTTTTCAAACGTTCGCTTCAAAGGCGATGAGACCCTGGCTAAAAAAATATACGAAGGCTTCACACCACTCTACGCTGAAGACGTGGCCGACACCATTTTCTATTGTGCCTCTCTTCCACCCCACGTTTGCCTGAACGACATTGTAATGACCTGTACAGCCCAGGCCGATGCAATCTATTTTTATAAGAAGTAATACCCCTAAGGCGCCAGCGAAATCCGGATCTGGATCCCACCCTTAGTAGTAACAATAGGCGGCGTCGTAGAGATCTTAGGCGTCGTCCGCTGCTGATCGAAGTACAACTTAAGATTGATCCGGTTATTTAACACATAATCTATCGATGGGTCGATCCGTATCACCTTTTGTCCGCCGGTTGGCAAAGAGGCGTTCTGGTCAAGATAACTGCTGGAGGTCGCATCATCCCTGATACTTATATCAAGCCGGAAAGTAAGATCATTCTGTGCCTTTTGAGCGTTGATACTGCCAGGCGGCCCATTCGGCGGCGTCTTCCCATTACCCGGCACCTTCCACCCAAATGGCAGCCCTACCCCACGTTTACGGAACCCACCCCCGATCGTAATTTCAGTCGAACGGCTTTCACTCAGCTGGAAATCAATAAGACTTAAGCTTAGCTGACGGCTCCGGCTATATCCTATCTTGGCCTGTACCTGGTTGACAAACTGCATATCTACATCCAGCAGAGGAGCAAACTGTTCCGAGATAGTGATGTTCGGCACCGCATAAAAAGGAACAAAATTCCCGCTGATCGTATCTATGAATCCTGGCGTTCCATATCCCAGCGGGTCACGATACCGAAGATCCGAATTGAAACTATTCATGCTCAGTGTGCTCGTATACCCATTCGTGATATTAAAGCTGGTAAAGATCTTTTTAAACCAGGGCAGCTTGGCCAGTCCGCTATAGCTGATATGCCAGTTGGGCTTAGGCAGATAACCCGAAAAAGGGTTCGACGTGACATCCCCACCTTTTTCATCGATCAGCGCCACCGTATGAGGACTCTTGCCGGTATAGGCAGCAATAAAGGCCGGGATCAGTACATCCTGGGCATAACGGCCATACCCTGCGGCATAACCATCACTCCCGACCAATCCTCCCGTATACGGGTTTATAGAGCCCAGACGGGAAGAAATAATCCCCCGATAGGTCTCGAACTTCGCAAATGTCCTCGAAATCTCATTCGGCTTATATGACTCGAATAATGTATTATAAGAGATGAAGCTGACACTGAACGTACCCGCCATATATGGATTCAATCGTGCATAACCATTGCCGCCTACCGTGTCCTTATAAAGCTCTGAATAGTTCTGCCCAAAAGTCTTATCCAGGTTGAGCGTTATATGCAGATCACGCACCGGTTCCAGGACAGCAGACGCGGATATCTTTTGCGTATAGCTGATCATGTTCTGATTATTCAGCGTCGTATCCGTAGAGATCAGCCCCTTTTTACCAAGCCGGTTGATAAAATTGGTATCCGCCCTTTGTCCAAACACATACTTCCAACCCGGCTCCATCGTATGGAAGTCCATACCCAGCGCACGGGTGCTATCCATAAATCCAAAGATCGTAGACGAAGAATTATCGGCATAGTTAAAGGTCACATGTTTCAGGGATGTCAGCAGCCTCGCCAGACCTTTTGCTATACCCTTAAGTTCCGGTGGTGCATTCTGCTGTTGCTTATTCTTTGCCGTATCCTGTCCCGGTCTGCCGGCAACAGGCGGCTGTTTCTGCTGCTGATTGCCACTCTGCTCCAGCCGGCGCAACAATCCCCATTTACTATACAGACGCGTAAAGTCAAGATCAGCCAGCACAGTACGCTGCTGTGTATTCTGCAGATTATTACCCTGTGTCACCGCCAGCTGGGAAGCCCCCGTCCATGTATAGGATGCAGAATAACCAGCCCTCACCGTCGTCCAGTCCAGGAAAGGTACTTTACTGGTCGGCAGCGTATATGTAAGATTGGCATTCTGGGTATACAATACGGTACGCCCGCCTTTCCAAAACCGGTCCCACATCTGTTTCCGCCCCGCCTTGTTCAACCTGCCGCTATCCTCATCAACCCATGCCCTGTTCGTAGCCGTAAAGTCCAGGGCGAGCGAACGGGTAAAATCCCACCGCAGGGTATATAACCGGTCAAATGTAAAGAACTTATTAAAGGTCTCCGGAAGGATATTCTGCGGACCACCGACATTGCGCGAACGATACGCTCCGAACTGACGGATGATATTCGCCTGGAAGCTCATCACGGTCGGCATGGGATTGAAATTGAAATCCCTGACAAGACCAAACCAGGGCGATCTTGACTTGATCTTTCTTCGGAACGGCTCAATAAACTTGGCCGGTCGGTTATAGGTATACGCAAACGTACCCTTATGAACGATCAGCTCATCTTCCACCGCCAGGGGACTATGATGCTCTTGCCGGCTATAGGAATAACTGACGTTCACATTCTCTATGCTCCATAGCTTCAGCTTCTTATTGGTAGTATTGTTCTTATGGACATTGGTAAAGTTGACTGTTGTTATCGTCGTCTGGTCTACAGCCTGCTCCTTGATGGAATCCTTCTCGGAAGCCGGCGCACCCTTTAGTTTGTCCTTCAGCTTGATATCCAGATCAAAGGGATCATATTGCGGAGTACTGGTAGTCCTGGTAATACCCGCATAAACCGGAATGGACATAGCGGCCTTTTTAGGCAGGAGCTTGCCCAGCTCAAGATTGGTTGCGGCATCGAATTGAGAGTTATTGTCCAAAGATCGTTCATTGGTGCTCTGGTCGATAGTACCAAATCCGGCTGTCCGGTTACTTCCCGACACCGTCAGCGTACCGAGGTCGGCAAGCTTGACATCCACCTTACCAACAGCAGCCCAGCCACCCTGCGTACTGATATCGGTCAATCGCAATTCATTAAACCATACCTCCGTACAGACCGTGGCCAGCTGCACATTCTGAACCCCTAAGAAGAATGCCTGTACGGCACCCAGGTTTGGATTTCCCAAAATGGCATAGCTCCGCCCCGTAGCATCCGTCTCCTTATAATATGAATTACTGGCTCCCTTATTATTTCGATTGACCTTTAACGTTATAAGTCTTTGCAAATTCAGGTCCAGGTTATTGGCAGCCGGCCAGATAGCATCCGCAGTCGTAGCTCCCCATGCAGTATGCTTCAGAGGTATCCTTATCTCATAATAGTTGCTCGTAAAATCACTACCCAAACGAATAACGGCGGAAAGATCATTATCATTGATCCCGTTCTGATTCCCTGTCGCTTCAGCATGGATGAACATATCCATTGTGCCATATCGGCGAAGGTCAAGTGAAGTGGTCTTATACACACCACGCACATCTCCCTGCAGCAGATTACAGATCTGAAGGCTCATCGCCTGCTCATTCAGCAACAGGTTGACATTGTTGTTGCTCAGCTCCTGCTGCCTGACTACGCCGGGAGGAGTAACATAAGGGATCGGCGTACGGGAACTGTTCTGCTCAATATTCACAGCCGTGACATTAAAAGTCGTGATACTATTGGCAGGCAGGACGGTATAATTTCCGGTCGTATCGATAATATAATTGAAGCTCCTCCAGCTATTACGTACCAGCTCCAGCTTGGCAAACCGTAACACGACCGAATCCGTAAAGCCGGTCAGGTACATCCGGATGAACTGGATGGACTTGAAATCGGGGATATTACCGACCTTCTGGTAGTACTCAGAGATAGGTATACGCATCTGGTACCAGGTCTGCGACACACCTCCGCTGGGCGCAAAACTTATCGAGTCCGTAATAAAACCAGACCCGAAGGTGGTGCCACGTACAAGGTCGACCTTATATTCAAAATATTCCTCCAGGGTATTCATCGTATTATCCTTATTCAGGTCCTCCTGGTCGGGATATAATGTATAGGCAGTGATGGTCGTAGAACCCGACGTGGCTATAGGTGAATTACCTTCAGGGTTATTGACATTCTTGTAGCGTCCAAGGATACCTGTCTGCGAAGCATCGTAACGCGAATCCCTATAGTTGATAAAGTCATCACTGGAAGGATCGTTCGCTGCATTTTGATAGGCCGCGGACCCTGTTCCAAAAGTAGCCGCCAACGTGTTCAGATAACGCTGATACTTACTTCTCTCGGAACCATCGCTCATCCCATCCAAACCTACGTCCTGGAAAGGCCGGTCGGAAGCATCATTACTAAACGCCGTAGTCACCTGTATCGGGTTGGCCGGCACCCTGCCCCAGACAGAAGAGCTGTCTATTGCAGACTGTATGTTGGGAGTATTAAGACCATTCTCAAACTGCTTCTTTCCATCCCGCAGAATGTCTTCCGAAACACTACCCAGGTCGATATACATTTGCCCACCCGTGGTATTACTAACGTTGGTAGAGGTTTTTGCACCGGGGTCCAATACCCAGAATTGCAACACCTCGATATTATTCGTCTCGAAATCGGTCTGGTCTATCGCACGCATAATACCACCCCAGCGTTTTTGCGGATTCAGCAGCTTCCCATTCCCATCCACACTACCGGGTCGGGCATCAAAGTTATAAGGCCCCTTTTCAGAAGGGTAATAGGCCATGTCGAACGTGATCAGCTGGGCCTGGCCCGTCTGAACGGTCTGGTTGGGAAACAGCTGCTGGGTCTGGATCGGACCGATACGGGGATCAAGCAACGTGTTTTCGTACTTATCCGGGTTATTGGTGTTACTCCTGTCCTGTAATGTAGGTTCGATATTATACCAGGCAAACTTGGCACGGTTGAACCCATAATCCAGCGAGTCGGTAAGGGCTGCTTCCGGAAATAAAGCAGGGATCGGACCGGTGGGATTGCCCTGGGGCGCGGAAGCAAGAGCCCAGCTCGTCAACGGAAAACGCAGATCGATCGAACTCGTCGAACCCTCAAAGTCATCGATATATACGGCGCCGGCCGTACCCTTGCCTATCTGTGCCGGATGCCCCGGACGAAGGATAGCCCCTTCGCCATAGGCATTGATGGTACTCATCTCCTTTGTAGTATAAAAAGGTAGCTTATCCAAAAGACGCGTCAGCTGAGGTAGCTGCCCCCGGTAATTGACATCCGCCCCATACATCGTATTGCGGATCGGATCATCTCCATAATCCGTCTTGCTGAAAAAAGGCCGCTCATTCAGTCTTTCGAAGGTGGCTCCCACATTTAACGATTCCGTAGCCGTCGACTTGGCCAGGTAATCGAGACGCACCCCCATGAAACTTCGTTGCTGTAATCCAAAACTGGCATTGTTTTCAAAAGAGACATTCACCGGTGTTCCCGAATTGATTATCGCCTGGTTAATGATCTGTACCTGCCCCAGGTTATAATCGACCACATAATCTACGTTCTCTTTCAGGGTCTGCCCACCGGCCGTCACCACAACCGAGCCCGGAGGCACATTATAAGCATTCAGGGAAAGATTGGATGTAGACTGTCCTTTGGCCGTCCCGCTCAGCACATACCGGTCCACGTTGGCATAGGTCTGCGCAACAGCCTTTATCGTATCATATAGCTGGTGAAAAACATACTTGTCCTTTAAAGCCTGTGGCTGATTCGCAAAAGCTATCGTATCAAGGTCATTACCAAAAGGTTCCAATAACGGAAAAATGATCCTTCCCTGGTTAGACAGGACCGTATATCCCTCCAGGTAATCAAAGACCCCGTCCGGCTGCGGATCATTATGCGCATTCAGCCGATCCAGATTCAACACAGTAAGCAAGGGTATAGATGCTTTCGGGCCTTCCGGTAAATACCGCTTTGTCCCCTTGCTCGGCTCATCATAAGAGATATTGAACTGAAACCCGGTTTGCTGAATATTGGACAGATAGCTGCCACCGGCCGTCTTCAGAGAATACACGTTCTTCATCATCAGGTTCCACAAAGGCAGATTGGTACGCTGAGAGGTAGCTTTCAACAATTTGAGGTACAAGACCTTTGAAGAACCGGCCCCGGTACCCGCTGCAGTATCCGGCGGCACATCGGCGGCAAACTCCCCGACCTGGTAGATCGTACCATTATAACTATACTGGTAGGCGACCGCCAGGACATCGTTGGCTTGCAGCGTCTGGTTAACCGACAAAAACCCGACCTGCGGGTTAAAGTAGTAATCGGAGGTGTTTAATTTCCGGGCATAGACTATTTCAAAATCCTGTACCTGGCTCAACCCCAATGAATTCAGTTTGTTGGCCGCTTGTGAGGGGTCTCGGCTGGACTTATCCCCGACAATGGAATTGTATTCCGTATTGGCATTATTGAACGGATAGGTCAGATTGGTATTCGGACGGATCTTGCTGTTATACGGAGCAACTTCCCCGAGGTCCATCAACCCCACGATCTGGCGGGAGCCCGTGTCAATCCCATTCCGGTTGGTAACCCAGACTTCCATACGCAGGATCTGCACCTGCGAAGTGACAATGGGAAGCCTCGACATGGCCTTGTTGTAATTGCTTCGGAAATACTGCGCCAGCAGGAAGTGCCGGTTCTCCTCGTAATCATCCGCCTTAAAGGAATAAGAGGTAACGGCAGCACCACCCTGGGACGAGATATTCTGCTTTTGCGAACGCTGATTGGCCAAAACAGCCGTAACGGACAACTTCCCAAACTGCAATTTGGTCTTGACACCAAAAAGAGACTGCGCACCCGTCATCAGGGTACTGGGAGTTGTAAAAGATACATTTCCCGCTTCGATCTTCTTAATGATCTCGTCGGGGCCACCGGTATAATCCAGCTTTAACTGATTCTCCAGGTCGAGATTGGCCAGTGTATTATAGGAGATGGGGAGTTTCAGCTTATCCCCGATATTACCAATCACATTAAGATTGGCATTCATATTAAAATCAGGCTGACCTGTCTTTCTTGCACTTTCCGGCAGGGTGGGATTCTGGATGGATTGCCCCGCATAGCCCGCCGTGATATCCACATTCCCCTGCGGCCGGATATCGATCTTTCCATTTCCAAAAATGCGATTGAATAAATTGTCGCTCACCGACAACTTTGGCCTCAGCAGCTTCCGGTTCAGGGCATCTAATGCATCGGCACGCTTTCGCCAGTAGTCGTCTTCCGAACTCTGGCTCTGCATCTGCATCAATTCGTCGAAAGTAAGATAGGTCGGTTTTCTATAATACTGGTTACCAACCTTTTCAAGAATATAATATTGTTTGGTAACCGGATCATATTCAACAGAATCGTGAATATTGGCGGGATCCTTGAGATCGAAGGGATTTCGGTTGGGATTGGTAATACGGTCTCCCCTTCGGTCATACAGTGGGAACCGAAGCGTGTCCTTACGGAATGTATCGATTATCCTGCGGGATGAATCGGTTGGCCTCCGGGATAAAGTATCATTCAGCCTTCGGATAGAGTCACCCAGCCGCCGAATAGAATCGGCCGCCCTTTTCAGGCGGTACATATCCGGGGATAGCCCTACCGTGTCTGTCCTATGCTTTATAGTATCAACCTGCGCCGATGCAGTTGTGCCAAAGACAACCGATGCGGCGGTTAATAGTACCGTTGCCAGGAATAAATGAAACGAATGGCGGGTCAAACTTCCTCAAGAATTAGTTAAGTATAGTTTCACCGATAGGCTACAAGATTTTTAAAGCTTTCTTAATAAGATCCTCGACTTTATCGGTGCCTGCCACCTCATGGATTACTTTTTTAATAGCGTTTTCTGCGGCGGGCCTGGCGATGCCAAGTGTAATCAGGGCATTTAACGCGTCCAATTCCAACGTATTGCTTGTCAAAGATGAAATATTTGTGGTATCTTCTTTTCCCTTACCAACCTTGTCTCTCAGCTCGAGAATGATCCGCTCTGCAGACTTCTTGCCGATCCCTTTGATACTCTCCAGCTGCCTGGCATTTCCCTGGAGGATCGCACGGCTGATCTCCTCGGGTCTCATCGAAGACAACATCATCCGGGCCGTGGACGCCCCTACACCCGATACGCTGAGAAGCAGGATAAAAAGGTCTTTTTCAGTCCTGTCAAAAAAGCCGTACAGGATATGAGCGTCTTCGCGAATATGCAGGTAAGTAAGCAATACCCCTTTGTCGAGGCTTTCGATCTGTGAGTAGGTATTGAGGCTGATCTGCAGCTCATACCCTACCCCACCGACCTCCAAATGGACAAGAGCGGGGCTTTTATAGGCGAATGTACCACGTAAAAAAGCGATCATGGCTGCGAAAATAGGGTAATTGTCGGATATTCAGCCGCCCCAGCCGGACACTTCAGCCGTTCCCCAAAGGGGACGCAGGCCAGTTTAACCGCCATTTCAATATTTTTCCCCACCTTTGCAAAAAACTTTTCTTAACCAGATTGGAATTAATAATGAGCAACAAAATGACCGCTGCTATCACTGCGATCGGAGGATACGTACCCGAAGACCGTCTGACCAATGCCGACCTTGAGAAAATAGTGGATACCAATGACGAGTGGATACGCACCAGAACAGGAATAGAAGAGAGAAGAATACTGAAAGGCGCAGGAAAAGCTACCTCGGACCTTTGCGTACCCGTTGTCCAAGAAATTTGCCGCAAAAGAGGGATCAGCCCAGAAGAGATTGATTGCCTGATCGTTGCAACCGTAACTCCGGACATGTTGTTCCCCTCTACCGCCAATATCGTCTGCGATAAGATCGGGGCAAAAAATGCATGGGGTTTTGACATGAGCGCAGCCTGCTCAGGCTTTTTATATGCCCTCACCACCGGTGCAATGTATATCGAAAGCGGCCGGTACAAAAAGGTAATAGTAGTGGGCGGCGATAAAATGAGCAGTATTGTTGACTATAGCGACCGGACCACCTGTATCATCTTTGGGGATGGCGCCGGCGGCGTATTGCTCGAACCCAATTACGAAGGCTATGGCGTCCTCGACAGCATTCTGAAAAGCGATGGCAGTGGCCGCACACACCTTCACATGAAAGCAGGCGGATCACTTCGTCCTTCCAGTTACGAAACAGTCGCCGCAAAAGAGCATTTCATCTACCAGGAAGGTCAGGCTGTTTTTAAATTTGCCGTCAAAGGGATGGCCGATGTCAGCGCCGAACTGATGGACCGCAATAACCTCACCTCCGATGATATCAGCTGGCTGGTACCGCACCAGGCGAACAAACGTATTATTGATGCCACAGCTCATCGTATGGGACTCGCAGAAGAAAAGGTTATGATCAACATACAGCGATATGGCAATACAACCGCCGGGACCATCCCCCTTTGCCTCTGGGATTGGGAAAACAAACTAAAAAAAGGCGACAACATCGTACTCGCAGCTTTTGGAGGTGGATTCACCTGGGGAGCGACCTGGGTCAAATGGGGCCAATAGACACTAACATGGAAAACATACTTATCAGAAGGGCAGTCCGGGAGGACTGCCCGCGTTTATTGGAATTGATTCAGGAACTCGCGGAATACGAAAAAGCTCCGCAGGAAGTCACTGTCGATCTCCAGCACTTCACAGAAAGCGGATTTGGCCTGCATCCCGTCTGGTGGGCCTTTGTCGTCACCGTCGATGAAAAGGTGGAAGGCTTTGCATTATACTATATCCGCTACAGCACCTGGAAAGGTCAACGGCTCTATCTGGAAGATCTTATCGTCACAGAAAAAATGCGGGGCAAAGGACTGGGCAAAATATTATTCGACCGCCTGCTCGAAGAAGTAAAAGAAAAAAAATTTCAGGGAATGGTATGGCAGGTCCTGGATTGGAACGAACCGGCCATAAATTTTTATAAAAAATACCAGGCCAGTTTCGACCCGGGCTGGATCAACTGCTCTGTATCCTAATTCACACCATCTACCTGCGTAGTCTTGTCAATTTTCTGGATCAGCCCCTGCAATACTTTTCCAGGACCTATCTCCGTGAAATGAGAAGCACCATCCGTTATCATGGACTGAACAGACTGCGTCCACCTGACGGCACCCGTCAACTGGTCGATCAGGTTCTTTTTGATCTCATCTTTTGCCACCACCGCCTTTGCTACGACATTCTGATAAACCGGGCAGGTGGGATTATAAAACGTAGTTTTTTCTATCGCAATCTTCAGCTCGTCCTGTGCAGATGCCATAAAAGGCGAATGAAAAGCCCCACCCACCGGTAAGACAAGGGCACGTTTGGCGCCAGCCGCCTTCATCCGTTCGCAGGCTACTTCAATCCCTTTTACCGAACCGCTGATAACCAGCTGTCCCGGACAATTGTAGTTGGCAGGTACAACCACCTCACCAGTCTCTTCCTGTACTGCCGCACAGATCTCTTCTACCCTGGTATCATCCAATCCAAGGACAGCAGCCATGGCAGAAGGCTGTTTTTCGCAGGCACGCTGCATTGCCATGGCACGCGCAGCTACCAGTTGAAGCCCGTCTTCAAAACTCAACACCCCGTTTGCAACCAACGCTGAAAATTCACCCAGCGAATGACCTGCCACCATATCAGGTTTGTTATTTTCTATCCCTTTGAATACTATCACAGAATGAAGAAAAATAGCGGGCTGGGTCACCTTCGTCTGACGCAGGTCTTCCTCTGTACCGGAGAACATAATATCCGAAATACGAAACCCTATTATCTCGTTAGCCTGTTCAAACAACTTCTTTGCAAAGGCACTATTCTCATAAAGACTTTTTCCCATGCCGGCGAACTGAGATCCCTGTCCCGGGAAGACATACGCGTGCTTCATACTGTTCCGTGTTTAGAAACCCAAATATGCCACAAAGACCCGATTCAAAAAAGAAAATCTTTCGGAGAAAAGATATATATACTACTACTAGGACAAAGCCTCTAATGCAGATTCGAAGATATCAGCTTCGTAAATTCGCTTCTCGTCTCATTCTTCTCAAATTCACCCCAGAAAGCAGACGTGGTCGTAACCGAGTTCTGCTTCTGAACACCCCTCATCATCATACACAAATGAGAAGCTTCAATGACAACAGCTACACCCAACGGATTAAGTGTTTCCTTTATGGCATGTAATATCTGTGTTGTCAATCTTTCCTGTACCTGCAAACGTCTGGCATATACGTCAACTACACGGGCGATCTTGCTCAGGCCTGTGATCCAGCCATTGGGGATATATGCAACATGCGCCTTACCAAAAAAGGGCAGCATATGATGCTCGCACAAACTGTATAATTCGATATCCTTTACAAGGATCATCTCACTCACATCTTCATGAAACTTGGCGGAATTTAAAATAGCATGTGCATCCTGCTCATAGCCCTGGGTCAGGAACTGCATAGCCTTCGCTACACGTTCCGGCGTCTTTAATAACCCTTCCCTGGAAGCATCTTCGCCGAGCAGGTCCAATGACTGGCGATAGTTTTGTGTCAAAGCCGCAGTGATCTCTTCGTCGTATTGTTCAATCTTCGTATAGGCCATATGTCTACAGTTTGTTTAGTATTTATTCTGCAGGGTATTCAACAAAATTCCTTTCAGTTTCATATAATCTCACCTGTAACTCCAGTTTGGGATCAATACGCGCCCGAAGCAGGTCATAGATGACTATGGCAATATGCTCTGCGGTAGGATTGAGGTCCCTGAAATAAATAGTATCCAGGTTAAGGTTGCGATGGTCAAACTTTTCCAGCACCTCTTCTGCCGTAATACGCGATAGCACTTTCATGTCCATCACATATCCCGTCTCGGGATCAGGCACTCCCGTCACTTTGACGATCAGTTCGTAATTGTGCCCGTGGTAATGAGGATTGCTGCATTTACCAAACACCTCGGCATTCTTCTTATCATCCCAGGCGGGATTAAAGATGCGATGCGCCGCATTAAAATGCTCCTTCCGGAAAACCGCTACTCTTTTTTCACCTGCGCTCATATAGTTGCCATTTTTTATACTCACCCAAAATATTCAACATAGATCCTTGGTGTCTCATACAACTTGATACAATGCAATTGGATCTCCGACGGTATGTGAGGGATCAATTGCTGCCAGATACCAATGGCAAGGTTCTCGGTCGAACACATTTTCCCTTTCAGAAAATCCACTTCCAGGTTCAGATTCCTGTGATCCACTTTTTCGATGACCTGGTCTTTGATGATCTCGCTCAGCTTTTTCACATCAAATAAAAAACCGGTATCCGGATCAGGATCGCCTTTTATGGTTACATACAGATCGTAATTATGCCCATGCCAGTTCTCGTTGGCACACAAACCAAAAACTTCCTCATTCTTTTCTTTACTCCAGCCTGGATTATAGAGTTTATGAGCCGCATTAAAATGTTCCAGGCGTGTCAGATACACCATACTACGTCAACTTTAAAATTCCCGCAAAGTTAAATGATTCCGGATATTTGCAATATGCATATTCTGCTCGCAGCTGCCACACCATTTGAAATTCAGCCGACTATCGATTATCTGGCCCAAAAAGGCCCATCCACGGCCCATCCCTTTATCACGGGCGTCGGGAGCGTCGCCACAACCTGGTCCCTCATGCGACAGATTGACAGCAATCGGCCGGATCTGATCCTACAGGCCGGCATCGCAGGGTGTTTCACCGGCAGGAAGGCCGGCGACGTTGTGGTCGTCAGGGAAGAAATACTGGCCGATCTGGGCGTATGGGAGGACCGACAGTTTAAAACCCTTTTTGACCTCAAACTGGCCGATAGCGAAGCCCCCCCCTTTTCCAATGGAAAACTGGTCAACCCCTACCAACAGCTATTGGACCTGACATCCCTTGACCCTGTCACGGCCATTACTGTCAATGAGATAACCACCGACCCCACCCGGATAACCTGGTACCAACAAAATACAGCTGCCGTTGTTGAAAGCATGGAAGGCGGTGGACAACATTATGTCTGCCTCCGGGAAAAAATACCCTTTGTCCAGCTCAGGTCCGTCTCCAATGACATCGGTGTAAGAGACAAGACCAAATGGGATATCCGGTCAGCCATTCTTAATCTGAATGAACAACTTATTTCCCTGCTGGCAAAGCTCGAAAAGAGCACCAACGCCATTTTAGAACTATAAAAAAAATAATCATGCGGTTTACCCTGGGATTCAGCCCTTGCCCTAATGACACTTTTATCTTCGATGCCCTGGTCAACAAAAAGATCGACACGGAAGGCCTTGATTTCGAAGTTTTCCTGGAGGATGTACAGACACTGAATCAATGGGCCATGCAGGGTAAGCTGGACATTTCAAAAATAAGCTATGGCGTCCTGCCCCTGGTATTACATCAATACCGGCTCCTGGAGGCAGGCGGCGCACTTGGAAAAGGCGTAGGCCCCCTCCTTATTTCCAGGCAGCCCCGCCCCCTCAGTACCATCAATAATAGTACCATCGCTATCCCCGGACAGCAGACCACGGCGCATCTTTTGTTTTCCCTCGCCTTCCCCGAAGCCAGACAAAAAGAGTTCATGGTCTTCTCCGGGATCGAAGACGCTGTCCTTTCAGGAAAAGTAGACTGCGGAGTGATCATTCACGAAAACCGCTTCACCTATCAGCAAAAAGGACTGACCAAATTGATGGACCTGGGGGAATTCTGGGAAAAAGAGACCGGAGCACCAATCCCCCTGGGTGGCATCGTCTTTCGGGAAGACCTTGATCAGGCCTTGTCAAAAAAGGTGAACTCGCTCATCCGGAAAAGCCTGGAATATGCTTTCAGCCACTATCCCACCCTTTCAGATTATGTAAAAGCACATGCCCAGGAAATGGATGAGCGCGTAATGCGTCAGCATATCGACCTTTATGTCAACAACTACTCTCTTTCTCTCGGAAAAGAAGGAGAAAAAGCTATCCAAACCTTACTTACAACATATAGTAAAATACACGCAAGCGAGCCGGCCGCTACTCTCCTGGAGATAGTTCACTGACGCTCTTTCACCGCCTTTGCATATACTGCCAACGCCCGTTTACGCGCTTCTTCATGGTTAACCATCGGTGGCGGATAGCTAAGCCCCTCCCATTCAGGTACCCAATGACGAATATAGCTGAGGTCCGGGTCAAATCTTTTGGCTTGCAGCGTGGGGTTGAAAACCCGAAAATAAGGCGCTGCATCACAACCGCAGCCGGCAGCCCACTGCCAGCCCCCGTTATTGGATGCCAGGTCAAAATCAAGGAGCTTTTCAGCAAAATAAGCTTCCCCCCAACGCCAGTCGATAAGTAAATGCTTTGCGAGAAAGGAAGCCGTGATCATACGCACGCGGTTGTGCATAAACCCCGTAGCATTCAGCTCCCGCATACCGGCGTCTACAATGGGATAACCGGTCTGACCGGCGCACCATTTTTCAAACTCCTGTTCATTATTACGCCATTTTATATCATCATAAGCCGGCTTGAACGATCTGCCCCGCCCAACAGCCGGAAAATGCCACAGTATCACCTGGTAGAACTCCCGCCAGATCAGCTCGTTCAAATATGTATCATTCAGCTGCAGGGCCTTGCGGGCCAATGTACGGATGCTGATAGTGCCGAAACGAAGATGGACGCCCAACCGGCTGGTTCCTTGAATACCGGGATAATCCCGTTGCTTGTCGTACTTTCTTATAAGCTCGGCCTTAACCGAATCCGCTGGAAACGGCTCCCCTGTCTTTTCAAAGCCTAGTGAGGAAAGGGAAGGGATGATTTTCGGCCGCTGCTGTAAAAAATGAGACCAGTACTTTTTCACCGGGTAGGAAGAAAGATAAAAATCATTCAGCTTCGCCCTCCATCTCCTGCTATAGGGAGTATACACGGTATACGGCTTACCATCGTCCTTCAACACTTCCCCCTTCTCGAAAATGACCTGGTCTTTATAGCTATAAAAAGGGATCCCCTGCCCGGCCAGCAACTTTTTTATATCCTCATCCCTCTGTGTTGCATAGGGCTCATAATCCGTATTGGTGAAAACCCCCGGGATCTCATATTCTGTCATCAGGCGCCCAAAGACATCCGGTGGAGAACCGTGGTATACCTCCAATGCAGAACCATTCTCTTTCAGCTGCTCCTGTATATCTCCCAGGGCAATATGGATGAATTCCACCCTGCGGTCAGCTTTATTTTCCAGCTGATCGAGGATGACAGTATCGAATATAAAAAGGGGTAATACAGGATAACCGCTCCTAAGAGCATGATAAAGACCCGCATTGTCATCCAATCGCAGATCGCGGCGAAACCAAAAAATAACCAGCTTCTTTTTCACATCTTGCTTTTCCCAAATAAAGGCTAATAGCAACAAAAACCGATCTTCTGTTCAGCTTTTACAGCCCTTTTATAAGCTGTTCATAAACAGTGACTGAAACTTGATTGGTATAGGATCTTCCCGGCACCGATCGAACCGGGCTGATCCCCCTCAATGCGTTGGTTAGAAATATTTCATCAGCTGTCAGAAGGTCCTCAGGCGCCACAGGTTGCAGGTGAACAATATAACCCGCCTGAGGCAGCGCTTCCAGTAAATGACGCCGCATCACGCCAGCCACTGGCCCCTCAGACAAAGGTGGCGTATAGAACTGTCCCTGCCGGATATAGAACAGGTTGGCAATGGTGGAATCTGCTATCCGGTTCTGGCTATTCAGGACCAGGCAATCATCCAGCCCCTGTTTCTTTGCATAATGTGCAGCGAGTATATAAAGAAGATAGTTATTGGACTTTAGGTTTGACAGCATATCACAAGCCTTCCGGCCGTCCGGAAAGATATCGACGGCAAGTCCGTTGCCCACCCCCTCATGGATAGAAGGTAAAGGCCAGGACTGAATAATATAGTTTGGAAAACGGTCCACGGGCCCCAAAAAGGAACCCTCACCCCGAAAAACGACAAGCCGCACCCTGGCCGCAAGGGTGGCGGAAATGCCGTTGGCTTCACAAACTGCCAGGATCTCCCTGGTCAGCTTTTCAGCAAAAAAAGGCGGGATCTCAAAGTCCAGGAGGGCCATTCCCGACAAAAGCCGGTCAAAATGATACTCTCCCAAACGAATACGCCCCCCCTGTACAAACATTGTCTCAAAAAGCCCGTCTCCATAACGAAAGCCACGGTTATCTGCTGTCAGCAACGACTGTCCGGCAGGATAATGCACTCCATTATAGGACATCACTCCGTTATAACTACTGCTGCTCGATAATGCCATTTTTCACCGCATACATGACCAGACCGGCCATTGATTTAGCGCCGGTCTTCGTCTTGAGCTTGTCCCTGATCGCCTCTACTGTACGGGGACTGATATCGACGATATCGGCAATTTCCTTGGTTGTCTTCTCCTCGCACATCAGCTTCAGCACGGTCAATTCCTTTTCCGTGAGATTGACATCCTGAGGAGTCCCGATCTCGGGCCTTTTCGTACGCAACCCTGTTAGCAATGCTTTGTTAGTCAACTCGTTGAAGAAAAACTCCTGTTCATAACAGGTCTTGATGGCCTGGTAAATAGTCTCCGAATCAGAGTTTTTGGTCAGATAGGAATTTGCACCGATCTCCATCAATTTGGATATCATGGAGTGGTCATTGTGCATGGAAAGTATGATGACCTTAACGTGGGGATGAACTTTACGTATTTCCGGAAGGGTCTGAATGCCATCCATGATAGGCATCTGTATATCCAGGAGGATAACATCAGGCTCAACGTGCTTGAGCAGATTTAGCAATTGCATGCCGTTGTCTGCTTCTGCGATTAGTTCAACATCTTTCTTTACGGCAAGCGCTGTTTTAACTCCGGCCCTGAAAAGAGCGTGATCATCTGCAATAGCAACTTTTATCGCCTGGTTGAGCTCTGGTCTTTTCATACGATTTTAGTGTTTTACAAAACGGGGCAGTTGGATAGCTGCCGAACTTCCTGCAAATTGAAGCAAAAATTGCAACACTTACTATAGGAAAAATACGCAAGAAGTTCATTTCGGAATATACCGTCTCTACGAAGATAAGTGGTTTTTTTTCGATTATAAAGAGGAATTTATACGCGGCAAAAACTAGTTATTTTACGAATTGACTGGTAAAACCCGAAATGCTAAAATTGAGCAAATGTGCTCTTGCCCACCTGTTTATCCACAAGTATATTTGTTATAAGTTGATTGACGGGGATTAGCAACCTCAGACCATCCAATGTCCTGAAAACCGTCCAAAACGTAATTTCAATATTCTATGAAGCCAACGCAAAATCCAATGTCAATCAACTTCTTTTAGCTTATTAGTTCAATATCCTATAAATCTCACACTCTGGTTTGTAAAGTCTTTTGCCTGCTTTTCTGCGTCAGTGCACCAATACGCAAAAAGCAGGCAATTTTTATTTGAAAAGATCGGAGATCCTTAGTCGATGATCTTATTGCGCATAGCGTACATGATAAGACCGGCAATCGTCTTGGCGCCTATCTTCGTTTTCATGTTTTGCCGGATGGTCTCTATAGTACGCGTGGAAAGAAATACTTCTTTGGAGATCTCTTCTGTTGTCTTGTCCTCTGCCAGTAGCTTTAAGATCCGGATCTCCTTCTCGGAAAACTTGATGGGGCTTGGATAAAATTGACGAACCTGGCGTTTGGTCTGCAGTTTTGAAAGAACCGCCTTGTTTACAAGATCGTTGAAATAAAAGTCATCATTCATACAGGTGAGGATAGCCTGGTATATCTCATCGGGGTCCGTAGTCTTGGTGAGATAGGCGTTAGCTCCCATTTCCATCATTTTGGAGATCATTTCCTGGTCATCGTACATGGTGAGAACGATGATCTTGACATCTTCATATTCTTTTCGCAACAGGCCTATAGCGTTGATTCCATCCACTTCCGGCATCCGGATATCCATAAGCAATACATCCGGTCTTTTGATCTGCATCTTGTGGACCAGATCCTTCCCATCTTCGGCCTCCCACAGAATTCTAAGATATTCCTTATTCTTCAGAGCCATTTTAATACCGTCACGGAAAATCTTATGATCATCAGCGATCGATACTTTGATTACTAATTCAGCAGTCATACCGGCAGGTTTGTAGAATTAATAGGTATAGGTCTTAATTTTTCGTTTAACAATTAGCTGTCCTTAACCGCGCCTGGCCGCTTCCAGCCAGAAGTTCATAAGTGCACGGAGAAATACCAGCTTTATACTTAGAATTTTTACGACTCGAAATGTAATTTCCGCATTTCACAAAATGGGCAGTTCTGCTCTTGTACAGCAACGAACTACCGGCTATTTTTGTGTTGGAAGTTGATTGATGTGGTCATAACCACAAACCATCCAATGTCCCGTTTACCGTCCAGTAAAAGATTTCAATATCCTAAAAACCAACCGGTTAAATCCAATATCAATCAACTTCTCTTCTCTTTAAACCGGCGACACCTCCTAAGAGGTAATGAATTTACTTTTAATTTCCGGTTGTATAGACCCATATAAACGAAAAAACCTTAATTTAATTACTCCCTCGCCCCCCGCTTCTCCTTTTTTTCAGTTATCCACAAACAATCCCGATCGTGAATATCTTTTACTTGGTATTTCCACGTGTACGATTTACGATTTTAGCGATAGTAAAAATACTATTTTTCCTGCGTGAAACTACTCTATTTTACCCTAGTAAACCCCCTCGTAAAAACCCGCAAAACGCAGTACAGGCTTGAATTTCAAGCAATTTAAAGCATTTTACCATAAATTTTGGCCGTTGTTCAGTTTTTTTTTTAGGGGTTATTTAGCCTTACAAACTAACATTTTACAAACCTCTAAAAACTTACTTTTTATGCAAAAGGAGTTAACTACTAAGAAGGATTACAGCAAGGTTGGGGAAGGAATTAGCCACGAACTGGCTGCTGAATTCGTGAATGCACATGCAAGAACAACCGCAGAAGGCGTGACTTCCTATGTCATCGGCCGTAACATTATTGATGAAATACTCGCTCAGCAAGGTTGCGTAGGAATCCGTTTCTATAATGCCCTCAACGAAAATGGCCAGAAGACCCTCGTTTACGTAGGTATCGACGCCGACGGAAAGGACATCGTAAAGAAAGTTATCGTTCTGGAAGATGGCCAACTCGCTACAGTAAGCGCTACTGTTGCTGACAGGTCCGGTTGGGAAAGCAGCATCTGGGAGTTGATCTTTGGCAAATAGGCCGTTTTACTTGGATTATAGATCAATGCCTTTTATATTTGGATAAAAATATAGGCATTGCTTCCATTAATAAGCGTATTTTCAGGAGTATTACCCATGATCTTTTATGTTTGTTTTCTTAATAGAAACAAGCACGGAGGGTTTTGGGTAATATTTCTTTATTGCCTGATTTCTTTTCTATCAGACAATATGTTCCACTATCTTGAGCACAAATTGAACGTTTTCTACCTTTATAGTGCTTTTACGATCTGCGAGCTCAGTCTTATCAGTCTGTTCGTCTACCTTTCACTTAAAAATAAAAAATTCAAACTCATCGTCCTCATTGGAGGACTTTGCTTTCTCCCTATTGCCGTTATCAATATGCTGAACGGCGGGAACGGAACCTTTTTTGACTCCCTTTCAGCATCCGCAGAATCGATCCTGATAATCATTTATTGCATTCTTTTTCTTTATGAACAGCTTAATGATCAAACAGTTATATATGTTTATTACCTTAAAAAGTTTTGGATCGTGTTAGCCATACTGCTTTATTTCTCTTCGACTCTTTTTTTGTTCATTTATGCGGCTACCCTGACCAAACAGGAGTATAATAATTATTGGCCTATTAACAATATTTTTAATATATTAAAAAATATTCTGTTCTCTGTCGCGTTTTTAATGAAGAAAAGTGATAAGGCTCATCATTCCTTAGATACTGCCTATGCCGACATGCAGTAAATTATTCCAATGATGAAAACTAAAAACCCTAAGCAACGTCGCAGGACGCCCCATCCATGATACTATTAGAAGTCACAAGTCCTGGTAGTAGTGTTTCTCTGGTGCTATTTTTCGGCACTATTGGCATGTTGGCGCTCACCATAGGGCTGATCGTTTTTATTATCTTCCACCAGCGCAAAGTCATCCGATATCAGCTGCGGTTGCAACGCATGGAACAGGATCAGCAAAAGCTGCTCCTGAACGCCTCTATCAGGCTACAGGAAGAAGAAAGACAGCGTATCGCTGCCGACCTGCACGATGACGCCGGCCCCCTCCTGGCCACTGCCAGGTTATACTTGAATGAGAACCTGGTCAACCTGGATAAGACCACCCAGCTCCAAAGTATCTACAATGCGAAATCTATAATCGACGATACCATCCAGCTGATCCGCAATATCTCTCATAGCCTGATGCCGCCGACCCTCAAGAACTTCGGACTCGAATCAGCCGTAAATGACCTCTTTCAAAAGATCAGCGGTTCCGGCAGCATGAATGCCAGCTCCCGCTTTCACGACTACCGGGAAAGACTACAATCTGAAAACGAACTGATCATCTTCCGGGTCATACAGGAACTGGTAAATAATATCCTGAAACATAGCAATGCCAGCTTTATCCACCTGACCCAGAATACCAGCGGTAACAAGTTTTTTATACGACTGCATCATGACGGCAGGGGGATTACCCAAAACGATTTTAATAAGCTCAATAAAAGCAATGTAGGCCTCGGATTGAAAAACATCCAAAGCCGGCTTAAAGTGCTGCACGGGAAAATATTCTTTGAGAAGGACATGTCCCAAACCTATTATAAAGTAACTATCGAACTGGTTAAGGAAGAAGAAGATAAGCTACAGGAACAGGAATAGAATTTATGTGTATCTTTAGGTATACATGCCCCTGGCCTAAGCCCAACAAGCCCAACCAACTATGAATAGCCTATGGGAGTAATTAAAGTTGCAATAGCCGATGACCACAAAATATTCCGAAAAGGAGTTATATTATCCTTACGCCCCTACAGTGCGATAAAATTTGTCCAGGAAGCAGAAAATGGACAGGAATTGCTTGATGGTCTCGCTGCTTCAGAACCGGATGTTGTGCTGATGGATCTGAGAATGCCTCAAAAGGATGGTATCGAAACCACTAAGATCATTGCCAAACAATACCCTTCTATCCACATTATCGCGTTGACGATGTATGAAGACGAGCGCTTCGTAAGCCATATGATGGAAATCGGAGCCAATGGCTACCTGCTGAAAAGCGCCGACCCCTCCGAAATCAAACGGGCTATTATAGAAGTAGCCACCAAGGGCTATTACCTGAATAACTTTGTGAATCGCATCCTGCTGAAAAAATCACACGTGCGCACAAAGACAATCCCCAGTCTCAATACAGAGATAACCCTCAACGATAGGGAAAGAGAAGTCGTTCGTTATATCTGTATGGAATTTACCGCCCAGGAAATAGCCCAGAAGATAGACGTCAGCCCCCGAACCGTTGAAGCAATAAAGGATCGTCTGATGGAACGTTTCGGTGCGAAAAACACCGCCGGCCTGGTCTTTTTTGCCGTAAAGAACAACCTGATCGATTAGACTTATCCGTCATTAGCCTAAGCGCATTCAGATCCGGCCCGCTTTACGCGGATAAAAATGAAATATGTTCAAGACAGGTAATTCTTCGATTGACTATCTCCTGATCGTCATTATTTTCCTGCCTCTTTTTCCAGCCCTGCTCATCTTTGGGCGAAAGCTTTATTTACAGGAACCCCTGAATTTCCTGCTCATTGTCTGCCTCCTAAACTTCTTAAGAGGACTATTGGAGTTGACCTATCCCCTGACAAGAGAAAATCAATATGTTATCAATAAGATATTCTCGCTGATCCTGCTGCTCTTACTCGTTCCCTGTTTCCGCCCTCCCCTGAATGCCCGATACCGGTATATCCTGGATATTCTATTGTCAGCCCTGCTGACCTTGTCAATTACTTACTGGTCCCTCATGGACTGGGGAAAACCCGGCCCTGACATCGATGCCCTTCTCAACGGCTTTTTGGGAATGCTGATCCTCGTAAGCCTCCCTATGATCATCCGCACCAGCTCACTCCAGATCTTCAGATCCCCGCTGTTTTGGATAGGAAGCGGTACATTATTTTATATTCTGATCTATTTGCTCCTCGAAGGAATTGGCTGCTGCCGGCCTGGCACTTCCCCCCCGGATCCGGAAAAACGATTGTTCCTTCTTCTGGCCGACGGGGTTAAATATTCTTTCTATCTGATCGCAGTAATTGCTACAAAACCAGCTCCGGCACCTCCCCGGACACAATAAGCCGGCCCCCTGTCTTACTTTTTATCTCTTCCACACTCACTCCCGGGGCTCGCTCCAAAAGACGGAAACCTTCCGGTGTAATATCCAGCACCGCCAGATCGGTCACTACTTTCTTTACACATCTCACCCCCGTCAATGGCAATGTACAGGCAGAAAGCAATTTGGATTCCCCCTTTGGGTTTGTATGCTGCATAGCAACAATGATATTCCGCGCGCTCGCTACAAGATCCATAGCACCACCCATCCCCTTGACCATCTTACCGGGTATCTTCCAGTTAGCTATATCCCCGGTATCCGATACCTCCATTGCTCCCAATACCGTCAGATCGACCTTTCCTGCCCTGATCATGCCAAAGCTCTCCGCACTATCGAAAAAAGCTCCGCCTGGCAACACAGTAACTGTTTCCTTACCAGCATTGATCAGATCGGCATCCACTTCCGAATCGGTAGGATAAGGTCCGATCCCCAACATACCGTTCTCGGACTGGAGCATGATAGAGATGCCCCCGGGAATATAATTAGCCACCAAAGTAGGAATGCCAATGCCGAGGTTGATATACATACCATCCCTTAACTCCCGGGCGATCCGTTTGGCAATACCAAATTTATCCAATGCCATAAATCTTGTTTGTTGTTGATTATTTTGAGTCTGCCAGCCGGACCGTCCTTCGCTCGATCCGTCGTTCATAATTACCCCCCTGGAATATCCGATGAACATAAATACCTGGAACATGAATATGCTCCGGGTCCAGCTCACCAGGCTGCACCAGGTGCTCGACCTCCGCAATAGTAATATTTCCTGCCTTAGCCATAGAAGTGGAAAAATTACGGGTGGTTTTCCTAAAAACCAGGTTTCCCAGCGTATCCCCCTTCCATGCTTTGACGATTGCAAAGTCGGCATGAAGAGCATATTCCATGAGATAGGGTTTCCCATCAAACTCCCTTACCTCTTTTCCCTGTGCGATCTCGGTACCATATCCGGCAGGCGTAAAAAAAGCGGGAATACCCATACCAGCCATTTGGATCCGGGTAGCCAGCGTTCCCTGGGGAATGAGGTCCACCTCCAGCTCGCCACTCAGTAGCTGACGCTCAAACTCCTCATTTTCACCTACATAGGAGCTGATCATTTTCTTTATCTGTCGTGTTTTCAGGAGCAGACCAAGACCGAAATCATCGACTCCGGCATTATTGGAGATACAGGTCAGCTGATTGATCCCGCTGCGGGTTAATGCAGATATACAATTTTCAGGGATCCCGCATAATCCAAATCCGCCCAACATGATGACAGCGGTGTTCGGAATGTCATGGATAGCGGCATCGGCGCCGGCAACAACTTTTTTCATCAGGCAAGAAATTGTATGGTGACAAAAATTTGGTCTAAAATACGATTAAGCAGGGATTTTTGTATGCGTACTTGCCGAATCCCCCCGTTTGCCCGGATGTAATAAGCCTGGATTCCTCCGAAGAGTGGAGTCCTTAAAGACGGGACGATATGGCGGGACCGTTAGACGTGTGCCCGGAGACTTCACCGGCGCCGCGGCTGGAGTTGCCGGTGGTTTTGCCGGGGTCGCTGCGGGAGGCGTTGCCTGACCCGGAGCAGCCGTAACAGGCCGGTACGGACGATTATAGCTTTCTGTCCTCAGACGATTTCCCTTTGCAAGCAGGCTATCAAAAAGTACCTGGGCAAGGTCGGCACGTCCCATATAATATTGATAACTCTTCCGAAACTCCTCCCGTGAGATCTGGTGCAGCCGGAATACTTCGTCATATAGCCTGAGATTCTCCAGCTTGAGGTGAGCAGAGTCCTTTGCAAGATAGGCCGCCGAATACTGTTCGGACTGGATAACATCCCACATTACGGCCTCCATCTTCTCATGCGGCATCACGCCGGCAGGTACGCTATTTTTATCCGAACAGCTGCTTACTGCCAGTATTACCCCAACCAGCAGACAGGCGATTGTCCTCGTCATTGCAGATCCTGTTTGTATTTATTGATATTCGAAATATCCAGTTTGGTCAGCAGGTCCAATGCCCGGGCCTTCTCATCCGGCGGGGATTTCAAAAAGATCTTGGAGACCTCATTAGCCCTGCTTTGAAAAAAGAACTGCATGATCATCGTATTGGGATTATCGGTATTGACCGTGTTCAACATATTTAAGGCATTCAGTACAGCCGTTCTTCCATCCGATTCCTTGTCATAAAGCTGATCCAGCCCCGTACGATAATAGCTGTAATAGGCATCATGCACTAATGTATATTTACTGTTGGTCAGGTTTTCTACCAGCCAATATCTGTTGCGAATCCCATCGAACGCCTTCCAGCCGGTAATATCCCTGCTATCCGGTGCATTATTCACGATATTCAGCGCCTTTTGAAAATAAGGGTCCCCGCCCCGTAAAGAAAAAGAATCGAAGTCAAGACCCAGGATCATATAGACATAATAGGCAATTTCAGCCGTCAGGTTCGCAGTAAAAGGCTCCGAACCCTGTACCCGGTTTTCATTAAAATCCAATGTCTGATATTCCACATACCGGAAACTATAATTGGCATCCTGGAAATTGATCAACGGACTCTGATAAGATGAATTGTAGATAGGACGGCCGGCCTGCACAGTCAATGTAGCCTGAAAAGTATTGTTGTCCCCGGCCGAGCTGACATTTATCAAAAAATTGCAGATGATCTTCTCATTGTTCTGAAAACTCTCATTCGACCATTTCCGGCCATTGATGAAATTATACAACGAGGCCTGTAAGGTCTGAAATATTTTGTGGTCTACCGTGGAAGGAAGCCTGGATGCAACGACCGAGACATTTGCCTGTAATTCCTGTGCACGGACAGTGGGTATCAATGCCATCAGCAGGATAACCAGTAAAAGATAATTTTTACGCATACAACAGTTTTACAATTTGATCAACGATATCCTTTGCAACTTGTTGCTTGGGCTTTTGCACATAGGCCTGCTCACTGCCGTCCTTACCAAAAATGGTGATCTTGTTGGTGTCAACACCAAATCCCGCACCACTGTCTTTTAAGGAATTGAGAACGATCATGTCTGCATTTTTTGCATGCAGCTTGCCCAATGCATATTCCCTTTCTCCCGTGCTTTCCAGGGCAAAACCAATAACCAGCTGCCCCTTCTTTTTCAGCCCCCCCAATGTCTTCAAAATATCTTTTGTGCGGGTCAGTTCCAGCACCAGTTTCCCATCATTTTTCTTGATCTTTTCGGCAGCCGGGGCAATGGGAGTATAGTCAGCGACTGCAGCCGACAATACGGCAATATCAACGCCTTCAAACTTTTCCAGGCAACTGATGTACATTTCTTCGGCCGAAGTGACGCGGTGCAGCTTTATCCCGGGCAAATCCACAGTGAGCGGGGAAGGGCCCAGCACGAGGTCGACAATGGCTCCCCGCTCTGCCAGCTCCTTTGCAAGAGCAACACCCATCTTCCCCGAAGAATGATTTCCGATAAACCGGACCGGGTCTATAGCCTCATAAGTAGGCCCGGCCGTTACGAGGGCCTTCTTTCCGGACAGATCCCTCTCCTTATTCAATAACTCCTTTAGATAATCGATTATCGTCGCCGGCTCCGCCATCCTTCCATCTCCATATAACCCACTGGCAAGCTCCCCCTTCTCTACAGGAATGATCCTGTTGCCAAAAGCTGTCAGACGCGCCAGATTAGCCTGGGTAGAAGGATGATGCCACATGTCCTCGTCCATGGCAGGAGCCACTACAACCGGGCAGACAGCGGAGAGATAGGTAGCCAGCAGCAGGTTGTCACAAAGTCCCTGCGCCATTTTTGCCAGGGTATTACAGCTTAGCGGGGCGATCACCAGCACATCGGCCCAACGCCCCAGATCAACATGGTTAGCCCAGGTGTCCCCGGCAAACAGATCGGAAAGCACTGGGTTTTTTGATAGTGTACCAAGGGATAAAGGGGTGACAAAATCTCTGGAAGCGGGTGTCTGGATCACTTTTACGATAGCTCCTTCTTTGACCAGTGACCTGATCAGCAGAAGAGATTTGTAAGCCGCAATACTCCCCGTTACACCCAATAAGATCTTTTTTCCCTGCAACATGAGATTTATTTATATATGCAAACGGCAGGGCACCAGAAGCGCCCTGCCGTAAGATTATTATACGGACCCATCTTATTTAAAGAGATCGTCATCATTTCGACGATAATAGATCTTGTCGTCCATGAATTCCTGTGTAGCCAGCAAAGCCGGGTTTGGCATCCGCTCGTAAGCCTTGGAAATCTCGATCTGCTCCTTGTTCTCATGAATTTCTTCCAGACTATCCGTATGGCTGGCAAACTCTTCCAGTTTGTTATGCAATTCTTCCTTCAGGGAGATATTGATCTGATTAGCCCTTTTCGCGATAATGGCAATAGACTCGTACAAATTGCCGGTCTTAGCCTTGATATCGGTAAGGTTCTTGGTCTCCACTACATTGGTAGTGTTTGCATTAACTTGCCTTCTTAACCTGCTCATTTTTTAACGATTTAAGATTATTTTGAGATATGTTCAGGTATTCCTGTACACTTTTGGTCAGCTTGCTCTCGGGAAAACGATCAAAAAACTCATTACATTGTGTCACAACCTGTCCAAAACGATCTTCTTTTTTCTCCTCGACACTCTGCAAAGCGAATTGGTAATAAGATTTGATTATCAACAACTTATACTCTTCGCTCTTTTCTGAGTCAGGGTAGCTCGTCATCAGGCTGTTTAATGCCACACCCGCAGCCCTGTAATACTGCAGATCAAAATACAGTTGCGCACTTTTAAAATCTTTCAGTTCCAGCTTGGCCCGGCATTTATCGATGATCTCAGTAGCTTCTTTTGTCTTTTCAGCCCCCGGATGCGTATTGATAAAGGCCTGCATAAAACCAATGGTCTTTGTCGTATTGGTTTGATCCAGGTCTACCTTAGGCGATTGCTTATAAAAAGTATAAGCCCTCATATAGTCCATCTCCTCCGCCTTGTTACTATTTGGGAAGACTTCCACAAAACCCTTAAAGAGGTTCTCCGCGTTGGCATAATCCTTCAGATAATAGGCGCAATAGGCAAACTTATAATATATGTCCTCAAAATGCTCGCTGCCTTTAAAAACCCGGAAAAGCTCCTCAAACAATTGTTGGGCATGGCTATAATCCTTATCTGCATAGTACTTGTCAGCCACCCGCAGTTTGTAATCATAATCATTGCTTTTCAACACTTTAGAAAAGTGCGAGCAGGAAGTAAACAAGACGATCCCTAAGAATAAGACGGTAAGTAGACGCATAAAGGCCTGCAAAGTTAAGATTTTTGGACAAATATAGGGATATAAAAAGGGCGAGCTTTTGGCCCGCCCTTTTTATCAGCATTTTAACTTTTATTTCTTATGCAGGTTTGGATGTGGAGCAGGAACCGTATTCGGACCTTCTTCACCCGTACCATCCTTCAGATCTACTGTATTTTCTTCGCCACCGCTTTGTCCATAGCGGAAGATAAACCGGTCAGAGCTAATACCTTCTTTCTCAACAAGATAATTAATTACTCCATTAACCCGATCCCAGCTCAGCTGCTGTGCAGACTTGCTGGATTCGCCATATCCAATGACTGCTATCTTACAGTTGGGGCTGTTACGAAGCTTCTCGGCTGTGCTGGCCAGTAATGCCTTGGCATCCTTGCTCAGTGTTACAGAACGACCCTTGAAAGTGATACTGGGCAGGTCGCCAATATTACATTTGTGGCCTATTCCTCCACCATTGGAATCAATATAAGCTTTCAGATCCTTACAGCACTGAGGATCAGGGCATTTCCCTACGCCATCAGCATCCACAGGCTGACACTGGGTGGGGGTGATCAGCTCCTTGTCCTTGAAGTCAGGAACTCCGTCACCATCCGTATCACGGCTTACACCATGTGAATCGACCGGGCTTCCTTTGGGCGTGTTGGGCTCCAGGTCAAACTGGTCTGTAACTCCATCACCGTCCGCATCATCCAGAACAGGCTTTGGCAGCTTCATGTGACGGGGAGCGTTGATCTCATTGTAAGCATAATCCAGGGGATTCAGCCACCAAAGAGGTTCAACAGCGTGTTTGCCAAAAATGTTATAATTGATGCCAACCGAAAGGAAATTGTAAGAATCAGCAGACCTGGTTTGGGCAATGCTGGTGACAGCCGAAGGCGTATAATTGTTTTGCCATTGTTGTCCGTCTATCAGGTCAGAAGAAGTAAAGGTGAACTTATCTTCAACAGCAATATTGAACTTATCGTTCAGCTTGAACTGGAAGCCTATCCCGACAACACCGACAAGCATAATAGGAGCACCGCCCAAAGTGCCGTTGGTGCTGCCTCTTTCTGCCATTGTGCTCCAGTCGCCGTTCAGCTTATTCTTCAGCGCACTGCGAATATCTTTACGGTGTTTGTAGTCAAACTGTCCGTTAAACTGGTTGAAAATATCGGTATAATCATAAGGCGCCCCGGAACTGCTAACTGTTTTCATAAAAGTACTGTAGGTTGCCAGTCCTGGACCACCGAAAAAGTACATGTTCCAGCTTGTCTTAGCCTTATGAAAATTGATATTGTTCAAAGTAAACACTCCCTGGAGAGAAAGCTCATGCACCGTCGAGCGATAATTATTGAAGATGTAAGGAGCGTTAAGTTGAGAACCATTCCCGTAGTAGCTGGCCAAAACCAGATTTTTTCCGTAAGCCTGAGTTGGCTGATAATTTAACCCTCTCAGTCTTATCCAATCATATTCTGCACGCAGGGAAAAGACATAACCCAGGGCTTTTCTCACATGAACACCAAAGCCGCCGGTAGGCCCCCAGTTTTGAATATCGGTAAGGCCATATGTATACCCTCCCTTAACACCGATTTCCCATTCATTCCTTGGTTTGGCAGGAAAAGGGTATGCATTATTCAGGAATTCATTGTGTTGAGCGAGGCGTCTGGTAGGAATTAAAGAAGAATCCCGCACATCATAACTCTGGCCAACCTGGCCGTAGGAGTATGACAGAAACAGGCAGAGTAACCCAAATAAAAGAGTCAATTTCTTACTTGCCATAACTGAAATTTATGTGAATGAATGAATTAAACCTGAGAAGAATATGTTGCAAAAATAGATATTGGTGAGCAATAACCAAATTTTTTTAACAATACATATAAAATAAAAGTTGTATTAAACCAACCGTTAGACAACCGGAATTTAAAATTAGATGCACTGCCCGGAAAATATTTTAAAGATGTAATATTGTCCTTCCGTTCAATTTTTACGGAAATTCCGGACACAACATTTTCATTACCATCATCTATAAATGAAAACAGCACAAGCCATATTACGGGAAGAGCTGGTCGTTTTTGAAAGAACGTTCAAAGAGGCGGTAAAAAGTCAGATCCCTTTACTGGACAGGATCATGCAGTTCATTGTAAACCGGAAGGGAAAGCAGATGAGGCCCATGTTCGTACTGTTATCGGCAAAGCTATGCGGCCCCGTTAATGAATCGGCCTACCGGGCGGCATCCTTGGTCGAATTGCTGCACACCGCAACCCTCGTGCATGACGACGTCGTGGATGAATCGCTGGAAAGAAGGGGTTTCTTCTCTACCTATGCCCTGTGGAAGACAAAGATCTCCGTACTCGTAGGTGACTACCTGCTCTCAAAAGGACTATTGCTTTCTTTAAATCATAGCGATTTCCGCGTCTTACAGCTTCTATCAAACGCAGTTCGTGAAATGAGCGAGGGCGAACTGCTTCAAATAGAAAAATCCCGTTCGCTCAATCTGAGCGAAGACATCTATTTCGAGATCATTCGCAGCAAAACCGCGTCCCTCCTGGCCTCCTCCTGCGCCGCAGGAGCCTTTGCAGCCTCTCATGACGAGGTTGTCACCGAAAAACTACGCCAGTTTGGAGAAAAAGTAGGAATTGCGTTCCAGATCAAGGACGACCTGTTCGACTATGGCACCGAAGCCGTCGGAAAACCCACGGGAAACGATATAAAAGAAAAAAAACTGACGCTTCCGCTGATCTATACCCTGAACAATATCGACAGGGCCACCCGGAAGGAAATGATCTTCATTATCAAAAACCGCAATAAGGATCCCGAAAAAGTGCAATATGTCATCAAAAAGGTAGTTGAAGCAGGTGGCATCGATTATGCCATCGGCCGCATGAATACCTACCGCGATGAGGCATTGGCCATTCTGCATGAATTTGAGGATAACGATGTCCGTAAGGGATTGGAAGAGCTGGTCCGCTATACTACGGACCGAAAATACTAAGGCTGATTCACCAATTGAACATGGAAAAACGCTGGAACATACTACAGGCGGCCCCTGACAGGGTCAGGGCCTTACAGGCCTCTCTCGGAATTCACGAGGTCCTGTGCCGGATACTCGTCCAGCGCGGTTTGACTACCTTTGATAAAGCAAAGCTCTTTTTTCGCCCTGCCCTCAGCGATCTTCATAGCCCCTGGCTGATGAAAGATATGGAAAAAGCCGTAGCACGCATTCAGCAAGCTTTCAGGTCCGGGGAAAAGATCCTGGTTTACGGCGATTATGACGTCGACGGGACTACGGCTGTAGCCTGCCTTTTTCAATTCCTTCAAAAAAATTATGCTCCCGGAAAGGTCGATTTCTATATTCCACACCGGTACCGGGAAGGATACGGCATTTCCAGTCAGGGCATCGACCATGCCCGGGACAATGGATTCACACTGATCATTTCCCTCGACTGTGGCATCAAATCAGTAGACCTTATTACCGCTGCCGCGAACATGGGCATTGACTTTATCGTATGCGATCACCATCTTCCGGACGAAGAATTACCTCCGGCCATTGCTATCCTCAACCCAAAACAAACAGATTGTCCATACCCATACAAAGAACTATGTGGCTGCGGAGTGGGGTTCAAGCTGATCACCGCCCTCGCAGAACGCCTGGATCTGGGGGAAGAAGAGCCCCAATCCTACCTCGACCTTGTAGCCACTGCCATCGCGGCAGACATCGTACCTATGGATGGGGAAAACAGGATCCTCTCTTATTATGGGTTAAAAAAAGCAAATGAATCTCCCAATAATGGAATCAGAGCCCTGGTCCAGCTGAGCGGCTTGCAAAAGCAGCTGAAGATGACCAACCTGGTCTTTATCATCGCACCCCGTGTAAATGCAGCGGGACGCATGGACGATGCCCGAAAAGTAGTTCATCTGTTCACAGCAACCGACCCCCTGGATGCCATGTCCTATGCCTCCCAGCTGCACGCAGACAATACAGACCGGAAAGAAGCCGATCTCAGCATGACAGAAGAGGCGCTGACCCTCCTTGAACAGGACTCCAGCCAGAACAACCGAAGATCAACCGTCCTTTACCAACCCCACTGGCATAAAGGAGTAGTAGGGATTGTCGCATCCCGCCTGATAGACAGGTATTATCGGCCCACCGTCATTCTTACCCGTAGCGGGGAAGTCATCGCAGGCAGCGCAAGAAGCGTAAATGGCTTCAATGTTTACGAAGCCATCCATGCCTGTCGTGATCATTTATTAGGGTATGGCGGGCATTTCGCAGCAGCAGGCCTAACGCTCCTACCCGGGCAGGTAGACGCTTTTATGATCAAATTCGAAGAAACCGTAGCCGCCACAATACAGCCTCATTCGCTGGTACCCGAGCTACTTATCGATGCAGAACTTCCCTTCGAAGCCATCAAACCTTCCTTTTATAATATACTTGAGCAGATGCAACCCTTTGGGCCCGGCAATCCACAACCGGTCTTCATCGCCCGCGGCCTCACAGACATAGGGTCCCGTATCGTAAAGGAACAGCACGTACGCTTTTCCCTGAAACAGAACGCCATCGTAATGGACGGCATCGGCTTTGGGCAGGCCGGGAAATTTCACCTCCTGCAGACAGGCTCGCCGATCGACCTCGTATTCACCCTCGAAGAGAATGAATGGAACAATCAGAAAAATCTGCAGCTCAAGGTCATCGACTTTGCGCTGACCAGCGAAGGAAGCCGTTAGGCTTCCACAATTATTTTCCCCTTCTGTTCCCCACCCAACAGTTCGACACTACGCTGAATAAAATGTGTCAGGTTATTTCCTTTCAGCAACCCCTGGGACAGTAATGCCAGATCACTTAAATTATGAACCAGCTTTTCCTGTCTGGACTTGTCATCTTCCTTCAGGATAGTCTGATAGATAGAATGATTGCCATTGATCGTAAGAGTCACTTCATCCGGCATATTGGCATAGAACCCGCCCATCGACCCGCTCACGGCAGCCATATCCTTCATACGCCGCATGAATTCCGGACGCGTGGCAATGACAGGAGGCGCTTCTGGACTCAAACCTTTTACCTCCACAGTCATATGCAATTCCGGAATCTGTCGTCCAAACAACTCCTTCAGCGTCGATTCTTCCTCTTCATTAAGTACCGTACCCGTAGTCTCCGCCTTATCGATCAGGTTATCGGCAATATCGGCATCTACCCTGGTAAAATGGACATCAGACCACTTCGATTCCATCTGGTTGATAAAGGCAGCATCCACTATCGTTTCGAGTTTCACAACGATGAAACCCTTTGCCTGTGCCTGCTGAATATAACTATCCTGCTGAACAGGGTTACTGGTATAAAGAATGACCAGCTTGCCGTCCTTGTTTTTCTGACTGCTTTCCGTCGCTGCCTTGTATTCCTCCAGGGTATAGAATTTTCCACCCTTCACGTCTTCCATAATATGAAACCTGACCGCCTTTTCAAGGAACTTGTCATCGGTCATCATTCCATATTTTACAAACAGACCCAGGCTCTCCCATTTCTCTTCAAACGCTGCTCTCTCCTTGTTAAAAATATCCTCCAGCTTGTCGGCAACTTTCTTTGTAATATGATTATTGATCTTTTTTACATTCGGGTCGCCCTGCAGATAACTGCGGCTGACGTTCAAAGGAATGTCTGGGCTGTCTATCACACCATGCAGCAGCATCAGGAATTCAGGCACAATGTCCTTTACTTCATCCGTGACAAAGACCTGGTTGCTGTATAGCTGGATCTTGTCCTTTTGTATCTCGTAGCTTTGTTTGATCTTTGGGAAATATAGTATCCCTGTCAAATTAAAAGGATAGTCTACATTGAGATGTATCCAGAAAAGAGGAGCTTCGCCATAGGGATATAATTCTTTATAAAAATCCTGGTAGTCCTGTGTGGTAAGCTCACTGGGCTTTTTTGTCCAGGCAGGCTGGGGATTATTGATCTGCTTACCCTCGAACCGGATGGGAACAGGAAGAAAACGGCAAAATTTGTTGAGAATAGTTCGGATACGTTCGGCATCCAGGAATTCCTGGCTCTCTTCATTGATGTGGAGTACTATATCCGTTCCCCTTTCGGCCTTCTCAGCATCTTCAAGGCTATATTCCGGACTGCCATCACATTCCCATTTGACCGCTCCCGCATCCTCCCGGAAACTCTTTGTAATGACATCCACCCGCTCGCTGACCATAAAAGACGAATAGAACCCAAGTCCGAAATGGCCAATGATATTCGCCTCGTTCTGCCCTTTGTATTTTTTCAGGAACTCTTCCGCACCGCTAAAAGCTACCTGGTTCAGATATTTATCGACTTCTTCCGCCGACATCCCTACCCCTTTATCGGAGATGGTGATCGTCTTATTTTCCGTATCCAATTGAATATCAATGGTTAAATCCCCAAGATCTCCTTTTGCCTCACCCAGGGACGACAAGGTCTTCAGCTTTTGAGTTGCATCTACTGCATTGCTAACCAATTCTCTGATAAAGATGTCATGATCGCTGTAGAGGAATTTCTTGATGATGGGAAAGATGTTTTCCGTCTGAACCCGAATATTTCCTTTTTGCATAGTGCTTATGTATATTTATATGAATTAATGGTTTATGGCTGAAATCAAACCCAATGCCATTTACAGTTGTCTGCCACACTGTCAATCAGAATAAAACCTTGCCTTTTATGGCAAAATAGCATACCTTTGCAGCCCATTTGTATTTTTTTAATTTTTAAACAAAATCAGGGATCATGAACAATTATGAATTGATGGTGATTTTTACCCCTGTGCTTTCTGAGGAGGACTACAAAGCCGCCCAGAAAAAATACGCTTCTTTCATCAAAGATAATGGTGGAGAAGTAGTGCACGAAAATCCCTGGGGTCTGAAATCACTGGCGTATCCCATCCAGAAAAAGACTACCGGTTTATACTGGGTTCTGGAGTACAATGCGCCATCCGACTTCAATGAGAAGCTGAAGATTCAGATTCTCCGCGACGAAACAGTGTTACGTTTCATGGGTACAAAACTCGATAAATACGCCGTCGAGTACAATACCAGGAAGAGAAGTGGCGTACCTACAGGAAACGAAAAAGTGGGGGCTTAATCCATGGCAAAAGCAAACGAGATCAAGTATCTGACGGCCATTAAGCCGGAGAAACGCGCCAAGAAATTCTGCCGTTTCAAAAAATACGGTATCAAGTACATTGACTACAAGGATGCCGAATTCCTAAAGAAGTTCCTGAACGAGCAGGGTAAATTGTTACCCCGTCGTATCACCGGCAACTCCCTGAAATATCAGCGGAAAGTGTCCGATGCGGTGAAGAAAGCCCGTCAGATGGCCTTGTTACCTTACGTAACAGACCTGTTGAAGTAGAATCTTTTTAAAGTAACCTCACCCTAACCCCTTTCACATATAATATTATTGAGAAAGGGGGGACAGTCCGCCTCAGTGTCAACCGCCACAAAATGGCTTCGCAGATACGGATTGGGAAAACGGTGAACAAAAAACAAGCAATGGAAGTCATCTTAATTCAAGACGTAGATAACCTGGGTTCCGCTCATGAAAAAGTGAACGTGAAAAATGGTTATGCCCGTAACTACTTGATCCCCCGCAAATTCGCGGTTGAAGCTAACCCTTCTAACCTGAAACAGCTGGACGAAAGGGTCAAGCAGCTGCAAAAAAAGGAAGCCAAGCTTCTGGCCGAGGTCAATAAAGTCATCGAAGTCCTCAAGGCTTCCCCTCTCAAGGTGGGTGCCAAAACAGGTACAAGTGGCAAGATCTTCGGTAGCGTTACCTCTGTACAGCTGGCCCGCGCAATTCGCGACCAGAAAGGCTACGAGATCGACCGCCGCAGGATCCATATCCTTGACGAAGTCAAGGAGCTGGGTACCTACAAAGCCAAAGTCGATTTCGGCAACAGCAATGAAGCCGAAATTGAGTTCGAGGTTGGTGCTGAATAGTAAGACCTTGAACTGAGCCGCACTCAGTTTGGAACCCCAGATTTGCTAAAATTTGCTAATAAATTGGCTAATTGTTTAAAGCCCATGAAATAAATCATGGGCTTTTTTATTATTATATCTAAATTTCTGCTATTTATTTGAAAAAAATCAAATCTAAGAGGTACAAAATCGTTTTTTCACACATACCAAATGCGCTAAAAACCTGACCAATGCTAAATTCCCGGGATTTAGCACAAAATTTCAATAAGTAATAAAAATTGCTATCTTTACAATAGCTCTATTATTTTTAGTGTTATTGTAGGCTGTCGTAACTTTCTATTCAGTCAGATTCCTCAGTCGTTATAGTCTAACAGTAGGTAGAGTGGTTTTTTTCATTTTTTAATTTTTTGTACAATGAACATTTATGTAGGCAACCTCTCATGGCAGATGACCGACGAGGATCTTAGGAACCTTTTTGAACAACATGGCAGTGTCGCTTCCGCTAAAATCGTAAAAGACAAAGTTTCCGGCCGTAGCAAGGGCTTCGGTTTTGTCGAAATGGAAGACGATGGCGAAGCACAGCAAGCTATTACTAACCTGTACGACAGCGAAGTAATGGGCCGTAAAATCATCGTTAACGAATCGCAGCCTAAACAACAAGGCGGCGGCAGCGGCGGCGGTGGTGGTTACAAAAAGAGATCCTTCGGCGGCGGCGGCGGTGGCGGAGGTTACAAAAAAGGTGGTTACGATCGCGGCGGCGGCGGTGGTGGCTACAACAGGGATTATTAATCTAATCAATCGATACATCTTTGTAATAAAATCCTTCCTGATCTTTTCAGGAAGGATTTTTTATTTGCGGCGGGGTATACCAATTGTGCTAAAAGGATTAACCTTTATCTTTAAAAGAAACAAAACGTTTGCCCAATGCCACGCAAAAACATGCATCGCAGAGAATTTCTTCGCACCGCTTCCCTGGCCACTGCCGGGCTGACAATTATTAACTTCCCGATCCGTGGCAAAATGGCACCCAGTAATAAAGTGGTGGTCGCTGTTATGGGCGTCAATAGCAGGGGCTCCTATCTTGCAAAATCTTTCTCTCAATTGCCAAATGTAGAAGTGGCATATATCTGCGACGTGGAGGAAAAAGCGATTCAAAATGGACTGGCGGCATTAAAGGAAGCTCCCCGGCAGCCCACCGTAGTCCACGATATCAGAAAGCTTGTTACACAAAAGGACTTTGATGCGCTGGTAATTGCAGCCCCTGATCACTGGCATGCTCCAGCGGCCATCCTCGGCGCCTCACACGGCAAACATGTTTACGTAGAAAAGCCCTGCGGACAAAACCCGCATGAAGGTGAGCTCCTGGCTGCAGCCTTACACAAATACAAAAAGCATATTCAGATGGGAAGCCAGCGGAGGTCCTTCCCTTCACTGATAGACGCTGCCAAACAGGTAAAAGAAGGTATCATTGGAAATACATATTTAGCAAAAGCCTGGTACGCCAACAACCGGAAATCCATCGGCTATGGAAAAAAGGTTCCCGTCCCTTCCACACTGGACTTCGATCTTTGGCAGGGGCCGGCTCCGCGGAAAGATTACCAGGATAACCTGGTACACTATAACTGGCATTGGTTCTGGCATTGGGGCACCGGTGAGGCTTGTAACAATGGGACACACGAGATCGATTGCTGCAGATGGTTCCTGGGTCTGAACTTCCCGCAAAAAGTTGTTTCCGCCGGCGGCAGATATGCCTTTAAAGATGATTGGCAAACGCCGGATACGCAAATAGCCAGCTTTGAGTTTGCTGAGGGAAAGACCATCACCTGGGAAGGTCGCAGCTGTAACCATTTTCCGGTAGAAGGCAGCGATCGTGGCTTTATTATTTATGGAGACAAAGGCAGTCTTCTTAACCTCGGTGGGGGTGACTATAAGATATTCGATGATAAGAACAAGCTGGTAAAGGAAGTAAAGTCAGAGGTTGTTGCAGATCCGACCAACCCCGTGGCAGCCAGCGGCAACATGGATCTCTATCATTTTGAAAATTTTGTAAAGACCATACGGGAAGAAGCCACATTGACAGCCCCTGTAGACGAAGCTTTTAAAAGTGTACACCTTTGCCATCTGGCCAACATAGCACAGCGAACTTCGGGTACACTGCACTGTGATCCATCCAATGGTCATATACTAAACAACACAGAAGCAGCTGCGCTCTGGCAACGGAGCTACGAGAAAGGCTGGGAGCCGGTTGTATAGCGCCGCTCTACTTAAACTCGCGGATTTTTATACTTCGGTAGCTGACGTTGTTCCCATGATCCTGCAGCAGGAGATGCCCTTCGGTGGCTTCCCCGAATGCAGGCCATTTCTTGTATTTGCTGATGGCTACCAGGTCTTTAAATTCCTTTGACCCTCTTTCATACTCGAGCACTTTTATTCCATTGAGATAGTGCTCAACATGATTGTTGGGGTAGACGATTATGCGGCCTGTGTTCCACTGCCCTATCGGATGAATGAACCGTCGTTGTTTGTTAGCCGGGATAAGATCATATAAGGAAGACAGGGTTCGGTCGCCGTTGCGTCCAAGTTTGGCATCGGGGTGCAGGGAATCATCCAGTACCTGGTATTCGAGTCCGATAGCAGAGCCGGAATTCTTCTCTTCCGGTGAGAGACGAACGAAATATTTTACGCCACTGTTGGCCCCGGGTGTCAGCCGGAAATCAAAAGAAAGGTCGAAACTTTTGTATGTCTCTCTCGTGACGATATCGCCGCCTGTGCCGCCCTCTTTACCCAGCGTTTCATGAACGTTGATCATACCATCGCTGATCGCCCAGCCAGTGTCGGGAAATTTATCTTTATATGCGCCGACCCAGTTGCCGGAAGTTTTGCCATCAAAAAGCAGTTTCCAACCGCTGTTCTTTTCATCTTCGGTGAGCGCATTGGGGATGGTATTGACCACATAAATGCCTCTGGGGAAGGCAGTAGAGTGCAGACTGGCCGTTTGGATCCGAATATTCTTGAAATATACTTTTCTGCCGGTGGCTTCAGGCTTACTGACGGCGTGAACCTGCAGGCCGATAAATCCTTTTTCGTCCATGGCATCGGAAAGGCTGGCGACGGCTGTGCCGTTGACCCAGGTTTTCATTGTCTGACCGATACATTCCACGCGAAAGTGATTGTACTCTCCGGGTTTGAATGCAGTTTGTGCTTTCTGGTTCAGGGAGACGGGATAAAGCCAGTCCCGGCGTCCTTCGTCATAAATGCCGCCAGTCCAGCGCCTGGAGGAAGGGTCTATTTCCATTTGGCAACCGTAAACCAGTCCTTTACCCTGATGTCCCGCGGGATCATAGTGGCTCCTGACCTGGACGCCTGAGTTACTGGTGGTATCAGCGACTCGTATATCCAGCTCGAGGATGAAATTGTCGTATTCTTTTTCTGTTACCAGGAAAGTGTTACCGGAGTTGGGAACAGTGGTGCCGACTATAGCGCCGTCTTCTACTTTATATTCGGCACTACCGGCGAGTTTTTTCCAGCCATTGAGCGTTTTACCGTCAAAAAGGGAGGTCCAGGATCCGGATTGCGCAAGGAGTCCTGTTGTGGATGCAAGGCTGATGATCGTTACGATGAGTTGCTTCTTCATTGGAGGGATGTTAGAAGCAATAAAGATAAGGAGGGGAAGATAAGGATGAATACTAATAAAAAAAAGAGCCACAGGAGAGTTTCGCCGGAGCGTCGTCCCTTGCTCCGTCTCACTCGTAACCTTCGCTCTGCTCGGTTATGGCCGAAGGCCCATATATAAAATAAAAAAGCCTCATCTTTCGATGAGGCTTCAAAGAATATGGCAGCTACCTACTCTCCCGCATTGTGGTGCAGTACCATCGGCCATGAGGGGCTTAACTTCTCTGTTCGGTATGGGAAGAGGTGAACACCCTCGGCAAAACCACCATAAGAATATAAACGTATCCGAGTGTTCTTCAGACACGCAATAATGTACATATTGGGAAGTCGTAATACTCACATAACTTAAAAAAAAATTAAAGCTTACGGGCAATTAGTACTACTCGGCTTTACTGTTACCAGTTTTAGACCTGTAGCCTATCAACGTCATAGTCTCTGACGACCCTTAAAAGAAAACTCATCTTGTGGTAAGTTTCACGCTTAGATGCTTTCAGCGTTTATCTTGTCCGTACATAGCTACTCAGCACTGCACCTGGCGGCACAACTGATACACCAGCGGTACGTACGACCCGGTCCTCTCGTACTAAGGTCATGTCCACTCAATTTTCTAACGCCCATCACAGATAGGGACCGAACTGTCTTGCGACGTTCTGAACCCAGTTCACGTGCCACTTTAATCGGCGAACAGCCGAACCCTTGGGACCTTCTCCAGCCCCAGGATGTGACGAACCGACATCGAGGTGCCAAACCTCCCCGTCGATATGAGCTCTTGGGGGAGATCAGCCTGTTATCCCCGGAGTACCTTTTATCCTTTGAGCGACGGCCCTTCCATACAGAACCGCCGGATCACTTTAGCCAGCTTTCGCTCCTGCTCGGCATGTATGCCTCACAGTCAAGCACCCTTATACTAATGCGCTCTGCGTACGATTACCAACCGTACTGAGGGTACCTTTGCAAGCCTCCGTTACACTTTAGGAGGCGACCACCCCAGTCAAACTACCCACCATGCACTGTTCCCCGTAAGGGGTTAGACTCTAAATCAAAGAAGGTTGGTATTTCAACGACCTCTCCACAATGGCTAGCGCCACTGCTTCGTAGAGTCCCAACTATTCTACACATCCGTAATTCAAAATCAATGCAAAGTTGTAGTGAAGGTTCACGGGGTCTTTCCGTCCCGTGACGGGTAACCGGCATCTTCACCGATACTACAATTTCACCGGGCTCGCGGAGGAGACAGTATTCAACTCATTAGACCATTCGTGCAGGTCGGAACTTACCCGACAAGGAATTTCGCTACCTTAGGACCGTTATAGTTACGGCCGCCGTTTACTGGGGCTTCAGTCAGAAGCTTTGGCTTGCGCCGAACATCCTTCCTTAACCTTCCAGCACCGGGCAGGTATCAGGCTCTATACGTCATCTTACGATTTTGCAGGGCCCTGTGTTTTTGTTAAACAGTTGGTTGAATCATTTTACTGAGGCCTACCGAAGTAGGCTGGCTTTATCCCGAAGTTACAGCCACAATTTGCCTAGTTCCTTCTCCGCGGCTCACCCGAGCGCCTTAGAATATTCTTCTCGTCTACCTGTGTCGGTTTGCGGTACGGGTCGCTTTAGCCTAACCTTAGAGGTTTTTCTCGGCAGCTATTACCTCACTCAATCGAGCCGAAGCTCTCATATACTTTCGTATTTCGCCACTCCCTACGGATTTGCCAGTAGAATGTATAGCTACGTACTTAAACGGGGAATTCCGTATCCCTCGTGTGAGTATCACTTCTGCGTCACCCCATCGAAACTAAAGCGAGTACTGGAATATTAACCAGTTTTCCATCAGATGCCCCTTTCGGGTTTTCCTAAGGACCCGACTAACCCTGATCCGATTAACGTTGATCAGGAACCCTTAGACTTACGGCGATAAAGTTTTTCACTTTATTTATCGTTACTTATACCTACATTTTCTTTTCTGAACGCTCCAGCATACGTCGCCGTACACCTTCGCAGCGGATCAGAATGCTCCCCTACCGATATACTACCTGGTAGCAATCTTAGAACTTCGGTTCGTAGTTTGATGCCCGATTATTTTCCGTGCCTGAACCCTCGACCAGTGAGCTGTTACGCACTCTTTAAATGAATGGCTGCTTCCAAGCCAACATCCTGGCTGTTATAGGGTTCAAACTTCGTTTGTTCAACTTAACTACGTATTAGGGACCTTAGTTGCTAATCTGGGTTATTTCCCTCTCGGCCACGGATCTTAGCACCCGCAGCCTCACTGCCGCAGATATTTATTAGCATTCGGAGTTTGTCAGGGTTTGGTAGGCGGTGAAGCCCCCTAGCCCAATCAGTAGCTCTACCTCTAATAAACTTCTTTAATGCGACGCTGTTCCTAAAAACATTTCGGGGAGAACGAGCTATCTCTCAGTTTGATTGGCCTTTCACCCCTATCCACAGGTCATCCCATAGCTTTTCAACGCTAATGAGTTCGGTCCTCCAGTGTGTGTTACCACACCTTCAACCTGCCCATGGATAGATCACAAAGTTTCGCGTCTACCCCCACTGACTAAGCGCCCTGTTCGGACTCGCTTTCGCTACGGCTCCGTTACTTAAGAACTTAACCTCGCCAGTGAGGAGTAACTCGTAGGTTCATTATGCAAAAGGCACGCCGTCACCATTGCTGGCTCCGACCGCTTGTAGGCGCACGGTTTCAGGAACTATTTCACTCCCCTGTTTGGGGTGCTTTTCACCTTTCCCTTACGGTACTGGTTCACTATCGGTCTCTAAGGAGTATTTAGCCTTACCGGATGGTGCCGGCAGTTTCAAGCAGGATTCCTCCGGTCCCGCCCTACTCAGGGTACCGCTCGTCCATGACAATTTCCACCTACGGGACTATCACCCGCTATGGCCCAACTTTCCAGAAGGTTCAGTTTGATGTCACTTTCTAAATGCGGCCCTACAACCCCAGAGCAGCACGCCACTCTGGTTTGGGCTGTTTCCTTTTCGCTCGCCACTACTCAGGAAATCACGTTTGTTTTCTTTTCCTCCAGGTACTTAGATGTTTCAGTTCCCTGGGTTGGCTTCCTTTCGGATAACACACCTTCAGTGTGCTGGGTTGTCCCATTCGGAAATCTGCGGATATAATGCTTGTGTGCAGCTCCCCGCAGCTTATCGCAGCTTACCACGTCCTTCTTCGCCTCTTAGAGCCTAGGCATCCACCATGCGCCCTTATTTGCTTTAAAATCATTCAGATTTTTAAGAGTCTTACCTCTCTAAAAGTTACTCGGTATTACAACTTTTTTTCCCAATATGTCAAAGAGCTTTTCTTTCTTCGCCAACCAACCTTCACAGATCGGCCATTGAATCAGAATCGCTGATGTTAAGGTTACGAACCTCTAAGACCACACAACTTCTGTGTGTCTGCATCATTACTTATTTAAAGAACTTTTCGACTTTGCCGCTTCGGATCGCTGCGCAATCCTCTACAAGGCCATTGTCTTTGAACGAACTCCGTTCGTTCGGGTGTGGAGGATATCGGAGTCGAACCGATGACCCCCTGCTTGCAAAGCAGGTGCTCTAGCCAACTGAGCTAATCCCCCAGGGCGGCTTATGAGCTGATCATCTCTCCTACTCTCCTCTCTTTATACTCCTCCTACTCACAGCTTAACTTTCTTTGGTAGACCCGAGCAGATTTGAACTGCTGACCCCTACATTATCAGTGTAGTGCTCTAACCAGGCTGAGCTACGGATCTGACTGTAGCCCCCTTCAATCTGTTACGATTACTCGGGTTACTTATATAAAGAACTTCTTGTCTAAAATTAAAAGAAGGAAACAACAGCGAACTAAGATTATATTGTATAGCTCTAAAAAGGAGGTATTCCAGCCGCACCTTCCGATACGGCTACCTTGTTACGACTTAGCCCCAGTCACCAGTTTTACCCTAGGCGGCTCCTTGCGGTTACCGACTTTAGGTACACCCGGCTTCCATGGCTTGACGGGCGGTGTGTACAAGGTCCGGGAACGTATTCACCGTATCATTGCTGATATACGATTACTAGCGATTCCAGCTTCATGCAGTCGAGTTGCAGACTGCAATCTGAACTGAGAAAGAGTTTTTGGGATTAGCCTCACGTCGCCGTGTCGCTGCCCTTTGTCTCTCCCATTGTAGCACGTGTGTAGCCCTGGGCATAAAGGCCATGATGACTTGACATCATCCCCTCCTTCCTCGCGTCTTACGACGGCAGTTTCACTAGAGTTCCCAGCTTTACCTGATGGCAACTAGTGATGGGGGTTGCGCTCGTTGCGGGACTTAACCCAACACCTCACGGCACGAGCTGACGACAGCCATGCAGCACCTTACAAAATGTGTATTGCTACAAAACCAGCTTTCACCGGCGGTCATTCTGCATTCTAGCCCAGGTAAGGTTCCTCGCGTATCATCGAATTAAACCACATGCTCCACCGCTTGTGCGGACCCCCGTCAATTCCTTTGAGTTTCAACCTTGCGGTCGTACTTCCCAGGTGGGATACTTAATGCTTTCGCTCAGACACCAACTGTGTATCGCTGATGTCGAGTATCCATCGTTTAGGGCGTGGACTACCAGGGTATCTAATCCTGTTTGATCCCCACGCTTTCGTGCCTCAGTGTCAATGATAGTGTAGCGAGCTGCCTTCGCAATGGGTGTTCTATGTCATATCTAAGCATTTCACCGCTACATGACATATTCCGCTCACCTCCACTATATTCAAGACAGATAGTATCAACGGCAGTTTCCGGGTTAAGCCCGGAGATTTCACCACTGACTTACCTGCCCACCTACGCACCCTTTAAACCCAGTGAATCCGGATAACGCTTGCACCCTCCGTATTACCGCGGCTGCTGGCACGGAGTTAGCCGGTGCTTATTCATCTGGTACCGTCAACCACCTTAGAAAAGATGGGTTTCTTCCCAAATAAAAGAAGTTTACAACCCAGAGGGCCTTCATCCTCCACGCGGCATGGCTGGTTCAGACTTGCGTCCATTGACCAATATTCCTTACTGCTGCCTCCCGTAGGAGTCGGGCCCGTGTCTCAGTGCCCGTGTGACTGGTCGTGCTCTCACACCAGTTACTGATCGTTGGCTTGGTGGGCCGTTACCCCGCCAACTACCTAATCAGCCGCACGCCCATCTTTAAGTGCCGGAGCTTTAATTACTGTGTGATGCCACACCATAATCTTATGGAGTATTAATCCAAGTTTCCCTGGGCTATTCTCCGCTTAAAGGAAGGTTGCGTACGTGTTCCGCACCCGTTTGCCGGTCGCCACCCAGTATTGCTACCTGTGCTGCCCCTCGACTTGCATGTATTAAGCCTGCCGCTAGCGTTCATCCTGAGCCAGGATCAAACTCTCCATTGTAAATGAGTTTTGACACTGACTATCGTTTCTCTCGAAAAGACGGTCATATTTGTCGATATTTTTCGCTAACATAACCTTACCGTAAATGCTTGATTTACGTACTGTTGTTTCCATTCTTTCAAAGATCTTTTCGGCCTTTCCTCCGACCCTTTTCAAACCCTCGTTCGATTGGGAGTGCAAAGGTAAGGGCCTTTATTCAAATCACAAAAACTTTTTTACCTTTCTAAGAAATTAACTGTCAAAAAGTTATCTGCAAATTTTCAAGAACTAACCCGCTTTTTTCGAAACGGATTGCAAAGGTAAGAGCCTTTGTTGAAACTGCAAACTTTTTCTTCAATTTTTTCAGAGATAATTGTCAAAAGTTATTTGCGATATTTCGAAGAACTGTCGCTTTTTTCAAGCGGGATGCGAAGGTAAGGGGGGATGCTTTTCTTACCAAATAATTCTGTTTCTTTTCAGATAATTTTTCTTCCAGGTTCTTCGTTAAAGGCCGTTCTGTATATTCGGCTTGTCTTATAATTAGATGCATATCATATACTTATACAGTATAACCTTCACCCGGCTCCTGGTTTCCGGAATAAGTAAATGAAAGGGGCTATCCGGCATCCGGGGAAGTTCATATAAAAAACAATGAGCATATCATCAGCCGTTGTCAGGTATCTTACACTTATCAATATTGCAGTAGAATTGCAGAAAAGGAGCAATAAGGCCTGTAAAGACCCTGTTTAAGCCCTCGATCCTGATGCTTTATAAATCTCAGAATGATGCCAGCCCGGGGCTAATTCTGACAATGGCAGCCTTAAGAAGTGGAATATCATTAGTAATCACCTGCCAGACCAGGTTGGCATCTACTCCGAAATATTCGTGGATCAGGATATGTCTCATACCGACAATTTGTTTCCACTCAATATCTGAAAACCGCTGTTTTGTTTCCTGAGTAATGTAATTAGCAGCTTCGCCTATAATCTCGATTTGCTTGATGGATGCGAAGCGCATCATCGAATTGGCGAGAAAGTCTTTAAATTCAATACTGGCTGTGTAAGCTTCGAGCTCGGCAATAGCATCAAGAATATGACCAAGTCTTTCTATATCGCCAATGGTGCCCCTCATGTGCCCATGCTTTCATTAGCGGAGAAGATATCAGGCATGTAAAGCGGGTTTTATCGCTGGCGATTCATAGATCAACTTTTTATCCCTGTTGATATAAGGTAAAAGGCGTTTAGTGATCGCCTGTGAAGAGACCAGGTCGACAGGCTTTTGAAGTCGCTGCTCCAGATCCAGTTTCATCTGTACAAATCCGAGACCGATATGCTGATCATAGTCAAGGTCGACCAATATATCGACATCGCTGTTGCTGTCTGCCTCATCTCTGGAATAGGATCCGAATAAATAGGCTTTCAGTACAGGCTTCGAGATAAAATAGTCCCGGATGATTTGTATGTCTTTCTCTTTCAAAAGCATAGGTAAATTTATTCAATTTTCCTGATTTATCCCAGTCTTCCTGATTTGGAGAAGGAAATCGTCTTCCTGAAAAAGTTGATTGAGGGAGTATAACCCAAAAGGGCTCTAATAAAAAAAAGAGCCACAGGAGAGTTTCGCCGGAGCGTCGTCCCTTGCTCCGTCTCACTCGTAACCTTCGCTCTGCTCGGTTATGGCCGAAGGCCCATATATAAAATAAAAAAGCCTCATCTTTCGATGAGGCTTCAAAGAATATGGCAGCTACCTACTCTCCCGCATTGTGGTGCAGTACCATCGGCCATGAGGGGCTTAACTTCTCTGTTCGGTATGGGAAGAGGTGAACACCCTCGGCAAAACCACCATAAGAATATAAACGTATCCGAGTGTTCTTCAGACACGCAATAATGTACATATTGGGAAGTCGTAATACTCACATAACTTAAAAAAAAATTAAAGCTTACGGGCAATTAGTACTACTCGGCTTTACTGTTACCAGTTTTAGACCTGTAGCCTATCAACGTCATAGTCTCTGACGACCCTTAAAAGAAAACTCATCTTGTGGTAAGTTTCACGCTTAGATGCTTTCAGCGTTTATCTTGTCCGTACATAGCTACTCAGCACTGCACCTGGCGGCACAACTGATACACCAGCGGTACGTACGACCCGGTCCTCTCGTACTAAGGTCATGTCCACTCAATTTTCTAACGCCCATCACAGATAGGGACCGAACTGTCTTGCGACGTTCTGAACCCAGTTCACGTGCCACTTTAATCGGCGAACAGCCGAACCCTTGGGACCTTCTCCAGCCCCAGGATGTGACGAACCGACATCGAGGTGCCAAACCTCCCCGTCGATATGAGCTCTTGGGGGAGATCAGCCTGTTATCCCCGGAGTACCTTTTATCCTTTGAGCGACGGCCCTTCCATACAGAACCGCCGGATCACTTT